>WNFM01264250.1_pt1 | contig 197305 bp, 171 predicted proteins | sample 5400271 | NCBI WGS metagenome assembly WNFM01 (sample SAMN13153352, study PRJNA577476) | soil metagenome | isolation source: 60 cm saprolite on Douglas fir-dominated hillslope | place: USA:California | collected 2013-09-17
AGCACGAACCGCCGCCGCCACTATCAGCTCTTCGATCTGCCTGGCACCTACAGCCTGGTGCCCGCTACGCTCGATGAGGCGATCACCCGCGATTTCGTCGTCGGCAAGCTTCGTGGCGAGGCATCGCCCGATCTCATCGTCTGCGTCGTGGATGCCACCAACCTCAGACTGTCGCTCCGCCTGGTGCTGGAACTCCGGCGTGTCGGTTTGCCGCTGATCGTGGCCCTCAACATGAGCGATCTCGCGCGCGATCGCGGCTATACGCTCAATCGTACGCGCCTGGAATCGGAACTCGGCGTGCAGGTGATCGAAACGGTCGCCGTGCGCAGCGACGGTGGCCGTGACCTCGTGACGGCGATTGACGCACTCTGCGCCTCGATCGAGGCGGAGCAGGCCGCGACGCAGCGCTTGCGCGAGGAGGATCTGACCGTGGCATTGCACGTGGCGCCGGCGCCCGAGATCGCCGGGCCGGTCGTCGTGCCCGCGCAGACCTCGGGCGAGATCCAGGCCACGCAGCGCGAGGCGCGCCGCATCCTGCGCGAGGCCGAATACGTCGAGCCGCTGCGCGCGCGTGCCCTGACGCGACTCGATGCCATCGTCATGAATCCGATCGCCGGCCCGCTGCTGCTGGCGGTGCTGCTGTTTTCGGTTTTCCAGGCGGTCTTCAGCTGGGCCACGGTGCCGATGGCCTGGATCAACGGCGGCATGAGTGCTCTGGGGGTGGCGGTGAGCCGGGCGATGCCCGCCGGCCTCCTGGAGAGCCTGCTGGTCGACGGCGTCATCAGGGGCGCGGGCAGCGTGCTGGTGTTCCTGCCGCAGATCCTGATCCTGTTCTTTTTCATCCTGCTGCTCGAGGACAGCGGTTACCTGCCGCGCGCGGCTTTTCTGCTCGATCGTCTCATGGGCAGCATCGGGCTTTCGGGCCGCTCCTTCATCCCGCTGCTGTCTTCCTACGCCTGCGCGATACCCGGGATCATGGCCACGCGCACCATACCCAACGTGCGCGATCGCATGGCCACGATCCTGCTCGCTCCGCTCATGACCTGCTCGGCACGGCTCCCGGTGTACGCGCTGATCATCAGCGCCTTCATCGCCGAGCGCTCGATCGGTGTCTTCAATCTGCGCGGCCTGGTGCTGTTTGCGCTCTATGTCGCCGGCGTGCTCGGCGCGGTGCTGGTGGCGCTGGTGATGAAGCGCGTCACGTTGCGTGCCGGATACCATCCCCTGCTCCTGGAATTGCCCGAGTATCACTGGCCGAGTCTGCGCAACCTGGCGCTCGGCCTGTACGAGCGCACGATGATCTTCATCACGCGCGTCGGGACGATTATCCTTTCGCTGATGATCGTGCTCTGGTTCCTCGCCAGCTTCCCCGGCGCGCCCGCCGGCGCCACGGGTCCGGCGATCCAGTACAGTTTCGCCGGCATGCTGGGCCGCGGCCTGCACACGCTGTTCGCCCCGCTCGGATTCAACTGGCAGATCTGCGTGGCGCTCGTGCCCGGTCTCGCCGCGCGCGAAGTCGCGGTCGGCGCGCTCGGCACGGTCTACGCGCTGTCCGGCAACGCCGACCAGGTTGGCACTGCGCTGCGTCCGATGATCGCCTCGAGCTGGAGTCTGGCTACGGCGCTCTCGCTGCTGGCCTGGTATGTCTTCGCGCCGCAGTGCCTCTCGACGCTCGCGGCCGTGCGCCGCGAGACCAATTCCTGGCGCTATCCGCTGATCATGGCCGGGTATCTGTTCGCGATGGCCTGGGTGGCCTCGTTCGCCACTTTCCACATCGCCAGCGCGTTCACGGCGGGGGCCTGAGGCATGTGGCAGAACGTCATCGTGGCTGCGCTGGTCATCGCTGCGACAGTGTATGCCGCGCGGGTGCTGGGACCAAAGCGCTGGCGCCGACGCTCGCCGGGCCTCGCGCCCGGCGCCGCCAAGGGCGCGGCGGGGCCGTGCGGTTGCGGCAAGGACGACGGCGGCTGCCATTGACCAATTCCGTTGAAAAACTCGGTGTTCTTCGCCCCGTTGCGCCCTCGCAAGCGCAGACGAACCTGAAACCCGCAGAGTGAAAACCCAAGAATTCGAATAATTCGGGCGTACAGGAGGGGTTGATGGCGCAGAGCATTTCATCTCAGGAACTGATCGCACTGGCAAGATCAGGTAAGGCCGACGCCCAGTACGCACTGAGTTCGGTACTGTACCAACGCGGGCAATTCGATGAGAGCCTGCATTGGCTGGGTCTGGCAGCGGTGCAGGAACTGATTCCGGCGCAAATTACGCTTGCCACTATCCTGATGGAAGGCCGTAGGTGTCCGCGCGATCGCCAACAGGCCATCGATTTGTTGCAACCCCTGGCAGCCACGCAGATTCAGGCCAATCTTCTGCTCGGCGAACTGCATGGTTTTGCTGCGCTGGGCGGCACCGATCGTGAAACGAGCCTGCGGTATCTTTTAGCCGCGGCGCGCATGGGGGAAGCCGGCGCGCTACGTCAACTGGCTCTGCTCAGCGCCTGTCATCAGCGTTGGGATCTGCTGCGTCCGCTGTTGGACGCATCGGCGCGACGTGGCGATGCCGCCGCCGCGTATGCCCTCGGCTGCTCTTATGCCGAGGGGATCGGTGGCGCGCCGGAACCGGCCCTTGCCATGACGATCAGCCGCAGCGAAGCCGCGCGTACCCAATATCTTGGTCAGCGTCTGGACGCATATCTTCGAAAGCAGAATTTGGCTGCAACCGATGCAGAGCCACGCGCGCTGGATATCGACTGGCCTTTGCTGGACCAGGCCCTGCCGCTACTCGCCACTGACATACGGCTTCCAAGCGTCGAAACACTGCACGCAGCGCCGCTGATTCGAAGACTGCCTGAGGCGATTCATCCGCTGGTGCTGGATGCGGTGATAAATCTGGCCGCGCCGCTGGTGACGCGCTCGCAAATCGTGGATGCGCGTACCGGCGAGGCGCGTGCTGATCCGATGCGTACCAGTTCGCATGTCACGCTCGGTCCACTTCAGCACGATCATGTGCTGGAAGCACTCGAATGCTGCATCAGCCGCGTCTCCGGCATGTCAGCGCTTAACGCCGAGTTCCCGCAAATACTGCGTTACCGGCCGGGCGAAGAGTTCAGGCCTCACGTGGACTATTTCAATGAAAGCGGAGCCGGTGCTTATAAATCACTAGCCGATGGCGGGCAACGCGCGCAAACCGTGCTGATATATCTGAATGACGATTACAGAGGCGGCAACACTCAATTTACGCAGCTGCAGCTGGAGGTCAAAGGCCGCCGCGGCGACATTCTGCAGTTACATAATCTCGATGCAAACGGAGTGGGACACAGAGACAGTCTGCATGCGGGCATGCCGGTGATGGAAGGTGAAAAGTGGCTACTGTCGCAATGGATACGCAGCGAAAGCTATCCCGCCCGCCTGACTTGGTAGTTACAGAGCTAATAATCAATTAGATGTCGAATGATGCATGAGTACTCCCCTCGGCTTGGAAGTGGTGATTTCTTTTGGGTATCGCCGGTCCCGCCGGATGTCGGCGGTCAACGGGATACTGCCACTCTGCCGCGGCGCCCCGCGTCAGTCAGCAGGGCCGTGCATCTTCCGCTCAATTCAGCGAAGATCCGCGCATGCTCGATGTTCCCGGTCAGCCCGTTCTTGACAAGACCGCGCTCGTGGGTGGGTGCCTGCGTCTACCGCTTCAGGTCGATGCGCGAGGTTTGCAGGGTGACGTCGAGGCCCTGCCGAATACCTTCTGGGGCACTCCAGGTGGCCGGGTCGGCGTCCATCGGCCCGCCGAGGCGGTGTTCCTGCGCGGATTTGCTCCCGCTGCCGGCGAGCAGCCGATCGAAGATCGTCCGGCTTTGGCGCACCTGCCCTATGTGCGCTACGTAATCCAGCAGCTGATCCCGGCGCCGCCACTGCGCTGTCTGCTGGCGCGGGTTCCGGCGGGCGAGGTCGTCGGCTTGCACGTCGATCGTGCGCCGTATTTCTCCAAGACGCTGCGCGTTCATGTCGCGGTGCAGACTCACGAACTGGCGTGGATGTATGCTTCAGGCCGCGTCTATCGCATGCGCCCCGGAGAAGTGTGGGCGCTGAATAACAGCGCCGCGCATGGCGTGTGGAACGCACACGCAACGCTGTCGCGCACGCACCTGATCTGTGATTTCCTGCCGACCCCGGCCTTGCTTGGGCTGCTGGAACGAGGCGATCGGGAGCTGGGAAGCGAGGATCCTGCAATTGAGACGCGGCTGCGTGCGACGGCCGCCGCCGGGGCCCGAGCGTAGCGGAGCGGGGTGGACTGAACGGGCCAATCAGCCGGTCAGCCGGGCGGCGAATGCCGGCGCAGTGGCGCGTCGGCGGCGGGACGTATATGCTGTTGAAGGTTTTCAAATGAGGTGTTTCATGCGGATTAAGTCATTGGGGCTGGGCTCGCTGCTGATCGCGATTCTGGGCACAGGCTGTGCCGGTACGCCAACCGCGCCGACGCCCGCAGCGCAGGCCAAGCCCGTGGCCGCGACGGCCAGTGCGCCAGACAGCAAGGATGGCCCGCTCACCGGCGAGAAAATCCTGGCCATGCAGCACGCGGGCTACACCCTCATCAACAAGAACGGTGAAGTACTCTACTGCCGCAGCGATGCGAAGACCGGCACGAGAATCAGCCGTGACACGGTGTGCCTGACTGAAAAGGAAATGATTGCGTTGCGCGAAGAGACCCAGCGCGATCTGGGAAATGTCATGCGGCAGCAGCCCCCGCGGCAGGGCAACTGAGCCGGCGGAGTTCGGTCGCTGCGGCCCGTCGGGTCGGGATGAGATGATCACGACGGATCGTTTCGTCTTCCTGCATCTGCATAAATCCGGCGGCACCTTCGTGAATGAGTGCCTGCTCAAGTACCTGCCGGACGCCCGGCAGGTCGGCTACCATCTGCCGCGCAGCATGATCCCGCCGGAATCCAGGGGGCTGCCGATCCTGGGCTTCGTGCGGAACCCGTGGAGCTACTACGTTTCATGGTTTTCGTTCCAGCGGGAGCAGATGAACCCCAATTTCCTCTATCGGATCCTGAGCGACGAGGGGCGCCTGGATTTCGGGGCGACCCTGCGCAACATGCTCGATCTGGGCGCCGGCAGCATCCGGCTCGATCTCGTGCTGCACTCGCTCCCCTCCGCCTACAGCAACCGCGGCATCAATCTGCCCGCGTTTGCGCTCGCCCCGATCCGCGATACACGCCTGGGCTTCTACACCTACCTGTACCGCTACCTGTACGGCGGCGTGGGAGACCCGGTGCGCATCGGCCGCATGGAGACCCTGCGGGATGAATTACCGGCGCTGCTGGAAGACGCCGGTCAGCCGACCAGCGAAGAAATGCAGGGGTTCATCGCCGCGGAGGCGCCCCGCAACGCCTCGCAGCACGATGTCTATGCGCGCTATTACAACGACGCCTTGCGCGAGCTGGTCGCGGCCAGGGACGCCGAGGTCATCGAGCGCCACGGTTACGTCTTCGGCGCCTGAGGCGCAGCCTTGCCGGGCTTGCGCGCCTCGACAAACAGCGAGTAATACTGCCCGCCGTACTTCGCTCGGGCGACGGCACTGATCTCATCGACGCGCAGCGACTCATCGGCGCTGGCCATGTAGGCAGATTCTGTCACGCTTTCGAACCCGGTCTCGCTCAGGGTCCGCTCCAGGGTCTCGAAATCGTAGCCGTACTTGTGCGCTTCGAACAGATAGGCCGGTTCCGGGCCGGCGCCGGCATAACCGAGGAAATCCTCCAGCCGCGTCGGGTTTTCCGGCCACCAGGTCCAGGTCTCGCGGCGGCTGGCGTAGAACTCCCGATCGTTCGTGGTATACGCGGCGATGCATTTCTGCACGTCCGGCACGACGATGCGAGTGAGGCCGCCCGGCGCCAGCACGCGCAGCACTTCGGCGAGGAACGCCTGGACGTCGCGCGGGAAGAACAGGTGCTCGAGCAGGTGCGACACGAACACGTGGCTCGCGGACGCATCAGCGAAGGGCAGACCGCGCAGCACGTTCAGTGCCAGGGGCGCCGGGTGCACGTCGATATTGATCCAGCCGGGGAGGTGGCCCTTGCCGCAGCCGATATGCAGCTTCAGATCGCGGGCACTGCCATCGATCTTCAGCGCGCGCAGCTGCGTCGCGACACTGGCCTCCCGCAGCGAGTGCAGGTCGGCGCGCAGGCCGTCGGTGGCCGCCAGCAGCGCCATCAGGCGGCGCTCGACCCCCAGGCCGCTCCGCTCTTCGAGGAGCTCTTCGGCGGCCGGCCCGAGGCCCAGCAGGTCGCAGGCCGTGTCGTAGACGCTGCGGGCGAGCAGCCGCAGATGCTGGCGGCTGCGCGCATGGGCGTCCCCGGCCGCCATCGGTGCCGCGGCCGGTGAATCCTGCGGTACCAGCACGCCGCTGCGCCGCAGGTAGTCCGTGACCTGCGTGACCGTCTGCCGGTCCGCCGCCTGCAGTGTCGCCGCCAGGGCCACCGGATCGGCGGGCCGCGCGAAATGGCACAGCCAGCCGATGAGCATCGCATCTTCGCTCTGGAACGCCGGCAGGGCGCTGGAGGCGGTGTGGATCAGCATGCGGCCGTCGCGGAAGCGCACGAGCGTATCGGCGGCCAGCACCCACTTCTCCGTCATGCCGGTTCCAGTTCCCGCAGCCGCTCCCAGGTGGCGGCGAGCGCGGGCAGCACCCGGGTGATCGCCGCTTCGTTCCTGCGCCACTTGTCGGCAGCGGGCGCGGTCTGGGTGTAGCGGGACCAGGGGAGCGGTGCCGAGGCGCGCTCGAGCAGTCGGGCGTCCATCTCGATGCCGATGAAATCGCAAAGCCGCCGCACGCTGGGCAACGGCGCGCCAACCAGCTTATCGTAGTTGACGACGCTCCAGCGTTCCGGCGCGAGCGCGGCCAGATCCTCCAGGATCATGCGGTTGCTGCGGTCCCACTGGAAAGCGGCGATGTCCTCCAGCGGTTTGCCGCGCAGGGCCTGCCAGCCCGGCGGCAGCAGCAGCGACCACGGACCCTCGAAGCCCTCCAGCCTGTTGTACGTCTGCCATTTTCCAGAACGCCAGGCTTCGATGATGCTGCTGAGGTTTTGTCGCGGATCGCGCCACAGAAATATGAACCGTGCGTCCGGAAACAGCTGATTCAGGAACGGAATGCGCAGGGAGTTCTTCGGCGTCTTTTCCAGAAAGCGGAGTGGCGCATCCGCGCCGGCCGGTGCACCATCGGGTCGCTGGGCCCGCGCCACGATTCGCGCGATAATCTGCCCGGCTATGGCCGGCGAGCATTGCTCCGCCAGCAGGCGGTTCGAATCGACCCCGGGTGCGCCGGGGCGCAGCTCGGGATTGTCCTCGATCAGCCAATGCGCTTCGCCGCCCAGTGTCGCCACGCGCGCGCTGGCCGCGAGCGTCTCAAACAGCAGGGTGCTGCCGGCGCGCGGCGCCGAAACGATGAAGGTGGGCTTTTCCAGGAGCCTGTGCCGCGCGGGCTTCGGCGGCACGAGGGCCGTGCGCAGCAGGCGGCCTTCCAGCACCCGCTGAGCTTCCACCCGGTTCGTGTGCATGACCAGGCCGGCGGCATGTTCGCGCGAGGCCGTCCGCAGGGAATCACGCAGGCGTGTGAATTCCGGCCAGCCCGCCGGGCTGCTGCCGTACAGCAGGTACAGCTGGCGCCAGTCCTTGCAGAATCCTTCGAGCATGGCATTGAACAGCGTCAGCCTGGACTGGTTGGCCGGCGATGGATCCGAGGCCACGAGTTCGGATCGCAGGTCCAGCAGCAGCAGCTCCACTTCGGCGGGGTGCATGACCGGTGCGAGCGTCGCGTGCTCTGTCAGGGGTGTGACCTCCAGCGCGGGCTCGAAGGCATGCAGCCGGTCCGTCGACGGGGACTGCTGGCTGCCGAGCACGAACTGCCAGAAGGCTGCGGAACCGGAAGTGTCGGCCACCAGATGGATACGCTCCTGCGGCGTCGGGTTCTCGACGCGATGCTGTCGCCAGTTGTCGAACAGCCAGGCTTCACCGGCTGCCATGTGCACGATTTCATCGCCGCAGCTGAAGCGCACCTCGGGTCGGGTCACGACCGGTATGTGCAGCCGGACGCGTGTGTACCAGTGGTAGTTGATGTCGGCGTGCTGCGGGACCTCGGCCCCTGGGGCGAGGCGCATGAGGCGCGAGCGACTCCAGACCACGCCGAAACTGGCGAGTACCTGGCGGATGTAGGGAGCGCCGCGCAGGTGTTCAGTCGGCAGCATGACGCCGTCGACCTCGTCATTCTCGGCGCCCTCGGCACTGATGAGGCGCACTGAACTGTTGCCTTCGACCGCATTGGGATGGCGTGCCCAGGCTGCCGCGGGCATCCGCGCCACTTCGGCGCGCAGGCGCTCCGCGTCGAAACGCAGCGGCAGGCGAAAGAAGGGCCTCGGCAGGCGCATCAGTGGGTGGACTCGACCGCTTCCCGGAAATCGCCCATGGCCGGAATCAGATCCGTGATGGCGGAGCGCTCGGCCTCGCTGAGGTATGGATTCCAGATGTCGAAAATCATGACCACGCGGGTCTTGTCGCTGCGGTTCCAGGCTTCATGCTCGTAGGTGTCGTCGAAAATGACGACCTGGCCTTCCTGCCATTGATGCAGTTCGCCGCCGACTTTGAGCGCACAGTCCTCCGGGACCATCAGGGGCAGGTGGCCCACCAGCCTGGTATTCGTGACCCCACGGTGCGGCAGCAGATGCGTCCCCGGCGTGAATACGGAAAACAGCGCTTCCGGCCCGTGGGCGCGGATGCCGGCCAGGGGCAGCTGCCCGAGCGCCGCCGCCGTGACCGGACAGGCCGCGCAATTGTCCTCGCGTCGCTCGCCGTGACGGTAGAAATAGTAGCCGTTCCAGCTCGGGGGCTGGTCGAGGCCGCGCAGGTTGGCCTGCTCCAGTTCGTCCGTGGTGAAGACCCGTTCGCGCCCTCGATCCGAGGGCAACAGCGCCAGCAGCTCGGCGCGAATCGGCGCGGTGTGCGCTTCCAGGGCCGCCAGCCACGGGAACAGCGCCCGGTCCAGATAGGCACTGGCGGGCAGCCCCGGAAAATACAGAAAGCTCGGCTGCTGCCGGGCATCGGCATACTGGGGGCTCGCTTCGTTGAGATGCACGCTCAGGCAGGCCTCGACCCTGCGCAGTGCCTCGGGGCCGTAGCGCGCGCGCAAGGGCGCCAGCAACTCGCTGAACGCCGCGTGCCGGTGGGCGCGCACATGCTGGACCGCATGCTCCACGCTCACGCGCAGGGAGGCCGGCGTGGTCTCGGAGTTGAGCCAGTGTCCCTGCTGCTGGGCGTCCTGGAGCGCGCGCGCATACTGGATCGCCGCTGCCGTGGGTTCTTGCGCCTGCTTCAGGAGCCGCCCGAGATGCAGGCGCGCCACGTGAAACTCCGGCGCCAGCTGCACGGCCTGGCGCTGGCTGGCGATCGCGGAGGGCAGATCGCCGCCGGCCTCGTGCGCGAGGCCGAGGTGGTGGTGGGTCATCGGGTCCGAGGCATGCCGCGCGGCAGCCCGGTTCAGCAGACCTAGCGCGCGCATCGTGGCACCGTCGCGCAGCGCGATGAGTCCCGCGACATTCAGGGCTTCGAGATGCTCCGGGTCAGCTTCCAGTACGGCCTGGAACGCTTTTTCGGCCTCCTGGACCCGCCCCTCGCGCAGCAGCTGTTGCGCTTCGGCAGCTGAAGTCATAAGTTTTCCACCCTATGCCAATGACCGATCTTCCGCACTATATTCGCACCTATGATAATGATCTGGACGCTGAGCTTTGCCAACGCCTGATCGGCTCCTTCGGCTCGCTGCAGCGCTTCCAGAAGGTCAACGGCCGCGGCGTGCGCGCCGGGCTGGAAAATTCGGCCTGGACCGAACTGAACGTCTCGCGCCTGTCGGACGAGGGGTTCCAGGGCCTGTTTCGCGGACTCATCGATCGCGCGCTCGAGCGCTACAACAAGGATGTCGGACTGAGCATTCCACTGCCGAACTCAGCGTTGACCGCGGATCTGGTGATGAAGCGCTATCGCCCCGGGGGCCTGGAAAAATTCCAGCTGCACTTTGACGCCGTGAATCATGTCGCCAACCGCTATCTGGTGCTGATGTGGTATCTGAACGACGTCGCCGTCGGTGGTGAAACGCGTTTCCCGCAAATCGGCGCAGCCGTTGCTGCACGAGCGGGCCGCCTGCTGGTGTTTCCGCCGTACTGGATGTATCAGCACGAGGGCACTCCGCCGGCCTCCGGCGACAAGTACATCCTCTCGACTTACCTGCTGTTCCAGCTGCCTCAGGCGTCGTAGTGCCATCGCTCCAGGAGGGGCTGCAGCACGGGCAGCACTTCGGCGAAATGGCGGCGATAGTTGTGCCAGCGATTGACGGCGTTGCCCGTGATGGGCTGTACGACCTGTGAGTAGCTCGGCGTGCTGATGTAGCGCTTGTCCTGGGCCCGCTGCCCGGGAGCCAGCACGGCGTCGTTCCACGGCACTTCCAGGAAGGCCATCGCCGCGCGGATCTGGGTCTCGAAGTCCGCGACGAGGGTTTCGTAGCGCAGTTCCAGCACCTGTGCGCGCAGGAGCGATTGCTGCTGGTACCAGAATTCGAAGGCCTTGCGGTAGCCGGCGGCCAGCGTCGGCAGGCTCTGGCACAGCAGGGCGAATTCCGGCGCGCGAAAATGCTGCATGAAGCAGCTCAGCAGCACGTCGCAGGGGTGGCGGATCGCCAGCAGCACCTGGGTGTGCGGAAACAGCCTTTTGATCACCGCCAGGCGCAGCAGGTTGAGCGGATTCTTGTCCACCAGGCGCTGCCCGGGTGCCAGCTCGAGCTTGCTGCGCACGCGCTCCCAGTAGCGCTCGCGCACCCCGTCGAGTTCCGCACGGCTGAGCCGCCCGAGCTGGGTGGGATAGCGGGCGCCGGTGGCGGCCAGATCATCGAGCGCATTTTGCAGGAACGGCTGCTCGTCCATGGATTTCAGCAGCGGGTGCGCGTCCAGCGCCAGCTCCAGCAGCGTGGTGCCGGAGCGGGGGAACGCGACGATGAAAATCGGGCTCTCTGCCGCGGGCGGCGCATCGCCCGCATCCCAGTTCAGCACATCGGCCGGATCGCTGCCCCGCTCGGCGATCACCATCATCGGCGCGCCGCGCAGGGCCGCCAGTGGGGCCGAGCGCCTGAGGTAAGCGCTCTGCGAGCGGTGCGCCTCGAGCAGAGTATCGAACGCCTCCTCATACAGGCCCTGGCCGTCCAGGGATTTGGCCAGCGGATACAGGTCGAAATGCCGCTCGTGCAGTTCCCTGCAGTCGGCCAGATTCCTGCGGAACAGCTGGCTGGCGAGCGCGTGCTGGCCTTCTCTCTGGGCCACGTGCGCCTGCGTCAGCAGCAGGTCGGATCCAAGCTGCGTGCTGCGTGGATCTTCGAGCAACCGGTCGAGCTGCTCGCGCGCTTCCGCCATCCGGTTGGTACGCTCCAGCAGCTGCACGAGCTTGAGGCGCGCCGCGGGATCGGAGCCCACGCCCGCTGCGGCCATCTGTACGGCCCGCTCGGCGCGGGCCGTCTCTCCCAGCAGCAGCAGCAGCTGGCCGATGCTGGGGATGATGGGATCACCGTCCCTGGCATATCGCTCCCAGTCGGCGAGCGCCGTCAGGGCCTCGCCGAGCTGGTGGCGTTCAAAGCAGCATTGGGCGTAGTGGTAGCGCACCTCGAGATCGGCCGGATCCAGTTCAAGCGCCTTCGCCAGCAGTGCGCGCGCCGACTCAAAGTCGGTCCGCTGCAGGTGCGCCAGGGCGACATTGAAGTAGAAATCCACGGTCGCGGCGCCGAGTTCGGCGGCTCGCGCAAAGGCGCTCAGGGCTGCGTCCACTTCGCCGCTACAGCGTCGGGCCGAGCCGATATTCATCCAGTGCAGCGCCTCGGCGGGTTGCAGCTCGGCCAATCGCCTGAAGACGGCCTCTGCCTCGGTGTAACGCGCCTGCTCGTGCAGCGTCTTGCCCAGCAGGGCGAGCGCCGCCGGATCCTGTTCCGTGCTGAACCCGCTGCTCGCGGATGTCGTTGACATGGGTGGATGATACAAAAAAAGGGCCGCGCGGCGACGCCGCGCGGCCCAGTGGTCAACAATGCCGTTCAGATCAGAATTTCTGGCTCACGCTGATCCAGTACTGACGGCCGATCGTGTCATAGGTCTGCACGTCCGTATTCGCATTCGTCACGTTGTTCTGGTACAGGAGCGGCGGCTGCTTGTCCGTCAAATTACGTACACCCAGCTGGAAGCGGGTCTTGGTGGGCAGGGTGTAACCCGCCGTCAGATCGATGTACGTGAAGGCGGAAATCGGCAGATCGGGTTGATCGCCGATGACCGACGGGTTCGGCAACACGATGCTGCCGATGTAGCGGACCGTCAGCAAGGCGTCGGCATTCTTCAGTGCCCAACCGATGGAACCCAGCGCCCGGGTCTTGGCGTAGTTGCCAAACTGGCGACTGTAGGTGCCCGCGATCTCTTCTGGCACTGCGCCCGGCGCCGGCGTGTTCTTGTAGCTGTCCGTGCGCGTCACGTCCATGGAGACCCTGAATTTGCCCGCCACCGTCTCTGGCAGCGTGTACTTCACGCCAAAGTCGACGCCGTTGGTCTTCAGTTCGCCGAGGTTAAACGTGGGCGCCAGGAACACGAGAATCTGCCCGCTATTGGCACCCGAGGTGAAGCGGGTGACCAGGTTGCAGAAGTAGTCGCTTCCCGTCGCGACGCACTGGCTCATCGAATAGGTGGGATCCAGACTCGTGATCAGGTTCTCGATCTTGTAAGTCCAGAAATCCACCGACAGCGACAGGCCATTGACCTGATGGGGTTCGTAGACGACGCCGAAAGTTCGCACCGTGCCGGTCTCCGGCTTCAGATCCGGATTGCTGGTCAGCAAGCCCGTGATCTGGCCGTTCGGCTCCGTGAATCCGGAGTCCGGTATCACACCCCGGCAGGCCTTGATGAGATTTGGATTGGCCGCGAGCCCTGCTGAGGTCAGGTTGTTGCAAGGATCGTTGAATGTGATCGAACTGTTGGCCGGAGAGGCCGCGATGTCGGTGATCGTCGGGACGCGGAACACCTGGGAGAAGGAACCGCGTACCAGCATGTCCTTGATCGGACGGTACTCGATCTTGAAGTCCGACTTCGTGGCATTTCCGAACAACGAGTAGTCCGAAAAGCGCAAGCCTACGTCGAGGGACAGGGAATGCACGCCCGGCAGGTCCTTCAGCAGCGGTGCGTACAACTCGGTGTAGTACTGCTTGCTGGAGTATTGGCCGATCGTATTACCGGTACAGGCCTCATTGGAAATGCCGCACTTCAGGTACAGGGGCGGCGTCGCCTGCACGACACTGTCGGCAATGAAGGACCCGTCGCGCTTGTCGTAGGAGGCGCCAAAATCGGCCTGCAGGCCACCGGCCGGCAGGTCAAAGAGCTTGCCGTTGACATCCAGCGACACCGCCTTGTAGCGGTAGGTGTTGTTGGTGTTGTAGCTGGACGAAATCGTCTGCAGGGCCTTGATCTGGTCCGGCGTCGTCGGGTTGAAGAAATTCACCGGCACGCAGCCACTGATCGGTGCCGCCGGCGTGCCGCAGGTCGGCGTGCCAGTGGCGTCGATGAAGGAGGGTCCAAGGGCCGGGCCCAGCGCGGATTTCAGCAGGTATCCATAAACCGTCGACAGCTGATCCAGCCTCGAATAGCTGGCGTTGGCGTCATAGGTCCAGCCGGAGTCGAGGATCTTGCCGCGCAGGCCGGCATTAACGACCGTGCTGTCGGAGATGACGTCGCTGCGCCGATCGCCCAGCGATGACATGCGCAGCAGGAAGTTCGGATTGCCGGTGGTCAGTCCGCCGAAATCGATACCGAAGGGGTTGTAGATGCTTTGCGAGGACAGCACCACGTCGTCCACCACGGCGTCGAAGGGGAGCGGGGCAATCTGGTAACCCGAATGCCGGCGGTTATTCAGCACCGTCGCGTACACGTCCACGTAGTCATTGAGCTGGTAGTTCAGCTTGGAGAAGATCGCGCCTTTTTCCTGCGGGGTCAGGACCAGATTCAGCGGCTGGTAGTTGAACCGGTCCGGTGCGCCGAGGAAGCAGCGGTAATCCCCCAGGGCATTACCGGCGGCGCCGTCCTTGCGCGTGATGCTGCTGCAACCGTATCCCCCGGGCGGCGGGCCTCGCAGTGGACTGCCCGCTGGCAGGAAGATGCGGCCCGTGGGGATACGGCTCGATCCGCCTTTGATGGGCGTGGAGCCATAGGAGCCGCCGTAGAGGTAAAGCGCGAATTTGGAGTAATCGCGATCGCCGGCGGAAATCTCGTCCTGCTTCTCGTAGCTGCCGCCCAGGATGAAGCTGAAGCGATCAGTGCTGGTTCCGAGGGTAATGTCGAGCGAGTGGTGCGCGCCGTCGTTGCGCGAGGTCCGGCCGTAGTCGGCATGCACCTCCATTCCATCGACGTCCTTGCGGGTGATGAAATTGACGACGCCGCCGATGGCGTCCGATCCGTAGACCGCGCCTGCGCCCTCCTTGAGGACCTCCACGCGCTCGATCATGCTGACCGGGATCTGGTTTACGTCAGTGGCGTCAAAGGCGCCGACGATGCCCAGCCGGCGACCGTCGAGCAGGACCAGCGTGCGCTTGGCGTCGAGGCCGCGCAGCTCGATGGTCGCTTCACCGGTGCCGCCACCGTTATTGACCTGTGGGTTCGTGGCCGAGCCCGAGACGCTCGGAATGCGGGAGACCAGATCGCCAAGGGTCGTAATGCCCGATTGCTCGATCGCAGCCTTGTCGATCGTCAGCACTGGGTTAGCGGTCTCCGTATCGACGCGGCGGATATGGCTGCCGGTGATGACCACTTCTTCCAGCGTCGCACTGCTGCTGCTGGCGTCCGCTGCCAGGGCCTGCGGAGCGCTGAAAGCGGCTACCGCCCCCGCGCCTGTGGCCAGCGCAAAACGGATCGCGTCGCCCAGCTCGGCACTGCCGGCCGTGGACTTCACCTCAAAAGAGGTCTTCATTTAGGTGTTCTCCCCATGAGATTTAATAATTGGCACAGCGCGTGTACTGTGGCCCCGTGACCGGGACCCGCCCGCGATGCGCACGCCTTCAATACTCCAAAAGCAAATCGGAAACCGCGCGCATGAGCCCGCTAATAAGCCGGCGGCGGCCTCCGTCCTTCCATGTGTTGCAAGCTAAACACAATTCCTTGCGCGGGCGCAAGTGCGAATAAGAATCCCTGCGCTCAGGCAACTGTAACCATTGGGCTGATTCTCCGCATGGCCGGATCGCAGGTACATATTAAGCATCGAACGGCCGCTCGACGCTGTTGCCCAAATACTACAGCTCGCCGACCTGGGGCCCCGGGCGCAGCCGGCGCCGCCGCCGGCGAGCGGCTAATAAGCCGGATTGTACTTTCGCAGGAACGCCTCGACGTGATTGTACAGGTCGATCCTGTTGCTCTCCTTCTGGAACCCATGCCATTCATTGACCTTGGTCAGGTACTCCACCGTCTTGTGCTGGCTCGCGAGTGCATCGCGCAGGCGCGTGGCGTCGCTGATCGGAACGATAAAGTCATCCTGCCCATGGGCAATGAAGACCGGGGCGCGGATTTTGTCGACGTTATGGAGCGGGGAGTGCTCCCTGAGGAAGGCGGGGTCCGAGTGATGGCCGAGGACCCGTGACCAGAAGTTGATCTCGTCGCGGCTGCGCACGCGATAGAGCGAATTGCCGAAGATCACCTTCTGGTAGATGGTCTCGAGGTCCGAGACCCCCGCGTAGGTGATGCCGCAGCGGTACAGATCCGGCGTCTGGACGAGCCCCATCATTGCGGCATAGCCGCCGTAGCTCGCGCCATAGATGCAGACGCGCCCCTTGTCGACGATGCCCTGCTCCACGCTCCACAGGACGCCGTCAGTGATGTCATCCTGCATCTTCCCGCCCCACTCCTCGTAGCCGGCTTTCTCGAATTGCGCACCATAGCCGCCGGAGCCGCGGAAATTGATCTCCAGGACCGCGTAGCCCCTGGAGGCCAGGAATTGCGTATCGGCATCCCAGCCCGCGACGCTGCGGATCCCGTACGGCCCACCGTGGGGATAGACGATCAGCGGTAGATTTTTGGGATCACGGCCTGGGGGCAGCGTCAGGTATCCGGACAGCTCCAGGCCGTCGCGGGACTTGAACTGGACGGGCTTGATCACCGCCATGAGCTTCGGGTCCACCCACGGGGCGCGATCGGTGAAAAAGCTCACCTTGTGCGAAGCCCCGTCATACAGGTAGTACCTGCCCGGCGTCTTGTCATTGGCGACGAAGATGACGGCATGCAGGCCGTCGCTCGAGCGGCTGGCGATGGCGACCGAATATTCCGGAAAGATCTGCTGCAATTCCCCCTGCAGCCGCGCCGTTTCCGCATCCAGGTAGAAAACATGCTCGCGCTCGGTCGAGTAGGTGACGCCCAGGAGCCGCCGGCCGTCGACGGCCTTGACCACTTCCTCGTCCAGATCCACACCCGGCGCCTCGAACAGGAGTTTGCCGAGCTCGTCTTTCCTGGGATCGAATTCATACAGTGCGCGCGTATCGCGCTGGAAGTTCGACAGGACATACAGGGTCTGGTTGTCAGGAGAAAAACCCACCGGCCGGATGTAGCCCGTGTCCTCGGTGAATTTTTTCAGCACCCGCCAGTCTGTCTTCGCATCCGCCCGATACAGCAGCCGTTCGGACAGGTCCTCCTCGTGGGTCAGGCACACGCGCAGATTCCCCTCATTGTCCACCAGGTAGTCGCAGGCGCGGCCGGGTGCGGTCGTCACCTTGGTGCGTGGGGTCGTGAACACCGTGTTGCCGGTGTTGTGCTCCATTCTCATCGGTGCCCAGAGCACCGAGATGTCGGCGTCGTAAATCGCCGGATTATTGAGCGACTCCTTGTCGGAGGAGAGCAGCACCTTGGCCGGGTCGCTGATCTTGTAGTCGACCACGTACTCGTAGCCGTACCGATCCCCTGCCTCGCGCGGATCGGAGATCAGCAGGTGATTCTTGCCGTCCCTGTCCACGGCGCCCATCGTCCAGTTCAGGACGTGGTAGGCGTCGGGCTGCATCACGCCGTAGATCAGCCGGTTGTCGGATTTCCAGACCACTGAATCCACCCGGGCGGGATCCTTGTAGCGCGTGACCGCCGCGGCCTTCATGGCCGTCAGATCGATGACCGCGGCGTTCGTCGTGCCGTCGACCATATATTTCATTGCGACATAGCGGCCGCTCGGCGACATCGTCATGTCCGAGTACTGCGGCGTGCGGAAGAACGATTCGGTCGGCACCGGGTCTGCCGCCACGGCGGGCGGGCCGCCGCTGAGACAGGCGACGGCGAGGGCCATGAGCAAGCGGGTCTTCATGGGATAGCAAACCTCCTGCAGCGGAATCCGACGGCGATGAAGTTTGAGGCTAGAGGCCGTGCGTCACTCGATCGCCAACCCGGATGCCGCGCTTGTGCGCCTCACCACCGTTGATTTCCAGCACCGCCTTCACGGGCTTGTCGCAGTTCAGGATGTCGAGCGACTGGGGTTTGGCATTCGCCAGCAGGCAGACAATGCGGCCGCGCGCATCGATGAACAGCATGTCGAGCGGAATCAGCGTGTTCTTCATCCACATGCTCATGGGCTGGGGCGATTGCTGCGGGAACAGCATGCCCGCGTCGCTCGGCAGCGAGCGTACGTACATCAGGCCCAGTTCCTGGCGCGCCTGGGTATCGGCGATGACGACGTTGAACCACTGGCGCCCGCTCGCCCCGCGGATCTCCACGGCTGAGCGCGGATATCCCTCGCCCCCCGGCTGCGCAGGCACAGGGCGTATACCCTCCGGGGGAGGCCGGATTCAGGTTTGCGTGCCGGGTGCATGGAGGTCGGTGTCCTCGAATAGTGCGGAGCCGGCGAAGTCGAAGCGGTTGATATACAGATGACTGTTGCCCTGGAGAGTCGCTGCCGGATCGATGCAGTAACCCCGTGCCGCTACTCTATAGATATGGGAGCTGGAAGAGGATCCGCTGGCCTCACTCTCCGCGAGCGGCTGCTGGCTGAGCGATTCCACCGTGCACCGCTCGTCGCCCTGGGTGGCGTAGAGCTGGCCCCGGCCCTCGACAATCACGGTGACGTTGGTCGGCCGGTCGTGGCTTGCATCGCTCCCTGGGGATGCCGCAATGCCGAATACGAAGCGGAGCCGCCTGCCCATGGCGTCGGGCGGGCCGCCGAAGCTTACGCGCAGGCCACTGCCGTCGGGCCGTGCGCCCCCTTCGCAGAAGAGCTGCTCGCCCCGCCAGTCGATATCGGCATCAATGGCGCCCCGCACCCGCGCGCGCAGGTAGCCGCGCTCGCCGGGCAGGCAATGGCCCGCAGGTGTAGCGGCGATCGCCCCGGCCGGGCGCTGGGAGCAGGAGGCGCTGGAGACCAGGGTCGCAGTGACGGCGCAGGCCGTGATGGCGCAGGTGGCGAGCTTGACCGGCATGGGCCGAGAATACTGGTCAGTGTGTCGCGAGCCAAGCAAAGAACGCTGATGGCCGCTTTCTTGCTGCTAAGCTTGGCAGTCCCGTGGCCATTGATTGCGTCCCGTCACGCCCCATGCACCTGCTTGAAGTCACTTCGCCGATCCCCGCGGCCCTGGCGCGCCTGCCCGAACTCGCCGGCAATCTCTTTTTCAGCTGGCACCGCCCGGCCCGCGCCCTGTTCCAGGACCTCGACCCGGAGCTGTGGGAGCAGGTCGAGCGCAACCCGCGCCTCATGCTGCGTTGTCTGGACCAGACGCGCCTGGAGCGCGCCGCCGCTGATCCGGTCTACGTCGAGCGCTATCGGGAAGTGGTCGAGTACCTCGACGGCTACGTCAAGGCGCCCCAACGCGCTGATCAGCCGCTGGTCGCCTACTTCTGCGCCGAGTACGGCTTTCACGAGAGCTTCCCGATCTACTCCGGTGGCCTCGGGATCCTGGCGGGCGATTACTGCAAGGCAGCGAGCGACGAGCGCCTCAACTTCATCGCCGTCGGGCTGCTTTACCGGCAGGGTTACTTCACGCAACGCGTCGATGGCGGGGGCCTGCAGCACGCCGACTATACCGATACCGATGCGCGCGATCTGCCGGTCGAGGTCGTCAACAATGCCGACGGCGGGTTGCTCAAGGTCTCGGTGCGCATCGGCGAACGTGAGGTAAGAGTCCGGGTGTGGCGGGCCCTCGTCGGGCGCGTCGCGGTCTACCTCATGGATACCGACTGCACTGAGAATGCCACCGAGGACCGGGATATCACGTACCGGCTTTACGGCGGTGGCGACGCGGCCCGCATCCGCCAGGAAATGATCCTCGGTATCGGCGGCGTGCGCTTGCTGCGTGCGTTGGGACTTGCGCCGGCGGTCTGGCACATCAACGAGGGTCATGCGGCCTTCCTGATTCTCGAGTTGCTGCGTGAAGCGATGGCGCGGGGGCTCGATTTCGAGACGGCGTTGGAGGCGACGGCGCCGCAGTGCGTATTTACCACGCACACGCCGGTGGCGGCCGGCCATGACGCCTTCGATGATGGCCTGTTTACCGCCTGTTTCGCCCAATACCTGCGCGAGTCCGGGCTGCCCCAGGAGCGCGTGATGCAGCTGGCGCGCGCGCCGGGCGACAATCAGCGTTTCAACATGACGCGCCTGGCGCTGGCGGGCGCGCGGCGCGTCAATGGGGTGAGCCGGATACACGGGCGGGTCTCGGCCAAGCTGTGTGCCGATCACTGGAATGACGTGCCGGTGGGTGAAAATCCGGTCGGCTACATCACCAACGGCGTCCACGTACCGACCTTCCTGGCGCAGACCTGGGCGCGTTTCTTCGACGCCCAGCTGGGCGCCGACTGGAGCGAGCGGCTCAACGATGCCGGTTACTGGCAGGGCCTGGAGCGGGTTCCGGAAAAAAAGTACTGGGAAACCTCGCAGGAGGTGAAGGCGCGGATGCTCGCCGGGGTGCGCGAGCGCCTGCGCCGCCAGTACGCCAGTGAGGACCTGAGCGTCGCGGAGCTGCGCCACGTCACGCGCCTGCTCGATCCGCAGCGGCCCGACGTGCTCACACTCGGTTTCGCGCGCCGCTTCGCCACCTACAAGCGTGCCGCGCTGCTGCTGCGCGACCGCGCGCGCCTGGCGCGGCTCATCGACGGCGGGGATCGCCCAGTGCTGCTGCTGTTTGCGGGCAAGGCGCATCCGGCCGATCAGCCCGGCCAGCAGATGCTGCGCGAGATCAAGCAGCTGATGCTCGATCGGGAGTTCGCCGGCAACGTCGTGTTTCTCGAGGACTACGACATCGAACTGGCGCGCTGGCTGGTCTCCGGCGTCGATGTCTGGCTCAACAATCCGATCGCGCCGCTGGAAGCGAGCGGCACCTCGGGGATCAAGGCGGCGATCAACGGCCGGCTCAATCTCAGCGTGCTCGACGGCTGGTGGGCCGAAGCCTGGGACGGGAGCAATGGCTGGGGCATCCCGGCCGCCCAGGTGCAGGATCCCGAGAGGCGCGATGCGCTCGATTCCGACCTGATGCTCGATACGCTCGAGGAGGAAGTCGTGCCGCTCTACTACGCACGTGGCGCACAGGGCTATTCGCCCGAATGGGTGCGGCGCTGCCGCCGCGCCATGATGACGGTGATCCCGCAGTTCAACAACCGGCGCATGCTCTGCGACTACGAGCGGGGCCTGTACCGCAGCGCGGCCGAGCAGCACGAGCGCATCGCCAGCGACGGCGACGCCGGCGCGCGCACGCTGACGCGCTGGAAGCAGCGGGTGCGCAAGGCCTGGCCCGGTGTGTCCCTGCGCGCGCTGTCCGCGCCGGCGCGCGAGCTGCAGCGTGACGGCCGCTTGCGCCAGCGCATCGCCGTCGCCCTCAACGGCCTGGACGCCGAGGATGTCGCGGTGGAATTCCTGGCGCGCCGCATGCTGCCACGGGTGCAGCTGCAATGGCCCCCCCTCACTTCATACGGGCGCGAAGAGGCAGAGGAGCTGTGGCGGGCGCGACTCAGGCCCACCGGAGAAGTCGACAGCGACGGATCACGGGTCTTTGAACTCGACGCGCCGCCGCCGACCTCGGGTCAGTTTGCGATGGAGTTCCGGGTGCGGCCCGACCATGAACTACAGGGCCACCCGCTGGAGCTGGGCCTGATCAAGCGGCTGTAGGGGCCTACCCGGACGCGAAGATCACGCCGGCCAGCGGTGGCAGGCTGACCTCGATCGAATGCGGCTGTCCGTGCCAGGGCGTCGGCGCAGCCTGCAGCCCGAGGCCGTTGCCCAGATTCGCACCGCCGTAATAGCCCGAGTCGGAGTTGAAAATCTCCCCGTAACGGCCGCCGTGCGGCACGCCGAGGCGAAAGCCGTGGCGGGGCACCGGCGTGAAATTGAGGGCGACGATCAGATGCTGCTCGTCGGCCCAGCGCGCGAAACTCAGCGTCGAGTTCGTCGCGTCGTCGGCGTCGAGCCAGCTGAAACCGCGCGGCTCGAATTCATAGCGGTGCAGCGCGGGTCGCTGCACGTACAGGCGGTTCAGATCGGCAACGGCGTGCTGCATGCCGGCGTGCTCGGCATGGCGGGCGAGCCACCAGGGAAGCTCGCTGCGAAAGTCCCATTCCCAGGGGTGCGCGAACTCACCGCCCATGAACAGGAGTTTCTTGCCGGGAAAGGTCCACATGTAGGTGTAGAGCAGTCGCAGGTTCGCCAGCTGCTGCCAGCGATCGCCGGGCATGCGCCCCAGGAGCGAGCGTTTCAGGTGCACCACCTCGTCATGCGAGAAGGGCAGCACGAAGTTCTCGCTGTAGGCGTACATCTGCCCGAAGCTGAGCTTGTTGTGGTGATGGCGGCGATACAGCGGGTCTTCCTTGAAGTAGCTCAGCGTGTCGTGCATCCAGCCCATGTTCCACTTCATGCTGAAGCCCAGTCCGCCGGCATCGGTGGGTCGCGAGACCTGCGGCCAGTCGGTGGACTCCTCCGCGATGATCAGCGTGCCCGGGTTGCGGGAATGGGTGGTCGCGTTGAGGGAGCGCAGGAACTCGATCGCCTCGAGATTCTCGCGGCCGCCGTAGCGGTTGGGCACGAAGTCACCCTGCCGGCCGAAATCCAGATACAGCATCGAGGCGACCGCATCGACGCGCAGGCCGTCGAAGTGAAATTCCTCGAGCCAGTAGCAGGCGCTCGAGAGCAGGAAGGAGCGCACCTCGTGCCGTTCGTAATTGAAGATCAGCGTGCCCCAGTCGCGGTGCTCGCCCTTGCGCGGGTCCTCGTATTCGTACAGCGCCGTGCCATCGAAGCGCGGCAGGCCGTGGGTGTCGCGCGGGAAATGCCCCGGCACCCAGTCGAGCAGCACGCCGATGCCGGCCTGGTGGCATCGATCGACGAATTCGCGCAGCTCGTCGGGCGCGCCGTGGCGGCTGGTGGGCGCAAAATACCCCGTTGTCTGATAGCCCCAGGAATCATCCAGCGGGTGCTCGGTGATCGGCAGCAGCTCGATATGCGTGAAGCCCTGCTCGCGCACGTAGGGAATGAGGGCGGCCGCCAGGTCCCGATAGCTGTAGAACCGGCCGTCCGGGTGCTGGCGCCAGGAGCCGATATGCAGCTCGTAGATGCTCAAGGGGGCGTGCAGCCAGTCGCGCTCGCGCCGGGCCTGCAACCAGCCCGCGTCGTTCCAGCCGTAGTGGCTGTCGCAGACGATCGAGGCCGTGCCAGGGCGCAACTCCGAGGCCCGGCCGTAGGGGTCGGTCTTGAGGGCCACGGTGCCGCCGCTGCGATGCCGCAGCTCGAACTTGTACAGTTCGCCCGCGGCGAGGCCCGGAATGAATATCTCCCACACGCCCGTAGAGGCGAGGCTGCGCAGGGGGTAGCGCCGGCCATCCCAGTCGCAGAACGGCCCGACGACGCTGACGCGGGCGGCGTTGGGCGCCCAGACCGCAAAGCGCACGCCGCTCACCCCGTCGACCTGCATGAGCTGGGCGCCGAGGAACTGCCAGGCGCGGGCTTCGAACCCGCCACTGAAGGCGGTCAGGTCCTGCGGCCCCATGGTGGGGAAGAAGCTGTAGGGGTCGATGCGTTCCTGGGTGCCGCCGCGGCCGTCGCGCCGGCTGAGCCGGTAATGCAGGCTGAGGGTGCCCGGAGGGCCCTGCCAGCGGAAGAAATCGGAGCCCGCCACGCGCTGCATCTCATGGCGCCCGTCGATGATGACCGCCGCCGTATCGGGAAGGTGGACCAGCACCGTGGACCGGCCGCCGCGCGTGCGTGCGCCCAGCACCCCATGCGGGTCGTGGTGAGTGCCCTCGGCAATGCGCCGCAGATCCCCCGCCAGATCGTCAATCCAGTCCGCAACAGCCCTCATCGCAGGGACTATACTCGACGTGGGGACCTTAATAGAGTGGCCACCGTGATGGCAAAGCCGACCGCCCGCACCTCCTCAGGCCGTTACGTCAGTCGGCTCACGAGCGGCGCCCTGGCAGTCGTCATGGCCGGCGGGCGCGGGGAGCGCCTGCGGGACCTGACGGAGCACCGCTGCAAGCCGGCCACGCCCTTCGGCGGCAAGTTCCGCATCATCGATTTCCCCCTGTCCAACTGCGTGAATTCGGGCATCCGCCAGATATTCATCATGACGCAGTACAAGGGGCAATCCCTGATCCAGCATGTGCAGCGCGGCTGGAGTTACCTGCGGGGCGAGTTCAGCGAATTCATCGATGTCGTGCCCGCGCAGCAGCAGATCGGCGAACACTGGTATCGCGGCACGGCTGACTGCGTCTACCAGAACCTCGACCTGATACGCACGCACCGGCCCAAGCACGTACTGGTGCTGGCGGGCGACCACATCTACAAGATGGATTACGGCCCGATGGTCGCCTATCACGTGGAGAAGGGCGCCGACATCACGGTCGGCGTCGTCGAAGTGGCGCGGGAAAAGGCGCGGGAATTCGGCGTGCTGTCGGTGACGGAGTGGAACCGCGTGACCAAGTTCGCCGAGAAGCCGCAGGAGCCCGAGCCCATTCCCGGCCGCCCCGATGCCGCGCTGGCCTCGATGGGCATCTACGTGTTCAACGCCAGGCTGATGGAGAAGCTGCTGACGGAGGACGCCCACTCCGCCCGGTCGAAGCACGATTTTGGCCGCAACATCATCCCGCCGGCCATCGACAAGCTGCAGGTGTTTGCCTATCCGTTCACCGACGTGAAGACGCGCGCGCAGAGCTACTGGCGCGACGTCGGGACCGTCGATGCCTACTACGAGGCCAACATCGAGCTGGTGCACGTGGCACCGGAGCTGAACCTCTACGACGAGGAGTGGCCGATCTGGACCTACCAGCTGCACGCACCGTCGGCGAAGTTCGTGCTCGATGAAGACGGCCGCCGCGGCATGGCGATCAACTCGATCGTCTCCGGCGGTTGCATCATCTCCGGCGCGGTCGTCAATCAGTCGCTCCTGTTCTCGAACGTGAGGGTCAACGAGGGCTCGAACGTGCACCGCGCCGTGGTGCTGCCGAACGTCAAGATCGGTGCCGGTTGCACGATCCGCCAGGCCATCCTCGATGAGGGCTGCGAAGTGCCGGACGGCCAGCAGATCGGCGTCGATCGCGCGGTGGACGAGGAGCGCTTCCACGTGACCGAGGGCGGCGTGGTGCTGGTGACTCCGGAAATGCTGCTGCGGAGCGCAGTCGGAGCGTGACCGAAGCGCGGCGCTTTCCCGTGGTGCTGCTGTGGCACATGCACCAGCCGCAGTACCGCGATCCGCTGAGCGGGCAATACATCCTGCCGTGGACGTACCTGCACGCAATCAAGGACTACGTCGACATGGCCGCGCACCTGGAGGCGCATCCGCGCGCCCGCGCGGTGGTGAATTTCACGCCGGTGCTGGTGGAACAGCTCGAGGAGCTGGCCGCGCGCGTCAGCGCCCACCTGCAGCGCGGTGAGAACCTTCCGGACCCGGTGCTGGCCTTGCTGTCCGAGGCGCCACTGCCAGCGGACGCCGAGGCGCGCCTGGCGCTGGTGCAGGCCTGCCTGCGCGCCGAGCGCACGCACCTCATCGGCCGCTACCCGCCCTACGCGGAGCTCGTCGCTCTCGCGGAGTCGCCGGGGGCGCACGCCAGCGCCGAGTTTGCCGCGGACCAGTACCTGCGGGACCTCGGCGTCTGGTATCACATTGCCTGGCTCGGCGAGACCGTCAAACGCAGCGATGCGCGGGTCGCGGCGCTCATCGAGCGCCGGCGGGATTTTGGCGCGTCGCACCGGCGGAGCCTGCTGGAGCTGATCGGCGAGCTGCTCGCCGGCCTGCTGGGGCGTTATCGCGCCCTGGCTGAACGCGGTCAGGTTGAATTGGCGATGTCGCCCTACGGGCACCCGATTCTGCCCCTGCTGATCGATTTTCACGCCGCCCGGGAATCCATCGCGGCGGCGCCGCTGCCGCATGCGCAAGCCTATCCGGGCGGTGCAGAGCGCGCGGCCTGGCACCTGGAGGAGGGGGCGCGCGTGTTCCAGCGTGTATTCGGGCGAGTGCCCGCGGGCTGCTGGCCCTCGGAGGGCGCGATCAGCGCCCGGGCACTCGAACTCATCGACCGACACGGCATGCGCTGGGCGGCCAGCAGCGGCAACATTTTGCGCGCCTGCTCTGGCGCGGCTGACGCCGGGCGCGGCGAAGGCGCCGCCGCCGGGCTGCACCCCTGGCGCGTGCCCGGCCAGGCGCTCAGCCTGTTCTTCCGTCACGATGAACTCTCGGACCTGATCGGCTTCACCTATTCCAGCTGGCACGGCGACGATGCCGTGCGCCACTTCGTGGGCGAGCTCGAACGCCTCGCGCGTGAGCAGGCCGACCGGCCCGGCACCCTGGTGTTGGTGGCGCTGGACGGCGAGAACGCCTGGGAGTACTACCCCTTCAACGGTTACTACTTCCTCAATGGCCTGTACGCCGCGCTGGCCGACCATCCGCAACTCGAACTCAGCACGCTCAGCGAGCAGCTGGCGCGCCCGCTGGCGTTTCAGCCGCTGCAGCGGGTCGTGGCGGGCAGCTGGGTGCACGGCACGCTGGCCACCTGGATTGGCGATCGCGACAAGAACGCCGGCTGGGACCTGCTCGTGCAGGCCAAGACTGCAGTGGACGAGGTGCTGGCGGACGCATCGATGCCCAGTCAGCAGCGGGCATCGATCGAGCGGCAGCTTGCGCTCTGCGAAAGTTCCGACTGGTTCTGGTGGTTTGGCGATTACAACCCGTCCCAGGCCGTGCTCGAATTCGATCGCCTCTACAGGCACCAGCTCGCGAGTCTGTACCGTCTGCTCGGCCGCGCGCCGCCCGAGGCATTGGCCCAGGTGATCTCGGTTGGGCGTGGGGCGCCCGAGGGCGGGGGAGTCATGCGGCGCGCGCAGCAATGAAGGCCCTGGCGGTGCTTGACCGCCGCCGCAGCGGTGTGCTGCTTCATCCAACCGCCCTGATCGGCGAGCGCACCGAACAGGGCGCGCTCGGCAGCGTGGCGCGCGCCGTCATCGACTGGATGAGCGCCGCGGGGGTGAGCGTCTGGCAGGTGCTGCCGCTGGGCCCCGTGGGACCGAACTTTTCGCCCTACTGGGTGCGTTCTGATCAGGCGGGGAATCCCGCGCTCATCGATCGGCGCGAGGCGCCGGATCCGGCGCAGGCCCGCGGCGACTACGAGGATTTTTGCGCCGCCGAGCGCGCCTGGATTGAAGACTACGTGCTGTACGCGGCGCTGAGTCAGGCCCATGGCTCAAGGCCGTGGTGGACCTGGCCCGCGCCGCTGCGCGATCGGCGGCCCGAAGCGTTGGTCGACGCCACGGCTCGGCTGGCGCCGGAGCTGGAGCAGCTGCGCATCGGGCAGTGGCACTTTGATCGCCAGTGGGCGGCGTTGCGGGCCTACGCGCGCGAGCGAGGGGTGCTGTTGTACGGCGACCTGCCGATCTATGTGGCGCCTGATTCGGTGGCAACGTGGACCGAGCGCTGCCAGTTCCAGCTTGCCGCCGACGGCCAGCCCATGGCGCGGGCCGGCGTGCCCCCGGACTATTTTTCCGCCGACGGCCAGCTCTGGGGCAATCCACTCTATGAGTGGGACCAGGCGCGGCGGGACGGCTTCGCGTTCTGGCGCGCGCGGCTGGCGAATCAGTTGCGGCGTTTCGATCTGGTGCGCGTCGATCATTTCCGCGGGCTGGCCGGCTACTGGTCCGTGCCGGCCACGGCCCATACCGCTCGCGAGGGCGTGTGGCGGCCGGCACCCGGGACGGAATTGCTGTCGGCGCTCAGGGACGCGTTCGGTCCGCTGCCCCTCGTGGCCGAGGATCTGGGTGTCATCACCCCTGACGTGGTGGCGCTCCGGCGCAGCTTCGGCCTGCCGGGCATGCGCGTGCTGCAGTTCGCCTTCGACGGGTCGGCCGACAACCCGCATCTGCCGCGCAACTACACAGCAGACACCGTGGCCTATACGGGAACCCACGACAACGACACGGCCCTCGGCTGGTACCGCTCGCTCGATCGGGTCGTCGCACGGCGGGTCGCAGCCAGCCTGGGCGTCCGCAGGAACGAGGTGCCGCCGGCGATGCTGCGGGCCGTGCTGGCCTCGGTGGCGGTCCTGGCGGTCGTACCGCTGCAGGATGTGCTGGGACTGGGCAGCGAGGCGCGCTTCAATGTGCCCGGTACGGTCGGTGGCAACTGGCTCTGGCGCGTCGATCCCGCCGCGCTCAGCAGCGGCACCGCCGCCGGGCTGCGCGCCTTGAACGAGTCGCACGGGCGCGCGGCGTAAGGCTGGATTTCGGGAAGGTGACCGGCTAGTCATCGGCTGGACGGGGCTGGCCACGGTACTGCGGAGCGGCACCGTTCAATGCCCGCGTTTGCGCACTATATTTTGGTATCAGGCGTTACATGTAACGGGTGAAAGTCAGGAACAAGGGCGAAGAGTGCGGGCTCACCGCCCGCGTCCGTCGCCACCGCGAGGGCCTGTACGAGGCGGGGCTGCGCCCGGTGCAACTGTGGCTCCCGGATACGCGGCGCGCGGGGTTTGCCGCTGAGTGTCGCCACCAGTGCATCACGGTTCGCGCAACCCGTCCTGGCCGCCACAGACGAATTGAATTGCGCCGCGGTGACCTTGTGGCTCTGGCCGGGCCGGACCCGCTGCAGCTCGCGCTGGTCATGCAGCGCGATCAGTTTGAGGCACATTCGAGCGTCACGCTACTTCGGCTCACTCGGGACGTGCGAGCCGTGCCGTTGCTTCGAGTCCCCATCGCGGCAGCGGAGGGCAGCGCACCGCTGAGCTGCTCGCGGGTCATGATCGACCCGGTGCAATCCGTGCCACGCTGGAGAATCAGGCTGGTGATTGGACGGTTGACGGCGGATTCGCTGCGCGGCGTCGATCGGGCCCTGGCGATTTTCCTGGGGATCGATTCCCGGATATAGGCGGGTTAGGATGGCCCGCGATAACGAGGGGGCAAATCAGGGGGCAAATCATGGTGAGCGGCTCTGGGCCCACGCGCGGTGGCGCCGCAATGACCGTGCGGCCGGTGCTCAGCTTCTGGCAGATCTGGAACATGTGCTTCGGATTCCTGGGGCTGCAGTTCGGTTTTGCGCTGCAGAACGCCCAGGTCAGCCGTATCTTCCAGACCCTGGGCGCCAGCGTCGATGCGATCCCCTCGCTGTGGATCGCCGCGCCGCTCACGGGCCTGCTGGTGCAGCCGATCATCGGCTACTGCTCCGATCGCACCTGGACGCGCCTGGGCCGCCGCCGCCCGTATTTTCTGGTCGGTGCACTGCTGGCCTCCGCGGCCCTGATTGCGATGCCGCTTTCCGGCGCCCTGTGGATCGCTGCGGGACTGCTGTGGATCCTCGATGCCTCGATCAATGTGTCGATGGAGCCGTTCCGTGCCTTCGTCGGCGACCAGCTGGGTCCGGCGCAGCGACCCACGGGCTATTCGATGCAGAGTTTCTTCATCGGCGTCGGTTCGGTGGTGGCGAGCGGCCTGCCCTGGGTGCTGACGCGCATGGGCGTGAGCAACCATGCCACCACCGCATCGGGCCTGGCCGCGGTTCCTGATTCAGTACGTTATGCCTTCGAGCTGGGAGCGGCGGTACTGTTCCTGGCCATAGGCTGGACGGTGCTGCGGACGAGAGAGTACCCACCCGAGACCCTGCTCGGGTTTCGCGATTCGGTCGTGACCGCGGAGCCGCCGGGGGCGGCTTCCAGGGGCGGCGGGCAGCGCGGGAAGGGCCTGTTCTGGGCCGCAGTCGGGATGGCCTGCCTGACGACCGTGGCGATGGCGCAGCTCGACAAGCAGCTTTACCTGGTCGGCGCCGGGGCGCTGTTCTGGGGCCTGGCGCTGCTCGCGCATCAGGCCACGGCGAGCGTGGGCCTGTTCGGCACGATCATGCGCGACCTGGAGCACATGCCGCACACGATGCGGCGGCTGGTGCCGGTGCAGTTCTTCTCCTGGCTGGCGCTGTTCGCGATGTGGATCTACACCACCCCCGCGGTGACGCAGGTGCACTTTCATTCGACGGATCCGGGTTCGGCCGCCTACAACGAGGGCGCGAACTGGGTCGGGGTCCTGTTTGGCGCTTACAACGGCTTTGCGGCCCTGGCAGCAGTCATCATTCCGGTGATGGTGAGGCGATGGGGTCTGCGGCGCAGTCACCTGGTCAACGTCTGGCTGGGCGGCGCGGGGTTTCTCTCGATCGCCCTGATTCGCGACCCGAACTGGCTGCTGCTGTCCATGCTCGGTGTCGGCTTCGCCTGGGCCTCGATCCTGTCGATCCCCTATGCCCTGCTGTCCGACAGCGTGCCGGCCGAGAAGATGGGCCTGTACATGGGCATCTTCAATTTCTTCATCGTGATCCCGCAGCTGGTCGCGGCCAGCGTGCTCGGATTTCTGCTCAAGACGCTCTTTGGCGGCGCGCCGATCCGCGCCCTGACGATGGGCGGCGTCTGTTTCCTTATTGCAGGATTGCTCGCGCTGCGCGTGCCCGAGCCGGGAGATCCGCCCCGCACGATTTCCGGATGACCAGCCTGGTCGGCAGCACGACACCCTCGGCGTGCTCCTCGCTGATCAGGCGCAACAGGGTTTCGACCAGCACTTCGCCGGCGCGCCGCGTGTCCTGCATCACCGTGGTGAGCGGGGGGTTGGCGAGGCTGGCCGCCGGAATATCGTCGAAGCCGACCACCGAGACCTGGGCGGGCACATCGATCTGCCGTTCCTGCAGCGCGCGCATGGCGCCCATGGCGATCAGGTCGCTCGCGGCGAGAAGGGCATCGAAACCCACGCCGCGCGCCAGCAGTTCGTTGGCGGCCTCAAAACCGGACTGCTCGGTGCTGATCGCGTTGACCTGCGCGGCCGGATCCACGTTCAGGCCCACGGTGGTGATCGCCTCGGCGTAGCCGCGGTAGCGCTCCATGAATTCCGGATAGTGATTGGAGCCGTCGCCGAGGAAGGCGATGCGGGTGCGGCCCAGGCCGAGCAGGTGACGGGCCGCGTCGTACCCGCCGCGAAAATTGTCGCAGCCGATCGACAGGCCGGGCTGGCCGGCCAGCACCGCTCCCCAGCGCACGAAATGCGTGCCATGCTCCACGAGCTTCTCCAGGCGCGAGAGGTAGGCCAGGTAATCGCCGTATCCGAGCAGGATGATGCCGTCCGCCTTGCGGCTGTCTTCGTAGTCCTGGTGCCAGTCGCTCGACATCTGCTGAAAGGAGATCAGCAGGTCATAGCCGCGATTCGCGCAGGCCCGGGTGATCGAGCCGAGCATCGTCAGGAAAAAGGGATTGATCTGCGATTCATCGGGCGTCGGGTCCTCGAACAGGAGCAGCGCCAGGGTGTGCGAATGCTGGAAGCGCAGATTCGACGCGTTCTTGTCGACCTTGTAGTTGAGCTGCCGCGCGATGGCTTCGATGCGCTTGCGCGTCTCGAGGCTGACCATGGGGCTCCCACGCAGGGCACGGGAAACCGTGGGCTGGGAGACTCCCGCCAGGTAGGCGATGTCGAACGACGTGGGCTTGCCGTGCATTCCCTTGGAACCCCCGCCGCGCACTATGCCACAGCGCTAACGCGCGACTTAAGTGCTTGAAAAAACGTGTTTTTGGCTTTGAACTGGCCTGGTGCTAGCATCAGCTCCCATGAGTGCCTGGAATCTTCGTTCCCTGCTTCGGGTGGCCCTCGTCGGCGCTCTCGCGGCCGGGCCGGCCGCCGCCGCTGGGGCTGGCGCCAGTACCAGCACGGTCAGCCTCGCGCCGGTGACGATCGGGGCCTCGCTGCAGAAGGCCCTGAAGGATCGTTACGGCGTCGATGAGGCGCAGGAACTCCAGCAGGCCGTGACCCACAGCCTGTCCCGCTCGCTCAAGGGGGTCGGTGCCCAGCAGGGTGAGGCGGCGGCCATCCGGATTGAAGTGCTCATCGACTCGGCGACACCGACTCACCCGACGCGCCGGCAGCTGAACGAGAACCCTTCGCTCGATTATCTGGGATCGGTCTCCAGGGGTGGCGCGGACCTGCGCGCCGTACTGCGCAATGCGGACGGCCAGGTACTCGATCGCGTGGCCTACGATTACTACGCCTATACGCTCAAGGAGGCCTCCATGTCAGCGGCGCCCTGGGGCGATGCGTACATCGCCATCGATCGCTTTGCCGATCAGGTCGCCAGGCACTGGCGACGGCTGGCGGGAGCTGCGCCGGCGAGCTAGGCCAGGCGGCTGAACAGCACGCCATGTGCTGGGATCGTGAGCCGCGCTCCTTCGAGTTTTCCTTCCGGCAGGCCGTGCCCGCTCAGAGGCGTCCCTGCGTACACGCGCGGCAGTTCGGCCTGCGCGCCCTGCGCCGAGAGATTGAAAGCCACCAGCAGCCGTTCATCGCCGGACTTGCGCGTGAAGGCCAGCACGGCCTCGGAGGCCAGCAGGAACTCGATGTCGCCCCACAGCAGCGCGGGATGCTGCCGGCGCCAGCGCATCAGCCGCCGGAACGCCTGTAGCGCCGAGGCCGGCTCGCGCTCCTGCACTTCGACCGCCAGCGCGATGTGTTCCGGAGGCAAGGGGAGCCAGGGCGTGGCGCTGCTGAAGCCGCCGCGTTCGGCCTTTCGCCAGGGCATCGGCGTGCGGCAGCCATCGCGGCCCTTGAACTTCGGCCAGAAGGCGATGCCGTAGGGATCGCGCAGCGACTCGAAGGGCACGTCGGCTTCGCGCAGCCCCAGTTCCTCGCCCTGGTAGATGCAGACCGCGCCGCGCAGCGAGCAGACCAGCGCCGTAAGCTGGGTGGCCAGGTGGGGCGGCGAATCGGGGCGGCCCCAGCGGCTGAGCACGCGCTGCACGTCGTGGTTGGAGATGGACCAGCAGGGCCACGCGTCCGCCGATGCGGCCAGTGCGCCCTCCACGGTGGCGCGGATATGCGCGGGCGAGTGCTCCGAGCTCAGCAGCTCGAAGCTGTAGCCCATGTGCAGCCGCCCCGGGCGCGTGTATTCCGCGATCGTCGCATTGGAGTCTTCGGCCGAGATTTCCCCGAGTGTCACCGCGCCCGGGTAGCGGTCGGTCAGCCGGCGCAGCTCCTCGATGAAGGGGAGATTTTCCGGCCGCGTGTTGTTATAGACGTGATACTGATAGGCGTAGGGATTGTCCGGCAGGAAGCCGCGACCGGTACGCGCCTCGGCGGGCTTGGGCGGGTTGTCGCGCAGCTGCGGGTCGTGGAAACAGAAATTGATCGCGTCCAGGCGCATGCCATCGACGCCGCGCTCCAGCCAGAAGCGCACGTTCTCCAGCACCGCGCGCCGCACCTCGGGATTGTGAAAGTTCAGGTCCGGCTGCGAGCTGAGAAAATTGTGCAGATAATACTGCGAGCGGCGCGGCTCCCACTTCCAGGCGATGCCCCCGAAAATTGACAGCCAGTTGTTGGGCGGACCGCCATCGGGCCGGGGATCGGCCCACACATACCAGTCGGCGCGGGGATTGCTGCGGTCCTGCCGGCTTTCGGCGAACCAGGCGTGTTCCGATGAAGTGTGACTGAGCACCTGGTCGATCACGATCTTGAGCCCCACGCCGTGCGCCCTGCGCAGCAGGCGGTCGAAATCCTCCAGCGTGCCGAACAGCGGATCGACGGCGCGATAGTCGGCGACGTCATAGCCGAAATCGGCCATCGGTGACTTGAAAAATGGCGAGATCCAGATGGCCTCGACGCCGAGGCTCGCCACATAGTCGAGCCGCTCGATGATGCCCGGCAGATCGCCGACGCCATCGCCGTTGGTGTCGAGGAAGCTGCGCGGATAAATCTGGTAGATGGCCGCGCCCTGCCACCAGGCGGGTTGCTGCAGCGACGAGATTTTCTGGCTCGGATCGAGTGCCGTGCTCTTGGCCAAGAGCGCCCCCTTGATTATCGTGGCCACAGCTTACGCGCTGCCCGTGAATATCAGTCCGGAACGCATACGTATTCATGGCCGGCCTGCCGGCGTTTGCGTCTATCGTCCCTGGCTCGGCGTCCGGGTCACAAGAATAATGGGGGTGGCTGCCATGTCGAACGCCTTGCGCCTGCGGGCGCGTGTGCTATGGCCCCTGGTCTGCACTGTGGCCATGCTCCTGTCCGTCGCGACTGTGGCGCCGGCAGCCGACGCCGCCGACTACTCCGGATTGCCCGCCCGGGACAGCCCCGCCTGGGTGCGCGACGGCGTGATCTACGAGATTTTTCCGCGCCAGTTCTCGGCGCAGGGCGACTTCAACGGCGTGGCGGCGCAACTGGACCGCCTGCAGCAGCTCGGCGTCAATATCCTCTGGCTGATGCCGATCCACCCGGTCGGCAAGCTCAAGGCCAAGGGTACGCTGGGCAGTCCCTATGCCGTGCGCGATTACTACGCCATCAATCCGGAATACGGTACTGCCGCCGATCTGCACCGCCTGGTGCGCGAGGCGCACCAGCGCCATCTCAAGCTCATCATCGACATCGTCGCGAATCACACCTCCTGGGATTCCGTGATGATGAAAACGCCCGCGTTCTATACGCACGATGCCAGCGGCAAGATCATTCCGCCCATGCCGGACTGGTCGGATGTGGCCGACCTGAACTACGACAACGCGCAGCTGCGCCGCTACATGATCGACGTGCTCAAGTACTGGATCCGGGAATTCGATCTCGACGGCTTTCGCTGCGACGCGGCCGGCATGGTGCCGACCGATTTCTGGGAGCAGGCGCGCACCGAGCTGAGCGCGCTGAAGCCGGACATCCTCATGCTGGCGGAGTGGGAGGATCCGGCGCTGATGGCACGGGCTTTCGACGTGGATTATTCCTGGAAGCTCTACGGGGCGGTGGGCGAGGTGATCCAGGGGCGCCAGCCCGCCTCGGTGGTCAGGGAGCAATGGGCCCGCGATGCCGCGCAGTACGAGCACGGGGCGCTGCGCATGCGCTTCTCCGACAATCACGACCAGAATCGCGCGATCGCCCGCTTTGGCGAGCCGGCCGCGTTGGCCGCCTCGGCGCTGATGTTTACCCTCGATGGCGTGCCGCTGCTGTACGACGGCATGGAGGTCGGGGACACGGCCGAATCGGGCGCCCCGGCGCTGTTCGAGAAGGTCCCGATCCTCTGGAGCATTGCTGAGCGCCGCCCGCAATTCCCGCGCTTTTACCAGCAGATCATCGCCTTGCGCGGCGCTCACCCGGCGCTGCGCGGCGGCGCGCTCAGCTGGGTGCACAACAGCGATGAGAGCCGGATCCTGAGCTTCATGCGGCGCAGCACCAACGAGACGCTGCTGGTCGCCATCAACCTTTCCTCACAGCCCTTTGTCGGCGTGCTCGAGACGGACCGCAGCGGCTACGAGGAAATTACCCCCGCGCCGGATGCCACGCCGGATACGCGCACTTCCGGACTGCCCGCACTGGCCCTCGGTGCCTGGGAATATCGTGTGTTCCGGAAGCAACAGTAGTTTCCTTTAGTTTCATGAATACGTATGCAGCAGGATTGGCAAGTCCCGGACAATGACTAAGATTGAGTCTGAGAAAGATTTACAACACTTTCCTGGGGGAATGGTCGCCGCAGAGCCCAAGGGGAGGCCGCGGTGGGCCCAAACGAATTTTCAAGGAGAAGCTTGGTGAAGACGTTTAAGACGATCTACCCGACCCAACCGGCTGCCCGCAGGGCCGCATTCGCCGTCAGTTCCACAGCGACCGGCTGCGCCATCCTGCTGATGGCTGCAGGCAGCAACGCCTTTGCTGCCGATGCACCGGCCGCCACCGCCGCCGCCGATACCGGGCCCCTCGAAGAAGTGGTCGTCACCGGTATCCGCGCGGCCATCGAGAGCGCGATTTCGGTCAAGAAGAATGCCGACACGATCGTCGAGAGCATCTCGGCCGAAGACATCGGCAAGCTCCCGGACACCACGATCGCCGAGTCGCTGGCCCGCCTGCCGGGCGTGACCACGCAGCGCGATCGCGATGGCAATGCCACGAACGTCAGCATCCGCGGCTTAGGTCCCGACTTCAACGGCTATCTCCTGAACGGGCGCGAGCAGACCAGCATCGGCGACAGCCGCTCTGTGGACCTGAGCGTGGATCCGGCGGAGTTGATCGCGGGCGCCACGGTCTACAAGACCGGCGATGCCGCGCTGATGACAGCCGGGCTCGCCGGCACCATCGACAACCGCCTGGTCGATCCGCTCTCCTACAGCAAGTTGATCATTGCCGCGAATGCCGAGCGCACCAAGAACGGCGTGGGTCTTTCCACCCCCGAGGGCTCAGGCAAGCGCTACTCCCTGAGCTTCATCAACCAGTTTGCCGACCGCAAGCTGGGCATTGCGCTGGGCTACGTCCATGCGGAAACCACCAGCAGTTCGCTGGGCAGCGGCAGCTGGGGCAGCTCGCCGCCGGTGTTCGACAGCACCGGTGTACAGATCGCCAACGATGGCGCGGGCCCTTTGCCGGACATCAATGTTCCCTTCGCCGGTGGGTTGACCTTCGAGACCGACCACAAGTCCGACGTGCGTGAAGGCCTGGCCGGTATCTTCGAGTTCAAGCCGAGCGACTCCTACACGAGCGAGCTGGACTACTACAAGGCCAGGATCAAGACGAGCACCAAGAAAGTCGAGGCCCAGCGTGGTTCCAATGGCGCCAACATCACCAACGCCACGATCAGTGGCGGTGTGGTCGAGACGGGTACCTTCGCGATGCCTGCCTACAGCCTCATCGACCGCAACGAGAACCTCTTCGACGATGACAAGCTCCAGTCAACGGGCTGGAAAAACTGGTGGAAGATCGACGACACGTGGAGCGCCACGCTGGACGTCAGCGACAACTCGGCCAAGCGGATAGAGCGGGACATCGAGGCTTACGCGGGTATCGGAGCTCCCGACGCCTTGTCTTTCACCAACGGTGGCGGTACGCCGCAATTCACGTTGGGCAGTGCGACCAGCTACACCGATCCGAATGTCATCATGATCCACGACGTGGCGGGCTGGAGCGGCGTGAGTTATCCGCCGGGCGGTCCGTATGGCGGTATGACGGTGCCGCAGGCCGGCTACAGCAAGGGCCCGACCGTCACGGACACGCTCGATGCGGTCCGGCTGGATTTCGCGCATAAGCTCGGTCAAGCCCGCATGTTCACCGACCTGCAGTTCGGGGCAAACTACACCAGGCGCTCCAAGGACCGCATCACCGACGAGGGCGTGATCATCTCGGCCAACAACGGCGGTTACGACCCCATTCCGTTTCCGGCGGGTGCTCACGTTGAGACCAATGTGGGCGGCGTGGGCCTGAACCTGCTGACTTTCGACCCGCAGGTCGGTCTGTGGCCCGGTGCAGTGATCCTGCGCAAGTACAACGACGACATCCTGTCCAAGACCTGGAACATCCGGGAACAGGTCACGACGGGATACGCGAAGCTCAATCTCGACACTCGGTGGGGCAACATGCCCGTTCGCGGCAATGTTGGCATCCAGGTCGTTGAAACCGATCAGTCTTCCGGAGGGTTTCGCGCCGACGTCAATTCCAGCGTGACCTTGACGAACCCGGCTGCCAAGCTCACGTCAGATGGGGTGATTTATACCGACGTTCTGCCTTCCCTGAACCTGACGGGCGACCTGGGTGGCGGCAAGCTGCTGCGATTCGGGGCGGGCGTGCAGATCGCGAGGCCGAACCTGACCGACGAGCGCAACTCGCTGGCGGCGTCATTGGACACCAACACGGGTGATTGCGGCACTATTGTCGGCGGGTTCTGTTCCGGCCCCTACAACACCATCGTCGGCTCAGCAGGCAATCCGCACCTCAAGCCCTTCAAGGCGAAGTCGATCGACTTGTCGTTCGAGAAATACTTCCAGACCAAGGCTTATTTCAGCGCGGCCATCTTCTACAAGAAGCTGGATACCTACATCACCCCGGCAACGAACTACGGCACTTACGATTTCACCACCATCGCGCCGCAGATCGGCCTGGCGATTCCCACGCCTACGGTCGGTGCCTTCCCGACTCGTGGTGGTCCCGTGGGTACTTTCACCCAGACGGTCAACGGCAGCGGTGGCGACCTCAAGGGCATCGAGCTGGCAGCGTCCGTGCCGTTCGGCATGATGACGCACTGGCTGGAGGGCTTCGGCCTCACGGCGAGCTATTCCTCGACGGAAAGTTCGGTGAACCTGCCGAACCTGATCGGCCTGAACCCGTCGCAGCAGGTTCCGACCAGCGGTGCCACGATTCCCCTTCCCGGTCTGTCGCATATCAACGAAAAGGCGGTGTTCTATTACGAGAGGGCGGGCTTCAGTGCCTTCGTCGCGGACAACAAGCGGTCCAAGTATGTCGCCAGCGTGGCGAACACGAATACCGTTGGCGGCTACCCCACGCTGCTCTTCGTCGCACCGCAGACCTGGATTTCCGCGCAGGCCGGCTACGAGTTCCAGTCTGGTCCGCTCAAGGGCCTCGGGTTCCGCTTCGAAGGCAACAACATGAACAAGCCGATCTACAAGGAATTCAAAGCAGACGGTAGCGTCAACAGCACGAACGAGACCGGCGCGACCTACGCCTTCAAGCTCAGTTACAAGTACTAGCCAGGCGCCCTAAGCGACCAATCAGCCCTTGCCGCGTGGCCCGCGGCAAGGGTTTTTCTTTTGGTCCGCATGGTGCAAAGTAGCCCGATGCAAGCCCCTGGAACACTCAAGGTCGTGATCGTCGGCGGCGGAACGTCGGGCTGGATGGTGGCTGCCGCGCTCGCCAAGGTGCTCAAGGGGCTGTACAGCATCTCCCTGGTCGAGTCGGAGGAAATCGGCACCGTCGGCGTCGGTGAGGCGACGATCCCGATGATCCAGCTGTTCAATCGCATGCTGGAGATCAACGAGAACGAGTTCGTGCGCGCGACCCAGGCCTCATTCAAGCTGGGGATCGAGTTTCACAACTGGGGGCGCCTCGGCGATCGCTACTTCCACGGTTTTGGCGTCATCGGGCAGGACAACTGGACGGTCGATTTCCACCAGTACTGGCTCAAGCAGTACCTCGCCGGCAAGGCGAAGGAACTCGAGTTTTACTCGATCAACACGATGGCCTGCCTGCAGGACAAGTTCATGCGGCCGCGCATGGACATGCCCAAGTCACCGCTGTCGCAGATTGCGTACGCGTTCCACTTCGACGCCAGCCTGTATGCCAGGTACCTGCGGCGCATCAGCGAAGAGCGGGGCGTGCGGCGCCTCGAAGGGCGGATCGTCGATGTCGTGCTGCGCGAGGGCGATGGCCACGTGGCGGCGGTGACGCTGCAGTCGGGGCAGAAGGTCGAGGGGGACCTGTTCATCGACTGCTCCGGTTTTCGCGCGCTGCTGATCGAGGGCGCGCTGAAGTCGGGCTTCGAGGACTGGTCGCACTGGCTGCCCTGCGATCGGGCCATCGCGGTGCCCTGTGCCTCGACGCCGGAATTCCACCCCTATACGCGTTCGACGGCGCGCGAGGCGGGGTGGCAGTGGCGGATCCCACTGCAGCACCGCATTGGCAACGGCTATGTCTTTGCCAGCGAGTACCTGAGCGAGGACGAGGCCACGGCGGTGCTGCTGGGCAACCTCGATGGCAAGGCGCTGGCTGAACCGCGTCCCATCCGCTTCGTGACCGGCCGGCGCAAACTGGCCTGGAACAGGAACGTGGTGGCCATCGGCCTGGCCAGCGGGTTCCTCGAGCCCCTGGAGTCCACCAGCATCCATCTGGTGCAGATGGGCATCGCCCACCTGCTGACCTTTTTCCCCTCGGCCGGCTTCGAGCCCGCGGACGTGGCCGAGTACAACAGGGTGATGCAGCAGGAATACGAGTGGGTGCGCGACTTCATCATCCTCCACTACAAGGCCACGGAACGCACCGACACGCCGTTCTGGAACTATTGCCGCACCATGGAGGTCCCACCGGCATTGCAGCATCGGATGGAGCTCTTCAGAACGCACGGGCGGGTGTTCCGCGAGGGCAACGAGCTGTTCGCGAAGGTGAGCTGGCTGCAGGTGATGCATGGGCAGCGCATCCGCCCGGCGACGTACCATCCCTTGACAGACCTGCTGAGCGAAGCGGAGATTGCGGCCTATCTGGACGAGGTGGCGGGGGTGATTGGCGCCTGCACCGAGGTCATGCCGAAGCACGCCAGGTTTATCGAGGAGAACTGCGCGGCGAGTGCACCCCCGGGCGCCGGCAGCTGAGAAATGCGAAAGGAGCGTCCATGCGAATGATTTTCCCCCTGTCGACCATCACAGCCTCGGCCCTGCTGGCTGCGCTGAGCGGTTGCGCCACCGCGCCGCCGACCTCGGCCATGCTGACCTACAAAAGCGTGCCCGATGCCGCGGAACTCTTCGAGGGCGGCAAGTCCCTGGGTCTGGCGCCGGTGACCCGCACCTACCAGAGCGATGGCAAGTCCGGCGACATACGCACGCCGGACGTCAAGGCGGTGTGGCCCAGCGGCGCAGAAACGAGCTACTACACCTACCTGACGGTCGGCGCGGATCGCGTCGCAACCCTGGAGCGTCCCGCCAACGCGCCGGGGCTGCAGGCCGACCTCGATAACGCCCAGACCGTGGCGGGGACGAGGCAGCGGGAAGCGGAGCGGCTCAAGGCGCTGCAGCAGAGCGACATTGCACGCGCCTCGGCGCGCTGCAAGGCCCAGCAGGCCGGTGACAGCAAGGCCGTGTCAGACGATTGCCGGTAGACGCTGACGGCTCAGCGGGCGTTGCGCCGGCAGGTGAAGAAGGCGTTGAGCGTGAGCCGGCCGGCGCGCGGGTCCGCGCTCAGCGCCTGCGGCGCGCCGATATCCGCCGAGTGGAACTGGCTGCCGTCATAGTAGATCAGCCTGTTCCAGGCTGCCGGCACCTGGGCAATGCGCTTGAAGTAAGGATTGCTGCCGTTCATGTAGCCGGCCTGCAGGCCATAGCGGGCGCCGAAGTCGGCAGCGCTGAGTACCAGGCCATCGGCGACGATGCGTTCGGTCTGCTCGGCGTCCTGGAGCGGCCGGTAGAAACTCGTGCCCCCGAGCGCCGGGTCGCTGAACAGGTAGAGCACCATGGCGGCGAAGACCACCCGCTCCGGGTCGGTGGCGAGCCGGTCACGATGGCATTGCCACTGGATGGGCTCCAGCCCACCCGGCGGCACGGTGACCAGCGACAGGCGCACGGCGGCCCCCACCGTGCGCCGCGCGCCCAGACGACTGCGCGCGTACAGCGCGAAATGGTCGGCCACGTGCCGCGTCATCTCTGCGGGCGCCTCGAGCACCAGGCCCGGATAGGGGTAGGTGCGCGGCGGACCGAAGGCCTGCGCTGCCGCCCAGTCGATCAGGCCCTCCGGATGGCTTAAAGCGCCGTCGACGACGACGCAGACCTGTTCGCGGTCGATCCGGGAGACGCTGATTTGCGGATCGGGACTGAAGAACCGGCCCGCGCTGTCCAGCCATGCAGTCATGCCGGTGCCTCGAGGAAATGAGCGACTCGCTCCGCGCCGTCGCGGTGAATATCATAGCCTCGAGTTGGAGGGAACATGAAAGGGATCGTCACGATCCTCGTATTGTTCAGCGTTGCCGCCGCCGCTCGCGCGGCCGAGGGCGACGGCGCGGGGCAATCGGCGCGCTTAGCCCTGCCCACCGCGAAGTTCGCCATCGGCGATGATCCGGCGCGCAGCCAGCCGGAATTTGACGATAGCGGCTGGAAGGACCTGTCGACAACCGCCAACTACGAGCAGCAGGGCTTTCCCGGGTACGACGGCTGGTCCTGGTATCGCATTCACGTGCGCATTCCTTCCTCGCTCAAGAGCACGGTGCACTGGCAGGAGCGCTTGCGGGTCTACCTCTCGAGCATCGATGACGTCGATGAGACCTTCCTGAACGGCACCAGGATTGGCAAAACTGGGCGCCTGCCCGACGATCCTCGGGGCTACGACACGCAGTGGCAGGCGTTGCGCGAGTATTTCGTCGATCTCGGCAGCGGCCTGGTGCGCTGGGATCAAGACAACGTGTTCGCCATTCGCCTCTACGACGGGGGCGGTGGCGGGGGTTTCTACCGCGACATGCCCTATCTCGACATGGCCGAGATCGTCGATGGCGTGCAGTTCGGTGCCGGCACCCCCAGTCTCACCTTCAAGCACGCGCGGGCGACAATCGCCCTGCGGGTGGCCAACACCTTTCCGGTGGCGATCAGCGGCACGCTGAGCTATGAGATCCGCGATGCCGCCAGCGCCCGGACACTCGCTCGCGACAGCGCCAGGCTGGCGCTGCCGGCCTCCGGATCGAGGGCCTTCAGCCTCAGCGCGCCGCAGCGTCCGGGCATCCAGCTGCGTTTGCGTTACACCGAGCAGAGTTCCGGCAAGGCCGTGACCGCGGCACTGGTCGTGCCCTATCTGCTGACACCCGCCGAGTCGCACCGGCCGCGCATCAACGGCGCGCGCGTGGCCGGTGCGCGGCCCGGCTCGCCGTTTCTGTTTCGCGTGCCGGCGACAGGAAAGGCACCGCTGTCCTACACCGCCGCTGGATTGCCAACGGGCCTGACCGTCGATCGGGGCACGGGCGTCATTGCGGGCTCGGTGAGCGCGCCGGGGGATTATCCGGTGGCGCTCACGGTGAGCAACGCCTTGGGCTCGGCGCACGAGACCCTCACGATCCGCATCGGCGATACCCTCGCACTGACACCGCCGATGGGCTGGAACAGCTGGTACGTCTACGGCGCTGAAGTCAACGACGCGCGCGTCCGCGAGAACGCCGCGGCCCTGTTCAGCACCGGTCTTGCCGCCCACGGCTGGAACTACGTCAACATCGACGATGGCTGGCAGGCGGCGCAGCGTGCCGCGGACGGCGCCATCCGTGGCAACGAGAGATTTCCAGACATGGGCGCGCTGGCTGCCTACCTCCACTGGCAGGGGCTGAAATTCGGCATCTATTCTTCGCCGGGCCCCATGACCTGCACGCACTTCCCAGGCTCGCTGGATCACGAGCGACAGGATGCCGACACTTACGCGAACTGGGGCGTCGATCTGCTCAAGTATGACCTGTGCAGTTACCAGGACCGCATGTCGCCTGAGAACACGCTGGCGGAGAACCAGGCGCCCTATCAGCTCATGGGCGAGGCGCTGCGGGCGCAAGCGCGCGATATCGTCTACAGCCTGTGCCAATACGGCTCCCGCAGGGTGTGGGAGTGGGGCGCCGATGTGGGCGGCAATCTATGGCGCACGAGCGGCGACATCGAAGACAACTGGACCAGCATCGCCGCCATCATCGCCATGCAGGACGAACCCGCCGCCTACGCGCGCAGCGGGCATTGGAACGATCCTGACATCCTGGTCGTCGGCACGGTGGGCATGGGCGGCGCGCTGCATGCCTCGCGCCTCACGCCCGATGAGCAGTACAGCTACTTCAGTCTATGGAGCCTGCTGGCCGCGCCTCTCCTGCTGGGAAACGATCTGACGCAGCTCGACGCGTTCACGCGAAATCTCCTCACCAATGATGAAGTGATCGCAGTCGACCAGGATTCCGGGGGCCGCGCGGCACGGCGCGTGCTCAACCAGGACGGCTGGCAGGTGTGGGTGCGCGAGCTGGCCGACGGGCGCAAGGCGGTAGGCGTGTTCAACTTCGGCGATCAGTACCGTACGCTGCGCCTGGATCCGGAAGCGCTGGGGCTGGCCATTGGGGCTCCCCTGCGCGACCTGTGGCGACACCAGGCGCTGGGGCGCCTGCAGCCGGGCTACAGGGCCTCTGTGCCTGCGCATGGTGTGCTGCTGCTGGCCGTGGGGGAATCGAAGCCATGAGGCGGCTGCCGGCGGCGCTGGTCGTGCTGGCCGCAATCGGGTGGCGCCCGGCCTTGCCGGACCCACTCGACGGCGAGCTGTATCGGCACCGGTCTCCCTTCTCGCCCGCGCTCAAGGCGAGGCGGCGGTGTTTCGCATCGAGCCTTACAATGAGATCACATTGAAGCCGAGCGGTATTTCCGCCCTGCAATTCGGGCAGATCCACACGGCGGGGCGTGGTGGTGCTACCGGCGTCGTGAATCGCGCCAGCATCGCGGCCGTGGGGATCGAGCGGATCGAGTGAGTGCGGCACCGATCCGGTAGCGTGAATTGGCGCCGCATTATCCAGGGTCACGTCGGCGGCTCTGTCCTGCACTTGGTGTACCTTGGTGGACCAATCCGACGGCCCCACAAGAAGAAAGGAGCCGAATAGGAGCGGTCGAATCCTTACGGTATCGCCCACTCGGATCCGAGCCTGATCTTCGCTCACAAACTGTGTCCAGACCTGACCATTGTCCAGAGCCGCGACAAAGGCTCCGCCCGCACGAAAACTCAGCGCGGTGATCTTTGCGCTGAAACCGCTTGGGGGCCCTGCGGCTGTCCGGGGACGACGCTGTGGCGGTGACGCATTGGATTCAGTCGAACTCGGGGCTGGTCGCAGCGCCGCCTGAAGCCTGTCCACCTCGCGGTCGTAGCACTTCAATCGCTCCGCCTCGTCTGACTCAGTGCGACAGGCCTGGACCACAGCGGGCAGCCCCTGAGCCATTGCCGCCGGGATAATCCCCAACAGCATCGTGCCAATGCCTAGGGATGCGATCAGGCGCCTGTCTCGTGGAGAAGCGAGCGGTCTTTTCACGTCAGCACACCCCAAGGGATCCCACCGAACCCGCGTGCTCTTGAATCGCAGCACGCACGGGACAGATATGCATCAAGCCACCACCGAGCACGACGGTGACCCAGGAGCCGGTTGCTCCCGCGCTGTCGACCGCCTGTCCGGAAGCCACGACACTCAACGCTGCAACGGCACCAGTGGGTCCACGATCTCTCCCAGAAAGGCGTGCGCTTCATATGCCGGCACCGCGCCGGGCTGAGACACTACAAATGCCGCCAGAATGGTCGACCTGCGCAGGGCCTCGGCCGGGCCAACACCCGTCAGGCGCTGGGCCACCAACATCGCCAGAAAGGCATCACCCGCTCCTACGGTGTCCGCAACGGGCGTTGGGACGGCCCTCTGGTCGTGCCATCGACTCTCGGCAAAATACATGGCGCCGTAGTTACCGCGGGTGATGCATAGTTCCAGGGCCGGCCGGTCGAGTCCGCTGCGAAGTTGCGAGAATTCGGCCAGTAGAGCTTCCGGCGTGCCGTCAACTCCCAGCCACCTGGCGATGATGGCGCACTCGTCGTCGTTGAGCTTAATGAGATCTGCCCGCCGCAGCGATTGCATCGTGACCTCGCGGTCGATGTAGGGGAAGCGAAGATTGGCGTCAAATACCCGGAACCGGGCCGCGTCGACAAGTTGCAGTACCGTCGTACGACTCTGTATCGATCGTTGGGCGAGGGTCCCGAAAATAATGGCGTCAGCAGCGCCAACCGCATCGATCGCAGCCGGACTCGCAGCAATATTGTCCCATGCCGCTGGTGACAGGAACTTATACGACGCTGAGCCCAGGTCATCGAACACCACCCGCGCTTCGCCCGTCGGTAGTGCCCCATCCGATTGCACGACTGAAGTATCAATGCCGAGCGCGCGGGCCGCGCGGACGGCTTCCACGCCGCGGCTGTCGCTGCCGACGCGACTGATTAGGCGCACCGGCAGACCCAGGCGTGCCAGGTGTCCCGCCACATTGAGGGGCGCGCCTCCCAGAAACGTACCTGCGGGAAGGACGTCCCAGAGAATCTCGCCGACGCAAACTGCGGACGCGCCTGACACGCTAGCGATTCTCAGCGGCCGCGGTTGGCACCGATAGGCAAATCGCAGCAGTCGCTAACAGGGCTTTCATAGAAAGCAAGCAATGCTGGACGTGGCAACCGCGCAGTTTCAGGGGAGTCTCATCTGTCGGACAAAACCTGCAAACGTACGCCAGCCACGCGGCACTGCGGTGCCGCTGTTGGCGCGCAGGTGGGAGATCGCAGTCCTGACGACCGCCGTCATCATCGAGTGGAATGATATTTAACACCAGCGGCACGCTCATCGGTCAATTCTTGTGTCTGGCAAAGCGGGGCCCAGGCAGCACTTACCGTGGGACTTTATTTCTCAATTCTGTCCGCAACCTGACAGCCTGATATATCGGTACCGCTCATCGTTGCGGCTGCCCGCGTGTATCGGATTGGATCCGGGCACTCCTGGATGCGCCCGTGCGGCGAAATCGCAATCATTTGAATCGGCTTATCGATGCTCCGCATGATTCGCGAATGATCAGCTCGCAATGCAGGCGCGTGTCGCGCGGGGGCAAGTCTGGCCGTGCTATCCGCTCGAGCATCATCTCCACCGCCGCGTCTCCAATCTGTCGGGTTGGCTGACGCAGCGTTGTAAGGGGCACCGGTAACAGGCTTGCGAACTCGACGTCGTCAATTCCCACCAAGCGAACATCTCTTGGTACCCGGTATCCCTGGCGGATCAGCGTCTGCATCAGGCGCCCAGCCGTCCGGTCATTAGCACAGGCGATGCCGTCGGGGTTGTGGGCCTCCATTATCCCTTTCACGCCTGCCTCATCAGTTGGGTCAATTCGGCAGACAAACGCCCGATCGAACGGAACCTCCCGCGAATACAGTGCGTCGCGATAGCCGCAAATCCGGTCGTCAACTGTGGATGCGGCGTTCGGCAGGCCAACAAACAGAATGCGCTTACACCCGACATCCAGGAGATGGTTCGTGATGATGTAGCCGGCGCGTCGGTTGTCAATTCCCACGAGGTCGTGTTGGTCTGATTCCTCGATCGGCACGAAGGAGCGATCCAGAAGTACGACGGGAATGTGAGCGGCGTCCAGCGCGTCAGTGATCTTTCGGTTCACCTCGCCGCGCGTTGGCTCCAACTCCAGCGGCGCAAAAAAAACGCCAGAAACTCTCCGCTCGATGTACTCGCCGCACAGATGCCAAGCGCAATCCACCTTGGAACTCCCCGCTCCGGAAGTATTCCCCCAGACCAGCGCATGCTGGCGCGCCAATGGGGACATCATCATGCCGTTGCAAATAGGGTCGAAAATGTCCGTTTCTCCAAGGTCCGGAATCAGGAGCCCGAAGGAGTAAACGCCCGCACCGGTATTGCGCTTGATGAACGTGCCGGCGCCCGCCCGGCGCTCCACCAGTCCGTCGGCCTGCAGGTCGCGCATCGCACGACTGACGGTAATCCGGGACACACCAAAGGTGCTGATTAATTCCGCTTCGCTCGGCAATTGATCGCCCACGCTCCATCGCCCTGAGCGAATGTCGCGGGTCAGCGCTGAATAGACCTGCAAGTATTTGAGGGCTTTGGGTTTCCGTACATTCATTCCTAATGATATATCAGGTTAAAGGCGCACTCAAGAGACATTCATTCGTGTCCGCCGTGTTGCGAATTAGCCCTAGCATTAGCGGGGTTCCCGCAGCCATATTGCGGCGTGACAGGGCACCCTCTGACAGCGGACGGCTCCATTGTCGCGAACAGGCGAGTCACAATGAGGGTTGAATTAATCACAGATTGGAGTAGAGTTGTCTCACAAGCTGCTATATAAAAGATATAGCTTTATGTACCTCGGGGACTTGGTCTTGATTGGGGCGACCCGCAGGCGGGCGGATTTGGGGGACCACGTATGCAAGTGCTATTGGTCGGAAAGGCCGGATTTTTCGCAGACATTGCCGGTTGCCTAAAGCGGATTGGCCACGCCGTTGATTGGGCTCAGGAAGGGACCGTTGCCGACCGATTCCTGAGTGATTTCCAGGTCGACTTGGTGGTACTGGATCTGCTCGTTCCATTAATGGACGGATTCACCGTGCTGAAACGCATGCGGGCCCGGCGCTCGTCGACGACGCCCGTACTCATTCTGTCAGCCCGACCGTCGGTCGATGAGAAAGTGCGCGCCTTGGATTTGGGTGCGGATGACTACCTCCCGATACCATTTGACTATCGTGAATTCCTGGCGCGAGCTCGATGTCTGCTCCGGCGCGGAATTGGTGGCGCTACCAACGAGTTGGTCTGTGAACAGATTACGTTGGATCTCGCGGCGCGTACGGCGCGAATAAACGGCGCGCCGCTCTGCCTGACACGCCGAGAACTCTCTCTTCTGGAGATCTTGTTGGCGGGGCACGGGAGAACCTTCAGCAAAGGTTATCTTCTATTCCAGATTTACGGTCACGACGGCGACCAGCACGAAAATGCGGTGGAAGTACTGGTCACGCGACTTCGTCGCAAGATCCTTGGCTCAGGCGCCGAGATAACGACTCATAGATGCCTCGGATATAGCTTGTCACCGGAATCAAGTCGTGGTGCACATTCAAGACATCCGCCGCTCGCTCCGTCGCCATTGAGCGGTGCTGCGGCCTGACATTTTTGAAGGCGATACGGCATCGCAATAAATCATGCGTGGACTGTCTGTGCGCCCGCCCGAGTGCTCGCGTAGGACTTCGCTTCCCGCATGAGCAAGCCTTTCCTGCCCATGAGTAGGAAGTTCTCTCTCCACGGTCGTCGAAACAACTGATCCGCCGCTTGTCAAGGAGGCTGGGGGACACCGGGACGGGCATCCCTGCAACGCCTCCTTGATCCGTTGGACCTTTCCAACCCGGTGCTCGGCCCACCCGGCCCGCCAGGTCATCCGCCGCAGCGACATCCGGCGCACCGGCTTTTCTGCGCCACGACAGACTGCTGAAAGAAATCCCTTCTACCATCCGTACACGCGTAGGCCGGCAACGGTCGGTGTTGGCGAAAGGCTTAGGTCTTTCGGATCGGGGCGAATAAGAGCCTTCTACTTGCAGGGCAGGGAACAATAAGATGACAACCTCACAATTTTTAGTTGCAGCGCTTGGCTGTGTAGTTGTTTGCGGCGTTGCGAACGCGCAGTCCGCCACCGCTCAGGCGCCGGCCGCCGATCAAAGCGCTGACACCGATGCGACGCTGCTGGAAGAAGTAATTGTTACCGGCTATACGAAGGAGAAGAAAAAGGACGTTGTCGGAGCCGTTTCGACCGTGGACATGGCGGAGATCCAGGATCGACCGACCGGCAGCATCATGCAGAGCCTGCAGGGTCAGATTGCCGGCGTGCAGATCCTCACCGACGGGAACCCGAGTTCCGGCGCCACGGTCAGGATCCGCGGGCAGGGCATCAGCAGCCTCGGCTTCAACGATCCGCTGTATATCGTCGACGGGGTGCCGCTCAATGCGACGAGTGGCTTGCAAGAGCTCGATCAGGACTCTATTGCATCAGTACAGATCCTGCGCGATGCCGCCAGCGCCAGCATCTACGGCGCGCGTGCCGCCAACGGCGTGGTGCTCATCACGACCAAGCACGGCTCCGGGCACATGGTGCTGTCATTCGCCGCGGCCGAGACGCGCCAGGATTTCAATTTCAGCCTGCATCCGCTGAATACGCAACAGCGCGCGCAAGCCTGGTACACACGGTCCATCAATTCCGGCGAGAACCCCAACAACGCGTTGTATACCTACACCTGTTCAGCCAATCCCTGCGATAGCACGGGCTTTTCCGCGGTGACGATCGGCGGCTACGCCGATTCCACGGGTAAGCGGTTCCTGGACCCCGGCTTGACGCAGCCGGTCTCGGACACAAATTGGCTCGGCGAGGTGATAGAGCAATCGCAGATTCTCGACTCCAGCGCATCGCTATCCAACGCCACCGAAGATTCTCATTTCTACAGTGCCGTCAATTTCTACGATGCACGCGGCATCGTCAAGAAATCGGAATTCAAACGCTTTGCTTTGACCGTGAACTCCGATCACCAGCTGTTCGATAACAAACTTACGCTGGGTGAGAATCTCCTGTTGACGAACCAGCTCGAAAACGAAACCAACTTCCAGTCCAGTTTTATCATCGCCCAGGCGTTCGAGACGCAATCCATCATTCCCGTATATACCGTCTCGGGCGGTTGGGGCGGCCCGGCCGCTGGCACCACTGACCACCGCCAACCCGTGGAGATCCTGAATAACAGCGCCAACAACGTCAGACGGCTCAATAAGTTAGTCGGCAACCTCTATGGAGAACTCCAGCCCATCGATGGGCTGACGCTGCGTAGCAGCGTCGGCACCGACTACGGTCAAAACTATTATCGCAATTATTTTCCAGGTGGTACGTCCGGCAATATTCTGCTCCTTGACAGTCTCAATACGTCGTACGGTTTCAATCGCTCGATTACGATCAGCGACACGGCGGATTACCAGCGCACGTTCCGTGACCGGCATCACTTCGACGCGCTGCTGGGCTACGAGAACATCGATTACGTCACCGAGGGCTTTGCCGCCTTTGGCAGCGGATTTGCCTCGGCGGCTGACACCTACACCTTCCTGAATCAGGCAACGCAGAGCATCGGCGCCACTGGCGCGGGGGACTCGTGGACACTCAGATCCTACTTCTCCAAATTGAACTACGACTACGACGGCAAGTACCTGGCATCACTCACGATCCGCCGCGACGGTTCGTCCAGATTCGGTGCCAACAACCGCTGGGGTAATTTCCCGTCGGCGGCCGTCGGCTGGCGTCTTTCGCAAGAACCGTTTTTCAAGATCAATTTCATCAACGACCTGAAGCTCCGGGCGAGCCTCGGCACCAACGGCAATCAGGAAATCAGCACTTCCGCAAGCGCGACGATCTTTTCACCTCGTTACTCCACAACCTCGCTGTTTGCCGATTTCCCGTGCTGCCAGCAGGAAACGGGCACTGCCTATGACCTCAACGGCAACAACAGTGGCACGCTGCCTTCTGGTTTTGCGAAGACGGCGACGGGGAACCCAAACCTCAAGTGGGAGACGTCGAGGCAGCTGAATCTTGGCGTGGATTTCGCCATGTTCAGACATCGCCTTGAGGGTTCGCTCGACATTTATCGCAAGCGGACTTCGGACATCCTGACGGTCACCAATCCGCTCGCCACAGCCGGCGAGGGAGCCCAACAGGTCGTAAATGGCGGCGACGTCGACAACAAGGGATGGGAACTGGAACTCGGTCACCGGACCGAATTCAATCTCAAGCGCCTCTCCGCACCGCTCAAAATTCACGTCGCCGCGAATCTGTCGCATTCAACCAATACCGTCGTCGCCTTGCCGGCCAACGTTGTGAACTCCTTCCCGGGCAACGGGGCAAATCTGACCGTTCTCGGCCGGTCGCTCAACAGTCTTTTCGGATACGTGGGCAATGGCATCTTCCAGAGTGCCGCCGAAGTTGCCGCGCTTAATCAGCCCGGGGCCTATGTGGGTGGGCTGCGCATTCTCGACGTAAATGGTGATGGCAAGATCGATGCCAGTGATCGGGTGTTCTACGGTACTCGTGATCCAAATTACATCTTCGGCGTCAATTTCGACGTCAATTACAAGGACTGGGCAATCAACATGGCGTGGCAGGGCGTCAATGGAGGTCTGGTCGACAATTCACTGAAACACTACCAGTTCACGACAGAGAATCCCGGTAGTAACTGGGCTACGGGTGTCTTCAACACCTGGTCGCCGACCAACACGGGGTCGCCGAATCCGGCGCCTCATGATGGCTACGGAACGCTGCCGGACACCTACTTCTGGGAGTCTGGCTCCTACATCAAGCTCAGGAACCTCGCCGTCTCCTACGTCGTCCCGGCATCGCTCCTGTCGCGAGTTCGTATGAAAGAGCTGCGTGTATATCTGCAAGGGGAGAACCTCGTAATCATCAAGCCTCGTGGAACGACTCTGCAGGATCCCGAGACGGCGGGGACATCATTCCCGGTGCCAAAGCGCTACACCCTGGGCTTCCGCGGCAGTTTCTAGCTCCAGGCAACGGGAATTCGGCCTCGCGCTTTCAGATGGTATTAGATATCTAGGGGAACTGAGATGAACGCATTCGCTCAAGTCAAAACGTTGGGATTGCACTTACTCCTGGCCGCAGCGGCTTGCGTCCTCGCCGCCTGCAGCGGCGGCGGGTCTCTGGATCAGACGCCACACGGCGCCTTGTCGCCCGGGCAGGTTACGACGCCCGCCAACCTGGACGGACTGGTGACTGCCGCCTATTCGTGGCTTGGCAACGATCATTACACCGATCCAAATTTCTTCTGGCCGACCGGAAATATCCGGGGCGGCGACGCCCACAAGGGCGGTAACGGCCCGGGCGACGTCTATTACTACCATGCATTGACGATGTACAACCTCATAACTCCACAAGGCGTCGATATCAATTCAGCAAACCGGTACTGGGTGCGCTGGTACGACGGCGTTTCACGCGTCAATACTGCCCTCGCCGCGATCAGTCCGATATCAACTTCCGATTACCCGGCAAAGGATGGCCGCGTTGGCGAATTGCATTTCCTGCGTGGCGCTCTCTACTTCTGGCTGAAGATCCATTTCGACCGGGTGCCCTATGTCGACGAGACCACTGCGCCAACCGCCGTTGTGTCAAATACGGCTCAAACGTCCCAGCAGCTGTGGGACACGATCATCGCAGACTTTCGCGCAGCAGTGGCGAGTCTGCCGGCCACGCAGTCTCAGGTAGGCCGGGCGAACAAGTATGCGGCAGAAGCCTACCTCGCCAAGACCCTGCTGTACGCGGCTTACGTGCAGGATCCGACAGCGCACGCGGTAACGTCGATCGACCAGGCCAAGCTCGACGAAGTGATCAGCCTCGTCACTGACATCGAAAATTCCGGTCAGTACGGCCTCGTGGCAGACTACGCACAGAATTTTCTCCCGGAAAATGACAATAACATCGAATCGATTTTTGCCATTCAGAGATCCGTGAACGATGGCTCGGCTCAGGGTAACGGTGGCCGTGGCACCTTTTCATCGGCGTTGAACTACCCCGTCGGCAACAGCGGCTTTGGTTGCTGCGGATTCCACATTCCAAGTCAGGACTTCATCAACAACTTCAAGACGCTCAATGGTCTGCCTTTCGACAGCTATAACGGCACCGGACCTGCCAATGACTATTCGCTGGCTAACGGGAATCTGACCACACAACCGATTGATCCGCGTCTGGACCATTCGGTGGTCATGGAGGGAAAGCCCTTCAAGTACTGCACGATTGCCGGGCCCACGTGCATCCACGATGGCATTAATTGGGCGCGCGATCCGACAACTTATGGGAGCACCATCGGTGAGAAGGATCTGGTCGCCCGCGATAGCCCATTCCTGGCCCTCAATGGCCCGTTTTTTATCTCTGCCATGAACACGGTGCTGATACGCTTTGCCGACGTTGAGCTTTTCAAGGCGGAAGCCCTGATCGAGCGAAACCAGGCCGGCGATCTGACTTCCGCACTGAACATCATCAATAGCCTGAGGATCCGAGCGGCGGCGAGTACCGGCCTCTTGAATACAAACCTGAGTACGGCAACCTCGCACAACTATGTCTACAATGTGCAACCCTATCCCTCTTTTGCTGACCAGGCGGCGGCGCGCAAGGCGCTTCGCATCGAGCGGCGCCTCGAACTGGGCTTAGAAGGGTTCCGTTTCTTTGACCTGGTGCGCTGGGGCGTGGCTAAGCAGACCATTGATGCCTACCTGGCCGACGAGGTGCTGCGACGCCCTTACCTGGCGCCGGCGCTGTTCACAGCCGGCCGGGACGAGTATCTGCCGATACCGCAGCAACAGATCGATCTGAGCGGTGGCACCTACGTGCAGAATCCGGGTTATTAACCCCTCCCCGGTGATGCCTTGGCCGGCAACGACGCCATATTGCTGCCGGCCATCTATTTGGGTTGAGGCGGGGAGATACCGGGGGTAACGCCAGTGAAGGGCCGACTTAAAACTCTGACAGTACTGATAGCTGCCTGCGTGCAACTCGCACGGGCCAACGGTCTCTATCACGAAGCCCATCGCCCGCAATTCCATTTTTCTCCACCGCAGCAGTGGATGAATGATCCGAACGGGCTGGTGTACGACCACGGTGAGTACCACCTGTTCTATCAGCACAACCCATACAGCAACAAGTGGGGGCCCATGCACTGGGGTCATGCAGTGAGCAGCGACCTGGTGCATTGGGATAATCTGCCCATCGCACTCTATCCGGACCGCAACGGCACGATCTTCTCGGGGAGTGCAGTGCTGGACGTGGCCAATACTTCCGGATTTGGACTGCGCGCTAACCCGCCGCTGGTCGCGATCTATACGTACCACGACCATCTGAGGGAGCACCTCGGCGAAACCGGCTTTCAGTCCCAGGGCTTGGCTTACAGCCTCGATCGCGGCCGAAATTGGGTCAAATACGCCGATAATCCGGTGCTCACGAGCCCGGCTGTCCGTGATTTCCGCGATCCGAAGGTGTTTTGGTATGCGCCTGAACGTAAGTGGGTCATGGCTTTGGCCGTGGCGGACCATATTGCCTTTTATTCCTCGCACAACCTGAAACACTGGATGCATGAAAGCGATTTCGGCAAGGAATGGGGTTCCCACGGCGGCGTGTGGGAATGCCCGGATCTCTTCGCCGCCACCGTCCAGGGCACGAGCCTCAGGAAATATGTGCTGTTGGTCAGCATCAACCCGGGCGGACCCAACGGGGGTTCGGCGACCCAGTATTTCGTCGGCGACTTCGACGGGCACCGCTTCACCATGGACCCCGCTCTGCAGTTGAAACTCAAGGCCGACACCAGTGGGTCGCCGGCGATTCCAGCGCACGAGGATCGGGCGCTGTGGCTCGACTACGGCGCGGATGACTATGCGGGCTCCACCTGGTCCGGCGGTGCGCCGGGCGACGCGCGCCAGTTGTTCATTGGGTGGATGAACAACTGGGTCTACGCCAACGAGGTGCCCACGGAGCGCTGGCGCAGCGCGATGACCGTGCCCCGTGAGCTGGAGTTGTTGCAGACTGAGCGGGGACTCGAAGTGCACTCCACACCGGTGCGCGAACTTGACGCGTTGCGAAGGCAGTCGCTGCCCATCGTGGCACGCAGTAGTTCCGGATCCATGGATCTGTCCGGGCTGGCAGGCGCCAAGGGGGACCTGCTGGAACTTGACCTCGAACTGGACCTTCGAAGCGCGGACACCGTTGAGCTGCGCTTCGCCAACGCAAGCGGAGAATCCACCGTATTCCGCGTCAACAGGCCCAAAGGGCGCTATGAACTGGACCGCTCCGCTTCCGGCACCGTGACGTTCAACGCCGCCTTCGGGGACCTGCAGGTCGCACCTATACGGGGGAGCGGTCAGGTGCTCAAGCTCAAACTCTACCTGGATCACTCGTCCCTGGAGATTTTTTTGAACGAGGGCGAGACGGTATTCACTTCATTAGTGTTTCCGTCCGTGCCCTATAATTTGATCAGCCTGAAGTCGGACGGGGAGATCGAGTTAAAAGCCGGAACTGTCTACGAATTGCAATCGATCTGGAAATAACAGTACGCCACCGCCCATGCTCGGCATGGCGCCGCCAGACCCCCTCCTCATCTATGCGCGAAATCTCAAGGACTTACCGGGCACGCCCGCGCGACGCGTCGAGCGGAGCAGCGGAACTCTCCATCGTTCCGCATGGGCGGAGTATGGTGGCTAAGGAAGGCTTGTGAACAGGCAAATCATATTCTGGTCGATCACCTCTGCGCTCGCGGGATTCCTGTTCGGCTTCGACACCGTGGTGATCTCGGGTGCCGAGCAGAAGATTCAGGTCCTTTGGGCCTTGAGTCCGGGGCTCCACGGCATGGCGATTGCCGCGGCCCTTTACGGCACCGTGCTCGGATCGCTCCTGGGGGGCATGCCCACGGACCGAATCGGGCGCCGCGCGACCCTGTTGCTCATCGGCGTACTCTATCTTGTCGGCGCGGTATGGTCGGCGCTGGCGACGGATGTTCAAGCCTTCATCTTCGCGCGCGTGATCGGCGGGGTGGGCATTGGGATCTCCACGGTCGCAGCCCCGCTGTACATATCGGAGATTGCCCCACCCAGGTACCGCGGCCGCCTGGCGGGCATGTTCCAGTTCAATATCGTTTTTGGAATACTGGTCGCCTATCTGTCCAACGCACTGCTGTCGGGTGTCGGGGAGCAGGCGTGGCGCTGGATGTTGGGCGTCGCGGCGTTTCCATCGCTCCTGTACACCCTGCTGTGTATCGGTCTTCCGGAAAGCCCGCGCTGGCTGCTGAGCAGACGCCAGGACACCGCGGCTGGCCTGCGGGTCCTGCGGCTCATTCGTCCCGAGGCCTCCGAGTCCGAGATTGCGGCGGAAGCGGACGCGATCCGCTCGGCCTCGACCGCTAAGGGTGCAGCGACGAATTTCTGGAATTGGCAGTTGCGCCTGCCGATCATGCTGGCCATTCTTATTGCTTTCTTCAATCAGCTTTCCGGCATCAATGCCATATTGTACTTCGCGCCACGAATCTTCGAGTTGACGGGACTCGGGGCAAAGGCGGCACTGCTGCAGTCGGTAGGTATCGGCGCGACCAATCTGATTTTCACTTTTGTGGGTCTGTGGCTCATTGACCGGCTGGGGCGCCGCACGCTGCTGTTGATTGGCTCGTTCGGCTACATTGCCTCGCTCGGGCTCGTGGCCTGGTCCTTTTTTACGCAACATTTTGCTCTTGTACCGGTCTGCATCTTCGCATTCATTGCGGCGCATGCGATCGGCCAGGGCGCCGTGATCTGGGTGTACATCGCCGAGATCTTTCCAAACCGCCAGCGCGCGGAGGGCCAGGCCCTCGGCAGCTTTACCCATTGGTTCTTTGCCGCCTTGCTGACCAGCCTGTTTCCAAAAGTGGTTTCAGCGTTTCCGCCCGGCTACGTGTTCCTGTTCTTTGCATTCATGATGACTGTGCAGCTCGTGTGGGTAAAAACCATGGTCATCGAGACCAAGGGCGTGCCACTGGAGCAGATCCAGGTTCGGCTCAAGATCGCCGAGCATCACGCCTGAATCCTCGGGCGCTTCATCCGGCCAGCTGCTCGTAGGCCTCGACGTAGCGCTGCACCTGGCGCTTCCAGGAGAAATCCCGTGCCATGGCGTTCTGCACCAGGTGCCGCCAGGTGCCTTTGTGCTGGTACAGATCGAGCGCGAGCTCGATCGCCCAGCTCACGGCCTGTACGTTGTAGTCGTTGAAGACGATGCCGGTCCCGCTGCCGGTCGCCGCGTCAAAGTGTTGTACGGAATCAGCGAGTCCGCCGGTGCGGCGCACGATCGGCACGGTGCCGTAGCGCAGGCTGTACATCTGGTTGAGTCCGCTGGGCTCGTAGCGCGAGGGCATGAGAAACATGTCGCTCGCCGCCTCGATCCAGTGCGCCAGCTCTTCGCTGTAGCCGCGATGGAAGGCGACGCGCCCGGGGAACTGCCTGGCCAGCGCCGTGAAGAAATTCTCGTACAGCGGCTCGCCCGAACCCAGCACCGTGAGATTGAATTGACGGGCCGCCAGGAGGGGTGGCAGCGCCTTGAGCAGCAGGTCGATCCCTTTCTGGGAAGCGAGCCGGGTGATCATGCCGATCAGCGGCAGGCGTTCGCCCGCCTGAAGTTTCTGGCGTGCGAGAAACTCATCCTTCAGACCGGCCTTCACTCCGAGCTGGCTCGCGCCGTAATGGCGGGGCAGCCATTTGTCGTTGCGCGGGTCCCACTCCTGGTAATCGACGCCGTTGAGAATGCCAAGCAGCGAGGCCTTGCGCGCGCGCAGCGTGTCGTCGAGACCGGCGCCATATTCGGGGGTCTGGATTTCGCGCGCGTAGCTCGGGCTGACGGTCAGCAGCAGATCGGCGTACAGCAGGCCATGGCGCAGCAGGTTGATGCGGCCGGCCTTCAGGTCATCCTGATGGAGCATCTCCCGCCCGGCGCCCGACAGCACCTCGCTGGCGGCGCTCGGCCCGAGCACGCCCTGGTAGGCGAGGTTATGGATCGCCATCACGCTGCGCGTGGCTTCGAAGAGCTTGTCCCAGCGATAGATCGAGCGCAGCCACAGGGGTGCAATGGCGGTATGCCAGTCGTTGCAGTGCAGGATCTGCGGGGCGAAGCCCATGCGCTGGCAGCTCAGGAACGCGGCGTGCGTCAGCAGCAGGTAACGGCGGTATTCCAGCGGGTCGGCGGTGTAGACGCTCGCTCCCCCGAAGACGGTGGGGCAATCCACCAGGTAGACGAAGGCCTCGGTGCCCGGCAGGCGTGCGGTCTGGATGGAGAAGCGGTAGGCCTGCGCGCCGATCTTCAACGGCACGTCCTGCAGGAAGGCCACCGGATAGGTCTCCATCCCTTCGCGCGGGATCGAGCCGTGGAAGGGCATGAACAGGCGCATGTCGTGCCCGGCGGCGTGCAGGTATTTGACGAGCGCGCCCGAGACGTCCGCGAGGCCGCCAACCTTGGCAAAAGGCGCCATTTCAGCGCTCAGATAGCAGATCCTGATCGGCACGCGGCCAGTTTACTAAAGCGTCCAGCAGGTCAGGGGTCAAGGCGGCTATGATTCAAACATGCGGCGTCTGGTGGTATTTCTGGCCTTGATTGCGTTGCTGACTGTGTCCCTGGCCGTGGGCTGGATCGCAACGGACTGGCCCCACTGGTGCCGGGTGCTGAACCTTTGCGATGGCCGGGGATTGCTGTAACTATTTGATTGATAACTAATTATGTCCGCAACCCCGTATCAGCTGCTGGAGCAGGAATGGCGCCGACTCCATGCCTTCCGCGGTGCGCTCTCGCTGCTGCGCTGGGACGCGGCGGTCATGATGCCGCGCGGCAGCGCCGAGGTGCGTGGCGAGCAGCTCGCCGCCCTGGAAACCGAATACCACGCCTTGCTTACGGCACCGAAGATCACCCGGCTCCTGGATCGGGCCCAGGCCAATGTGCGCGGACTCGAAGACTGGCAGGTCGCGAACCTGCGCGAGATGCGCCGGCAGCGCGATCATGCCATTGCCACTCCCGTCTCGCTGATCTCGAGGCTGGCCCGCGCGGCCGCGCGCGCCGAAAGCCAGTGGGTGGCCGCGCGGCGGGACAATAATTTCTCGCTGTTCGCGCCGCACCTCGAAGAAGTGCTGTCGCTGGTCCGTGACAAGGCGGCCTTGCTGGGCCAGGCGCTGAACTTGCCGCCCTACGATGCACTCGTCGATGAGTACAGTCCGGGCATCGGCACGGCCGATATCGACGCCATCTTCAAGGCGCTGTCGCGGCGGCTCCCGGGCATGATCAGCGAGGCGATGGAGGCGCAACAGAAGGAGGCGGTCTTGCCGATCACCGGGAAATTCTCCACCGGCAAGCAGCGCGGCCTCGTGGTCGAGGTCATGAAGGCGGTGGGTTTTCCCTTTGAGCAGGGCCGGCTCGATGAGAGCGAGCATCCCTTCACCGAGGGCGTGGTGGGCGATATCCGCGTTACCACGCGTTTTGACGCGGCCGATCCCTTCGACGGGCTGCTGGGCGCGCTGCACGAGACCGGGCATGCGATGTACGACCTGGGGATGCCGGCGAGCTGGCGCGACCAGCCGGTAGGGCGCGACCGGGGCATGGCGCTGGAGGAGAGCCAATCGCTCCTGCTCGAGATGATCATCGGCCGCAGCGCGCCTTTCCTGCGCTACCTGCTGCCCCTGGTGCAGAAGCATTACGCGGTGAGCGGCCCGGAATGGGAGTTCGACAACCTCTATCGCACCCTGACCCGCGTCCGGCGCAGCCTGATCCGCGTCGAAGCCGACGAGATGAGCTACTCGCTGCACATCATGCAGCGCTACGACATCGAGAAGCAGTTGCTCGCCGGCCGCCTGGCGGTGCGCAACCTGCCCGAAGCCTGGAATGCCGGCATGGAGCAGCGATTCGGGAGCCGGCCGGGCTCGGCCGCCGACAGTTGCCTGCAGGACATGCACTGGGCGCTGGGCTCCTTCGGCTATTTTCCTTCCTATGCGCTCGGGCTGATCATCGCCGCGCAACTGTGGGAGGCCCTGCGTGTGCAGCTGCCGGAGGTCGACGAGCAGCTGGCGCGCGGCGAATTTGCCCCCGTCTTCAGCTGGCTGCGCGAGAACATGCACGGGTACGGCGCCAAGCTTCCGGTCAAGGAGCTGATCAAGCAGGCGAGCGGCCAGCCCCTCAGCGCCAACGCGCTGCTGCGTTACCTGCAGAGCAAGTACCTGGCGGAGGCCCATTGAACGCGGTCGTGCCGCTCCGTCCGCTGACGCGCGATTCCGCCACGCAAAAACGGCTCGGCGCGGCGCTCCGCGGCCTCGCCGGCAAGGCGATCGCCGACTATCGCATGATCGAGCCGGGCGATCGCGTCATGGTGTGCCTGTCCGGGGGCAAGGATTCCTACACGCTGCTCGATCTGCTGCTCTCGCTCCAGCGCAGTGCGCCGGTCGAATTCGAGCTGCTGGCCGTGAACCTAGACCAGAAGCAGCCTGGATTTCCCGCGCGGGTGCTGCCCGATTACCTGCGCAGCCGCGGTGTGCCCTTTCATGTCATCGAGCAGGACACTTACCGGGTGGTGAAACGGCTGATCCCAGCGGGCCGCACGATGTGTTCGCTGTGCTCGCGGATGCGGCGCGGGGCGTTGTACCGGTACGCGGCCGAGCAGGGCATCACCAAGATCGCACTCGGCCATCATCGCGACGACATCGTGGAGACCCTGTTCCTGAACCTGTTTCATGGCGGACGGCTCAAGGCCATGGCACCGAAGTTCCGCTCCGACGACGGCCGGCACGTGGTGATCCGGCCGCTGGCGTACGTCGCGGAGCGCGACATTGCCCGGTTCGCTCGCGCCCGCGCCTTTCCGATCATTCCCTGCAATCTGTGCGGCTCGCAGCCGAACCTGCAACGCAGCGCCATCAAGCGCATGCTCGCGGCCTGGGAGCGCGAACAGCCCGGCCGCACCGAGTCGATCTTCTCAGCCTTGCGCCACGTGGAGCCCACGCAGCTGGCCGACCTGCGCCTGTTCGACTTTGCCGCGCTCCGGCCGACGTCCGGGTGATGCAGCGGCCACTCGCCAACAGCTATTGGGTGTTGCCGGGCCGGTTCCTGGCCGGTGAGTATCCATCGGGCCGCGAGCTGCCGGAAAGCGATGCCGGGCGCGCGCGCCTGGCGCAGCTCCTGGGGGCCGGCATCCGCTGCATCGTCGATCTGACCGAAGAGGGTGAGTGCCCGGCCTATGATCAGCTGCTGCCGCCGGCGGTCGCACACCTGCGGCGCACGATCCCCGACACTGAAGTGCCGCGCCAACCGGGCCTGATGCGCGACATCCAGAAGGATCTGGCCCTGGCCCTGGCCGGCGGACGAGGCGTTTATGTGCATTGTCGCGCCGGCATCGGCCGCACCGGCACGGTGGCCGGATGCTTCCTGGTGGAACAGGGACTGGATGGTGACGAGGCGCTGCGCGAACTGAATGTCCTGTGGACGCTGCAGTGCGCGCGCGCCGTGAGCTGGCCCGAAGTGCCGCAGACCGCGGAACAGGCCAACTACATACGGCGGTGGGTGCCGCGGCGTGCCCTGCCGGGTTCGCGATCGTGACCCGCGCTGCCCCGCAGCGGGCAGGGGGCGGCGCCGGCAGGCGCCGCCGGCCCGCCTGGTCGCGGCTCGAGGACGAGGCGCTGCTCGACGTGCGGCTCTGCGATCTGCGCCTGGGGCTGGCCGGCACTGCGGTCCAGGCCGGCCTCACCCGGCTGAATCGCGAGCTCGCGGCCCGCGGCATCGCCTTTCGTCCGCACGTCTGGCTTGCGGTGGACTGGTTTTCCCCCGACGGCGTGCCCGGATTCGCGGTGCCGTTCTATCTCGTCCATCCGCGTCTGACCCGGCTGGAGCGCAAGATGACCGGCGAGGTGGAGGGGACCAACCGCAAGTGGCAGATGCGCATCCTGCGCCACGAAGCCGGGCACGCGATCGATTCGGCGTACCGCCTGCGTCGCCGGGCACGCTGGCGGGCTCTGTTTGGACCGGCCTCGCGGCGCTATGCGCCGCAATACCGCGCGCGGCCGGCCAGCCGCCACCATGTGCAGCACCTGGGCGAGTGGTACGCCCAGGCTCATCCCACCGAGGATTTTGCCGAGACCTTTGCGGTCTGGCTGCAGCCGCACTCCGACTGGCGGCGCCGCTATGCGCTGTGGCCGGCACGTCGCAAGCTCGAGTACGTGGCGCAGCTGGCCGCCGAGATCGGCCGGCGCGCACCGCCGGGGAACGGGCGCGAGCGCGTCGAGGCGCTGGAGGACAGCACGCTGACCCTGCGCGAGCATTACCGGCGCAAGCGCGCGGCGCAGCGGCGGCGCCAGCGCCTGCTCGCCGATGTCTGGTTGCGCAAGCTGTTTACGCCGGCGGCGGACGCGCGGCGGGGGGCGCGGCCGGCCGCGGCGCTGCTGCGCGCCCATAAGCTCGGGCTGCGCGCCGCGCTGCGCAAGCGGGCCGGCGCCGACCGCTACGCGGCCCAGCAGATCCTGCGTCTGGCGATCGAGCGCTGCCAGCAGCTGGGGTTGCGTCAGCGCGCGGCACCCCGCACCACGGTCGCGAAGCTGCGCGCGGCACTGGTGCGGATGGCGCGCGGCTACATCGCCAGCGATGCCTTGCGGATGCGCCTGTGAAGCGGCTGCGCACGCTGGTGGTGGTGCATTCCAGCCTCGTGCCGCCCGAGTCGCTCGAGGGCTACAGCGAGCGGGAGATCGCCGAGTGGCGCACTGAATACGACGTGATCGGTTCGCTCCGCAAGGCCGGGCACACGGTGCAGGCCCTCGGAGTGCTCGACTCGCTGACCGAACTGCGCGCGGCGCTGCTCGAGTGGCGTCCGGACGTGGTGTTCAACCTGCTCGAGGAATTCAACGGCATCGTGACCTACGACCAGCACGTGGTGGCCTTCCTCGAGCTGATGCGCCAACCCTATACCGGCTGCAATCCACGCGGCCTGCTGCTGGCGCGCGACAAGGTGCTGTGCAAGCAGCTGCTGGCCTTCCATCGCATCCCGACCCCGCAGTTCGCGGTGTTCCGGCGCGGCCAGCACCTGCGGGTGCCGCAGCGCCTGCGCTTTCCGCTGTTCGTGAAGTCGGCGACCGAGGACGCCTCGCTCGGCATTGCGCAGGCCTCCGTGGTCGACGATGCGGCGCGCCTGCGCGAGCGCGTGCAGTTCATGCACGAGCAGATCGGCTCGGACGCCCTGGTCGAGGAGTACATCTCCGGGCGCGAGCTCTACGTCGGCGTGATTGGCAACGAGCGGCTCAGCCGGCTGCCGGTGTGGGAGATGAAGTTCGGTACCCTGCCCGAGACGCTTCCGGCCATCGCCACCCGCAAGGTGAAGTGGGACCGCGCCTACCAGAAGAAATATGAGATCACCACGCGCGAGGCGAGCGATCTGCCGCCGCTGGTGCTGGCGCGTATCGACCGGCTGGCGCGGCGCATCTACCGCGCCCTGCACCTGTCGGGTTATGCGCGCATCGATTTCCGCATGCGCGAAGACGGCAACCTGTACGTGCTGGAGGCCAATCCCAACCCCAACATCGAACGCGAGGAGGACTTTGCCGCCGCGGCCAAGGCCGCGGGTGTAGGCTATCCCAGGCTCCTCGACCGCATCATGCGGCTGGGGCAGGCTTATCGCGCCGCCTGGCGCACCGACTACGCATGAGCGCGGGATCAGGCATGCAGCGTGGACCGATGAAGCGGGCAATCGCCACGGCGCTGGCCCTGGGCGGCGCACTGGCGCTGGCCGCCTGCACGAGCACGGCGACGCTGCGCAAGTCGCAGCTGTCGGTGCTGGCCGACCAGCTCCCGGGCAACTACGGCAATCCGCAGCAGGCGCTGATCATCATGCGCGTGGCCGCTCCCCTGGTCGGCGACCAGGTGTTCTACGTGCGCGAGACGGCCGCCGACGACGCGCGCCGGGTCGTCAGCGAGCGCGTCTGGAGCCTGCAGGTCGCGGCCGATGGGGGCATCGTCGGTGGCGTGTACGCGCTCCAGGAACCCGAGCGCTGGCGCAGTGGGCTGGAAGGCCCGGAGCTGTTCCGGTCGCTGCTGATGCGCGACCTGCGCCCGCTGCCCGGGTGCGAGCTGCTGTGGACCAGCGGCGCACAGGGCTTCAGCGCGTCCAGCGCCAGCGCCGGCTGTCCGCAGCGCTGGCGGCTGGAAGGCGACGCGATCGCCTTCAGCGATCAGCCCGCGGCCGCTGCTTCGCCCGATCCCTACTTTCACCTGGTGCGCAAGCCGTGATCGATGTCGGCGAATCGCAGGTACAGGGTGTAGGGGAGGTCATCCGCCTGGCCGTGGCGCCGGTATTCCTGCTCTCGGGCGTCGGCATCATGCTGACGGTGTTCACCAACCGCCTGGCGCGCGCGGTCGATCGGGCACGCACGCTGGAACGCGAGGTGGCCGCCGCGCCCGAGGAGGCGCACACGCTGGAACAGCACCAGGCGCTCGATTCGCTCGCGCGACGCGGGCGCCTGCTGGGCATCGCGATCGCGCTGTGCACCATCTGCGCCCTGCTGGTCGCGGTCGTGGTGGTGGTGCTGTTTGCCGGCGAATCCTTCAACATCCGCGTCAGCTACGCGATCGATGGCCTGTTCATCGCTGCGATGCTGAGCTTCATCGGCGCCATCCTGTGCTTCCTGCGCGAAGTGTTCATCGCCACGAGCACGCTGCGGATCGGCCACCGGAAAGGCTCATGAGCGCGAGGCGCACCGTGACGATGATGGCCTACTTCACGAATCGCAGCGAGAAGGGATAGCGGTAGGCAATCCCCTGATTGGCCCTGCCGGCCGCGATGATGATCAACACCAGTGCCGTCAGGCCGATGACCGCCATCAGCGGAAAGGCCAGCAGGCCGCCCACGCCCAGCGTCGCGAGCGTCATCAGCAGCAGCGCCAGGCAGGCGAGGGAGACGGTTATCGCGAAATTCAGGGCCTCCTTGCCCTGATCGTTCACGAAGGGCATCGTGTCCTTCTTGATCAGCCAGACGATCAACGGACCGATGAAGAAGCCGAGACTGCCGCCGCGACCTGAGGTCAGGAGACCGCCGAGCAATGTGGACAGGTGCGCAAACATCGCCCACGTTCTCTCTTCGGCACTGGCAGTGCCCGGTGGTAGAGGCGGCGCTGACCAGACGCTCCGCGGATTGGCTTCGTTCATGCGTACTCCCCTCACTTCTTGAATTGGTGCCCTTGGGGCGGGTCGACTGACGGCGAGAATACGCCAGTCATTGCTCGTCCAGGTAGATGGCAGGCGGATGTCCCGGGGGCGGCGAGTGCCTGACCGCGTCGCCGATTTCCTCGTGGGCGATCGTCCAGGGTTCGGCGGCCGCAGCCGTACACCATTCCTGCAGCACGCCGTCGGCCAGGGCCGTCGCCAGGTACTGCTGCGCCGGCGCCGACAGCTGCGCGCCGTAGGTCTGGAAGCGCAGCACGACCGGCGCGTACATGGCATCGGCCATCGAATAGTCGCCGAACAGCCAGGGTCCGTCCGCACCGAAACCGGTGCGCGCCTGGCACCAGAGCGCATCGACGCGCGTGAGGTCACGCTGCAGCGTCGCGGTCATCGGGACGCGCCGGCCACGGGCCCGCGCGTTCATCGGCCACTGGTGGCGCAGTTCCCGAAACCCGGCGTGCATCTCGGCGCTCAGGCTGCGCGCCACCGCCCGCGCGTCGCGCTGCCGCGGCAAGCCGCACCCCGCCTGCTCGCACAGATACTCGCAGATCGCGATCGACTCCCACACGAGCAGCTCGCCGTGGCGCAGTACCGGCACGCGCCCAGCCGGATTGAAGGCATGAATCCGCGCGCTGCTGTCCGGCTGGTCGAGGGGAATCTGCAGCTCCCGGAATTCCAGGCCCAGATGGCGCGCCAGCATCCACGGGCGCAGCGACCATGAGGAGTAGTTCCGGTTGCCGATGATGAGCGTGAAGTCCGTCATGTTTCCCTGGCGCTCTGCACTCCGGACTGCCAGCCGGCGGGATTCCCGTGGCTCAAAACTAGCAGGATTTGCGCGGAAATTGTGACCGAAGTAGCCGGTGAGGCCCGGTCTCTCATGCTCCACTCGGCCCAGGGCTGCGGAGGGTTCACGAGGTGCATGCATGCAGCGCAAGGACGGGCCGGGCAACGTGGTGGCGGTGGCCAATCTCGCGGAATACTTCCGCGATGCGCTGCAGGGTGCGCTCGCGCACCAGCACCTGGCGGTCGAAGACCAGACCGAACAATACGTGGTCAACCTGCTGACCCTGTTCGCCCGCGCCGAGCATCTCTACGATGGCGTGCCGGCCGGGTCGCGCCTGCCGCCCCTGGCGGGCATGTTTGCTGCCGCGCTGGAGGCGCCGGCCGCGGCGGAGCGCGAACGGGCCTTGCAGCGGCTGGGCGACGTCTCGCTGTTCATAGCCGGTTTCTTCGCGCACGGCTTCACGCGCCGCCTCGTGGACATCGACTACCACATCGCCATGGGCGGGCGGGCCTATGGGACCCTGGCCGAAGCGCTGGCGCGGACCCGGCGCCGTGTGCTGGCGCAGGTCTACGCCGAGCTTGCGGCCAAATTCCAGCCCCTGGTCGACGCGCTGGGCGAGATCAGCGATGCCGCCCGCGTTTACACGCAGCGCGACGCGCTGCGACTCTACGAGGTCTGGCTGCGCACCGGCAGCGCACGGGCGCGCGGCCTGCTCGCGGAGCTCGGCATCGCGGCCGCGCCGGCCAGCCTGCGCGCGAACTGATCCATGGTGGTGCGCCAGCTCCAGTCCCTGCTCGCGGGCATCTACGATGTGCCCCTGGCGCAGGACGTCGCGCAGTTCCTGCTGACGGACCGCAGCGTACTGCCGGGCGCCTTGCCCGCCACGAACACCGAGGAGCAGCTGCTGGTGGCCGAGGACGCCGACGGCGTATCCATCGGCCTGTTTCTCGATCCGGCGGTGCTGGAGCGCCTCGCCGAGGCCAATCCGCTCGAGGCGCTCAACGGCGGGAATCTCGCCGACTACTGGACGGCGCTCGAGGGCGTAAGTCACTTTGTCTATCTGGCGTGGAATGCCGCACACGATCGCCCGGTGAGCCTGCTCGAACTCGAACTGCAGGCGGAGATCGACAAGTACGTCGCCAGCTTCTGGCTGCTGCGCGCCCAGGAGCCGCGGCGTTTTCCCGCCGAACTGCACCGCGTGCTGTTCGAGCATGCCACGATCGACCGCGAGCTCGCCGGAGATCGCGCCGGCCTGTATCGCCGCGCCAACCAGTATGCCGCGCGTTTTTGCCGGCGCCTCGGCCGGCTGCTGCGACCTGCCGGCGCGCAGGCGCAAGCGCGGGCGATGGCGGAGCTGCGGCGCTTCTACCGGTTTTCCAATGCGATGAAATTAAGGCACATCGAGTGCCTGGCCTGAACGCAGCCTGGTCTTCGGCTAGGTGTCCGATTTCTTGAGCTGCGACACCTGGCGGCGCAGGCTGATCCACTCCGAGAGGCGGCGCAGGTCGGCCTGCCTGGCGCTCGATCCGGGTGTCCGGACACTCGGCCAGGTTTCATAGGGGTCGTATCCGCCGGTGCTGGCCGGCACGGGCAGTTCTTCGAGTATCAGCTCGAAGACTCCGGTGATGGCGGTCGATTCAATGTGGCTCATGGTCTTCCTCTGTCTCCCTTTTGAGCTTGTTGGACCCGCCCGTTCACGGCCGGATCGTCAGCTTCGCGGGCTATTTTCACATTTCGGGGGCGCTGCGATATGACCCGGCGCACAGTTCCGGCAGAAAACGCCACGCGGGGACATAATCGCGCGGAAAACCCGCAGGAAAGCCCTGTTTCCCGCCGTTCCCGGTGGTATGGGAGCGCTCTTCAGCGGCCGTGCACTTCGTCCACGTCCGCCTGCCCCGAGAGGCGGCGGCGCACGAATGACCAGCACATGCCGATGCCCAGGATGATCCCGGTGATCAGCAGCGCGAGCCACGACCAGGCCGAGCCGGCACTGAGCTGCAGCCAGCCCTGACTCACGGCCAGCCAGACGAGCGCCGCGAACAGCGCCACGATCAGGGCCACCCCGAGCCAGCCCAGCGAGCGCAGCGTCGCGGTGGCGTAGATCACCCAGCCGATCAGCAGCAGCAGGCCGCTGACTGCCTGCAGCGCCGACAGGTGCGGGAAATTTCCGGCCACCCAGTGGAAGTAGGAGTGGCCGCTGGGGTTCAGCGTGAGCAGCACCAGCGCCTGCGCGGACAGCATGCGCGCCAATACACCGCTGGTGCTCATGGCGTCGTTGTTCATATATATTCACTCTATGCCGGCCGCCGACCCGCTCGCAACACTGAATGCTCCGCAGCGCAAGGCCGTGACCTACGGCCAGCCTCTGGCTGATGGCAAGGGCGTCCGGGCCGGGCCGCTCCTGGTGGTGGCCGGAGCCGGCACGGGCAAGACCAACACCATCGCGCACCGGGTGGCCTGGCTGGTCATGAACGGGGTCGATCCGGCGCGCATCCTGCTGCTGACCTTCACGCGCCGCGCGGCCGGTGAGATGCGCCGCCGCGCGCACGACATCATGCGCCAGGCGCTCAATGACACGCTGGGCAACAAGGCGCAGGCCATGCTGCAGCGCCTGAACTGGGCGGGCACCTTTCACGCCATCGGCAATCGGCTGCTGCGTCATTACGGCCGGCACCTGAAGCTCGAGCCGGGCTTCACCGTCATCGACCGGAGCGACTCGGCGGACCTGTTCGACAATCTGCGCCAGGAACTGGGGTTGACCGAACAGTACCAGCGCTTTCCGCGCAAGGACACCTGCCTGGCGATCTATTCCTGGCGGGTGAATACGCAGAAAAGCCTGCGCGAGACGCTCGAGCAGCAGTATTCCTGGTGCCTGGGCTGGGAAGCGGATCTGGCGAAGCTGTGCCGCACCTACGTGGAGCGCAAGCAGCAATACGGGCTGCTCGACTACGACGATCTGCTGGTCTACTGGCACGCGATGATGAACGAGCCCCGGCTGGCGCAGCATGTGGGCGCGAACTTCGATCACATCCTGGTCGATGAATACCAGGACACCAACCGCCTGCAGGGGGAGATCCTGCGCGGCCTGCGTCCCGATGGCGCCGGGATTACCGTGGTGGGTGACGATGCGCAGTCGATCTATTCCTTCCGCGGCGCCGCGGTGGAAAATATTCTCGGCTTTGCGGAGCTCTACACGCCGCGGGCGGAAGTCGTGACTCTGGCGCAGAACTACCGGGCCACGCAACCGCTCCTGGACGCCGCCAACGCTCTAATGAGCGACGCGCCGCGGCAGCATCGCAAGCACCTGCTCTCGGTGCGCGGGCCCGGCGGCCGGCCGCAGTTCGTGACCACGGACGAACTGCAGTCGCAGGCGGAATATGTCGGTGGCCAGGTGCTCAAGCGCCGCGAAGCGGGCGTGCCGCTGCGCCGCCAGGCGGTGCTGTTCCGCAATGCCAGCGCCAGCGACGTGCTCGAAGTCGAGCTGCTGCGCCGGCACATCCCCTTCGTCAAGTATGGCGGACTCAAATTCCTGGAAGCCGCGCACGTCAAGGACATGCTCAGCGTGCTGCGCTGGGCCGACAACCCGCGCAACACGCTGGCGGCGTTTCGCGTCCTGCAGCTGCTGCCGGGCATGGGCCCGGCAAACGCCCAGCGCATCATCGCCGAGATCGAGCAGGGCGGCGGCGGCTTCGCCATGCTTGGCAAGATACAGAAGCCGGCGGCCGCGCTGCAGGATCTGCCGCGGCTGTGCAAACTGATGTCGGCCCTGGCCGAGCCGCAGCGCCCCTGGCCCGGTCAGGTGCGCCTGGTGCGCGACTGGTACCAGCCGCATCTGGAACGGCAGTATGAGCAGACGCATACGCGCCTGGGCGATCTCGACCAGCTGGAGCAGCTGTCGGGACAATTCCCCACGCGCGAGCGCTTCATCAGCGAGCTGGCGCTGGATCCGCCCAACGCGGCCGGCGATCTGGCCGGTGCGCCAGTCCACGACGAGGATTACCTGGTGCTGTCCACCGTGCATTCGGCCAAGGGCATGGAATGGGACACCGTGTTCCTGCTCAACGTGGTCGACGGCAGCTTTCCCTCGGAATTCTCGACCGGGCGCGCCGAACTGATCGACGAGGAACGCCGCCTGCTGTATGTCGCCATGACCCGCGCGCGCAACGAACTGGCGCTATGCGCGCCGCTCAAGTTTCTGCTTACCCAACAGCCGAAAAATGGCGACGCGCATGTCTACGGCGCGCGCAGCCGCTTCATCACCGACAAGGTACTCAAGTGCTTCGAGCAGTCCGCCTTCCACGGCACGCAGAGCGGCGATACCGGGCTCAAGGAGGCGCGCGAGGAGTCCATCGACATCCACGCGAAGCTCAAGGAGATGTGGTAGCCCGCCCCCTGCTTCTGAGTCGCATCACTGCTCCTTCTGCGAAATCCAGGAGCGAGCGGGCTGGCTGATGCGTGCATGAGCGCTTTATTCGTTGTCATTCAGCAAAGAAGCCGGTCGCAGCGGACCACTCCACAATCCCAACGTTCCGCCCGAACCACCGCAGGGCAGGGCGCCAGGCGATTATCGCCTCACCCGCCCACCAATTACGATCAACAGGCCCATCGTCCGGACGACGACAACGGGTATGATCAGCATGAAGAATGACACTAAAAGGGGTAATGCTGTGAAATGGAGCTCAATGATTGGGGTTGCGCTGGCTTGTTCGGTGACGGCTGGCGCCGTCTGCGCAAAGCGCCCGCCGCAGAACATGCCCGCACCGGTCATTGAGGAAGGTGCGGCCTATGCAGCGGCTAGTTATTCAGCTGCCGAGGCGGCGCCAAACCACATGACCCGCCCCCTCTCGACCGACAACAGCGTCATCTATGAACAGAATTTTGGCGGCGGCGGCGTAGCCACCGGCGTGCTGTTCGGACCGTTTGGAGTCGCTGCGAATATTGCCTCCATCAAGCACCGCACGGTGCAAGAGGCTGCGGAACTCAATGGCAAAATCGCCATCTCGCCGCTGGAGCTGTTGCAGAGGGCCGCTGCTGAAGCGGGGTTAACACTTGCAACACAAGCAGCGGACAAGGCCGTCATTCTGAAGCCGTCCCTGAGTGTGGCCAGTATTGACGGCGAACAGCTCGGCTTTGCCGTGACACTGATTGTGGATCAGCGTCCGGCCGGCAGGGACTGGACTGGCCAATATATCTATCAGCTGCGCCCGCAGTTCGCCCGCACCGCAGTCGCCGCTGGTCTTCCACAACAGGACCTCGACGCGCTTTCGCACGAAGCAGCGACGGCCATGGTCGAAGTATTGCGCCTTTACCTGGCGGATGGACGCGGTGAACTCAAGGGCACGCAGCGCATCAAGTTCAAGTCACCGTTCATATCCCGCCGCTTCACCTTCATGCTGGAAGGCGAAGAGATCGCCACCCAGACCGACAGACTTCTGGTGCGATTTCCGCTTTCAATCTACTCGTTGCGAAGAGACGCCGTGAGCTTCAGCAACTAGTCTCGCCTGTTGCGTGGCTACCGCGAGGCGCACTCCAAACCGTCCACTCATGCCAAAGTCCTCGACAGGGCAGGGCCCACTGTCCATCGTCCAGCCAGTCGAATTGCCTGCATAAAGGCGGTAGCGCCGAGAATGCGGTAGGCTCGCGTCTCGGGCTATCCAATTGATCGAGCCGGCCAACCCGTTGGTCCGGAGGACCGGGTTGAACATGGCGCACTGACGCGAGGAGCGTGTGTGAACAAGTTACGCCGTGGTCTGCTGGGTGCGCTGCTGGGTTACCTTACGTTTGCGGCAAGCGCGGCGGCTGCCGCGGCGCCTGACGCCGATGAGGCCGCGACCCTCGCGCACATTCGTGACGCCGCAATGTCGAGCAACTGGGCCTGGCAGCGACTATCCGAACTGACCGACCGGATCGGGCCGCGCTTGTCGGGTTCGCCCCAGCTCGCGGCAGCCATCAGCCAACTGGCGGGCGCGATGCGATCGCTACCGGCGCAAGTGACGTTGCAACCAGTGAAAGTTCCACACTGGGTGCGTGGCGAAGAACGGGCTGAGCTGGTCGAATACTCGGGTCGACCCGATGGCGTGTCCCAGCACCTCCATTTGACGGCGCTCGGATTCTCATCTGCCACACCGGCCAGCGGGCTTACCGCGCCGGTGGTTGTCGTACAGGACCTGGCGGAGCTCAATCGTCGGTCGGCGGAGGTTCGCGGCAATATTGTTCTGTTCGACGCGCGATTCGATCAGCGCCTGGCGGACAATGGCTACGCGGGCGTTGCCTACGTGCAGGACGGCCTGTACCGAACAAAGGGTCCTGCGGAGGCGGCCGCGTTGGGTGCGGCCGCGGTATTGGTGCGCTCGGTCGGGGGCGCCGCTTTCCGCTTGCCGCATACCGGTGTGACGCATTGGAAGGAGGGACAGACGGCTATCCCCGCGGCGGCACTTGCGGCGGAGGATGCGGACCTGGTGGCTCGCCTGGCCGCTTTCGGGCCCGTGACGCTCAAGCTGGTGCTTACGCCCAGAACGCTGCCAGACGCTGACAGCAGTAATGTGATCGCCGATTGGCCCGGGCGTGAAAAGCCCGGCGAGTTCGTGATCGTCTCGGGTCACCTGGACAGCTGGGATCTGGCCACTGGAGCAACGGACGATGGCGTTGGTGTGATAGCGGCTGCTGCAGTCATCGACATACTGCGACAGCTTGATCTGCACCCGCAGCGAACCATCCGCTTTATTGGCTGGACGGCCGAAGAGCCCGGTGCCATTGGCGGCAAGGCCTATTTCGCCTCTGTTGAACGTACCGTAGAGTCCCAGACGGCGGCGATCGAAAGCGACGCCGGCGCGGGCCGCTCGCTCGGCGTTTGGGCTGCCGTAACGAAAGACTCAATAACGGCAATGCAACCCGTGCTGGATGCCCTGGGCCCGATTGGCGCTACCGTGCTCCAGCCCATCGACAGTGAGCTCGGGGCCGACATCAGTTGGCTGCAGGCCGCCGGTGTTCCCGGCTTTGCGCCATTGCTGGACCGGCGGCATTACTTTGATTACCACCATAGTGCCGCAGACACTCTGGACAAGGTCGAGCCAGAAAACCTCCGGAGTCAGGTCGCGACCCTGGCGGTGCTGGCTTATTTCCTGGCCGAGCTCCCGGAACCGCTGCCGCGATTCAAGGTTGCTCCGTAGGACATGGGCTTCGCCGGGACACCCGGCTGATCAGCGCCGGGGGCGCAGCGTTCATGCGCTACCGCAATTCGGCCGGCTGCGGGCGGGGGACCGGCTCTCAGGGCTCGAGGTAGGCGTAGCCGTCGAGTTCCTGTTCGTAGAAGCGCTTGAGCGCCTGGCCTTCGGCCACCGTCATGCGCCCTTCGCGCACCGCGCGCTCGCAATCGCGCGCCAGCGCCGGCGCCAGCTCGGCGACGTCGTATTCCATGTACTCGAGCACCTTGTTGGCGGTGTCGCCCTTGACCACTTCCTCGATCCACCAGCCGCCCTCGTCGTGCAATTTGATGTGCACCACGTGGGTATCGCCGAACAGATTGTGCAGGTCGCCGAGGGTCTCCTGGTAGGCGCCCACCAGGAAGACCGCCAGGTAATAGTCCTCGCCGGGAATGAGTTCGTGCAGCTCCAGCGTGCGCTTGGTTTCGCGGCGGCTCACGAAACGGTCGATGCGGCCGTCGGAATCACAGGTGATGTCAGCCAGTACCGCGTTCCGTACCGGGCGCTGGTGCAGGCGGTGGATCGGCATGATCGGAAACACCTGCTCGATCGCCCAGCTGTCCGGGAGAGACTGGAACAGCGAGAAATTGCAGAAGTAGATATCGGACAGCACGTCTTCCAGACCCTCGAGCTCCTCGGGGGTCTGGCTGAGCTTGCGGCAGCAATCGCGGATGCGTGCGCAGGTGGCCCAGTAGAGCCGCTCCACCAGCCCGCGATGCTCCAGCGACAGCAATCCCAGGTTGAACATCTGCAGGGCCTGGTCGCGCGCGGTCTGGGCGTCGTGGTAGCACTCGACCAGGCGCCGCTCGTCGATGCTGCGCCACGCGTCGAATAGATCGCGCACCGGCTGCGGGGGCGTTGCGCCCTGCGGCCCCGTCTCTTCGGCGCTCACCACAAAGCGATCGAGCCGCGAGCTGCCGAGGATGTTGAAGATCAGCACGCTGTGGTGTGCGGCGATGGCGCGGCCCGATTCGCTGACGATCATCGGGTGCTCGATGCCGCGCGCGTTGCAGACGCTGCTGACGCGGTAGACGACGTCATTGGCGTATTCGTTGAGCGTGTAGTTCATCGAGGAGGCGAAATTGGTGCCGGTACCGTCGTAGTCGATGCCCAGCCCGCCGCCCACATCGATGTACTCGAGCCCGGCGCCGGCGCGCTTGAGCTCGGCGTAGACATGGGCCAGCTCGTTGATGGCCTCCTTGACGCGGCGGATGTCCTGCAGCTGGCTGCCCGGGTGGCAGTGGACCAGCTTGAGGCAGTCCTCCATACCCTGTGCGCGGAGCGTGGCCAGCAGGTCCAGGATCTCGGTGACGAACAGGCCGAACTTGGACTTCTCCCCGGCCGAGTCACGCCAGCGCCCGGAGCCCTCGCTGGCCAGCTTGACACGCACGCCGAGGCGCGGACGCACGCCGTAGGCGGCCGCGTGGCGCAGGATCAGCGCGAGTTCGTCGAAATTCTCCACCACCGGGATGATGGTGCGCCCCAGCTTGGTGGCGAGAATGACGGCCTCGATGTAGCTCGAATCCTTGAAGCCGTTGCAGACGATCAGCCGGTCGCTGGCCGATTCGGTGACCGCCATGACCGCCAGCAGTTCCGGCTTGGAGCCCACCTCGAGACCGAAGCCGAATTCGCGCCCGTAGCGGTACACCTCGTCGACGACCAGGCGCTGCTGGTTGACCTTGATCGGGAACACCGCGCTGTAGCGGTTGCGGTATTCGTTCTCGACGATGGCGCGCGCGAAGGCGTCGTGCAGGTGGCGCAGCCGGTGGGCGAGGATGTCGGAGAACCGCACCACGACGGGCGCCGCCAGATCGCGCGCCTGCAGACCCTGCACCACCTCCAGCAGGTCGATTTCGTGGGCCGCGGTGGTATCCGGCCGCACCACGACATTGCCGATGTCGTTGATCGTGAAGTAGCCCGAACCCCAGGCGGGCACGTTGTACAGTTCCAGGGCGTCGGCCACGTCCCAGCCGCCGTTGCCGCGGCGTGGCGCCGAAATTTGCTGTCCCATCCGCTCTCCGCCTCGTGGTCGTTCCCGGTCCGGCCGGCACGATAGCAAAAGGCGGCGGCAAATTCTCCCCGTCGCGGCGAGTCCTGTAAGCGCTGACAGGCCCCAGGGGCTACAATCTGCTCCAGGGTTGAACGAGCATGGCAATCGATCTGTATTGGGGGAGCGGCAGCACGTACTGCTGGCGCGTGCTGCTGGCGCTGAAACACAAGGGGCTCGATTACCGCAGCCACGCGCTCAAGTTCGACCAGCAGGAAAACCAGGCGCCGCAGATGCTGGCCATGAACCCGCGCGGCCGCCTGCCCGTGCTGCGCGATGGCGACTACGTGGTGTTCGAGTCCGTCGCGATCCTCTACTTTCTCGACCGCAAGTACCCCGAGCCGCCTCTGTTTGGGCGCAGCGCCGAGGAAGGCGGCGTGATCATGCGGGTCGTGTGCGAGTACCAGGCCTACGCCGAGCCGAGCCTGATGCAGCTCGTGGCGCATTTTCTGTACCGGCGGGATCCGCGGCCATGCACCGTGTCGCCGGCGAGGCGCGCACCATCGAGCGGCGCCTGGCGCAGTCAGACTGGGTGGTGGGCGAGAGCATCTCCGCCGCCGACATGGTGATCTATCCGGACATCCGGCTGCTGCTGCGGGCGCTGGCCATGCCGGGCGCGAGCGAACTCGCCGCGCGCTTCCTGCCCGTGGAAACCAACTATCCGGCGCTGGGCCGCTGGATCGAACGCGTGGCCGCCATCGCGCCGCCCCTGCCCTGAAAAAATAAAAGAGGTGTGCGGGCCGGCCGCTGCTGTGGCGTCGCCGCAAGGCCATTGGTAACCTCCACCGCCGACGCCGGCAGGACGTGGAGTACGGATAGCATCATGACCCAGCAGTTGCACTTCAGCGATTTCCCGGGCCGCATCATTTTCGTTGGCTTTGGCGCCATCGGCCAGGGCGTTCTGCCCCTGATCCTGCGCCATGTCGGCTGCCCGCCGGCGCGCATGACCATCGTCACGGCCGAGGAGCAGGGTCAGGAGGAAGCCGCCGCCTATGGGATCCGGTTCATCCAGGAGCGCCTGACCCGCGAAAACCTGCGGCGCGTGCTCGATCCGCTCGTCGGCCGCGGCGATTTCATACTCAATGTGTCGGTGGACGTCTCCAGCCTGGCCCTGATCCGCCTGGCCTGGGAAAAGGGCGCGATGTACCTCGACACCTGCATCGAGCCCTGGCCCGGTGGCTACACCGATCCGGCCACGCCGGTTGCCAAGCGCACCAACTATGCCCTGCGCGAGGAGGCCCTGGCGCTGCGCAGCGGCGGGCAGCGCCAGCCCACGGCCGTGCTCACCCACGGCGCCAATCCGGGCCTGGTCTCGCACTTTGTGAAACAGGCGCTGGTCAATATCGCCGCTGACCTGAAGGTGGACGCGGGCAAGATGCAGGCCCGCGAGGACTGGGCTGACCTGGCGCGGCGCCTCGATGTGCGCGTGATCCATATCGCCGAGCGCGATACCCAGGTGTCCTCGATCCCGAAGGAGCCCAACGAATTCGTCAACACCTGGTCGGTGGATGGCTTCGTCTCGGAAGGATCGCAACCGGCGGAGCTGGGCTGGGGCTCGCATGAGCGCAATTTTCCGCGTGACGGCAAACGCCATGAGACCGGGAGCGGTGCGGCCATCTACGTGATGCAACCGGGCGTGGCGACCAAGGTGCGCAGCTGGGCGCCCAACGCGGGGCCCTATCACGGCTTCCTGATCACGCACGGCGAGTCCATCTCGATCGCCGACTATCTGACCTCGCAGAGCGATCCGGCCGCCGTCTACCGGCCGACGGCGCACTACGCCTATCACCCGGCCGATAACGCGGTGCTCTCGGTCCATGAATTCGCGGGCCGCAACTACCTCATGCAGGACCGCAAACGCATCATGATGGACGACATCATCACCGGCATCGACGAACTCGGCGTGCTGCTCGCCGGCCACAAGAGGAACGCTTACTGGTACGGTTCCCAGCTCGGGATCGACGAGGCGCGCAAGCTCGCACCCCACAACAGCGCCACGACCCTGCAGGTCACGGTGGCGGTGCTGGCCGGCATGGTGTGGGCCATGGAAAACCCCAACCGCGGCATCGTCGAGCCTGACGAGATGGACTACCGCCGCTGCCTGGAGATCTGCATGCCCTACCTGGGCCCCGTCATGGGCCAATACACCGATTGGACTCCGTTGAGCGATCGCGAGCGGCTCTTCCCCGAGGACCTGGATACCTCCGACCCCTGGCAATTCAAGAACGTACGGGTCAGCTGAGCGGCAGCGGCGGGCCGGCCTGCGGGCGCGCCCACCCCGCCAAAAGCCGTTACGGCAGTGCGGGCAGGTAGCTGATTTCGGCGATCAGGTAGGTCTCATCGCCGGTGGCCAGCGACACGCGGACCTCCTCATCGAGGGCTTTTCCCAGCAGCGCGCGGGCCAGTGGGGCGTCCATGCTGATCCCGCCGGGCTCCTGGTCGAATTCATCCGGGCCGACGATCCGGTAGACCCGCTGCGCGCCGCCCGGTAATTCAAGCGTAACCCGCGCCCCGAAAAACACGCGCCGTGGATCGCTGGGCGGTTCGCTCACGACCACCATGCCCTCCAGACGCTTGCGCAGGTGCCGCACGCGCGCGTCGATTTCCCGCAGCCGGCGTTTCCCGTAGGTGTATTCGGCATTTTCCGAGCGATCGCCCTGCGCCGCCGCGGCCGCCACGGCCTGGGTGACGCGCGGGCGCTCCCCGCGCCACAGGCTGTCGAGCTCGTCACGCATCCGGCGCTCGCCCGCGGGTGTGATGTATTTCGAACTTTGCGGTGGTGGAGGACGGTAGCGGCTCAAGCGGTGCTCCGGGCGGCGCTTTATGTGCGGCGGCTCACATCCTCGGGCCGATCCTGCGGCGTAGGCTCAGCTCCATGGCCAGCCGTTACTACGCCCATTTTATCGCCGAGTCGCCCAGCGTGGCGCAGGCCGGTGAATGGAGCGGCATTGTCGAGTTGACGCGCCCCCTGAGCCAGCGTGCGGAGGAGCGGGAGCTCTCGCAGGTGCTGGCCGGCAGCATGGATCTGGAGGCTGAGGAGATCCGGATCCTCGACTGGTCCTGGCTGCAGTAACCGATCCCCTGGCGGACTTTACTCCCCTCTGGTAAGTCCGCTTCTTCAATGCCCCGGCTTGCCGGGGCATTTTTTTTCCAGACCGCACCCGGGTCTGTTTACACTCCCCGAATGGAATCAATGACCTGAAAGGGGCGGGGCTGTCATAAAACCACCCGACTGCGTGCTGGACGAGCACAGCGCCCGCTGGCTGCCCGACGGCGATCACGCCTTTGCCGCCATGGCCGCCCTCATCGACGGCGCCCGCGAGTCCGTGTGCCTGGAAAGCTACCTGGTGCGCGGCGGCGAACCGGCCTTGAGCCTGCTGGCCGCGCTCCAGCGCGCATGTGCGCGGCGCGTGCGGGTACGCCTGCTCTGCGATGCTTTCGGCTCGGAAGGACTCCCCGCCGGCTTCTTCGATCGCCTCGTCGCCGCTGGCGGTAAATGGCGGCTGTTCAGCCCCGCGCGGCGGCTGCGCCTGGCCTTCCGCGACCACCGCAAGCTCCTGGTGTGCGACGGGCGGCGTGCGATCGTCGGTGGCCTCAACATCGGTCCCGAGTACCTGGGCGACGGGGTCAGGCGCGGCTGGCGCGATCTGGCGCTGCAGATCGAGGGCCCGGTCGTCGCTGCGCTCGCCGCCAGCTTCGCCGCGATGTACGCCCTCGCGCCGGTGACGGCTGCGGCGATCCGGGAGTTCAGGCGGGCCGCCCGCCGGATGCCGGCTGTACCCGGGACGGCCGTTGCGCTGCTCCAGAGCGGCCCGGGCTGGCCAGTCGGTCAGCTGTGGCGTGCCCTGCGCTCCGATCTGGCGCAGGCGCGCGATGTGCGCTGCATGGCCGCCTATTTCCTGCCGCCGCGGCGGATGCGCCGGGCGTTGCGGCGGGTCACGGAAGCCGGCGGCAGCGTCCAGCTGCTGCTGGCGGGCCGGAGCGACGTGCCCGTGGCGCGTTACGCGGCCGAACACCTGTACGCGCGCATGCTCGCCGGCGGCGCACGGCTGTACGAATACCAGCCGCAGATTCTGCACGGCAAGCTCCTCATCCTGGACGACACGGTGTACATCGGTTCCTGCAACCTCGATCGGCGCAGTCTCGACATCAACTACGAATTGCTGCTGCGCCTGCATTGGCCGGAGCTGGCCGCGCAGGGCCGCGGGCTGTTTGCCGCATCATTGGCCCACAGCCGCGAGGTGGGCGCGGCCAGCTGGCGGGCCAGGCGCCACTGGTGGGAGGGGCTGCGCGCTCGCGCCGCCTACTGGTTGCTGACGAGGATCGATCCGCTGCTGGCGCGCCGCCGGCTGCGCTCGCTCGGTTGAGGCGGTCCCGAGCCGCACTGATTGGCGCGGACCGGCCAATGCCGGTATCGTGAGCCGCCAGAGGGTCCCGGAAGTTCCCGGCAGCTGGAGTGCAGGTCATGCAAGGGCTTAGAGTCGTGGTGTGCGTTGCGGCGGCCGCGCTGCTGGGCGGGTGCGGCTACAACCGCATCCAGACACAGGACGAGTCGGTCAAGGCCGCCTGGTCCGAGGTGGTCAATCAGTATCAGCGGCGCGCCGATCTGGTGCCGAACCTGGTCAATACCGTGAAGGGCTTTGCCGCCCAGGAAAAGTCGGTGCTGCTCGGGGTCACCGAGGCACGCGCCAAGGTGGGCACGATCCAGGCGACGCCCGAACTCATCAACGATGAGGCTGCGTTCAAGAAATTTCAGGCCGCCCAGGGCGAGTTGTCCTCGGCCCTGAAGAGCCTGATCGCCGTGACTGAAAACTATCCGCAGCTGAAATCCGACCAGAACTTCCGCGACCTGCAGGCGCAGCTCGAGGGTACTGAAAATCGCATCACGGTCGCGCGCAAGCGCTATATCGATGCCGTGCAGCAGTTCAACGTCACCATCCGCTCCTTCCCCAGCAACCTCACCGCGATGATCTTCAAGTATCAGCTCAAGCCGAATTTCGCGGTCGAGAACGAGGCGGCGATCGCCAGGCCGCCGACCGTTGATTTCAGCGGCACCGCGCCGGCGGCACCGTCGACGTCACCGTAGTTCTGCCTAAGCCGATGGCTGGGCTGCTGCTTGCCCTGTTGAGCCTGTGCACGGTTCCGCTGGCGGCTGCCGATGAACTCCAGCCCATTCCGAAGCTGGAAGCGCGAGTCACTGACCTGACCGGGACGCTGTCGGCGGGCGAGCAGGCCGAACTCGAGCAGAAGCTCGCCGCTTTTGAGGCGCGCAAGGGCGCGCAGCTGGCGGTGCTGATGGTTGCCACCACGCATCCGGAGGAAATCGAGCAGTATTCGATTCGCGTCGCGGAAGCCTGGAAGCTCGGACGTTCCAGAACCGATGACGGTCTGCTGCTGCTGCTGGCCAAGGACGACCGGACGCTGCGCTTCGAGGTGGGTTACGGCCTCGAAGGTGCGCTCACCGACGCCACCGCCAATCGCATCAAGGACGAGATCATGGTGCCCCTGCTCAAGCAGGGCCAGTACTACGCCGCCATCGATGCCGGCCTGGCGCAGGCCATGAAAGTCATCGACGGCGAAGCGCTGCCGCCGCCGGAGACAGAATGGCAGGGCGCCAGGGGGGTGCTGCCGCAGGCCCTGCCGGTGCTGTTCATTGTCTTCGTCGTGCTGAGCCGGATCATGCGTGCGATCTTCGGTCACGTCGGCGGAGCGGCGGCTTCCGGCGGACTCATGGCGATCATCGCCTATTTCCTCAGCCGGCTGCTGCTGATCGGATTTGGGGCCGGCATGGTGGCCTTCCTGCTGGCGCTGATCCTGGGCCTGCGCGGGAGCGGGTGGAGCGCCGGCGGCCGGGGAGGCTGGGGCGGGGGCTTCGGCGGTGGCGGTTTGGGCGGACTGGGCGGCGGCTTTGGCGGTGGCGGTGGATTCAGCGGCGGTGGCGGCGGTTTTGGCGGCGGTGGCGCCTCGGGGCGGTGGTGAGTTCGCTGCAGCGCATCTGGCGTCACTGGCTCGCGAGCCTGCAGCCCGCGCGCCGACTGCTGCCGCCGGCCGCGCTGGCGCAGATTGAAGGGGAAATCCGCGCGGCGGAGCAGGCGCACGAGGGTGAGATACGCGTCGTGGTCGAAACGGCCCTGTCGCTGTCGCAGCTGCGCCGCAAGCTGCAGGCGCGCGAGCGGGCACTGCAGCTGTTCGCCTCGCTGGGCGTCTGGGACACCGCGCACAACAACGGGGTGCTGATCTACATCCTGCTGGCCGACCGGAGCGTGGAGATCATTGCCGACCGGGCCGTTGCGCAGCGCATTGCCGAGGAGGAATGGAGGGCTTTGTGCACGGAAATCGCGGTGCAATGCGGCCGTGGCGAGTACGCGGCGGCTTGCTGCATGGCGGTGCGCAGCGTGGGACAGCGCCTCGCACGGCTGTATCCGGCAGCCGGCGGCGATGACAACGAACTGCCCAATCAGCCGATACTTCTCTAGAATCAGCGGCATGAAGCTCGCGAATCCTGCGCTGAAGTGGGCCGCCTGGCCGCTGCTGTGCGCCCTGGCCGGCTGCTCCCTGATCAGGGCACCCTGGACGCGCGAGCCGGCGCCGGTCGCGCCAGCCCCGCCGGCCACGGAGGCGCCGACCGAGGAGGCACTGCCCGCGCCCGTGGCGACCCATAAGTTCGCGCTCGATGTTGCGAATGAGGACGTGTTCGGCGTCGTGCAGATCACCGTGGCCTCGAAGCAGGACACGCTCCCGGATATCGCGCGGCGCTTCAATGTCGGCTACGAGGAGATCGTGCGCGCCAATCCGGGCGTCGATCCGTGGATTCCCGGGGCCGGGCGTCACATCGTGGTGCCGACACAGTTCGTGCTGCCCAATGCGCCGCGCGAGGGCGTCGTCATCAATCTGGCGGCGATGCGCATCTATTATTATCCCAGGCACAAGGCCGGGGAGACGCCACTCGTCTACACCCATCCCATCGGCGTGGGCAAGGTCGGCTGGCGGACGCCGGAGGGCGTGACGAAAATCGTCTCCCGCGAGGAAAATCCCACCTGGCGCCCGAGCGCGGGCGTGCGCAAGGAGCACGCGGACAACGAAGATCCGGTGCCTGCAATCGTGCCGCCCGGCCCCGACAATCCGCTCGGCAAGTACAAGTTCAACCTCGGCTGGCCCAGCTACCTGATCCACGGCACCAACAAACCCTACGGGGTCGGACTGCGCTCCAGCCACGGCTGCATCCGCCTGTATCCGGAGGACATTGAGAAATTCTACGAAGCCGTGCCCCTCGGCACGCAGGTACGGGTGGTCAACCAGCCCTTCCTGTTCGGCTGGCACGACGGCCAGCTGTACCTGCAGGCCTATACCGTGTTCGAGGACGATGCGCGCAACTGGACCAAGGCGCAGAAGGCGCTGCTCATGAAGTCGATGTCACCGCGCCTGGAGAAGCTGCTCAGGGACAGCGGCACGAGCATCGATTGGGAAGCGGTGACGCGCGTGGCGCAGGCGCCGCGCGGCGTCGCGGTCGCGGTGAGCGGTGAGGCGGGCAGCCTCGAAGCGGTGCTGGCGGACGCGCCACTGGTGCAGAACCGCATTCCTGAAGGCGCCAACTGGGATGGTGCGGATGAGGTCGACGCCGACGTGCAGAGCTACCAGCAGCTGCTTTCAGAGCGCGAGAGCAAGCCTGCGCCGGTGAGTGATGCTCCGCAGTCCAAGCCCCGTGGTTGAGGGCTCTGAGGACGCCGCGGCGCCGGTGCCGATCGTGCCGCTGGCGCCGGCGATTACCGCCTTCGTCGGCCGCACCCTCAAGGGACCGCTCGACACGCCGACTCCGATCGGCAGTTTCACCGAGTATCAGCAGCAGTTCGGGGGGCTGTGGCAGCCGGCGCCGCTGAGTTACGCGGTCGAGCAGTTTTTCGAAAACGGCGGACTGCAGGCCCTCATCGTGCGCGTTGCCAACGGTGCCCGGCCTGCGAGCCTGAGGTTGCCGGCCGGCACGGAGACCCTGCTGCTGCACGCGCTCGCGCCCGGTAGCCGCGAGTATCTGCGGGCCTCGGTCGATTACGACGGCATCCCGGTCGGCGCCGAGGATCAGTTCAACCTCGTGCTGCAGCGCTTGCGCGCGCCGGACTCGGAGTGGATCGAGGAACAGGAGATCCTGCGGCGCCTGTCCGTCCTGCCCGGCTCGGAACGCGCGGTGGATCGCGTGCTGTCGGCTTCACGACTGATGCGCGTCGCCGCGCCGCTGCCGGCGCAGCGGCCGGATCGCACCCGGCCTGAGCGCCCGGACGGCGTCATCGGCTATGTGGCGGCTGGTGCCGACGGTGGCGACGGCGAGGAACTCAGCGACTACGATCTGATCGGCGATGCCGCTGCCCGCAGCGGGCTGTTTGCGCTGCGTGCCGGCCCGCGCTTCGAGCTGCTGTGCCTGCCGCCACTGGGGCGTGACTCCGACGTCGGCCTCGCCTCCTGGCTGGTGGCGGCGCGGTTGTGTCGCGACCGCCAGGCCATGCTCGTCGTCGATCCGCCCGGCAGCTGGGACAGTCCGGAGGCGGCCCTGGCGGGCGCCGCGCGCTGGCCGTTTCACAGCGGCAATGCGCTGCTGTTCCTGCCGCGGATCAGGGCCGCCGATCGCCTGCGCGGGCGCAGTGAATTGTTTGCTCCCTCTGGCGCCATCGCCGGTTTCCTGTCGCGCTGCGACGCCGCGCGCCTTGACGCCGCGCGCGATGACGCTGAGCGCGATGAAACTGCGCGCCGTGTAGCGGCAGGCTCGCAGGCGGGCAGGGTCGCACGCACGGCCTTGCTGCGCGGCTCGATGCGGCCGCAGTTCGCACTCGACGAGACGCAGCGCGAGCAGCTGCGGCAGCACGGTGTCAACGGCTTCGGGGAGCTGCCGCAGGGCCTCGCCGCGCTGCGCGGCGCGCGCACCTTGATGCCGGAAAGCGCTGCCGCGGGCACAACGGAGGATCTGCCGGCGCGCCGCTTGAGCCTGTGGCTGCAGGCCAGCATCCTCGAGGGCACGCGCTGGACGGGGCTGAGCAGCGGCGGTCCGGCGCAGTGGCGGCAGGTGTGCACGCAGACCGAGGCTTTCCTGGCGACGGTCGCGGCGAGCGGGGCTCTGGGCGCTGATCGGGACGCGGAGCGCTACTACGTGATCTGCGATGAGCGGCTCAACACGCCCGAGTCGGTCGCGCAGGGGAGCTGTCGCCTGCTGTTTGGTTTCGCCGTCCGCGACGCGGCCGAATATCAATCCTGGCTCGTGACCCATGAGCGCAGCGGCAGCAGCGTGCGTGCGGTGAGCGGCAATCGCCTGGCGATCGCGGGTGCGCGCGTCGCGGCGGAGATCGAGACCGCGATATTGAGTCAGCCGGTGAGCGCGGCCTGAGGCTGGCCGCCCGGAGTATCATGGCACCATGCCGGAACGATACGTCATCTTTTCGCACGGCCGGGAAGGCGAGCCGTGGAGCCGCAAGATCGTGGGTCTCGCCGACATCGCGCGCAACGAGGGGTATCGCGCCGATTCGCTCGACTACCGCGGCATTGATTCGCCGCGCGAGCGGATCACCAAACTGGTCGAATACTGCCAGAAGCTGCCCGGTGAACTCGTGCTCGCCGGCTCGAGTCTCGGCGGCTATGTCGCGGTGGCCGCCGCCTCGCTCCTGCACGCGCGCGGCGTCTTTCTGCTGGCACCGGCCCTGCTGATGGATGACCTGCCGCCGCTGCGCAAGGGTGTGATCGACTGTCCGACGACCATCGTGCACGGCTGGCGCGATACCGTGGTGCCCCCGGCGCACAGCATCGCCTTCGCACGCCAGTATGGGGCGACGCTGCATCTGCTCGACACCGATCACCGCATGTACGATCAGCTGCAGACCATCAATCATTTCTTCGGTCATTTCCTGGTGGCGATCGATCTGCGGCTGGGATTCCGTTAGCAGGCCCGAGCGCGCAATTCCATGGACTCGTTCCTGGCCCGATTCCTTGCGCTGTGGACGCGCGCCCGGCTCGAACCGGCGGACATCGCGGCGCGGCTGCGCGACAGTGCCGCGCCGGTCTGCTATGTCCTGGAGCGGCGCAGCACGGTCGATCTCGCGGTGCTGCGCACGGTCTGTACCCGTGCGCGCCTGCCGCGGCCGCGCCGGCGGCTGCTGGCCTCGGCGCAGGTTTCCGCGCGCGCCGTCTTCGCCCTCGAGCGGCCGGTCGGTTTCTGGCGCAGCCGCCTCGATCGGCGCGCGCCGGCGGAGCTCGCGGTGCTCATCAATGCGCTGCGCAGCGATGCGATGCTCGACGTCGTGCTCGTGCCCACGGCGGTTTTCTTGCTGGCCGAAGACTGGGCCATCGGCAGCCGCCTGCGGCGCGGTTTCGCCGTGCTGGTCAACGGCCGCAATGTGATGGTGCAGATGGGTGATGCCATCTCGCTGCGCAGCCTGCTCGCCGGGGAAGCCGACACGGCTCTGGCGGCGCGCCGGGTGGCGCGTGCCCTGCGCGGACAGCTGGCGCGGGCGCGCGCGGCGCGCATCGGGCCCGACCTGTCACACCGCCGCACCATCGTCGCCGAGGTCCTGCGCTCGCGCGCGGTGCGCCAGGCCGTCGCGCAGATGTCGCGGGATCGCGCCGGTGACAGCCGGCGCCTGGCACTGCTCGAGGCGCGGCGCTGCATCGATGAGATCGCCGCCAATTACTCGCACGCCTTCGTGACCTTCGCATCGCTCCTGCTCACCCGGCTGTGGAACCGGCTGTACGACGGGGTGGAGCTCACCCACGTCGAGCGCACCCTGCAGCAGGTGGCAGACGGAAACGAGCTGGTCTACGTGCCCTGCCATCGCAGCCACATGGACTATCTGCTGCTCTCCTACGCGATCTACCGGCGCGGTTACGCGGTGCCGCACGTGGCCGCGGGCGTCAACCTGAACCTGCCGGTCGTGGGCCGGTACCTGCGCAAGGGGGGTGGATTCTTCATGCGGCGGAGCTTCCGCGGCAGTTCCCTCTACACCGCGGTGTTCATGCAGTACCTGGCCGCGATCATGGCGCGCGGCCACGCGATCGAGTATTTCATCGAAGGCGGACGCAGCCGGAGCGGCCGGCTGCTGGCGCCCATGACGGGCATGCTGTCGATGACCGTGCGCAGCTACCTGCGCCAGCCGCGCCGTCCGGTGGTGTTCGTGCCCGTGTACTTCGGCTACGAACGGATCTGGGAAGGCGCCACCTACATCAACGAACTGGCGGGGCTGCCCAAGGAAAAAGAGTCGATCGGCGTCCTGTTGCGCAGCCTCCATCGCCTGCGCGAGCGCTTCGGGCGCGTGCACGTCAACCTGGGCGAGCCGATACACCTGGACCGGCTGCTCGAGCGCCACGCGCCGGACTGGCGCACGGCGGCTGCCAATGGCCAGGAGCGGCCGCGCTGGGTCGGAGCGCTGGTCGATGAGCTGGCCGGCGACGTGATGCGCAATATCAACGCCGCCGCAGCGGTGACGCCGGTCAACCTGCTGGCGCTGGCGCTGCTGGCGACGCCGCGGCACATGGCGCTCGGCAGCGAACTGCAGCTGCAGCTGGACACGCTCCTGTCGGTGCTGCGCCTGGTGCCCTACAGCGATCGGGTCACGATCACGGAGTTGAGCGCGCCCGCCATCGTGGAATATGGCATCAGGCTGCAGCTGATCACGCGCGAGACGCACCGCGCCGGGGAGTTCGTGCGCATGAGCGCGGAGAATGCGGTGCTGGCCGCCTACTACCGTAACAACGTCCTGCACCTGCTGGCGCTGCCCTCGCTCGTGGCCTGCTGTTTCCTGGGCAATGCCGAGTTGTCCGCTGAAGACATCCAGCGCTTTGCGAGCCGCATCTATCCCTACGTGGCCGCCGAGCTGTCGCTGCGCTGGAGCGAGGAGGAAGTGCCCGCCGTCGTCACGACGGTACTCGCGGCGCTGGAGCAGTGTGGGTTGCTGGAGACCGATGGCACCGGTCTGTGGTGCCGCCCGGCACCGAGCTCGGCGGCGGCCATGCAGCTCTCGCTCCTGGCACAGGTCACGCTGCAGACCGTGGAGCGCTACTACCTGGCGATCGCGCTGCTGATCCGCGCCGGGAGCGGGGCGATCACGCAGAAGGCACTGGAAGAGCGCTGCCAGCTCATGGCCCAGCGCATGACGCTGCTGTACGGCTTCAACTCGCCGGAATTCTTCGACCGCGCCCTGTTCGGCAGCTTCATCAACCTGCTGCGCGCGCGCGCGGTGCTCAGCGTCGATGCCGCGGGCCAGCTGGTGTTCGACGCCGTGCTGGTGCGTGTCGCCGAGGACGCCGAAATCGTGCTCTCGGAGCAGATCCGGCACTCAATCCTGCAGGTCACCCACGGCTAGGCGCCGCGGGCACGGTGCGGCCCTAACGCGGCCAGAGCCACCCGAACACGCCGCCGGTCAGCAGCGCGAACACCAGGCCGTCGATCATGGTCACCACGGTCATGCGCCAGTTGCGGCGGTACCAGATGGAAGCCTGCGGCAGCGCCATCGCGTAGCCCATGAAGGCGGCAAAGCCGGTGAGGCGGAATACCGCCAGGTAGCTCGCGCCGACGGCGAGTTCGCGCCCGGCGATGTAGGCGCAGCAGACGCCGATCGCCAGCAGGTACACAAACCATTGCAGCAGGCTCTGGCCCATCGCCATGCCGCCGCCCGAGACGGTCATCATGACGAGCGGCCCACGCTCCATTTTCTGCTTGAACTCGGGGTTGTGCATCTCCTTCATGGTGTCGCACTTGGGCAGGGCGTAATCCCCGTGCGCAACGTTCATGCCGCGTATGGCATCGAGCAGCGCGTCCTGCTGCGGCAGCCGGCGCATGTCGTTCCAGTGGTAACCCAGAAACATGTGCATGACGGAGCTGACGGCAAAGACGGCGACGGCGGCCAGCAGGATAGGCAGCCAGAGTGAGCTGATCGAGATCATAGGTCCCCCTTTTCGGTGTCGGTGTTTCCCAGATTCAGTCGTCGTGACGGACGGCGGCCCGCAGCCGCTTGTTGCGTTGCTGGTGCAGTTTAGCCTCAATGCGCCGTTCCCGGGCAGCCCTGGTCGGGCGGGTGGCGCGGCGCGTCTTCGGCACGATCAGGGCGCGCGTGATCAGGTCCTGCAGCCGGCCCAGTGCCTCGCGGCGATTGCCCTCCTGGGTGCGGTGGTTGCGGGCCATGATCAGGATCTCACCCGAATCGATCAGGCGGTGGCCGGCCAGGGCGCGCAGCCGCTGCTTGGCGCGCTCATCGAGGATGCGTGTCCCCGCCAGGTCAAAGCGCAGCTGCGCGGCGGTCGCCACCTTGTTGACGTTCTGGCCGCCCGGGCCGGCGCCGCGCACGAAGCTCAGGGAAAGGTCGCTCTCGGGGATCTGCACGGTGGCGCTCACGGGGGCGCTGCGTTCCCGAGCACGCGCACCTCGTGCTGGGTGACGGGGATCGTGATGCCGTGGTCGCGGAACAGGCGCCAGATGCTCCGGTTGACGTCGGAGCGCACGTTGTTGACGCCGTTTTGCGGATCGGCGATCCAGAAGCGCAGCTCCAGATCCATGCCGTGGTCGCTGAACTGCATCAGGCGCGTGACCGGTGCCGGATCGGTCAGGACCCGCCGGTTGCCTTCCACGGCGCCCAGCAGCACCTGCAGCGCGATTTCCGGATCGTCGCGGTAACTGATCCGCACGGGCAGCTTGAGGCGCACTTTGCGATCAGAGTAACTCCAGTTGATCACCGTGCTGGTGATCAGGTTCTGGTTGGGCACCAGCGTATCCACGCCATCGCGATCGCGCACCACGACACAGCGGCCCCGCAGTTCCTGCACCCAGCCGAAATTCTCCGTACTGCTGCCCGTCAGCCCGGTGAAGCTGATGACGTCGCCCGGCTTGATGGATTTGTCGAGCAGCAGCACGAAGCCGCTGACGAAATTGCTGGCGATCGCCTGCAGGCCAAAGCCCAGGCCGATGCCGATCGCACCGGTCAGCAACGTGAGCGCGGTCAGATCGAGGCCGGCCGCATTGACGCCCAGCAGTACGCCGAGGCTGATCAGGAAGACGTGGCTGAATTTGCTGATGCCGACGCGTGTCGAGGGCGCGACGCCGTGCAGCTTCATGACGCGCCGCTCCACGGCGCGGGCGATCAGGCCGCTCACCAGCACGAAGCCGGTGACCACGACCAGGCTCTTGAGCAGGGACCAGAGCGAGAAGTGCCCCCTGCCGGGCACCAGGTCGACCGCGTCCAGTGCGGTCTCGATGGCGGTGTACCAACCGACCAGCTGGAAGGCGATGACCAGCCACACCAGCCACGTCAGGCGCGATTCCCAGCCGCGCAGCCAGGACAGCGGCCCCAGCAGCCTTGCGACCAGGTAGACGCCCGCCCGCACCAGCAGGAACGCGGTGAACAGCTGGAAGGCCGTGTCCAGCGCACCGGTGGGCAGCCCGAATCCCGCGTACAGGGCGTGCGCGAGCAGCAGCAGCGGCAGGGCGCTGATCGCCGGCGTGAGCACCACCAGCCCCTCCAGCAACGCCGCCTGCCAGGGGATCTGTGGCGCGGCAAAGCGCCGGCAGGCCGCGCGCGCCGCGCGTCCGGCGGCCAACGCGAGCACAACCGTCACCGCTATACCCAGCAGCTGCCCGAGGGTCTGCACATTGGCCAGGTCCTGGAAGCGACGCGCCAGCGGGGCGAAGGTTTCGTTCATGGCGGGGCTAGGCGTTCAGATCCGGTATCAGCTGGCTCTCGAGCAGCAGGATCTGGTCCTTGAGCGCGAGCTTGCGTTTCTTCAGGCGCTTGAGTTGCAGTTCGTCGACGTTGAAATCGAGCGACAGGCGCGCGATCACTTCGTCGAGGTCGCGATGCTCGATGCGCAGATCGCGCAACTTCTGCATGTTGCGGAATAATTCGCGATCGACTTTGTCGCCCGTGTCTCTCATGAGGTCTGCGGTGCGCGTGATGCCGGCAGGGCCTGGCGCAGAGCACCCTGGCCAAGCTGTCCGGTGACGGGCACGACGCCGTCGGGTAGCTTAGCGAAGCGACCCAGCGGGCGCCACGGGAGTCCCGGGACGTGGAAATCCGAGCCGCTGGAGCCGGCCAGGCCGTAGCGGCGCGCGAGCGAGGCGGCCTGGCTGGCATCGTTCGGCCCCATGCCCGCGAGGCTGACCTCGATCGCCGCCCCGCCCGCGTCGCGGAACTGCGCGCACAGCTCGCGCAGGGCACCGGCCGAGACCTGGTAGCGGTGGGGGTGGGCCAGCACGGCCAGTCCACCGGCGGCCGCAATGGCAGCGACGGTCGCCTCGACGGTCGGCCACTGCGCCGGCACCGCCGCGCGCTGGCCGCGTGCCAGCCAGCGCCTGAAGGCATCGTCGACATCCGCGGCATGGCCCTGGTCCACCAGGAGCCGGGCCAGGTGCAGGCGCGTCGGCGTCCCCGGCCGCGCCAGCACCGCCGCGCTGAGCTGCGCGCCGTCGAGCCCGCATTTCGTCAGTCTCGTGCCGATCGCCTCGATGCGGGCCCGGCGCTGTGCCTGCACGCCACCGAGATGCGCTTCGAGCAGCGGCGAGGCGGTGTCGAGGCGCAGGCCGACGATGTGTATCTCGCGATCGCGCCACAGCGAAGTCAGTTCGCAGCCCGGGACAAACTCGATGCGGTGGGTGGCACAGGCCGCCGCCGCCTCAGGGCAGCCCGCCAGGGTGTCGTGGTCGGTCAGTGCCAGGAGCTGGACCTGCCGCGTCGCCGCGAGCGCCACCAGTTCGGCCGGCGTCAGGAGCCCGTCCGACCAGCTGCTGTGGGTGTGCAGGTCGATGCGCTCGTACCGTTGCGGCTCTGGGCCCATGAGTTCCATCATAGCCGAGCCTATGCCTACTACCGCGCTCCTGGAAGCCCAATGGGAAGACATCGACCACGTGCTGCTGGATCTCGACGGCACGCTGCTCGATCTGGATTTTGACAGTCACTTCTGGCAATTGCTGGTGCCGCAGGCCTGGGGCGCTGCGCGCGGCCTGGACGTCGCCGCGGCGCAGGCGATCCTGCAGCCGCGCTTCGATGCCTGCGAGGGCACGCTGCCCTGGTACAGCACGGAGTACTGGAGCTGCGAGCTCGGGCTCGACATCGCGGCGCTCAAGCGCCAGGACGCCGCGCGCATCCGCTGGCTGCCCGGTGCGCAGCGCTTTCTGGCCGCGGCGCGCGCGCGGGGTAAGCGCGTGGTGCTGCTGACCAACGCCCACCCGCAGGCACTGGCGATCAAGCACGAGTACACCGGCGTACTCGATCATGTCGACGCCAGCTACAGCGCGCACGTGCTGGGGGCGCCGAAGGAGGACCCGCGTTTCTGGCGGGCGGTGCGCCAGCTCGAGCCCTTCAACGCGGCGCGGAGCCTGTTCGTCGATGATAGTGCCACGGTGCTGCGCGCGGCACGCGCGGCCGGCGTCGGCTACATCCGCGCGATACGCAAGCCCGATTCGGCGGGTGCGGCGCGCGGACACGAGGAATTTACGGCCGTCGATGCGCTGGTGGAGCTGCTGGCGCCCGAGTGAGGCACGGGCCCCGCGGGCGCATCAGCGCCGCCGCGGGGGCGGGCGGCGCCCGCCACCCTGGCCGCCGCCGCCGCCGCCGCCGCCGCGGCGCCGTGGTGGCGGGTGATGGTCGCGCGCCACGTGCGGTGCCGCGTGCAATTTCGGCAGCGAATCGTGATCGTAGTGCTCGACGGGAATCTTGTGGCCGATAAAGGCCTCGATGTCGGGCAGGGAGATGGCGTATTCCTCGCAGCCGAAGCTGATGGCATCGCCGGCGGCGCCGGCGCGCGCGGTGCGGCCGATGCGATGCACGTAGTCTGCGGCGTCCTGCGGCAGGTCGAAATTGAACACATGGCTGACGTCGGGTATATGCAGGCCGCGCGAGGCGACGTCCGTGGCGATCAGCACCGCCAGCTCGCCCTCGTGGAATTGCCGCAGGAAGCGCAGGCGCTTGATCTGGGGTACGTCACCCGAGATCGCCTGGGCGTGGAAACCGTTCGCGCGCAGCCAGGCCTCGAGCCGCTCCGCCATGCGCTTGGTGTTGACGAACACCATGGTGCGATGCGCCTCGCTCTGGCGCAGCAGACTCACCAGCAGCGGGATCTTCTCCGGCATGGAGGGGAAATAGATCGACTGGCGGACCCGATCGATCGTCACCTTGTCGGGCTCGATGCGCACCAGCTCGGGGTTGTTCATGTGCTCATAGGCGAGCTCGAGTACACGCTGCGAGAGGGTTGCCGAGAACAGCATAGACTGGCGCCGATCGGGCGCGGGGAGCCGGCGCATGATGTAGCGGATATCGGCGATGAAACCCAGATCGAACATGCGGTCGGCTTCATCGAGCACCAGCACCTGCGCGTGGCGCAGGTCGTAGACGCCCTGCTTCAGATAATCGATGATGCGCCCCGGCGTGCCGATCAGGATCTGGACGCCATCAGCGAGCTGCCGGCGCTGCTTGTCGTAGTCGACACCGCCGTAGACGACCCCGAGCGAAAGACCGGTATGGCGCCCGATGCCCAGGGCGTCCTTGTGGATCTGCACCGCCAGTTCGCGCGTGGGCGCCACGACCAGGGCGCGCACAGAGGTGATGGCGCGGCTGGCGGCCGCGGGTTTTTCCAGCAGCGACTGATACAGCGCCACCAGGAACGCGGCGGTCTTGCCGGTACCGGTCTGCGCCTGGCCGGCGATGTCCCGGCCGGTGAGCGCGGCAGGCAGGGTCTGCGCCTGGATCGGAGTGCACCAGGTGAAGCCCGCATCAACGATGCCCTGCATGACAGCAGGGTGCAGCGGCAGGGATGTGAATGCCAGAGTGCTTAAATGCTCTTCGCTCATGAATGCACGGGTCTACCTTTGAGTGCTTGGGCCGGGGAAATTATGACCCGGCGGAACGGGGGTACTTGCAAACAGACGCGGAACAGGCTACAAATATCGCCATTGGCGGCTCCTCTGCGCGCCCGCCGAACCAACCCAGACGCACAAGTGTAACCGCTGAGCGGCAATCACGCGCCACTGTCTGGCGCGTCACGCTTATAACACCCAGCAAACCATTCTCAACTACTGGCAATCCCTGCGGCACCGCTCATCCGGTGCCCAACCCCGATTTCCCGTCCACGATCACGTTTACGGAGGCCCTAGGTCGCGTGAGTAACGAAAATATTGTTCATACCTCGGATGCCCGCTTCGATGCGGATATCCTCAAAGCCGAAACACCGGTACTGGTCGATTTCTGGGCCGAATGGTGCGGCCCCTGCAAGATGATCGCGCCGATCCTCGGCGAGATCGCGGTCGAGTACCACGACCGGCTGCGCATCGCCAAACTCAACATCGATGAAAATCCGCAGACACCGCTCAAGTTCGGCATACGCGGCATCCCGACGCTGATCCTGTTCAAGAACGGCACGGTCGAGGCGCAGAAAGTCGGTGCGCTGTCGAAATCCCAGCTCGCGGCGTTCCTGGAACTGCACCTGTGAGAGGTTACCTCGGCAATCAGGGCCGCAATCGCCCTAACAAGGGCCCGCGTCACGGCGGCATGCGTGACGGCAATCGCGACCCGAATCGCGGCAACGTCGGCGGCCGGATGGACGAGCAACTGCCCGACCTCGAACCGATAGGAGAAGATGACGCCGAGGTGATCAGCCCGGCCGAGCTGGCGCAATCGCGCAACTCGATGAACCTGACGACGCTGAAGGCCAAGCCCATCTACGAGCTGGTCAAGCAGGCGGAGTCGATGGGCCTGGAGAGCCTGGCCCGTTCACGCAAGCAGGACATCATTTTCTCGATCCTCAAGGCGCACGCGCGTAATGGCGAGGACATCTACGGTGACGGCGTGCTGGAGATCCTGCAGGACGGCTTCGGCTTCCTGCGCTCCGCGGACGGCTCCTACCTCGCCGGGCCGGACGACATCTACATCAGCCCGAGCCAGATCCGCCGCTTCAACCTGCGCACCGGCGACTCGATATCCGGGCTCATCCGCCCGCCCAAGGACGGCGAGCGGTATTTCGCGCTGCTCAAGGTGGGCGAGATCAACTTCGATTCGCCCGAGAGTTCGCGCAACAAGGTGCTGTTCGAGAACCTGACGCCCTTCCACCCGACCAAGCGGCTCAAGCTCGAGCGCGGCAACGGCAGCACGGAGGACCTGACCGCGCGCACCATCGACCTGGTGGCCCCGATCGGCAAGGGCCAGCGCGGCCTGATCGTCTCCCCGCCGAAGGCCGGCAAGACCATGCTGCTGCAGAATATCGCCACCTCGATCACCTGGAACCATCCGGAGGTCCACCTGATCGTGCTGCTCATCGATGAGCGGCCCGAGGAAGTGACCGAGATGCAGCGCACCGTGAAGGGCGAGGTCGTGTCCTCGACCTTCGACGAGCCGGCCGCACGCCACGTGCAGGTCGCCGAGATGGTGATCGAGAAGGCCAAGCGCCTGGTCGAGCACAAGAAAGACGTCGTGATCCTGCTCGATTCGATCACCCGCCTGGCGCGTGCCTACAACACGGTGGTGCCGAGCTCCGGCAAGGTGCTCACCGGCGGCGTCGACGCCAATGCGCTGCAGCGCCCGAAGCGCTTCTTCGGCGCGGCGCGCAACATCGAGGAAGGCGGTTCGCTCACCATCCTCGCCACCGCGCTGATCGACACCGGTTCGAAGATGGACGACGTGATCTACGAGGAATTCAAGGGCACGGGCAACAGCGAGATCCACCTCGACCGGCGCATCGCGGAGAAGCGCGTGTTTCCGGCCGTCAACATCAACCGCTCGGGCACCCGCAAGGAAGAGCTCATCACGGACCAGGCCGAGCTCGCCAAGATGTGGATCCTGCGCAAGCTCCTGCACCCGATGGACGAACTGGCCGCGATCGAGTTCCTGCTCGACAAGATGAAGGACACCAAGACCAACGGTGAATTTTTCGAGGCGATGAAGCGGTAGCCGATCACAGAATCCGACGTCGCTGCGCGGCGACTGTGGCGGCCGCTGCGGCGCTGACTGATGATGGCACGGCTGTCATTCCCCAGGATCTGCCGCATGCGCCAGCTATTCGTTTTCGCCGCCCTGTACCTCATCTGCGCCCCCGGCGGCGCGCAGGAAGCGCCGCCGCCCGAGCCGGCGAGTCCGATCACGGATCATTTTGCTTTGCGTGCCGGCGGATTCTTCGGCACGGTGCAGACCCAGGGGCGCATCGACAATACGGCCGCCCAGACACCCGGCACGGTGTTTTCGGCGGAGGATGATTTTCACCTGAGCCCGCGCGCGCGCCAGATACGCGCCGAGTTCATGTTCCGCCTGCGTGAACGCGGCCGGCTGCGCGTGGACATGTGGGAAATCACGCGCGACGCCGTGAGCTCCCCGACGCGGACGATCAATTACGGCGGCAGCAGTTTCACGCCGGCCGATCTGGTGGCGTCGCGCTTCGACTGGCGGCAGATCGATTTCACCTACACCTATTCCTTCCTGCGGCGGAGCAAGTTCGAGCTCGGCTTCGGGTTGGGGTTGCACCTGCTGCAGGCCGAAGCCGAGGCCAGCGTCGCGGCGCGCGGCGTGCACGAGGACCTGAGCGGCTCGGGTCCCTTCGCCACTCTGGCACTGGACGGGAGCTGGCGCATCAGCCGCCGCTTCGCGCTCAGCGCGCGCGCCCAGTATTTCAGCCTCAAGGCGAACTCGGACCGGGGTGCGCTCGGTGACTACCACGTGGACCTGCAGTTCCGCTGGCGGCCGAACCTCGCCTACGGCCTGGGTTACGAGAGCACGCACACGCAGCTGGACGTCAGCAACAGCGATCCGAGCGGCCGGATGCGAGTGAATACGCACGGACCGGAACTGTTCGTGCGCGCCAGCTTCTAGCGCCGGCGCGCGAGCCAGCGCGCGATCGCGGCAACGCACAGCAGCAGCGCCGCGGCGCTCAGCGCCAGCGAGTAGTGGATCCCCAGCAGCGCGCCACCGAGGCCAACCGTGACGCCGCTGAAGGTGCGCAGTCCGAGACTCGCGCCGACGAACAGGCCGACGATGCCGCCGCGCTGCGCGGCGGGCGCCTGCAGCTGCACGATCGTCTGGGCCATGGCGCTGAAGCTCAGCTCGAAGAATCCGGCCGCGAGCAGCAGCGACAGGGTCAGCAGATAACTGTGCGAGAGGGCAAAGCCGGCGATCGCGAGGCACCAGCAGGCTGCGAGCAGCAGCGCGCTGCCGGGTGTGGCGGGCAGCAGGCTCCGGCTCTCGAGCAGCAGCACGGCGCTGAGCGCGCCGGCCGCGTCGGCGGCCAGCAGTGCGGCGTAGGCCGCGCCGGCATTGCCGAAGCCCAGATCGTCGGCGAAACCAGGCATCTGCGCCTGGTAGGCGTTGCCGATGCATGCCGAGGCGCAGCCGGCGAGCACGGTCATGGCGATGATCTGGCGATTACTCCCCATGCTGCGCCAGCTCTGGGCCATGCCGCCGGGACCGGCGGTGAGCAGCAGTTGGCGCCGCCGCGCGCTGCTGTCGGGGTGCTCGCTGTAGCGCGGGCGGTGCAGCCAGACGAGCATCGGCAAGTAGATGAACGCGTTGACGATGATGCCCTGAGCCGGGCCGAGGACGATCATCAGCAGATTCCCGATCGCAGGGCCTGCGAGCATGCCCAGATACCGCGCACTGCTGCCGAGGCGCACGGCGCTTTGCAGGTGCTCGGGACCCACGATGTCGTGAATCAGCAATTGCGCCGGCGCGGTCCACAGCACGCCGGCGATGCCGTGCACCGAGAGCAGGATCCAGGCCTCCCAGGTGTACAGCTGGCCGTGCAGGAACAGCAGGCCCCAGGCGACGGATACCGCCATGAACAGCAGCATGCCGCACTGGATCATGCGCCGCGGGTTGCTGCGATCCGCGAGCGCGCCGGCGTAGCCGGACAGCAGCAGGAAGGGCAGCCAGTGCGAGATCACGGCAAAGGCGCCCAGCGATGGTGAGTGAAACTTCTGGTGCAGCACCCAGTAGCTGATCACGTGCTCGGTGTTGTCCGCCATCATCACCACGGCATTGCCGAGCACGAAACCGCGGTAGCCGCGGTGCCGGAGCGCGGCGAAGGCGGGCTGGCGCACGGCCGGGAGGTTCACGGGGCGAGCCGGGTCGCCAGGAAGTCCGCGATCTGCGCGACCGTGTCCGGGTCGCGGAGCGGTGCGCTGTGGCCCAGGTGCCCGACCAGCAGGAGCCTTCCGTCGCGCAGTTGGCTGCTGATCTGACTGGCGTGACCGACCGGCACCAGCTCGTCAATCCCGCCGTGCACCACGAGTATCGGCAGCCGCAGCGCCGCGACCAGGCGGTCCGAGGAGAAAGTCTCGGGCTCACCGCCATAGCGCCTGCGGAACAGGGCGCGAAAGCCGGCGATGACCCGGGGGTTCAGCGCCATGGCCTGGGCGAAGGATTCGAACACGTAGCCGACGTTGTTCATCATGCCCACCAGCACCACGGCGCGAATCTGCGCCGGTGCCTGCTCCGACAGCCACGCGGTCGTCGTCAGGGCACCGAAGGAATGCGCCAGCACGCCGTGGAACGGGCCGCAGGCCGCGGTGACCGCGTCGATCGCCTGGCGAAAGGCCGGCAGGTCGGCCTGGGCGCCGCTGGAGCGCCCGTGCGCCGGCGCGTCGAAGGCCACCACGCGCAAGCCGCGGCCACGCAGCGCGCGGATGACCTCGGCCATCCGCGCCGCGTGTGAAATCCAGCCATGCACCACCAGCACCGCCGGTGCGGCCGCCGGCCCCGGCCATTCGTAGACCTGCAGGCGGCCGAGCGGTGTGGTCAGCCGGAGCGAGCGGGCGGTGGCGAGGAACCTGGCCTCCGCGGCCGCGACGGGCCGCGCGATCGGGGTGAGGAACAGGCGCATCGCGAGCCGCGCGGCCAGCGCCGGGCTCAGGGCGCTCACGAAGCGGAACAGCCGGCGCAGGCGGCCGCGCAGTGCCGGCGAGAGACCCGGAATCGTGCGTTCAGTGTTCGCGCGCGATCGCCCGGTAGCCGATGTCATGGCGGAATTGCGCTCCCGGAAAATCCACGCAGCTCACCAGATCATAGGCGGCGCGCTGGGCCTGCGCGACCCCCGCTCCCAAGCCCACGGCGCAGAGCACGCGACCGCCACGGGTTACGATGGCGTCGCCGCGTTTCTCGGTGCCCGCATGAAATATCTTTCCGGGCCGCGCGGCGGCGCGCTCGAGCCCGCTGATCCTCGCACCCGGAGTGCTGGCGCCTGGATAACCCGCGGCCGCCAGGACGACGCCGAGCGCGGCGCGCTCATCCCAGTCGATGTGCTGGCCCGCCAGACGGCCCTCCAGCGCCGCCATGCACAGCGCGGGAAGATCGGAACGGAGCCGTGCCAGCACCGCCTGTGCTTCCGGATCGCCGAAGCGGCAGTTGAACTCGATCACACTCGGCGCGCCGCTCGCGTCGATCATCAGCCCGGCATACAGAAAGCCCGTATACGGGGTCCCGTCATGCGCCAGGCCCCGCAGCGTAGGCTCGATGACTTCCCGCATCACGCGCTCGTGCACGGCCCCTGTCACGACGGCGGCGGGCGAGTAGGCGCCCATGCCGCCCGTGTTTGCTCCCGTGTCGCCATCGCCGATGCGCTTGTGATCCTGCGAGCTGGCAAAGGGCAGGGCGTACGCGCCGTCGGCCATGACGATGAAGCTGGCTTCCTCGCCGCTGAGGTACTCCTCGACTACGACGGTGTCGCCCGCGCCGCCAAATTTTCCGGCAAACATCTCCTGCACGGTGGCGAGCGCCTCGGCGGCATCCGCCGCGATCACCACGCCCTTGCCGGCGGCGAGGCCGCTGGCCTTGATCACGATCGGCGGGCGCTGCGCCCGCAGCCAGCTGGCGTCGAAATCCTGGCGCGTGAAGCTGCGGTACGCCGCCGTCGGAATGCCGTGGCGGCGCAGGAATTCCTTGCTGTAGGCCTTCGATCCTTCGAGCCGGGCTGCGGCGCGGGCGGGACCGAAACAGCGCAGTCCGGCCGCCTGGAAGGCATCGACCACGCCCATGACCAGCGGCGTTTCCGGTCCGATGATGGTCAGGTCAATGTGCTCGGCGCGCGCCAGTTCGATCAGGCCCGGGATGTCAGCCGCGCCCACCGCCGCATTGCGCACCCGCGGTTCTGCGGCGGTGCCGGCGTTGCCCGGCGCCACCAGGACCTCGCTGACCGACGCCGAGGCGGCGCACACCCAGGCGAGCGCGTGCTCACGGCCGCCATTGCCGACGATCAGGACTTTCATCAGCAATCAGTGCCGGAAGTGGCGCATGTCCGTGAACACCATCGCCATGCCGTGGGCGTCGGCCGCCGCGATCACTTCGGCGTCGCGTTTGGAGCCACCGGGCTGGATCACGGCGCTGATGCCGTAAGCGGCGGCCGTGTCTATACCGTCGCGGAACGGGAAGTAGGCGTCTGAAGCCATGGCCGAGCCGCGTACCTCGAGTTTCTCGTCGTGCGCCTTGAGTGCTGCGATGCGGCTCGAGTACACGCGGCTCATCTGGCCGGCGCCGACGCCGATGGTCGAGCCGTCGCGCGCATAGACGATGGCGTTGGACTTGACGAACTTGGCGACGCGCCAGGCGAACATCAGGTCGGCCAGTTCGCGCGCATCAGGCGGCCGCGCACTGACGAGGCGCAGCTGGCCGGGACCGACCATGCCGGCGTCGCGATCCTGCACCAGCGCGCCTCCGGTGACGGTGCGGATTTCGTAGCCGTCGCCCGTGCCGGGGCCCAGATCGCCCGTCGCGAGGACCCGGACGTTGGGTTTCGCGGCGAGCAGCTCGCGTGCCGCCCGTTCGACGGCGGGCGCGGCGATGACCTCGGCGAACTGGCGGTTGATGATTGCCTCGGCCGTGCGCGCATCGAGCGGGCGGTTGAAGGCGATGATGCCCCCGTAGGCCGAAGAAGGGTCGGTCCGGTAGGCGCGATCGTAGGCCTCGTGCAAGTCGCGATGCAGTGCGGCACCGCAGGGATTGGCGTGCTTGGCGATCACGCAGGCCGCTTCGGCGAACTGCCGCACGCATTCTATGGCGGCGTCAGCGTCGGCAATATTGTTGAAGGACAGCTCCCGGCCCTGCAGGACCTCTGCGGTGCCGACCGAGCCTCCGCGCGTTCCGGGGAGGCGGTAGAAGGCGGCGCGCTGGTGCGGATTCTCCCCATAGCGCAGCTCCCGCAGCTTGTCGAGCACCAGCGGCAGATGATCCGGAAAGCGCTCGATCGGCAATTGCTGCGCTCGCAGCAGATAGTGGGCCACCATGGCATCGTAGCCGGCCGTGTGCGCAAAGGCCTTGGCGGCGAGCCGGCCGCGCGTGTCGATCGAGGTGGAGCCGGCAGCCTCCAGTTCGGCCAGCACGGCCGGGTAGTCGGCCGGATCGACCACCACGGTGACGTCCGCGTGGTTCTTGGCGGCGGCGCGCAGCATGGCCGGGCCGCCGACGTCGATGTTCTCGACCGCCTCGTCGAAAGTGCAGTCGGGACGCGCAATGGTGGCCGCAAAGGGGTAGAGATTGACGACCAGCAGGTCGATGGGTTCGATCCCGTGCTCGGCCATGACCGCCTCGTCGATGCCGCGCCGCCCCAGCAGGCCGCCGTGGATGCGCGGATGGAGGGTCTTGACGCGTCCAGCCATGATCTCCGGAAAACCCGTGTACGCCGAGACCTCGCGCACCGCGATGCCGGCGTTGCGCAGCGCCTGGGCCGTGCCGCCGGTGGACAGCAGCTCCACGCCCCGCGCGGCCAGGCCCCGTGCGAAGTCGCCGAGGCCCTGCTTGTCCGAGACCGACAGCAGTGCGCGCGTGATAGCCATGGACGGGTGGGGGCCGCGGGCCCTACTCGGCGAGTCCCATCGAGCGCAGTTTCTTGCGCAGCGTGGTGCGGGTGATCCCGAGGATCACCGCGGCCTGGCTCTGGTTGCCATCGGCGTAGTCGAGTACGGCCTGCAGGAGCGGTTCCTCGACTTCACGCAGCACGAGGTTGTACAGCCGCGCCGGCCGGTGGCCGTTGAGGTTCGAGAAGTAATCGTGCAGCACGCGCTCGGTGTGGCTGCGTAAAGGGAGGTCCTTGCCCGCCATTCGGTTCATCGGTGTAATTATTGTAAATACCCTGCAGTCGCCCCACTTGCAAAGGCACGCTGGGCCAGCGCGAATTGCGACGCGGAATCCTCCGCCGCCAAAAGTGCCGCGCGCATCGCACGGCTTTCGGCTCGCATTTCGCTGTATCGGACCAGGTGTTTCCGCGCCATCCGGACCCCGGTGTACTCGCCGTAAAACGCGTACAGGGATTCGAGATGCTGAAGAATGAACCCAGTGACTGACGCGCGCAAGAGTGGCGATGCAATTTGCGCGGAATTCAGGAATGCATTGACATCACGGAAAATCCATGGTGCGCCCAGTGCCGCGCGACCGATCATCACTGCATCTGCGCCCGTGGCTGCGAGCACCGCGTGCGCCTCCCCCGCGTTCCTGATGTCGCCATTGGCGATCACCGGGATGCGCACCGCCGCCTTCACTTCGCGTATCGTCTGGTACTCGGCCGCGCCAAGAAAGCGATCGGCGCGCGTGCGGCCGTGCACCGCGATGGCGGCGATCCCCGAGCGCTCGGCCAGTTGTGCGATGCGCGTGGCGTTGCGCCGCCCGGGGTCGGGGCCGGTACGGATTTTCACCGTGACCGGCACCGCTACGGCCTGCACCAGCGCGTCGAAGATGCGCGCGACCAGTTCTTCGTCTCCCAGCAGCGCGGAACCGCAGAGTCGATTGCAGACTTTCTTCGCCGGACAGCCGAGATTAAGGTCAATGATGTCCGCACCCTCGGCCACCTGCGCCCGGGCGGCCTGGGCCAGCTGCGCCGGATCGGCGCCCACGAGCTGTACGGCCAGCGCCGTGCCCGCGCTGCGCCCGGCCTGCGCCTGCGCCGCGGAACGCCGCGCCGACTTGGTGCTTTGCCACAGGGACTGATCGGCGCTCAGCATCTCCCCGCAGGTCAACGCCGCCCCGAAGTGGCTGCACAACTCCCGGAAGGGCGGGTCGGTGACGCCCGCCATGGGCGCCAGCAGGACGCGCCCCGCGAGCGCGTGCGGACCGATGGTCAGGCTCATTTGCGGTCGCTGATCGCGGCCGTGTCGCCGGCGCAACGCAGGCCGCCGTTGGTGGCCGGCACGCACACATCGAGCTCGAAGCTCGAGACCTGTTGCGTTGGATCCACGGCACTGATTTCGGTGTCGATGCGCTGGTCACGCGCCAGGTAGTGCAGGCCGCGCAGGGCCGCCGGCAGGTACTCCTCCGCCTTGAGCTCGCCGCTGCTGACCACATTGCCGTAGCGATCCAGCAGACTGAGCCGCAGCAGCGGCAAGGCCTGCGGGCGATCGCCACGGTTGGCGAGGCTAAGGCGCACCTTCAGCGCACGCGGGTCGGCCACATCGCTGATGGCGCCGAGCTGGCGCACTTCGTAGGCGTCGAGGTCCCAGTTCGGTCGCAGGGGTTCCCCGATCGCGGTGTACAGCCGTTCAAGCGGCCCGTACCACGCGTTGTAGGTGACCAGATCGTTGTGCCAGTGATGGATCGCCTGCGCGGCCAGTAACAGGACCAGCAGGACGGCCGCACTGATGCCCAGCCACCCCACCCGGGCACGCGGCGCTCGCAGTTCTTCCGCCACGTCCTCCGGGTCTTCGTCCTGCTCGCCTTCTTCCCCGTCCTCCGGCTCCTCTGGTTCCTCTTCCGCGGCTTCTTCTTCCACTTCCAAGTCTGACGGCTCTTCCCTGGCTGCCTTGTCCTGATCCACCGGCGCCGGGGGTGCGAAGCGGGCCAGATCGCCGGAGTCGCGGGCCGCCTCGATGCGCCGCGACACGGCGGCCAGTTCGATATCCACGGCCTCTTCGGCCACCTGCTCTTCGGCGTGCAGAAAACTGTCGCCCTCGAGCACGATGGTTTCGAAGGTGCCCGTGCCGCGGAATTCCTCCACCTCCAGGTCAAGCCGACTGGCCGGTGATGCCGACACTGAGCGCGATGGCGCGGACCCCGCCGCGGGTGTCGGACCAGCGATTGGCGCGGAAGGCCGTGCGCGCAGCTGTGGCGTAGAGGCTCGCGTCAGTGCCGGATGCAGCGCGGGATCTTCCTCCCTGCGAAATTCCTGCCTCCGCTCCTGCTGCACGCTGGGCCCGTGAATGGTGGTGCTGCTCGCCGAATCATCGGACAGACCCAGCAGCGCGTTGAACACGTTCGCGCAACGCCCGCAGCGCACGTACCCCTGGCCGGCCCGCAGGTCGGCCGCAGCGACGGCCAGCGTCAGTGCACACTTAGGACAAACGGTGAACATTGTCTCTTCTGCTGCCAGCCAGGGCGACCCAGCCTTCCCGCGCCCCGCATGGTGCAACATCAAACCACGGCGCATAAACAACCGCTACGGCCTCTGCCTGCTCCGCCAGGATCCCGGAGAGCAGCAACTGGCCCCCTTCGCCCAGCCGCAGCGCAAATTCCCTCACCAGCATACACAGGCTGCTGGCGAGAATGTTGGCGATCAGCAGGTCGGCCCTGGCGGGCAAGCGCGCCGCGTCATGGTGGACGCGCAGGCGCTCGCCCACGGCGTTGGCGGCGGCGTTCTCGGCCGTCGCCAGCAGGGCCTGCGGATCGATGTCGAAGGCGTCGACCTGCGCCGCGCCGAGCAGTGCGGCCCCGATGCCGAGGATCCCGGAGCCTGAGCCGTAGTCAATGACGCGCCAGCCCGGTGCCAGGTGCGCGTCGAGCCAATCCAGGCACAGCGCAGTGCTCGCGTGCGAGCCGGTGCCGAAGGCCAGTCCGGGATCCAGCCTGATCACGACGGCATCGCTCGCCTGCACCGGCTCGTGATGCGGGCAGACCCACAGGCGCCGGCCGAAGCGCCGGGCGTGAAAGTCGCGCAGCCATTCACGTTCCCAGGCGCGATCGGCGAGCAGCTCGGTTTCGATCCGGCCGTCTTCCAGAAGTAAGTTACACGCCAGGGTCTTGCTCAGGGCCTTGTCGTCGGCCCCGGCGGCGAATAGCGCCTGCAGGCGCGTCTGCCGCCAGAGCCGCATTTCCCCTGGGGCGGGCTCGAGGACCGGTTCGTCGCCGGAGTCGCTGTAGCTGATCGCCAGTGCGCCCAGTTCGAGGCAGGCTCGCTCCGCACGCTGCGGATCGAGGCCGCGCAATTCGAAGCACAGGGCGAGGAAGGGCACCGCCGCGGCCTATCTGAGGCCGAGGCGCCGTTCCAGGTAGTGGATGTCGAGGGCGCCGGCGTGAAAGGCCGAATGCGCCAGGATCTCCTGGTGCAGTGCCGTGTTGGTCTTGATGCCCTCGACCACGAGCTCGGCGAGCGCGTTGCGCATGCGGGCGATCGCCGTGTCGCGCGTGTCGCCGTGGGTGATGAGCTTGCCGATCATCGAATCGTAGTAGGGCGGGACGTTGTAGCCTGAATACACATGGCTGTCGACGCGCACGCCCGGCCCGCCTGGCGGGTGCCAGAGCCTGACCGGTCCGGGCGAGGGCATGAAGGTGCGCGGATCCTCGGCGTTGATGCGGCACTCCAGCGCGTGGCCGCGGATCTCGACGTCGTCCTGCTTGAACGGCAGCTTCTCGCCGGCGGCGATCTGCAGCTGCGTCTTCACGATATCGATGCCGGTGACCATCTCGGTGACCGGGTGCTCCACCTGGATGCGGGTGTTCATCTCGATGAAATAGAACTCACCGTCCTGGTAGAGGAACTCGAGCGTGCCGGCGCCGCGGTATTTCACCGCCCGGCAGGCGTCCACACAGCGCTCGCCCATCTTGGCGCGCTGCTTGGCGCTGATGCCCGGTGCCGGCGCTTCCTCCATGACTTTCTGGTGGCGCCGCTGCATGGAGCAGTCGCGCTCGCCCAGGCTCACCACGCTGCCGAAGTTGTCGCCGATCACCTGGAATTCGATATGACGCGGCCGCTCGAGGAATTTCTCCATGTAGACCTGGTCATTGCCGAAAGCAGCTGCGGCTTCCGAACGGGTGACCGCGATCGAGCTGAGCAGGGCGCCTTCCGCGTGCACCACCCGCATCCCGCGGCCGCCCCCGCCGCCGGAGGCCTTGATAATCACCGGATAGCCGATCTCCCGCGCCGTGCGCAGGTTTTCGCCGGTATTTTCGCCCAGTGCGCCGCCGGAGCCCGGCACGCATGGGACTCCGGCCTTGGTCATCAGGGCGATCGCCGAGACCTTGTCGCCCATCAGGCGGATGGTTTCCGCCTTCGGCCCGATCCACGTGAACCCGCTCTTTTCCACGCGCTCGGCAAAATCGGCACTCTCGGACAGGAAGCCGTAGCCCGGGTGGATGGCGACCGAGTCCGTGACTTCCGCGGCACTGATGATCGCGGGCATGTTCAGGTAGCTGTCGCGGCTGGCCGGCGGCCCGATGCACACCGATTCATCAGCCAGCAGGACATGCTTGAGAGTCGAATCGGCGGTCGAATGCACGGCGACCGTCTTGATGCCCAGCTCGCGGCAGGCCCGCAGGATCCGCAGCGCTATTTCGCCTCGATTGGCAATGACGATCTTGTCCAGCATGAGGCTTATTCGACTATGAACAGGGGCTGGCCGAACTCGACCGGTTCGCCGTTATTGATCAGGACCGCGCGCACCCGGCCTGCGATCTCCGATTCGATCTGGTTCATCATCTTCATGGCTTCGATGACGCACAGCACCTGGCCCGCCTCGATCTGGTCGCCCAGCTCGACGAAGGGTTTCGCGCCCGGCGCCGGAGCGTTGTAGAAGGTGCCGACCATGGGGGCCGTGACCACATGCTCACCCGCGCCGGCCACCTGCGCCCCCGGCGCTTGCTCCGAGGGCGCGCCGGGACTGGCGGCGGGACGAGCGGCGCCCGGCGCGCCGGGGCGCGCGGTAGCGGGCGGTGAGTGGGTGACGACCGGCGTGGGAATCGGCTGGGCGTGGGCGCCGACTGCGGACTGGCGCGCGATGCGTACCGATTCCTCACCCTCTTTGATCTCGATTTCAGCGACGCCCGACTCCTCGAGCAATTCGATCAATTTCTTGATTTTCCGGATATCCATGGGTCTACACCGCAGATCCTGAGGCGGCCCCGGTCTTGTTGTTAAACTGGCGCGAATTTAGCCCAAACGGGCAGAGATTGATACTCAAAGTCGGCGACTTTGCTGCGATCTTCGCCGATTTGGAGGGAGTCTATTGAATCAATTATGTAACAAAGGCTCTAGCCACCCTGCGATTGTTTCGCACGCGCAATCGAGTACTGCCTGAGGGCTGCATCGATGGCGGCGCGTGCCGCGGACAGCGTCGTGTGTCCCTCCCGGAGTGAGCGCATCTGCAGCAGGACCGCGTCGGCTTCCTCGCGGTGCAATTCGCCCACCTTGACGGCCATGATCCGGCCCTGTTCGTCAGCGAAGACCGAGAAGGGCAATGCCATGCCCATGCCGAATTTCTGTGCCGCCTCGTAGCCCTCTTCCTCCCCGACCCGCAGCGCGTAATCGAGTGGCGTGGTCCGGAGGAACTGCCGCACGGCATCGCGGAAATCGATGGCGATGCCGACGACCTGGAGGTGATCGCCCTGGTAGCGGTGCTGCAGCGCGTTGAGGAGTGGGATCTCCCGACGGCACGGCTCGCACCAGGTGGCCCAGAAATTGTACAGGTGGGGCTGCTTCGAGCCGTCGCGCAGGGCATGCAGCTTGCCCGCCAGATCCGCGAGTTTGAGGTCCGGCACCTCCTGGGGGATCCGGCCGGGCAGTTCAGCATTCGCCGGCGGCGTGGGCCCGGCGGCGGGCGCCGCCGGCAACGAGGCCGCTGGCAGGTTTGCGACGGGCGGGGCGGGCCTCGGGTAGTAGCGATACGCCAGGAAGCCGGCGGCTGCACCGGCGAGAGCGATCGCCAGCAGCAGCAGGGCCGTTGGAATCTTCACGGCTGTCCTAGTTCGGCGGCGCCGCGACGCGCGCGAGCACCTGGGCAAAGGCCGGCGCCTTCATATAGCCGACCACGCGGTAGTTCCGGCGTTCCTGTCCGTCTGCGCCGTAGAAGGCGATGGTCGGCGGCCCGAAAATGCCGAAGCGCTTGAGCAGGGCACGATCATTGTCGTCGTTGGCGGTGACATCGGCGCGCAGCAGCGTCATCCGCGCCATGGCCTCGCGCACCTGCGGGTCATTGAAGGTATCCCGCTCCATCTCCTTGCAGGACACGCACCAATCGGCATAGAAATCGAGTAGTACGGGACGGCCCGCCGCGCTCGCGGCGCCCACCGCACGGTCGAGCTGTTCGACAGTTGCCACGCGGGCGAAAGGCAAGGCAGCCGGCGTCGTCGCCGCCGTCGCCAGCGGGCGCAGCGGATCGGTGGCGCCCCGGGCGCTACCCAGTCCGAGCATCAGCGCATAGACACCCGCCGCCAGCGCGCTCGCGCGCCCGGCGTAGCGCCACGCGCCCGCGGCGCGTTGCCGCCACAACACGACCGCCACGGCGATCGCCGGAATCACATACAGCAGCAGGGCGATCCGGTCGGGAATCAGGCGGGCGAGCATCCACGCCGCCACGCCGAGCATCATGGCGCCAAACAGCTGTTTTACCGTGTCCATCCACAGTCCCGCCTTCGGCAGCAGCCGGCCGGCCGAAGTGCCGATGACCAGGAGCGGAGCGCCCATCCCCAGGCTCATCGCGAACAGCGCCAGCGCACCACGGTAGACATCCCCGCCCTGGCTGATCACGACCAGCGCACCCACCAGCGCAGGTGCCACGCAGGCAGTCACCACGAGCGCGGACAAAGCGCCCATGATCGCCACGCCGCCGAAGGTACCGGCGCGCTGCCGGTTGCTGCTCTCCGTCAGCCGGGTCTGGATCGCGGCGGGCATCTGGATCGTGTACAGCCCGAACATCGACAGGGCCAGCACGAGGAACAGCGCCGCGAACAGGATGACGATCCAGGGCTGCTGGAATACCGCCTGCACCTGCTGTCCCGCCGCCGCAAAGGCCGCGCCGGCGAGCGTGTAGGTCAGCGCCATGCCCAGCACATAAGTCAGGGAAAGCCCGAAGGCGCGCAGGGTGGTCACGCTTCCCTGGCCGGCGATGAGCCCCGACAGGATCGGCACCATGGGCAGCACGCAGGGCGTAAACGCCAGCAACAGTCCGAGGCCGAAGAAGGTGGCGATGATCGCGGCCAGGTGCCCGTGGCGGATCAGCTGCGCGAGCCGGTCCTGTTCGGAAACGAAAGGCTGTTCCGCACCACCGCCGCCGTTCGCGACGGCGCCGCCACCGCTGGCGAGCGCCGCGACGGTGCTCAGATCGAGTCTGAACTGGCGTGTGATCGGCGGATAGCAGAGTCCCGCTTCCGCGCAGCCCTGGTACGTCACCGCAAGATCGAGCAGGCCGCCGGCGTTGGCCGCGCGCTGCACGCCGAGGTGCGCGATCAGTTCCATGTGGTAGACGACCTGCTTGCCGAAGTACTCGTCGGTTTTAGTGTCGCCGTCGGGCAGCTGCGGCGGACCCAGGCTGATGCCGGGGCTGCTGGTCGCGAACTTGAGGCGCGACTTGTAGAGGTAATACCCGGGCGCAATGGCCCAGCTGAGGCGCACGCGGTCCGGCGCCTCCACCCTCGCCGCGACACGGAACGCGACCTCGGGCGGCAGGAAGTCCTGGCTGCCGCTCGCCCCCGGAAGCAGCGTCGGGGCGCCGCTGTCCGCGGCCTGGAGCACCTGCCCGCCCGCACCCAGCAGCAACAGGGCGCCCATGGCCAACAGCCACCACCGGGGTCTCGCGAAAGGGAAATTCAGCTTCATTGGAATTCCAGAATCAACAGCTTATGTCGATTCAGCTGCCGGGACAAAAACCAGCATAGCCCGAACCGGCGCGACCGTCATGTGTCGGCGGTCGCGCTAATCATAGGACTTCGGCGGGCTAATTCGGTTTCGTGGCCGGATCGGTAATCGTGAAGGACTGGACGGCCGCACCGAAACTGTCGAGGTCACGATCGAAGTAATAGAGCACCGGAGCGCGGTAGCCGACCAGGTAAAACCCCCTGGCAGCCGCGGCCCCCACGATGACTTCCCGCATGCGCAGCGCCCCGCGATCCACCGGCAGCTTGTATTCGAAGCTCAGCCTGAATCCGGGCCGGCCGGCGAGCATCGCCGGCTCGTTCGACTGGATCGCGACGTTTTCCAGGCCGCGCTCCTTGGTCATGTCCGCGACCAGCAGTTCCGCGAGTTCCTGCGGCAGCAGGTCGGGCGACGATTCCTTCTTGATCGACTTGAACGCTTTCTTGTGCTCGCGGAAGTCGACAAAAATGGCCTGCAGCGCCGGGCCCTCGCGGGTCGCACCGGTCTCGTCGCTGAAATACAGGCGATCGTACTTCCAGCCCGCTGGAAACTGCACGGTATAGCCGCGCCCCGGATTCACGTGCGGCTCGTTCGCCACGGCAACCTTCCAGGCCCGCGCCGCCGGCGCCAGCCCCAGCAGGGCCGCGCCGAAGAGTGCTGCAAGCAGCCGCGCTGTTTTCATGGCGTCTGCTGCTCCAGGACGGTGATGTACTGCCGCGCATAGCTGCTGCGCGCCTGGTCGGGTTCCAGCTTCACGTACTGGCGCAGCATCGCCAGTGCCTCACTCTTGTGGCCGTCGCGCATGTAGCGCACGCCCAGGGCCTGATAGGCATTCGGATCATCCGGTGCCGTCTTGATGGTGGTCTCGTACTCCGTCATCGCGCGCTCGCCGTCGCCGGGCTTGCTGCGCAGCCGCAGGCCCTCGGCCAGGTAAAAGCGCGCGCGCGGCGGCAGCGTATCGAGCAGCCTTTCATCTTCGAGCAGGAACACCAGCAGCTCGGCGTCGTGGCGCCGATGGATGGTCGCGAGCGCCTCCATGCGCGCATGTTCCGTGACGCTGAGATAGCGTTCGCGGCGGCGTTCCGTGCCGCCCGGCTTGCCCGCCTCCAGGGCCGTGAGGTTCGCGATCCGTTCCTGCATGGCCGGGTGGTCCGCCCAGAACAGACCGCCCCGGGGCAGGTGGCGCACTGTGAGTTCACGATCGATGCGGCCGAAGAGCTCTACGCCGGCACGGTCGTCATAGTCGCCATTGTGCATGCGCTCGAAGCCGCCGCGGTCGGCTTCACGTTCCATGTCGCGCGAATATCCGGCCCACAGCGAACCGCCGAGCAAGGGGCTGAGGATGATCGTGCCGGCCGTGCGCTTCACGTGCACCGCCTCCCTGAAGGCATGATCGGCCGTGTAGTGCGTCCCTTCATGGCCGAGCACGCTGGCCAGTTCCGCCTCGTCCTGGATGCGCAGCAAGGCGCCGGTGTTGAAATAGATGTTGCCTGACGGCATGGTGAAGGCATTGAACTCGGAATCCAGGAGGCCACGCACGTGCAGTTCGCCCTTGTGGTCGGGGAAGAGCCGGTCGGTAACCTCCTGCAGGTAGGCGTTGAGCGGCGCATCATCCACCAGCACGCCGAGGCTCCGGAGGCGCTCTTCATCCCGCGAGACCTCCAGCATGATGCGCGCACGCTGATCCGCCTCGCTCAGTGCAGCGCGGACCGGCACCGCGACCAGGGCCAGCAGGGCCAGCGCCGCGACGGCTGGAACACGCATGACTAATTCGCCATGCCCGATCCCAGATCGAGCCCCACCGTGCGCGGATAGGTCCTGATCAGCTTGGCGAGCGCGGCATCCGCACCGCTGCTGCTGCGCGCATCGGCGCCACCCATGCCGAAGGCCTGCATGCCCTGCTGTGAGCCGAACCAGGTCACCCTGCCGGTGTCCAGGTTGATGATCCCGGCGAACATATAGGTGCCACCCCCCACGGTCACCACGCCGGCGCCGGCGAGCAGCAGCTGCATGAACACGCTGCCCCCCGTCTGGCGCACTTCGGCACCCGCGAGCAGGAAGGCGTAGTCCGCCCCCGTCTGCTGCTTGAGGAACTGCAGGCCCGGGCCGATGCGGTAGTCCGCCGCCTTGCGGGTCTCCTCCCAGGCTCTCCCGCCGGGCTTGACCACGCCATCCAGCTGAAATCCGATGATCTTGAACAGCTCGATGTGTTCGGCCACCGCGGCCTCGTGATCCGTCCCGATCTGCGGGGCGTCGACGATCGTGAAGCGCCCATCGGCGGCGAGCACCCGCCGCGCCGATTCGGCCAGGTTGCGCTGCGCGTCCTCGGTCCATCGGGGCACCGGCTCGAGCGTCGCCACGCCGTGCTGGTAGACGGTGAACTCGGCGGGCAGGATCAGAATCCGGGGCGACGCTCCCTCAGCAACGGTTGCCGCAGAGGGCGTTGGCGTTGGTGCTGGCGTTGGTGCAGGCGTTGGCGCAGACGTTGGCGCGGCTGGCTGGGCCGGCTGGGCGGGTTCCGCGGGTGTTGCCGGCATCGCCGGAGTTGCGGGACTGGCGGGAGCGGCGGGAGCAGCGGGCGTTGTCGGGGTTGCCGCTGCGGGAGCCGCCGCCGGAGGCACCGCAGTGCTCGTTTGGGCCGCCGCGGCCAGAGGTAGCATCAGCGCGGTCAGCAACATCGCTCTAAAAAGCAAACGCATGAGTACTCCCGGTCCCTCTGAGGCCGCCCACCGCTCGACCGGGCGGTTCGCGGCTTGCCGCGACGCTATTCCAGCGCCTTGGTGAAGTCCAGAAGGTTCAGGGCCTCAAAGATGGCGTCGGAGACCGCCGGGGCCTTGAAATTTGAAAACTTGCCCCTATCATTAGCAGCCGCTAGGGGGGAGTGCTAATAGTGCTCTCCAGGGCCAGATTTTACATATGCCGGGCAGCCGGTTCGTCCAAACCAATTGTTAAGGAGTGAGTTCCATGAAGATTCGTCCTCTTCATGACCGCGTGATCGTAAAGCGCCTCGAGGAAGAGCGCACTTCACCAGGCGGCATCGTGATTCCGGACACCGCGGCCGAGAAGCCCATCCAGGGCAAGGTCATGGCGGTGGGCAAGGGCAAGATCCTCGAGGACGGCAAGGTCCGTGCGCTCGACGTCAAGGTCGGCGACAAGATCCTGTTTGGCAAGTACAGCGGCACCGAAGTGAAAGTCGACGGTGACGACCTGGTGGTCATGCGTGAAGAAGACGTCATGGCCGTCATCGAAGGCAAGTAGAGGAAAGCACACATGGCAGCTAAAGAAGTACGTTTCAGCGATGACGCCCGCTCCCGCATGGTGAGAGGCGTGAACATCCTGGCCAACGCCGTCAAGGCGACGCTGGGTCCCAAGGGCCGCAATGCCGTGCTCGAAAAGAGCTTCGGTGCTCCGACGATCACCAAGGACGGTGTTTCGGTCGCCAAGGAGATCGAACTGAAGGACAAGTTCGAGAACATGGGCGCGCAGATGGTGAAGGAAGTCGCTTCCAACACCAGTGACGAGGCGGGCGACGGCACCACCACGGCCACGCTGCTGGCGCAGGCGATCATCCGCGAGGGCCTCAAGGCCGTGGCCTCGGGCCGCAACCCGATGGACATCAAGCGCGGCATCGACAAGGCTGTGACCGCGGCGGTCGAAGAGCTCAAGAAGCTCTCCAAGCCCTGCAAGGACACCAAGGCGATCGCGCAGGTCGGCACGATTTCCGCCAACTCCGACGAGAGCATCGGCAAGACGATTGCCGAAGCCATGGAAAAAGTCGGCAAGGAAGGCGTGATCACGGTCGAGGAAGGCTCGGGCCTGTCGAACGAACTCGAGGTCGTCGAGGGCATGCAGTTCGATCGCGGCTATCTCTCGCCGTATTTCATCAACAACCAGGCCAACCAGTCCGCCGAGCTGGAAAAGCCCTACATCCTGCTGGTCGACAAGAAGATCTCGAACATCCGCGAGATGCTGCCGGTACTGGAAGCCGTGGCGAAAGCCGGGCGCCCGCTGCTGGTGGTCGCCGAGGACGTGGAAGGCGAGGCGCTGGCGACTCTGGTCGTCAACAATATCCGCGGCATCCTCAAGGTGGCCTCGGTCAAGGCCCCGGGTTTCGGCGATCGCCGCAAGGCGATGCTGCAGGACATCGCGGTGCTGACCGGTGGCACGGTGATCTCCGATGAGGTCGGCCTGTCGCTCGAGAAGGCCTCGGTCAATGACCTGGGCGAAGCCAAGAAAGTGCTGGTCGAGAAGGAAAACACCACGATCATTGACGGCGCCGGCAAGAGCTCGGACATCAAGGGCCGGGTCGAGTCGATTCGCCAGCAGATCGAGGAAGCCACTTCCGACTACGACAAGGAAAAGCTCCAGGAGCGCGTTGCCAAGCTCTCCGGTGGGGTGGCCCTGATCAAGGTCGGTGCGGCCACAGAGATCGAGATGAAGGAAAAGAAGGCGCGCGTCGAAGACGCCCTGCACGCCACGCGTGCGGCGGTGGAAGAGGGCGTGGTGCCGGGCGGCGGCGTGGCGCTGATCCGCGTACAGAAGTCACTCGAGAAGCTCGAAGGCGCGAATGAAGACCAGACGGTCGGCATTGGCATCCTCAAGCGGGCCATCGAAGAGCCGCTCCGCCAGATCGTGGAGAACGCGGGCGAGGACGCCGCGGTCATCCTCAATCAGGTGAAGGCCGGCAAGGGCAGCTACGGCTACAACGCGGCCACCAGCGAGTTCGGCGACATGCTCGAAGAGGGCATCCTGGACCCGACCAAGGTGACGCGCCTGGCGCTGCAGAACGCGGCCTCCGTGGCCGGGTTGCTGCTGACGACCGAAGTGATGGTCGCCGAGGCTCCGAAGGACGAGGAGCACAGCCACGGCATGCCGGGCGGCGGCGGTGGCATGGGCGGTATGGGCGGGATGGACATGTAACGCGATCGCGTTAGCTGACCATCGCGCGCCTCGCCGGCGCGAGTCGCAAACAAGCCCCGGAGGGAAACCTCCGGGGCTTTTTCTTTGCCGCCCCCGCGGGCGATGCGGCCTCAGTCGTCCCGCTCTGGATAGGCTTTGCCCCGGGAGGCTGGAGGGAATACGGCTTCGGTTGATCGGCGGGTGGCATCGATTTCGGCCTCCAGGTCCGAAATGAAGGTCCTGATCGCATCGAGGGCTCTGTTGATGTTTTCGAGCCTGACCGCGATGGCTCCGTCGCGGCGCTCGCCGTCGCGCCCCTTCACCAGATCGGCGGCCCTGAGGTTCAGGAGCCGCAATTGCTCCTCGATTCTCATCAGCTGGCTGGCCACGACTCCCAGCGGCAGGTCGATCGCGATTTCCCAGTCTGTCGAAGAGGCCCTGCTCATGGTTGCCGCGCCGGTGGCGTGCCTACTGCAGTAAAAACTGGTCGCGGAGGCGGATCTCGTCCGAGGCCGGACCAATCTGGATTTCGAACTCGCCCGGCTCGGCGACCCACTGCAGCCGCGCATCGTAGAAGGAGAGCTTGTCGCGGTCGATCACGAACTGGACGGTATGGCTCTCCCCAGGCTGCAGCGTAATCTTCTGGAAGTCCTTCAGTTCCTGCACGGGCCGGACCAGCGAGGCGACCGGGTCCCGCAGATAAAGCTGGACGGCTTCGCTCCCCGCCCTCGGGCCCGTATTGGTCAGCTCGAAGCTGGCGATGAGCTGCTCCTCGCCGCGCAGCTGGTGCCGGTCGAGTTGCAGATGCTCGTAGCGGAAGCTCGTGTAGCTGAGGCCATGGCCGAAGGCGTAGCGGGGCCGGAACGGCAGATCGATGTAAGAAGACTGGTAGCCGTGACCGGGCTCGTCAACGGCGGGACGGCCGGAATTGAAGTGATTGTAGTAGACGGGTATCTGGCCCTCGCTGCGCGGAAAGCTCATCGGCAATTTGCCGCTGGGGTTGTAATCGCCGCTGAGCACATCGGCAATGGCATGCCCCGCCTCGCTCCCCAGCCACCAGGTGTAGAGGATCGCGGGCACGTGCTCCGCGGTCCATTCGAAGACCAGCGGCCGCCCCGCATTGATCAGCACCACGACCGGCTTGCCGGTCGCCTGCACCGCCTTGATCAGCTCTTCCTGCACTCCGGGCAGGTGCAGGTTGCTGCGGCTCTTGGCCTCGCCGCTCATGTCGCGGCTCTCGCCGACGCTGAGGATCACCAGGTCCGCGCGCTTCGCGACCGCCACGGCCTCCGCGAACCCCCTGGTCGAGGCGCTGTCGATGTCGCTGCCCTGGGCGTACAGCAGGCGGGTGGCCGGGCCCAGTCGCTGCTGCAAGCCCTCCCATTGAGAGACGATCAGCTGCGAATAGTCGAAGCCCGGCGCCTCCATGGCCCAGCCGCCCAGGTTGTCCTGCTTGGCTTTCACCAGTGGGCCGATGAAGGCGATGGTCCGGAGCTTCGGCGACAGCGGCAGCAGCGGACCCTCGTTCTTGAGCAGCACGATGCTTTCGCGCGCGATGTTGCGCGCGACGAGCGCATGCGCCGGATTGTTCAGCACCCGGCGTTCGCGCTCCACATCGGAGTAGCGAAAGGGATCGTCGAACAGGCCCAGCCTGAATTTCATGCGCAGGATGCGGCGCACGGCATCGTCGAGGCGCGCCACCGGCACCTCACCGTCGCGGACCAGCTGTGCCAGGTGCTCCCCGTAGGCGCCGCTCTCCATGTCCATATCATTGCCGGCATTGATCGCGGCACGGGCGGCCTCCCGGTTGTCCGCCGCGTAACCGTGCGTGACCATCTCGCCGATCGAGCCCCAGTCGCTGACCACGATGCCCTGGAAATTCCAGCGGCCCTTGAGAATCTCATTCACCAGATAGGCGTTCGCGGACGCCGGGACGCCGTTGAGGTCGTTGAAGGAATTCATGAAGGTCGCCGCTCCCGCCTCGGCCGCGGCCTTGAACGGAGGCAGGTAGGTCTCCCAGAGCTGGCGCAGGCTCATGTCGACCGAGTTGTAGTCGCGACCGCCGATGGCGGCCCCGTAGCCGGCAAAATGCTTCGCGCAGGCCATGACGGCATCGAGCGCACCCAGGCCGGAACCCTGGAAGCCGGCCACGCGCGCCGCCGCGATGCGTGCGCCGAGGTAGGGATCCTCTCCGGCACCCTCCATGACGCGCCCCCAGCGCGGATCGCGCGCGATGTCCAGCATCGGCGCAAAGGTCCAGTGCACGCCGGCGGCGGCGGCCTCGGTGGCCGCCACGCGCTCGGCCTGCCGGATCGCTTCCAGATCCCAGCTCGCGGCTTCGGCCAGCGGAATCGGAAAGCCGGTCTTGTAGCCGTGGATGACATCCTGCGCGAACAGCAGCGGGATATGCAGGCGTGACTGCAGGGCCAGCTCCTGGTAACGGCGCGTCTCTGCCGCGCCGACCACGTTCAGGACCGAGCCCACGGCGCCGGTGCGCAGGGCCCTTGTGCGATCGGCCCGCGCGGTCACCGGTCCGGTGGCGTCGTCCGGGTTCGACATCTGCACCAGCTGGCCAACTTTCTCCTCGAGGCTCATCTGGGCCAGCAGCGCTTCCACCCGCGCGGAGTCGGCCTCCCCGGGCAATGGCGCGGCCCCCGCGACCGCGGCCGTCGCCAGGATCCACAAGATCGCCAGCGCGCCGCCACGGCGCCGGATTTGTGTCATCGGTCTGTCCCCCGTATCGCTCCGCGAGCGCGCCCAGGATGGCGGGCGTGATTTGCCACGACGCACCAACGCGATCCCTGAGCCACCCGCACATGCTCTCTTTGCCGCCCCCGGCCGTCAACGAGGCAGGTCGAGAATCTCATGAGGGCGTCCTCCTAAAAAACCCCGGGGGCGCCCGGAAGTGCGCACCGTGCCGTGAGCCGGGTGCAGATTGGCCGCCGGCCGTCAGGACACGAGCGTCTCGACTTCCGAATCTGGCCGCAGCTGCGCTTGCCTGAGTCGGTAGCGCAGCAGAAAGTCCAGGATCAGGCGGCTGGCATCCGGTCCGGCGCCGTCGCTGTAGCGCTGATCCGGGTCGCCGCCGCTCCAGGCATGAGCCAGTCCCTCGATGAGGACGCTGCGGACCACCAGCGTGGAGTTCTTGAAGTAATCCCGCTGGATGCAGTTCCGCCCGCCGGACTGGAATGGCCGCTCATGGGCGGGTTCGGCCGGGCTACCGTCCGGCCGCAGCAGACCGGCCAGGGCCAGCCGCTGCGTAACAAGCTGCTCCCCATTCCGCGGATTGACCGTGGTGTCGGCTTGGCCGTGAATGATCAGGGTTGGCACTACGCCGGCTAAAGTGCCGAGCGTCTGCCGTAATTGGCCCGCAGTCTCCAGGGGTGAGGCACTGGCGCCCGAACGCAGCACCCGCACCGCTTCGCTGGCGCCGGATGCCGCGCCATACATGACCCCTGAATGCATGGCGCAGCCGGCAAACAGGGCCGGATATTGCACGGCGAGGATGCCCGCGAGCGCGGCGCCGGCGGACATGCCCACGACATAGACGCGTTGCGGGTCCACCGGCTGACGGCGCAGCACATCCTGCACCAGTCGGGCGACCAGGTCTGCTTCGCCGTCGCCCTTGAGTGCTTCCGGGCTGAACCAGTTCCAGCAGCGCAAGGCATTCGCGCGGGTGCTCTGTTCGGGGTACACAAGGGTGCAGCCGCCTTCCTGTGCGGCCGCGTTCATGCGTGTGGCCGCGGCAAACTGCGTCGCATCCTGGGCGCAGCCGTGCAGCATGACGACGAGCGGCAATGTCCCGGCGCCCGCTCTGCCCTCGGGCCGGTAGTAGTAGTACTTCAGCTCGCGCTGCGAACGCCGCCCAAACCGCCCGGTGACCGGGGTCTCGCGGTACACGCCGGCAATCCACTGACTCGGTGAAGCGGACGGCGACGGGCGCCGCTTGCGCCACAGCGTAAGCAGGATTTCCCGCGCCCGCCGCGCCACTCGGGCCAAGTTGAAGCGAGGTGCACTCATGGGCTGTAGTCTAGCAATGCCACAGGATTGCGACCGGACCGTGACGGGCGCGACATACCCGCTTAACATCAGCCCTTGAAATTCCCACCTGGGAGCGTTTCATGACACCCGGTGCGTATCTTCGCCTCTTCCGGAATTCGTGCCTGCCGGGATTGGCCGCGATGCTGACCGCCGCGTCGGCCTGGGCCGCAGAGCCGCCGCCGGCCCCTGATACCAGTGCCGCCCTGGCCGCGATCAGCAGCGAACACCTGCTGCAGCACATCCGCGTGCTCTCCTCCGACACTTTTGAGGGCCGCTTGCCGGCCACGCACGGCGAGGAACTGACGATCGCGTACCTGGTGCGTGAATTCCGCCGGCTCGGGCTCGAGCCGGCGGACAAGGCGGGGAATTATGTCCAGGTCGTCCCGATGACAGCCTTCCGGAGCGAGGTGGGCGTGCGGTACACGGTGCACGGCGCGAGCACCACGCTGAAGTCTCCCGAGGACGAGGTGAGCTGGTCGAGTGAGCGCCGCGGGCATTTCCAGATCAAGGACTCGCCCCTGGTCTTTGTCGGCTACGGCGTGCAGGCGCCTGAGTACCGATGGGACGACTACAAGGGGCTGGACCTGCATGGCAAGACGCTGGTGATGCTCATCAATGATCCGCCGATCCCGGATCCGCAGCACCCGGGGGAACTCGACCCTGCGATGTTCGGCGGCAAGGCGATGACCTATTACGGGCGCTGGACCTACAAGTACGAGACCGCCGCCAGGCTGGGTGCCGCGGCCGCGATCATCGTCCATGAGACCGGCCCTGCCGCCTATCCTTACTCCGTGGTGATCAACAGCTGGAGCGCAGATCACTACGTGCTGCGCAATCCGGGACGGGACCCGGATTACCCGTCGGTCGCCGGCTGGATGACGCTGGAGCGGGCGCGCGAACTGTTCTCCCGCAGCGGCCAGGATTTCGATGCGCTGAAGGAACGCGCCCGCTCGCGCGATTTCCGCCCGGTTGAACTGGGCGCGCGCATCAGCTTCGATGTGCACAACGCCTGGCACGAGGTCGAATCACACAACGTCGTGGCCCGCATCCCGGGCAGCGATGCCGCGCGCGCCGCAGAGACGGTGGTGTACAGCGCCCATTGGGATCACTTCGGCTGGCGCCCGCAGCTGGGCGGGCCCAAATCGCAGCAGGTCTTTCACGGTGCCCAGGACAATGCTTCGGGCACGGCGGCCCTGCTGGTGCTGGCGGCCGCCTTCAAGGCGCTGCCGCAGCCGCCAGCGCGCTCGTTGCTGTTCCTCGCGACGACCAGCGAGGAGCAGGGGCTGCTCGGCGCCCGCTACTATGCCCGCCATCCGCTCTTTCCCCTGCGCGACACGGTGGCCGACCTGAACATGGACGGCATCAATCCCCTCGGGCGCACGCGCGATGTGGAGATCAACGGCTTTGGCAAGTCCGACATGGACGAACGCGCCGCTGCCGTGGCCGCCGCGCAGGGCCGCGTGACGGTGCCCGACGCGCATCCGGAGCGCGGCAGTTTCTTCCGCGCGGACCAGTTCGAATTCGCGCGCGTGGGCGTGCCGGGGCTGTACGTGAGCAGTGGGCTGGACTTCATCGGCGAGCCCGCTGACTACGGTGACACCAAGCGGAGCGAATTCATTGCCAAGCGTTACCACCAGGTCGGCGATGTCATCCAGCCGGACTGGACCATGGCTGGTGGTGCGCAGGACGTGCAGCTGCTCTGGCAGGTCGGCTTCGGGCTGGCCAACGGCAGCGCATTTCCACAGTGGAAGCCGGACAGCGAGTTCCGGGCCCGGCGCGAGCTGCAGCGCCCGGCGCACTGAGGCCGGGCTTAGGGGGCAGCGGCTGGCACCGCCGCGATCCGCCGCAGTTGACGGATCACCAGGGCGCCAATCAGCAGCGCCTGCAGGCTCACGGAGGTGATGGAGACGATCCAGACCTGGGTGATCGCGAAGTGCTGCTGCGCCGATAGCCACAGGACAGGCACGATGAAAGTGGCGACGCGCGACAGCGAGCTCCACAGCGCCGGCCAGGTATTGCCCAGGCCTTGCAGTGCGCCCGAACAGGTGAAAATGAAGCCGCTGCAGAGGAAATTCCAGGAAATGTACCTCAGGTAGTCGGCACCCACCTGCACCGCCGCCGGATCCGCCGTGAACGCGCGGATCAGCGCCGGGGCGCGCCACTGCACCACGATCATGGCCAGCAGCATCAGCGCGACGCTCATCCAGGATGCCGACCAGAACGTGGCCCGCACGCGCTCCGGGCGTTTCGCGCCGTAGTTCTGCCCGACGATCGGCGCCACGGAAAAGGCCACCGCCATGGCCGGCAGGAAGATGGCCTGCATGACGCGCGTGCCGACGCCGAAGCCGGCCTGCGCCGGTGCGCCGAAGGGGCGAATCACCCAGTAGATGAAGGAAAAGATCGCGAACATCATCACGAACTCGCCGCCGGCGGGCAGGCCGATGCCGAGAATCCGCCGCCAGCTGGCCAGGCGCGGTACCCACAGCCGCACGCTGACGCCCACGTAGTGCTCCAGGCGCCCGAAATAAAGTGACATCAGCAGTACGCCGAACGCGACCGCGATCGTGCTGGCCAGTCCGGCGCCGGCGACGCCCAGCGGCCGTCCCGTGAACCAGCCGCCGATGAGCACCGGGGCCAGGGCGACGTTGACCAGTACCGTGATCATCTGCACCGCCATGGCCGGCTTGACGATACCGGTGCCGCGCAGCGCGGAGCTCATCGCCACCATCACGAACTGCAGCGCCAGCGCGGGCAAATACCAGTGTAGATAGGTCAGACCGGCTGCGGCCGTCGCCACGTCCGAGCCGAAGGTGGCGGCAAAGCGCGCGCCCAGGGCATAACCGAAGCCCAGTGAGGCTGCCAATCCCAGCATCGACAGCAGCAGCGCCTGGTTGAACACCAGGTTCGCCTCGGCCTGCTCCTTGCGGCCGACCGCCTGGGAAATCAGTGCCACGGTGCCGACGCCCAGCACCTGCGTGAGCGCGAGCACCAGAAAGCTGAGGTTTCCGGAAGAGCCCACTCCGGCGATCGCCGCATTGCCCAGCCGCCCCACGAAATACAGATCGACCAGGAAATACAGCGTCTGGAACAACATGCCGGCTGCCATCGGAACGGCCATCTCGATGAGGTGTCGCCGCACCGGGCCCTGAGTCAGGTCTTTCATGCGCCTATGCTATCCCAGCAGCAAAGCGATCGTCCTGCGCCACGCGTCCGGATCGGTGAGTGCCACGAACAGCAGGCCGGCGATCGCACCGCCAAAATGCGCGTCGTGATTGACGCGGCCCTGCAACTTGTGGGCCGCGTACCAGGTGTAGCCGAGGTAAGCCAGGGCAAACAGCGGTGCCGGGATCGGCACCGGCAGCAGCATCAGATAGAGCGATTGCGTGGGAAAATAGACGATCGAGGCGAACAGCACGGCCAGGATCGCGCCCGAGGCGCCAAGCGTGGCGTAGGCCGGGTCGGCGCGGTGCTTCAGCCACGTACCCCAGGCGCTCACGAGCAGTCCGCTCAGGTAGAGGGCGGCAAAGCGCCCGCTGCCCATGGCACGCTCGAGCTGAAACCCAAAGGACCAGAACGTGATCAGGTTGAAGGCGAGGTGCGCCAGGTTCGCATGCATGAAGGCGCTGGTGATGATCGTGGCGTACTGGTGCTTGCGCAGCAGCCAGTAGGGCCGAAGGAGGCTCCGCTCGATGAGCCCCGGGGAGACCAGCAGGCCGGTAAGGCTGGCCGCGAGAATAAGGCCGAGTAGCAGTGCGGTCACGCTCACGGGCTGCACACGTTCGAAATTCCTGTCAGCTGGCGTCTGGCGGGGAAGGCGCAAACTGCACGAGCTCGGTGCCTTCGGCGACCTGCTCGCCGACCGCGACATTGAAGGCCTCGCAGACTCCGTCCGCAGGTGCGCCGAGCGTGTGCTCCATTTTCATGGCTTCGAGGATCAGCAGGGGCTCGCCCCGCGCGACGCGCGTGCCGGGTTCGACCAGCAGCGCCACGACCCGGCCGGGCATGATCGCGCGGATGTTGCCCTCGGCCACGGCCTGTTCGCCCACGTGCGCGAGCGGATCGACATACTCGAAGCGATGGTGCGTGCCACGCAGGAAGACATCGCAGTGCCCGTCCCGCACCAGGCTGGTGGCCTCAAAGGAGCCCCCGTCGAGTGTCAGGCGCGCATCGGCGGGGGACAGCTGCAGGCCTTGCAGCTGGAGTGTACGCGTATCGAGCTGCAGCTCGTACCCGCCGGCGACCGGCCGGACCACGAGGTAGCGGTCGGCACCCTGTGTGCGAAAATGAAAGGTCCTTGCTGCCGGGGCATTGAGCCGCCAGCTGTCGGCGCGGCGCCAGACCTCGGCGCCGGGACCCTCGTGAGCCCCCTGGCGCTGGATCTCGACGATCCGCAGGGCGGCGGCGATGAGCGCCTCCTCCGGCACGGGCGGGGTCGCGCCGAACAGCCACGCCTGCTCCCTTTCGATCAGCGCCGTGTCCAGATCGGCGCCGGCGAAGGCGGGGCTTGCGACCAGCCGCGACAGGAACTGAACGTTGTTGCTGAGCCCGACGATCTGAACCTGCTCCAGGGCCTTGAGCATCCGGTCGCGGGCGAGCTCGCGTGATTCGCCCCAGACGATCAGCTTGGCGATCATCGGGTCGTAGTAGGGCGTGATCTCATCGCCCTGCGCGACGCCGGAATCGATGCGCACGCTGGCCGTCGCCGCCGGCGTCCGGTAATGCTCCAGGCGGCCGGTGGCCGGAAGAAATCCGCGCCCGGGATCCTCGGCGTAGATGCGCGCCTCGATCGCGTGGCCATTGATCGCCAGCTCCTTCTGGCGCAGAGGCAGCGCCTCGCCGCTCGCCACGCGCAGTTGCCATTCGACCAGGTCGAGGCCCGTGATCATCTCCGTCACGGGGTGCTCGACCTGCAGCCGCGTGTTCATTTCCATGAAGAAGAATCGCCCGCCGGGCTCGACGATAAACTCCACCGTGCCCGCACCGACATAACCGACGGCCTTGGCCGCGGCCAGGGCCGCTGCACCCATCCTGGCCCGCCGCCTCGGCTCCATGCCCGGTGCCGGCGCTTCCTCCAGGACCTTCTGGTGGCGGCGCTGCACCGAGCAATCGCGCTCGAACAGGTACACCCCATTGCCGTGGGTGTCGGTGAACACCTGGATCTCGATGTGGCGCGGCTGCAGCAGGTATTTTTCAATGAGGACCCGCGCATCGCCGAAGCTTGCCGACGCCTCGCGCTGGCAGGAGGCCAGCGCCGCGGCGAAATCAGCCGCCCGGTCGACACGCCGCATCCCCTTGCCGCCGCCGCCGGCGCTGGCCTTGATCAGGACCGGATAGGCGATGCGCTCGGCCTCCTGCTGCAGCAGCGCGGGCGACTGCTCCTCACCGTGGAAACCGGGCACCAGCGGCACGCCCGCCTGCTGCATCAGCGTCTTGGCCGCGGACTTGGAAGCCATGGCCCGGATCGCTTCCGGCGGCGGGCCCACGAAGACGAGCCCGGCCCGCGCGCAGGCAGCGGCGAACTGATCGTTCTCCGACAGGAAGCCGTAGCCGGGATGGATTGCCTGGGCACCGGTCCTGAGGGCCGCGGCGATGATGGCCTCGCCGCGCAGGTAGCTCTCGCGCGCCGCCGCCGGCCCGATGTGCACGGCCTCGTCGGCGAGGCGGACGTGCAGCGCATTCACGTCGGCGTCGGAATAGACGGCCACGGTGGCAATGCCGAGCCGGCGGGCGCTGCGCTGGATGCGGCAGGCAATTTCGCCGCGATTGGCGATCAGGATCTTTTCAAACATGCGCCTCCCCGCTCACATCCTGAATACGCCGAAGCGGGTCTCCGGTACCGGTGTCGACAGGCTCGCCGCCAGTCCCAGGCCCAGGCAACGGCGCGTGTCGAGCGGATCGATGATGCCGTCATCCCAGAGCCGCGCGGTCGCGTAGTAGGGATGGCCCTGCCGTTCATACTGGGCCCGGATCGGCGCCGAGTATGCCTCATCGTCCGCGGCGCTCCACTTTCCGCCGCGGCCCGTGATCGCATCGCGCCGCACGGTTGAGAGCACGCGCGCCGCCTGCTCTCCGCCCATCACGCTGATGCGGGCGTTGGGCCACATCCACAGGAAGCGCGGCGCGTAGGCGCGGCCACACATGGCGTAATTGCCGGCGCCGAAGCTTCCGCCGATGATGACCGTGAATTTCGGCACCTGCGCGGCGGCGACCGCGGTCACCATCTTGGCGCCGTGGCGGGCGATGCCCTCGTGTTCCACTTTGCGTCCGACCATGAAGCCGGTGATGTTCTGCAGGAACACCAGCGGCGTGCGCCGCTGGCAGCACAGTTCGATGAAATGCGCGCCCTTCTGCGCCGAGTCGGAAAACAGGATGCCGTTGTTGGCAATGATGCCGATGGGCATGCCCCACAGGTGCGCGAAGCCCGTCACCAGCGTCGTGCCGAAGCGCGCCTTCCACTCGGCAAATTCGCTCTCGTCCACCAGCCGCGCGATGATCTCGCGGACTTCAAAGGGCTTGCGCGGATCCGCGGGGATGATGCCGTACATCTCCTCGGCCGGGTAACGCGGCTCGCGCGGCTCGCGCTGCGCAATCCCGCTGCGCTCCGTGACCGCCAGCGTGGCCACGGCGCGGCGCGCGATCGCCAGCGCGTGCGCATCGTTTTCCGCCAGGTGATCGGCCACGCCCGAGAGGCGCGTGTGCACGTCCCCGCCGCCCAGCTCCTCGGCGCTGACGACTTCGCCGGTGGCCGCCTCCACCAGCGGCGGACCGCCCAGGAAGATGGTGCCCTGGTTGCGCACGATGATGGACTCGTCGCTCATGGCCGGCACGTAGGCGCCGCCGGCCGTGCAGCTGCCCATGACGACCGCGATCTGCGCGATGCCGGCCGCCGACATCGTGGCCTGGTTGTAGAAGATGCGTCCGAAGTGCTCCCGGTCCGGGAACACCTCGTCCTGGCTGGGCAGGAAGGCACCGCCCGAGTCCACCAGGTAGACGCAGGGCAGGCGGTTCTCGCGGGCGATCTCCTGCGCCCGCAGGTGCTTTTTGACCGTCATCGGAAAGTAGGTGCCGCCCTTGACGGTCGGATCGTTGCAGACCACCAGGCACTGGCGGCCGGAGATGCGGCCGATGCCGGTGATCAGGCCGGCGCCCGGCGCCTCGTTCCCGTACAGCTCGAACCCGGCCAGCTGAGAGAATTCCAGGAACGGGGAGCCCGGATCGAGGAGCAGGTTGACCCGCTCGCGCGGCAGGAGCTTGCCCCGGGCGAGGTGCCGGTCCCGGGCCACTGCGCCGCCACCGAGGGCCGCCTGCGCCACGCGGCTGCGCAGGTCGGCGACCAGCGCCTGCATCCCTGAGCGGTTGGCCTGGTGATCCGGGCTGCTGGGTTTCACGGCGCTCGCGTAGGTCGACACGGTGGCTGCCCCTCGAGGATGAACTTGCCAAGAACTGCCTGATTGTCGGACAATAGCGCAATTATTAGGATCGAGGCAAGCCGCCATGAGCGTCCTGGACAGTTGTGACATGGATTTTGGGCTTGGCGACACAGTCGATGAAGTCCGCGCGCAGGCGCGGCGCTTCGCGCGCGAGCACATCGCACCGCTGGCCGACGTGATCGATCGCAGCAACGAGTTTCCGCGGCAGCTCTGGCCGCAGCTCGGGGCCCTCGGGCTGCTGGGACTGACGGTGCCGGAACGCTGGGGCGGAGCGAATCTGGGCTACCTCGCCCACATCGTCGCCATGGAGGAAATTTCGCGCGCGAGCGGTGCGGTGGGGCTGTCCTACGGCGCCCATTCCAACCTGTGCGTGAATCAGCTCGCCCTGCACGGCAACGAGGCGCAATGCCAGCGCTACCTGCCGCGGCTGGTCTCGGGCGAGCACGTCGGCGCCCTGGCGATGTCCGAGCCCGAGGCGGGCTCGGATGTCACCTCGATGCAGCTGCGGGCCGTGCGCCATGGCGATCACTTCCGCCTGACCGGGCGCAAGATGTGGATCACCAACGGTCCGGATGCCGACGTGCTGGTGGTCTACGCCAGGACCGATCCGGAGTCCCGGGACCGCGGCATTAGCGCCTTCGTGGTGGAAAAATCCTTCCGCGGTTTCTCCACCGCGCAGAAACTGGACAAGCTGGGCATGCGCGGCTCGAGCACCAGTGAGCTGGTCTTCGAGGACTGTCCGGTGCCGGCGGAAAACGTGCTGGGCGAACTGGGCGGCGGCACGCGGGTGCTGATGAGCGGGTTGGACTACGAGCGCGCGATCCTCGCCGGCGGCCCGCTGGGGCTGATGGCCGCCGCACTCGATGTGACGCTGCCCTACATCCACCAGCGCAAGCAGTTCCGCCAGGCCATCGGCAGCTTCCAGCTGATGCAGGGCAAGCTCGCCGACATGTACGCCAGCCTCAACGCCGCCAGGGCCTATGTGTACGCCGTCGGCCGTGCCTGTGACAGCGGCCGGCGCACGCGCCAGGACGCCGCGGCGGCCATCCTGTTTGCGGCCGAGCGGGCCACGCAGGTGGCGCTGGATGCGATCCAGGCCCTGGGCGGAAACGGCTATATCAACGACTACCCGGCCGGACGGCTCCTGCGGGACGCCAAGCTGTACGAGATCGGCGCCGGCACCCAGGAGATCCGCCGCATGCTCATCGGCCGAGAGCTGTTCAGGCTGACGGCGTGAACCTGCAATTCGAACCCATCGTGGCCGAACCCACCTACCGCAAGGTGGCCACGGCGCTGGTCGATCATATTGTGGCGGGCCGGCTCCGCTCGGGCGATCACCTGCCGCCCGAACTGGAACTCGCGCGCCAGTTCGGGGTGAACCGCTCGACGGTCCGTGAAGCCCTGCGCGAGCTGGACAGTGCGGGGTTGATCGGGCGGCGGCGCGGCTCCAAGCGCATGATGGTCATCCGCCCCGGGCCGCTGCAGGTCGGTGCCGGCGTGCGCCGGGCGCTGGTGCTCCATGACGTCACCTTTGTCGATGTCTGGGAGGCACTGATGATCCTGGAGCCGCCCCTGGCCGCCGCCGCGGCGACACGCCGGAGCGAGACCGACCTGGAACGCCTGACCACGGCATTCCGGAGCGTCCGCACCGCACCACATCCGCTGCAGACGGTGCAGCACGTGGCCGAATTCTTCCGGGCGCTCGGCGAGGCGAGCGGCAATCCCGCCCTGGTGCTGGCCCATGAGCCCCTGATCCAGCTGCTGGAACCCTCGCTCGCCGCGATGATCGACAAGGTGGCCCAGGCGCGCACGCGCATCATCGACGCCCAGCGCCGGCTGTGCGCAGCCGTGGAGACGCGGGACCCGGCGAGCGCGCAGACCTGGATGAGCAAGCACATCCGCGATTTCCGGCGCGGCTATGAGCTGGCGGGCATCAATTTGCGGCACACTGTGGCACACGCCGGGCCGCTGTCCTGAGGGGGTGCGGCCCGCGCGCCACCGAAACCCTCGGTCGGGTCACATATCCCCCTGGGACTCTGCCGTTACGCTGTCGCTCGATTGCTATGCCACGAGGAGGCACCATGCGAATTCTTCTCCAACCTGTACTCATGACGGCCGCCGCGCTCACGCTGGCGGCAGGCGCGGCCGTAGCCGCTACAAACAGGGCCGCTCCAAGCGCGGCCGCGTCGAATTTTCTGCTGACGATCGACACCCCCAAGGGTGCGGACGCCGCGAAGGGCGGCAAGGGTGCGATCGAAGTCCAGTCCTTTTCCTGGGGCGCGACCAATCCCGCCGCCGCCGGCGGTGGTGCCGGAAGCGCCGGGAAAGTGAACATGCGGGATGTGCCGCGCACTCCCGTGAAAGGACCGCGCGATCGGGCGGGCGGCCATCCGTCGGGTCGGCCAGGCGCACCGCTGGTGGGCGAGACCCGCTCGGTCACGCTCGGCGTGCGCGAGTCGGCGGCCCTGGCCGCCTCGCCGATCCTGGGCGCCTGCGCCTCCGGCAAGCATCTGGGCAGCGTCACCCTGACGGGGCGGAGCGGCGCCATCATGATGGAAGACGTGATGGTCGACTCCTGCGCGGCGGAAGCGGGCATGCGCAAGCTGGAACTCACGGGACACGTGACCCTGATCAAGTAGATTCGGCCGCGCCGCGCAGCGAGCTGCCGCGGACGCCCGCGGCTCGGGCCGCCGCGCGGTGTGGCACACTGACCGGCCATGCTGAACTTCGTTGATGTGGCGGTCCGCCGCGGCCCGCGCCTGCTGTTCGCGGGCGCGAGCTTCGGGCTCTTTCGCGGCGAAAAGGTCGGCATCACCGGTGAGAACGGGAGCGGCAAATCCACGCTCCTGGAACTGGTGCGCGGCACGCTGCACGCCGACGCCGGCGTCTTCGAAATGCCCGGCAATCTCGTCACCGCGCATGTTTCCCAGGACATCGAGGCGACCGAGCAGCCCGCCATCGAGTTCGTGCTCGACGGCGATCACGAGTTGCGCTCGATCGAGGCACAGCTGCGCCTCGCCACGGAGCAGGACGACGGTGCGCTGCTGGGCGCGCTGCACGCCCGTTACGCCGAAGTGGGCGGCTACGATGCGCGCGCGCGCGCGGCGCAGCTGATGCACGGCCTGGGATTCGCGTCCGACGAGGACGACCGCCCGATCCGCGCCTTCTCGGGCGGCTGGCGGGTGCGCATCAACGTGGCGCGCGCACTGATGTGCCGCTCCGATCTGCTGCTGCTCGACGAGCCGACCAACCACCTGGACATCGATGCGATCCTGTGGCTCGAGAACTGGCTGCGCGCCTATCCGGGCACGCTGCTGCTGATTGCGCACGATCGCGAGTTTCTCGACCGGGTCTGCAACCGTATCGTCAATATCGAGCATCAGCGTGTGCGCGCCTACCGCGGGAATTATTCGGCCTTCGAGACCCAGCGCGCCGCCGAACTCGCCGAGCAGTCGGCGCTGTACGCCCGTCAGCAGCGCGAGATCCGCCACATGGAATCCTTCGTCGTGCGCTTTCGTGCCCAGGCGAGCAAGGCGCGCCAGGCGCAAAGCCGCCTCAAGGCGCTCGAACGCATGCAGCGCATCGCTCCCGCGCACGTCGATTCGGCCGCCTTCGAGTTCGCTTTTGCCCAGCCCGCGAAGCTCCCGCGGCCGCTGCTGGCCATCGACGAGCAGAGCGCGGGCTATGGCGGCGTGGCTTTGCTGCGCAAGGTGAAATTGACCCTGATGCCGGGCGACCGGCTGGCGTTGCTCGGGAAGAACGGCGCCGGCAAGTCGACCTGCATGAAGATGCTGGCCGGCGAACTGGAGGCGCTGGGCGGCAGCCGCACCGAGGCGCGCGAGCTGCGCATCGGCTACTTCGCGCAGCATCATCTGGAGCAGCTCGCCGCCGAGGATTCGCCGCTGGAGAACCTGCGGCGCCGCGGGGGCGAGCGTGCGGCGCGCACCACGGAGGCGGAGCTGCGCGATTACCTGGCGACCTTTGGCTTCCGCGACGCGCGCGTGTTCGAACCGGTGGGCCTGTTTTCCGGGGGCGAAAAGGCGCGGCTGGTGCTCGCACTGGTCGCGTTCCAGCGGCCCAATCTGCTGCTGCTCGACGAGCCCACCAACCATCTCGATCTCGAGATGCGCCAGGCGCTCGCCGTGGCGCTGCAGGAATACGCCGGCGCCGTCGTGCTGGTCTCGCACGACCGGCACCTGCTCAATACGGTGGCGGACGAGCTGATGGTGGTGCACGACGGGCAGGTCGCGGCCTTCGACGGCGATCTGGAGGATTACGCCCGCTGGCTGGCCAACGCCGGTGCCGTGCCGGTGGCGCCGGCAGCGCCGGCAGCGCCCGCCCTCGCGGCTACGGCGCCGCAAACAAGCGCAACCGCCCTGGCGGCGGCGGGGGACCAGCGACGCCAGCGCCGCCGTGAAGGCGCCGCCGTACGCGATCGCCTGGCGCCGTTGCGTGCCACGGTGGTGCGTCACGAACAGGAGCTGGAACGGCTCGCACGCGAGCGCCTCGAGCTCGAACGCGCCCTGGCCGCCCCGGAGATGTATCGGCTCGATGCACGTGCCGGACTGCAGCTTGCGCTCGCGCGCCAGGCGGAACTGTCGCGACTCTGCGCCGCGACCGAAACCGCCTGGCTCGAGGCGAGCGCGGGACTGGAGGCGGCGATAGCCGCCGGAGCGAATCCTTAAATCCGGCCAGCCGCGAGCAGCCTGCAGCCAGAGCTGGGCCCGCATTAAGTCAAATCCGGAGCCGCCGGCGACGGGCGCCGCGCCGCCGCTGACCGCGCCAGCAACGGCTTATGTTTGTTGTGACGCATATCCGCGCCGTTGTGAATGCAGGCCACAATTTCCTCCGGCGCAAGTCGATATTCTTCGCGGGGTATTCGCTACCGGCGTGCGGCAGTCAATGGGTACATTTCTTGCGGGCGTGCGTTTCAACGGCTGGACCGTTGGCGCGCGCCTATTTGTGATCAACGGCCTGCTCGCCGTAGCACTGGTGTTCGCCGGGATCATTGCGTGGCGGGCCCTCAGTGCCCAGAGCCGTGCCATGTCGGGCCTGGCGCTGGTCAGCAAGGGCGCGCGCTACCACCAGGATGCCGAGACGCAGCTGGCCGACCTGCGGGCCGCGATCAACGCCGCCCTGGGCGGGCAGGCCCACACGGATTCGGCGCGCAAGGATCTGCTGGCCTCGATGGATGATCGCTCCAAGGACCTGCGCCGCGATCTGCTGACCCTGGCGAAGCTGGAGCTGCCGCCCGATCTGCTGGATACCGAAACCCGCGTGCAGACCCTCGCCGATGCCTACCTGAGCAACGCGGGTGAAATCGGTCGGTTGGCCGTGCGCAATCCGACCCTGGCGGCGGCCTTGTCACCGCAATTCGACGTGTCGGTATCCGCGCTCGACGATGCCATGGAGGCGCAGACCGAGGCCTTCACGACGCACATCGTCCAGGCGAACAGCGATGACGCGGCCGCCGAGAGCGATGCCAAGCGCTATCTGGTGATGGCCGGCGTGCTGATCAACATCGTCGTCGGCGCGTTGGTGGCGTTGCTTTCGCGGTCCATACGCCGCTCGCTCCAGTCGGTGCGGGACGTCGCCCAGACACTGGCCAGCGGCGATCTCAATGCCCGCAATACCAACACCGGTCCTGACGAGCTGGGCGAGCTGGGCCGGGCGATCAATGGCATGGCGGACAGTCTCAAAGACGTGATCGGCCGGCTGCGGGCCGACGCCGACCGCGATGCTTTTGGCAACGAACTGGGCCAGGGCCTGGATATGGCCGACACGGAGGAAGAGGCCTACGAGACCCTGGGCCGGGCCATGGTGGCCATCTCCCCTGACTTACCCACCGAGCTGCTGCTCGCCGATTCCAGCCGCGCCCATCTGGAGCGCGCCACGGCTCATCCGCTGGCCGGGCCCGCGGGCTGCACCGTGGAATCGCCGTTCAGCTGCATGGCGGTACGCCGCGGCAGCCCGGTCATCTTCGAGGACGGTGAGGCGGTCAATTCCTGTACCCGCCTGCGTGGCCGGAGCTGCGGCCCGGTCTCGGCCGTCTGCGTGCCGATCAACTTCATGGGCCGCTCGCTCGGTGTGCTGCACGCCGCGGCGCCGATCGGCAAGGTCCCCAGCGAGCTGCAGATTGCCCATCTCACGACCATGGGCGCGCAGGCGGGCGCGCGCATCGGCACGGTGCGTGCCTTTCACAGCACGCAGCAGAAGGCGGCGACCGACAGCCTCACCGGCCTGCACAATCGGCGCTCCGCCGAAGAGCGGGCGCGCGACCTGGTCGCCTCCGGCCGGCCCTTTGCCGTGGTCATGGCGGACCTCGATCACTTCAAGAGACTCAACGACTCGCGTGGCCATGAGGCGGGCGACAAGGCACTGCGCCTGTTTGCCGAGACCCTGCGCCTGAGCATGCGCGATGGCGACATGGCTTGCCGCTGGGGTGGAGAGGAGTTCGTGCTGATCATGCTGAATGCCGACGCCCAGCGCGCGCATGAGGCCGTGGACCGGATCCGCGCCGCGCTGGCCACTGCGCTGCTTACCGGCGGCACGCCGGCCTTCACGTCCAGCTTTGGCATCGCCGATACCACGATGAGCCCGCGCTTCGAGCGGATGGTAAAGATCGCCGATGAGGCCCTGTATCGCGCCAAGGAAGAGGGGCGTGACCGGGCCGTGATCGGTGATGCCCGGCTGGCGTCGACCGGGGAGTTCCGGCGCGCCGTGGAGCACACCACTTCCGTGAGCATCAGGAAACTGGCCGAAGGCTGAGCGCCTGGCGCCGCCGGCGCCGTTCAAAATCAGAACTTGGCGACGACCGCGACGCCCTCGGCCGGCGCGCGCAACACATAGCTGCAACCGCCCGGCGTCGCTCTCACATAGGCGATGGCCTCGGCGTCGGTCGCGCGCAGGGGCGGCGGGTTGGCGCCATCGCGGAAGGATTTCTTCGTCCACAGGGTCGCGTATTTCCGGGCGTCGAGCTTCATCACCTTTTCGAGGAAGGCGGCCTGCGCGGCGCTGTTGTCGGCCGGCGCCAGCCGGGCCGCGCCCGCAAAGCTCTTCTCCCCTATGAATACGTCGCGTATATCACTGGCCTGCAGGCTGACGCCGGCATTGCAGACCACGTACACATCGCTCGCAGCCGCTCGCAGGGACAGCGCCGACAGCGCGGCCCCGAGCAGCCAGCCCGTCGCCGCGCGCGGCAAGCGCGCACGGTGCTGGCTGAGTTCAGAAGCGGATCGCATATTGCATCAGCCCTGCACCATATTGATCGCGACTGCGGTCGGTCAATTGCGTGTCGGCGAATTCCAGTTTGATGGCCGCGTCCGGGCTCAGGTCGAAGCGCAGGCCCAGCGCGCTGCGGTGGTAGGAATAGCCGGACGCCTGTGCCGCGAAATAGTTGTCGGTCTGGTCGAGTGAGGTGATTTCGTAGCGGGCATAGGGCACGCCCCAGGAGGCGCGGTATCCGAGCTGGACGAAGCCCGCGTGGCTGCGATGATTGCCGCTGGTGCCGGACAGGTCCTCGTTGTCGAACAGATAGACTTCGGCAATGTTTTCCCACTGATCGGTATCGTAGACGGCATAGCCGCCGTAGCCGAGCACGCGCGTCAGGTTGGCAGGCACGGCGTTGTCGTCGATGTGCGCGCTGAAGGCGTGCACGCCCAGCGTCAGACCCTCGGCGGCTCCAGCGTTGAATAGATAGCCCAGGCGTCCGCCGACGACCAGCTTGCCGTGCATGTTGCCGGCGTTGCGCATGTCGAGGACGCCGTCGATGATCTGCTGGCTGTTGCCCACGTAGGCGTCATATTGGACCTTGCCCAGGCCGACGCGAGGCGCTCCGGTCAGCCACAGTCCCACCGTGTGCGCCGGGAGGATGCCCCCGCTGTCCTCGAACTGCAGGAATCCGGGCCGCCGCAGCGAGTTGTTGACCCAGGCGCCGTGGTGGAGCGCTGTGTTGACGTAGCCATAGGGGGAGTGGAAGCGGCCTAGCCAGATGGTGGCCTGGTCGGCCAGCTGGTAGCCGATCTGGGCGCGCTCGAGATCGACTCCGACCGAGCCCTGTGAACCGACTTCGGTGTTCATTTCGAACAGTGCCCGGCCGCGATCGCTCAGACGCGGCGTCAGATAGAAATCGAGGTTGCCGACATTGAAGCCCTTCAGGCCGGGATTGATCGGGTTGTGCGTGCTGACACCGACATCGGCGAAGCCGTGCAGCGGCACGCCGGTGTCCGCGGTCCCGCGGCTCGCATTGGCGGTCTCCAGCTGGTCCAGCTGCTGGGTGAGGGCTTCGATCCGCGCTGATTCGGTGGCGCCGGGCGCCGTCGCTTCGCCAGTCGCAGGCATGGTCGCGGCGGGCCCGGACGGGGCTGCGGCGGACGCCGGTGAGCTTGCCACGGTAGCGCCGGCCTGCCTGGCTTCCAGTTCACCGACGCGCTGCGTGAGCGCCTGGATCGCCTTGAGGCTCTCGTCCAGCTTCTGCTGCAGCTCCTTGATGGTGGCGGTGCGCTCGGCGTCCGCGGCGCGCACGGGCACGGTGCCGATCAGCAATCCCAGCAGCAGCGCCGGGCCGAGACGGGAGCCTGGCAGTTTCATGGGAACGCGTCGCATGTCTACTCCAATCGTTGACTAAGGCCGTGCCGGCCAATTCCCGGAAGCGGGAATGATGGCCTCGCGCCTGTTTCCCTGGGCGTCGAACATCACGAGGCGCGCCTCGTGCATGACGTGCGTATCGTAGGTCCAGAAATCAAAGCCCAGCTGCTGGGCCAATTGCCGTGTGGCGCGCCAGCTGCCGGTGAGGAAGTACCAGTTGCTGCGCTGGAGCTGCCGGTTGATCCGATACTGGTGCCAGCTCGCGGGATCATCGGTATCCGGATCAAAACCGAAGATGACGAAACTGGCCTGCTCGCCGCGGGCATCGAACGCCTTCTGCATACGCTGCAGTTCGGCGATCGTCGTGGGGCAGATCGTGCGGCAGTGTGTGTAGGCCATCGAGACCACGAGGCGTTGCCCGAGCAGATCGCTCAGGCTCAGCGGTATGCCCCGATCGTCGCGCCACTGCTGCGGCAGCTGGTCCAGCCGCGTGGCGCCGCCGCTGCTCGCGCCCGCGCCGCTGGCCAGCAGCAACGCCGCGCACAGCCATCCGGTTCGCCAGCGCATCAAGTTTCCGCTCCAGGGGCCACGCGCCGGAGACTAACAATTCGACCGCGCCGCAACTGTGATGCCGGCCCCCGATGCACCATAAGCCGCCGCACCGCTGCCGCGGCTGTGACCCCGATCACAGCGGCCCGGAAGCCGCTCGAGGCCTGTTGCTGCCCCGATCCTCATCGCGACAGCCCGGTGGTGGAGTGCTGTTAAATCAATGCCTTGGGAATTATTTGCTGCGTCGCAATGAGGCGCAATTAGTTTACTTTACAAACCAATGGAAACACGTATCATGTCTCTTGCGGGAAGGGCCGGACCCACGGTTCTGCACTTCCCCCTAAGTCGCGGAACATGACCCCCCGTTTCCGCGCTATACCTTAGAGCCCCGCTTGCGGGGCTCTTTTTTTGGGGGCCGGTTCGCCCCTCGCCGCGCCGTTAGAATTGCGCCATGTCACGGGCAGACGAGCTGGCCGAGCGCGCGCTCACCACCCTACAGGAACGGTCGCCCGGCACCGCGGCATTGCTGCACTCCGCTTCCGCCGAACTGCAGGGCAGCGCGCGGCCGGTGCTAGCGGCCAGCGATTTCGTGATCGACTCCCTCGCCCGGGACGAACAGCTGCTGCCGCAACTGCTGGCGCTCCCGTCGCGCCTGTCCGCTGTCCTGCCTTTGCCGCCGCTCCATGAGGAGAGCGCCTTCATGGCCGGCCTGCGACGATGGCGACGCGCGGAACTGACGCGCATTGCCTGGCGGGACCTGGCCGGCTGGGCCACGCTGCCCGAGACCCTGCTGGAGCTGAGCAATGCGGCGGACTGTGCCATCCGCGCCGCGGCCGCACTGGCCGGACGGCAGCTGCTGGCACGCCACGGTGCGCCTGCGGGAGGGGCCGGAGAAGAGCACGGCCTGGTGGTCATCGCGATGGGCAAGCTCGGCGGCCGGGAGCTCAATTTTTCCTCGGACGTCGACCTCGTATTCCTGTTCGGGGAGCACGGCGAGACCGCGGGGCCGCGGGCCCTGGCGCACGAGGAGTACTTCCTGCGCCTCGGGCAACTGCTGATTCGCTACCTGGATGCGCCGACCAGCGAGGGCCGGGCCTACCGCGTCGACATGCGCCTGCGGCCCTTCGGCTCCAGCGGACCGCTGGTGGCGAGCAGCGCCGCTTTCGAGGAGTACCTCGAGCGCCACGGCCGCGAATGGGAGCGCTACGCCTGGATCAAGGCCCGCGCCGTGACCGGCGCCTCCCTGTACCAGCAGGTGTTCCGCGACAGCGTCCGGCCCTTCGTGTACCGCAGGTACCTGGATTTCGGTGTCTTCGAATCACTCCGGGAGATGAAGGCGCTGATCGAGCGCGAGGTGGCGCGGCGCGAACTCAGCGACAACATCAAGCTCGGTCCCGGCGGGATCCGCGAGATCGAATTCATCGTCCAGTCGCTCCAGCTCATCCGCGGCGGCAGTGAACGGCGCCTGCAGAGTGGCTCGCTCCTGGAAACCCTGCCGCGCCTGGCCGGCGCGCGGCTGTTGCCGGCCCAGGTGACGGTCGAGCTGGCCGCGGCCTACGACTTTCTGCGCCGCCTGGAGAACCGCCTGCAGATGTACGCCGATCAGCAGTCGCACGCGCTGCCGGTCGACCCGCTCCATCAGGCGCGGGTGGCCGCCGCCATGAACTGCAGTTCCTGGGACGAGCTGGCCGCGAGCCTGGACCGGCATCGGCGCACCGTTGCGGGCCATTTTGCGGCCCTGGTGCAGGCTTCGGATCCGCCCGGTACGGCACAGCCGGCGCCGCTCCTGGCCCTGCTGGAGGGCGAGGAGGGCCGCGCGGCCCTGCAGGCGCGGCTTGCGCAGCTCGCTTTTGCCGAGCCCGGCCCGACCGTGCAACTGCTGCAGGACCTGTGCTCCACGGCGACGCTGCGGCGCCTGGACGAGCCCGGGCGCCGGCGCCTGCTCGCGCTGCTGGGGCGGCTGTGCGAGGACATCGCGCCACTCCCCGATGCCCTGCCGGTGTTGCGCCGGCTGGCGCGGGTGATCGAGGCCATCGGCGCGCGCTCGACGTATTTCGCGCTGCTGCTGGAGAACTCGGCGGCGCGCCGGCGGCTGGTGGAGCTGGCGCGGCACGGTGATTTCCTGCTCGCGCAGATCGCCGCCTTTCCGCTGCTGCTGGATGAACTGCTGGATGAGCGGCTGTTCGAGCGGCTCCCCGCGCGCGCCGAACTGGCGCAGGAGCTGGACGCGCGCAGCGCCGAGGTCGAGGAGGGCGACGAGGAACAGCTCGTCGAGCAGCTGCGGCGCTTCCAGCGCGCCGCGCTGTTTCGCATCGCGGTCGCCGACCTGTCCGGTGCGCTGCCCCTGATGGTCGTCAGCGACCGCCTGACGGAAGTGGCCGAGCTGATCGTCGAGCGGGTGCTGACGCTGAGCTGGAATTTCGCCACCGCCCAGCTGGGCACGCCGATGTGCGGCGTGGGCGCGGCGCGCCGCGCCGTGCGCATCTGCGCGGTGGGCTACGGCAAGCTCGGCGGGATGGAACTCGGCTACGGCTCCGATCTCGATCTGGTGTTCCTGCACGATTCGACCGGCGAGGGGCAGGAGACCGAGGGCGCGCGCAGCGTCGACAACCAGGTGTTCTTCGTACGCTTCGTGCAGCGGCTGGTGCACACGCTCACCTGGCATTCGGCCGCCGGCCGGCTCTATGAAGTCGACATGCGGCTGCGCCCCAGCGGCAAGGGCGGCATGCTGATCACCAGCATCGAGGCCTTCGAGGAGTATCAGCGCGCCGAGGCCTGGACCTGGGAGCACCAGGCACTGCTCCATGCGCGTGCCGTGGCCGGCGAAGCCGAACTGCGCGCACGCTTCACGGCCCTGCGCGAACGGGTGCTGCAGCGGGACGTGAAACGCGATTCGCTGCGCCAGGAAGTGCAGAAGATGCGCCAGCGCATGCGCGCGGAACTGAGCGAGGCGCGGGCCGGTGAGTTCGATCTGAAGCAGGGTGCGGGCGGCATCGCCGACATCGAATTCCTGGCGCAGTACTGGGCGCTGCGCTGGGCGGGCGAGTATCCGCCCGTGGCCTGGTATTCAGACACGATCCGGCAGCTCGAGTCCGTCGCATCGGCCGCGCTGGTGCCGCAGGCGACGATCGATGTGCTGACTCAGGCCTACCGCCGCTACCGCGAGCGCAGCCATCACCGGGCCATTGCCGCGCTGAACTCCGTGGTCGCGGCCACCGAGTTCGCCGCCGAACGCGCCGCCGTCAGCGCGATCTGGGAACAGGCGATGCGGGTATAATGCCCCGATCATGAACGCACCGAACGGATCGCGGCCCGCCAACACGCAAAACCACTACGAGGTCACCGCCAAGGACCTGCCGCTGTCCTGCCCCGGCCTGGGCATGACGCTGTGGAATTCCCACCCGCGCGTCTACCTGGACGTGGAGCAGACCGGCTGGGCGAAGTGCGGGTATTGCGGGGCGGAATACACGCTCAAGCGCTAGCGATACCGCTGGTAGGATTTTTCCTCGACCAGGACCGAGCCCAGGGCGAGGTTGATGCGTTTTTTGATCGCCGCGCGCTCATCGTTGTTGATGTAGACCGCGCGCGCCAGCTCGATGAAATCCTGGTCAAAGCGCCGCTCGCCTTCCTGCTCGCGCAGGCGGTCCTCGACGTCCCACAGCCTCGCGTTCACCGCCGCGAGCGCGCGCTCCTCGGCCGCGAGATCCACGCCGGCGGGGACCGCCGTGCGCCAGGTGCTCTCCAGCAGCCCCAGTTCATGGCGCACGTTGACGAGTTTCGCGGCATCGTCCATGCGGGCGGACTTGATGCGCAGGATGGTGATCTTGTCGAGCAGCTCTCCGGGCGAGACCGGCACCAGAATCTCTTGCATCAGCCCATCGTAGCAGAGCCACTCCGGGCCAGCAGTGCATCCAGGCGCGCGCACACGGCGGCGGCGTCCACCAGGTCCATGGCGCCCGGATCCTCGATCGTCTCGTTCCAGGGCAGATCCTCCGCCCGCCGGCCGCGATACTTCAGTGCCGCGAGCGCATAGGCATCGACACACCATTGGCGCGACAGGTACGGACCGCTGCGCGCACTGCGGGTGGTCGCGCCCACGCCGATGACCGGCGTGCCCACCATGGTCGCCATGTGCGCGGGGCCCGAGTCCGGCGCGAGCAGCACCGTGGCCCGCGCGATCAGTGCCAGCAGCTGCGGCAGGGTGTCCGTACCGACGAGGTTGCTCACCGTCACGCCGGCAGCACCTTCGATCCTGGCGGCCATGTCGCGCTCGTAGTCCGTCGGGCCTCCGCACAACAGCACCCGCAGGCCGTGCTGGCGCACCGCGTGATCGATCACCGCCGCGTAACGCTCCGCGCGCCAGTTGCGCGCGCGCCGGCTCGAGCAGGCGCTGACGATCAGCGTGCGCTCGCCGGCGGCAATCTGCCGGCTCGCCCAGGCGGCCGCTTCCGCGGGTATCGGCAGCCCCCATTCGAGCCTGCGCTCGCTGAGCCCTAAGGCCTCGGTGAAGCCGAAATAGGTGTCGAGGACGTGCTCGTTGCGCCGCGCCGGGATGGCATCGTTCGTGAACAGCCACTGCAGTTCCCGCGCGCGGGCGCGATCGAAGCCGATTCTGCGCGTGGCGTGGATCAGGGTCGAATACAGGCTGGCACGCAGCGCGGTCTGCATGTGCAGCAGGACGTCGAAGTGCCGGCCACGCAGCGCGCGGCGCAGGGCCACGGCGCCGGCGCGCAGGGAGCGCTTGTCGATGGTGATAAACTCGACGCCGGGCAGCAGGCTCAACAGGCGCGCTTCGACCCTGCCGATCACCCAGGTGATCGGCATCTCCGGCCAGGCATGTTGCAGGGTGCGCACGATGGGCACGATGTGGCACACGTCGCCGATGGCAGAGAGGCGCAAAATGCACAGGCTCCGGGGCGGCGTCGGGAACTCAGTCATGTCTGGCAGGGGCGCGCAGTGTATCGTTTGAATTTCATGGCCATCGGCCCGGAAGTGCGGCTGCAGGAATTTGCGGGCGGCGCGATGCTATATGACAGCTCCCGCGCCGGCAACGCCGCGCCGGGCTGGCTCGAGCCGCAATGGTGGGCGCAGCGCGGGGAGGTGCAGGCGATCCGCGAAGGGCGCGGCGCCAGCTTCCTGATCGAGGCGGACGAGCGCAGCCTGGTGCTGCGCCATTACCGCCGTGGCGGACTGATGGCGAAGATCTCGGCCGACCGGTACTGGTGGCGGGGTGCGGAGCGCACGCGTTCCTTCAGAGAGTGGTACCTGCTCTACCACCTGCACCGGGCCGGGCTGCCGGTACCCATGCCGGTGGCGGCGGCCTATCGTCGCCAAGGTCACCGCTACAGTGCCGACCTGCTCGTGCAGCGCATTCCGGAGGTGCGTTCACTGGCCGAGTCGATCCGCGCGGAACCCCTGCCGCTGGAGCGCTGGGTGGCGATCGGGCGCTGGATCCGCCACCTGCACGAGCGGGGCGTCTGTCACGCCGACCTCAATGCCCACAACATCTTGCTGAGCGAGTCCGTCGATGGGGTCTGGTTCATCGATTTCGACCGCGGCACGCTGCGCGCGCCCGGCTGGTGGAGCGACGCCAACCTGGCGCGGCTCCACCGCTCGCTGGCCAAGATCAGTTCGGTCCTGGACGCCGATCGCTTCACGGCGGCGGACTGGCAGGCGCTGATGGACAGTTATTTCGCCGCCGCCCCGAGACCCGAGCCCCTGTCCGCGGCACGCTCGAGGTGATGGGTTGCGGCGGCTGTACACGCTGCTGCTGGCCGTGGCGCTGCCCGTGGCCACTCTCCTCGTATTCTGGCGCGGCCTGCGCGATCGCCATTACTGGCGGGGCTGGGGCGAACGCTTCGGCCGCGGCGAGACGCCCGGGGGGGCAGCGCGCCGCGTGTGGATCCACGCGGTTTCCGTAGGCGAAGTGCAGGCCGCCGCCCCGCTGGTGGCCGCCCTCCGCGCCGCCTGGCCGGATCTGCCCCTGACCATGACCAGCGCCACGCCGGCGGGCCGGGAGCGCGCCCGGCAGGTGTGCGGGGCCGGAATCGACGTGCGCTACGGGCCCTACGATCTGCCCTGGTGCCTGCGCGGGACGCTGCGCCGGCTGCGCCCGGCGCTGCTGCTGATCGCGGAAACCGAGCTCTGGCCCAATCTGCTGGCCGAATGCGCGCGCGCGGGGGTTCCCGTGATGTTCGTGAGCGCGCGGCTGTCGGAGCGCAGCACGCTGCGCCTGCGCCGCATGAAATCGCTCCTGCAGCCGGCGCTGGCGCGCGGTGTATCGGTGCTGGCGCAATCGGAGGCCGACGCCAGCCGTTTCGCCACCCTCGGCGTGCCCGCCGCGCGCATCCAGGTGGGCGGCAATCTCAAGTTCGATCGGGAGCCGGCCGCCGCGGCGCGGCTGCAGGGCAGCGCACTGCGGAGGAAATATGCGGCCGCGCGCCCCATGTGGGTGGCCGGCAGCACGCACGATGGCGAGGAGCAGGCCGCGCTCGAGGCGCATCGCCGCTTGCGCGCGGCGCACCCGACGGCCCTGCTGGTGCTCGCGCCCCGGCACCGGCCGCGCTTCGGGGCGGTGGCGGCCCTGCTGGCGCGCAGCGACCTGTCCTGGATGAGGCGCAGCGGTGCGGGCGATGGCGGGCCGGGATCGACCGCCGCCGGCTTGGCCTCGCCGGGAACGCAGTGCGCCACGATTGCCGTACTGCTGCTCGACACCCTGGGTGAGCTGGAAGACTGCTACGCGGCGGCGGACGTCGCCTTTGTCGGCGGGAGCCTGGTGCCGGTCGGTGGACACAACCTGCTGGAACCCGCGCTCCTGGGCGTCGCGACTCTCAGCGGACCTGCCACCGGCAATGCGCCGGAGGTCGCGCGACTGCTGCTGACCGGCGGCGGCCTGCGCATCGTGCACGATGCCGCCGAGCTGGGCGCAGCGCTGCTGGAGCTGCTCGGTGACGCTGCGGCGCGCACCCGGTTGGGGGCAGCGGGCCGGGCCACGGTGATCGCCCACCGCGGGGCGCTGGCTTACGCGATGGCGCGAATCAGGGAGCAGCTGGCGCAGCCGCCGGCGACGCCGTAGGCGCCGGTGCCGCCGAATCGCCCGGCGCCGAGGCGGGCGTGGCCGGCTCTTCGGCAGCCGGGGGCTCGACCAGCCAGCTGTTGATCTGCGCGATGGTTGAACGGTCCAGATTGCCGGCCGCGACGCGCAGCGCAACGAGATCATTCAGGTAGCCGTACTTGGCCTGCGCATAGTTCGTCTGGGCCTGCACGTACAGCTGGCGGGAACTGAGCACGTCAATCGCCGTCTTCGTGCCCACTTCATAGCCCGCTTCCGTGGCCTTGAGCGAGATGCGGTTGGATTCGACCGCCTGCTTGAGCGCGCCGACCTGGGCGATCTGGCTCACCACGCCCTGGTAGGCGTCGCGCGCGAGCAGCTCGGTCTGGCGCAACGCACCTTCGTAGCCCGCCTCGCTCGCCTTCCACAGATACTTGGCCTGGCGCACGCGCGATTGCGTGGCTCCGGCACTGAACAGCGGCACGGTCACCCCTACCGACCAGACGATGTCCTGGGTGTTGATGGTGGTGACGGGCGTCCCGCCCCCACCGCTCTGGAAACCCTGGCCGTTGCCGTTGGTGAGATCCCAGGAGCGGGAAGCGGAGGCATTGATGGTGGGCAGGTGCCCGCCGATCGCGGTGAGGTATCCGTCGCGGGCGATGCTCTCTGCCAGCCGGCTTGCGATGAGGTTGGAATTCTGGCTCAGCGCCGTGGTGACCCAGGCGTCTTCACTGGCCGGGTCAGGTGCGAGCAGCGGCATGGCGTCGCCCGGGGCCGCCAGCCGCCGGTACTTCTCGCCCGTGATCGCGCGCAGCTGTTCTTCGGCGGTGGCCTGCGTGCGCTTGGCGGCAATCACGGCCGCGGCGGTGCTGTCGCGCGCGGCGCGCGCGATCTGCACGTCGGTGATCGCAATCAGTCCGACTTCGAAGCGCCGCTCGGCCTGCTCGAGCTGCCGCGTGACCGACTCCAGGGCCGATTGCTGGGCCGCGAGCGCGTCGGCGGCACCCAGCACGGCGAAATACTGCTGCGTCACCCGCGAGATCAGATCCTCCCGCGCCGCCTGGTAATTCGCCTCGGCCTGCGCGACCGTGCTGCTGGCCTGCTTGAGCGCTATCCAGTTGTTCCAGGAAAAGAGGTTGACCTGCAGGTTGAGGTTCGCGAACGCCGGCGTGCTCTGCGTCTGGCTCGCGACGCCATACCAGTTCTTGCTGGCCACGGCGTTGAGCGGCAGCATGTCGAGGATGGCCTGCGTGCGCGTCTCGCGGCTCGCTCTGTGGACCGCGTCGGCCTGCTGCATGGTCGGGTCAGCGGCGAGGGCGTGGTCATAAACGGTCTGCAGACTTTCCGCGTCCGCGATGCGGGCGCCGCAGAGCAGGGCGGGGACGATGAGCCAGTGACGATTCATGCACAGTTTTCCATGTTGGCTGAGCTTAAGAAGGCGCCGGCGTCTCAATATTCGCCGACGTCGGGATCGATGTCGCGCGCCCAGGCATCGATGCCACCCTGAAGATTGCTGACCCTGGCAAAGCCGTGGGCGGCGAGGAAGTCTGCCGCCCGCTGGCTGCGTCCCCCCCGCTTGCACATGACAATGATCTCCGAAGCGGCGTCAAGTTCCTGCCAGCGGGCCGGAATCTCGTCCAGGGGAATGCAGACACTCCCCGGAATGTGGGCGAGCGCCACCTCCCACGGCTCACGCACGTCGAGCAGGCAGAAGCTCTGTCCGGCATCCATATGGGCTTTTAACCCGGCAGGGTCGATCTGGGTTACAGCGCTCATACCTAAAAGCGGAAGGCCGGCGGCACCGGGGCATGTTCGAGCGCTTCCAGCGTCGTTTCGAAGAGGGACTGGGTGCTGAATTGGGCGGCGCCGAGGCGGCGCACCAGCCGGGCCTCCATCACCGCTCCATAGCCCACCACGACGAACAGGCGGCCGCCGTACTTCAGGGCCCGCTCAAAGCGCGGCTCGTACAGCGGGAGCGAGGCCGTCAGGACGATGACGTCATAGGCGGTTTCGCTCACCAGGGAGGCACCGTCGGCGGTGGTCACCTCGATGCCCTCGAAGCCCGCTTCGCCCAGGTTCTTGCGTGCGGCGGTGGCCAGCGCGCCGTGCAGTTCGAGCGTCTGCACGTTGCCGCCGAGTACGGCCAGGCAGGCGGACAGGTACCCGGAGCCCGTGCCGACTTCCAGCACCTGGTCGCCGTGCTTTACGTCGAGCGCCTGGAGGATGCGCCCGGCGAGCATGGGCGTCAGCATGTGCTTGCCCAGTGGCAGAGGCAGTGCGCAATCGGCATAGGCGAGCGAACGCCAGGCCGCCGGTACGAAGCGTTCGCGCGGCACGCGGCGCATCGCCGCCAGCGTGCGCGCGTCGAGCACGGCCCAGGTGCGCACCTGTTGGGCGATCATCTGGTCGCGAGCGGTCTGGATACTCGTCATGGGCGCCGTAATCATACTACGGTTAACTTAATTCGCGGTGCGTGGAGCGGTGCCTGAGGCGGCTTTGCGCCGGCGCAGGAAGCAGCAATGTTGGCATGATATGGTCAATATGCCCACCGGCGCGACCGCCCGCTGGGCTATGCTGGAGCCATTAAATTGCGGCGCCATGCGAGTGCGCGCCGCACCCTGGTTTTGGAGGGATCTCCGGCAGTTCCATGACAGTCCTGGCCTCATTTTGCCTGTTGTTCGCGTTGCTGGCGCTGGCACTGCTGGTGCTGCTGTTTTTGCAACGGCGCCAGCGCGGCGTGCTCGAGGAACTCACCCGTCAGGTGCACGGCATCGCGGTGGGCGGTTCGCTCACTCGTCGCGTCGATCTCGATACCGATCAACGCGAGATCGCGGCGCTGGTGACCGTCGTCAACCATCTGCTCACGCGCGCCGGCCGGGCGAAACCCGAGGCGCAGCTCGCACCGCCCACATCGGTGAGCGAACTGGCCGATCGACTGCATGAAGCCGTGCTGATTCAGACCGACCGCGGCATCGCCTACGCGAACCCGCAGTTGGCCAGCCTCGTCGGCGTACCGCCCGCGGAGCTCCTCGGCCGCCGCCTCGAGGACCTGGTGCCGCCTGAATACGCCGAGATCGTCGGCGGGAACATTCGCCATCGGCTGCTGGGCGAGCCGGCCGCGGAACGCTACGAGGTGGACCTGGTGGGGCTCCAGGGGCAGCATTCGCGCCTCGAGCTCAGCGCCTGGCCCGTGGAGCATGAGGGTCACCGGGCCCTGCTGATCGTGGGCGTGGAGATCCTGCCCACGCAGACCAATGTGGCGCTCGGCCTTCCATCGGGCGTGCGCTCCCGGGCGCGCGCCACCCTCGAATCCATGCCCGGCGCGGTCGTGACCGTGGACGCCGGCGCCCGGGTTGATTTCCTCAATTCGCTGGCTGAATCGCTCCTGGGTGTATCCGCCGAGGTGGCGCGCGGCCAGACGCTGGACAAGCTCCCGACCGGCCTGGCCGAGGCGGATCGCAAGTTGCTGAGCGAGCTGGTGCAGCAGGCGCTGAGCGCGGGATCGCCCGTCATCCTGGGCCGGCGCGTGCTGCTGCTGAGGCAGGGCGAGGTCGAGCGGCACATGGAAGTGGCCGTTGCGCCGCTCCGCGACGAAGCGGGGGAGATCGATGGCGCCGTGCTGATGCTGCACGACGTCACCGAATCGCGCGGACTGACGCGCCAGATTTCCTACCAGGCCGCGCACGATGCGCTGACCGGACTGGTCAACCGCCGTGAATTCGAACGCCGGCTGCAGGAGGCGGTGGAAGCCGCGCGCGCCGGGGAGAGCAGTCACGTGCTCTGCTACCTCGATCTCGATCGCTTCAAGCACATCAACGACACGAGTGGCCACCAGGCCGGCGACGGTCTGCTGCGCGACATCGCCAAGCTGCTGCGCGTGGCGGTGCGCGACTCCGATATCGTGGGGCGCCTCGGCGGCGATGAGTTCGGCATATTGCTCGTGGGCTGTCCGCTCGACAAGGCGCGGCAGATTGCCGATGAGGTGTGCGGCAAGGTGGCCGACCATCGCTTCGTCTGGCGCGATCGCATCTTCAACGTCGGCGTCAGCATCGGCCTCGTGGAGTTGTCACGCGATTCGGGCAGCCTCGAGGAATCGCTGGCGGCGGCCGATACCGCCTGCTACCAGGCCAAGCGGCAGGGCGGGCATGTGATGGTCTACTCGGCGCGCGACCAGGTCTACGCGCGCCAGACCGGCGAGATCCACTGGCTGCAGCTGCTGCAGACGGCGCTCAAGGATCACCGCTTCGAGCTGGATTGCCAGCCCATCGTCGCCGCCTACGGTGACGGTGATGCCGGACCGGCCATGGAGGTCTTCGTCCGGCTGCGCAACGACGCCGGGGAGCAGATCTCGCCCGCCGAGTTTCTGCAGGCGGCGCAGCGCTACCGCCTGATGGGGCTGATCGACCGGCAGGTGGTGCAGACCACGCTCACCGCGCTCGGCCGTGGCACCATTGTCCTGCCGCCCAATCGCAGCATCGGCATCAATATCTCCGGCCAGACACTCGCCGACCTGCAGTTTCTGGACTTCGTGGTGGAGTGCTTCGACACCACGGGCGCGCGCCCGGCGCAGGTCTGCTTCGAGATTGCCGAGAGCACGGTGATCGCCAATCTCGATCAGGCGCGCCGCTTCATCGGCGTGCTCCACGGCATGGGCTGCCGCTTCGCGCTCGACAATTTCGGCAGCGGCCTCGGATCCTTCGCCAACCTCAAGCTGCTGGCCGTGGATTTCCTGAAGATCGACGGCTCCTTCATGCGCAACCTGGCCCGCGACTCCGTGAACCAGGCGATGGTGGGGGCCATGATCAAGCTGGCGCGCACGCTCAATTTCAAGGTGATCGCCGAGCACGTGGAGGATGAATCCTCCATGGCGGCGGCGCGTTCGATCGGCGTGGATTACCTGCAGGGCTACGCCCTGGGCCGACCCGCGCCGGTGCCTATCGCCGCCTAGCCGGCGTCCCGGCTGCCCCCCGGTAGCCCGTGGGTAGTCTGCGGGTGGCCCGGCATCGGCCATCCCTTTTTCTAAAACACCCGTTACATGTAACGCCTGGCAATCCGCGACACCCCACGACGCGACCGGTCAGCGGCGCAGCGCCGCGCGTGACCCTGCACAGGTGCCCGGGCAGGTTCCTTTCGCGGGCACCCTCACGGCGCCGGCGCGTAGATTTCATTTGTGCGCACGAAGGCGTTGAGAAACCGGCTCATCACTTCCAGTTGCGTGCGATGTTCGCGCAGCGCGCCGAGCTTGCCCGCTTCCTGCGCCGCGTCCAGCGGCAGTTGCTGCCAGGCGAGGGCGGCGGCACGGCGCGGTGGCCACAGGGCCCGGTTGCGGTGCAGGCCGTGCGGCGCAGGCCAGTCCAGGCCCGCGTGCACGATCCAGAAATACAGGGCGGTGCCGGGGCCGCGTGCGCGCAGCAGTTCCTGCGCCAGGGCGCCGCTGCTGCTGTGATCGGAATGCCGGTCCAGGAGCGATGGCGCCAGCACGATGGTGGGTGCGAAACGATCGATGACCTCCTGCAGATTCGCGCGCAGCGTCGCGCCGGTGTAGGGATCGCCCGGACGCAGCGCATCGCTGTAGGGCACCGCGCTGGCGCCGGTGTAGCGCGAGCGCAGCGCCGGAGCCTGCGGGTGGTCCAGCAATGCGGCGAGGTCGCGGTCCGGAAAGCCCAGCATGAACTGACTGGCGCGCGGCACGCCGAGCAGGTCGGCCGCGGCATGCCCTTCGGCGATGCGGCGCAGTCCCAGCCGCTCCAGGCCCACGGGGCGTGGGCGGAGCGTGCGCTCGGTCAGCATCGCATCGATTTCGAAGCTGTCGCCGGCGGTGACCCACACCACGCCCACGGACGCGCCGGCCCGTACGGCCCGCTGCAGATAACCGGCGCAGCACAGCGTCTCGTCGTCCGGGTGCGGCGCAATCACGAGCACGCGATCGCTGGCCACCGGCAGCCGCATCGGCGGCAGCGGCGCCCGCGGCGCGGCGGCTACCGGCCCGGCGGCCAGGATCAGCGCCGCGGCGAAGCCCGGCACCACCGGCCGCCGGGCCGGTCGCGGCGGACGGCGCGAATCTGCAGCGCAACTCACACGGTAAATTCTACCGTGAAGGACCCGCGTTCGCGGCACCCTCGCGCTCCAGCAGCGCGCGTTTGCGCTCGAGCCCCCAGCGGTAGCCGGACAGCGCGCCGTCGCGCCGGACCACGCGGTGGCAGGGGATGGCCACGGCGAGCGGGTTCGCGGCGCAGGCCTGGGCCACGGCGCGCACGGCCGTGGGCGCACCGATGCGCCGTGCGATGTCGGAGTAGCTGGCGGTGGCCCCTGCGGGGATCTGCTGCAAGGCCCGCCAGACGCGCCGCTGGAAGGTCGTACCACGGATGTCCAGCGGCAGACGCAGTCCCACGGCCGGTGCATCGACCAGGCGTACCACCTGCGCGACCCAGCGCTCGAACTCCTCATCGCCGCCGATCAGCCGCGCCCTGGGAAAGCGGTCCTGCAGTTCGCGCCGCAGGCCGCCGGGCTCGTCGCCCAGTGAAATCGCGCAGATGCCCTGGTCGGTGCGGGCGACCAGGATACGGCCCAGCGTGCATTCGGCCACCGCGAAGCGGATCTCGGCGTCGGCGCCGCCGTCGCGATAGCGGCGCGGCGTCATGCCCAGCAGCTGCTTCGAGGTCGCGTAGAAATGCCCGCCCGAATTGTAGCCGGCGTCCAGGATCGCCTGCGTGACCGTACCGCCCCGGCGCAACTCCCCGGACAGCCGCTGGGCACGCCGGGCCAGCACGTAGGCGCGCGGGCTCAGGCCGGTGACCGACTTGAACACGCGATGAAAGTGATAGGCGCTCAGGCCCGCGCGGCGCGCCAGCAGGGCCAGGCCCGGCGTTTCGGTGGCCGCATCGATGTAGCGGCAGATGCCGGCGACGAGTCCGGCGCGCCGCTCGGCCAGCGAGGGCGCGCGCGGGCGGCAGCGCCTGCACGGACGGAACCCGGCCCGTTCCGCGGCCGCCCAGCTCTCGTAAAAGGTGACATTTTCGGGCTTCGCGCGCCGCGACGGACAGGACGGGCGGCAGTAAACGCCGGTCGTCCTCACCGCGTAGTAGAAATCGCCGCTGTTCTCCGGGTCGTGCGCCAGCACCGTGGCCCAGCGTGGGTCGAGTTCCGTGGCCGGGCGCCCGGTCCGTTCCGCCGTATCGATCATGTCCGGTCCTCCGCTGCAGGTGGCTGGCACTGTAGCCACCCCGGCGCAGTGGATCACTCCAAAGTCTTGCTCTCAAATTCGACGGGCACGCCGCTGCCGCCTACAACAGCGGCACCAGCAGCAGCGCGACGATGTTGATGATCTTGATCAGCGGATTGATGGCCGGTCCGGCCGTATCCTTGTAGGGATCGCCCACCGTGTCGCCGGTGACCGCGGCCTTGTGGGCCTCGGAGCCCTTGCCGCCGAAGTGCCCTTCCTCGATGTACTTCTTGGCGTTGTCCCAGGCGCCGCCGCCGGTGCACATGGAGATGGCGACGAACAATCCGGTCACGATGGTGCCGATCAACAATCCGCCGAGCGCCCTGAGTCCGGCACCCGGGCCCATCAGCGCGTTCATGCCGAAGGCGACGACGATGGGCACCAGGATCGGCAGCAGCGAGGGCAGGATCATCTCGCGGATCGCCGCGCGGGTCAGCAGGTCCACGGCGCGGGAGTAATCGGGCTTCGCGCTGCCGTCCATGATGCCCTTGATCTCGCGGAACTGGCGGCGCACTTCGGTGACCACCGAACCGGCCGCGCGGCCCACGGCCTCCATCGCCATCGCGCCGAACAGGAAGGGCACCATGCCGCCCAGAAACAGGCCGATGATCACGGCCGGGTCGGACAGCGAGAAGCCCACCATTTCACGGCCCGCGCTGGCAAGGTGCGATTCGAGGTTATGGGTGTAGTCCGCAAACAGCACCAGCGCCGCGAGGCCCGCCGAGCCGATCGCGTAGCCCTTGGTCACCGCCTTGGTGGTGTTGCCGACGGCGTCGAGCGGGTCGGTGATGTCGCGCACCTTCCGGTCGAGCCCGGCCATCTCGGCGATCCCGCCCGCGTTGTCGGTGATCGGGCCGTAGGCGTCGAGTGCCACGATCATGCCGGTCAGCGACAGCATCGCCGTCGCGGCGATGGCGATGCCGTAGAGTCCGGCCAGCTGGTCGGCCGCGAAGATCGCCACGCAGACCGAGATGACCGGCAAGGCGGTGGATTTCATCGACACGCCGAGCCCGGCGATGATGTTGGTCGCGTGACCCGTCTGCGAGGCCGCGGCGACCCGCTGCACCGGCATGTATTCGGTGGCCGTGTAGTACTCGGTGATGACGATCAGCGCCGCGGTGAGGGCCAGCCCCACCAGTTCGCAGCCGAACAGGCGATTGAGATTGCCCGGCATGATCTGCCGGGTGATGAACCAGAACAGCAGGGCCGAGATGAGGCCCGCGACGAACACGCCCTTGTAGAGCGCGTTCATGATCTTGCCGCCGCTGGAAGTCCGGACGAAGAAAGTGCCGATGATCGAGGAGAGAATCGAGGCCGCGCCGAGGGCCAGCGGAAACACGATCGCCGCCGTCCCCGCCTCCTTCAGCAACAGCCCGCCCAGCAGCATCGTGGCGACGATCGTCACGGCGTAAGTCTCGAACAGGTCCGCCGCCATGCCGGCGCAGTCGCCGACATTGTCGCCGACGTTGTCGGCAATGACCGCGGGGTTGCGCGGGTCGTCCTCCGGAATGCCGGCTTCCACCTTGCCGACGAGGTCGGCGCCCACGTCGGCGCCCTTGGTGAAGATGCCGCCGCCGAGGCGCGCGAAAATCGAGATCAGGGAACCGCCGAAGGCCAGGCCGATGAGTGAGTGCAGCGCCGCCTCATCGCCGATGTGCCCACGTACGGCGAGGAAATAGCCGGCGACGCCGAGCAGTCCCAGGCCCACCACCAGCATGCCGGTGATCGCGCCGCCCCGGAACGCAACCTGCAGCGCGGCGTTGAGGCCGGAGTACGCGGCCTGCGTGGTGCGCACATTGGCGCGCACCGAGATGTTCATGCCGATGTAGCCGGCGAACCCCGAAAGCACGGCGCCCACCGCGAAGCCGCCCGCCGTCGGCGCGCCCAGCGCCCACCACAGCACCACGAACAGCGCCGCGCCGACCATCGCGATGGTCGAGTATTGGCGGTTGAGGTAGGCCTTGGCGCCGGCCTGGATCGCCGCGGCGATTTCCTGCATCCGCGCATTGCCCGCGTCGAGCCGCAGGATCGCAGCCATCGAGAAAAGTCCGTAGACCACAGCGAGCAGGCCGGCGCATACGGCGAGCCACAGCCAGTTAGCGGCATCCATGACAATCCTCCGGAAATCAATGATCTATATTGTTTGTGGACTGCGGCCAGCCCCAAGGATGGACGCTGCGCAGCGGGCGCGCAATATATCACGCAGAGCAGCGAGGGAACGATCCGCATGGTCCGCCTGTGAATGAGCCGCCGCCGCCACTTCTGACTTCGGCGGTACACGCCACGCTGCTGGCGGCGCGCCACAGCGCCGCCACCGCCGTGGAGTGCTCGCTGGATCTGCAGCGCTCCAGCACGACGGTCGCGCCCGGGCCCAGTGACTGGGGCTGGAACGGCCGCCGCTATCCCTATCTGGAAGTTTGCCGGGAACGCACGATCTACTACTGGTCGGCTGCGGGCTTCCAGCCGGCCGCGCGCTTCACCCACGCCCACATCAAGCTCGTGCCGACGCCCTGGGGGGCACCGACCTTCGAGATCGATGGCATCAAGATGCTGCCCACCGCGCGGGTCTCGCCCTACGCCGATGCGGAGTACAAGGTCGGGCTCATCCGGCCGCGCGGCAAGCGGATTCTCGATACCTGCGGCGGGCTGGGCTATTTCGCCGCCTGGTGCCTGCGCGGCCAGGCGGCGCAGCTGCACAGTTACGAGAAGAGCCGCGACGTGCTGTGGCTGCGCAGTCTCAATCCCTGGTCGCCCGACAGCGCGTGGTCCGGCCAGAACACCAGCGCCATGACCCTCGCGCTGGGCGACATCACGGAGCGGATCCTCGAATATCCGCGGGGCTGCTTCGATGCGCTGCTGCATGACCCGCCTCGTTTCGGTATCGCCGGGGAACTGTACTCCCAGAATTTCTACGACCAGCTCGCGCGCGTCCTGAAGGGCCGCGGCCGCCTGTTTCATTACACCGGCGCGCCGAACCGGCTCACCAGCGGCCGCGATGTGCGCAATGAAGTGGCCACGCGGCTGCGCCGCGCCGGATTTGCGACCGAGATGCAGGCCGATGGCCTGCTGGCGATCAGGAGCGCGCCGCGCTGAAGCACGCGCCGCGCCAGACAGCGCCCGGCGCGCCGGCGTCAGGGATGCTCCGCCTCGCTATGGATCTTCTCGCGCCGGACCAGGTACCAGCCGCTGGCGATGATGATCGAGGCGCCCAGCAGCGTGTAGCGATCGGGTGAGGTGTGCCACAGCAGGCGGTCGAGCAGCACTCCCCAGCCCAGCGCCGTATATTCGAAGGGTGCGACGGCGGAAGCTTCCCCATGCTGGAAGGCATAGGTGACGCCGAGCTGGCCGAAAAAACCGCTGACGCCGATGGCGCCGATCAGCCAGTAGTCCTGGGGCCTGACGGCCTGCCAGCCGGGCAGCGCCAGCAATGCGGATCCGCCGGCGAGCATGGTGATGAGCCAGAACATCAGGCTCTCGGTCGAGTCGGTCCGCCCGGCGATGCGGATGGTGAGTGCGGAGACGGTGTAGCACAGGGCCGAGCCGAGTATTGCCAGGCCCGCCCAGGTCAGCATGCCCTGACCCGTCGGACGCAGGACCACCAGTACGCCGATGAACCCGGCGATGATCGCCAGCCAGCGCGCACGGCCCACGCGCTCGCCCAGCAGAGGTGCGGACAGCCCCGTGATCAACAACGGGGCGATGAAGAAGATTGAATAGGTCTCGGTCATCGGCAGCTGGCGCAGGCCGACGATGAACAGCCACAACATGGCGACGCCGATGGCCCCGCGCAGCAGATGCAGCGGCCAGCGGATCCTGAGCAGCGAGGCCTGCCGGCCTCGCCAGGCGACATAGACGTAGACCAGCGGGAGGGAAGCGAGGCTGCGCAATGCCGTGACCTGCATCGCCGGATAGAAGGGCGACAGCAATTTCATGCCGGCATCCATCAGCGAGAACAGCGCCGCGGCCCCCACGAGCGCGGCGATGCCGGGCAGGTTGCGGTGGCGGGTCATAGCCGCCTATTTCAGCGCGTAAGGGGTGTCGAGCCGGCGCCGCACGGCCTTGCCGCGCAGCCGCGCGTAGGCGGGGAGGCCCGCCTTGTAGGGCGGATAGTCTTCGCCGCCGATCAGCGGCTCGAGATAGCGGCGGCAGGCGGCGGTGATGCCGTAACCATCCGCCGTGATGAAATGGCGCGGCACGGTCTTCTCGACGTTCGCCACCGCGGCGAGCGGCACCGGCACGATTTTCCAGCGGTAGGGGCGCGATGAGAGCCGCTTGATCGCCGGCATCACATCGTGCCGGCCCTGCACGGCGTAGGCGACCGCCGCCTTGCCGACGGCGTAAGCCTGCTCGACGTCCACGCGCGAGGCGATATGGCGCGCCGCGCGCTGCAGGTAATCGGCGACCGCCCAGTGGAACTTGTAGCCGAAGGCCTCGCGCACCATGTTCGCCACCACCGGGCCGACGCCGCCGAGCTGCGTGTGCCCGAAGGCATCCTTGGTGCCCGCCTCGGCCAGGAACTTCCCGCCGGCGTACTGGGCGCCTTCGGAAACGACGACCACGCAGTAGCCGTAATCAGTGACGCACTGCTTGACGCGTGCCAGGAAGGGCTCGCGCTCGAAGGGGATCTCCGGGAACAGGATGATGTGCGGCGGATCGCCGGGCCTGTGGCCCGCGAGCCCGCCGGCCGCGGCAATCCAGCCGGCGTGGCGGCCCATGACTTCCAGCACGAAGACTTTGGTGGAGGTGCGGGCCATGGAGGCGACGTCCATCGCACCCTCGAGGGTGGAAACCGCGATGTACTTGGCCACGGAACCAAAGCCGGGGCAGCAGTCCGTGTGCGGCAGGTCGTTATCCACGGTCTTCGGGATCCCGATACTGGCGATCGGATAGCCCAGTTGCGCACCGATCTGCGCCACCTTGTGGGCCGTATCCATCGAATCGTTCCCGCCGTTGTAGAAGAAGTAACCGATGTCGTGGGCGCGGAACACCTCGATCAGGCGCTCGTATTCCGCGCGGTTCTCTTCCAATCCCTTGAGCTTGAAGCGCGCCGAACCAAAGGCCCCGGCCGGCGTGTGGCGCAACGCACGGATGGTGGCGCGCGCTTCGGCGCTCACGTCAATGAGATCCTCGGTGAGGATGCCGACGATGCCATCACGCCCGGCGTACATGCGGGCGATGTGGCGGCGCGCCTTGAGTGCGGCCTCGATGACCCCGCAGGCCGACGCGTTGATGACGGCGGTGACGCCGCCGGACTGGGCGTAGACGGCATTGCGCGCTGTGGATTTGATCATGATCTTCCGGGGCTCCATCCGGGGCAGGACACAGGAGGAGTGGCCAAGAATAGCCCAAGCCCAGCAGGGCCTGTAAGCACTTGTGGCAGCGACCGGGGTTTGACCACCCGCCGACGCCTCGGTACCTTGTCGCTCATGCGTATCGTCCTGCTCGGCGCACCTGGCTCAGGCAAAGGCACCCAGGCGCAGCGCCTCGTCGCGCGCTTCGGCATTCCGCAGATATCCACCGGCGACCTGCTGCGCTCGGCCGTGGCGCGCGGCACCGAGCTGGGGCGGCGCGCCAAGGCGGCCATGGATGCTGGCCAGCTGGTGGCGGACGAAATCGTGATCGGCATCATCCGCGAGCGTCTCGGGGACAGCGATGCCCAGAGCGGCTATGTGCTGGACGGCTTTCCGCGCAACCTCGCCCAGGCGACGGCGCTCGCGGCGATGCTGGCTGCCATCGACCAGCCGCTCGACGCCGTGGTGCTGTTCAACGTCGATTACGCCGTGATCGCGCGCCGCATCGCCGGCCGGCGCAGCTGCCCGAATTGCGGCACGATCTACAACGTGCACGATCCGGCCACACCGGGCATCACCCATTGCACGAACTGCGATGCCGGTCCGCGCCTGACCCAGCGTCCGGATGACAACGAGCAGACGGTGGCGCGCCGGCTGGCGGTGTACGACGAGCAGACCCGCCCGCTCATCGAGCATTACCGCGCGCAGGGACTGTTGCGCACCATCGATGCCGAGGGCGATGTGGAGGCGGTGACGGACCGGCTGCTCGCGGCGCTGCCGCACGGTTAGAGACCGCGGCGCGGCCTGGCCGCCGCCCTACAGAGCCCGCAGCAGTTCCTCGCCGATGGTCTGGCGGCGCCAGCCGCTCAGCAGCGCGCCGTCGCGATGACCGGCGGCGAGGCGTTCCATGTCGCGCCGGGTCGCGAGGATCTCGGGCGCCAGCGCCAGCGTGGCGGCGACGCGCCGCGTGATATCGCTCAGGCGCGCCACCGCATCGAGCTGCTGCGGATCAGGGCGGCGGCGCTGCGGGAGTGGGGCGAGTTGCCCGGGCAGCTGCGCCGTGCGGATCAGCTCGAGCAGCTGCGCACCGCTGTTTTCACGGATGCCCGCGGGCAACTCGCGCACGCGCTCCAGGGCCGCCGGGTCGCGCGGTGCCTGCAGCACGATGTCGCGGAGCGCGGCGTCCGGCAGGATCCAGCCGCGCGGCCGGTCTGAACTCATGGCGCGCTGCTCGCGCCACGCCGCCAGCGCGCGGGCGAGGCGCTGGCGGTCCGGATCAAGATCGGCGAAGGCGCGGATGCGCAGCCAGGCCTGATCCGGTTCGACCACCAGGGACTCGGTGCCGATCTGCTGCATCTCCTCGTCGAACCAGGCGCGGCGCCCGAGCTGCCCGAGCCGCCCTTCGAGCGCCTCGCGCAGTGCCGGCAGATGTCGTACATCGTCGAGCGCGTAGTCGATCTGCGCGGTGGACAGGGGCCGGCGCGACCAGTCGGTGCGGGTCTGGCTTTTGTGCAGCTCGACGCCCAGCAGTTCACGCACCAGGTCGGCGTAACCAATCTGTGCCGGGAAGCCGACCAGCGCGGCGGCGACCTGCGTGTCGAACAGGGGACTCACGCTGCCCACGACCGGCACCAGCACCTCGAGGTCCTGGCGGGCCGCGTGCAGGATCTTGCACACCGCCGCCGCGCTCATCAGCGGGCGCAGCGGATCCAGCGTGTCGAGCGCCAGCGGATCGACGCAGACCGCCAGCTCCGTGGTGCCCAGCTGCAGCAGGCACAACTGCGCATAGTAGGTGCGTTCGCGCATGAACTCGGTGTCCAGGCCGAGGGAGCGGTGGGGCGCAAGGGCAGCGACGGCGGCGGCCAGGGCGGTGGGATCGGCGATCGGTGCAGGCAAGTTTTGGTCCTGAGGGCGCGTGCAGGCACGCGTGTACAATCGCGGTGATTATGCACGTCCACATCCTCGGCATCTGCGGAACTTTCATGGGCGGCATTGCGGCGATCGGCCGCGCGGCCGGGCACCAGGTCACGGGCTCGGATCGCAATGTCTATCCGCCGATGAGCACGCAGCTGGCGGCGCTCGGCATCGAGCTGACCGAGGGCTACGAGGCCGCGCAGCTCGAACCGCGGCCGGACCTCGTCGTCGTGGGCAATGTCTGCAGCCGCGGCATGCCGGTTGTCGAAGCCATGCTCGAGCGCGGCATCCCGTATACGTCCGGACCTGAATGGCTGGCGCGCGCGGTACTCGCCGACCGCTGGGTGCTCGCGCTCGCCGGTACCCACGGCAAGACGACCACGGCGGCGATGCTGGCCTGGATACTCGAGGAGGCCGGCCTCTCGCCGGGATTCCTGATCGGCGGCATACCCGGCAATTTCCCGGTCAGCGCGCGGCTCGGCGAACTGCCGTATTTCGTGATCGAGGCCGACGAATACGACACCGCCTTCTTCGACAAGCGCGCCAAGTTCGTGCATTACCGGCCTCGCACCGTGGTGCTGAACAACCTGGAATTCGATCACGCCGATATCTATCCGGACCTCGCGGCCATCGAGTGGCAGTTTCATCAGCTGCTGCGCACCGTGCCCGGCGGCGGGCGCATCCTCCTCAGGGACGGCGAGGCCAGCCTGGAGCGCGTGCTGCAGAAGGGTTGCTGGAGCGGCGTGGAGCGCTTTGCGCGCAGCGGGGGGGAGCGGAGAGGCGCGGCCGCCGGCGCGCCGCCGGAGTGGACGGCGGACCTGCCGCCCCCCGGAGATGGCTCGGAATTCACCGTGCGCCTCGGCGACGCGCCGGTCGGCGCCGTGCGCTGGGCGCTGATCGGACTGCACAACGTGGACAATGCTCTGGCGGCGATCGGCGCGGCGCGCCATGCCGGCGTGACACCGGCGCGCGCCTGCGCGGCGCTGGGGAAATTCACCGGGGTGCGCCGGCGCATGGAATTGCGCGGGGCGGCCGACGGCGTGCGCGTGTACGACGATTTTGCGCATCACCCCACCGCGATTGCCACCACCATCGAAGGCCTGCGCCGGCGCGTGGGCCGCGAGCGCATCGTCGCGGTGCTCGAGCCGCGTTCCCACACCATGCGGGCAGGCGTCCATCGCGACACGCTGGCCGACTCGCTCCGCGGCGCTGACAGCGTCTGGCTGTACGCGGGTGCCGGGCTGGGCTGGGACGCCGCGGCCGCGCTGGCCACGCTCGGCACACGTGTGCACGTGGCACACGACATGGAGGCCCTGCTGGCCGGCCTGCTCAGCGACCTGCACTCGGGCGATCACGCGCTGCTGATGAGTAACGGGGGTTTCGGGGGCTTGCACGAGCGCCTGCTCGGCGCGCTCGCGGCGCGCTCGGCCCATGCCTGAGCTGCCGCTCTTTCCGCTGCGTACTGTGCTGTTTCCGGGCGGCCTGCTGCCGCTGCGCATCTTCGAGCCCCGCTATGTCGACATGCTGGGCCGCTGCATGAGCGAGGGCGGTGAGTTTGGTGTGGTGCTGATCACGCGCGGCGATGAGAGCGGCGCGGTGGCGGCCATGGCCGATGTCGGCACCACCGCGCGCATCATCGATTTCAATACCCTCCCCGACGGACTGCTCGGATTGATGTGCCGCGGGGCGCGGCGTTTCCGCCTGCACTCGCGGCGCCAGCAGGGCGATGGCCTGCATCTGGGCACGGTCGAATGGATCGCCGACGCCCCGCCGAGCGCACTGGCGCCTGAGCATCGGCCGGTGGCACGCGTGCTGGGGCGTGTCCTGCAGGAACTGGGCGTCACGGGACAGCTCCTGCAGGTGAATCTCGAAGAGGCCGGTTGGGTGGCCGACCGCCTGGCCGAACTGCTGCCGCTCGAGCGCGCGATGCAGCAGGAGTTGCTGGAGCTGGATGATCCGCAGGAGCGCATGCGGCGTCTCGCACCGCTGATCGAAGTGCCGCAGGAACTGCGGGGCTGACGCGCCCGCGCGATTCGCATGGAGCCGACCGGAGCCGACCGGCGGCGCCGGTCCCCAAGGCTCAGGCCATGCGCCGGACGGAGTTCGCGGCCGACTGGTCGGGCACGCGCACGACTTCGGTTTCCAGGCTCCCGTCGGCATGCAGGCACAGGCGCCGGTAGCCGGGCGGACCGGGATCAATCGCAAACTGATCGGCGTGCGGCAGGAACTGCGCGCAGGTCGAAGGTGCCGCGAACAGGCGCACGCCCTTGCGGTGTCCTTCGAAACTCTGGTGCACGTGGCCCCAGACGATGGCGCGCAACTGGGGATGCCGGTCGGTGATCGCGAAGAACTCATCGGCGTTTTGCAAGCCGACGGAATCGATCCAGCGGCTGCCCATGCGTACCGGATGATGATGCAGGGCGAGGAGCACGTGGCGATCGCCGGCACCGGCCAGTCCCGCCTCCACGCGCGCCAGCTCGCCCGCGCTCAGGCGTCCGTGCGCCTGACCGGCCACGCAGCTGTCCACCATCAGGACGCGCCACGCGCCCAGATCGTGGCAGCCGTTGACCTGGAAGGGTGCACCCGCGAGTTCACGGCGCATCAGATCGGCATCGTCATGGTTGCCGGGCAGGCACCAGACCGGCTTGCCCAGGTCGCCAAACAGCTCGCGCACGGCCGCGTAGCCGCCCGGGTCGTCGTTGACCAGGTCACCCGTGAGCAGCAGGGCGTCGGCGTTCCAGTGGTGCGCGCGGGCGTGACGCAGCACGTTCTGGACCGAGGCACGCGTGACGACGCCGCGCAGGGCACCGTCGGGCTGCGCCACGAGGTGCGTGTCCGTGAACTGCAGCAGGCGAAGATCGTCGTCCATCGCGTACATGTTACCGGGCGCTCCCCGGCCAGCAGGTGACCTGTTTCAACTTCGCGGAATCCATGGCGGATAGGACTGCCGACGCGATCCACAGTTCTGGGGTGTCGCCGCCGAAAATGTTAAACAGCCGCCGGGCAGCTGTCGCAAAGTGGCATCAGCACATCAATAACGGTAATGATCCGGCTTGTACGGGCCCTGCGGATCGACGCCGATATAGCGCGCCTGCCGGTCGGTGAGTACCGTGAGTTCGGCGTTGAGTTTCACCAGCTGCAGCCGCGCCACTTTCTCGTCCAGGTGCTTGGGCAGCACGTGCACGCCCACCGTGTACCGGTCGTGATGCGCCCACAATTCGATCTGCGCCAGCACCTGGTTGGCGAAGGAACTGCTCATCACATAACTCGGGTGGCCGGTGCCGCAGCCGAGGTTCACGAGGCGCCCCTCGGCCAGCAGGATGATGCGCTTGCCGTCCGGGAAGATCACGTGGTCGACCTGCGGCTTGATGTTCTCCCATTGATACGGCTTGAGCGAGGCGCAGTCGATCTCGTTGTCGAAGTGGCCGATGTTGCAGACGATGGCATTGTTCTTCATGCGCATCATGTGCTCGTGCGTGAGCACATGGAAATTGCCCGTGGCGGTCACGAAGATGTCGGCCTTGTCGGCCGCGTAGTCCATGGTCACCACGCGGTAGCCTTCCATCGCCGCCTGCAGCGCACAAATCGGATCGATCTCGGTGACCCACACCTGGGCCGAGAGCGCACGCAGCGCCTGCGCCGATCCCTTGCCGACGTCGCCATAGCCGGCGACCACCGCCACCTTGCCGGCGACCATCACGTCGGTGGCGCGCTTGATGCCGTCGACCAGCGATTCACGGCAGCCGTACAGGTTGTCGAACTTGCTCTTGGTCACCGAGTCGTTGACGTTGATGGCCGGGAAGGCCAGCTGGCCATCGCGCGCCATCTGGTAGAGGCGCTTGACGCCGGTCGTGGTCTCCTCCGAGACCCCGCGGATCGCCGCAAGGCGCGTGGAATACCAGCGAGGATCGCGCTTGAGGGTGGCCGTGATCGCGGCGAACAGCGCGGTCTCCTCCTCGCTCCCCGGATGGCGCAGCACGCTGGGGTCCTGCTCGGCCTTGGCGCCCAGGTGCAGCAGCAGCGTGGCATCCCCGCCGTCATCGAGGATCAGGTTGGCGTGCAGGTCATCGGGCCAGGCAAAGATACGGTGCGCGTAATCCCAGTACTGCTCGAGGGTCTCGCCCTTGTAGGCGTAGACGGCCGTGCCACGCGCGGCGATCGCCGCGGCGGCGTGATCCTGGGTCGAGAAGATGTTGCACGAGGCCCAGCGCACCTCGGCGCCGAGGGCCTGGAGCGTCTCGATCAGCACCGCGGTCTGGATCGTCATGTGCAGGGAGCCGGCGACGCGCGCGCCGCGCAGCGGCTGGAGCGGCGTAAATTCCTCGCGGATCGCCATCAGGCCGGGCATCTCGGTCTCGGCGATGGCGATTTCCTTGCGGCCCCAGTCGGCGAGCCTGAGGTCGGCGACGTGGAAGTCGCGGTTCTCGGTCACGGGTTTGATGGTGGCTTTCATGGCGTCACTACTCCTCGAGTGTCAGTCCTTAGGTAGTGAGCGCCGTTGGCTTTGCCTAGCCACAATGCACCAAGCCTGGCAGGGCGGGTCCCTGTCGCAGCGCTCCTCGGCGCACCGGCGTGCCGGCGGCGGCACGTCTGAGCGCAATTATAACGTGCGCGCGGGCCGGCCGACAACGGCGGCGGATCCGGCGGCTAATACCTGGCCCGGCCCCCGGACATGTCAAATATGGCGCCGGTGTTGAACCGGCTGGCGTCCGTACACAACCAGGCGACCAGCTGTGCGACTTGGCTGGCCGTGCCGAGCCTTTTCATCGGACTGTCCGCCACCATCGCGTCGAGGGCAGCGGTGCCGAGGGCGTGGATCATGCCGGTATCGATGGGGCCGGGTGCGACACAGTTTACAAAGACGTTTCGGCTCGCCACCTCGCGACTCAATGCCTTCGTGAAGGCGATGATGCCGGCGCTGGCGGCCGAGTAGGCCGCGAGAGTTGCGAGCCCTTCCTTTCCGGCCAGCGAGCCCATGTTTACAATTCGGCCACGGCCGGCGCGCAGCATGCGCGGCAGCACGGCCTGGGTGACCCGCATGGTGCCGGCCAGATTCAGGTCCAGTATCTGCTGCCAGTCTTCGCGGCGATGGCCGACGAAGTCCTGCGTCCGGCCGAGATACGCGGCGTTATTGATCAGGACATCAGGGTGTTCAGGATGGGGAAGGCGCGTCAGCGCGGCCGCAACGCCGTCGGCATCGGTGACGTCGACGACTTCGCTCGAGGCCCCCGGCACGGAGGCAGGCTCCGTGTCCCAGATGCGCACCGCCGCGCCGCTGGCCACCAGCAGTTCGCTGATCGCCCGACCGATGCCTTGGGCTCCACCGGTGACGATGACGAACTGGTCGTGAAGGTCATACGAATTGCGCCTGGTCCTTCGGACGAGGAAAAGCAGCGGCCTGGTGGAGCGGGGCGTCTCTGGTCAGTGCTTGTCCACGCGGCGAGCGATTCTGCGACCCGCCGCGGCCAGCGCGGCGGCGCGATCGGTGCGCTCCCAGGTGAAGCCCGGTTCTTCGCGGCCGAAATGGCCGTAGGCCGCCGTCTGGAAGTAGATCGGCCGCGCCAGATCGAGCATGACGCGCAGGCCGTAGGGCGTGAGGTCGAAATGGCGGCGCACCAGGGCGGTCAGTTCCTCGCGCGACAGCGCACTGGTGCCGAAGGCATCCACCATGATCGAAGTCGGCTCGGCGACGCCGATCGCATACGAGACCTGCACCTCGCAACGTTCGGCAAGCCCGGCGGCAACCAGGTTCTTGGCGACATAGCGCGCCGCATAGGCGGCCGAGCGATCGACCTTGGACGGGTCCTTGCCGGAAAATGCGCCACCGCCATGGCGCGCGAAGCCGCCGTAGGTGTCGACGATGATCTTGCGGCCGGTGAGTCCGCAGTCACCCACCGGTCCGCCGACCACGAAACGGCCGGTCGGATTGATGTGGTATTGGGTGCGCCTGTCGAGCCAGCGTTTGGGCAGCACCGGCTTGATGATCTCCTCCATCACCGCCTCGCGCAGCTTGCTCGTGGAGATCTCATCGCTGTGCTGCGTCGAGAGCACGATCGCCTCGATGCCCACGGGGCGGTCGTTCTCATAGCGCAGTGTCACCTGGCTCTTGGCGTCGGGCCGCAGCCAGGGGAGCCGGCCGCGCTTGCGCACCTGGGCCTGGCGCTTAACCAGGCCGTGCGCCAGCGTGATGGGCGCCGGCATCAGCACGTCGGTTTCGTTGGTGGCGTAGCCGAACATCAGGCCCTGATCGCCCGCGCCCTGCCGGCGCTTTGATTTGCGATCGACGCCCCTGGCGATGTCCGGGGACTGCTTGCCGATGACGTTGAGCACGCTGCAGCTGGCGCCGTCAAAACCCATCTCCGAGCTGTTGTAGCCGATGCCCAGCACGGTGCGGCGCACGAGCGCCTCGAGATCGATCCAGGCGGAAGTGGTCACTTCGCCCGCGACGATGACCACGCCAGTCTTGACCAGCGTTTCGCAGGCCACGCGGCCGCCCGGATCCACGAGGAGGATCGCGTCCAGCACCGCGTCGGAAATCTGGTCCGCGACCTTGTCCGGGTGACCTTCGGATACCGATTCCGACGTGAACAGGAAGCTGTTGGACATGGTGCAGGTCGCGGCTGGAAAGGGGCCGGCAGTATAGCGATCGGTGGCGGCCGACTAAAGCTGCGCCGCACGGATCGCGGAACGATCCGTGCGGCGCCTGGAACCGGCCTGAGGCCGGGATTTTAGCGCCCGGCGCTCGCGGAGAAGTCGCCGCGATTATCGGACTTCGCGGCAATGCCCGAGTCCGAGCCGGCATTCACGCCGTGCGCCGAACTGGCGCTGCCGCCGGCTGTGACGGGCACCGTCGGGCTGTTAAAACCAGCCTGCTGGTGGCCCGAACCGCCGGCGCTGGCCGACGCTGCCGGCGGCGCCGGTATCGTCGTGGACTTCGCCGTGGTGTTGGCCGTGGAAGCCGAGTTCGCTGCCGCCTGTTCGCTGGCCGCCGCAGCCTTGCCGGTCTTGCCGACGGCAGTCCTGCTGGCGTTTCCGGAGGTCCGGACCGCGGCATTGCCTGCCGCATTGCCCGCGGCGTCGCCCGCCGTAGCGGCATGCGTGCCCAGCTCCTGAGTGCTGTTCGCCGCGCCACCCACATCGCCGCCGAGGTCGCCGGCTCCGCCGAGCTTGCCGTTGCCGGCCAGGTTGCCGTTGCCACCGAAGTTGCCGAAGCTACCGGGGTTGCCGGGGCCACCGAGCATGCCGCCCGCGGCGCCGCCCAGCGTGCCGCCGACGGCCCCGCCCAGCAGCTGGGCGTTCGCGGGCGCCACGGCCAGACTCAGGGCCGCAACGAGTGCAGTGATCGCGAGATAGGTCTTCATGGGTCTACTCCTGTTTGCGGCCGGGAACTCCCGCGGCCTTCAACAGGTACAACGACGGGCGCAGGGCCTTTCATCCACGCGGGCGTCCGCAGAGGATTATGTGCAACCCTCAGGGCGGGCCCGTGGAGCGCAGGGATTCGCCGACCACGCCGTAACCGTAGATCTCATCGCGGCCGCGCGGGCCGAGGTCACGGGCGGTGAGAATCAAAGCCTGCCGGGCGTGCGCGGCGCCGTCGGGCTCCGCTCTGAACAGTCCGGCGAGCAGCCCCGCGACGATCGGCGCGGCATAGGAGGTGCCGCGCACCGTCGTGTAGCCATGCTGCAAGTCGGCGGCCCGCAGCCCGGCACCGGGCGCCGCGAACACGACGTGGGGGCCGCGGCCCGCTTCAGGCAATACGTGAGCGCGGGTGTCGACGGCGGTGACGGCGATAACGCCCGGCAGGGCCGCCGGATAGAGCGGCGGCGCGGCCGGACCGTCATTGCCGACGGCCGCGACCACCAGCACGCCGCGCGCCTGCACCGCGGCGACCACCCGCGCCAGCGCGGTATTTCGTGGCCCCACCAGGCTGACGTTGATCACCGCCACTCCGCCACGCGTCAGCGTGGCGAAGGCGAGGACCACCCGGTCGGTGGATCCGCCCGTCACCTCCCCGCAGTAGACATCGAAGGCGATCAAGCGCGCGCCGGGCAGCGCGCCGCGAAAACTCGCGGCGCTGCCGGCGATCAGCGAGGCCACCGCCGTGCCGTGCGCGGCCGGGACCGCGTGCCCGTCGCAACCACTCTGCTCGACATGGCTGAGCGCGAGCGCCGGGTGAGTGGGATCGACGCCGGAATCGATCATCCCGATGCCTGCGCCGGCGGACGGCGCGCCCGGCGGCGTGGCGTCCGGCGGCGCAGCGCCTGGCGCGAGCGGGGCGGCTTCCTCGCTGGCGGCACTGGGCAGGTAAATGTGGTTGTAGTCGTAATCGCCCGCCGGATCGATGTGCCGCAGCCGCGCCAGGGAGCGCGCGGTGGACAGGCCCGCAGGGCCGCGCAGCGTGAGAAGTTCGCCCTCCAGCCCCGCGAGCGCCTGGCGGCGCACGATCTCGAATCCCGCCGCCGTGGCGGCGCCGAGGGCCGCGGCCTCCGGTCCGAAGGCCAGCAGCTCGGCGCGCACGATCGGGGCGCCGTCCGGATCGGCTTCGATGAGCGCGCGGTGTTGGCGAATGAGGGCGCGTGCCGCGGCTGCGCGCGCGCCGACGAGGGGCGCGAGCAACCGATCCTGCGTGCCGGCAACGGCCTGCGTGGCCGTATCGATGACCTGTCCGGGCAGGGGCGGGGGCCCCGGCAGGGAGGGCAGTCCGAGTTGCGCGGCGACCGGACCGGCCAGCAGCGTCAGGAGCAACGCCGCGGCGCGCCGAGCGCGCGCCGGCGGCGGTACCGTGGAAGCTGGAGCTGTGGGCGACATGGCTGCTAAGTTAACGTCTCACGCAGCGGAATCAATCCAGCGGTGGCGGGAAGAAATGCCGGGCGTCGGACGTATCTATCCATGACGGACCAGCAGCGTGCAGCGCTGGCTGCGTTTCGCGAGCAGCTCGTCGCGCTGCTGCCGCGGCTGCGGCGCCTCGCGCGTGGGTTCGCGCGGGTGCCGGCCGACGCCGACGACCTCGTGCAGCTGGCGCTCGAGCGCGCCCTGCAGCGGTGGCTGCAATGGCAGCCCGGCACGCGGCTCGACAGCTGGGTGTTCGGCATCATGCGCAATGCCTGGCTGGACGAGCTGCGCGCCCGCCGGCGGCGCGGTGAGGTCCTGCTGGCCGAAGAGGCGGGCGCGGAAGTGGCAGCCGCTGGCGGGGCGCAGCCGCTCGAGGCCCTGGCCATCGAGGCCGCGCTGCACGAGTTGCCCGAGGAGCAGCGCATGGCGGTGCTGCTGGTGCTGGTGGAGGGCCTCTCCTACAAAGAGGCGGCCGAGGCGCTGGGCGTGCCCATCGGGACGCTGACCAGCCGCCTGTCGCGCGGCCGCGAGGCGCTGGCACGGACGCTGGCCTGAGCGCCGGAGCGGTACGAGTCGAGGGTTCAAGCATGACGCCTGAGAATGAACAGCTGATGGCCTACGTGGACGGCGAACTCGAGGCCGAGGCACGGGCGCGATTTGAGCGGGCGATGGCCGCCGATCCGGCGCTGGCCCGGAGCGTCGCGGCGCAGCGCGCGCTGCGTGCGCGTCTGGTCGCGGGCCTGGACCGGCAGCTGGCCGAGCCGCTGCCCGATCGCCTGCTGCACACCGCGCGCACGGCCCCGGCTGGCCCGGTCGCCGTGGCGACACTGGACGCGTGGCGCGCCCGGGGCCCGTCGCGCCCGCTGCGCGCGCGGGCCTGGGCGCTGCCCGCGACCCTGGCGGCCAGCCTGCTCCTCGCCGCCGTGCTGGGCGTGGCGCTGTGGCGCGAACCCGGCGCCGGCGGCCTCGCGCTGCAGAACGGACAGCTGCTGGCCCGCGGTCCGGTGGCGGCAGCGCTCTTCGGCCAGCTCGTCAGCGCGCAGCCCGCGGACGCCGCCGTGCGGATCGGGCTCAGTTTCCGCGACCACGCCGGCCGGCTGTGCCGGACGTTCATGGTGCAGGCCCAGGGTAGCGCCGGCATCGCCTGCCGCGCCGGGCCGGACTGGGTGATTGAAAGTGTGGCGGCCGCTCCGGCCGAGGCGGAGGCCGGCAGCCGGCTGAGGATGGCCGGCAGCGACTGGCCGGCTTCGCTCATGCGCGAGGTGGAGCAGCGCATGGACGGCGAGGCACTGGATGCCCCCGGCGAACTGCGCGCCCGCGCTCGGCATTGGGAGCCCTAGAGGGGGCGACCCGCCGCGCCCCGGGGGACGGGGCCCACGGATCGATTCCGCAATTGCCGCAGCCGCGCGGCTCGGGGACAATGCGCGCCCCATCCCGCCCTGGCCCGGTCAGACGAGAATTCCATGCCGACACGCCGCGAGCTCGCCAACGTCATCCGCGTCCTGGCCATGGATGCCGTGCAGCAGGCCAATTCCGGTCATCCGGGCGCGCCGATGGGCATGGCGGACCTGGCGGAAGTGCTGTGGCGGGAGTTCCTCAAGCACAACCCCGCGAACCCGCGCTGGTGGAACCGCGATCGCTTCGTGCTCTCGAACGGCCACGCCTCGATGCTGCTGTATGCGCTGCTGCATCTCACCGGCTATTCCCTGGAGATGGAAGAGATCCGCCACTTCCGCCAGCTCGGCAGCCGCACCGCCGGGCACCCGGAGCACGATCTTTCGATCGGCATCGAGACCACGACCGGTCCGCTCGGCCAGGGCCTGGCGAACGCCGTCGGCATGGCGCTCGCGGAGAAAGTGCTCGCGGCGCAGTTCAACCGTCCCGGGCTGGCCGTGGTCGATCACCACACCTGGGTCTGTGTCGGGGACGGCTGCCTCATGGAGGGCATCTCGCACGAGGCATCCTCCCTGGCCGGCACGCTGGGACTGGGCAAGCTCATCTGCCTGTACGACGACAATGGCATTTCCATCGACGGCAAGGTCGAGGGCTGGTTTGGCGACGACACCGCCCGGCGATTCGAGGCCTATGGCTGGCAGGTCATACGCGCCATCGACGGCCAGGACGGCGAGGCGGTGGCCGCCGCGATCCGCGCGGCCCTGGCGGATACGGCGCGCCCCTCGATGTTGTGTTGCCGCACGGTAATCGGCTATCCGGCCCCGACGCGCGGCGGCACCGCCAAGGCCCACGGCGAGGCGCTCGGCGTGGAGGAAGTGGCGGCGGTGCGCAAGCTGCTCGGCTGGACCGAGCCGCCCTTTACGGTGCCCGCCCCGCTCCGTGAGGCCTGGGACGGACACGCGCGGGGCCGCGCCGCCGAGCTGGCCTGGCAGGAGCTGTACGCGCGCTACCAGGCCGAGTATCCGCAGCTCGCGGCGGAACTGGCGCGCCGCATGCGCGGGGAGCTGCCCGCGGCCTGGCCGCAGTTGCGCGCCCAGCTGTATGCCGGGACGGCGGCGATCGGCGCCGCGCAGGCGACGCGGGTCTGCTCGCAGCAGGTGCTCAACGTCATCGGCGAGGGCCTGCCGGAGCTGCTCGGTGGGTCCGCCGATCTCACCGGCTCGAATAACACCCTGCGCCAGGGCGCGCGTGTCATCACGCACGCGGATGCCTCGGGGAGTTATCTGCACTACGGCGTGCGCGAGTTCGGCATGAGCGCCGTGATGAACGGGATCGCCCTGCACGGGGGCTTCATTCCCTTCGGCGGCACCTTCCTGACCTTTTCCGACTACGCGCGCAACGCGGTGCGCATGGCCGCGCTGATGCGCCAGCGGGTGATCCTGGTTTATACGCACGATTCGATCGGGCTGGGCGAGGACGGACCGACGCACCAGCCGGTCGAACACCTGGGGAGCCTGCGTCTCATGCCCCACCTGCAGCTGTGGCGTCCGGCCGATGCGCTCGAGACGGCGGTGGCCTGGAGCGCGCTCATCGAGCGTACGGACGGTCCGGGCTGCCTGGTGCTGACGCGCCAGAGCCTGCCGCAGCTGACGGGCGCCGTTGCGCCGGCGACGATCGCCCGCGGCGGCTACGTGCTGCTTGACTGCGCGGGCGCTCCCGAGCTCATCGTGATGGCGACGGGTTCGGAAGTGTCGCTCGCCATGGAGGCGGTCCGCGCGGCCCAGGGGCGCGGTGTGCGTGTGCGCCTCGTCTCGATGCCCTGCACCAGCGTCTTCGACGCGCAGGACGCCGCCTGGCGCGAGGCGGTCCTGCCCGCGGCGGTGAGCCGGCGCATCGCGGTGGAGGCGGGGGCCACCGGCCTGTGGTGGCGCTACGTGGGCAGCCAGGGCCGCGTGCTCGGCATCGATGAGTTCGGCGCTTCGGGCAAGGCGCCGGAACTGTTCCGGAAATTCGGTTTCAGCGCGGAAAATGTGCTCAGCGCCATATCAAGTTCGATACCATGAGTAGGAATGCTTACGTCGGGGCGCGGGCCCCCAATTTCAGGGAGCAGACATGACAGTGAGGGTTGGCATCAACGGTTATGGCCGCATCGGCCGCAATGTGCTGCGGGCCTTGTATGAGGCCGGCCGGCAGAAAGAAATCCAGATCGTGGCCATCAATGACCTGTGCGATTCGCAGACCAACGCGCATCTGACGCGTTACGACACGGCCCACGGCAAGTTCCCGGGCCAGGTCAGCGTCGAGAGCGACGCGATCATCGTCAATGGCGATCGGATCAAGGTGGTCGCGCAGCGCGATCCGGCGCAGATTCCCTGGGGCGCGATGGGCGCGGAGTTCGTGCTCGAGTGCACGGGCTTCTTCACCACCAAGGCGGACGCCGGCAAGCACCTGGCGGGCGGCGCCAAAAAAGTGGTGATTTCGGCCCCCGGCGGCAAGGACGTGGACGCCACCATCGTCTATGGCGTCAACCACAACGTGCTGAAATCGACGCACACGGTGATCTCCAACGCCTCCTGCACCACCAACTGCCTGGCGCCGCTCGCCAAGGTGCTCAATGACGGTGTGGGCATCGCGAGCGGCCTGATGACCACCATCCACGCCTACACCAACGACCAGCGCCTGACGGATGTGTTCCATGAGGACATCCGCCGTGCGCGCTCGGCGACCATGTCCCTGATCCCGACCAAGACCGGCGCCGCGGCCGCGGTCGGCCTGGTGCTGCCCGAGCTCAAGGGCCGGCTCGACGGCTTCTCGATCCGCGTCCCGACCATCAACGTGTCGCTGGTGGACCTGACCTTCACGCCCAAGCGCTCCACCAGCATCGAGGAGATCAACAAACTGGTGAAGGCCGCGGCGGGCAGCGGGCCGCTGCAGGGGATCCTGGCCTACACCGACGCGCCGCTGGTCTCGATCGACTACAACCACGACCCGGCATCCTCCACCTATGACGCGACCATGACGCGCCTCATCGAAGGCAATCTGGTGAAGGTCTGCGCGTGGTACGACAACGAGTGGGGTTTCTCCAACCGCATGCTCGATACCACCCTCGCCTGGTCGCGCGCGGCCTGAGGTTCGCGACCACCCATGGCTATCCTGCGCATGGCGGACCTGGCGCTGGCGGGCAAGCGGCTGCTGATTCGCGAGGACCTGAACGTGCCGGTCAAGGATGGCGCCGTCACCAGTGACGCGCGCATCCGGGCCGCGCTGCCCACGATCCGGCTGGCGCTGGAGCGGGGCGCCCGGGTCATGATCCTCTCGCATCTGGGGCGGCCCAAGGAGGGCCAGTGCGAGCCGGAATTTTCCCTGGCGCCGGTGGCCGTACGCCTGTCCGAACTGCTGGGCGCACCGGTGCCACTGGTCGGTGACTGGCTCGATGGCGTCGAGTGCGCGCCCGGCAGCGCGGTGCTGTGCGAGAACGTGCGCTACAACAAGGGTGAGAAATCGGACGACGAGGCCCTGGCGCGTCGCATCGCCGCACTCTGCGATATCTACGTGATGGACGCCTTCGGCACCGCGCACCGGGCCGAGTGCAGCACGCATGGCATCGGGCGCTTTGCGCCGGTGGCCTGCGCCGGACCGCTCCTGGTGGCCGAACTGGAGGCGCTCGAGCGTGCCCTGAAGAAGCCGGCGCGCCCGCTGCTGGCCATCGTGGCCGGCTCGAAGGTCTCGACCAAGCTCATGGTGCTGGAGGCGCTGCTGGAAAAAGTCGACATGCTGATCGTCGGCGGCGGCATCGCCAACACCTTCCTCGCCGCCAGCGGCGTGCAGGTGGGCAAGTCGCTGTGCGAGACCGAGATGCTCGACATGGCGCGGCGACTGCTGGAGCGCGCGCGGGAGCGCGGCGCCGCCATTCCACTGCCGACCGACGTCGTGGTGGCGCGGGAGTTGGCCGCCACGGCGCACGCCGACGTGCGCCCGGTGGGCGAAGTGAGCGCGGAGGACATGATCCTGGACATCGGGCCCGACACGGCCGAACGTTTCAGCGCGCTGATCCGGTCCGCCGGCACGGTCCTGTGGAACGGGCCCGTGGGCGTGTTCGAGTTCGACCAGTTCGGCGAGGGCACGCGCGCGATCGCCAATGCCATCGCGAGCAGCGCCGCCTACTCGCTCGCCGGTGGCGGGGATACCCTCGCGGCCATCGAGAAATACGGGGTCCAGGACGGCATCTCCTATATTTCCACGGGCGGCGGCGCATTCCTGGAGTTCGTCGAGGGCAAGACGCTCCCCGCGGTCGCCATGCTGCAGACCCGCGCCGGTGTAGGATCAGCCTGATATGGATACCGCACGGCGCACCAAGATCGTCGCGACGCTGGGTCCGGCCACCGATGACCCGGCTGTGATGGCAGGGATGATCGAGGCCGGGCTCGATGTCGCCCGCATCAACTTCTCCCACGGCACGCGCGATTCGCAGCGCCGGCGCGTCGAACTGGTGCGCGCCAAGGCGCTGGCCGCCGGGCGCAACGTCGGGGTGCTGGCCGACCTGGCCGGCCCGAAGATCCGCATCGAGAGTTTCGTGACCGGCTGTGTGCAACTGGCCGAAGGCGCGCCCTTTGCGCTCGATACCGCGCTCGATGCCTCGGCGGGCAACAGCAGCGAGGTCGGCTGCGCCTACCAGAACCTCCCCGCGGACGTGCGCGCCGGCGACAACCTGCTGCTCGCCGACGGGCAGATCGTGCTCGGCGTGGAACGGGTCGCCGGCAGCCGCATCTACTGCGTGGTGCGCGTGGGCGGCGAACTGTCGAACCGCAAGGGCCTGAATCGCCAGGGCGGCGGCATTTCCGCCCCGGCGCTCACCGAGAAGGATCTGGAGGATGTACAGCTGGCGGCCGAACTCGGCATCGATTACCTGGCTGTTTCATTCGCGCGCGACGCGGATGACATGCGCCGCGCACAGAGCGAACTGCGCAAGTGGCGGGGCGAGGCGCGCGTGGTCGCCAAGATCGAGCGCCACGAGGCACTCGACAACCTGGCCGGCATCCTGGCGGTCACCGACGTGGTCATGGTCGCGCGCGGTGATCTGGGTGTGGAAATGGGCTACGCCGAGCTGACCGGATTGCAGAAGACCATCATCCGCCAGTCCCTCGCCCGCAATCGCGTGGTGATCACCGCCACGCAGATGATGGAATCGATGATCCAGAATCCGATGCCGACGCGCGCGGAGGTGAGCGACGTCGCCAATGCGGTGCTCGACGGCACCGACGCCGTGATGCTCTCGGCCGAGACCGCGGCCGGCAAGCATCCGGTGAAGGCCGTGCAGGCGATGGCCGACGTGATCCGCGGCGCGGAGAAATACCAGCTTGGTGCGCCGCCGGGCGTGGTGCGCGTCGAGGACGAATTCAGCAACACCGAAGAGGCGATCTCGCGTGCGGTCATGTACACGGCCAATCACCTGCGCGTGCGCGCCATCGTGGCGCTGACCGAGTCCGGTCTCACGCCGCTGTGGATGAGCCGGATCCGCGCCGACATTCCGATCTTCGCCTTCACCCGTCATCCGGTCACGCGCCGCCGCGTGACCTTGTATCGCGGCGTCTATGCCGTGCCCTTCGACATCACGCACACCGATCCGCAGCAGCTGTATCACGCCATCTTCGCCCAGCTGCTGGGCCTGCGCCTCGTGGACATCAACGACCTGGTGATCCTCACCAAGGGCGACATGACCGGGATCGTCGGCGGCACCAACTCCATGCAGATCGTGCGGGTGACGCAGCGCTGAGGGCAGGCGCGCCGAGGCGGCGGAGGTGGCGGAAGCACGGATCGGGCGCCCACGACTGGGCGTGGCGACTCGTCAGCCGGCGGGTTTGACCAGCCCCTGCAGGTCCGCCAGCAGCTGCCTGGAGTGGGTCTTGGGATCCACCTCGATGTAGTGCCTGGCGATGCGGCCCTGTGGATCGATCACGAAAGTGTCGCGACGGGCGTAGCCCATCATGCTGAGCACCCCATAGGCCTTCGCGACCGACTTGTCGGCGTCGGCCAGCACCGAGAAGGGCAGGCTGTAGCGGGTGGCGAAGGCCTTCTTCGAAGCGACGTCCTGCACGCTGATGCCGAGCACATTCACGCCGAGTTTGCGGTAGGCAAAGATATTGTCCCGGAATTCGCAGGCCTCCGCGGTGCAGCCGGGCGTCTGATCCATCGGATAGAAATAGACGACCAGCCACTTGCCGCGCTGCTCGGCCAGACTGACCCAGGCCTCATGCTGGTCCTGCAGGCGAAAGGCGGGCGCCGGCGTACCGATGGCCGCTTCGGCCGCGCTCCGCGCCGGCACCCCTGAGCACAGCAGCACTGCCAGCAGCGCCGGGCACAGGATCCTGCGACGAAAAACGAGACTTCGGTTCATGCCAGCGCTCCACGATTTGCGGTTATCTTATGCCCGTGAACGTACCTCCGTCACTGAGCCCGGGGGCCGGAGTCGGGAGCACTGTCGGCCTGGTGCTGCCGGGGGGCGGTGCGCGCGCCGCCTACCAGGTGGGGGTGTTGCGGGCGATCGCCGACATGCTGCCGGGATCGTCCAATCCTTTTCCGATCATCGTCGGCACCTCCGCCGGCGCGGTCTCGGCCGCGGTCCTGGCGACGGAGGCCTTTCGCTGGCACAAGGCGGTCGACGCGCTGGAGCGCGTGTGGGCCGATTTTCACGTCGAACAGGTGTTTCACGCTGACGCCTGGAGCATGCTGCGCTCGGGCATGCACTGGGGCCTGTCGCTGATGTCCGGGGGCCTGCTGCTGCCCCCGCCACAAGCGCTGCTCGACAACCGGCCGCTCCGCCACCTGCTCGAGCGCAATATCCACTGGAGTCACTTGCGCACCAGCGTGCGGCGCGGAGCCCTGAAGGCGCTGGCGCTGTGCGCCACGAGCTACAGCAGCGCCGCTTCCGTCGCCTTCTTCGACGGCCAGAGCGACCTGCCCGACTGGGACCGGCACCAGCGCCTCGGCCGGCGCGAATCCCTGACGATCGATCACCTGATGGCGAGCATGGGTGTGCCGTTGCTGTTTCCGCCGGTGAACCTGGACGGCGAGTACTACGGAGACGGCGCGCAGCGGCAGCTGTGGCCGCTGAGTCCGGCGATCCACCTCGGGGCCGATCGACTGCTGATCATAGGCGTGCGCTCGGAGCAGGGCGCGGGCGTGAGCGCGCGGGCGCGCACCATCATCGAGGCGCCGACCCCCGGCCAGCTGTTTGGCTACATGCTCGACACGCTGTTCATGGACCAGATCTACGCCAACGTCGAGCACGTGGCCCGCCTGAACCAGGTCGCCGAGGTGGCCCCGCAGGCCGTGCCCGGCGTGCACAAGGTGGCGACGCTGATGATCGCGCCAAGCGAGGACCTGCGCCTGATCGCCACCCGTCACGTGAGCAGCCTGCCGCGCCCCTTGAGGGCGCTGCTGCGCGTCATGGGCGCGCGCGGCACGGCGGGCGCGCAGCTGGCCAGCTACCTGATGTTCGAGGCCAGTTATACCCGGGAGCTGATCGCGCTCGGGGTGAAAGATGCCCGGGCGCAGGCCGATGAGCTGGTGGAATTTCTCGGCGGCGGCCAGCTGGCCCGCACGATCATGCTGCCGGCGCTGCAGCTCGAAGGCGGCAAGTCGCGGTTCGGCAGCCGCTGATCGGCGCCGCTGGCTGCTCAGGGCCGCGGCTGCCACAATAGCTCCCCCGGCGCCGTGCTGATCGCGGCGCTGCGGTATCGGGGGAGCCAGGTGGAAGAAGAACTCAGGAAAGCGGCGCTCGACTACCACCGGCTGCCGACGCCGGGCAAGATCTCGCTCACGCCGACCAAGGCGCTCACGAACCAGCGCGACCTGTCGCTGGCCTATTCGCCCGGCGTGGCCTACGCGAGCCTCGCCATCAGGGACAATCCGCTGGAAGCGGCCAGCCTCACGTCGCGGGCCAACCTGGTCGCGGTGGTCACCAACGGCACGGCGGTGCTCGGACTGGGCAACATCGGGCCGCTGGCGGGCAAGCCGGTCATGGAGGGCAAGGGCTGCCTGTTCAAGAAATTCGCGGGCATCGATGTCTTCGACCTCGAGATCGCGGAGTCCGATCCGGCGCGGTTCGTGGACATCGTCGCGGCCCTCGAGCCCACTTTCGGCGGCATCAACCTCGAGGACATCAAGGCGCCGGAGTGCTTCTACATCGAGCGCAAGCTCCGTGAGCGCATGAAGATTCCGGTGTTCCACGACGACCAGCATGGCACCGCGATCATCGTGGCCGCGGCGGTGCTCAATGGCCTCAAGGTGGTCGGCAAGGACATCGGCAAGGTGAAAGTGGCCGGCTCGGGCGCCGGCGCCGCCGCGCTGGCCTGCCTCGATCTGCTCGTGGCGGTTGGCCTGAAGAAGGAAAACGTGACCATCGCCGACAGCAGCGGCGTGGTCTACCAGGGACGCGCGAAGACCGACGCCGACAAGCTGCGCTACGCCCAGGTGACCAACAAACGCACGCTGGCGGAAATCGTCGGGGACGCGGATATCTTCCTGGGCCTGTCCGGTCCGGGCGTGCTCAAGGCGGAGGATGTGGCCCGCATGGGGCCGCGCCCGCTGATCCTGGCGCTGGCCAATCCGGAGCCGGAGATCCGACCGGAGCTGGCGCAGGGCGTGCGTCCCGACTGCATCGTGTGCACCGGCCGCTCCGATTATCCGAACCAGGTGAACAACTCCCTGTGTTTCCCCTTTATCTTCCGTGGCGCGCTCGACGTCGGCGCCACGGTGATCAACGAGGCGATGAAGCTCGCCACCGTGCACGCGCTCGCCGAGCTGGCGCAGGCCGAGCAGTCGGACGTGTGCACCGCCGCCTATGGCGAGAGCGGTGCGAGCTTCGGCCCGGATTTCCTGATTCCGCGTGCCTTCGATCCGCGCCTCATCACCACCATTGCTCCGGCCGTGGCCAAGGCCGCCATGGACAGCGGCGTGGCCACGCGGCCGATCACCGACCTCAACGCGTATCGGGCCGGCCTGGCGCAGTACGTCTACCAGTCCGCCTCGGCGATGCGCATCGTGTTCGCCTCGGCACAGCGGCGGCCCAAGCGCCTGATCTATGCCGAGGGCGAGGACCCGCGCGTCCTGCAGGCCGTGCAGGTGGTGGTCGATGAGGGTCTTGCGCATCCGATCCTGGTGGGGCGCACCGAGCTGATCGCCGCGCGCATCGAGAAGCTGGGGCTGCGCCTCAAGCTGGGCGAGAATTGCGAGGGTGTGAACGTGCTGAGCGATGCGCGTTTCCGCGACGCCTGGACGGAGTATTACCAGCTGGCCTGCCGGGACGGAGTCACGCGCGCGCTCGCCATGGAGGAGATGCGCAGCCGCACCACGCTCATCGGCGCCATCCTCGTGCGCCGCGGCGACGGCGACGCGATGCTGTGCGGCACCGTGGGCGACTACCTCGATCACCTCAAGTACGTGCGCCGGGTCATCGGGCTGCGCAGCGGCGTCAGCACCGTGGCCACCATGCAGATGCTGATCCTCAATGACCGGCAGCTGTTTTTCTGCGATACGCACGTCAACCGCGATCCCGACGCGGCGCAGATCGCCGAGATGACGCTGCTGGCCGCCGAGCAGGTGACCCGCTTCGGGCTGACACCGCGGGTGGCGCTGCTCTCGCATTCGAGCTTCGGCAGCTCCGACGCGCCCTCGGCCCGCAAAATGCGCGCGGCGCTGGCACTGATCGGCGAGCGCGCGCCAGACCTGGAGGTGGACGGTGAGATGCGGGCCGATTCGGCCCTGTCGAGCGCGATCCGTGAAAACGAGTTCCCGAATTCCCGGCTCCGGCACGACGCCAACCTGCTGATCATGCCCAACGTCGATACGGCGAACGTCTGCTACAACGCGCTGCGCATCGCGGCCGGAGGCGGGGTGATCGTCGGCGGCATCCTGCTGGGCATCGCACAGCCGGTGCACATCATGACGCCTTCCTCGACGGTGCGGCGCATCGTCGACATGACGGCAGTCGCGGTGGCGGACGCCGGCGCGCTGGGCGTGGCCGCGGGCGCGCGGTCGGCCGGGTAAGCGCAGCCGTTGAACGTCGTTTATCGGAGCGGCGTCGGCCGCGTCTGCCCGGGCTGCCGGCGTCCGATTGCGCAGTGCGCCTGCCGGGACGCCCGCGGCCAGGCGGCACACCGCGGTGGCGGTGCGGTGCGGGTGGGACGCGCGACGCAAGGCCGCGCCGGCAAGGTGGTGTCGGTCATCAGCGGGCTGCCGCTGCCCGAGGCGGAACTCGCCGCGCTGGCCGCCGAGCTCAAGAAGCGCTGCGGCTCGGGAGGCACGGTGCGGGCCGGCACGATCGAGATCCAGGGCGAACATCGCGACACGCTGGTCGCGGAGCTCGTCAAGCGCGGCTACAGCGCGAAGCGCTCGGGCTAAAGCGCGGCGTTGCCGACATAACTGCTTCGAGCATCGGAGGAAGCAAAATGAGCGCAACAAAACTCGTCGCAACCATGCTGCTGGCGCTGGTGGCCACTGCCGGCATCACCGAGGAACATCAGCACGAGACCGCTGAGCAATTGGGCAAGGTGAGCTTTGCCACCTCCTGCAATGGCGCCGCCCAGAAGGACATCAACCGCTCGGTAGCGCTGCTCCATTCCTTCCAGTTCAGCCGTGCCATAGAAGGTTTCAAAGCCGTGCTGAGAGCAGACGCGAGCTGCGCCATCGCCTACTGGGGCATTGCATTGAGCGATTGGGGCAATCCCTTCGCGCCAGGGCAAAAGGACCAGGGTCAATTGCAACTCGGGCGGGAGGCCGCCGATCGCGGCGTTGAGCTCGGCGCCAAGACGGAGCGCGAACGCGCCTATCTCAGGGCCGTCGGCAAGCTATACGGCAACTTCGAAGGAACGCCCCAGCGAGTACGGTTGCTCGCCTATCGCGACGCCATGGGGGACGCCGCGGCACAATACCCGGAAGACCACGAAGCGCAGATCTTCTACGCCTTGGCGCTTGCGGCCGCGGAAGATCCCGGCGACAAGACTTACGCGGACCGGGTCAAGGCAGGAAAAATTCTGGAGAATCTGTTCGAGCAGCAGCCGACCCATCCTGGCCTGGCCCACTATATTATTCATGCCTACGATGTGCCTGCGCTGGCGAGCCAGGCGCTCATGGCGGCGCGACGCTACGCGACAATTGCCCCCGACGCACCCCACGCGCTGCACATGCCGTCCCATACATTTACCCGGTTGGGATACTGGCAGGAATCGATCACCAGCAATGTGGCCGCTGCAGCGGCAGCGCGGCGCCAGGGCCAGACAGCGGAAGAACTGCATGCGAGCGACTATGAGACTTACGCCTACTTGCAGACCGGGCAGGACCGGGCGGCAGCGCGGATCGTGGCTTCCCTGCCGGAAATAGCATCGCGCTTCGATCCGAAGGCCCTGCTGACGGGCGCCGGACCTCCGCCCGCTGGTTATTTTGCACTCGCGGCGATTCCGGCACGCTACGCGTTGGAGCGCCGCGACTGGAGCCAGGCGGAGCAGCTCGTGGTGCGGGAGACCCCGTTTCCTTACACCGAGGCGGTGACCTGGTTTGCTCGGGGACTGGGCGCGGCGCGACTCGGGCACTCTGCGGCAGCAGGCGAGGCAGCGGCGGCGCTGCAGCGACTGCAGGAGCGCCTCTTGAGTGCCAACGAGCCTTACTGGGCGCGGCAGGTTGAAATCCAGCAACTCGCGGTCTCGGCGTGGACTGCGTGGGCGGCGGGTGAGAAGAAGGAAGCACTGCGGCAGATGGAATCAGCGGCGGAATTGGAAGACGGGACGGAGAAGAGTGCGGTGACTCCCGGACCGCTAGCCCCGGCGCGGGAACTGCTGGCGGAGATGTGGCTGGAAATGGGCCAGCCTGCCACGGCATTGGAGCAGTTTGCAGCGACCCTCCGGCAGGAACCGCAGCGCTTCCGTTCGCTCTACGGAGCGGCGCACGCGGCCCAGCTCAGCGGGAAACGCGACGCGAGTCTGACGTATTTTCGCGAGCTGTTGCTGGTTTGTGCCCGCTCCGACCAGCCGGCACGATCCGAACTGCAAGAGGCGGTGCGATCGGGCGCGCAGCACTAGCCATGGCCGACCCGCCCCCTGGCCGAGGCGGGCAGGCTGGAGACTCCAGGCCGCCGCTTGGCGCCAGCTAAACGGTGACCGTGTTGCCGTTGAATCGGGTGAACGTAAAGCCGTTGAAGGGCTCGTTATAGGTAGAGCGCTGATCCCGAAGAATACTGATGGTCACCGCCTCACCGAGCAGGAGAGCTTGCTCGGCGTCCGAGCGCCAGTGCACACCGGCCATGTCACGGCCCAATGCAATATTGTTGGCCAGCTTGTTCAGTTCTCCGCCCACCGTGATCTGCGCCGCATCGGCGCCTGTGTAGGGCAGCAGGGACTGACCGTCGTCGGAAGCGACGACAGGGCCTGGTAGCACAAAGGCTTCGTTGAAGAAGGCCTTCAGCGCGGTGACGCAGGCACCGGCGATCACACCGTGACCCTCAGCGTAAGAGGGATGTTGGGGGTTGCCTTCCGGATACGCAGCAGGGAGCAGGCAGGAGCCGTACCTGGAGAAAATCTGGGCGAGTGCTCGAGAGTTCAGTACCTCACTGTGGATCGGGTATCTGGCCGCTCCCGTGATGGTGTTGTGGACGAGGCCGCCGTACGCAATCGGGCGCAGGGTACGATGCACGATCCACTTCTGGTACCACACGGCCTTGAGGGCCCGGTTCGAGACTTCGCCCAGCAGATCCAGGATGTATTGTGAACCGAAGGTTTGCACCCCGGCCTGATTTTTTATGGCGAGATAGGGGTTTCCCGGATTTAAAGGAGCGCCGTGGGTGAGCAGCCACTGCGCCGCGAACAGATAGGCCTGAAAGGTAGTATCCGAATGGACCCAGGCTCCCAAATCGCGACCGTTCTTGAGGTAGCTCGAACCGGTAATCAAATTGGCCGCAAAGGGCCCTTGTCCATTCTGCACTGCCAGCCAGGGCCCGAACGTGGTCAGGTAGTCCGTGCCTGCGGCATAGGTACCGTACTTCTGCACGACGCTGAGGGTTCCAAAGTTCAGCTGCGGGAGGAAGAACTGAGAGCGGTACGGTCCGATCAGATCGCCCGGTCTGATCCCACGGAACAGTGTGGCGGCCGTGACCTGCCCGTTCACTTTGGGTCCGGCGAAGTCGGACAGTCTATTGAGGTCGGCGATCGCCGCGGTGGTGAGCGGTTCCGCGCCGTACTGGGAGAATGGAATGTCGCGGGCCATGGCCATCCAGTAGTCTTCGACCATCTCTCCTGCTCGACGCGCACTCGCCAGTCTCGGGGCAGGCGGAATGGTCATTTGGGCGCAGTCGGTTCCTTCCAGATCGAACGCCAGTCCTCCCTGAGGGTTCGAAAACTTCACGTTTCCGCCCAAGGGGATGTTCGCGAAATCACCCGGATTGCCGCTGTCGACGGCGGTCAGCAGAGCCTGGTATGCGGCCGGCTCAACTTCACCGATGCTGTTGTGGGGCAGACCCTGGGAGCAATTGCCGATGAAGTTGGAGTACCGCGCCTCGTCGCCGTTGGAGATCTGGAGTGGAGTGGAGACTCTGCGTTCCGCCGCCGCCGCGCTGATCCGAATGTTATAGGACCGCCCTGTGCGCGATGAGGCATCGTCAGCATCGGCATCGCCCTCATCAGCTCTGGTTTTCTCGCTGAGCAGGAACGCAGGCAGGCCGACACCTGTGGCGGCTGCGACCGCGGTGGAGACGCTCACGCGACCGAAGAAGGAGCGCCTGCTCAGCGCATTGGATGTTGCGCTGATCGCCGCATCCTGGGCGCCACGCCTGGGCTCGAACTGCTGCTGGTTGTCCTCAGATTTTTCACTCGTTTCGTTGATGCTCATACAGCCTCCTTCAACGAATGCTGTCTGGACTGATTGCCGCGCTTCGACCGCCGGCGGCCGCTCTTCGCCGGTAGAGCCGGGGTCGATGAATTGGATGTACGGGGCGCGCGCCGCTCCCTAGGGCCGCACGCTATTGCGGGCGCCGTGTGCGTCGGTCAGGGTAATCGAGGGTTCGCCGCCGTTCGAATCCACCACGATGTAGGTCGGGTCGATCCCGCCGCCGAGCGTCATCGCGGAGCCCTGCGCCGTCGTCGCGATCTTCACGGTCGGCCGTCCGTCGGCCCGGATGAGCCGGAAGAGCACGGTCTCGGGCATGGGCTGCGCGTCCTTCTGGATCGTGCCGTCGGCGAAACGTGCCGGTCCGGCCGGCAGGACGTGTATCGAGGCACGGATCCGCCCTTGTGCATCGACGATGTCGAGGCCCTGCGCGCGCAGCATCGGCGCCGCCGCAGCGGCTTCCCCGGCCGCAAGGGGCCGGATGATCGACGCGGCCAGCAGGCTCAGGTTCAGGATCGTAAGGATCATCAGCCAGCGTGTCTTCGCCATGATGCGGTCCTCCGTTCAGCTCTCTTCAGCCCTGGAACCTCGCCGCCTTGTGGCGGCCTTCGCCGTAAGGCTCGTTCTTCGACTGTCAGCCGGATTCCAATGTTCAGCGGCACCATGGAGTGACCTCCCGGCCCCGGCGCAACTCAGCTCGCGGTCTGTGTCAGCGCCGCGTGGCGCACGCTCACTTCCGGCAGCGTGCGCGCAAAGCGCTCCGCGAGGCGTTCCGCGATGTAGACCGAGCGGTGCTGGCCGCCGGTGCAGCCGACCGCGACGGTGAGGTAGCGGCGCGCGCTATCGCGGTAGGCGGGGAGGCGCGAGTCCAGGAAGGTCGCGACGTCGGCGATGAATGCGGCCACGCCGGGCTGCTGTTCCAGGAAGCGCACCACCGCCGCATCGCGGCCGGTCAGGGGGCGGAGCGTTTTATCCCAGTAGGGATTGGGCAGCGAGCGCGCATCGAAGACGAAATCGGCGTCGCCGGGAATCCCGTACTTAAAGCCGAAGGATTCGAACAGGAGCGACAGCCGGTCCGGCGTGCGCGGGTCCGCGCGGCGGTAGATCAGGTCGCGCAGATCGTGCACCCCGAGGTGCGAGGTATCGATCACCTGGTCGGCGTAGCTGACGATCGGATCCAGCAGGCGGCGCTCGGTGGCGATGGCCTCGCGCAGGTTCTCGCCCTGGCGGCTCAAGGGGTGGGCGCGGCGGGTCTCGGCGAAACGGCGCAGCAGCTCTTCCTCGCCGGCGACCAGGAACAGGATCTCGCACTCGATGCCGCTGCGCCTGAGTTCATCGACCAGCGCCGGCACCAGGGCGATCTCGGCGTCGGTGTTGCGCGCGTCCAGGCCGATCGCCGTGCGCTCATACACTTTCTCGCCGCTCCGCACCGTGTGCGAGATGAAGGCCTTGAGGAGGGCGGCGGGGATGTTGTCGATGCAGTAATAGCCCAGGTCCTCGAGCATGTGCAGCGCCACGCTCTTCCCGGCTCCCGACAGACCGCTGAGTATGATCAGTCGCATCGAGGTCCGTCCGCGCCGCCGGCCACCGCGGCCCTCAGACGCGCGCGCCCTTCTGTGCCTCGGCGGCGTGGTGATCGGAAATCTTTTCCTTGTGCTTGCGCACACGCCGGTCGAGCTTGTCGGCGAGCGCATCGATCGCCGCGTACATGTCGGCGTCTTCGGCCAGTGCATGGATCGTCTCACCGCGCAGATGCAATGTCGCCTCGGCCCGCTGCTGGAGCTTTTCCACCGTCAGCACGCAGTGCGCATCGATCACGTGATCGGAATGGCGCACCAGGCGCTCGAGCTTCTTTTCCACGTAGCTGCGCAGCGGGGCACTGATCTCGACATGATGGCCGGTGACGCTCAAATGCATGGGCTACTCCTTAGTCGTGAAACCCTGTTTTGTCGGCATCGCTGTATTCATTGCGGCTGCAGCCGGCGCCGCTCGCTGGAGGGGGCCAGTCCCATGGACTCGCGGTACTTCGCGACCGTGCGGCGTGCGACCGGAATGCCCTCGGCCGACAGCAGTTCGGCGATGCGGCTGTCACTGAGGGGACTGCGCGCCGCTTCCTCGCGGATCAGCTTCCTGATCTTGGCGCGGATCGCGGTCGAGGAGGTGCCGGCGCCGCCGCCCGCGCCGTCTACATGGCTGGAGAAAAAATAGCGCAGCTCAAACACCCCGCGCGGCGTGTGCATGTATTTGCCCGAGGTGATGCGCGACACCGTCGATTCGTGCATCTCGATGGCGGTCGCGATGTCGCGCAGGATCATCGGCTGCATGAACTCCTCGCCGCGCTCCAGGAAAGCACTCTGCCGTGCGACGATCGAGCGGGCCACCTTCACCAGGGTCTCATTGCGGATCTCCAGGCTCTTGAGGAGCCAGCGCGCCTCCTGCAGCTGCGTGCGCATGGTGGCGTGCTCGGCGCCGCGCCCCAGCAACTGGGCGTAGCCCTGGTTCACGCGTACGCGCGGCAGCGTGGCGGAATTGATTTCCACCGACCAGCCGCGCGTGGTGCGCCGCACGAACACGTCGGGTACCACGTATTCGGGTGCGGTGCTGCTGATCACGGAGCCGGGCCGCGGATGACAGGCGCGCACCAGCACCAGCGCCTGTTCGAGTTCCTCGTCGCTGGCGTGGAGCGCCGTGCGCAGCAGCGTGAGCTCGCGCCGCGCGACCAGGTCCAGGTGGCGCTGCGCCAGGGCGCGCGCGCTGGCCAGCCCGGGCGTGGCCGGATCGAGGAGCCGCAGCTGCAGCAGCAGGCATTCACTGACCGTGCGGGCGCCGACGCCGGAGGGGTCGAGACCCTGCACGATCGCCAGCACCGCGGCGATCTCCTCCTCGGTGGCGTCGATTTCCGGCCGCAGCGTCGCGGCGATTTCCGCCAGCGAATCCCCGAGGTAGCCGTCGTCGTTGATCGCGTCGATGATGGCGCGGCCGATGGCCTGTTCGCGGGCGCTGAGCCTGGGCAATTCCAGCTGCCACAGCAGGTGCTCGCGCAGGCTCTGGCCGCGCTCGTCGGCGATGTCGGGCTGGCGATCATCCTCGCCCGGACTCCAGGGGTTCTCCGCGGGTCCGACGCTCTGGTCGTTCCAGCCCCCCTCGATCACCTCGACGGCGGGCTCCGGCGCCGCCGCGGCCGGTTCGCCGCCCATCTCCGTGGTGGCGAGGGGCCGGAAGCTGGCGGTGTCCGTCTCCTCGTCCTGCTCCAGCATGACGTTGGATTCGAGGGCGGCGCGGATGTGCGCCTGCAGCTCGATGGTGGGCAGCTGCAGCAGGCGTATGGCTTGCTGCAGCTGCGGTGTCATCGTCAGCGATTGGCCCAGGCGAAGCTGCAGGGAGGCTTTAAGCAATGATGGGGGGCCTGAAGGGTTCCTGAAGGGCCAGTAGTTCTAAAGCCGGAAACTGTCGCCCAAGTACACCTCACGAACCTGCGGGTTGGCAAGCACTTGTTCCGCAGAACCGGATGCGATTACAGTGCCACGATCGACGATGTAGGCGCGTGCGCAGACGCCGAGCGTTTCGCGCACATTATGGTCGGTGATCAGCACGCCGATGCCGCATGCGGCCAGGTCACGGATGATGTGCTGGATGTCCGCCACCGACAGCGGATCGACCCCGGCGAAGGGCTCGTCCAGCAGGATGAAGCTCGGTTCGGCCGCCAGGGCGCGGGCGATCTCCACCCGGCGCCGCTCCCCGCCCGACAGCGACATGCCCAGCGTGTCGCGCACCTCCCCGATGTGCAGCTGGCCGAGCAGCTCCTCCAGGCGCCGCTTGCGATCGGCGGCGTCGAGCTTCGGCACCAGTTCCAGGATGGCCATGATGTTGTCGGCGGTGCTGAGGCGCCGGAACACCGAGGCTTCCTGGGGCAGGTAGCCCAGCCCCAGGCGCGCGCGCTGGTCGATCCCCAGGGGTGTCAGGTCGCGATCGTCGAGGCGGATGGTGCCGCTGTCGGCGGGCACCAGGCCGACGATCATGTAGAACGCCGTCGTCTTGCCCGCGCCGTTCGGGCCGAGCAACCCGACCACTTCGCCGGTACTGATCTGCAGTGACAGGTCGCGCACCACCTGGCGTGACTTGTAGCTCTTGCTGAGGCCCGTCGCGCTCAGTGTGCTCACGGCGTGGCGCCCGCCGCATGCGTGCCGGGTTTGCACTTCGGGCGGATGATGCCCTGCACCCGCCCGCTGCCGGTGGCGCCGCCCGGTGCCGCCACGCTGTTCTGCAGCAAGTTGTAGACGATGGTGTCGTAACTCAATTCGGTGCAGCCATTGCTGAGCCAGGCATCGCCGGTGAAGCGCACTTCGCCTCCGGCCAGATCGTAGGTGATGGACTGGGCATGGCCGCGTGCGCTGCCGAAGGAGAGATCCTTGGACGCGCCGGTATGCTCGCCCGCCGACGCCAGCTGCTCGAAGGTGGCCGGAGCCCCGCTGACCGTCGCGGTGCTGAGCCGGCCGTCGACGAAATGGACGGTAGCGGTATCGGCGGCAAGCTGGCCCTGCGCCAGGCGCACCCGCACCGCGCCGGTGAGCGTCCAGGTGCTGTTGTCAAAGTCCAGCGCCGAGGCTTCGGCGTGATCGGCCTGCAGGCGCATGGGACTGCCGCCCTGGTAAATGACGAACTGGTTCAGCATCACCTTGTCGCGCCGGTATTCGCCGCCGCCGCCGACGCACAGGCACAGATCGCCGTCCCTGCAGGCCGGCCAGGTGGCCGGATCGGCCGGATCGCACTGGTGGTTGTCCGTGCTGGCGGCGGTCTCGGCCGGCGCCAGCCTGGCCATCGGCCCGAGCGCGACGGCGGCGATCAGCACGCGGCACAGTGCTCTGGCGTTCAACGGCACGGGCCTGCCTCTGGAGCGCGGATCATCGGTGGGCGAACTCGCCATAGATCGGTGATGTTAAGTGCAGACGGTCCGTCTTGATATCGGCGTGCATGCCGGCAGCCCAGAGATGGTTCCGGCCCCAGACCATGGCCACGTCGGCCTTGGTGTCGAGCTGCTTGTGCAGCAGATCCGCGTCCAGGCTGTAGGTGCGGATCTGCCACGGCAGCTGGCCGGTCCGCGCCGCGGTGGCCAGCACGTCGCCGGTGAGGAAAACCTGTTCATTCGATTGTGCCAGCACGCCGCGCTGGGCCGTCAGGGTCCACGCGGTCTCGCCGGCATAGCTGAACTGGGGCGAAGTCAGTTCGACGTCGGCCGCCGGCCAGGGTTGCTCGATGCGCTCGGCGACCATGCGAAACTCGGGCTGGCCCTCGGCGTTGGTGTCGATCAGTTCCGCGCCGCTGGCCACGTAACCGGGCGCCGCGGAGTGGTTGGTTTCGCCGTTGTCGTTTTCCGCGACGGTGCCCGAGGGCAGGCGCCACAGCCACAGCGTCAGTGCGGCGGCGAAGATCAGGGACACCCAGACCCGGCGCATGGGGGCGGCTTAAGTGACGGCCCGGGCGCGTGCCGCCAGCAGCCAGTCGCAGACCTCGCGCACGGCGCCCGCGCCGCCGTTGAGCCGGGTGCGCCGATGTGCGGCGCGGCGTGCGTCCCCGTGCGCGTCCGCAACCGCGATCGCCAGGCCGACGATTTTCATCAGCGGCACGTCCACCGAGTCATCCCCCATGCAGGCGCAGTCGCTGAGTTCAATCCCAAGTCGCGTGGCCAGGGACCGGCCGGCGGTCGCCTTGTCGGCGATGCCCTGCTGGACTTCGCTGATTCCCAGCTCCGCGCAGCGTCGCTCGACGGCGACGGACTGCCGGCCCGAGATCACGGCGACCCTGATCCCGGCCGCGAGGACGGCCTTGATGCCCGGTCCGTCATGCGCATGAAACAGCTTCTCGGTTTCGCCAGCGGGCCCGTAGCGCAGCCGCCCATCGGTGAGCACGCCGTCGACGTCCAGCACCAGCAGACGAATCGCGGCGAGCGGTGTGGGGCGGCGTGCCATGCTGCGGGTCCCGGCGTCCTAGACCACGCCGGCGCGCATCAGGTCGTGCACGTTGAGCGCGCCGATCAGCCGCTGCTGCTCATCGACCACGAGCAGGGCCGTGACCCGGTGAGTCTCCATCAGGTGCGCCGCGGTGGCGGCCAGCTCACGCGGGCCGATCGTGCGTGCTCCGCGGGTCATCGCCGCCCGCATCGGGGTCGTGTGCACGTCGATGCGCTGATCGAGGGAGCGGCGCAGATCGCCATCGGTGAACACGCCCACAACCCGCTCCTCGGGATCGACGACGGCCGTGAGTCCGAGGCCCTTCGCGCTCATCTCGACCAGGCCCATCGCCAGCAAGGTGTCCGGTGCCACGCGCGGCACCGCAGCACCGGTGCGCATGAGTTCCTCGACGTGCAGCAGGAGCCGTCGCCCCAGCGCGCCGCCGGGATGCCGTGTCGCAAAATCCTCCGCCGAAAAACCGCGCGCCTCCAGGACCGCGACGGCCAGGGCGTCGCCCATGGCGAGGGCCGCCGTCGTACTGGTGGTGGGCGCCAGATTGTGGGGACAAGCCTCCTGTCCGACGCTGACGTCCAGCGTGACCTCGGCGGCCTGCGCCAGGGTGGAGTCGGTGCGCCCGGTCAGCGCAATGAGCGGCACGCCGAGGCGCTTCAGATGCGGCAGCAGCAGCAGGATCTCGGCGGTTTCACCGGAATTGGACAGGGCCAGCAGCGTGTCCTGGCGCGTGATCATGCCCAGGTCGCCGTGGCCGGCTTCCGCCGGATGCAGGAAGAATGCCGGCGTGCCGGTGCTGGCCAGGGTAGCGGCGATCTTGCCGGCGACGTGGCCGGACTTGCCCATGCCGGAGACGATAACCCGGCCCGCGCAGGCCAGCAGGATGCGGCAGGCCGCGGCAAAGCGGGCGTCGAGCCGGGCATGCAGGGCCTCGATGCCGGCCTGCTCGCTGGCCAGCGTGCGCCGGCCGGCGGCCAGCAAGGCGGCGTCGTCCGGGGGGCTGGCGGTTAAACTGCGCATTACTCCCGTCATCATAGCGCGCCGCCGGGGCCGGATTCGCCTCGACCTGCGCCAGGGTATCGAAGGGCTCGCCGATTCTCTTAAGATGCGCCCCATGCATCCCAGCCTGGTCGCCGAGCTGATTCGTACCGCGCTCCCGGACGCCGAGGTCGTGGTGCAATCCGATGATCAGACGCATTTCAACGCGCGCGTCGTCAGCGAATCGTTCCAGGGACTGCGCGGCCTGGCCCGCCACCAGCTCATCTATCGTGCCCTGGGCAGCCGCGTGGGCCGCGAAATCCATGCCCTGTCGATCGAGGCGCTGACGCCGCAGGAAGTCCTCGCGCGCCGCGCGCCTGCGGGAGGCTGAGCGTGGACAAGCTGCAGATCACGGGTGGCGTGGCGCTGAAAGGGGAGACGCGCATCTCGGGGGCCAAGAATGCCACCCTGCCGATCCTGGCGGCGGCACTGCTCGCCGACGGGCCGGTGACGATCGGCAACGTGCCGCATCTGCACGACGTCACCACGATGATCGAGCTGCTGGCGCGCATGGGGCGCCGCCTCGATCCGTGAATGCTTCGCACCCTATGAGCTGGTCAAGACCATGCGAGCCTCGATCCTGGTGCTCGGGCCGCTGGTGGCCCGCCACGGGCGCGCCGAAGTGTCGCTCCCGGGCGGCTGCGCGATCGGCGCGCGGCCCGTCAATATTCACGTCGCGGGTCTGCAGGCCATGGGTGCGGACATCCATATCGAGGGCGGTTACATCCGCGCCCGCGCCGAGCGCCTGCACGGCGCGCACCTCGTGCTCGACACCGTCACGGTCACGGGCACCGAGAACCTGATGATGGCCGCCTCGCTGGCCGAGGGCGAGACGATCATCGAGAACGCCGCGCGCGAACCCGAGGTCGTCGATCTCGCGAATTTCCTGGTCGCGATGGGCGCGCGCATCGAGGGCGCCGGCACCGACAAGATCGTGATCCATGGCGTCAAATCCCTCCACGGCACGGATTACCGGGTATTGCCCGATCGCATCGAGGCGGGCACCTATCTGGTCGCCGCCGCCATTACCGGCGGGCACATCCGCCTGAAAAATACGCATCCGGCGCACCTCGACGCCGTGCTCGGCAAGCTCATCGAGGCCGGCGCCACGATCAGCACCGGCCCGGACTGGGTGGAGCTGGACATGCACGGGCGGCGCCCGAAGTCCGTCGATGTGCGCACCGCTCCCTACCCGGCCTTTCCGACCGACATGCAGGCGCAGTTCGCCGCGCTCGACACGATCGCCACCGGTGTCGGCACGGTGGTGGAGACGATCTTCGAGAACCGCTTCATGCACATGCTGGAGATGCGCCGCATGGGCGCCGAGATCCGCCTCGAGGGCAACACGGCGATCATTCACGGCGTCGGGCAGCTGACGGCGGCGCCGGTGATGGCCACGGACCTGCGCGCCTCGGCCAGCCTGGTGCTGGCCGGACTGGTGGCGCGGGGCCGTACCGATATCGAGCGTATTTATCACATCGATCGGGGCTATGAGGCGATCGAAGAGAAACTCGCGCAGCTGGGAGCGCAGATCAGGCGCGTGCCGAACTGAAGCGGCGCGCCCGCGCCCGCTCGCCGTTGGCGGCTCGCTATTGCGCGGCTACTTCCAGAAGTCTTCAGCGGGGACCGCAAAATTCAGATTCTGGGATTCCGTCAGAGTCAGAGCCGTAATACCGATCAGATTTCCGCGATTGTCGAATAGCCCGCCGCCCGAGGAGCCACTGGAGATGGGCGTGGTGGTTTGAATCAGCCGTCCTTCGGGCAGGTCGCGCACTCCCGAAATCAGACCTTCCGAGATCGTGCGCTGCAGGCCGCGTGGATTGCCAATCGCGTAGACGCTCTCCCCGACATCGAGGCCACTGACAAGGCGTACGCCGCCAACGGGCTGGAGCTTGAGGCCGCCGACTTTGACTACGCAGCGATCCTGGTCGAAGTTGGCCGCGACCAACTCCACGTCCGTGGCGATGTCGGATTTTCCGGAGCCGAGCCGCAACGCGTCCTTGCCGGTGCCGACCACATGGCAGTTGGTCAAGGCCAGGTCCTCGCTGATGGCCACGGCTGAACCGTAGACGACCTGCGGTGCGGACCCGAAGTCCTGACTGCGGCTCTCCACCCAGTACACCGAGCGCGAGGCCCGCTTGAAAAGCTCCTGCGTTGACAGTTTCTTGTCCGCCGGGATCTCTTTGTTCATCTCCGGCGGATACCGCCAGCTGATCTGATCGGGAACCGTGAGGATGGCATAGGCCGTGCGGACACTGGGCGCATCACGAGTGACGTGCTCGATCCCATCCTTGTCAGTCCAGACGTAGCGCAACTCGGCTCTGAGCGGACCTGAGAGGATCAGGCTCAGCGCTGCCGCACCCGCCAGCGCGCGCCGCGCAGGCCAGAGACCGGCCACTCGATACCGGGTCGGGCACTCGCACTCGAGTCTACAAGGCATGCACGTCCGCTCCCCTGGTTCGGGGCGCGGATCATTGTGCCACCGGAAACGCGGACAAATCACGACAAATTGCCGTTGCGCCACCACGCGTCGAACCAGGCCGGCGCGCCCGCGCGTTCAGGTCTGGTTGGGACGCTCCAGCACCGCGCAGTCGAGCTCCAGCACGCGGTTGCCCCGCTGCAGGCGCAATCTGACGCTGCCGCCGGGCTTGTGGCTGGCGAGCTGCGCCAGCGCGGCCTGGGCCCGGCCCACTTCCTGACCGTCGATCGCCAGCAGGATGTCGCCGGGGCGCAATCCGGCATTCACCGCGGGGCTGTTGACGATGAGCTGGGTGACGACCACGCCGCCGCGGGGCAGCCGGTACTGGGCTGCCTGATCGTTGGTGAAATCCTCGGCGACGATGCCGCTCCAGCCGCGCACCACGTGGCCGTGATCGAGGATCTCGCGCATCACGCCGCGGGCGAGATTCACCGGAATGGCGAAGCCGATACCCTCGACGCCCGTGGCGTCCATGTTCTTGGCGATCACGGCGGTGTTGATGCCCACCAGCTCGCCGTTGGCATCGATCAGTGCGCCGCCGGAATTGCCTTCGTTGATCGCCGCGTCGGTCTGGATGAAATTCTCGAAGGTGGCGACGCCGAGTTCCTTGCGGTCGGTGGCGCTGACGATCCCGTGCGTCACGGTCTGCTGCAGTCCGAGCGGATTGCCGATGGCCAGGACCTCGTCGCCGACCTGCAGCCGGTCAGAGCGCCCCAGTGCCATCACCGGCAGCTTGGCCAGCCGGATCGACAGCAGGGCCAGGTCGGTATCCGGGTCGCGGCCCACCACCCGCGCCTCGGCACTGCGCCCATCGGCCAGCTGCACCTTGATGCTGGTGGCTTCGGCGATCACATGGTTGTTGGTGATGATGTGGCCGCTGTCGTCCACGATCACGCCCGAACCCAGGGCGCGCTGCACATACTGCTGGTAGCGCGGGCCGTACTCGCCGAACAGCTGCTCGAAGGAACTGGGCTGCACCCGCTCGGTGACCACGCGCGCCGTGTAGATATTGACCACCGCCGGAGCCGCCCGGCGCACGGCGGCCGCAAAGGAGCGAGTGGCCACGCCGTTCGCGAGCGCTGCGTCTGCGCCCGGCCCGGCGCCGGCAGGCAACGCGGCGCTGGCGGCAGGCAGCCTGGGCGTGTCCTGGGGCGTCGCGGTGACATGGGTCTTGGCTGGCGCCGGTTGCAACAGCAACGCCGGCCTGAACACCACCAGCAGAAAGGCGAGCGCCAATCCGCCGATGATCGCCCCGGTCAGGAATACCACTCCGAGGCCCAGTTTGCGCAAATTCATGCCGACTCCTCCAGCACAGCCCCAAGCACCCGGTGACCAAGACGGGCGGTCACGGCCGCCGGGCGCCACAACGGGTTGTGTATAATGCGACACTTCCCGAGACAATCGTGAGACCAGCCCAGGTGACTGCCCGCAACGCGGATGCCTCGGCCAGACACGGGCAGCGGAGTGCTGACAGATGACGGATGCCGGAGCCAGTGCCGAGGAGGAAACCGTTGATTACGGTCGCCGCAAGTTCCTGACCACGGCCACCAGCGCGACCGCGGCGGCGGGCGTGGTCTTCGCCGCCGGTCCCTTCGTGGCGAGCTGGCAACCCTCCGAGCGGGCGAGGGCACTGGGCGCACCGGTGAAGGTCGATCGGAGCAAGCTCGAAGTGGGGCAGATGATCATGCCCGTGTGGCGCAAGCAGCCCGTCTACGTGTTCCGGCGCCCGCCGGAACTGGTCGCCAAGCTGGGCGCGCACGATGACCGCCTGAAGGATCCGAAGTCAGCCGATTCCGAGCAGCCGGCCTACGCCATGAACGAGCAGCGTTCGCGCCGCGCCGATATTGCCGTGCTGATCGGCACCTGCACGCACCTGGGTTGCCTGCCCAAGCAGCGTTTCGATCCCGGTGACGCGCAGCTGGGCACCGACTGGCCGGGCGGGTTCCTCTGTCCCTGCCACGGCTCGCGCTTCGATCTGGCCGGACGCGTCTTCAACGGCTCCCCGGCATCGCTCAACCTGCGCGTCCCGCCCTACAGCTTTCCCGACGAACACACCCTGGTCATCGGCGCCGATGAGTCCGCGGCCCAGGAAGCGGCGTGACGGCGAGCAACGACGCGGACTACTCGCCCGGGTTCTGGGCCTGGCTCAATCGCCGGCTACCGGTCGAGAAATTCGTGCGCGAGCAGTTGCTCGAGTACTACGCGCCGAAGAATTTCAACGTCTGGTATTTCTTCGGCTCGCTGGCCCTGCTCGTGCTGGTGATGCAGCTGGTCTCGGGGATCTTCCTCACCATGTTCTACAAGGTGGGTGATACCACCTCCTTCGACTCGGTCGAATTCATCATGCGCGAGGTCAACTACGGCTGGCTGCTGCGCTACCTGCACTCCGTGGGCGCCTCGGCCTTCTTCGTGGTGATCTACCTGCACATGTACCGCGCGCTGATGTACGGCTCCTACAAGGCGCCGCGCGAACTGCTGTGGCTGTTCGGCATGTTCATCTACCTGGCGCTCATGGCCGAGGCCTTCATGGGCTACGTGCTGCCCTGGGGCAACATGTCCTACTGGGCGGCGCAGGTGATCATCAACCTGTTCAGCACCATCCCGGCGATCGGCCCGGGACTGGTGGAGTGGATCCGCGGCGATTACGGCGTGGCCGATGCGACCCTCAATCGTTTCTTCTCCCTGCACGTGGTGGCGATTCCGCTGGTGCTGCTGCTGCTGGTGGCGCTGCATCTGGTGGCGCTGCGCCAGGTCGGCTCGAACAATCCGGACGGCGTCGAAATCAAGGAACACCGCGGAGCGGACGGCAAGCCGCTCGACGGCATTCCCTTCCACCCTTACTACACCGTCAAGGACGTCGTCGGCATCGGCCTGTTCCTGACCCTGTTCGCCGTGGTCGTATTCTTCGTGCCGACCTTCGGCAACCTGTTCCTGGAGGAGGCGAACTTCGAGCCGGCCAATCCGCTCTCGACGCCCGAACCGATCGCGCCCGCGTGGTACTTCACGCCCTTCTACGCGATCCTGCGCGCGGTGCCCAACCAGCGCCTGGGCGCGCTGCTGCTGCTGATCGCCGTCATGGCCTTCTTCTTCCTGCCGTGGCTGGACCGCTCGCCCGTCAGGTCGATCCGTTACCGCGGCTGGTGGTTCCGAGGCTTTCTGGCCGTCTTCACCATATCCTTCGGCGCGCTGATGTGGCTGGGACTCAAACCCGCGACTGGCGGCTACGTCACCGCGGCGCGCGTGTTTTCCGCCGGTTATCTGGCCTTTTTTCTGCTGATGCCCTGGTACTCGCGCTGGGATCGGCTGCAGCCCGTGCCCAAGAGAGTCCGGTTCCATGCGTAAGCGGGTCCTGGCAGGGGCAGCGCTCCTGGGGGCCGCGTGGTCGCTGGGCGCGGCGGCGCAGGAGCCCGCCGCGCCCGCCGCGCCTGCCGCCGAGACCCTCTCCTGGGAATCGTGGCAGGCGGACAACGAGGTCGGCAACGTCGCCTCGCTCCAGCGCGGCTTCCGCAATTTCATGAATTACTGCGCGGGCTGTCATTCGATGAAGTACGTGCGCTACTCGCGCGTGGCTGCGGATCTGAAGATTCCAATCGCCATGCTCAAGGCGGAACTGTTGCCCGACGGCGCCGCGCCGGCCGATTACATCCACGCCAGCCTCCAGCCAGAGGATGGGGTGGCCTGGTTCGGCAAGGAGCCGCCGGATCTGTCGCTGATCGCACGCTCACTCGGAGTCGACAAGAGCTACCGGTTCCTGAAGACCTTCTACCTCGATCCATCGCGCCCCACGCGCACCAACAATCTGGTGCTGGACGCCGCGGCGATGCCCGCGGTGCTCTCGGATCTGGAGGGCGTTAAGGCGGCGGTGTTCAGGAATGTCCAGGTCACGGCCGACGGCCGGACCATGACCGCGAAAAAATTTGATCATTTCGTCACCGTCGTGCCCGGCCGGATGAGCGGGCCCGAGTTCGACGCCTTCGTGCGCGATACCGTCAACTTTCTCGACTACGCCGGCGAACCGGCGCAGGTCGATCGACGCAGCCTGGGAGTGTGGGTGGTGCTGTTCCTGCTGGTATTCACCTGGCTCGCCTGGCTGCTGAAGAAGGAATATTGGAAAGACGTCCATTGACGCGGCTGCGGCGAGGCCGTGCTGTCGCAGGAGCGCTCTAGATGGCCAGTCGGCGTGCGGTCATGACTCTTTTTTCCGCGCCCAGCGAGCCGCAGAGCCACCGCGTGCGCATCGTGCTCGCCGAAAAGGCGAACGACATGGATGTCATCAGCGTGGTGCCGGGGCGCTACCCCGAGGACCTGCTCGACCTGAATCCCTACCGCAGCCTGCCGACGCTCGTCGATCGCGACCTGGTGCTCTACGATGCGCGTGTCATCATCGATTACCTGGACGAGCGCTTTCCGCACCCGCCGCTGATGCCCGTCGATCCGGTGCTGCGCGCCCAGTTTCGCCTGGCCATGTATCGCATCGAGCGCGACTGGTACGGGCTGGCCGAACAGATCGAACGCGAGAGCGATCGCAAGAACCAGGCGCGGCTCAAGAAGGAACTGCGCGACGCAATGCTCGAGAGCGCCGATCTGTTCAAGATCAAGCCCTATTTTCTCAGCGACGAATTCTCGGTGGTCGACGCCACGATCGCACCGATCCTCTGGCGCATGCGCCGCTACGAGATCGAGCTGCCCCCGCAGGCACAGGCGATGTCGCGCTACGCCGCCGCCATTCTCGCCCGGCCGACCTTTCGCGCCAGCCTCTCCGACGCGGAACTCGAGATGGGCCTGGCCGGATGAGCGGCGTGGCTGAAGCGAGCACCAGCCTTTCGCGCCGGCCGTATCTGCTGCGCGCCATGCACGAATGGATGGGCGATGCCGGCCTGACGCCGCACATCATCGTCGATGCGGGCCGCGCGGACGTCGAGGTTCCGAATGCCTACGTCAAGGACGGCAAGATCGTCCTCAACGTCTCGCTCAACGCCACGCAGCGGCTGCAGCTGCTGAACCAGGCCGTCGAGTTCGACGCGCGCTTCGCCGGCGTCGTGCATCACGTGCGCGTGCCGATGGCGGCCGTGCTCGGCATCTACGCCCGCGAGACCGGCGAGGGCATGGTGTTCAACGAGGCCGGACCCGATGCCCCGCCGCCCGCAGAGGCCGGTGCGCCCGCCGCACCCGCTGCCGCGCGCAGCGACGCGCGGCGAGCCCGCCTTACGCTGGTGAAATAGGGCACTTCCCGCCCGCCGCGAGCCGCCGATCGGTCCCGGCGTTGAGCACGGCGCCCGCTGCGGCATGGCGCCCGCCGCGCTCAATAGGCGTCAAAAGCTCCGCGCAGCCATTCGATCGGCCCGTCTTCCGCCGCCACGAGCATCGCATCGAATCGCACCGGCATTTTCTGCAGCGAGGGGTAACGCGCCAGCAGGTGGCGCGTGGCCAGCACTATGCGGCGCTGCTTGGCGTGCGTGATGCTGGCCGCCGCGCCTCCAAAACCGGACGATGAGCGCAGGCGCACTTCGACGATCACGAGCGTAGGGCCCTCGCGGGCGACGAGATCGAGTTCACCCAGGCGGCAGCGATAGTTGCGATGGAGCAGGGCGAGCCCGGCGGCCCTGAGCTGCTGCGCGGCGCGTTCCTCGGCATCGCCGCCCAGGCGTCGCCGGTCGAGGCCCGCGGTCCCGCTGTTATTCGGCGCCACCGCTGAGGGAGGCGGTGCCCAGAAGCTGGGGTTCGCCGCTACGCGAGATGCGCGCCCAGGACGGCTCCCGGCGCACGCGGCCGTCCGGGGCGAGGGTCAGGTCTCCGGTCAGTCCGGCCACGTGCACGCGCTGCGCATCGCCGCCGGCCGCCGCGATCGCCATGGCGAGCTGGCAGGCGTCGTAGCCGAAGGCGTACAGGCCCGATTGCCAGATCGTGCTGTCGCCGGCGCCGGCCTGCACGGTGGCGCGCACCGCCGCGGCCAGGCCGCTGCCGGGGAGGATCCACGGCATCGCCGGTATGATCACGCCGTCCAGATCCTGGTTGGCGATCCCGCCTTCGGTGGCGTAGGCATCGCTGGTCGAATACACGGTCGTATCGCCCGCATACTGGAAACGCAGCTGCGGGCGCAGCAGGCGCGCGGATACCGGCTGGCTGGCGACAAAAATGAATTCGAGATCGGCGCGGCCGCGCGGCTCGAACTCCAGCTTCTGTCCCAGCACCGCTTCGATATTTTCGCGGCGTGCGATGCTCTGGTCGGTCCCCAGCACCTGGCGGATGGGCGCGCCAAAGTCATGACCGGTGGGGTCATAGACCGTCTGCGCCAGCAGCGTGCCGCCGCCGGCGAGCAGTTCCTGGGTGAAGGCCGCGAGCACGCGCGTGCCCCACTCGCCCGTCGGGCTCAGGGTAACGCCGCGTTTCTGTCCCGAGGCCAGCAGGCGGCGCGCGATGGCGCGCGCCTCATCTTCCGGCGACAGCGCGAACTGTTCCATCCCCGTGGGCGCCGCACGCCCGGCGGTGAGAAAGTTCAGCGCCAGCATCGGCAGGCCGGGCGCCGCGCTGGCGGCGATGTCCACTTCCTGTCGCGTCAGGGGCCCGACGATGAAATCGTTGCCGTCGGCGCGCGCCTGGAGCAGCGCGTCGTTCACGGGCAGCACGCCGGTATCGTAGAGCTGGACGGCCGGGCGCCCTTCGGCGGGCAGCTGCTGCCAGGCGTAGTCGAATCCGGCATGAATCGTGGCGGCGTAGCCGGCGGCTTGGCCGCTCAGGGGCAGCAGCAGCGCGAGCTTGCGCAGCTGCGTGGTGACCGGCAGCGCAGCGGGCAGGGCGCTCGCGAGCAACTCGGTGGCCGGATGTCCGGGGTAGCGCGTGCGCCACTCCAGGGCTTCGGCCGCGCCGCTGATGGCCGCACCGCCACCGCTGCCCGCCTTGGCGCCCAGATCGAGCCAGCCGCGTATGGTCGGGTCCTGGCTCGCCTCCGGTTCCAGCTTCACGCCGGTCTCGCGCGCCTCGCGCAGCAGCGCGAGCAGTTCGCCGCGCAGCTGGCTGCGCGCGGCGTCATCGCGCGCGAGCCGCTCAGCGTCCATCTCGGCGCGCACCGCCTCGACCGGCCGCGCGGCGGCGAGTGCGATGCGCATGCGGCTGTCGAAATACTGCGGCGCCAGCGCGGTTCCAGCCGGCGCGGGGATCACGCTCATTTTCCGCCACGCCTGCTGCGCCTGGCCGCTCGCCAGATCGATGTCCGCATCGAGCACGCGCTGCTCGATGCTCTGCACGGGCGTCAGGTTCGCGCCGAGGGCCGCGAGCACTCGCAGGGCTTCCCCCGCCCGTCCGGCCTGCAGCCAGGCGCGCGCGGCCTGCAGCTGCAGCTGGGCCTGCTCGGCCGGCGGCGCCTTGCGCGCCGCGTTTTCCAGCGCCATGGCCGCGGCCCGCCGCTCGCTGACCGCCTCGGCCGACGGCGCACCGGGCGCCGCGGGCGGAAAGCTGGCGCGGGGAAAACTGGTGCAGGCCGCCAGCGCCGACAGGCACAGCAGGGGAGCGATCAATCGGCTGAGGCGCAAGGCGGGCAGGCTTGATTGCATCGGTGGCACCGTGCCCGGCAAGCTAGACTCGTGGAGGAGTCCGGCACCGCCTGGGCGTTCCTGGGGGCAAGCGGAGATTATAGTGGCAGCTGCGGGTGGAAGGCTGGAGGTCATTGCGACGCCAATTGGCAACATTGGCGATTTAAGTCCGCGTGCGCTCGCGAGCCTGAAGGGCGCCGACCTGGTGCTGGCCGAGGACACGCGGCGCACCGCGACACTGCTCGGCGCCTGCGGCATCGCACGCCCGCTGCTCTCGCTGCATGATCACAACGAGAGCAGCCGGGTCGAGGCGCTGCTCAAGCGGCTCAAGGGCGGCGCCGTGCTGGCGCTCGTCAGCGACGCGGGGACGCCCCTGCTCTCGGACCCGGGATTCCTGCTGGTGCGTGCCGCGGCTGCCGCCGGCATCGAAGTGCGCACGATTCCCGGTCCTTCGGCCGTGATCGCGGCGCTCGCGGTGGCAGGACTGCCGACCGACCGATTCGTGTTCGAGGGATTCCTGCCCACGCGCGCGGGCGAGCGCAACGCGGCGCTGGCGCGGCTCGCGCGCGAGCCGCGCACGCTGGTGCTGTTCGAGGCGCCGCATCGCATCGGCAAGGCGCTGGAGGAGCTCGCCAGCGCTTTCGGGAGCGATCGCGCTGCGGTCATCGCCCGCGAACTGACCAAGGTGCACGAGCAGGTTTATCGCGGCACGCTCGCTGAACTGCGGCTACGCGCACAGGAAGATGCGGATCTGGCGCGCGGGGAGATCACGCTGCTCATCGCCGGCGCCCCGGGCAAGACGGCCGGCGATGCGGAACTGCTGGCCAGGATGCTGCCACTGCTGCTTAAGGATCTGCCGCCGGCGCGGGCCGCGGCCATCGCCTCGCAGCTGAGCGGCGTGCCCCGGCGCGCCGCCTACGAGCAGGCCCTGCGGCTCGCCGGGGGGCGCTGAAATCAGGGCCCAGGGCGCGAAAGCACTGCAGAGCCAGGGTGGATCCGAGTATCGTGGCCGCTGGAGAGCCGGCCAGGCAGTCGCTGCCGCCCGCAAGCCTCCCTTCGGGGCGACAGGCGGGAGGTGGAGGAAAGTCCGGGCTCGGCGGGTCGAGGTGCCAGGTAACGCCTGGGGGGCGTGAGCCCACGGAAAGTGCAACAGAAAGTAAACCGCCGAAGTGC
>WNFM01226987.1_pt1 | contig 195336 bp, 198 predicted proteins | sample 5400271 | NCBI WGS metagenome assembly WNFM01 (sample SAMN13153352, study PRJNA577476) | soil metagenome | isolation source: 60 cm saprolite on Douglas fir-dominated hillslope | place: USA:California | collected 2013-09-17
GTCGACGTCGAGTTGTAGAGGTGGACGATCGCTCGCGGCAGCCCGTCGAGGCTCTCGAAGGTCTTGGCGATCAGCTCCTCGCGCGCCTGCGTCAGCACCGTCACCGTCACGTCGCTGGGAATCAGTTCCTCGGTCGCGAGGATTCGCATGAACTCGAACTCCGCCTCTGCCGCGGCGGGAAAGCCGACCTCGACCTCTTTCAGGCCGACGCGGTTCACCAGCACATCGAACAGGCGCCGCTTGCGGTCGGTGTCCATCGGCGGGTCCAGCGCCTGGTTGCCGTCTCGGAGGTCGACGCTCGCCCAGATCGGCGCGGCGGTGATACGCCTATCCGGCCAGGTCCGCTCCGGTAGCTCGACCCGTGGGTAGGGCGCGTACTTATGGAACGGCATCGATGACACAGCTACCTCCTGCTCGCAATTTCGCTTCCTCTCCGTGCTGTTCTCGCGGCTCAGCGGCCGCCACGCGTTATTCCCCCCAAGGGGGGAGGAGGAGGAGAAGTCGAATTGACGAGCAGTACATCGAGGTCAGTGTACTTGCTGCTCCTCGATGAAATCGGCCAGCTCGCCGGGTGAGAGGCAGACTCGGGCTCCCGAAGTCACCCGACGCTCGGCAAGGCGCAGATCGTGAGAGGTTGCGTTCTCGGCCAGCAAGAAGTCGGCGTAGCCGGCAGCATGAGAGGAAGTGCATATCGCTGAGGTCGCGACGATGCCACGGATACTGCGAATTGCACAGGCGCTGATGGGTGACCGCCTGGACTCGCCCGATCGCAGGCATGGCATCGAAGCTGGCTCTCGGAACCTGCAAGCCCACTCTGTCTTCGGTGCCGGGCCCCGGGGCGTTGGCGCGTCGCCGGGGCCATTCTCGTTTGCGTTGTCGCGGGCGAACGTAGGTGGACCGGGGGCGCCTGACAAGGCCCTGGATCGACCTCTCCCGAAAGCTCATGTTGCCCCAGGCGTTGCCCCAGGCCCATTTTTCGCCGTTTTTGAGGCTCCCCAAAAACACGGAAACCCGCTTGATAAGCGGGTTTCCGACCTATAGCGGGGGAGCGATTCGGTCCCAATAGCGACCTTCTCATTCCAATCGAATGGGCTTCAGACCTCCGCCGCTAGAAGGACTCAACCTGCGCCGCTCGCCCTCATGGAGCAGATTCGCTCTCCGCGAGAGAGCATCGGCTTGCCCTTGACAGCGGATCTTCGCGCTACCTCTTGCCGATGATTGACGAGACCACCATCGCAGAGGCAGACGAAGGAGAAGTCGGAGGATTCGGGTCCCATTAACGACCGGAAGTCGCTAATGGCGGAGCCAGGCGGATTCGAACGGCCGACCGCCTGGGTGCGAAGTCTCAGGGACCGAGGCTGCCACCGAGGCGCGGATCGCTTCGCGTGGCCACGCCGCCGCAACAGGGTCGTCTTCGAGGTCGGCGAACGGGACCGGCCGCGGCAGCGCCTGCAGACGTGCGATCCGCTCGGCCACCGAAGGGTGGCAGCTGAGCGCGTCTATCAACCGGGACGGACCATCATCCTCGGGTCGCACCGAGCGTAGGTACCAGCAGGTCAGCTCGGCCTGGCCGAGCGAGGCGGCGTGGGCATCCGCGGTGAGCTCGCGCGCCAGTTTGTAGGCGGTCCAGCGGCTGGACAGCATCCGCTTCCCCATCCCGCCGCGCGCCAGGCGGATCGCCCAGTGCCCAGGCAGGCAGAGCAGCCCGAGGAGTTTCCACGCCCCGCGCATGTACTCGAGCTGGATCCCTGGATAGGGGTCGATCCCACTTCCCAGCCGCTCGACCGCAACCCCGAGCCAAGGGTCCGACGAGCGGAGGTGGGACAGCTCATGGCCGAGCAGCGCCGGGAGCGCCGGGGACTGCATCGCGGCCGTAGTGAGGAGCAACGTGTCGCGGCGCACCATCGCCCCGGCGACCGGAAACTCGATGATCACGACCCGCCCGGGCACCGGGATGTTGATGTCGTATGTCCAGAGGTCGGCCATCGCGCCAAAGAGCTGCTGTCGCTCCTCCTTGTCGGGCCGGTGGACGACGTCGGGGTAGAGGCGCTCGTCGCCGTGCCCGCCGACGCGGGCGAGCGCTGCCACCGACCAGACCGGCCGCCTCAACGCAACGGCCCAGGGCATCACCGCAACCCAACCCCCGAGCGAGACGACCAGATCGATCCAGATGATCGCCCCGCGGGTCATCAGCCAGCGCGCGGCGCCACCGAGGAACACCTCGACCGCAAGGAAGAAGAAGTAGAGAGCGAAGCCCTCACGCTCGCGACCGCGCGACCGCCGCACCTCCTCCCCGCCCCCGGTAAGCACGTAGAAGAAGTCCGCGACTCGCATCGGCACGCTGTCGAGCCAACCGAAGAATCCGCGAATCCTTGCTTCCACGCCGTGACTCCCGTCCCACGGTCCCCGTCAGCGGGGAACGTCTCCCGGATACCCGCGCCGATCGAGCGGCCAAACCACCCGCACCAACTCTCCTTACGAGGGGGATGAGAGCCCGCGCGGCCCGGTGCCCGTAGGCCCCGCGACCCTGATCTTGAGCCGCCGCCAAGATCAAAGGCGAATGCGAAAAAACTGAGCCACCGGTCCTTTGACCTGGCTCAGCGGCGATACCGCCCGGCGCCGAACTACTGACCCGCACACGTTGCCGATGGTCAGAAGCCAAACAGCAATTGCCACTTCGGAGTGGAATAACGGGGGCGGGATTCGAACCCCGCGACCTTCAGGTTATGAGATTTCTCGGTCTTAAGAACGGGTGATTGCGGCGTCGGAGGTTCGTGCGTCGTGGAAGGCGATAACGACGACCCGATCCTCGGCCTCGATGTACATGTAGACGACGATCAGCCACCCCCATGGACCGATCAGCGCCCGACAGTCCCGCCAGAGGCCAGAGAGCTGCTTGCCGGCGCGCGGGAACTCTTCCAACGTGAGCAGCGTGCGCGAGACCCGTTCGCGCGTGTCGGCTGGAAGCTGACGGGTCTCCATCAGCTCACGAAGCTCGTCACGCGCCAAGCGCGTGACCTCGATCGTAGCCATCGGCTAGAGCTCGGAGAGCGGGACCGTCTCGCCGCGCCGAGCCTGCTCGATCGAATCTTGCGCCCTCTCCCACGCTCCAGGAATCCCATCGAGGATTTCAGTGATTCGCGAGGCTTCGGGGTCGGCTTCGTCGAGTGCGCTGGAGAGAAGCGAGCGAGCCAGAGTTCCCTCTTGGACATGCGTGCGCTCCGCCAAGCTCGCCAGCTTCTGCGCGTAATCTGGCTCCAGAGTCACGTTGATGCGGCGGTTCCGATCAGCCATATCCCCAAGGGTACACGTAAGGGCACATGGCGTACACGGCGTCGCGGCGCTACATGGTTAGCGCTCTGGAAGCGATCGAGTCAGCAATGACGTTGAGGGCGGCAGCTGCCGCCCTTACAAATCGAGCCCATGAGTGGCCGCCAAAAAGCTGATGCCGCCCCAGACCCGAAGATCGGCTCCTCACCCCGCCCGCCGGTAGCGGATGTGTGTGGCGAGCGGAGAGTGGAGCACCTCGACCGGCTCGAACCCGAGGGACTCGACTCCGTCGAACAGCCGCTCGCCGGACCCGAACAGGACGGGGGCCACGTCGAGCGTGAGTTCGTCGATCACTCCGGCGGCGAGCGCCTGACGGACGGTCGAGGCGCCGCCCGCGATGTCGATGCCATCCTCGCCGGCCGTCTCACGCGCCTGCGCGTAGGCGGCCTCGAAGCCCTGGGTGACGAAGTGGAAGCTCGTGCCGCCCTCCATCTCGATCGGCTCGCGGGCGTGGTGGGTGAGCACGAAGACCGGCGCGTGGTAAGGCGGCTCGGAGCCCCACCATCCATCCCAGTCCACATCCCACTTGCCGCGGATCGGCCCGAACATGTTGCGGCCCATGACGTAGGCCCCGCGCGGTCGCATGAGCCAGCCCTCTGCCGTCGCGTCGGCGTCGTTCGCGCGCTCGTCGCCGAGGTGCCAGATATGGACCTCCCTGCCGCGCTTCCCCAGCGGATTCTCCCGGCTCTGGTCCGGCCCGGCGACGAAGCCGTCGAGCGAGATCGACATGTGGCAGGTGGTGTCCGGCATCGGCGTCCTCCAAGTAATTGCGATTTGCACCGTACCCCGTCGTGCTAACCTACAACCAAATGGTTGTAGATAAGAAACCGATCCACGACGACGAGGGGGCCACTGACCTGCTGTTCGGGGCGCTGGCCGATCCCATCCGCCGCGACATCCTCCGTCGCGCCCACGAGGGCCGGCTCTCGGTCTCGGCCCTGGCCCGCGAACACCCGATCAGCGTGACGGCGATGCAGAAGCACGTCGCCGTGCTGGAGCGGGCTGAACTGGTGAGCAAGCACCGGGTCGGTCGCGAGTCGATCGTCCACACCCAGACCGACGCCCTCGCGCGCGCCCACGCTGTACTCGATCGTCTCGAGGCGGACTGGCGTGGCCGGATCGAGCGGATGGAGCAGATCCTCGAAACCGATAAAGGAGACAGCTGATGCCCGTCACCGACGTAGACAAGGACATCGACGCCCTGACCATGACGATCACGGCGAAGTTCGACGCCGATGCCGAGCGACTCTGGGAGCTGTGGCCGGATCCACGCCAGCTGGAGCGCTGGTGGAGCCCGCCGGCCCATTCGTCGACCTTCGTCGAGCACGAGCTCACGGTCGGCGCGCGCACTACCTACTTATGACCGGCCCGGACGGTGAGAAGCACCACGGCTGGTGGCGGATTGAGAGGTCGAGCCGCCCCACCGGCTGCACATCAAGGACGACGCCGTCGACGACGAGGGCAAGCCGGATGACGGAGGCCCGACGGCGATGACGGTGACGATCGCCGAGACCAACGGCACCGCGACGATGTCGATCCAAACCCACTTCGCTGACCGCGAGTCGATGGAACAGATGATCGAGATGGGGATGGAGCAAGGCATGACCGAAACGCTCAACCAGGTCGACCCCCTCCTCGGCGCCGCGAGGGCGTGACGAAGGGCCGGCGAGGAAGCACCCGGCAACAGTCTCTCCTCGCGAAGATCAACTTGACCTGCGCCGCTTCCTCCTCCGTCATCGAGTCGATCTGCGCGTGCAGCTCCGCCTTGGTCATGGCCCGTCCTCGCCAGCAGCTTCAGAAGACCGGAAAGTCACTAATGGAGCCATAGCGGGGGCAGGATTCGAACCTGCGACCTTCGGGTTATGAGCCCGACCCTGGAGTCCCGCTGGACTAGGTGGGGCACGGTTTCAAGCGGCTTTCACGAGATCGAGATCGGCTGGGATCGGCTGGGATCGGCTGGGATCTGTGGGGGTTCTTGCCCCATTTCTTGCCCCAGCGACCTGCGAATCCTGATGTTGCCGAAGCACTCTCGCTCCAGCTCGCGAACTAGCGGTGTGCTTTTCTCGGTTTCGGCCCGAGGGTGATGGTTGACCTTGCCGCCGGCGGGTTTCGCACCCGCCGCGGGGGTCGAGGACTTGACGACGAGCGCGGCAGGCGCCTGCCTTTACGGGGACGTGGCCTGCGCACCGTGCCGAGCCTGCGGGCGGCCGTCTTCAACGCCGCTTTCGCCTGGGCGAGCGTCTTGGCAAAGAGGCTAGCGCGACACGGGCGGCCTTTTAAGGGGTGGAGACGGTTCGCCCCGTTCCGCCCGACTTCCTCCTTAGCTCGGGCTCGATGAGAAGGCCACGCTGCGCGGCGACCTGCTCGAAGGCGGCAACGACCTCGGGGTCAAACTGCGAGCCGGCGCTGCGACGGAGCTCCTCGAGTGCCCGCGCGGGACGCATCGCGACGCTGTAGGGGCGCTCTGAGACCATCGCCGCATAGGCGTCGCAGACGGCGACAACCCGGGCGCCGAGTGGGATCTGCTCGCCGCGCAGGGAGTCCGGGTAGCCACCGCCATCCCAGCGCTCACCGCTGGAGCGAACCAGGCGCGCGACCGGCACGAGCGCCGCCGCCGAGGCGATGATCCGCTCGCCGATCAGGGTGTGCTGGCGAACGAACTCCCACTCGGAATCCTCGAGCGGGCCCGGCTTGTTCAGGATCGCGTCGGGGATCGCCATCTTCCCCGTCTCGTGCAGCTGCGCGGCGCGGTAGGTCTCATCGCGTTGCTCAGCCTCCATGCCGAGCTCGTCGGCGACCGCCAGCGCCAGCTCGGCGACGTCGACGGCCTGCTCGGCCAGCTGCGGCTGGCGCTCGCGCAGCGCCGAGAGCAGCACGTCGCGCGACTGCGAGCCGGCCGAGGTCCGCTCGCTCGCCTTGTTCGCGTACATCCGCCGGTCGGCGAGCTGCATTGCCTCCTTGAGCGAGCTGGCCTCGCTCGGCAAGAGGACGTTGCCCTGCGAAGCCGTGACCGAGAACCCCTCGCCGCGCTCGGAGAGCGCCGCGGTGGCGCCAGCCACGATCGGGTCGACCTCGGCCGCCGTACACTCGGCCAGAAGGCAGAACTCATCGCCACCGAGGCGGTAGGCGCGGCCTTTCGAGTCCGCGAAGCGCTCCAGTCGCCCGCCGAGCCGTTCCAGCAGGGCGTCACCGGCCGGGTGGCCGAAGGTGTCGTTGTAGAGCTTGAAGCCGTCGAGGTCGAACAGCGCGAGGAGCCGCAGGGACCCGGTCGCTGCGGGGCGCGTGATCGCACGCTCCAAATCGACCATCAGCGCCCTGCGGTTGGGCAGCCCGGTCAACTCGTCGGTGCGCGACTCGTGCATGCGCGAGCGGGCTTCCACCTGGCTCTCGCGCAACGAGAGGACCAGCCGCACGACGACGGCGATCAGGGTGAGCAGGGAGATGGCTGCCGCCGCGGTGGGGGCGGTGGTGAACCGTTCGCCTGCCTGAATGCCGATCGCGACCAGGGCCGCGACGGCCGGTATCGCGATGATCCGCACGGCCCGCGAGCGCACGGGCTCCATGGTGCCCGGCTCGATCCACGCCGCGCAAGCCACCAGCAGGACCCCACACGGCCAGCCGGCGTCGAGAATCGTGCCTTCGGCGTAGGTCCCCTGGGCAGCCTGCAGCAGGTAGACGCCGTCGGAGACGGCGAGCAGCAGGAGGCCGGCCCCGAGGACCGTCCAGCTGCGTCCCGGCCGCCAGCCGGTGAAGGAGGCGGCGGTTGCGACCATCGTCAACAGGGTCAGGTCGGCGATCGGATAGGCAAGGTTGGTCGCGACGGCGAGCGTCTGGCCTTCGCTGGAAGCGTCGACGATCGGCCCCAGCGCGAACGCCGCCGCCAGCGCAGCGACCGCGGAGCCGACGATCGCACCGTCCAGCCACCGCGCGACCGGGAAGGCCCCGATCCTCGTCCGCAGGAGGACGACCAGCGCCGCGTAGGCGAGTGGATAGAAGGCGAGGTAGCCGCCGTCGGCGGGAGAGGGGATCGGTACCGAGGCCTGCCCGGCGAGCACCGCGGGAGCAGCAAGCCGGCGCCGAGCAGTGCCCAGGCTCCCCGCTCGCGGCGGACCAGCGCGGCCCGCAGCAGGCAGGCGGCGGCGCTCGTCAGCATCAGGGCGTTGTAGACCCAGGTGTTGAAGAGCGCGTCGGTGCCAGGGCCGCCGACCCCGGCCACGACGTGCGCGGTGAAGGCTGCGAGCAGGCAGAGAGCGAGGAAACCGCCCGTAAGGACGGTCCTTCGCTCGCGCTGGCTCAGTTCAGCTACCACCTCCATCAATCGGAAGCTGGGGCGGCAACCTTGACCGATGAGACCTGTTCACCCTGCTGGGAAGGCCTGGGACCGACCGGGGCATCCGCGTCGCGCTACCCTGACCGTGGGGTCGCGCAGAGGCGGGGAGCACGGAGTTAGCGAGGGAAGCCCTATGACCGTCGGGTTCCCACACGGACAGTCCGCTTATGAGCCCGAACCTGGGGTCCCGCTGGACTACGTGGGGCACGGTTTCAAGCGGTTTTCGCGAGATCGAGATCGGCTGGGATCGGCTGGAGTCTGTGGGGCTTCTTGCCCCATTTCTTGCCCCAGCGATCCAAAGGCCCTTCCGCCGGCTCGGGAGATCGGCCAACGAATCGGTCCTGCCGGAAGCCAAAGGCGATCTATTCCCGCATCTCCCCCAGCGTCGTGTCGACCCCAGAGCCGTCCGTGCTCCACCCCACGCCCACGCAGATGGTGCTGCGGCAGGAGACGCTGGAGAGCGAGCTGAATTCCGCCCCCGAGGGGTTCGGGGTGCCCTGAATCGACCAGGCTGGTCCCGTTCCACTTCTCGGCCAGGGTCCGGGTCGTTCCTTCGGCGTCTTCCTGGCTGCCGGCCGCCATGCAGGAGGTTTCGCTCGCGCAGGAGACGTCTTGGAGAACGCTTTCGGCGCTGCCGGAAGGGTTTGGCGTGCTCTGCAGCGTCCAGGTCGTGCCGTTGTAGCGATATGCGAGCGTGAGCTGTTCGCCTTTGCTGTTCTTCCAGCCCCCCACCGCGGTGCAGCGGGTCGGTGAGGGCGTGCAGGAGACGTCGAGGAGCTTGCTTTCCACGGCCCCTTCGGGTTCGGCCAGGGCCTGAAGCGACCAGGTGGTGTGCCGTTCCAGGTCATCGCGAGCTCCTTGACCGCGCTGCCGGCGGAGCTGTAGCGGCCGGCCGCGACGCAGACGTTCGACCAGATGCAGTCGATGCCGTCGAGCTGGCTCGAGGTCGCCCCTTCGGGGATCGGGACGTCTGCTGAGTCCAGGTGGGGCTGGTCCAAGCCTCCACGATCGCGGTCTTCGTGCCGCCGATCACGGCCGAGCCCGCGGCCCGGCATTGTGCAGTCGAGTTGCAGCCGATCCCCCGTGGAGACCTGATGTTTTCTGCACATGCGCCGATCTTCGGAGGCGCAGATCGACATCCAAGCTTCTACCGCTCCGCGGCTAGCATCAGAGCGCCGATGTCGATGTCCTTTCCGCCCAGCTCGAGCAAGCGCCACTGGCAGCCGAGAAGGAGCATGGACAGCTCGGCGATCAGATCATCGAAGAGATCCGGAGTTCCGACCGGCAGCGGAGTCTCCTTACGAAGGTAACGACGTATACCCATCAACCTTCGTATGAGCTCGACTTCGGAGTCCGACATCTTCTCCATGTCCTGTGGCACGCCCGAGATAACCATTCCCGCTCGGTATATCAGCCCGTAGATCCGGGCGGCCTGAAAGAACAGCGGTGGGCCGTAAAGGGTGGGAACGAAGAGGTCATTATCGATCACGCAAGTGGCTACAAACATCAAACTGATGGCGCTCAGGTCGGCATCCTGCTCCAGCCTCATCTTGCGCTGTGGGGTCTTGTCTGGCGATAGCAAGTGTGCGAGCTCGTGACAGACGATGAACCCCTCGCACCCGGAATAGAGCAGCGGCGTCAAGCCGCTTACCTCAAGGAGGTCGCCGACCATCCGACCCAAAATCGGCGAGTGATGGTTCGAGAAATCACCCTTGAAGCACCTCAATCCCTCGAGGACAACCCGGTGGCAGATCCCCTGGGCGACTTCCGGACGCTGCCGCATTAGCCTCTCAGCGTCCTGGCCGAAGGCAAGATTGGTGTGGCAGAGTCGAGTAGGACCAGTCAGATCACAACCCGCATCGTGGAAGTCGATCATCGCGCCGAGTAGGACCTGCAGGAACTTCATGAAGCCGATTGAGATGCAAACGAAATCGACGGTCTGCCCCGGGAGAGCGAAGCTCGAGAACTGTGGGTTGTACACGCACCTGACCGCCGTGGGCTTCAAAGCGCGAAGGTGAGGGTGATTCTGTTTCGAGTCCGCGAGCGCCGCGATGAGAACTTGTTGCAGAAAGACCTCAACTGGATCGGTGTAGCTCGCGGCGTCCACGGCCCACCAAAAGTCGAAACGCTTGGAGAACTCGGCGTGCTCGTCAAGTATCTGAGCCGTGCGATCGAGCATCCGCTGGGCATGGGGACCCTGCAGAGAAGATGCATTGAGTGGGTCCGCCTTCATTGCATCTGGATCGGCCACCGATCGGAAGTCGGCAACTCCGCGAACCCGATCGAACTCCGCGTGAATATCGCTGGGCGACAACACGTTAGTCCCCAGCCTGGTCGCTGCCGCAGAGCTTCGGTAGGCCATCGCGGAGAATGAGAACCGCGACAGTGAACGGAGGCACGCCCACGGTTGAAGCCGCAACGATGTCGGCAATCGCCGCGATCAGCTCTGGGGTGTGGCCTTTTTCCTGCTGCAGGGCGACGACGCGCGGGTCGTTGCAGATCGAATCGCGCAGGGATTCGCGGATCGAACGGTAAACCTCTTCCGCCCGCCGCAGTGGAAGTCGTGGGAAAACATCATGTCCCACCGAGGCCAGTTCAAGCAACAGCTCTTCACGCGGCAGCTCGAAGAGAGCTTCGATCTCCACGATGTCCATACCATATGCAGTCTCCCACAGGTTGCGCGGAACAGTTCAACCGGTCGAAGTGGTCGCCTGACAAACGCGATGCGCCCGATTGGATTCGAACCAATGACCTTCGGTTTCCTACAAGGACAGTCCGCTTATGAGCCCGAACCTGGAGTCCCGCGGGACTACGTGGAGCACGGTTTCAAGCGGTTTTCGCGAGATCGAGATCGGCTGGGATCGGCTGGGATCTGTGGGGCTTCTTGCCCCATTTCTTGCCCCAGCAGACACGGCTAGCTTCGACAGCCTGAGCGTACCGAGAAACTGCCGGATGTCGCGCAAAGGGGAGAGCGATGCCACCTCGGTGAAATCTGGACCCGAAGCGCATAAGAACTCTTGCCTAGCCCACGACCGGGCCGAACCTACTCGGCCAGGTCGTGGGCGGCACTTCGTCTGCGCCCCTGACCCTGTGAGACTGTTGAGCGTTAGGGGTTCCAGAAAAAATGCCGGATGCTCGAGTCGCTCTGCAAGGCGACCACGTCGGTCCTGTTGTGCGCCCAAGACACCGCTCCGGGCCCGGAGATGAGTGGGCCGGACCCGGTGAAGTGCCAGCCACTCCAAACACCGCTGTAGGAGTTACTCCACAGATTATTGTCTACTCCCTTTGCGAACACATCGAGATAGCCGGGAGCCAAGGAGGAAATGTCCGGATCGGAGCCAAGTGATCCGCCCAGGGTGCCCGAGCTCCAGCCGGACCCGTTCCACGCCCAATGCCAGATCGCGTTGTCGGTTCCCCGAGCGACTACATCGATCCGACCGGGTTCCCAGGACACGGACCCAGGTCCGCCAGCCAGCACGCCTCCGAGGGACTGCCAGCCGCTCCAGCTTCCCCCGCTGTACCACTTGTGCCAGAGCGCGTTGTCAGCACCCCTGATGAAGACATCGAGCTGGCCCGGTCCCTGCGAAGAGATCTCCGGCGCGGAGTAGGTCACTCCCCCAAGGCTCTCAAGACTCCAGCCGGACCCGTTCCACGCCCAGTGCCAGACCCCGTTGTCACTTCCCCGGGCGACCACGTCGATCCGACCCGGTTCCCAGGACACGGAGCCAGTTCCGCCGGCCAGCGAGCCTCCTAGGGACTGCCAGCCGCTCCAACTCGTCCCGCTGTACCACTTGTGCCAGAGCGCGTTGTCCGTCCCCCTCGCGAAGACATCGAGCTGGCCCGGTCCCTGCGAGGAGATCGTCGGATCACCGACGAGACCCCCACCGAGGTTGTCGTAGGCCCAGCTCCCCGTCGGCCACACCGGTGCCCCAGCCTCCTGCTGGAACTTCCACCAAGCCGGCCGATAGTTTCCTCCATTGCCGATCAGGCCGCAATTGAAATCCCACTTTGGTGAGTTGATATCGGGTCGGTCTCGTATCGCGTACCAGAACAGCCCCTCGATCTTTCTGGACGCAGCCGTTTCCTTAACCCAATCGAAGCTGTATTTCAAGAGATTCGATTGAAGTTGCTCGCTGACTGCCTTGCCCTCTCCTTCGTCTTTCACCGGCCAGCCCATCTCGGTGATCCACAGAGGTTTGTTAGTCCCTCCGGACTTGGTGTCGAGCACTTCCCGAGCCTTCACTACTTTTTCCGTGAATTCCAGAAACTGCGATCCCTGCGTGAATCCGTACGGATGTATCGAGAGGCCGCCGATCTCATTTTTGAATTCGAAAGATTTATAGGAAGATGCGTACATGCCCGTGACGAAGTTTTCAAATTCTTGGAATTTTCCTCCTGCTTCCCGCTGTATCCACAGCCCTCCATTTAGGACTTTGACGCCGCTGTGTACTTCGTGAATTTTGCTTGCAGTGAAGGTAAAGAATTCGCCGTAGACTTGTCCGCTGATCAAACCATTCGGGGCATATTCGGCCAGGTTCGGCTCGTTCCATACTTCCCAGGTATATGCGGGTTTCGCGTATCCTTTGTTAACCCAAAAAGAGCCGGACGGCCCGAATTTACCTACCGCTTCTTGAACCCAAGCTCCCCAGGCAGGCCATTTACCGGAGCTTTCGGTCGGGTATTCCTTTTCATCCTGCAATTGAGGCAGAATCGTGATGCCGCGCTGGGCGGCAGTTTCGAACAGCGTTTCGTATTTTTTCCAGCCTTCCGCCTGCGTTACCGGACGCTGGATCAACACGCGGAACATGGTGGCTCCCGACCCCTGTACCCGTTCCAAGTTCGATTGTTCGATCGTCTGATCCAGATTGCCGCTCCAAGTCAGGCCCAGTGATAGCGCCGCGCTGGCACTGGAGGCGGTTGCCATCGCCATGACGACCGCGGTAAGAGATACCGCGATGAGGACGAGTAGACGACGGGCCGAACGCGCAGCGCTGTCCAAATGCATGTCTTCTCCCTTAGATCCAGTCCTGTGTCGCAAAGATAGGAAACCTGAGCATTGAGATACTAATATAGTATTAGCCGGAAAAGCAAGGCGGGTCCCTCACTGTAAGGGGTCGTAGGGGAGGCAGGGAAACACAAGTCTGGGGCAACAAGGAAGCCCTAATGACTGTCGGGTTCCCACAAGGACAGTCCGCTTATGAGCCCGAACCAGGGGTCCGGCTGGACTACGTGGGGCACGGTTTCAAGCGGTTTTCGCGAGATCGAGATCGGCTGGAATCGGCTGGAATCTGTGGGGCTTGTTGCCCCATCTCTTGCCCCAGAACCTGGCCTCCTTCGACATTTGGGCCGGCGGCTGCCGGATGTCGCGCTAGGCGGACCCGGGGAGTCAGTGCATTGCTTCGCTCCTCGTTGTGAGGGAGAGCGCCGAGGATGCCCGCGGCCGCTTCTCCTTTTCTCTGGCGAAGCGGCCGACGGTCCCATGAAGCAGTGTCGGTGCCTGGGTTCGACGCTCAACTGCCCCTCTTGAAAGCTTTGCTCGCCGAAACGCGCGCCCGGGCCGCGGATTCATCGCGAGCCCAGCGCATGGGACAATCATGGCGCCGGCGAGTGCTGCGCCCAAACCAGCCGTGACCCCCTGATCCACCGCCCAGTCAGCACCGCAAATGAAAGGCAGTCCCATCCAGGCGCACGGCACACCGATAGCACGGCCCGAAACCAAGTACGCGAGAAGCGGGGAGATCCACATCGCCTACCAGGTCTTCGGCGAGGGCGACCTCGACCTCGTACTCGTGCCGGGATTCACCACCCACGTCGAGTTGCTCTGGGAGCATGAGCCGACGGCACGCTTCCTGGAAGGCCTGGCCTCCTTCGCCCGAGTCATCAGCTTCGACCGTCGCGGCTCCGGTCTATCCGATCCGGTGACCGACGCTCCCACCCTGGAGCAGCGCATGGACGATGTCCGCGCCGTGATGGAGGCCGCTGGCTCGGAGCGGGCCGCGCTGGTGGGGGTCTCCGAGGGCGTGCCGATGAGCATCCTGTTCGCCGCGACCTATCCACAGCGCGTCCGGGCCCTGGTCTGCACCGGAGGGATGGCGCGCTCCACCTACGCCGAGGACTACCCCTGGGCGACCCCGGCGGAAGCCCTGGTCGAGTCGGGGCTGGAGCTGATCCTGCCAAGCTGGGGTGACGGGTCTTTGATCGAAGTCTCCTCGCCCAGCCAGGCCGACAACCAGGAATCGCGCGCCTTCTATGGCCGACTGGAACGCTCCACCGCCAGCCCGGGGATGTTGACGGCGCTCTTTCAGATGTTCCTCGAACTTGACGTCCGCGACGTCGTGCCCACTGTCCACGCCCCGGCGCTCATCCTGCACCGCTCCCGCGACCGCCTCGTCAATGTCCGCCACGGACGCTGGCTGGCCGAGCACATGCCGAATGCCCGGGTGGTCGAGTTCGAGGGCGATGACCATGGCTTTTGGTACCAGAGCACCGAGGAGTAGCTCGGTGAGGTGCAGGAGTTCCTGACGGGAACTCGCGCCGTAGCCGACCCCGACCGGGTTCTCGCCACGGTGCTCTTCATCGATATCGTCGATTCAACCCGCGCGGCCGCGGATCTCGGCGATCAGCGCTGGCGCGAGCTGCTCGAGCGACACCAGCGCGCGGTGCGCGAGGCCCTGGGCCGTTTCGAGGGCCGCGAGGTGAAGTCGACCGGGGACGGCTTCCTCGCGACGTTCGACGGCCCGGCCCGCGCGATCCACTGCGCGACGGAGATCCTCCGCTCCTCCGAGGCGTCGGGGATCGGGGTTCGCGCCGGCCTGCACAGCGGCGAGTGCGAGGTGATGGGGGACGACATCGGCGGCATCGCCGTCCATATCGCCGCCCGCGTCAGCGCTCGCGCCGAACCCCGGGAGCTGCTTGTCTCGCGAACCGTGAAGGACCTGGTGGCTGGATCGGGGATCCAATTCACCGATCGCGGGGCTCACGCGTTGAAGGGCGTTCCCGACACCTGGCAGTTGTACGCGGTCGACGACACCTAACTGCGCCAGGCTGGCGGATGAACCAGCGGGCGAGTGATCCTTGAACTCAGACCGCCGTCTATGTCGGGGAGGTCCCGCGGCTCGCGAGCTGCCCGGCGAGGCGCATCGCCCGCGGCATCCGGCGGGCGAGGGTAACGGCAACGCGATCTGAGCGGCGCATGTACCCCGCCGCCCCGTCGAGCTCGACCCGCGGCATGCGCTCCTCTCCCAGGGCGTAGAGGTGCCACGAGCCCGGAACCCCCTTCAGCTCGTGCTCGCCGCGGTCGCTGAACTGCATGTCTGAGCCGACTACGAGCTCCTTGACGGTTGAGGAGACGACGATCTCACCCGGTTCCGCGAGCGCGCCGACCCGAGCCCCGATGTGGACGGCCAGGCCGCCAAGGTCCTCTCCGATCGCCTCGCACTCGCCGGTGTGGATGCCGCCCCGCAGCTCGATGCCGAGCTCCGCAACCCCATCGCGCAACGCCTCGGCGCAGCGCATCGCCATCGCCGGGCCGCCGAAGGCCGACAGCGCCCCATCGCCGATGTGCTTTACGACCCGCCCGCCGTGCTCGGAGACGACACGGTCGACGAGCGCGTCGTGGCGCTCGAGAACCTCACGCCACGCACGGTCACCCAGCTCCGCCGCGCGCGTGGTCGACGCCACTATGTCCGTGAAGAGGACGCTCGCCAGTACCCGGTTCGGCTCGGCACGCTGGACGGCGCCGGTGACGAACCGCTCGATCTCATCGACGATCGCTTCTACGGTCGCGTCGAAGTCCCCGAGCCAGAAGGCATGGTCGATGCCAGGAAAGGTGACGAAGCGCGCCCCGGGGATGCCATCGGCCAGCAGCTGGCCGGCTTCGAGGGGGAACGCACGGTCATCCTCAACGTGCAGGACGAGCGTTGGCACGTGCACCGAGGAGAGGACGTCGCGCACGTCGATCTGCAAGGCGGTATCGATCAGCGCCCGGGCCATCCGCGGGCTTGCCGCCGCCCGTGCGAACGTCCCCAGAAAGCGCTGCTGAAACTCGCTCAGGCTCGGGGCAAAGAGCTTCGACACCCTCGCGCCGTCCCCCCAGTGCTCGACCATCTCCCGCGCCTCGGCGAGCCTCTCCTCCCGATGCGCGACCATCTCAGGCGAATAGGCTGCGGCGTCCGTGATCAACAAGGTCCGGAACGTGCCGTACAAGACCAGCGAGGCGATCCGCTCCGGTCGCGTGGCGGCCAACAGCACCGAGCACGGGCCGCCCTCGGATTGGCCGAAGAGCACGGCCCGCTCAGAGCCCGCGGCATCAAGGACCGCGGTGATGTCGGCACCACGCTCCTCGAGCGTGGGCAGGTGCGGGATCGGGTCCGACAGGCCGGTGCCGGGCTTGTCGTACATGATCAGCCGCGTGAAGGAGGCCAGGCGAGACAGGAACCTCGAGAAGCCGGGGTCCGTCCACTGCAGATCGAGGTGTGAGATGAAGCCGGGCGCGATGAGCATGTCGACTGGGCCGTCGCCCACCACCTGGTAGGCGATCGAGATCCCGTCGCGCTCGACGTACTGCGTCTGCGGTGCCTGCACGGTGAGACGAGTCTACGGTCGTGAGCGCGTCGAGATACTCTCGCAAGGGGCCCGCTTCGGGGGTAGATCAGAGTCTCCGTGAACTCGGCCTGGCTCAACAGGCATACGCGGGCTAGTATTTTTGTCGCTGAGAACTAGACGACCCTGGGGGAGTACATGGCGAAGCTAGCTCCTCCCGCTGGCGCTCCGAAAGGCCTCCGATCGTCTTCAAGGGCGAGATGCGACACCGTTTGAGCAGACGGTTGACGCGCACCTGTCCGTACCCCGGCACGGCGAGGAGGATCTGCGACAGCCTTGCGCTCTGCAGAAACCCGGGTGGACTGATCAGCAGCTCGGCGATGCTTATCCCGCCCGAGTGGAGCGCCGCTTGATCTCGGCGCGCTGCTGGCGCACCTCGTTGGCAAGCTTCAGCGCCTCCAGGCGCTGCAACGGCGGCCTCGTCTCCCGGGTCCCTGCCACGTCATCGATCTTAGGTTCCTTCCCGCAAGCGCGGACGGTGACCCGGCCTGATGCGTCATGCGGCGGCGGGTAACGCGCTGAGTTCGCCCACGGTTCCTGGCCGTAGTCCCCAACACCATGAGACGCGACATTGGCGTCGAACTCGCCGAAGGCTGAATATGGTCCCGGCATCCGGAGCTCTTGTGCCGGAAGGCCAGGAGAGGGAGGATCGCAACACCCGAGGCGACCGAAGGAGGACGAAAATGGCGGTGATGACTGTTCAAGAGTTCGAGGTCGAGGAAGACGACCTCAGCACGACCAACTACGACGCGGTTTCGGAGCGGCTCAACATCGAGGCCGATCCACCCGCTGGGCTGATCGTCCACACGGCGGGCTTCACGGGCAACGGCCAGTTCCGCATCGTCAACGTCTGGGAGTCGGAGCAGAGCTGGGAGAGCTTTCGCGATGGGCGGTTGGCGGCGGCGCTCCAGCCGCTGAGGGAGAGCGGAGAGGGGGCGCCGCCAAGCGTCGAATGCTCCTACGGGCTGCATAACATGATCACGTAGGTTCTGCTCGAGCAGCACGAACGCAAGACCCCCCCCCCCGGAGATCCGGGGGTTCTTTTCTTCGAGGTCTGGCAGGCGGTGTGGGCGAAGGCGACCTCGGAAGAGCGCCATTCGGACTACGGCAGCGTGTAGTCGAAGGTGACGGTCGAGGGGGAGTTTTCGCCGCCGCTCGACTTCGAGCTGAAGGTGCCGGTCGCCCCCGCATACTTGCCGGTTCCGCCGACGATGGCGCCGGAGACGTTGTTTCCGATCGACTTGCCGCCCACGTTCAGCGCGAAGCTGCCGCCAGGCACGACCGCGGTGCCCGAGCAGGTGCCGTTGATCGCTTCCCCGGGAGAGGGCTGAGTGGCGAGGCAGAACGCGTTGAGTTCGCCCACGGTCTTCTTGTCCGAGTTCTGCAGCACCGATGAGAACGCGAACCCGGTGCCCGGCACGAGCTTCCTCCCCTTCGGCTTGCCGATGACGCCGAAGCTCTGCCCGGTTTCACCGCCCGGTTCGGTCAGCTTGAGGTTCCCTCGCTGCCGTGCGTGTTGTCTGAGCAACCCGCAAGCGCGGCGACTGCCACCACCACTCCGAGCGCCAAGACCACAGTGCAACACGTTTCATGCTTGCGGCTCCTCCCTGTAGAGAACCCCCTGCTTGTCGCATTCATATCCGATTCTGCAGCGCGAGACGCGAAGGGGGTCCTACCCTCTGCTCGCGCAAATGCGACGGCAGCGGTCCTGGATCCCGTTCAGTCGCGCGGCCCGTGTTGCCAGACGCCGAGCACATTGCCGGCTGGATCGCGGAAGGTGGCCACCCACAGACCCCCCTCGGGATACGGCTTCGTTACCACCGCGCCGCCGTTGGCAGAGACCTTCTCGAGCGTGTCGTCGAGGCGCTCGACGTAGATGTATGGGCGGACGCCTGCTTCGCCGGCGACGGCCGGGTGGCGGTAGTCGCCCTCGGCTCCAAACAGGGTGATTGCCATCGCCCGACCGGCCTCGCCATCGCGTGGTCACAAAAACGACCTTGCGGTGTTCTGCAGGGAAGATTGCCAGGCGACTAATGGGTCCTCGCCCGATAACCGATGTACCGAGAAATGATCATCGGCCGATCCGCCTCGACCCACGCCAGCGACCGGCGCAGCCAAGGCGCCCGCTGGATGTGGGGCGCGCTCGCCTTCGGCTCGGCGCTGCTGGCGGCATTCGCGCTGCGCGCTCTGACCGGTGTAGGCGGGTCCTCGGCGCAGCAGGCATGCGCTACATGGGTCTCCGACGCGATCGGCCTGAGCGCCGTCTCGGTGTGCCTCTGGCGCGCCGCGCTCGACTCGGAGGACCGCGCGCTATGGGGGCTGGCCGGCCTCGGGATGGCGTCGTGGGTGCTCGGCAACGCCTATTTCGAGCACAAGCTCGCCGCTGGCGCCTCCCTGCCGAACCCCTCCCCCGCCGACATCGGGTACCTCGGCTTCTACCCGCTGATGTACCTGGCGGTGATCGCCGCCCACCGGCGCGACCACGGCGGGGGAACCGGGATCGGGCTCTGGCTGGACGGCCTGATCGCCGCCACCGCCTGTGCGACGGTGGCCGCGGCCCTCTTGCTCGAGCCTGTCGTCAACGCAACCGCGGGCGAATCGGTGTCCGGCGCGCTGACCGACATCGCCTACCCGATCGGCGACGCGACGCTGCTCACGATGCTCGTCGTCACCTCGGCGACCGTCGGCTGGCGACGCTCGCGCGGTCTCGCGGCTCTCGCCGCCGGGCTGGCGATCTTCGCCCTCGCCGACTCGCTCTACATCGTCGAAAACGCCAACGGGACCTATCAGGCGGGCGGGGTTCTCGACGCCGGATGGCTGCTGGCGCTGATCGTGATGGCCGCCGGTGCCGCGATGGTGACCCTGGGCAGTCGGAGACCCCGAAGCGGCGATCCTCGCGTCAGGCGCGCGCTCGTGCCGAGCGCCGGCGGGGTCGCCGCGCTGGCGGTGCTCGCCCTGGACGCCTTCACCGGCTTCAGCACGGCCACCCAGGTGCTGGCCACCCTCACCCTGAGCCTGGTCGTGGTTCGCCTCGCCGTCTCGCTGCGCGAAACGGCCAGCCTGCTGGCGATCCGGGCGCGCGAAGCGAAGGTGGATCCGCTGACCGGGCTGGCGAACCGCAGGAGGCTGCTCGGCGACCTGGAGCGGCACGCCGCCGAGGCCACCGAGGAGCACCCCGCCCTGCTGGTGCTCTTCGACCTCGACGGCTTCAAGGCCTACAACGACACCTTCGGGCACAACGCCGGCGATGCCCTGCTGATCCAGGTCGCGGGCGGCCTGCGTGACGCGCTCGGGAGGCGCGGGCGCGCCTACCGCATGGGAGGCGACGAGTTCTGCGCCCTACTCATGATCGACTCGGAGCCGCCCGAGCAAATCGGCGAAGAGCTCGCGGCGGCGATGGCCCGCCACGGCGAGGGCTTCTCGGTGACCGCGAGCTACGGCTGCGCCCTCGCTCCGCGCGATGGACGCGAGACGACCGGTCTGATCCGCCAAGCCGACGATGAGATGTACGCTCGCAAGGGCAGGCGCAGACTCGGCACCGAGCGCCAGGTCCAAGACGCCCTGACGGCGGTGCTCGGCGCACGCGATCCGGAGATGGAGTCCCATGCGGTGCGCGTCGCGAAGCTGGCGGCGAAGCTGGGCGAGCGGCTCGGGTTGGGTGTGGCGGATCTGGGCGCCCTCGTGCACGGGGCAGCTCTGCACGACATCGGCAAGATCGCGATCCCCGACGGCCTGCTCGACAAGGCGGATGAGCTCGATCTCGACGAACGGCGCTTCCTGCGGACTCACCCGCTGATCGCGCAGCGCATCATCTCCGCCGCGCCGGCGCTCGGCTACACCGGCCACATCGTGCGCTCGGTCCAGGAGCGCTGGGACGGCAGCGGCTACCCGGACGGGCTGAGCGGCGAGGCGATCCCGCTCGCGGCGCGGATCATCGCGGTCTGCAACACCTATGAGGCGATGACCTCGAAGCGCCCCAACCCCGAGGCGATGAGCCCAGAGCAGGCGATCGCCGAGCTGCGCCGCGGCGCCGGCAGCCAGTTCGATCCCGACCTCGTGGCGCCCCTGATCGAGCTCTTGAACGAACCGGATGAGCGCCCGCGCGAAGCCGCCCCCACCGCGCAGCCGCGCAGGGACCTCCTCGCCCACGACCGCCACCGCCTCGAGGCGCAGCTCGACTACCAGGCCGACCACGACCTCCTCACCGGCTTGCTCAACCGCCGCCGCTTCACCGGGGAGCTGGAGCGCGTGCTGCGATACGCCTCGCGCTACCGGCGGCCGGGCGCGCTGCTCGTGATCGACGTCGACAACCTCAAGCTAGTCAACGACCTGCACGGGCATGCGGCGGGCGATGCCGCACTGACAGCGGTGGCCAGGCAGATCCTGGAGAGGGTCAGGGACTCGGACGTCGTCGCCCGGCTCGGCGGCGACGAGTTCGCCATCGCCCTCCACGAGGCTCGCGAGCCCGACGCACTGGCGGTGGCCCGGGACATCCGCTCCCGCCTCGCCGAGTGCGAGATCGATCCGCCCATTGCTATAAGCGCGGGCATCGCCCTCTTCGAGGGCACCCAGGAGCTCGTGCCCGACGATCTGCTGACCGCCGCCGACGTCGCCCTTTTCGAGGCGAAGGAAGCGGGCCGTGACGAGATCCGCGTCTACCGCGGCGATGCCGGCACCGCGCTCAGCTGGGTGCAGCGGATCCGCAACGCGCTCGCGGAGGGACGCTTCGTCCTCTACGGCCAGCCGATCATCGAGCTGAAGACGGGACAGGTCAGCCACAGCGAGCTGCTGGTGCGGATGGTCGCCGACGACGGCGACCTGATCCCGCCCGACGCCTTCATCCCCACCGCCGAACGGTTCGGCCTGATCAACGAACTCGACCGCTGGGTGACGGGGGAAGCGATGACGCTCGCCGAACGGGGCAAGCGGGTGACCGTCAACCTCTCCGCCCACTCGATCGGCGATTCCGCCGTCCTCGAGCGTGTGCGGAAGGCAGCGCAGAGGGGCGTCCAGCCGGGCGCGGTCATCTTCGAGATCACCGAGACGGCGGCGATGTCGAACATACAGGAGGCGCGCGCCTTCACCGAGCAGCTCAACGAGCTCGGCTACGAGGTGGCGCTCGACGATTTCGGCACGGGATTTGGCTCCTTCAGCTACCTCAAGCACCTCCCCACGCGCTACCTGAAGATCGACGTCGAGTTCGTGCGCGAGCTGGCCTCCAACGAAACGGATCAGCGGGTAGTGAAGTCGATCGCCGATGTCGGCCACAACCTCGGCAAGCGGATTGTCGCCGAGGGTGTCGAAGACGCGGCCACCGAAGACCTGTTGCGCCGCTACGGCGTCGACTATGTGCAGGGCCTCTACATCGGCGCCCCGGAACGCATCTCGGCGCGCCTCGAGAGGCCTGCTGGTGAAAGAGGCCAACTACGCTCGGCAGGACCGCAGGGCGCTCGGCGAAAATGACGCTCCCAGCCGAAGGCTGAGGTGACGAGGACCCTCCGCAGAGGCGGGGCGGGGCGCCCTTCGAGCCACGAGCCCTTAACTTAGGATCTAGCCCTATAGGGAGGATTCCCACCCTCCTGCGAAGAACTCCTCAGCCGATCCACTGATCGGACATAGGAGGTAGGAGATGGGTTTGGTCGATCGCGACGACGGCTGGCGAATGCCGGACTGGTTGTGGGAGCGAGTCGAGCCCTTGCTGCCACCTCCGCCCGAGCATCCGCTCGGCACCCACAAACGGGGGGTTCCCAAGCGTCAGGTGATGGATGCGATCCTGCTCGTCCTGCGCACCGGCATGCAGTGGAACGCGCTCGACGTAACCGGCGTGTGTAACTCCTCTACCGCCCACCGGCGCTTTCAGGAGTGGGAGAGCGCCGGGGTCTTCCACGAGATCTGGCGCCAGGGCCTGCTCGACTACGACGATGAGGTCGGCATCGACTGGTCCTGGCTGGCTGCCGACGGGGCGATGACAAAGGCGCCGCTGGGCGGGCCGAAGACCGGGCCAAATCCCACCGACAGAGCCAAGGGGGCGGAGCGCTCGCTCCTCACAGATGCTGCCGGAATCCCGATCGGGCTCGACCACGGTGGCGCGAACCGCAACGACCACAAGCTGCTGAAGCGCACGCTCGACTCGGTCCCGATCGAGCGCCTCCCGGTGCAGCCGCCGCCCGACCAGCCGCTGAAGGTCGAGCCTGCGGCAAGGGTGGCGCTGAGCCGGACGTCGGTGCCTCCCGCAAACCCGTGCGAGCAGGTCGAGCCGCAGTCGAGCCCCGGCGGGGCGCTGGTCACCGTCCCGCTGCCGGAGCCGACCTTGGCGACGGTCAACATGTGAGGCGGATTTGGGGTCCCGAGGGCCGCAAAGCCGTTGAAGGCGAGCCCGACGCAGAGCGATTCCCCGGCGCAGTCGACGTCGGTGAAGCCAAACAACCGGCCGACGTTGGCGATCGTCCACGCCGCCGCGCCGCCGGTTGGATCGGTCGTCGTGACGACATGGCCCTGGCCCTCGCCGGCGACGCAGAGGAAGGTCGACGGGCAGGAGACGCTGCGCAGCTGGCGCGTCCCATCGACTTGGCGATGCTCCACGCCCCCACCCCGCCGCTCGGGTTGGTCGGGTGAGGACGTTGCCGGACCCGTCGACGACGAGGCCCAGATAGGACGCACGCTCTCAAGCGTTCTCTCCTCCGCTGGCTATCGGTGTAAGCAGGCCGCCAACGCCACCGAGGGCGCTGCCATGCTGGACCGAGAACCCTTCGACCTCGTAATTTGCGACCTGAGGGTCTCCGAGGAAGGGATTGCGCTGCTCGATCAGATCGAGCGTGACCACCGCGGAACCGCCTTGCTGATGGCCTCGGGCGATCCCTCGCTTGCCCACATCGCGGGCGAGCACGGTGTGAGCGCCTACCTGATTAAGCCTTTCAGTGACAATGAGTTGCGGGCGAACGTCGCCTGCGCCCTTGGGCAGGCCGAACACCGACGCCGCCAGCATTCAGCGAGCGATCACCTGGAGCGCGAGACCGAGATGCTTGAACGCCTCAGCGAGGTGATCGCCACGCGCGATTTGAGGACCGGCATCCACACGCGCAGCGTCGGCGAGCACGCGGCCATCCTTGCCCGAGCCTGCGGGTTGGATGACGAGACGGTACAAAAAATACGGATAGCCGCCCCCATGCACGACATCGGCAAGGTCGCCATGCCCGACGCGATCCTGATGAAGCCCGGCCCGCTCAGCCCTGAGGAGCGAACGTTCATGCAGCGCCACGCCCAGATCGGCCACGATCTCCTCGCTGGCACCGGCTCGCCGTTGCTCGATCTCGCCGCCGAGATCGCACTCACCCACCACGGGCACTTCGATGGAAATGGCTACCCGCGCGGCCTACGGGGAAAGCAGACCCGGTCGTCGGGCGCATCGTCGCCATCGCGGATGTCTTCGACGCATTGACCAGCGTTCGTCCCTACCGGGAGGCGACGTCGCCGCAACGCGCCATCGAAACGATGGTCGCGGAGCGGGGCGCCCGCTTCGATCCATCCTTGCTCGACCTCTTCACCGAGGATCCTGACGCGATCCTCGAGGAACTCGACCTAACGGTTCACCGACACTAATCGGGTTGGGGAAGGAGACCCGACGAACCCGGCCTGAAAATGGAGCCCAGCTGGACTCGAACCGGCGACCTCCCGGGTGCGACGTGGGCGGTGCTCGGTCGGTGGTCCGCGGGATCACAGCGATGTTCCCTTGTCGAGGGCCACTGGAAGGGGCCGAAAGGCCGTCGGCTAGGCCGGACGATCGTCCATCGCGCTCGGCAGCCGGCTGCTCGGCACATAGCCAGGCGACGGCAGGCGTATATGCGGGGCAGCGGACGGGGAAGAGGGCATCTGGCAAGAGCATGTGACGCTCCTCGCTCCCTATTCTCTGAGTGATCATCATATTATTTTTCGGCAGTTCACTACTATCCACGGGGGTGGGGAGGACATGCGGCTTTCATCACAGGGCGGTGACCGAAGGGGAACGGTGCGGCTGGAGGTGGTCAGCGACCGTGACGATCTCTCACTGACCGAGACCCCGTTTGGAGTCATCGCCAAGCTAGTCGACTGCTCTGTGCGCGCGGAGATCGGTGCGCCCGCCCTGCCTCGTCGCACGGCTCATCTCGCCCTCCCTCCGATGTCGAGTGCGGCGAAGGTCGAGGTCCTGGCCGCCGAAGAGGTGCCGGTGGGGGATACCTCCCTACTCGTCGCCCCGCGGCAGCCCCGGCGTCCGGGCGCCCAGAAAGCGCGCGAGAAAGCATCGGGGCGTCCGGTGCCCTTCCCGGCGAAGCGCTTCGTTCCACCCGATCCCGAGGCGTACCTGCGAGAGTCCGAGCGTCCGGTCGCCCGCCTGATCTCGACCAGGGGCATCGGTGGAGTGCCGGTTGCCGCTGTGGAGCTGGCGCCTCTGACGCTCGATTCAGACGGACAGCTGCACCTCTGGACGCGAATCGAGATCGCCGTGCACTACGAGGAGGTCTCAGAGAGCGAGCAGCGACTGTTCGGCAGCGGCGTCTCACGCGCACAGGCACGGCGATCGGCGGAACTGGCCTCGATGCTGGTGGTCAATCCGCAGGAGGTGGTGCCGATCTGGCGGTACCTGCCCTGGCGGCTGGGCACCGAGTACCTGGTCATAACCGACACGGTCACGCGTGACGCCGACACGCTTGAGCCGACGGGGTCGGTCGACGGCGACGTCATCGCCTCCTTCGAGCGATTGGTGGAGTGGAAGCGGCGTCGCGGCATGACGGCAAATGTGGTGACGATCTCCGACATCCTCGACGGCCGTTACGGCAGCTTCCGACACCGCGCCCGCGATCTCCAGGAGATCGTCCGCAACTTCCTGAAGTGGGCGCATCAGGAGTGGGGCGTGGCGTGGGTCCTGCTCGGTGGGGATCCCTCGATCGTCCCGGTTCGGAAGGTCGCCGCCGGGACCGAGGGTGAGATCACGGTCGATACCGTCGATCCGCCGGAAGCCGCGAAGGCGTATTGGACCGGCAGCTTCCTCAAGGTGCGCGCGGAGAGCGCCGGCACCTGGTTCCCCGGCGATGAGCCGCTCCAGCTGGTGCGCCCCGACACCGGTCAACTGATCCCGTATGACGAAGGTGGGATGGCCAGCTTCGGCTGGCATTACTGCACGGATGACACCTATACGACCCCGAGCTCCGCCGAGACGCACTACGTCAGGGTGCAAGGACCGGCGGCCACGGTCAACGCCAATCTGCAGTTCCTATATGAGTGGAATTGCATTCCCACGGACCTCTACTACTCCGATCTCGTTGGCGCTCACTATGCCGTGCCGTCGAACATCGACAACGACCGGCTCTACCTGCGGCGCTTCCCGTTCAGGCACGACTGGGATCTCCACGGGAACGGCATCTACGGGCAGCACGACTGGTCCAACGATTTCGACGGCGTCGACTACGGTGCCGACGTCAGTCTCGGACGCGCCCCGGTCCGCAACGCCGCTGAGGCCGATACCTTCGTCGACAAGGTCCTCGCCTACGAGCAGTTCGGTCTCCAGAGACACGCTCACCTGCTCGAGTGGCCGGCGCGGATGGTCTTCGTTTCATCGAACTGGGGCGGCCGGTCATGGGCTTCCGAATCTGCGGGCGATCCTGCGGACCCGGATCAGTTCAGGTCCGACGGGAGCCGCACGGTCGTGCACTGGCGGGAGATGCACTCGAATCTCGCCGGCAAGCTGTTCGTTCAGATCAACGAGGACGAAGTTCACCAGATGCCGTACAACACGGCGGCCAGGAACGCCGACAACCGGGGCTGGTACTGGGCTCGCTCGGGCACCGACCTCTCGCCGAGCGTGACCTTGATGTCACTTCCCTTTCAGCCTCCGATCTCCCTCCCGAGGCCGACCAACTGGATGGTGGTCCGTGGCGGCGCCGCGGAGCTGACCCCCCAGGCGTTCATCTGGGACGAGCCCGAGGCGGACGGCTCCATGACCGACCAGGAGCAGTTGCGGGTTAAGATCGCCATCGACCTTCCCCACGTCCGCGCCTCGGCGAGGCTGTACGAGGATGAGAGCGATCTGGATCCGGCAGTGGTCCCCGCTGCTCCGCTTACCTACCTGGCGGGCGACCGCCTGGCGAACGGCCTGAATGCGGCGCCACACTTCCTCACCCTGTCCGGGCACGGCAATCCCGATGGCTGTTGCGACCTCGACCGCTGGATGGCGGATACGCTGACCAATGGCCTGCCGGGCTTCATCGGCTACGCCGATTCCTGCCTCACCAACGCATTCGATCAGGACGGCATGGGTTCGCATCTCCTGCGCAACGCCGGCGGGGGCGCGGTGGCGTACCTGGGAAGCACGCGCTTCTCATGGATCGGTCTGGGCGATGACTTCCAGCGGGCGTTCTGGCACCGGCTCACCACGACGCGGCATCTCGGCCTGTTGGCGGACACGCGGTTCGCCCTGACGGGGGACGAGGGCGTCTACACCAAGTGGGCGACCTTCAGCCTGAACCTCCTCGGAGACCCCGAGATGCCGATCTGGACTGGCGAGACCGGGCTTCTCTCGGTGGCGACCACCCGCCTAGCGGACCAGGTCCTCGAGGTGCGGGTCCGCGGCCCGCTGCCGGACCGGGGACCGATCGAGGATGCGGTTGTTCACGTAGCCACGGGCGAGAAGACGGAGGTGATATCGCGGACCGGCTGCGAAGGGGTCGTGGCGATCGACCTCTCGGACCTTCCCGCCGGTGAGCTCGAACTCACCGTTACGGCGGACGGTTACCTTCCCCACATCGGCATGGTGGCGACCGATGGCGCCATCGCCGACGAGGACCGAGCTGGTGCCGAGAACGTGAGCCGCTGAATCAGAGCGCGATCTCCGCACAGGGTCCGTCGGTCGCCCCCAGTGGACGGGCGGCACCCCTGGCGTTGGCGCGGCGCTGGCGGCGGGCGATCGGCCCGATTCATCGGTGAAGTCGAGAACACCACCCCGAACGGCAGCCGTGCGGCTGCGGCGTATTCCAGCGTCTCCCAGGGATCAGAACAGATGTCGTCTGCGACTGCGTTGAGCTGCTCTGGAGGGCAGGCGAGGTTGCGATCGAGCCCCACTCTCTCACCTCAGCAGCCCGCCCAGCAGCATCGGCATGCCGGTGCGCCGAGGATGCCTCCGATTTGGACCCCTGGCCGCAGCCGACGAGGGCGAGCATGGCCCAGCCGATCGCCAGCAGCGTTGGTCCTCGCGCCCGCCTCCAACCGGCCTCGCTCGCTCGTCCCCGCCTCTGGATCGCCACGAACCAGACAGCACCGGCAACGGTCAGCACGCAGGCGACGTAGAAGTTCAGCCGCAGGCCGAAGATGTAGTGAGCGGGATCGACCCGCAGCGACTCCTCGAAGATGCGAAAGGCCGAGTAGCCGGCGACGTACAGCGCAAACAGTCCCGGCGGCCTGATCCGGCGGTGGTGGCCGAGCCAGACAAGGAACGCGGCGAAGCTGAGGTTCCAGGTCAGCTCGTAGAGGAGGTGGGATGAAAGGTGGCGAAGCTCTGGTATCCGACGGGCCGATGGGCCGGTGAGATTTGCAGCGCCCAGGGCAGGCTCGTCGGCCCGCCAAAGAGCTCCTGGTTGAAGTAGTTGCCGATTCGTCCCACCGCCTGGCCGACCAAGAGGGCCGGCGCGGCAGCGTCCATGAATGGGCCGAGCGAGACCCCGTTGCGATAAAGGCGCCACAGCCCGACCGCCGAGCCGAGGGCGATGCCGCCCCATATCCCCAGGCCGCCGTCCCACACCGCGAACGGACCCCACCAGTGAGGGGGGACTTCGCTCCAGCTCGTCGCGAGGAAGTAGAGCCGGCCCCCGATCAACCCTGCTGGGAAGGCCCAGAGAGCGACGTCGTAGACCAGCTCCCGCGAGCCACCCCGTGCCTCCCAGCGGCGGACGGTGATCAGGACCGCGAGCGCCAGCCCGACCACGTACATCAGCCCGTAGACATGGGCCTCGAACGGGCCGAGGTGAAAGCCGCTGGAGGCGGGGCTGGGTATCGAGGCGAGCAGGCTCAAGCGGGGCCGGGCTTACGGGCCGCCACCCGCTCGACGATCCTCCACTTCGAGCGCTCCTGCTCCTCGACCTCGAAGCCCACGGCGCCGAGGTGATCGAGCGGCTCGCGGGTCAGGTGGTCGGCCTCGAAGCGCAGACTGAGCGGCTCGATCAAGCGCTGCACTGCCCGCACCGCCCGCGCCGGGCTGCGGACGTGCTCCAGCAGCGAGAAGCGCCCGCCGGGCCGCAGGACGCGGTAGACCTCCTCGACGGCGGCGCGGTCGTCGGGGATCGTGCAGAGGGCGAGGGTGCAGAGGACGCTGTCGAAGCTGGCGTCGGGGAAGTCGAGGGCCTGGGCGTCGCCGAGGCGAAGGTCGGCCTCGCGGCCCAACTCTTTCGCCCGCCGTTGGGCGATGCTCAGCATCTCCGGGCTCAACTCGATCCCCGTTAGCTCTACGTCGTCTCGGTGATAGGGCAAGTTGCGCCCGGTACCGAGGGCGATCTCGAGCACCCGGCCCTGCACACGCGAGCAAGCCCACTCGCGCCCACCCTCGAAGAGGACCCGGTCGAAGAAGCGCATCTGGCCGTCGTATTTGGGCGCTCCCTTGTCCTGGACGCGGCGGACCCGCTCCGTCTCTTTCCTGATGTCTTCGGATAGTGCCATTTGGATGCTCCGATCAGCGCGTGTGACTCGGCTCGGCTCGCTCGTCGGCTTCGCTGCGGCCAGGGTAGCGCTCGGGATCGACCTCGAAGGTGTGCAGGCAGTGCTCCGAGCAGAAGTAGAAAGTGCGGCCTCCGAACTCCTTGGTCACTGCCTTTGCCCGATCGACCCTCATTCCGCAGACGGGATCGGTAACGTCGCGGCGGGCAGTCAGCCAGAAGAGGGCGGCGAAGACGACCAGCGCGATCACGTTCAGCACGAGCTTGTAGTCGAGCTGCACAGAGCCGAAGATGTCGTCGCGGCTCGGCCGCGTCGTCGGAATCAGATTGGTGGCGCTGAACAGACCGTCAACGGCGAGCGCCGCGACGATCATCGTCACCAACATCAAGGCGACGATCCGCACCGTGAAGGCCCAGCCGTAGTACTTGCGATAGATCGCGATGATCGGCAGAACGATCAGGTCGGCGAAGATGAAGGCCATCGCCCCGGCGAAGCTGATCCCGCCCGACCACAGCACGGCTGCCAGCGGGACGTTTCCGACCGAGCAGACGAAGCTGAGCACGGCGATGATCGGGCCGACGATCACGTTCTCCAGGGCGTTCAGCCAGCCCGGCGCGCCGCTGATGAAGAGGCCGTTGAAGAAGTCGTCGCCGAGCAGGCCGACGAAGCCGGCGAGCAGGAAGCCGATCCCGATCTCCTTCCAGAGCATCTGCCAGTCGCCGCGGAAGTTGTGCGCGACGTCGGACCAGGCGGAGGCCGAGGTGAGCCGCTCGCGCCAGCCGATCCGCTCTCCCGCCGCGTGGTGCTGGTGGCCGGTATCGGCCTCCTGGGCATGCTTGCGCGCTTGCTCCTCCAGCCGGGGTGAGACGAAGCCGCAGCAGCGCCGTCATCAGCACGATCATCGCGATCCCGCCGACGTACTCGGCGAGGGTGAACTGCCAGCCGATCAGTACCCAGAGCACCAGGCCCAGCTCCCAGACCAGGTTGGTTGAGGCGAACTGGAAGGCGAGCGCCGAGGCCGCCGAGGCTCCCTTCTGGAAGAGCGACTTGGCGATCGCGATAGCGGCATAAGAGCAGGACGAAGAAGCGGCGCCGAGCCCGGTCGCCCAGGCGACGGGCCTCGGGCCGCTTCCCGACAGCGCCGACTCGATCCGCTCGCGCGGAACCCATGCCTGCACAATCGCCGAGATCGCAAAGCCTAGGACCAGCGCCCACCAGACCTCGTAGGCCATCAGGAAGGACTGCTTGAAGCCTTCGCCGATCGTGTCGATCACGTCATTCACGGGTTGCCCCTTCGGGGGTTGATTGCAGAGAGCATCGCAACCCCCGCCGTCCTGGGTGACGATGTCTGCTACATGGGCCGGGCAGGACTGCGGCTACGGCGACGCCGGTGACGACCAGCTCTACGGCGGTTAGGAGCACCCACGTTCAAGGCAAGGGTCCCGCCCCGCATGATCGCCGTGCCTGAGCACTGACCGTGAATGACTTCACCGGACATCGTCTTCGTCGCGATGCAGAACGCGGCCAGTTCGCCGACCACGGCCAGGATCGCTACACGCGCGAAAACGCCACCCCCCGATCAACCTTTGTGGTGCCAGGCGCGGCCGATGTCGACCTTCTTGACGGTGATCGTCGGCGTGAAGCCTTCGGTCGAGCAGTGCTTGGAGAGCACCGTGATCTTGCCGTGCAGCTTCACCCTGCTGCCCGCCGGGGAGGCTGGGTCGACGCCGTGGTGGAACTTGATCTTGGCGGCTGCCAGCGCGAAGGTCTGATCGCCGGTCGGAGCCCGGTGGTTGGCTTTGGTCAGGTTGACCTCGAGCGTGCCGCTGTAGCGGTGATGTTCTTCTGCGGTCAGCGACGAGCTCACCAGGGCACCGGAGGCGTTGTAGCCCACGCTGTGGGGCAGGCAGCGATGCGACCTCGGTGGCGGCGCGGGCGAGTAATGGGGCGCCGCCTGGGCGGAGGCGACCAGCGCCAGCAACCCGAGCGCGGCGAGAACGGCGATCTTCTTCATAAAGAATCCTCCCTAGTCATCGACCTGAACCTGATGCGCAAACGATTCAGGGCTGCAATGTCAGGCTACTCCCGTAGTCCCTGCTCTGAGAAGCCATCAGAAGCCCTCCCGGTAGGGGCGATCCAACAGCCAACGAGCCGATCGCCGATCGCCGCCTCGTCGTGCCAGCCGCTCGAGCAGTCGGCCGGCGCGCCGATCCGCCCCGTGTGCGGCCAGGTCGGAGTGGCTGACGATCCCGACGAGTCGGCCCGCCTGGACTACCGGGAGCCGTCGCACCTGCTGCTGCTCCATTCGCTGCGCGGCCTGATCCAGGGTCTCGCGCGGAGAAACGGTCGCGGGCTCGCCCGTGCCGCACTCTCCAACCGTGAGCCCACGAGGGTCAAGTTCCTGGGCGATGACCCGGACCACGATGTCGCGATCGGTGATCACGCCGCTCAGGCGATCGCCACCCCGGCACACCGCCAGAACCCCGACGTCCTGCTCGGCCAAGCGCTCAGCGGCATGGGCGACCGGCGCCTCGGCGTCTATTGCGGCTACCCGGCTGCTCATCGCGTTGCAAACCAGCTCCGCCCCCTCGACATTCGACTTGCGCCTGCCGGTCGCCCGGCCCCCCAGCTCGGACAGCGCTGCTTCGGCCCGGGCCACGAGCGAACGATCCTTCTTTGCATCAATCTGGGCGGTCATCTCAAGCTCCCTCCTGTCGGTTCCTACGGGGTTAGCTGACGGGCTCGCGGCCGATGCCGCTAGGGCCGGATCACCGGCCCATTCGCCCCAACTTCTTGGGTCCCCCGTCCGCCTACGCCTGGGCGAGGCGGCTCGGAAATGGACGCTCAACCTAGCAGCCTCGACCCCTGGGCCAAAGGGCTCTCGCTGCGCCGCGCAAATGGCCCCGGATGGGCGGCAGGAGCAGAACGCCGGCGGATCTAGTTCGGCAGCACGGTGACAAAGCGCTCGATGGCGGGGATGCCGGTTACGTCGTGGCCGTGCCGCTGGGCGAGGCAGGTGAATGGGTGGTGGCATTTTCGCCATCGCGGCCCTTGCAAGGACGTTCCCATGCGGCATAGGATCGGTTGTCCACCCGGTTTTCCCAGGAGGTGTTTGCCATGTCTGAGGATGTCTGGCCGAAGGTCGGCGCGTCTGCCGGAATCGTTACTGCGGTCCTCTTGATCCTCTCGTTCGTCTTCGGGCCCAGTGGAACCCCGCCCGGTTTCGACGACAGCGCGCGCGAAGTCCAGGCGTTCATCCAGGACAACCACGGCGCGATGCAGGCGCAGGTCGCGCTGGGCTTCGCGACGCTGTTTGCGTTCGCCTGGTTCCTGGGAAGCGTCTTCTACCGGTTGCGGGCGGCCGAGCCCGCCGCACGGCTTTCCGCCGTTGCCTTGGCCGGCGGACTCGTTCTGATCATCGGGGCGATGATCGGTACCTGCGCCCAGGGGGCGGCGACGTATCACGCTGCCTCGCTCGACGCCAATACCGTTCGGGGTCTCTGGGATCTGAGCGTGTTTGGGTTCCTTTTCTTCACGGTCGGGTTTGCCGTTCTCGCCGGGGCATCGGGAGCCCTGGCGATACACGCCAAGGCGTTGCCCAACTGGCTCTGCTTCTACAGCGTGCTGGCGGCTGCGTATGCGTTCGTCGCCGGGCTGGTCGGCTCTTTCAGCGAGACCGGAGCCTTCTCGCCCTCCAATGGCGCCCTTGGCCTGATCGCCTTCTTGCTCTTCATCGTCTGGCTGCTGGCGATGGGCATCACCCTGGTCAGAGAGCCGCGCGCCGCCCCGGCCCCTCCCCGGTAGGGGCCGGACTCTTCGTGGCTGAGGATCGGTGACCCACACCGCGGCCGAGGGCACGCCGGACCGAGAACCTCGCGGTTCGCGATGACGTGGCGATGTAGCAGCAGGTCGGCGTCCTACCCGGTTCGCCACCGGGATGAACGGCGACTCCCTTGACCCGCCCGTCCCGCGGATTTAAAGTCGCATGAGCGGGCTTCGGCCCTCGCGGCTTGGGCCCGGAATCGACGGCGGCCCGGCGCCGCCGGGAAGGGGCGCCCATGGCCTGGAGAATCTCGGGGACCTACCTGGCAACCTGCTCGTGCCAGCTGTTGTGCCCCTGCCCAACCGATGCCCCACCGACTGGACCGAACGGCGAATGCCACGGCAACCTCGTCTTCGACGTCGGCGAGGGAAAAACCTGGATGACGTCGATCTCAGCGGCACCAGGATCGGCCTGATCAACATCTTTCCGTCGAATCTGAGCGCAGGCAACTGGACGGTCGGCGTAGTGGTCAACGAGGACGCCTCAGACGAGCAGCTCGACGCGATCGACCGGATCATGCGCGGCCAGGAGGGCGGCCCGTTTGAGATGTTCGCCAGCCTCTACGGCAAATACCTCGGCACCGAGCGTGGAGAGGTGACCTTCACCGACGGGGACACTCCGTCGTTCTCGATCCGGGGCAACTCGTTCACCTTCGAGCCGCTGCCGGGGCCGGAGGGCAGCGACTCCCAGACCGACGGTGAAGAACGCCGCCTTCGGCTTCGCGCCCGAGTTCCGGGTCGGCAAGTCCTCGGGGCACTCCGACGTCTTCGACATCGAGTTCGACGCCGTTTACGCCGAGAGCGCCGACTACGAATTCGCCAGCGAGATGGGCGAAGGGGCAGCGACGGGGCTCGGCTAGCATCCACTCGCAGCGCCCTGCCCGAACAGCCATGGAGTCAGCGACCCTTCCTCGCCGGCCTCCTGCCCTGCCCGAGATCCTGAGATTCGGCCTGCTGGGCCTGCTTGTCCTGCTGGCGCTGGCGGGCTGGGCGGTGACCGACGAGCGGATGCACGGTATGGACGCCGGGGCCGGCACCGACCTGGGCACGCTCGGCTTCTACCTCACCACCTGGGTGGTGATGATGAGCGCGATGATGTTCCCCTCGATCGCCCCGATGGTCACGGCAGAGCAGCGGCTGCGGTTCGTGACGCTGCTGAGCCAGGCTGCAGAGGACGCGGGTCTGCCGGCGGATCCCGAGTTCCGGGCGGCGATCATGGGCTACGCCGAGTGGGGTTCCCGCCTAGCGCTGCACAATTCCGGAGCCGGGGCACAAGTGGCAGAACAGGCGCCGATGCCTCGCTGGAGTGGGGAGTCGCTCCGCCCTTTATCGAGGGTGAGAGTTGACCGCGGGCTAGGGGTCTCGTAGCCTGAGCCGGGCTCGGATTGGCGCGGCAGCGCGGGATCGCGGGCCGGGGACCCGTTTCGGGTACTCACCGTCAAGCTTGCAATTGATGCGGGATTCCAACGCAACCTAGGAGGCGAGTAGAGATGGCCGAAACGACGAGCGCCCACGCCACACGGTCGGATGCGGCCGACCGAGCCGATGCCGCAGCAGTACGAGACGCCGCTGCCAAGCACGCGTCAAAGCACACCCGCCTTATCCGCTCCGCCAGGGGCGGTCGAGTTCTAAGTGCCTTGATGCTCCCGTTCTTCATGGCGCGGCCGCCGTCCGGCTTCGGAGTGATCACGACGACCGGGCGCAAAACCGGGAAGACGCGACGCAAGTGCATCCGCATTATCCGAAGAGGGAGCAAGGCCTACATTGTCCAGCTCCGCCCCCCCGAGCTGGCGATAAACCGCCCAACTGCTGTCGCAGCTTGGGTTTGGAACATCCGGGCGAACCCGAACGTTCGCCTGCGGATCCGCGGTGGGACGTTCGAAGGCGTCGCCCGAGAGCTGAAAGACCTGGCAGAGGTGGAACAGGCAAGGGAGGCGATCTGCGAAACAGTCAATCTGTTCGACTACGGCGAGTGCGACGTCCATCTACGCGGACTCCCGACCCGCGCGAAGATCAAGGAGCTCCACCGTTACTGGTTCGACACCGGGATCCCGCTCGTAGTCGAGCTGCGGGATTAGCGCTCGCTACCGTCAACGGGCGGGAGAACCGGAGCTGCTGCTAGAAGCTTTCACGCTGACAAGGGCAGGCTGGTCGTCTTCTTCAGCAGGGATGGCATTGCTTCGGCCCGGTCTCACTAGTAGTGCTCCGTTAGGTAGGTCCAGGCGGGTGCAGGTAGGGAGTCTTCGGGCGGCAACCGTCTGCGGCATGTTGGGCAGGTGCCGTGCCAGCAGGCCAGGAGCTGTTGTAGCTCCCTGACGACCTCGAACAGCGAGGTCAGGCGGCCGCCCTGAGTGGAGGACGCCGCAGCCGCTCCGTGGTGAGGAAGCCGTGGGCGACCGAGACCAGGGTGACGTGGTGGTTCCAGCCGGGATAGGAGCGGCCCTCGAGGTGGTCGAGGCCGAGTGCTTCAGCTCGCGGTCGTCCTGCTCGACACGCCAGCGCAGCTTGGCGAGGGAGGGGACGCGGGGGCCGCTTTCCTCGCGCTTTTTGGTGGCCCGTCCGGCAAGGAGGAGCCAACCGACTTCTGGCTCTCCAACCTCCCGGCAAGCGCGAGGCCGGCGAGCGAGTCGAACGGACGGCGGTAGCGCGCGGTGGGCGGGCGGCCTTTGCCCGACCCTTGCGGGCGCTGGGGCCTTGCGCTCTCGGGCAGCGCTGAGGTCGACCCCTTGACGTCGAGCACGTAGCCGACCTCGCGCTCCGCCAGGCCTGCCCGCAGCTCGGTGATGTCCCCATAGGCGGCGTCGCCGAGCACGACGGGGGGCTCGAGGCCCCACTCGCGCAGCTCGTTGATCATCTGAAGTGCGAGCTTCCACTTCGGCTCGTGGACGACACCCTCGGGAACCCCGGCAGGCCTCCCGCCGTGGGTTCCCGTCCCACTCGGCGGGCATGAACAGCCGCCAGTCGATCGGACAGGAGGCCTGCGGGGAAGCCGCCGAGATCGAGACCCCGACCTGGCAATTGCCGACCTTGCCCAGGGCGCCGCAGTACTGGCGCGCCACGCCGACCGAGTTGTCTCCGAACTTGGAAAGCCCGTGTCGTCGATTACCCATGCTTGGGGGCAGATCTCGGCATCCATTCGCGCCGCCAGGCGGCGGCGCACCGGCTCGGGCCGCCACGGCGACTGGTTGACGAACTGCTGCAGGCACTCCTCGTCGCCGTCCTGCAGCCGGGCGGCCATCGGCTCGATCGACTTGCGCTTGCCGTCCAGCATCAACCTGCACAGGTAGGCCTCACCCCAGCGGCGCTGGTCCTTACGCGCCATCGGCTCGAACATCTCCTCGGCGAACTCGACCAGGCGGCCACGAACCCTCTGCAGCTTCGCGGGCGTAAGTCCCGACACCTCCCCCATTCTCGCCTCCTCCGTGGATGTGATTCATCGCGGAGGGATTCGCCTGCTCGGGGCGAAATTCCTGCAAGACCTAACGGAGCACCTACTAGAGCGATTTTCCCGGAATCGAGTTCGGCTGGGATCGGCTGGGATACGTGCGGCTTCTTGCCCCAGGACGGCATTCGGTATACCCAGGTATACTGACGAGCATGGCAAAGGTAATGGTCTCCATGCCCGACGATCTCCTGGCCGAGGTGGACGCCGAGGCTAGCCGCGCTGGCACCAGCCGCAGCGCCGTTATGCGCGACTTCGCCGATGCCGCCCTGCGCCGCCGCCGAGCGGATCGCGCTGCGGCGATGCAGAGCTTGCTGCGCGACGCCTCCCCTCACGGCGGCGGGGCTGCCGAGCAGGTGAAGGCAACCCGGCCCGGGCTGTGACGACGCTGTTCCTGGACGCCAGCGTCCTGCTTGCGGCCTTCGATCCCGAGGACGATCACTATGAGCCGGCAAGTGCCCTGCTGGTCGACACCGAGACCACGCTCGCGACCCTCGACCTCGCCCGCTATGAGGTCGCCAACGTCGCGGTCCGCGCTTGGCGTGCCCCTGAGTTCGTGGCGCCTCTTCTTGCCGCGGTCGAGCGGCTTGCGGACGACGGCGGGGTCCTCGCCTCCACAAACTCCTTGCTGACCCGTGCCGCCGAGCTTGCCGAGCGCCACACGATCTCCGTCTACGATGCCGCCTACGTTGCCGCGGCTGGCGAAGGCGACCAGCGCCTCATCAGCTGCGACGAGCGCGACCTGGTCTCAAAGGGTCTTGCGGCGCCCCCTGCGAACGCCTACCCCACGTAAGGTGCCGCTGCGTTGCATGCGTGCACACCGGCGAGCATGTCCGCGCTGATTCGAACTTACTGGGCTTGCGTCGCACACCCGAGGCGAACAAAGCAGGGCTCCGGCCTCTGATCAGGCGAGCTTGCCAGCCTTGAGATCGACCGCGACGGAGTCGCCCTCAACCTTCTCATCGCTTGGGCGGTAGCCGATCGTGAGCTGTTTGGCCTTCATGTCGACGGTGACGGTCAGATAGCCGAAGGCGACGATCGGATCGGTGACCAGGGTGTACTCGCCTTGGGTGATCGGCGCTTTGACTTTGGTCCGCGGGTAGGTCTCGCTGAAGCCTCCAGCGCCGGCGACCACATAGGGGATCTCGCGCCCGTCGACTTTGCGGGTGTAGCGCTGGTAGAGATGGGCGTGGCCCGAGAGCACGGCGTCGGGGAAGAGCCCGGCGTCCTCGAAGGCGCTGTCGAGGTCTTTGGCGAGCCCTTCGGAGCCGACGTGTTCGGAGACCGAGCCCGGTGGGTGATGACAGGCAACGACCACCGCGCGTTCCCCGGCTTCCCGCTCGGGCTTCAGCCGTCTCAGCTCGCCTTTGAGGAACTCGAGCTGCTGGTCGCCGACGATGGCGTAGCGGTCGTGGCCCTGGGTGGAGAGGACGCCCGGCCCGTCGAGCACGTTTGTGTAGAGGCCGACGATGGAGACGAACGGGGCATCGAGGGTGAAGTAGACGCCGGGCTGGTTCATCGTGCTGCGCATCAGAGTCCCAGCGTCCTCGGCCAGCCCGGGGGTCTCGGCGCAGAAGTTGCGCATAAAGGCGGTGAGGGTTTGAGCCGCGGGCGTGTCCGGGCTGGGCCCGAAGACCATTCCATCATGGTTCCCGGGGATCGCGAAGATCGGCCGATCGTAGTTCCGGAAGGGCTCGTAGAACTGGTCGTAGTAGTACTGCCCCTCGCCGAAGTTGTAGACGACGTCGCCGAGGTGGAAGAAGAAGGCGGGAGCCTCGTCGCCGCCCTTTTTCACGTCTTCTGCCATCAGGTCGGCGACGCCCGCCTCGTGGCTGATCGCGGTCGCCATTTTCTGGCTCCTGTTGACCTTGGCCGCGCCGGTGTCCCCCACTGCGTGGAAGCTCAGCCGCTTGGCGTCGACGATCGGCTTGAGGAACTCCGGCTCGAGCACGTCGGCCAGGTCGAGGCGGGGCGGGCTCCTGCGCGGTGGGGGGACCGGCTGCACGTCTTCCGCATGCTTCTTGAAGTAAGGGGAGTCGTAGTAGGCGCTGCTCGTATTTTCGATCATGAACGCCGTCTCGTCCGGACTGGGTTGCGCCTCGGCGAACAGCCGCTTGTCCTTGCCAACCAAGCCCTTCACGATGTTCGTCATACCGATCCCCTCAGCGAAGATTGCCCATAGAACCCCGAACATACCCAAAGGGGCAAGGTGGCGGCAAACGATACCGTGAGCATTCCGGCGCTTCGGCAATCTGCGCCCCACCCACTGCTACCGCCCGAAGCGCGACGACCGCAACAAGTATCCGGACTAGGAACTCCGACCTTCGGGTTTACACCTGGACAGTCGCTGGGGTTATGGCCCGACCCGGAGGTCCCGCTGGACTACGTGGGGCACGGTTTCAAGCGGGTTTCGAGAGATCGAACTACGTGGAGATCGGCTGGGATCTGTGGGGCATCTTGCCCCATTTCTTGCCCCAGCTGAGGCCGCTCCGAGGCGGGGAAGGGCTGGGATGATGGCTTCGGTCACCGTTCGGGGAGCACTGCGAAGGCGAGCGCGGTCGCTCCGCCATAGACCAGGTGGTAAGAGAGGTCGAGAGTCAGCACCGGCGCCGAGTATTTCCAAGGCGGTTCGTAGATGCCCATCGGCACCATCTGCCAGGTCCTCGGCGAGCTTCTCGGCGACAGCGAGCACGGTCAGGGCAGGGCTACCTACGGGTGGAGCGCAATCGGCTCAGCCGGCGTTGAACGTAGCGCGCTCGCTCGGGGTCAGCTCACGCACACTCGCCTTCTCGGCGAGCTCGGCCAGGCGCTCGGGGTTCTCGCAGACATCGCACGTATCCCAGACCCGCAGGACGTTGCTCGTGTCCTCCACGGCCAGCTCGCGGCCGTCGGGCGAGAAGACGAGCCTTTGGATCGCGCTGTCGAGGGTATGGTGGCGGACGAGCTGCAACGTCCGGGCGTCGTACTCGTCGAGCGTCCCATCCAAGCGGCCGATCGCGTAGAAGCGCCCGTCGGGCGAGATCGCAAAGGCCCTCGCCTCGGTCTCCGCTCCGGGACGCACGACCGTCTCCCCGGAGCCGAGGTCCACGCGCACGAACGATCCGCCGAGCACAGGCACGAGCACGTAGTGCCCGTCGGGCGAGAGCACCGCGCCCGACCCGCTGGAGCGATCCGGTAGCTCGATTGCCCGCTTCACCGCTCCGCTCTCGAGGTTCCAGACGACTACGTTCAGGCAGCCGTCGACGATTGCCATAAGCCGGCTGTCGGGCGTGAACGAGGGCGTCGTCGCGGCGCACCCGTCGCTGCTATCGCTGGGCTGCAGATCGCGGGCCCGTCCGGTGCGCGGATCGATGACCCGTGCGAAGAACCGATCGCCGTTGACGTACGCCGCGACGATCCGCCCGTCGGGCGCCACGCCCTGAGCATCGAGGCGCGGCACGGTCACGGTGGCCAGCGGGCGGCCGGTCCGGCCGGCTATCTCGCGAATCCGAAAGCCCGCCGAGCCGGGGTCCAGGTAGGTGAGCCGGCGCAGCTGGGGAGAAGCCCCGAAGCAAAGGGAACTGCAGCCCTCCAAGACTCTCGTCGCCGGGAAGCCTGGGAACCTGCGCACGGTCTGACCGGTGCGCCGATCGACGATCATGCCCCGATCCCCGACCAGCACCAAGCGCCTGCCGTCGGGGGTGAAGTCGATGGCGGTCGCGGCGAAGGCCTGTAGGCGAAGCTGCTCGCTTCCGTGCGCCGACCAGCCGCGAATCACGCCGTCCAGCGCCACGCTGACGAGCGAATTGCCGCCCGGAGGGAAGGCCATGTCACCCGCGCCGATGCCGGCGCTGCTGGCGTCGCGCACGACGAGACGACCGGTCGAGGCGTCGAGCACGTCCGTTGCGCCCTGGCTGTAGCCAACGGCGACAAAGCGGCCGTCCGGCGAGGCCTGGACCGGGCTGGCGGTCGAGCCGAGTGGACCGCGCGCGATCCAGCGCAGCCGGCGCGAGCGAGCGTCGACGGCCCACGTCACCCCGACCTGACGGTTGCCTTTCGGGTTCACGTCGGCACCCGTGATGAACCATGTCCGCAGGTCGGGCGAGACCCGCAGAAAGTTCACGGCGGCCACGTGGCCAGGCTGCGCGAGCGACACGGTTTTCCGCGTCCCGCTGTCGGTATCGAGAACGGTGAGGCCGCCGAACAGGTCGCCGTGCCCCCGGGTCTGGCCCAGGGATGCGACGAGCAGCAGTTTGGGCGACGCCCACATCATGCCGTTGATGACGTTGGCGCTTGCGTCGCCGTGTGCGATCACCCGCACGCGCTGGCGGCGTAAATCGACGATGCCAACTTGTTCCTTGTCCGCGATCGCGAACGTACGCCCGGGCACCCCGGCGAGCTGCTCGATCACGAACGGCGCCGTGAAGATCGTCCGCCGTCGCCCTGATTTCACGTCGAGTCTGACCAGCCTGTGCCCCGTCGCGACGATCAGCGCCGTGCCCGATCGGCTGAGGACCATCCCGGTCGAGGTCGCGCCGACCTTGACCCGCCGGACGATCCGTTTGCGCGCCAGGTCGGCGAAGATCACGTACCCGTCGCAGGTGTTGTCGGCCGCGATCCGCCCGTGGTCGAACAGGAAGAGGAAGTTCGCCTCCTGGCAGCCCTGGACCCCGAACGAGGGAAGCTGCCAGCGGGCCGTGTTGGCATCGAGCGCCTCCGACGCGGCGAGCTGGGCGTCGGCCGTGGGCGCAAATTCCAGCGCCGCCCGCGCCAGCAACAGGGCGCGCTGCGGATCGCGGCCGACCTGGGTCTCCGCCGCCGCGGCGATCGCCTGGGATCGCGCGGTGGCCTCCGTCTCAACGGCGTCGTGGCGGCTCACGAGCGCGAAGATGAGCAGCGCGCCAGCCGCGACGAGCAGCACCCCGGCTCCGACCAGTGAGCGGCGCAGCCGGCGGTTGGCCTTCAGCTGGTCGCGCTGCACGCGTGCCGCCTCGTCCACGCTGGCGCGCAGGAAGTCGCGCTCGGTCTCGTTCAGCAGCTCGGCCTTCGTCCTCGCCCACTCGGTTGCAGCATCGAGTCGCGTCCCTCGGTAGAGGTCGGCGGCCTCGCGGCCGCCCGCGTCCCAGAGCCGCGCGGCGTCGCTGAGGCGGCGATGCAGCCGGATGCCCTCGCGGTCCTCCTCCAGCCACCGGCGCAGGGTGGGCCAGCGGCGGATCAGGACCTCGTGCGCAACCTCGGCGGTCCCCTCGTCGAGGATCACCAGGCGCGCCTCGGCGAGCCGCTCAAGCAGGATCCTCACAGCATCGGGCGAGGCGTCCTGCAGGACGAGTTCCTCAATCCTTACGCGCCGCCTGGTGTCCTCCACCTCTTCCCCGATCTCAGTGAGGCGCAGGAACACATTGCGCAGCAGGAGCCGATGCGGGACCGGAGTCCGGGCGAGTACGTCGTCCGCGGTCTGCGCGATCGCCGAGCCGACGCCACCGCTCTCGCGATACGCGTCCAGCGTGAGCGTCCTGCCGTCGCGGCGCTCCCAGGTCTCGCGCAGCGCATGGGACATCAGCGGCAGGGCGCCGGGCTCGCCGGCAACGTCCCTCAGCACCAGATCGATGAGCCCGGGCTCGAGCCGCAGCCCCGCCAGCCGGGCCGGCTCCGCGATCGCGCGGCGCAGGTCTTCGTCTCGCATCGGGCCGAGCAGCACCTGGTTGCTCGCAACGGCCTCAGCGAGCCCGGGGTCTGCGCTCATCTCCCCGTAGAAGTCGGCCCGCACCCCGATCGCCACGGGTCCGGGGCGGGCCAACAGCACCGCGATGAACCGAGTCCGGCGCTTGCCATCGCGGCACTGCGTGTAGAGCTCCTCAAACTGGTCGACGACCAGGAGCTCGCCCGGGTCCTTGCCGAGATCTAGCGGCGGCTCTTCTCCAGGGGTGATCAGTCGGGCCGAGCCGGCCGATGCCACCTCGCCGGCCTCCGCGGCGCCCACCAAGCCGGCGCGCAAGAGTGAAGACTTGCCGCTCCCCGACGCGCCGACCACAGCCAGCAGCCGCCCAGGCGCGATCCGCGCCAGGACGTCGGCGACCGCCTCCTCTCGACCGAAGAAGAGGCGGCGGTCCTCTGGCTCAAAGGCCAGCAGGCCACGATACGGGCACTCGGTGGCCGCTGAGGCTGTCGCCAGACCCGGACCCGTGAGCGCCTTGATCGCCTCCGGCTGCTCGATCCCCCTGAGCCTGTGCGGTCCCAGATCAACGATCTCATACCCGCCGGGAGCTCCCTCTTCGCAAGCGCCGACGTAGTCTCCGAGAGCAGGAGTTCGCCCCCGTTCGCCTGGTCTCGAACCCGAGCGGCGATGTTCAGCGACGTGCCGAAGTACACGCCGTCTCGTTCCTGGGCAACGCCGGTGTGCAGGCCGAAGCGGGCCCGGATCTCGAGACCATCCGGCCACGGCTCATCGGCGAGGGCTCGGGTGGCGTCGATCGCCGCCCGCACGGCGTCGGTCACGGATTCGAAGGCCGACACGGTGGAGTCTCCCTCGCCCATGGAGTGCAGGAAGCGCCCGCCGTGTGCCTCGACGGCGGCCGCGATCAGCTCGTCGTGGCGGGCGAGGGCCTGGGCCATCGCCTCCGGCTGGCTCTCCCAGAGCCTGGTCGAGCCCTCCAGGTCCGATAAGCAGAAGGTGAGCACCGCCCTGTCGATCGACTCAGCCATCGGCGCGCGCCTCCCCCTGTGGGGACGGACGGACTTCTCCTATGGATCTCTGGCTGTCTGCCATTTCTTGGTCCTTCTGAATCCGATCAGCCGAGACAGGAATTATTTTTCAAACCTGTTCTCGCGGCTGCAAACCGTTCGTACGGCTGTGTCTTCGGGCCACCCGCGTAGCTCCGCTATGCGGGAGATAGCCGTGCGCATCGAGCTCGCTACGCAGAAGAGTCAGATTTCGACTGCTTGCTCGCTCGGTGCTCCAGCGCCTTGCGTCCTTGCCGTCCTCGGTTTTCGCTCGCGAGAGACAGTCCTGTCTCGGCCTCACGAATTCCTCATGACTAACTGCAACAGCTGAACTGCTAACTGCGAACAACACTTCGGTCAAATCGACCACCAAGCCCAGGCCAATACTCGCTGCAGCTGTCGGACGCGTGCAAGGCGCTCGCTTCTCATGCCTCGAATCCCGTCAAAAACCCGCCTCCACCATTCGCCTCCGCTGCTGGCAGGATATCAGCGAGTACCCAAAAGGAAAAAGGACAGAGTCCTAGTCTGGAATGCGTTGCTCCTTAACGAGGACAGCTGCCCACCAAGAGGGCCTATCCGGTTCCGCGCGCCGATCCTGCGGTCGACGGCACGCGCCGGACCCGCCGGGAAACCGTAGGTGATACGACTCCCAGCAGTAGTCAGGCATCTCAACCCCAACCCCCATAACGCTCCCTTATGGAGACCCGCAAAGCTGGCGCCAGGCCCGGGACCGACCCGGGGGCATCCGCGTCGCGCTACCCTAACCGTGGGGTCGCGCAGGGGGCGGGGAGCACGGACTTAGCGAGGGGAGTCCTATGACTGTCGGGTTCCCTACACGGACGGTCCGCTTATGAGCCCGAACCTAGAGTGCGGCTGGACTATGTGGGGTACGGTTTTAAACGGTTTTCGGGGAATCGAACTACGTGGAGATCGGCTGGAATCTGTGGGGCTTCTTGCCCCATTTCTTGCCCCAGTGATGATCGCCCCAATTGCGCTGCCGAGACGAGCGCAATCACGCTGACGACGGCGCCCGCCGCAGCGAGGTCGCCCGTCACCGCCGCGAGGAGCAAGCGTACGCCGAGCCGGGGGCCTTGGTTGACTTACATCGCCTGAGGGCGTGGAATCAACCATCTACGGGCAGATCACTCGCTGTCCAACTTATACGCCGCTTTTGATAAGCCTCGCTCGCATGGCTCCGATCTGGTCTCCAACATCTTCGACGAACGACGGGGGTCAGTTCTCCTTGGAAGATCTGTTCGCATTGACGGATCTGGTCACCAATGCAACCTTGAGCAGCCCAACCGCTAGAAAGCTGGCTGAAGCGGCTAAGTGGGGCTCTGCATCGACGATATCGGCCGAGGCCGCGCTGATCTCACTCCAATCCGCTCTGGAGCGACCGGCCCGCGGACATGTCCTCGCCAACCTGGCCCTCGCCGTCGCCGAGGGCCCCGCGAATCGAGATGAGAAGGCGTGGCGTAGCGCCGCCAAAGCGGTCCTCCTGACCGCAGCGGAGGTGATCGCCGAGAGACCGGACGAGGCGACGATACGACGCGCCCAAGAGATAGAGAGGAAGTTGATCCTCACTACGCGAGAACCCGAGGACCTCGGCCGGGTTCATGCGGCCATCGGCTCGGCCCAACTCACGCCCTTTGGGATGTCGCCAGCATTCGATGACTACGAGGTTCAGCTGAACGCGTGGTGGCCGCGAACGGTCCTTCACCAAGGTGTGTTGCCGAAAGCGACAATGCCGTATGCGCGGGCCGCGCTTGACGTCGCAGTCGACTCTCTGACCCATGCCGTCACCCTTCTGCGCGACCGAGAGAGAGCGCGCTCGCTCGCCGATCTGGCCTACGCGAGGTTCACGCAGGCCTGCAGCGGACTGGGCCTTGCCCGCGATCAGATCGTCAGCGACTGTCTCGAGGCCTGGCCGCTTCTCGGAGACGATCCTGCCAGGCGGGCAACAGTGGCCTTCGCGCTGTCGCGCATGAATGCTCTGAACCTACTGGGGCCGTACCGACTTGACTTTCCCCGAATCGACGCCCTGATCCGCAGCGTCGGCCTACGACGGGCCGCGATGACCGCGATAGTGGCCGTCACGTTTCGTTCCTACATCCCTGATGAACGTCGGCAGTTCCGAATGGAAATGCTGAAACGACTGCCGAGCGACCGCTTGGAGGCGGAGCGCTCCCAGCTCGAGGCGGCCGGCGCTCACATACTGCCGTTGGACCCGCTGGACTGCGAGCAGGCGGCCGACGGCATGCCCGATCAGGCGCAGACAAGATCCTGGAGTGGGCAACGGCTCTCCGATGCGGCCCTGCATGTCTTCGCTCACGGGGGGCCCAGCCACGCGGCCCTGCGAACGACCCCGAAAAGCCGAGATCGAGATCGCCTGCTCCAGCTGACGACGGCGTTTCGGATCGCGGACATCGCCGCCGAACGGTACGAGGCAAAGGCCTATGTCGCCGCCACGGACGGGTTTGCGCAGGCATCGGTCATGTTTGGATGCCTCGGGTATCGAGAGCGGACCCTGATCGGCCTGAAGCGTACGACCGAAGCCATTTCGAAGGGGCCGCCCGATGCTGCGGCGGTGGCGATCCGAAGGCTTCAGGACAGGGCCGATGACATCTTGGAATGGTTCGCTGGCACCGGTGGACTGGGGCTTCTTCGGATGCTCTACGGGCAGGTCTTCACTGGACTATCCGCAACCTCTGGCCCAACCGAGCTCACCGAAGAAGAACACCTGGACGCAGTGGTCATCGCCATGCAAATGGCAAAGGGCCGGGCCCTCTCCTGCGCCCTGGATAAAGCGGGTCCTTTGGTCGATGACGCCTCTGCGGCGCATACCCTGACGCTCGCGTCTGGTCTTCTAGCCACCCTGGATCCCGGGACCGAGATCTCGACCTCTCGAAGGTTCGCGGATTTCAACTCTGACCTAGGGGACAACGAGGCTATCCTGAGTTCGCATTGGCACGAATGCGAGGCCATCAATGGCGACGACACGGTTGGAGTGATTGCCAATCTCCGCCAGCGCTATCAGCATTTAGATCAGGTGCGTTGTGCGACTCGTCGCGCCAAGACTCGCCCCCCGTATCGCGCCGCCGAGCTGAAAGCGGCGCTGACGCCCGACACCGTTCTAGCCGCCTTCTACTACTGGGGGGTCGGTAAGCCTCCGCGCACCGGCTTTCACTGCCTGCTGTGCACCAGCGACAGTATGTCCCACATGGCCGTGTTCGATCCGCGCCGACCAGCCGACGCGGAACTGTTCGGCCTCCGATTCCCACCCGACGCAGACGGACAAGATACGAGCATCGCCTTCGCAGAACCCGGTCCCCAAACCGCACATCTCCGACGATCCATCATTGAGGATCCACTGCACGGCGTGGCCTCGCGGCAGGCCCTCGTGGCATTGCATGACTCCCGCAGCCACTTCGAACCGGTCATAGAAGCACTCGAATCAGAGCATGCGGCGGGGCGGAATCGCCTGGTGATTTGGCCGCACGGCCCACAGTATCTTTTGCCGTTCCACCTGCTGCCGACCGCGGAGGGAAGGATCGTTGCCGACGATTGGACTGTGACCTTGGCACCATCGCTGCACACGGTCATGCTGAAGAAGCCGCCGTGGCCGCCCGCCAGGACGGAGGTCGTCGCGATAGCGTCTTCGCTCGGCGGGGTTCCATTCGGATTGCCTCCCGAGCCCTCAGTCGAAAACCAGGCTCGCGCGGTCGCCGCGGTGTTCGGCACCGAGCCACTTTCGTCGAAGAGCCGAGAGAGTCTCCGCGCGAACGTCCAGGGCACCCGTTATCTACACATAGCCGCTCACGGTGCCTTCTACCATTCCGCGCCCCTATTTCACCAGATCTACCTGGACGACGGCCCGCTTTACGCACACGAGGTGCTAAAGCTCGACCTGAGGTCAGTCGACCTCGTCACCGTGAGCGCCTGCGAGTCTGCCCTCGTTCGGTACGACGAGAACGACAGCCTGCTCGGGTTGCCAGCGGCGTTCCTCCGAGCTGGCGCTTCGGCAGTGATCGGGGCGCTGTGGCCTATTGACCCAACCACCGCCCTTGACTTCTTCAAAGCGCTCTACGATGCGCTGGCCGATGGAGCCAGCATCGTGAAGGCCTTTCGCATCGCACAGCTGCTTACGCGTGAGCGGCATCCCGGATACCGCGACTGGGGCGCATTCTGCATGCTGGGCGGGGTTTCACCGTGAACCGCGTCACGCTGCCAGATGTGGAGCTGGTCCCGGTCACCTTGCGCCCGCGCAGGGTCTTGCACGGCCATGAGAGCAAGTCACTCGCCGACCGCGTCTCGCTGGGCACGCCCCACGCGGTCCGCCTGCGCGCCGAGGGACTCGCCGAGATCGACAGCTTCGACGCGCCCACCGCCACCTTTCTCCGCGAGGAGGAGCTGGACATCACCTATTACCTGCTCAGCCTGGTCGTCAACTTCTACCCCGACGAGGATCTGCCTCTGACCTCGGCTGAGATCGGCGTACTGCTATCGCATGATGGCCCATCCAACCTCCCCGCGCCCCTCGCCCACTCGATCGCGCCGATCGAGCTCAGAGCTCCAGCTATCCTCTCCGCGAGCACGACCCTGACGGCCAATCTCGGCTTGGTGAAGGCAAAATCGACGCGCATCATTAGCGGCGAGACACAGGATCCCTTCCTGCTGGGGCTAGGGGAGGGACGAAGCGATCCCGAATGGCGCTTTTGCGCGACGGAGACCCAGAGAGGGATTATCGGCGTCCATCGCCTATTGGCCGTGGTTCGGGCGCCAAGTAACGTCAATTGCCAGGCGAGCATCATCCTTGCCGCGGCCGTCCGCAAGCGTCTCGCCGGGCTCATCCACTACCGAGCCGAGCTCCCCCCTGAAATAGCCAGCGTCGAGTTTCCTCACTAGCGGCCCTGCGCCTCAAGCATGCTCATCGCGGCTGGAGCGAAGCTCGGTCGGCCCCACCGCCCGATAACCCCGCCTTTATGTGAATCGGGCTCGACGCCCAGTGACAATCCAAGGCACTGCACGGCGGCGAGCAGATCGTCTCCGATAAGGGCTATACCAGCCGGGAGTTTGCCGCCGAGGTCGAGGCGCACTTTGCCACCAAGGTGCTGAACAGCTCTCTTCGCACGGTCTTCCGGGCGAGCGAAGGCGGTCTTCGAACCCATTAGACAGCACCACCTGGCGGACCGACTATGTGAGCGTATCCGCTATCGGTAAAACAACAGCTCCGTCACGACTGCCGGATCGCCCCGCTTTGAGATCCATTCGGTTAGTTCCTCAAATCGCTCGCGATCGGCTGCCTCGCTGAGATCGTCCAGAAGTTGAACCGCAGCCGCGGTTGCCCAAATTGGATGTTCGGTCACGAACGCCTTCTCGAGCAGGTCTTTGACAAGGGACGTATCTCCATCCTCTTTCGCGCTAGCCGCCCTAAAGCACAACCAGGCAGGCCACAACGGTGCCCGCTCTTGGGCGATCTCCTCGACGAAGGCGTCTTCGCCAGCGAGCTCCCGGAAGAGCATCACTGCGCCGAGCGCAGTAAACAGGACACATCCTTCGATGATCGTCTGGCGAAATACCTCCACCCTGTGGGCGTCTCCCGCGCCGGCTTCGAAGCGCTTGGCGGCCTTGCCGAAGCGCTTGCCGATGCGGATGATCCGACGGCTGTGTCGGATTCGTTGAATATGATGTGGGAACAGCGACCAGCCCCGTGCCAAGCCTAGGGTCGTCCCAGCCACGCACAGCGCGCCGAGAACCCACCCAACCACTCCTCCTCCAGCTCCGAACTCCACGGCGATGGCTGCGCCGCCACAGAGCAAAGCCATCATCATTCCCGACGACGTCTCGAGGCGCAGCGGCCGGCCAAGCGCCAATACGCGAGAGACCGGCAAGGCGGGCCGTGCCCGGCGCGCTTCCAGGGCTTCGCTAACAACTATCCGAGCCTCAGTCTGATTGCGAGGAATAGCCACTAGTCCGGAAAGACTGCGCCGGGTGCTTCTTCGGCGATCATCCCTGCGAGCGGCTCATCCGCGCTCAGCCCATGAATCACCAGCCGTTTCGTGCCGACTCTGGGACCGAGAACGAGGATCAGTCTGATCCAGTCGCTGTAGCTCCAGTGTGGCGGGTGATATAGATGCAACTCCTCTCAACCCTCCAGTCGATCGAGTTCACGTTGCGCAATTTCTTGAAGGGTGCTCCGCTGGGAGCGCTCGAGAGACATGCTGCAAGGAACATCAACCCCCGACACTGCAACCTCATCGACGAGGGTCCATTCGTTGAAGTCATCTCCACGCCGATAGCGCAGGGTGAACGTTCCCTTCGCGTGGGTCTCCAAGTCAGCGAGCGCTCGACGACCGCCGTTTCCGCCGTGTTTCAGGTCTTCGATGCCGAAGGCATCGCCTTTGTCGCGGAGCGTCACCGCCCCATCGCTCGCCTCGATCTCGATCTGCTCGACCCCGCCGTGCTCGAACGCGTTTAGCGCCAACTTGGTCGCGACCATGCGCCCAAGTTGGTACTGCCGTCCCCAGCATCGGTTGGCACCGACATCCTCCAGGAACTCCTGAACGTCTCGGTGCACTTCGTCGCAGCTATCGATACAAATGCTGTACGGGACCAGCCGACGCTCGGAGTCCGGCGTATCGGGATCGGGGCGACCCTGTTCTGCGCGTGCGAGAGCCTCTGCGGACTCGCGCCACCCGACCAAGAGCGCCACCGTGTAGCGCTCTTCATTGTCGATTCCTTCGCCGTGGGTCGCGCAGAGCCAAAGCCCGTTCTCTCGAGAGCTACGCTCCTCCGGCGGTTGCATGGGATCGTGCCGCGGTCCCCCCTCTGCGGCCGCAGCAATATGTGCAGCTACGCCGACGTTGGATGCGCCCGAGACTCGACTCTCTGAGGGGCCGCTGGTGTGCGCATGGCAATCGGGCTTGGAACATCGATACCCCACCCGCGCGGCCAGTTCCTTTTTTACTGCCTCGGTGAAATCGTCGCGACCAGCCATTTGCTAATGCCGAGCGCTTCCGCTGACCAGGCGACGTTGCCAGAGGGCAGATCCCGCGGCTCGCTCGCGCAGCGCATCTGCAATCCGACCGACAACCATTGGAAGCTCCCGCGCAACCTCGAAGTCCCACACCCTCACTACGGTCCAGCCGGCCCTACGCAGGGCTTTGTCGTTTTCCCAATCGCGCCGAACGTTCCGGGCGATCTTCCGATCCCAGTACTCGCCCGAACGCCCAGGCTTATGACGCGAGGGGTGGCCATGCCAAAACGCCCCATCGACGAATACGGCGACCCGCAGGCCAGGCCAGGCCAGATCGGGCTTGCCAGAAACGCGGCCGTAATGGCAGCGCCAACCCCGGACGCCAGCGGCGTACAGCGCACGCCGCAACCGCAACTCCGGTCCGGTGTCGGAGCTGCGCACCGCGCTCATGATCCGCCTGCGCTGCTCGCGGGTGCGAGTATCGGCCACTACGGGACTTCTATCGCCTGAGCCTTTGACGCGCCCCCACGCATGTACCTCTGCCGGCGGCGCAGACGCTCCTCGAGCGACAGTCGCTGGCGCTCCGGAGGGCCAGAGGAAACAAACCGGGACGGCTGAAGCCGCCATCCCAAGGATTTCGCGATATGGCGGGCGACCGCGCTGGCGAGCAGCGGCGGGACAGCATTGCCGACCTGGCGGTACTGCTGAAGCCGCGCCTGCTCGTCGGGCCAGACGAAGCTGTCGGAAAACGACTGCAAGCGAGCGCACTCCCTGACCGAGAGAACGCGGTCGTGGCGATGGTGCACCGGGCGCAGTGGCGAGAAGTTGCCGCTGCCTGCACGCAGCGTGTAGCCGGGGCGTTCCGGGTGCAGACGATCGTGGCGGGACTTTCGATCTCGCGTTCCGGGCTTGAGCTCTGCGAAGGCCGCCAGCATGGCCTCGGTGTGAAAGGTCGGCTCATGGTTGGGAACCTCACCCGCCTCTGGATCCCAAACGTCGGGCAAGTCGTCGAGGGCCTCCGCGGCGCTGACATAGGGTAAGCGACCGTTGGCCTCAGGCGCATGGGTTACCCGAGGAGGCATCGGTATCTCCCTCCGCCCCTTGCCACCAACGATGAACAGGCGCTTGCGCATCTGAGGGACTCCGTATTCGGCCGCGAGAAGTACGCGGGGCGTTGCCGAGTAGCCGGCCTCGCCAAGCGCCGCGAGCAAATCGGCGAGAACGGCGCCTTTTGAGAAGGTCGCGAGGTTTGGCACGTTCTCGAAAACGAAGGCGTCGGCATCCGTCTCTCCGAGCAGGCGGACAAACTCGAAGATCAGGTCGCCGCGACCGTCGGCAAGGCCCTGTCTTTTCCCCGCAACGCTGTAGGGCTGGCAGGGCGGGCCACCGACGAGCAGGTCGACGGGATCGCCGGCCAATTCGAGCAGCCGCTCGCCGCTCAACTCGCGAACGTCTGCTTGCAGCGCCTTGCTTCCGCGCTGCGCGTGGTTGAGGTCGAAGGTGGCGACGCTCGGCGCATCGGAGTCCACGCCGACTCGTACGTCGATCCCCGCATCGAGCATCCCGGTGGAGAGCCCTCCACACCCGCAGAACAAATCGACGCAAACGGGGGCGCTCACTCCGCGTCTCCCTCCCCATCGGCGGAGGCGCTCTCTTCGCCGAGGTCGAGGCGAGGCTGCTCGACAGCACTGCGATCAAGGCTTGCGCGAGTCTCGCGAATCAGCTCCCGCTGTCGGGGAGAGAGATTCAGCCGGTAGCCGTGGGAGGAGACAATCCGGAGCCCCGGCAGCGACGTCGTGGCACGGAACTCCAGAAAGTGAAGGACCCCGTCGTAGGTCAGCTTGACGACGATGGGGCGAATCTCATGACCGGCGAAGTAGGTTTCGCAATAGGCCACCGCGGTAGCGATCTGAACCTTGTTTATGACCTCGTCCGCAGCCTTCGCCTCAATTGGGAAGACAACTGGTACGTCGTCGTCGCGAAGGGCGATCCCAACGTCGATCTCGTCGAGCTCCGCCTGCCCGACACCAGGAACCGACTTGCGCACATGAGAGCGAAGGCGGTAGACGGTGAGGCCAGTGAAGTGATCCAAGAGCTTGCAGTAGCCGACCAACGTCAGAAGTCCCTGCTCATCGAGCTCGGCCAGGTTCTCTGGTAGAAGACGACGAACAGGCAATGGCGTCTGATCGTTGTGGTCGAAGATCTCGTGCTCGGGGAGGTGCACCAGAGCCTCTCCGCCAACCTCAAGTGCATACTTTCCTCGGCCGATCCCGCGCAAGATCGTGAAGCCGAGATCGAGGATGTCGTCCGGCAGACGCGTTCGAGACCGCATCCTGTAAACGACATCGGCAGCGTTGCCAAGCTTGAGCCCAAGATCCGAAGCCACCGCCTCGACATCCTGCTTGCTGAACTCGATTCTCTGGGTTCCCGGCGCGTAGTTGCGCCGCACGATCTCGCGCAGGATCGGCACGTAGACACGGCTGGACTGGCCATGGGACTGGGTTGCCTCACGGCGTTTGGGAGCAGGCATCGCCGAGGGATTCTCGCGGGACGCTCGGACGATCGAGTTCGGTGGATGGCGCGACGATGGTCGAGGTCAGATCGAGCGCCGGCGCCTCGTCGCCGGGCAATAGATGGGTGTAACGAGAGAGCGTGAACGCGGCCGAGTAGTGGCCAAGCGCTCGGCTGAGCTGGAGCAGGTTGGTTCCCTGGCTGAGATGGATCGAGGCGAACGTGTGGCGGAACGTGTGAAAGCCCGCCCAGGGGGCGTTGACCTCCTCCACGATCGGCTTGAGGTGCCGGCGGAGAAGGTTGCCGTACTCCAGAACGTTGCCGTCCCTGTTCGTGAAGGCCAGCGCGGTTGAGTCCTGGTCCTCCTGCGCGGCGAAGTGGGCGCGCAGCCGATAGACGAGCGGAGCGGGCAACGCCACCTCGCGCCTGCCGTACTTCGTCTTCGGCGGCTCGACCCGTCCGCGGACGATCGCGCGCCGAACGCAGACCTCAGGAGTCGAACCGTCGATCTGAAAGTGGAGGCGCTGGAGCGCGATGCCCTCACTGATCCGCAGGCCGCTCGTCGCCAGCACCTCGAACAGCAGCTTGTAGCTCTCCGGTGCCATCGCCAGAACCGCCGCAAGCTGCTCTCGGCTGAACACCTTGATCTCGTCTTCGTCTTTGTCCTCCTCGATGTCCTCGCGGTGAGGCAGCGTCAGCCCCTGAGAGGGGTTGTGTCGGATCAGGCCCTCGCGGTTCGCGGTCGTAAGCGCCGCGCGCAGCGGGATCGCGATGTTGGCGATGGTCGAATCGCTGAGGCACTTGCCCTGCTCGTCCTCGTCGGCCAGCCAGTCCACGAAGCGGGCAAGCTGGTACGTGGTCACGTCGATCAGCTTCAACTTGGAGGAGAAGTACGGGCGGGCGTAGTTGTCGATCAGGCGCCGATATTCGTCGCGGGTGTTCTCGCGAAAGCCGCGACGACCCTGGCCGCGATAGCGCTCGACCCACTCATCGAGAAAAGCCACGAAGCCGGTCGTCGTCGGCTCCTGGAGCTCGCCGCGATCACGGTCGGTTTCACTCTCGCGCTTGATCCGACACGCCGCCGAATAGGTGCGGGCGCTTCGCTTGCGCTGCTTGCCGGCTACTTCGATTACGGCGACGTAGCCGATCGTCTTGCCATTGGCATCGACCCGCCGGTAGACGCCGGGGGTCTTGGTCTTCTTGAGCCGCCGCTTGTCGCCGCAGCCCTCGCTGTCCGCACGGACAGTCGTATCCTGAGAAACGCTCATGAGCTATCACCTCGTGAGCCGGGGGCGGGCCGTTTCGGCGGCGCCGCCCCATTTGCGTTATCGGACAAAACGTTAACAGGATGATGCGGCCTGTATTCATCCCGCCGAGGCCCGCAATCCCTGCTCTCATGGGATATTCGGCCGTCTCGGATCACGGTCTGCCTTCCGCCTTCGTCACGTACTCGTCCAGCGTCCGGCGGCGATAGAGCGGCGTCCGTCCGTCGTAGCCGTCCGGCGCGAGCAGGCCGGCGCTGGTCAGTTCGTGGACGCGCCTGCGCGAAACACAGATGTAGCGGCCGGCGGCCTCGGGGTTCAGGTAGCCCTCGTCGTCGGTGGCCTCCTCGTGCAGGCGATCGACGACCTGCTCGGCGACGGTGGCGGCCAGCGCCTCCACGAAGCGCTCATCGGCTCGCAGGACCGGCATCCCGACCGGCCGGGGACGCTCGCTGGCGGCTCGCGCCTCGGCCATCAGCCCATCTCCTCCCCCAGCCAGTCCACCGCCTTGCCGGGGTCGGCGAGGGTCCGGCAGATCGGCGCGAAGGGCCCGCGCTCGGCGAGCTCGTCCAGCAGGCAGATCGAGACCTCGACCTCGGGTGTCTCGGCGAGATCGGGGTCCTGACCGCACAGCGCGAGCACCGTCCGGCGGCGATCCTCAAGCCGGTCGCTGGGCCGCCCGGCGAGGACGACCAGCACCGCCGGGAAGACCGGGTAGAGCCGCGACCACAGCGCCACCGCCTCGCCCGCCCCCTCCACCGGGACGGTGCGGCGGTAGAGCCGGGCATAGCGCCCGAGCCGGCGGGCGAGGTCGACGGCCGAGCGGTTGGCCCGGTCGAGCTCGATGAACCTGTAGGCGATGCTGGTCTGCCCGCCGGGCTCGGCGAGCTGGTAGGTGAGGATGGCGTCGGCGATCAACTGCTCGGGCGTCCGGCGCCCCGGCGGCGGGCCGAGCGGATGCGCGATCTCGTGGAACCAGTTGAACGGGCCGCACTCGTCCTCCCGCTTGCACGCCGCCTCCGCGAACGCGATCCCCACGTCGTTGACGGCGATCGTGTGCTGGTGGAGCGCCCCGGCGGCCTGCTCGGGTGCGATCACCTTGCAGCGAGCCTCGGCCCGGCTCGGGATCGCCGCGACCACCTCGGCGCCGCGCTCGGTCAGATGCCAGAGAAGCCGACGACCGGGGAGCCTGGTCCCGGTCGCGAGGCCCGCCGAGCGAAGCCCGGCAAGCTGGCGCTCGGTCCAGCGCCGCGAGGTGTCCGGCGTGTGCAGCGCGTGGACCTGGCGGGTCAGGAGAAGCCGATGCTGGTTGAGGCTTTCGAGGATCGCGACGGCGGTCGGCCCGATGCGCAGCGGCAAGTGCTCGGCGGCGCTCATCGGCCCGGCTCCGTGTCGAGGGTCTGTCTGCCGCCGCTCGCGCCGCCTCTCTGCCGGCGCGGGGCGGTGAGGTGTTTGAGGATTTCCTGCGGGTGGCGGTCGAGACGGTCAAGCGTCTCGGCGACCGGGACGCGGCCGGTGGCTTCGTTGATAGCCACTTCGAGCTGCGGCAGGCACTCGGGGTGGCAGTCGCCGGGAAGCAGCTCCTCGACCGGCACGCCCGCCAGCCGGAACGGCCGGCTGATCTCGCCGTCGAGGGTGACGGAGGCGATGCTGCGGAACCGGGGGAGCTGGCCGATCGTCTCGGCGTCGAGCTCGCCGCCGAGCTCGCGGGCGAGCAGGCCGGCGCCTTTCGCGTTCAGCGCCGTCGTCACCAGATGCGAACGATTGGTGGTGACGGCATCGCGGGTCGCAGCCGTCAATCGCTCGGGGTTCTGGTTCAGCAGCAGAGCCCGCACCCCGAACTTCGCGACCTGCTCCAGCAGCGCGGCCAGCGTGCCCGAGGATGCGCCGTCATATATCTGGACCTCGTCCAGCCACACGTAGAACTCGCGGCGCCGCTCGGGCGGAACGTCGGCCCTGGACCTTGCGCCGTGCAGGGCGTCGAAGACGACGAAATTGGCGACCAGGCGGTCCCGCCCCGACCCCGAGCCGGGGCAGACGAGGACGATCTGCCCCCGGTCCATCGCCGCGCGAATGTCATAGGTGGCGAGCGGGTTGCCGAACAGGGCGGCGGAGGTCGGCGCCGCCCGCAGTCGGTCGATCAGGTTCGTGACCGGCGTGATCGCCTCGGGCGCGAGACGCGGGAAGCGTTCCTCGAAGAACTGCCGCACCGGCGGCGAGACGTGAGGAAGCACCGCTGCCCGCCAGTGCTCGTCGCTCAGCAGGACGGGGATCTCGAAGATCGTCGGCGCCAGTTCAGCCGGGAGGCGGCCGGCGAGGTCGACCAGCGCCTGCGCCGCCTGGGTGGTGAGGTTGAGCGCGCGGGCGTTGACCTCGTCCCAGCGCAGGGCCGAGGCGAAGGCATCGACAACGGCATCGACCTGGCCGGCGGCTCGCTTCGGCGAGCGACCAGCGACGGCGAACAGGTTCCAGGGCGGCTGGCGGTCGGGGTCGGCGAGGTTGACTTCCACGACCCGCTCGCGCAGCCCCTCCTCGGTCAGGTAGCGCTTGATCCGGTTGAGCGCGTCGAGGTGAGGATCGAGGAATAGGCAGCCGTGACCCGAGCGGGCCAGATGAAGGAACTGGCCGATCGCCGTCTCCGTCTTCCCGAACCGGCTGCGGCCGGCCATGTAGAAGAAGAAGGTGTCGCGCAGGGGGACGCCGACCATTCGCTCCCCCGCCTCGGTCTCGACCTTGCCGAGCGGCAGCAGCCCGGCCTGTCCGGTGAAGGTCGGCAGCTCTCGCGGCGGCGGTGGCACCGCGCCACCGGAGCGAAGGACGTTCGGCGAGGCGCATCGCTTGCTCGGCGGCTTCATCAGGCCGGCGATCTCGCTCGTCGTCACGACCCGCCGCCGCGCGGGGCGAAACAGCCCGGTCGCGAAGCGCCGGTCGAACCGGCGGCGGCGTCCGGGCAGGTCCGAGCCGAGGAAGGCGACGCCGGGAATGCGGAGGCCCGAGACGCGAAGATGGTTCTCCCCGGCGAAGGCGTCGAAAACGCCCAGCATCCCGGCGAGCTGTGCCTTTGCCCGGCCGGGTACCGGCGAGGCGACCCGGATCAGGACCTGCATCTCGAAAAGCGGCTCGGCGGTCCCGAGCTTCCTGGTCAGCGCCTGACGACCGACCCATCGCTCCACGAGCTCGGCCGGCGGCGTGCCGCCACGGCGGCGATCGCCGCCGCCGAGGAGATCGGCGAGCTCGTCTCCCGGCGACGGTGAGGGCTGGTGATGGCGGGCGCGACGAAGCAGCCGCCGCCGCAGTCGCCGTCGCTTCCCCGGCGTGACGGGCAGCAGATCGACGCAGACCGTGGCCGCGTCGCCGTCACCGGGATCGAGGGCGTCGAGGGTGCGGGCGAATCCCGCGAGCGGATCGGGATCGAGCCCCGTCGCCCGCAGCGGCTCGCTGCTCGCCCTGGCAAGGACCAGCTCGGCGCGGGCGACCTCCAACGTCTCGGGCTCGGCCGGCGCGTCCGGGACGGGACGGAGCTCGACGCCCTCATAGGCAGCCAGCGCGGCGCGCAGAGCTCCCCGCGCGCGCTCGGGAACCTCCACCGCGTAGCGGAGCTTTCCGGCGGGGTCGGCATCGAGCCGCAGACGGACCGCACTCGCCGGGGCGTCGAGCACACCGCGCAGAGCTCGGCGAGATCGGCTGAGCCCGGAGGCGAAGCGGACGACGGACTCGGGGGAGGGATCGAAGGAGTCGGCGGGGATGGCGAGCATCGCCGCGCGGTGATCGAGAGCCCGGCGAGTGACAACGAGCCGCGCGACGAGCACCGCAAAGGCGAAGCTCAGCAGAGCCCCGGCGAGGCTGACGGCGGCGGGCTGTCCCGCGAGCTCCAGGAGTGATCGGGCCCAGCGGGTAGCGGAGGAGGCGACGAGCACAATCGCGACAGCCGCCGCGAGGAGGATGAGCGGGACTGCGTCCCGCCGGTCCGACTCACTCACGTTCGTCCCCTGCGGGGCTATAGAAGTCAGCGAACCGCGGGCCGCCCGATGCCAGCAGGCAAGCGCCCCAGCGCTCGGCCGGGAAGATCGCGATGCGAACCCCACAGCGAACCCCGGTGCGGACCCCATTGCGAACCCCGTAGCGAACCCCGGTGCGAACCGCGTCCGGCATCATCGCTCGCCTTCTCTGCGGCCGGGGCTCTGTCGCGCGATCGTGACGACGACGAGGCGGGCGAGCGGTGGGCAGACCGCGTTGCCGATCTGGAGGAAGCGGCGAGACCGCGATCCCTGCCAGGGGTAGTCGGCTCGGAAGCCCTGCAAGACGCCGGCCTCCTCGACGCTGATTCGGATCGCGTCGCTCGACTCGCGCGAACTGTCAGCCATCGGTTCCCTCGCGGTCGGGCTCGATCGTCCATGAGCCCGAGGCCGAGTCGATCGTCACCGACGGGCGCACCGCCGGCCTGACGATCCCTCTGGGACGGCGCCCGCTGCCGGTCTGATTGTTCGTGCAGACGATCGCGTCCCGCGCCCAGCCCAGCGCGTCGGCCATGCTGACCCAGGGCAGCAGGCCGCGCTCGTCTTCGCGGACCTCATCGGGGCGACGTGGGTTGAAGGAGCGATGGGTCGGCGCCGGCAGCTCGGCTGCCCCGTCGAGCGAGGCGACCAGGTAGGCCCGCTTGCGGACCTGCGGCAAGCCGAACTGCTCGCTGCTCAGCACCCCGGTGGTCGCCTGGTAGCCGTGTGCGACGAGCAGGCCGGCGAACAGCGACCAGAGCTCGAGGACCGCCGGCACCTGCTCCAGCGCGAGCCAGCTAGGCCGCAGCGCGACAGCCGAGCGCAGCGGCTCGACGGTGAGCAGAGAGCGGGGATCGCGGCAGGCGGCGAGGTGTTCGGCGCGGGTGTCGTGCCCGGCCGCGAGCTCGTGGGCGCAGGCGATCACATGCGGCTTGTCGAGGCGGCCCAGCTTCTTGCCGCTGTTGGTGTACGCCTGGCAGGGCGGCGAGCCGAGCAGCCCCCAGACCGGCGCGAACTCCTCCGGGTCGAGCGCGGCGATGTCGGCTTCGATCCGCTCATGCCCGGCGGCGCGCGCCGTGGCGCAGGCCCAGCGATCGACGTCGATGCCGACCGTCCTGTAGCCGAGCTCGCGCAGCCCCTCGTCCCAGCCGCCGGCACCGGCAAAGAGATCGACTATCCGGCCGGGCTGCATCAGCTCACCGGCTCCCGTCCCGCCGCGCGCTCGTATTCGAGGATGCGCCACCCGATCCACTCCGCGATCTGCGGGACGAGGGCGTTGCCGAGGGCGGCAAGACGGTCCACCCGATCGGGAACCCCATCAGCCACTCGACCCACAGCGGGTTCAATGCCCCAACCGGCCGACGCCGGATGCCGGCCTTCAAGTCCCGACGCCGCACCTCCTCCCGCAGGGTCCGTTGCGCCTTCGACCCCGATGGCCGCCGGCCGCTGAGAATCGTCTGATCGGGGCTGAGGCGGCCGCCCTTTCCGTCCGCGGCGTTCGGCGTCGGCCACAGCTCCTCCCGCGCCACCGCCGTCACGAGGTCGTCGCCGCCGCTTTTCGGGCGCTGCGCCCGCGCGAAGTCCGCCCCGCTCGGGCTCGCCTTCGGGGTCGGCCACAGCCGCGACTGGACTGCGCCCGAGAGCGTCTGCCGGCCGCGACGGTTCCCCGGTCCGGGCGGCGAGGCGTACCCCTTGCGCGCATCGGTCTCGGTCGGCGTCGGGAAGCTCTCCCGCTCTGCCCTCAAGACTGCCCGGCCGAGCTCGTTCCCACTTGGACCCGGATTTCTCGGCTGCCCCCGCTTCGGCATTCCGTGCGGGGTAGGCCACGATCCAGACCCGCTTTCGCAGGTGGGGTGCCCCGAACTCTCTAGCCGATAGGCACGCCCACTCCGCGTCATGCCGTGCTTCGGCCAGGTCTCCGAGAACTCGCCCGATCGGCCCGCGGTCCCAGCGCTTCCCCTTCCCGGTGAGGAGGGCGGGCACGTTCTCCACGACGACGTATCGCGGTCGAAGCTCGCGAACGATCCGGGCGAACTCGGACCAAAGACCCGAGCGGGCGCCGTCGATGCCAGCTCCTCTACCGGCGCTACTGAGGTCCTGGCAGGGGAAGCCGCCGCAGATGAGATCGACGGGGTCGAGCTCGCGGGCTCCGACCTCCCGCACGTCCTCGAATCGGGCGGCGTCGGGGAAGTGCCGGGCGAGGACGGCCCGGCAGAAGGGGTCGAGCTCGATCTGCCAGGAGACGCGCATCCCCGCTCGCTCGAAGCCGAGGTCGAATCCGCCGATTCCCGAAAAGAGGCTGCCGACATTCACGCCCCGCCCCTCGATCTCCTGGCCGCAAAGACCGCGACGTAGGAGCGCCCGGAGTCCCCGTAGCGACGCAGGAACCGATGCCATCCCATCCGCGCTGCCGGGACGGTCGGAGCGCTGACGCGCAGGATGGCCCGGCTCCCTCGCGCGCCGACCAAGGCGACCGTCAGCTCGCCGTCCCTATACGGGACGTGCTGGAGCGCCCGATGCGATCGGAGGGCGTGAGCTGCGCGCCGAGCGGCGGCGCTGCCCTCCACGTCCTGGGGGTCCTGTGAGTGGGTCGGCGAGCGATGCTCAGCGGCTTCGTCTTCGACCTTCTCCACCGAGACGCGCGGCGGGGATGGAGCAGGAGCCACCGGCGGGGACTCCTGCGAGGTGGGTCGATCGGGTTCGCTACCGGCGAGGACAAACAGCGCTGCGAGCCCGAGCAGGATCGCGCTGGTGAGAACCAGGATCGCCCGCGCCGCGCTCGGATCGAGTGGGCGGTCGAGCAGGGCGCGAAGTCGGTCAACCATCGGCGCCGTCCTCGGTGCTGGGCGGGTGGGCGTAGCCGAAGATCGGCGCCGGCATCCCGTACTGCACGGCCTGGGCGGGCGGGAACGGACCGGAGCGGGCGACGCGGTCGCCGAAGTTGCCGTCGATCGTCGTGATCTGCCCGCCGGGGAAGACGCGCTCGACGATGCCGATGTGGTCTGAGTCGGTCGGGCCGGTGCCGTAGAGGACGGCGTCGCCGGGAGCCGGGGTCGCGGTCGGCGGCAGGACGCGGGCGCCGTTCGGCTCAGCCGTCGAGAGGGGCGGCTCGCCGGGAGCCGTGGCGCCGGGCAGCCCGCCGCCTTCGTGGGCCTCGGCCCATTCGTAGACGGTGCCCGAGTAGGCGTAGGTCGCGGTGCTGCCCTCCAGCGGGACAGCCGCCCGCTTCCAGACCCAGGCGACGAACAGCGAGCACCATTCGACGCACGGCCCGTAGGGGTTGCAGTTCGATCCGGGTGGGTCCTCGCTGCGGCCTAGCTGGCTCTGAGCGATGTGGACGATCTCGTTGCCGCTCGCCCCGGCCGCCGAGCTCGACCCGCAGGTCGAGCCGCCCCCGCTCGCGGCGGGTTCAGTCGCCGCCGGCCTGGTCGTCGGCGGCGCCCCTGCACCGCGAAAGCCGTATTCGACGGCCCGCGACATCACCTCGTCGGCGTAGTTGGCGACGCCGTCCGCGCAGGCGCCGTAGTAGTTGCAGGCGGCCTGCCGATAGGCGGCGTAGGAGTCGCCCGCGAGCCCGAAGACCGGGCGCAGCATCCGGGCGGCGGTGAAGATCGCGTCGGCGGGATCGAAGGGGTCAGCGCCGCCGCCGTCCGCATCGACGTGGTAGCGCTCCCAGATCGTCGGCCCCGATCCTGGACTACAGGCGCTTTCGCGGACGATCGCGATCTGCATCGGGCCGCCGCAGCCCGAGGGGTAGACGTGGGCGCAGGCGCCGTGGCCGCACTCCTGGTAGCCGATCGAGGCGAGGAAGGCCCAATCGACATCGAAGCGCTGCCCGGCCTGCTGGTAGATACGGAGCCGCTTGGGCGGAATCTCGCGCACCGCCGCTTTGGTCGCCGGGGCGGCGACGGCCGGCCCGCCGCCTCCCATGCAAGCGATTTCGGCGCCGAGGATCGCCATCACCGTGCCGGTGATCGCGACGACCAGGGCCGCGAGGACGCCGACCGCGACCAGGGCGAGAAGCGATCCTCCGCGACGCCTGGCGCTCATCGCCCGCCGCCTTTCCGCCACTTGCGCCTGCGTCGGGGAGGCGCGGCGTCCCGCTTGGGATCGGGCCGCTTCTCGGCCGGCGGTTTTCTCGCGGAGTCGCGATTGCGTTCGCGCTCGGCGCGGAGCTCGGCGCCGAGGCTGTCTTCACTCTGGGCCGAGGACCCGGCCCTGCGAGCGGGCGGTTGCCCTGCGGTGGGCTGCCTACCCTCGCGGCGGGTGGGTCGCTGCTCTTTCTCAGAGCGGGGATCGCGCCGTCGCGGATCGACTGCCCCCTGGTCGCCGGTGGAGCGCTTGCGCCTGTCGGCGCCTTTGGTCGTGTCGCCTTTGGCCGAAGGACCGCCCGCCGCAGCGGACTCGCCGGCCGACGCCGACGCCGGGGAGGCCGAGGCGGCGCCCTTGCCCGCTTCGTTGGTCGAAGCCGCCGGGCGCGGGCGCTGGGATGGGCGCGGCGCGTCGATGGGAGGTGCGTCGTCGCCGATCGGCCTGCTGTGGCTCGTCCCGAACAGGGGCGCCCGGCGCCGGTCCGAGCCACCGCCCCCGCCGACGCCGACGCCGCCGATCAGGCGGTCGGCCCGACCGCTTACCGAGCGGGCGCCGCGCCGCAGCGGTCGCGAGAGCCGCCCCGCGATGCGACCGCCCGCATAGATCGAGAGCAGCTTCAGCGAGGCGTCCCGCCCCGGCGCCTTCGGTCCGGTCGCAATCCCGATCAGGCTGTCGGCGAGGGTCTTCCGCTGGAGGAAGACGGCCCAGAAGAAAAGGGACTGGAGGCCGAAGGACATCAGCCAGCCGAGCTGGTCGGTCGCGCTCGACAGGGCGCCGGTGACGGCGAGCAGGACCGCCAGGATCAGCGAGTAGGCGGCCTTGCGCAGCAGGTAGCCGGCCAGCTTCTCCAGCCACCCCTTGAAGAAGTCATGCCCGCGACCGGGGATCACCGCCGCGATCAGCGCGACCGGGCTGAAGGCGAGCAGGAGCAGCAGTAGGACCTGGGCGAGGATCACCCCGATCGACAGCGCCCCCAGCAGAAGGAAGGCGCCGAGCTCGCCGACGAACAGGACCAGCGCCAGCAGCAGCCGCTGATACTGGCCGCCCTCCTCCATCGCGTCGGTCGCGGGCTTGTCGGCGACGCCGAGGCGGTAGCCCAATCGCTCCGCGTCCGGGAGGTTGGAGGCGTCGCCGTCGTTTAGGGCGTCGTACTCCTTGTCGCGTTCGTCGTGCTCGTCGGCGCCGAGGCTGTAGCGGAGGAAGCGCGGCGCGTACTTGTTCGCGTTGTTGACGCAGACCTTGCCGTCGGCGGTGATCTCGGTCCCGGCCTGGAGCCGGCGGGCAAGCGCGGCGTCGCGGTCGGGATTGGAGGACAGAGGCCGCACCGCGACCGACTCGGGATCGGAGTCCTTCGAGCCGGTGCCGGCGACAACGCAATGTTCGAGGCCGCCGAAGTCGAGGACGACCCAGGGCTTGAAGACGAGCAGGTTGAACAGCTCGTTTGCCGTGTCTTCCTTCGCCTGTCGGGCGCTCGTCGCGTTGCCGTTGGACGAGATCGACAGGAACGCCCCTGACATCTCGTTCGTCCACCCCGAGACGCTGCCGATCGTCGAGCCCGGTTGGGCGACGAAGAACAGCGCCGCGACGACGTAGATCAGCGACAGCCCCAGCGAGCCCGCCGTCTCGGAGTAGCGGCGCTGCACGAGCGCCTTCCACATCGCCCAGATGCCGGCTATGGCGACGGCGAGCACAAGCCAGGGCTCGCCGAGGACGCCGGCATAGATCGAGTGGATCGCGCGCGAGACGGGCGCGAGCGCCCCGGCGCCGCCGGTCGCCTGGGAGCCGTTGACGAGGTCGAGGCCGAAGGCGAAGCTGAAAAGGGTGACGAGCAGGTTCGCCAGGAAGCTCGTGACGATCCAGAGGATCGAGGCGAGGAAGTAGGCGATCATCGGCGGGACGCCGGAGACGTCCACCCCGCCGGTCAGCGAAGCCGAGACGAAGTCGAAGTGCTGGTCGAGCGTGTAGTTGGCTAGCGGGTAGCGGCCGGCGATCCCGTCGCCGCCGACCTGAGGCGAGGGCCCGACGTTGCCCCAGACATCGCTGGCCGCCCCCGCGAGGGGATGGGCGAGAAGCACGATCAGGGCCGCCAGGCAGAGCGTCGCGACGACGGCGCGGCGGCGACTGCGCGGAGCGCGCCGGGTCACGCGGCCACCGCCCGAGGGGTGTTGTCGAGCGCCGCCAGCAACTCGGGGAAGACGAGGTCGAAACCCAGCTCCCCGATCTGCCCGTCGAGATCGCGCATCAGGCAGAGGCCCTGCCGGTATTCGCGCAGGCGGGCGCGGGCGGCGCCATCTTCGGAGTCGAGGCCGATCTGCGCGATTCCCGCCCGCGCCTCGGCGTCGGTCTCCTGGCCGAACAGGAAGTAGACGCCGAACAGCTCGGACAGCTCGCCGAGGTCGGCGAGGCGCTGGGTCGCCACCAGCACCGTCGCGTTCAGCGCCCGACCGAGCCGGATGATCCGGTTGAGCAGCGAACGGCCCTGCGTCGAGGCGAGCAGGAACCACGCCTCGTCCAGCACGACCACCTTGTGACGGCTGCGGTCGCCCGCGATCAGCCTCAGCGCCAGGGCGGCGACCAGGGAGAGCGTCGCCACCGACACGCGCTCGGCGCGGGTGTAGGTCTCGCGCGAGGCGCCGGGGTCGGGGAGGCTCAGCCCCGGCGTGCGGATCGTGATTACCGAGCGGGCGACCTCGATCGGCTCGGCCTCGCCGCTGCCGAACCCCAGCCGCGCGAGGCCGAAGTCAGAGAGCACGTCCAGCGCCTCCGCGGCCTCGCGGCCGGCCTCGGCCTCGGACGAGCGCAGCCGCTCGATAACGCCGCGCAGGCTGCGCTCCCCCGCCCGCACCGCATCGCGCACGGCGCGGTCGATCGCAACCTCCCAGGAGGGCGGCGGGTCGCGCAGCAGCTCCAGCAGGTAGCTGGAGGCAAGCTCCTCTCGCAGCTCGGGCAGCCCGATCGCCAGCGGGTCGAGCTTGCCCCGGTGCTCGGGGTCGCCCGAGAGCTCAAGGACCTCGACCTCCCCCTCCAGCTCGGCGACACGGTCGAGGCCGTGGTCGGGCTTGGGGTCGAAGTCAACGACCAGCGATCCCCGGCGCTGGGCCGCGAAGGCGATCGACTGCGCGGCGATCGTCTTGCCCGAGCCGAGCGTCCCGGCCAGCAGCACCGCCGAGGCCCGCGCCTCGCGCGGCGCCTCGGTCGGGTCGTAGAAGACGGGGCGGGCGCCGCCGGCCGGGGAGTAGCCGATGTAGACCCCGTCCGTGGAGCCGACCTGCGCGGTCGCGATCGGCACCGAGGCGCCGAACTGCTCCACCGTCATCTGCTGGACGTAGTCGGGGACCGAGCCGCCGCCCGGCCGGGGCAGATGGTCCTCAAAGAGCGCGTGCTGGAGGCCGCGCGGGCGGTGCAGCGTCACGTCGCCGAAGCGCTCGCGCAGCGCCCCGACGCGGCGCTCAAGCTCCTCGCGATCGGCGGCGCCGACCGCGAGCGAGATCGAGGCCCGCAGCATCGGCGGGTGCGCCGAGGACTGCAAGATCGCCTCGTACTCGCGGGCGAGCTCGCGGTCCTCCTCGGCGAGGACGCCCGGGCCGCTCGCCCCCTCCATCTGGTCGCGGTAGGCGTGCTCGACATCGAGGATGCGCTTTCGCACCTGGCCGAGCGCTTCGCGGTTGCCGACCCATTGGGCGTGCAGGACCGCGTCGACCGAGAAGCCGGCGTCTTCGGCCGGGGCGAAAAGGACCTCCGCGGCGCCGGGGAACTCGGCCTCCTCGGCGAGCGACCCGGCGCAGAGGAACGCCTGATAGGCGGTGCCCTCCTCGGCCTCGACCACCAGCGATGGCGGCTCGCCGGGGTGCTCGGTCGCGGGCGCGTTGGCGCAGCGCCAAAGCTCCTGCTCAAGCGGCTCGTATGCGACCGACCCGCCGGGCGCGACGACGACCAGGGCGTCGGGCTGCCAGTGCCGGTCGGCGACCGGCTCGGCGACGCCGCGACAGGCGGTGCGGCGAAGCAGCCAGTGCAGCTCCTCGGTCGATGCCCGCTCCAGGGCGATCGCTCCGCTGAGCCGGTCGAAGGTGCGCTGCTCGACCGCCGCCAGCGCCTCCAGCTCCAAGCCCGAGATCGGCTGCGGCGCCCCGACCCCGGCCAGCTCCTCGACCCGGCGCCGGACGCGCCCGAAGGAGCGCAGGGCGCTCGGGCCGGCGCCGCCCTCGGCCAGCGAGACGGCGATGTAGACCTCGGGGACGTGGGAGCGGAGCTCGCGCAGCCGCGCCTCGTGGCCCTCCAGATAGCGTCGCCAACCCTCGGCGTCGGCGTGGCGCTCGTCGGCTAGATCGGCGAGCTCGGGCGCGTAGCGCTCGGCCGGGTAGGCCCGCTGGACCCGCCAGATCGAGAAGTCGGCGCCGGCCAGGTGGGCGAAGCGCTCAAGCCGGCGCAGCAGCCCCCACTTCTCCGCGGGGGGAAGGAAGGGATAGGCGATCGTGTCGGCGCGGTAGAGCGCCGCCGCCTCGCCGCCCGGCCCGATCAGGACGTTCCGCCTCGCGTAGCGCAGCGGGAATCGGGTCACGGACGCACCTCCAGAACCTCGCCCTCTCCCAGCGCCAGCCGGCGGGCGCTCACGTCCCCCCTGGACTGGCGGCGACCGGGCGCCTGCGCCACCCGCCGGCGCCGTCGCCATCGCGAGCCGCGCACGGCGACGGGCGCCGAGAAGAAGGCGATGGCGGGACCGCGGACGCGGCCACGGCGTAGCCGGGGCGAGCGCTCGTCGGGCGCGACCCAGAGCTCGCCGCCGAGCAAGCGCGCCCGGCCGAGCGCGGGCAGCGCCCGGCCGAGAGAGCGCCGCAGCGGGGCGAGATGGACCGCGAGCCAGGAGAGAGCGAAGCGATCCGCGCGGCGCCCGTCGGGCGTCGCCTGCGTCGCCAGGGTCGCGAGCGCAGCCGGAATCACGAGCAGCCGCAGCGGCCAGTCGAGCAACCCGAGCACCAGACCGCCGATCCAGGTCGCCGCCAGGGCGCCGAGCGCGGCTGCCGCCCCGCCGACCCGGCCTCCGACACTCGCGCCTCCGAGACCGGCGACCACGGCGATCGTCAGGGCAACCGCGACCGAGCCCGAGCCGAGAGCGACGACGAGAAGAAGCGCCGCCGTCGCGTAGGCGAGCCAGCGCAGAGGCACCCCGCCCGGCACCGGCAGCGGCCGACCCTCGATCGAGTAGATGCGGCGCTCGGGGCGGAAGATGCGCTGGTAGGAGCGGATCGGCTCGTAGCCCTCGCTCACGGCAGAATCCGATCCCCGATCGCCCGCGCCGCGTTGGCGACCTGGTCAGGCGAGAAGACGAGCCAGCCGACCATGATCGCGGCGAGAAGGAACATCGCGAGGTCGGTGAACTTCCTGTTGACCAAGAAGATCAACCCGACGATCGCGATGACGCCGCCGTAAATCTCGGCCGCGTAGTGGCGAAGCGTCGAGCCGATGTTCCGGCCCACGTCGTTGCCGCCTGCGGCGAGTGCGGCCGGCGCCAGCCAGAGGGCGGCAGCGAGGACCGCGACCAGGGCCAGGGCGACTGCGAACCGGCGGCTCACGAGAGCGCCCCTTCGACTCGCTCGACGTACCAGCGGTCCCGGTGGACGAGACGCAGCCAGTAGGCCAGCGGGACGACCGCCCCGCTCGTCAGATCGCGGACCCGCGCGGAGGCGATCACCGTCCGCTCGGACCCTTCGCCACTCCCTACCTGCTTCACGCTCGTGACGGCGACGAGCTCGAAGCCGCCGCCGGGGAGCGTCACCGTGGCGCCGGGCGCCAGGAGATAGGAGAGATCGCCGGGCTTCGTCGCCGAGAGGTAGGCCGGCAGAAAGCGCCGGACGAGCTCGGCGACCGCCCCCGCGTCAGGGCCGGCTACGGGCCGGGGCGGCTCGACGCTCGCCCCGACCCCCGCCGGTCCAGCGACGACCGCCGGCACTCCCAGGGCCGCCACCTCGGCCGCGTCTTCGCGGACGATCGGGACGGCGAGATAGAGAGTGCGGGCGTCGCCTAGCTCGCAAGCGACCGTGACGATCGCCCGGCGACCGCCGAGGTCGCGGACTGCGGCGACCTCGGCCTGCTCGACCTGGGCGACGGTGCCGGTCCCGGCGGAAGCCGGCGCCGAGATGCCCGGCGCGAGGTATGAAGCCAGCGCCTGCGGCGAGGCGTCCGTCAGGTAGGCCCGCGCAAACCCGACTGCAAAGGCGGCGGTCGCGGGGTCGGTGACGTTGCTGCTGTTGGCGGCGGGCGAGCCATCCCGGCGGGGCTCGGACAGCACGCCCGAGACACCCCGCAGGAGCAGGAGCCCGACCAGCGCCCACAGCGCCACCCGGCCCACAGCCCGGAGCACCGAGCCGACCGAGCGGCCGTCACCGTCGCGCCGCCTGGGCTGAGTACCAATTCCTACTGACACTTCTAGACCACCTCCGTTGTCGTGCTTGGCGCCAGCCGATTTGCTGGCTCACGACCACAGGGCGTTGAAGTGCCAAAACGGTCACAACCACATACGCATTTCGTTATATGTGTGTGTCACACAAAACGGGAACGAGCGGCGTCTAGCGACGCCGCTCGTCGGCGAACTTCCCTCGGGCTCTCAGACTGCGGTGCTACCCGAGCTCGTCCCGAGCCCGGAAGCGAGCTGCTGGACGAGCCACCAGCCGGTGAAGTCGACCAGCTCGTAATGCACCCACATACCCCGCCGACGCCGGCTGACGATGCCGGCTTGGTGCAGTACGGCGAGCTGCTTGGAGACCCTGGGCTGGCTCACCGAAAGGCGGGAAGTGAGCGCGCTGACCGTGGCGCTGCCGCGCTCGTTGAGCACTTCGATCAGGCGAATGCGGGTGGGATCACTCAGCACCTTCAACATCGCCGCCACCATCTCGACCGTCTCCTCGGACAGCGGTTGGTTTGGTGCTGATGCGCCTGCCCTCTGTCTTTGACTCTCGGACATCTCACCACTACAGGGCGCCGAAGGTGAAAATTGGACCCCTTCCATATTCCGAATATGTATGTGGAACACGCACACACACAGACTCCGGCCCCGAAGGGCCGGAGTCGTCTGCTCCTAGATGCTGGGCTTCTCAGCGCAGCTTTAGAACGGTGCCGGGGTAGATCAAGTCGGGATCGCCCGTACCTATGCGGTCTTCGTTCAGACGCCACAGGCGCGCCACCTCATTCGCGATTTCCAAGTCGTCGGCGCCCACCGGCAGCAGGGCTTGGGCGATATGCGATAGGCAGTCGCCAGGCCGCACCACGTAGGAATCCTTGCCGGCGAGGCGGCCCGAGTCGGCCGGCGGCGCGGCGACGAGCTGCGGCGACGGTGGGCTTTCCGGCTGGGCTGGTTCACCCGGCGGCGCGGTTTCGGCAGGCACGCTCGCGGATGCCGAGTGACGGTCGGCGGCTTTCTGCTTCGGCGCGATGATCGACTGATTCGCGACCGGCTCCGCGCTCGCGGGCTCCGATGCGGCCTGCTGTACGGGCTCGGATTCAGGTGCCGAGGTTGCGGGTTCCGGCACCGTGACCGGCGGGGGCGATGGCGCTTCGACCGGGGCTTCGGTGGCGGCGCTGGTGACTTCCTCGGGCGGCGGCGCTGCGATGTCTACTTCGGGTTCGATTTCTACGGCGCCGTCTTCTTCGCCGCCGCCGGTCGCCGGCACTTCTTCGAGGTCGGTTTCTTCGCCGCCGGGGTCGAAGTCAGGGGGCTCTGGCAGTTCGACCTGCGGTGAGGTCCCTTCCCCTTCGCTGTCAGCTTCGCCGGCTAGGGCAACACCGGGAGAGATGCTGGCGAGGATCAGCATCGAGCACAGGACCAAGGCGAGGAGCCGCCGGCCGGGAGAAGAACCCGATCGCAGGTCGGGAGAGATGGAAGTCAGATACTGAGTCAGGTTTGCCATCGGTTCCTCCTCGCCCGTCGAGGGCTATGTGGGTCAATTCGAGGGGTCAGCTACACAGCGGTAACTCTTGTCGCCACCTACGTCCGGGGTGAGCCCAACGCTGCCGTTTTCTTCGGTGACATAGAGGACTTCAACCGCGCCCGGTTTGCTGCTGGAGGGATAGACTTCGCTGGTCAACTCGCCTCCTGGCGCAAGTTGAATCTGAGGCTGAGCCAGCGCCGCCATCAGCTCCTGGTGGGTCGGCAGCCGCCGGCCGGCCCGTTCCCGGTTGTCGGTCAGCGCACAGTCGAGGACGGCGCTTCCGTATGACCGAGGCGGACGAGCCTGGGTCTCCACACACACGTCTCCAACCGGGATCGTGGGCGCGAAAGCCTGCGGGCAGCTATCGAGAAATCGAGACGCGGGCTGACCGCCGAGGCGGGCGGCGTTCTGTGCGCGCGGCACTGGCCGCAGGCTCGACTCGTTCACGACCCTTCCACCGATCGAGTTTGATTTGAACTCTCTGCCCGTCAGGCTGCGGTTCCTGATGTTCGAGCCGTCAATCTTGGAGACGGCGTAGGCGCCGCCGGTCCCGATCGCAATGAAAAGGGCCAGCGTCGCGACGACGTTTGCGTAGGTGAGTCGGTCCAGCAGCGCTCTCAGCATCGGAAGCCCTCCTCGGCTTTGGGTGGTCGGCCTATCCCGTAGAGCATGGCCGCCCTCTCACTCGGACCTCAAGCTCGTGGCTGTTGCCGGGCTCCAGCGGATAGCTGGCCTCGCCAGGAACATGGGCGCGGAAGCGGTAGCGCTGCACGCCGCAGGTGCGCTGGAAGCGGTAGGGAACGCTCCAAGCGCCGTGGGGATCGCTGCGGATCGTGCGGAACGTCTGCCATTCCTCGGTGAGCCGGACCTGCAACTCGACCAGCTTCCCCGCCTCGGGGAGCGGGCGCCCCTTGACCCGGCCGCTGAAGGTGACGGAATCACCGTTAAGGACGTGCTTCGGCTCGACCGAGATCGCGGAGGTCGCCTTGACCAGCAAGGTCGCCGTGTCCTCGACCGGCAGGATCGTCGCCGTGCCCTGGTAAACGAAGCGGAACCGGCGTGAGGCACGCGCCTCCACCTCGTAGACGAAGCGACCGCGGGCATCGGTCGTCACCGTGTCTTCTAGCTGCTCGGTCCCTTCCGTCGGCTGGGAGTAGACGAGGACCTTGGCGCCGCCCAGCGCGTGCCCGGCCCGGCTGACGAGCCGGCCACCGAGCTGCACGCGGCGCCCGAAGGCGACCTCGTCGTGGGGCTCGAGGACGGTGCGGCGCTTGCCCTTCCGGCCCTTGACGGCGCGCTTTCCGATCACCCCGGCCTTCATCGAGGTCGCGACCCTCAGCGGCAACTGGAGCCGCATCGGCTGCCCGTCGAGGCGCCGATCGGTCCCGGCCAGGTTGTTCGCCAGGTCGTGCGCGCTTGCTCTCAGTTCGTAGTCGCCGGCCGGCAGGGCCGCGTCGTCTATCCGCGTTACGAGGTGGTCGCCTTCCTGGCTCGTCGGCAGCGCCTGCCAGGTGCCCGAGCCCGCGCGGCTGATTTCGATCCCCCCGCCGCCGAGCCCGGAGATGCGGTCGGTGACGAGAACGGAGATGCGCGTCGGATCGTCAGCGCTCGGGGTCTCGAAGCCGAGCTGGGGCGGTTCGGGATCGAAGCGCAGCCGGACCGGCTCGGAGGCGTTGGCTTCCTGCTCGTTGCCGGCTTCGTCCTCGCGCCACAGCCGCAGCGTCCACTCTCCGGGCGAGGGAACGGTCACGTTGTCGATCGCCGCGATCGCCGCCCCGGCGCGGTCGCCACCGACGCATTCGCTGCCGCCTTCGCGACAGAGGCGGTAGTGGGCGCCGACGATCGGAGCTCGGTCGGGTTCGGCGGGATTGACCCAGGCGAGATCGAAGTCATTGCTGTTCCGCCACGATTCGCCGCCTCCGACGCCGACCGGCACCGCACCGGGCGCGGCGTTGTCGATCCGCACCGTGACAGCGCCCGATTCGGCGCGGTTGCCAGCCGCGTCTTCGGCCACCACCGCAAGCGGCTGGGAGCCTTCGGGCGTTTCCGAGGTATCGACCTGGATCGACCCACGCCCGCTCGGGCAAGGAACCCGCTGCGAGTAGTCGCACGACCGCGGATCGTCGCCGTGCGATCCGCCGGCGATGAGTGCGGATGCGCTCTTGACGCCGACGTTGTCGGAGGCTTCGTAGTTGAAGCGCTGCCTTCCGTTCACCCACCGCCCTTGAGCGAGCGCTGAGTCCTGAACGACCGCGACCGAGGGCGCGATCCCGTCCACCACGGTCGCCTCCGCGGCGAAGGTGCGAATGAAGTTCTGACCTCGGGCCGAGCAGAACTCGCGCGAGGGGGCACCGACGCAAACGATGCGCTGGACGATCCGGGTCGCGCCGCCAAGGTCATAGGAGCGAAGGCGCGGCCAGCTAGACGCCTGGGCAACGTCGGGGCGGGGGCAGTTGTGATTGGCGCGGACGTTCCTGATCGAGACCGCCGAGGCGCCGGGACGCTCAGCGTAGAGCTGGAGGGCGTAGCGACAGTCGCGGCGCTGCGCGTGACCCGACCAGCGCAGGCGCGAGAACGTCGTCCCAGGCGGCGCGTCTAGCGCAAATCCCGACTGCGCCCCGCGCGCGACCCTGCCGGTACCCGGCACGTTGGCGCTGACGAGCCCGCGCAGGCCCGGTCCGAGCGGATTGCAGGCCCGTCGCCACTTCATCCCTCGCGTTGCGAAGTCTTCAAAGGCCGAGCTGACGTAGCCGGCGTCGTCGGCCTGGCAGGCATAGATCGTGTATTCCCCGGCAGCCGCCGGCCGGGGAGCCGCGAGGAGGCCGGCGATGGCCGCGAGGGCGGCGGCGCCGCGAAGGTTCTTCACCGCCGATCGCATCACGGCCCTCCGAACTGCGAACCGGAACTCGGCGGCGCGGGAGCGGGTTCGGGTTCGGGAGCAGGTTCAGACGCCTGGGGAGACGGTTCAAACTCTTCCGGCTGAGGTTCGGGTTCGGCCTGTGGCGCAGGTTCCGGTTCCGAAGGAGCCGGTTCGGGGGCGGGTTCGGGGGCAGGAGCTTCTTCGACAGGCGGTTCGACCGGCGTGTATTCAGGGCCGGTGGATTCCGCTTCGGGCGGCTTGGTCGCCGGTTCGTTCTCGGGCTCCGAGGCGATCAGCCCCGTCGCGGCACCGATCGGATTGACGCCCTGCTGGACGCAGTAGGTCGCGCCGCTGCCGATCGCAAGGCAACTCGCAATTACGGCGCCGACGGTACCGGGGCGGGCGGCGGCCAGCGGCGTCGGGTCGACCGCGCGGTAGTAGGTCGTCGTCGCGTGCTGCTTGATCTGGGCTCCGCCATCGAGGACCTGCTGCTTGAGCGATGAGAACCCTTCCGCTGACTTGTGCGCCAGCCGCTCCAAGACCCCAGGGCTGACGCCTTCTGCGACCGGGGCCGGGAGCATCGCGCCGGCCTTCTCCCGCCAGGCGATCAGCTTCTCGCTGAACAGCTCGCAGCGGTCGCAATGGGCAAGGTGCTGGCGGGCCTGCGCGGACTCATCGGGGGTCGAGATGCCGCAGACGAAGCGCATGACCAGGGGCTCGCCTAGATCGCAGCCGCCGCCGGCAAAGCGGGCGACAGTCGCCCGCGCCAAGTCCACGATCTCGCGAATGTCCCGCTTGACCGTGCGCTCCGTCAGACAGAGTCGGTCGGCGATCTGCGAGTGTCTGTAGCCGACGCCGTAGAGGGCGAGCACGTCGCGGCGGCGATCCGACAGCGAGGAGGAGACCTCTTCCACGAGCATCGCCAGGTCGGCGTCGTCTTCCTGGGCGATCAGCTCCTCGACGGGACCCGGTTCGTCGGCGGCGAACGTGGCGATCCCGTCCTCGACGGGATCGACCGCGAGCTCGCGGCGATGGCGATCCGCTTCGCGGTTCAGATAGCGAAAGGCCGCCGTGCGAATCCACTTGTAGACCGCGCCCGGCCCCGCAACATCTTCCGCTTCATCCAGGAAGGACTTGCAGCCGTACTGCAAGGCATCCTCGATCTGGTCCGCCGAGCACTCGGGAAACCGGCTGGCTAGCTGCGTTCGGAGCTTCCCTCCGCGCTCACCCGAGACGAGGCTGTCGAGCAAGGCATCGGTGCCGTTCGTGGCGATCGTGGTCGAAAGATCAGAGCCCATCACCTCTACAGGGCGAGAAGGGGCGAAAATGGACCCCTCATTCACCGTCGTCGTGCTTCTCACCGCAGCCTCCGAGACACCTTCGCGAGCCGCGGGCTCAGGTGCGGCTCCATGCAACCGGAGCTATTACCCACTATCGAGGATCGCTAATCCGGCGTTCTCTATGTGACGCCGACGGCGTTCCTCGTGCCTGGCGCACAGCGTGTTCTGACGCCCCTAAGCTGATGCAAGAGAGCCGGCGCCGCTCAGCAGCAGTCCCCGGCGCAGCCCTCGCCACGCCACGCATCGCGGCCCTCGTCGACCGCGACAGCGGCGATGCCAAGCGCCGTGACCGGGTCGGCCCACCACCAGCCGAGCAGAGCGTTGGCTCCGAGTCCGACTAGAAGGCCAGCCGAGAGGTAGGCGCAGAGGAGGTTCTGGCGGCCCTCGCTGACCGTGGCCGAGGACCGGAGCTGAGAGCCGACGCGCCCCTTCGCCCTCGCCAACAGCGGCATCGCGATCAGGGTAACTGCCGCCAAGCCGATACCGATCCAGCTCGCATTTGGGTGATTGGCGGTCGCGAGAGTGCGGATCGCTTCCACCGCGACATAGACGGCGATTACGTAGAAGCTGGCGGCGATCAGGCGCTGCGCCTGCCGCTCGGCGCGCTCGGAGTCATGGCGGCCCTCCGCGAAGCGCCAGACGACGATCAGCCCCGCCAAGGTCTCGACCACACTGTCGGCGCCAAAGCCAACAAGGGCGATCGAGCCCGCGGCTAGACCAGCGGCGACGGCGACGGCCGCCTCGACGACATGCCAGCCGATCCCGAGCCACGCGAGTTGGCGCGCTCGTCTGGCGAGTCGATTGCGTTGCGGACCGAGGGCCGGCCGATGGATTGTGAGCTCCGCTTGCTCCACGAGGTAAGTATGGGGGCTGTGTGATCGAGCCGGCCGGACCGCTCTCAGTCCCCTGTCAAGGGCCAAAGCGAGCACGACGCACTTCGTAAGTGGATCGCCTGCCTGACACGAGCCCGGACGCCCGCCTTGAGTTGGCCATACCGGGCGATCACCTCCTGGCGGCTGTGGCAGGTCTCCGGCGTCTCCCCCTCACCACCCGTCGAGGAACGTCGTCGGCGAGCAACTCGCGCAGTTCCTCATAGCTCGGACAGCCGTCGAAGTAGAGAAGTTCGATCCTCATGATTTGAGCCCGATCCCAGGAGGCAAATCGTTTCACAGCGTCCGCCATTCGGAGCCAAATTACTACACTGCATAGGAGATGACGCCGGCTCTGCGCAGAGGCTCGAATCTGGCGCTCACCGGCGTCCTCGCCGCGCTGCTCCTCGCCGTCGCTCCCTCAAGCGCTCTCGCCCATGCCTACTTCGAGGCTTCCTCGCCCGCGCCGGGCAAGCGGGTCGAGCGCAGTCCCCGGCGGGTGACGCTGGAGTTCACCGAGGACCTGAATCACTCGCTGACCAAGGCGACGATCGTCAGCCTCGCCACCAGCAAGGCGATCGCGGCGGAAACGCTGCCCTCGCCGAGTCGCGAGCTGATCCTCAAGCCCGCCGCGCCGCTGCTGAGGTCCGCCTATCGGGTCGATTGGTTCAGCGTCTCCGCTGACGACGGACATGCCCTGGCCGGCCAGTTCAGCTTCGGGGTCAGAACCAAGGCGGTAGGCGGAACGCACGCCGTGGAGGAAGGCCCGCTGACGCGCGGTGGCTGGTGGCGGATCGCGCTGCGCGCCGTCTTCTACGCGGCCTTCTTCTTCTTTGCCGGCGGCCTGCTGAATGCCGCGCTGCTCTCAGGGCGCGAGGGCCGCGGTAGCTGGCTCGTGCCGTCGGGCAGCCTTCGGCTGGCGTTGCGGGCAAGCGGCGATGACCCCGAGCGGATCGCGGCTCGGGCGTGGTCGCGCACGGTCGAGGCTGGCTGGCTAGCCGCCGCGCTGGCGGCGCTGCTGGCGATCGCCGAAGCGGCGAACGCCGCCAGCGGCCTCAGCCTCTCGGGCCTCAACGACTACCTGCTTACCAACACGGCCGGCATCGCTCGTGTGGTGATCGTCGTTGCCCTCGCCCTGGCGGCAATCGGCGCCCGGCGGGCACCCCGGCTGGCCGCGATCTCCTGCGCCGGTGCCTTCCTGGCGCTCGCCTTCGCCGGCCACGCGAACTCGGCCCACCCGCACGCCGCCGCCCTGCTGACCGACTGGCTCCACCTGCTGGCGGCGGCCGTCTGGCTCGGCGGGATCGCCCAGCTCGCCCTGACCTGGACCGGGCCGCTGATCCGAGAGCGAGGGCTGGGCCGAGTCGTGATGAGCGAGGTCCTCGACCGCTTCGGCCGGGTCGCCCTTCCCGCCTTCGGCGTCGTTGTCCTCACCGGCCTGCTCAACGCCCTGATCGAGCTGGGCAGCCCCACCGAGCTCTGGCAGAGCTCCTACGGCCGGGTGCTGGCGGTGAAGATGGGGCTGGTCGGTGTGGTCGCGGCGATCAGCTACCTCCACGCCCTGCGGCTGCGCCCGCGCTTGGCGGCCTCCAACCCTCACCCCGACCCGAAGCTCGAACGCCGCCACTGGCTGCTGCTGCGCCGCGAGCCCCTGGTCGGGCTCGCCGTCCTCGCCGCCGCCGCGCTGCTCGTCGCCTTCCCGCTGCCGCCGCGCCAGGCGGCGGGCGCCACCTCGGCGCAAAGCCTCGTCGCCTGCACCCCTTCCTGTCCGCTGCCATCGGCGAAGGACGACCAGCTCCCGGTCGCCGATCATCTCGGGCCGGCGATCGTCGCCGCTTGGTTCCAGCATGTGCCCGGTGGCCTTCGCGGCCGCCTGCGCCTGCTGGGCGACAACCTGAAGCCGCTGCCGGGACCGCCGACCATTCCCGGCGCCGATCTAAGTGAATGCGGTGCCGGCTGCTGGAGCTTCGAGCTGCGCGGTCCTCCTGCCAGCTTCGAGGTCAGCGCCCCGGTCGAGGACCACACCTACACCGTGCGCCTCCCCGCCCGCAGGGTCGCGGGGGCGCGGGCGAACGAGCGCGCGCGGCGAATCCTGGCGCGCGCCCAGGAGACGATGAACGCCCTTCGATCCGCCCGCGAGCACGAGCGGATCACCAGCGGCCCCGGCAGCTTGGCCGTTACCGACTACGAGCTGCGAGCTCCCGACCGCATGGCCTACCGGACCTCGCTCGGCGGGCGGGCGATCGTGATCGGCAAGCGGGAGTGGAGCCGGCCCACGAGCGGCACGTCCTGGAAACTCAGCCGCTTCCGCGGCGGCGGCCCGCCGTTCCAGACGCTGACCTGGTTTGCCTGGACGCCCTATGCCGAGTCGGTGCGGCTGCTTGGCATCTCCCACCAGGGCGGCCAACGGGTAGCTGAAGTCGCGCTCTATGAGCCTGGCGCGCCGGTCTGGTGGCGACTGCGAATCGACCTCTCCTCAATGCGGGCCGCAAGCAGCCACCTGATCGCCCAGGGGCACTTCATGACCCAGCGCTACTACGGCTTCAATCGCCCGGTAGCGATCTCACCGCCACCGCGGGGCCATCGTGGAGGCTGAGGGGCGTGATGAGAGCGGGCGTCGCTGGCCTCGGGTCAGGCGCCTCCTCGCCATCGCCGTCGTGATCCTCTTCCTCGGCTTGCTCGCTTACGGCCTGCTCAGCAAGGCGACGAACAAAGCCATCGACGAGTCCCTCGCCAACGGCACCGCGCCACCGGCTCCCGGCTTCGAGCTGCCCGTCCTTGAGCCCGGCCGGATGCCGGCACCACTTGAGCGGCGGCTGAAAGCGCCTCTGGCCGGGACTGACCTCAGCCTCGCCGAGCTGCGGGGCACGCCCTTCGTCCTCAACTTCTGGGCCTCTTGGTGCGTGCCCTGCCGCGAAGAGGCGCCGATCCTCGAGCGCGGCTGGCGGCGCTTCGGCCCGCGCGGCGTTCTCTTCCTCGGCCTCAACATGCAGGACCTGACCGACGATGCCCGCAGCTTCCTGGAGGAGTTCAAGATCACCTACCCCACGATCCGCGATCAGGGCAACGACGTCGCCCACTCCTACGGCGTCACGGGCGTCCCCGAGACCTACTTCGTCAGCGCCCGCGGCCGTGTGGTCGACCACGTGATCGGCGCAGTCGATCCGAGCCTGTTGGCCTCCGGCGCAAACGCGGCGCTTCGCGGCCGGATCGTCGGCACCGCCAGCGGCGGGGCGCAACGGCCCCAGCGCTGATTGAAATCAGCTCGATAATGGTATGACGATGACGATGGGCGGAGCGATGATCGTCGTGATGGTCGTGATGATGGGGGCCATGCTGGTCGGCATGGGGGCTGCGCTGTGGACCAGGGTTCGGCGGCGACTCAAAAAGGGGGCGCGACCGCAAGCCCTGAGTCGCCCTACCGAGGGACCGAGATTCGGCTGTCTTCGATCACGCGCCCCACGCGCGGGTCGAGCTCGAAGCGGCCGCTGACCGCCACCCGGCGACCGATGTAGGGGGCTGCCTTCCTGGCGGGCTCAAGCTCCACCAGGTCTCCGCGGCGGTCGCTGAGCAGGAAGGCCAAACCTCCGTGGCCGTTGGGTTCCTCGCGGACCACTCCCGAGGTCGAAATCTGCTCGGCGTCGTAGACCTCCTGGTTCTCGGCGAGCTGGGCCAGGCTGACCTGCTTGATCCCACCACCGCCGCAGCCGACCGCGATGGCCGTAATCAAAACCGCCACTATGCCCACGGCGAGCCTACGCGGCCGAGCCGCGGTCACGCCGTTGAAAGAGCCTGATCGAGCTTCGGTTCAGGTGGGCGTTGCAGGCTCCCCGAGCGCCGCAGCCAGGCCAGCCAGAGTGCGCCCGCGACGATCATCGCGACGCTCTCAAGCTGCGCCGCCGTCAGGCCCGCCACAACGTGCGAGTTGCGGCGGATGAACTCGATCAGGAATCGCTCCGTCCCGGCGAGGATCAGGTAGGCGGCAAAGAGGACGCCGGGCCGGTAGCGGTCGCGCTGGCGCCAAAGCCACAGCGCGACCAGACCCATCACCAGGGTCTCGTAGACCGGGGTCGGCTGCACCGTCACCCCTGGCGGCGTCGGCAGTGTGCCGTGCGGATAGCCCATCGCCCAAGGCAAGTGGGAGGGCTTGCCGTAGGTGCCATCGCCGGTGAGCTGGCAGCCGATCCGCCCTATCGCGTAGCCGAGAGCCAGGGCAGGCGCCGCGAGGTCGAGCAGCGCCACGCCGAGGAACCGCCGATACCAGGCCCACAGGGCGACGGCGAGCGCCCCGCCCACCACGCCGCCGTACCAGATCAGCCCCGAGCCGGAGAAAAGGGTGTTGGTAAGGCCGCCGCCGGTGCCGTTCTGCGCGATGAAGTAGACGCGCGATCCGACGACCCCGCCGACCAACGCGGCGAACACCATCTCGTAGGCCCAATCGACCGGCTTGCCCAGCTCGCGCAGGCGGCGGGCGATCAGCAGCCCACAGGCCAAGAAGGCCAGGGCGAAGACGATGCCGAAGGTATTGAGCGAGACACCGAAGACATCGACGTGGACGAGCATCTACGCGGCGCCCCCGCAGCCGTCGAGATCGCCGATCAGGGAAGCGAGGCGGCCGGCCGGCCAGTGGCGCTCCGCCACGAGGTACTTGGCGAGGCCACTGAACGCCTCCCAGCGCCAGCAGTGACAGCAGCAGGGGCCGTGCTCGGGCGAGGCGGACAACCCTCGGCGGTAGGCGCCCCGCTCCGCTGGTGCAAGCCTGACCCGTGGACGGAGGCGAAGCAGCCGCTTGGCGAGCGTCACTGAGATGTCGTAGGGATCACGGGGGATCAGCGCCTCCGAACGGTAGCGCCGCAACGCGGCGACCTGGCGCCGATAGTGAGCCTCATCCATCGCCTGACAGCAGGAGCCTTGGAGCCGGCGATCGTTTGCGATCGAGCCGATCGCTCGCCAGTCGAGATCACAGCGGTTGCTGTGCTGTCCTGCCAAGTAGGTAAAGCGGGCCGGAGTTCCTGGTCGGGTGGTCGACGGACTCGGGTGCTGATCCGAGGAGCGAGCGTCGAGGCCGATCACCGCGGCGAGGAAAAACGCCCCGGCAAGGAAGAGTGCGAGCGTGAGGCGGCCGATTCTCATCTGGCCTCATGCGGGTGGCGGTGAGGCCGCCTTCGGGCCGAAGGAGACGACGATCTGCTGGCCGTCGGCGAGACTCAGCGCACCGAACGCCCGCGAGGGCTTGCCGTCGACCCACATCCGCACCACCTTCGCGCCGCTGGCTCGGTAGGGACCGAGGCGCCCAGCAGAGAACGGCACGCCCCACACGGAGAAGAACTGGCCGAGCCGAGAGCTCGACATTCCCTCGTCGTGGATCGTGCCGCTGGTGTCGTGGGTGTGCAGTCCGGCCATCTGCATCGGGGGTTCGTCCGGGTCGATGCCGACGTTGGCCGGAACCGTAACTTGCCGGCCGTTCACGTAGACCGCCAGGTGCGGATGGAAATGGGTCGAGCTGTCCATCGTCTGCATCATCGTCGGCACCCCTGCTGCAAGGCGGCGTTGCCGGAGGCCGTCGTAGTGCTGTCCGAACGGACCGGGCTCGGGGGCGGAGGAACCCGATCCGCCGATGAGGGTCAGCGCGAGCGCTCCGATCACGAGCGCCCCCAGGATGCCTGCGAGGCTGAGCTGAACGAATCGCTCCCGCCTCGTTTTGACCCCGGCGACCATCTACGACGCAGCGTAGCAGGAGAGCTACACTACCGTCTGTAGTAGGAGCGCCAACCCAGGAGGCCCAGCATGGAGCATCTTCTTCTCATCCTTCCCGCCCTCGCCTGTCCGATTGGCATGGGCTTTTGCATGTGGATGATGGCCAGGCACATGCGAAGCGACAGCAAAGGAACCGACGCGCCGCCCGTGCAAGATGCCGGGGAGCAAACTGCAAAGCGCGCCACCGAGCAAGATGAGCGCGAGGCCGCGCTACCCGGTCCCGCATCTAAGCTGTGAGGCCATGACCGCCGCCAAAAGGCGCATACCGCCGCCGCTTCACGAGCTTGAGTCCGAGGTCATGGAGCAGGTCTGGGAGCGCGAGGAGGCGACCGTGCGCGACGTGTTGGAGGCGCTCAACGCCGGTCGCAAGCAGCGCGCCTACACCACGGTGATGACGATCATGGCCCGGCTCGATGAGAAGGGTCTGCTGCGCAGGCGTAAGCGCGGCAAGACCCATGTCTACCGCCCGACGATGAGCCGCGCGGAGTACCTGGAGGCGCGGGCGCAGAGCGAGGTCGACGGGCTCGTCGCCGACTACGGCGACCTCGCCCTGGCTCACTTCGCCCGCCAGCTCGGCACCCTCGACCCCAAGCGCCGCGCCCAGCTTCGCAAGCTGGCCGAGGAGTCCTGAATGCGCGGCGCCGGGCGTCTCTACCTCTTGCACGTCGCGCTGGCCGGCGTGGGGGCGATCCTGCTTGCCGGCGGCACGGCGATGATCTTCAGCAGGCAGAGCTTTTCCGTGCCAACGTCGCAAGCTGTCTCCGACGCCTGCCACAACTGGCTGACCGCAGGCGGTCCCGCAGCGCTGCTCGGGCTCTCAGTCGCGGCGCTCGCGCTCGCCGCCGTTTGCCTCGGCCTCCGCTCGGTCCACCGACAGGTGCGTGCCACCAGTCGCTACCTGGCGACCCAGGATCTGAGCGCCGAGCCGGTCGAGGTGGATGGAATCCCCTGCCGTCTCATCGACTCCGAGGAGCCGCGGGCCTTCTGCGCCGGCTACCTGCGGCCGCGTGTCTACCTGAGCCGCGGAGCGCAGGAGCAGCTTGAGGACGATGAGCTGCGCGCGGTCCTCGCCCATGAGGGACATCACCTGCGCCGCCGTGACCCGCTGCGGCTCCTGGTGGCCCACGCTCTGGCCGACTCTCTCTTCTTCGTGCCGATCTTTCGGCGGATCAGCGAGCGCTTCTCGGCCCTCGGCGAGCTGGCGGCCGACGAGGCGGCGGTGAAGGCCGTCGGCGGGCGGGGTCCGCTTGCCTCGGCGCTGCTCAAGTTCTCCTCACAGCCGGCCGCGGTCGTCTCTCTGGCGCCGGAGCGGGTCGATCATCTGATGGGCGACCCCGATGCGACCCTCTGGAAGCTGCCTCGCTCGCCGCTGGCGCGCAGCGCGATCGCCCTCGCTGCGCTTGGGGCGGTGAGCCTGCTGATCTGGCACGGCATCCTCGACCCCAACTTGCAGGTGCCGCTGCTCGTCGCTGCGGCCTGCGCCGGGATGATGGTCTGCGGCCCGATCGCTCTTGCCCTCGGCGCCCTCCTGCTCTCGCGGCACGCCCTGCGGCGGCGCCTCGCCTAAACGGATGGCGCTATCCGAGGACACCAGGAGGGAGACGGAGCGGGTTCGCCGCGTGCAGGACAAGGGAGCGCCCAAATACGACGGCCAGATGGACTTCTTCGACCGGATCCTCTTCAAGGGCGGTCGCGAGTGGGCCTGCTCACGGGCGCAGGGCAAGGTGCTGGAGATCGCGGTCGGCACCGGCCGCAACCTCCCCTACCACCGCGACGACATAGAGCTGACCGGGATCGAGCTGAGCCCGCAGATGCTGGAGATCGCAAGGCAGCGGTCAAAGGAGCTGGGCCGCGTGCCCGACTTTCGCCTCGGCGACGCCCAGGCCCTCGACTTTCCCGACGCCAGCTTTGACAGCGTCGTATGCACCCTCGCCCTCTGCACGATCCCCGACGATCGTGCCGCCGTCGCCGAGGCTTTCCGGGTCCTGCGCCCCGGCGGACGCTTCTCACTGCTGGAGCACGTCCGCAGCCCGGCGTTGCCGGTGCGCGCGGTGCAGCGCCTGATCGAGCCGCTCAGCCTGCGCTTCGAGGCCGATCACCTGACTCGCGAGCCACTCGATCACCTTGGCCCCGTGGGGTTCGAGGTCGAGGAGCAGGAACGCTCAAAGTGGGGCATCGTCGAGCGAGTGCTGGCCCGTAAGCCGGGGTAGCGACGCAAGCCCTCGATTGAGGATCGTGTGCAACGTCCTCACTACACAACGTAGTAGGTTGAACTACTATGCCACGTAGTACATGGGGACTCGCAAAGAAGACCGGGAGCGGCTTCGCCAGCTCCGCATTGAAACGGAACAGCGCAAGCGGAAGGCCGAGCGCAAGTGGCTGGTGCTGGGCTACGCGGTGGCTGGCCTGGTCACCGTCGCGGTCCTCGGCGCCGCTGCCGTGCTGGTGATCGGCAGCAGCGAAGGCGGCGCCAGCGCGGGCGCTCACGTCAACGTCGAATCGGGCTCGACCAACGGAGTCTCACCGGATGGGCGCAGCGGAACGGCGCCGCAGCCGGTCAAGGTCGCCGACCTGAAAACCGCCGCCAAGAAGGCTGGTTGTGAGCTGCGCCTGAACCTCAAGGACGAGGGCCACGAACACATCCCGCCCGACTCGAAGACGCCCGCCTACGAAACCAAACCGCCGACCTCCGGCCCCCACGTCGAACCGCCCTACCAGCAGGCCGATGGCGCCTACAGCGAGATGCCGAAGGAAATCGACATCGTCCACTCCTTAGAGCACGGCCGGCTGGAGATCCAGTACTCGCCCAGCCTCTCCGAACCCGACCAACTGGGGCTGAAGGGCCTCTACGACTCCCTCTACGCCGCGACCCTGCTCTTCCCGAACGAAAAGATGCCCTACGAGGTGGCGGCCACCACCTGGACCAACCTGATCGGCTGCAAGACCTACAAAGGCGCGATCACCGAGGACGCGATCCGGGACTTCGGCAAGGCCACCTGGGGGCGCTATGGCGGCGAGCCTCCCGAATCGTTCCCGTTCACCGGGCCGACGCCGGCCAATCCGTCCTCTTAGCCCGCGGTTCGGCATGCTGGCGCGATGAGCGACGTGATCTCGACCATCGGCGAAGGCTTCAAGCAGTCCTTCCTAATGGCCTACGAGGTCTGGTGGGCGCTGGTGATTGGCTTCGCGATCTCGGCGATCGTGCAAGCCTGGGTGCCGCGCGAGCGGATCGAGGCGACGCTCTCGGGCGATGGCCCGAAGCCGATCGCCTGGGCGACCGGGCTCGGCGCCGCCTCCTCGTCCTGCTCCTACGCGGCGATCGTGATCGCCAAGTCGCTCTTTCAGAAGGGCGCCTCCGCCGCTTCGGCGCTGGCCTTCCAGTTCGCCTCGACCAACCTGGTCTGGGAGCTCGGCCTGGTCCTCTGGGTGCTGATCGGCTGGCAGTTCACCCTCGCCGAGTACGTCGGCGGCGTCGTGATGATCGTTCTGATGGCGGCGAGCCTGCGGCTGTTCGTCTCACCCCGGTTGGAGGAGCAGGCGCGAAAGCACGCCCAGGAGGCCGACACCGGGCACCAGCATCACATGGCCGGGGAACGGCTCGGCTGGCGCGAGCGGCTGACCTCGGCCTCGGCCTGGTCGGACGTTGCCCACAACTTCCGCGGCGACTGGCAGATGCTGTGGAAGGAGATCGGGATCGGCTTCCTGCTCGCCGGCTTCATCGGTCTGCTCGGCAACGACTTCTTCAACAGCCTCTTCATCAGCGGTGCGCCGGGCTGGCTGAACGCCCTGGAGAACGTGATCGTCGGCCCGCTGATCGCCGTGCTCAGCTTCGTCTGCTCGGTCGGCAACGTTCCTCTCGCCGCTGTGCTGTGGTCGGGCGGGATCAGCTTCGCCGGGGTGATGGCGTTCATTTTCGCCGACTTGATCGTGCTGCCGATCATTGCCATCTATCGCAAGTACTACGGCTGGTCCTTCACTGTGCGAATCGTCACCCTGATGCTGGTGACGATGATCGTCGCCGCGCTGATCGTTGACGGCCTGTTTAGCGCCGCCGGCCTGATCCCCTCGACCCGGCCGAGTCGCGACGACATCTTCGGCTCGGTCCAGGTCGACTACAAGCTCTTCCTCAACGTCTTCGGCACCGTGATCTTCGCGGCGCTGATGTGGATCACGGTGCGCCGGGGCATCACCGATCCCGTCTGCGGGATGAAGGTTGACCGCACGAAGGCGATCCGCAAGGACTTCGCCGGCGAGACCTACTACTTCTGCTCGGAGCACTGCCTGCACGCCTTCGAGGTGGACCAAGACCGCGATCGGCGATCACAGCCCTTCGGAGCTGGTGAGAAACGGCTTACAAGTGGGTAAAGTGGTGACTGGCGACAGAGTGAGTTAGGAGGAAGCGATGGAGGTGCTACTAACCGTTCTCGCTGTTGTGGGTTGCATGGCGATGATGGGTGCGGCGATGGCCGTGATGCCACCCGTCGCCCGCCGCGTCCGGCGCAACCCACCCATCCAGCGACTGATCGCGCGGCTCCGTCGCCAGAGCGCGATCGACCGCGTCCTCTCCTGGGCCGAGGACGAGCAGCCGGACCTAAAGCGTGCCACCGCTCCCGACGGGACGGTAACGGTCCTCTTCACCGACATCGAGGACTCCACGAAATTGAACGAGCGCCTCGGCGATCAGGGCTGGATAGAGGTATTGCGCGCCCACAACCAAGTTGTCCATGACTGCGTCCGCGGGCACGGCGGCTACGAGGTCAAGTCGCAGGGCGACGGCTTCATGATCGCCTACCCCAGCGCCAGGCGGGGGCTCGAATGCGCGATCGACATGCAGCGCAACTTGGCGGGCGCGAACGGCGGCGATCTCACCGAGCCGCTGCGGGTGCGGATCGGCCTCCACACCGGGGAGGCGATCCGCGAAGGCGACGACTTCTACGGGCGCAGCGTGACGCTGGCGGCCCGGATCGCCGACGAGGCCGAGGGCGGCGAAATCCTCGCTTCCTCGCTGGTGCGCGAGCTTGCCGCGAGCGGCGGCGACATCTTCTTCGAGGAGGCTGGAGAGGTGCGGCTGAAGGGCCTTCGTGGGACTCAGCGCATCTACCGCGTCCCCTGGGAGCAGCCAGGGAGCGCGAGCCCCAGGCTTCGTGCTGCCGGGAGAGCAGGGTAATCCGGCGGCATGTGAAGCGCGGCTGGCAAGCACCGAGGCACCGAGCTTGCCGGCCTCGGGCTACTCGCCCTTGGCCTCGGCATCCGCTACGGGCTGCTCGCCTTTTGAGAACGACCAACCCTGTGCCGTCAGGAACCTTCTACGTCGAACTCGACTTCGTACACGGCGTCAATTTCCATCTCAATGCTGCCGGGAGTCCACGTCACCCCTGCGAGAAGATCATGGACCCGGACAGACAGCGAACCGGCAAGCCTCACGTAGCTGTCGAACTTGCCGGTAACGCGACCGTTCTCGATCTTGCCGATCCGATCCACTGAGATCATCGCCCGTTTGCTGAGGTCTTCCTGCGAGCAGCCTGCCCGCTTCCGCAAGAGGAACACGTTGTCCGCGATTCGCGCCCTCGCCTCGTAGGGCAATTCCCTGGATGGGATCGGCCCGTTCATCATTTCCGGCGCCTTTTGCCGGGGGTCGCCTGCGCGCGGAGTGCGGCGACCTCCGCTGTAAGCTCGGGATCGTCCGGCACCTCGAAGCCGCCTGGGGTGATGATCGTCTCGGGCGGCGTCCAGAGAATGCCCGCGGTGAGCTCGTCCGTCGTCACCCCCAGCCCTCCCGCCACGCGAACGAAGGTCTGGATATAGGGCACCGTCCGACCAATCTCCAATTTAGAGGCTGCGGTGGGGTGAATCTCGGCCCGGAAGGCAAACTCCTCCTGGCTGATCCCGAGTCGCTTCCGATGCTTCCGCACGTTGGCGCCGAGCCTCGCCCGTAGCTCGTCGGAGGGCGGAAGGGGCTGTTTCCGACCGAAGCTCATGCCTTCCCCGCCTTCCGCGTGCCGGACGCCGAGGACGAAGGAGAGCCGTCCTCGACGCCGAACTCGCCCTCGATCTGGCGGCCGGGGTACCAGCGCAGACCGGCCATCAGATCGCACGGAGAGGCTTCGACCCCGGCCGACATTTTCAAGATCGTGTCGAGCCGTGGAAGTTGCTCGCCTCGCTCGATCTTGCCGATGCCAACCCGGTGCAACCCGGTCAGATCGGCCAGCTCCTGCTGGCTGAGGTCGGCGCGACGGCGCTGGCGCCAGAGATTGCGCCCGAATCTCACGGCCAATGGAGAATCCATTAGCGAGACCTCGATAGCTGAGCGTCCTTCGGTGCAGAGGCGCCCTGTTGCACCCATTCGCCGCGCTGTACGCGCCCGGCGTGCCAAACCATCCCGGTCAACAGCTCACACGGCTCGGCTTCGATGGCACCGGCGAGCTTGACGACCGTGTCGAGCCGAGGGAGCCGCAGGCCCCGCTCTAGCAAGCTGATCTCCGTTACATGCAGGCCGGCGCGCGCGGCGGTCTCCCCTTGCGAGAGATCGACCCGGCTGCGCAGGCGAATCAAGTTCTCGCCAAAGCGCCGCCTGACCCCGTTGAGCGCCTGGGTACTACGACCCATCGGGCCTACCTCCGGGGATCAGCAGCTCATCGTGGCCGGGCGGAGGCCCAGGGTGGATAAGCGCGGCGACGATCGCGCTGCGCTTGCTGCTACGCCCGCCCGAGCTCACCCACCTCTCGCTGAGCTGGCCCGCCGCGAGGATCGGCACGCCGCCTTCCAGCTCCCGGATGGCGTGCTGCTCGGCGAGTGCCGCTGACACTTCGACCTCGCAAGTCGCCCACGTCAGCAGCATCTGCGGGCGCTCGGGGTCGGCAACCGGGAACTCGATCCGCAGCAGCGTGACCGGCTCGCCGATCGGGTTCCTGCCGGGGCGCGGATCATCGAGCAGCGTCCCGGTCAGAACCGAGTGATTGAGGCCCGGCGGATCGGCGTCGGGCAGGCGTAGCCGGTAGCCGTTGTGCCGTCCGGCGCGGCACCCGCTCATGGTCCACCTCGCGTCCATGACCCATCGCCGGTCGGGGTGTCCTGATCCCATGCCCAGGTCGCCCGCCGTCCCGGCCTCGGTCCTGGGTCTTCGTCCACGTCCGAGCGATCGTCCTCAGGCTCAAGCCACTCAGTTAGGCAGTAGGTGGCGGAAGCAAAGCGCCAAGAGACCAGGCGAAGGCGCTCGCTCAGCTCAAAACATTCCTTTGACATCACCGGCCGGTACTGACCGATGAGGTCGCCGGCCGCCTGTAGCACGTCGTACATATCCGACCTGAATCCTTCGACTCGCACGGCCGCCTTCGTCCGGGCGTGCCTCCAAGCGCGATGCTGCGGCGACTCGGGCAGATCATCTACCTCACCGGCCTCGCGAGCGCTCGCCAATCGCTCCCGGCCAACGTCGGTCAAGCTCCAGAATGGCTCTCCCCGCCGCTCGATCACGGTCAGCAAGCCGGCCCGCCGTAACCCTTCGAGCCGAGGAAAGAGAACGGCGTTCGTATCCGGCTCGGGCACGAAGCCGAGGTGTTCCGTGAGAACGGAGGTCAAGACCTCGTCTTCCTGCTCGTGGTGCATCGCCCGATCGACGGCCTCAAGGATCAAGCCGTCGCTGACCTCGGTGTACGGCCCCAGTTCCTGCCCGGCCTCCTCCGGCGCGGTCACGCTGACTGCCCGCCCCGCGGATCGAGCTCGGCCAGCACCCTCTCGCAGGTCTCGTAGCCGAGCTGGAAGCGTCGATCAGTGTCGGCGTCGTCGCGGCGCGACCGAGCCTCGCTGCTGCCCGACCCGACGAGAATCTTCACGGCTTCGCCGTGCAGGCGTTTGAGCAGTTCCATCAGATCGTGCGCCGGCATCGTCAGATCGAACGTCTCGCGCTCGTCGTGCTCATCCCAGCCGATGTCTTGCAACAGGCGGAAGTCTTCGGAGAACTCCAAGCCCAACTGCTCGGCCTTGGCGAAGTCTCGGGTCCGCTCCAGGGCGATCCAGAAGTCCTCGATGCTGCCGAGGTGATTGCGGACCAGTTCGTAGAGCCCGTCGCGCTGATCGCGGTCGATGGTGATGGTCGTCTCGGGCATTGGCGCCCCTCCTCCAGGTAGGGGCACCGAGAACGAGCCGGCGACGCGGTCCAGTGCGACCTACGTCGGTACCGTCTCTCTCGCATCGAAGGCTCGTACTTCGGTGCCGGGCCCCGGGGCGTTGGCGCGTCGCCGGGGCCACTTATTCGCGTTTCTCGCGGCGAACGTAGGTGGACTGGAGGCCCAGCACAAGGGCTGGAATCGACCTCTGCCGAACGTCATCTTGCCCCAGAGCTTGCCCCAAGGCCATTTTTCACCGTTTTTGAGGTTCCCCAAAAACGCGAAAACCCGCTTGATAAGCGGGTTTCCGTCCTATAGCGGGGGCAGGATTCGAACCTGCGACCTTCGGGTTATGAGCCCGACGAGCTACCTGGCTGCTCCACCCCGCGGCGGTCTGTCAATCCTAGCAATGAGGCGCTTGGGCAGCCTAGGACTGCGGGCGGGACCGTACGAGCGCTTGCGTGGCGGCGCCAGCGGGACGGAGGCCGGGCAGAGGTCTCTCTAAAGTGCCCGGCCCACATGGCTGAGAATTCTCAACGGGTCGCGGTGATCGACGTCGGCAGCAACTCGACGCGGCTGCTGGTCGCCGATGTCGACGGCGGCGTCTCGGTGCTCGAGCGGCAGAGCCGGGTCACTCGGCTGGGCCGCGGCGTTGACCTTTCCGGGCAACTCGCCGATGAGGCGATCGAGGCCGCTTGTGCGGCGATCGCCGACTACGTCGCGATCTGCCGCGAGGCCGGCGCCGAGAAGGTCGCGGCGATCGCCACCAGCGCCGTGCGCGACGCCTCCAACGGCAGCGCCTTCATCGCCGAGCTGCGCGAGCGCTTCGCCCTCTCGGCCCGCGTCCTGGACGGCGAGGAGGAGGCGCGCCTCACGTATCGCGGCGCGACCGCCGCGCAGCCACCGGCGGCGCCAACGCTCGTGATTGACATCGGCGGCGGCTCGACCGAGATGATCGTCGGCGCCAACGCCGAGATCGCCTTCCACGCATCTCTCCAGGCAGGCGTCGTCCGCCATACCGAGCGGCACATCTCTGCCGATCCGCCCACGGCAGTCGAGCTCGAGGCCCTGGCGGCCGACGTCCGAGTGCTGATCGAGGCCGCCCTCGCCGGCCACGACAGGGCCCATGCATCGGCTGGCATCGCCGTGGCCGGCACCCCGACCTCGCTCTCCGCCACCGAGCTCGGGCTCGAGCCCTACAACCCGGCCCGGGTACACGGCCACGTCCTCTCGCTGGAGACGATCCAACACCTGCTGTCGCAGTTCGCCTCTGCGCCGCTGGCCGAGCGAGCAGCGATTCCCGGCCTGCACCCCGACCGCGCGCCTACGATCATTGCCGGTTGCGTGATCCTGATCGAGGCGATGCGAGCCTTCGACCTCGACCGGATCCAGGCATCCGAGCACGACATCCTCTACGGGATGGCGCTCGAGACCGCGTCACAACATGCATAGCTCCGCATGAACAGGTTTGTGCCCACGCCGTGGGACCGGGTGTACAGATGAGTTTTCGGCACCCGTCCAGATGGGTAAACGTGTTGGTCGAACCCCAAAAACTTGGTAAAGTGCTTCTACCGAATTGTCAGTAGCGACAAAAGCAGCTCCTAGACATTTCGGACAGGCGAGCGCATACTCGTCACATCGGGGAAGAGGTGAGGACGAGAGTCTCCATCGCTGATCCGGTCATAGGGTTCGGACGATTGCCGCATCATGGCGCCTCCCGCCGTCTGGGCCCATCGAATAAGAACTGGTCCCTGAAGACGTACCCCTGCCCGTCCTGAGGGGCCAACTTGAATCGACCGCCAGCGATGGCGGTCGATTCTCGTCTGGGAGCTGGTCCCGAACGATCCAGCCAGCTAGCCGGCTTTGGCTCTCTCAAGCCAAATTAGACTTGCGCGGGTAGACGACCTCGGGATCCGTGAGGACGTTGACCAGGGTCGGGCGGCCAGACTCGAAGGCACGCTCCAGCACCGGCCGCAGCTGCCCGGGATCGCTGACGAGAACCCCGTCGCAGCCCAATGCTTCGACCATCTTCTCGTAGGGCGTCTCCGGCCGCAGCTCTGCTGCCACCGAGTAGCCGTAGAGGAATTTCATTGGGTGATGCTCGAGCGCCCAGATGCCGTTGTTGCCCATCACACCCACCACGGGCAGACCGTGACGCGCCAAAGTGTCGAACTCCATGCCTGCGAAGCCAAAGGCCCCGTCGCCAAGCAACAGGCAGACCTGCCGGTCGGGGTGGGCGAGCTTGGCGCCGATCGCCTGGCCGGGGCCGGCGCCGAGGCAGCCGAAGGGGCCCGGGTCCATCCAGCAGCCCGGCTCGTGGGTATCGATGAAGCGACCGGCGTAGGAGACGAAGTCGCCGCCGTCGCCGATCACGATCGCATTTCGATCCAGCACTTCACCCAGCTCCTTGTAGACGCGGACCGGATGCAGAGGCGAGCGGTCGTCGTTCAGCTCGTTCAGCTCGGTGGCGCGCTTCTCGGCCTCGACCTCGCGCAACTGCGCGAGCCAGCCGTCAGTGCGCCCCCGCCCCTCGGCCACCAACTCGCGGATCGCCCCCAACGTCGCCGCGACGTCCCCGATCAGGTCGACCTCGGGCGCGCGGTTCGCGGTCAGGGCGTTGGGGGCGGCGTCGAGCCGGATCAGCTTCGTCTCCTCGCCGAAGCTGCCACCGAAACCGAGCCGGAAGTCGATCGGCACGCCGACCACGAGCGCCACATCGGCGCCCTTTAGACCGGCGCCGCGTGCACGGCTGAATGCCAGCTCGTGGTCGGCGGCGAGGCAGCCACGGCCCAGCCCGTTGAGGAAGACAGGGATCCCGAGCGCCTCGGCCAGCGCACGCAGCTCCTCCTCGCCGTGGCCCCAGTAGAGGCCGCTGCCGGCCATGATCGCCGGTCGGTCGGCCCCGTCCAGCAGCGCCGCGGCCTCTTCGATCCCAGGCGCCGGCTGCGGCTCGAGGCCAGCGACAGCCGGAATCTCGGCCTCCGCCTCGCTGAAGACGATGTCGAGCGGATAGTCGACGAAGGTCGGCCCGCAGGGCGCGCTGAGCGCCAGATCGAGGGCCGCCGCCGTCCGCGCGCCGATTCGATCGGTCTCCTTCACCGTCTCCGCCGACTTGACCAGCGGCGCGACGAAGGGCAGGTGGTCGATCTCCTGCAGCGAGCCCGAGCCCCAGCGCAACTCCGGCGCCCGACCGCCGAGCACGCAGACGGGCGAGCAATTCGCCTGGGCGCCGGCGATCGCGCTGATCCCGTTGGTCACCCCTGGGCCGGCGGTCAGCGCCGCTGCGCCGACTCGCCTGGTCGCCTTGGCGAAGCCCTCCGCGGCGAAGGCCGCCGACTGCTCGTGCCGCACATCGACGATCTCGATCCCCTCGGCTTTGCAGCCGTCATAGATCGAGAACAGATGCCCGCCGGACAGCGTGAAGAGATGGCTGACGCCGCGCGACTTCAGCGCCCGAGCAACTATCCGCCCCCCGTGGTCCATCGGCCGCGAGTCTAGTGCCCGGGGCGGGACTCGAACCCGCAAGCCCCCTGAGGGGCAGCGCATTTTAAGTGCGCCGCTTTTGCCAGTTTCGCCACCCGGGCAGAGGCGATGGTATCCCGGCTCACCCGGCACGTCTAAGCCCCGGATAAATCTTTGTACAGACCGCAACTATCCCGCTGGTACGGTGTCCCTACTACGAAGACAACGCCTTCCCTGGAGAGTGAAGCTTGGAGGCATCGGCCCTAACCCACGCCAGTCAGCGCGGACTTCTCGCCCGCCGCTCGCCGCTGCTGAAGCTGCAGGGGGACGCCAAGCTGATCGCGATGGCCCGCAGCGGCAACGCGGGGGCCTTCGAGGCGATCGTCGACCGCTATCAGGGCCGCCTGCTGGGCTTCTGCCGGCAGATGCTGGGCTCCACCGAGGACGCTGAGGACGTGCTCCAGGAGGTCTTCGTCAACGCTTACCGGGCGATGCTCGCCGACGAGCGCGAGATCAACCTGCGCCCATGGCTCTACCGGATCGCCCGCAACCGCTGCCTCAACCTCCTGCGCAAGCCGACCGCTGACGCACAGGAATCGATGGACATGGTTCCGGTCGTCGAAGCCGCCACGACCGCCGAGAAGGTCAGCAACCGCGAGGAGTTCCGCCAGCTCCTCACCGATGTCAGCAAGCTCCCCGAGACGCAGCGCTCGGCGCTGCTGCTGCGCGAGATGGACGCGATGTCCTACGAGGAAATCGCCGCCGCGATGGAGACCAGCGTGCCATCGGTCAAGTCCCTGCTGGTCCGGGCGCGGATCTCCCTCGCCGAGGCGAGTCAGGCCCGCCAGCTCACCTGCGGCGAGGTGCGGCTGGAGCTGGCCGAGGCTTCCGAGGGGCTGCGCAAGGTCTCTGGCCCTGTGCGACGCCATGTACGCGACTGCGAGGAATGTGCCGACTTCCGCTCACAGGTCCGCTCCAACGACAAGGTGATGGCGGCGCTGTTCCCAGCCGGGGCCCTGGTTGCCCTGAAGGGCTTCATCGTCTCCAAGCTCGGCCTTGGCGGGGCGTCCGGCAGCGCTTCGGCCGGCGCCACCGGTGGCGCCGGAGCGGCGGGTGCGAGCGCGACCGCAGCCGCGACCGCCAGATCGGCGGCGGCGGCGCCGCCAGCGGAATCGGGGCGGTCGGGGGGGCAATCGGCGCCAAGGCGGTGGCCGGAGTCGTCACCGCGGCCGTGATCACCGCCGGCGCCGTCGAGGTCAACCAGAAGGCCGACACGACGCCGGCGCCGAAGAGCAGCGTGCCAGCTCATATAGCCAAGGCTTCCCCCTCGATCGCGCCAGGACACGTTGCGGCGTCGAAGCCACAGCCGGTCGAGCAGACGGTCGCGCCGCAGCCTCCCGCCGAAGCGCCGGCTCCGACCCCGACCGAACCCCCGTCGGCTCCCAAGTCAGAAGCCACCGGACAGTCAACCACGACCCAAGGCGAGGGCCAGACGACCGCGCCGAGCGCCACCGCGGTGAACGTCGTCGCGGCGAAGCCCCCGGCAGGCAGCGCCGGGGCGCCCACCGGCGGTGGCACCGTGGTCGTCACGGTCGGTGGCGCGACTCCGCCCGCCCCCCCCCCGCCCGCTGAACCACCGGCTGAATCACCGCCCCCGCCAGCCGAAGGCTGAAGCGTTCTCTCGGGGCCTAGCCGAGCCCGATCACTTTGAGCCGGCGCATCAGGCACTTGGCCGCGAACGCGCGGGTCTCCGCGATCGAGAAGCCGAACAGCTCATAGTCCTCGTCCTCCGGCGCCCAAGGCGGCGATAGGACGCCCTCGGCGGCCGGCACCGCTTCCTCGAGGGTGCGCTGGATCGCCTGTTTGTAGCGCTCGTCCTCGTGCGCCTTCTCACGCAGGAATACCGAGCCGAAGGCGACGTGGCGGTGCTCGTCGCGGGCGACGTTCTGGAACCCCTCGACGAAGCCCGGCAGCGTGCCTTCGCGTTCGTTGAAATCCATGATGAAGTGCTGGCCGGTAAGAGCCAGCATTCCCTCGATCACCATGTGGTAGAGGGTCACCGCCTCGACCAGCACCTCGGTGTCCTCGGGCTCGGCCGAGAGGCGGTCGGTGCGCCGCTTCAGCATCTCGTCGAAGAGGCGGCCGAAGTTGTCGTTGAGGTGCTCGGAGGTCTCCGCGAGCATCTGCGAGAGCCCGTCGGCCTCGAGCACCCCGACCTCGCGGTAGAAGCGCTCGAAGAAGCGCACGTGGCGGGCCTCGTCGGCGATCTGCGTGCAGAGGAAGATTTTCTGGTCCTCGGTGGGGACGGCGCGCATGATCGGCCCCAGCTCCTCGGCGACTTTCTGCTCGCCGATGAAGAAGGAGGAGAGCCCGTACATCCGCTGGAAGCGCTCTTCGGGGTCGATCCGCTCCTGCCAGTCCTCGCGGTCGCGGCTGAAGTCGAGCTCCTGGGTCTGCCACTGCTGGCGCTCCCAGAGCATGTACAGCTCCTCGTAGGTGAGCAGCTTGATGTCGGCCGTTCGGTCGGCGGCCTCGTTCAGAGCCGGGTCGGCGGTCGCCTGGAAGTCGGCCCGCTCGGTCCGCGACTGGGTTCCGGTTGCCTCTTTGGCCTCCATCTTCTCTTCTCCTCGGCTCGGCTGCGACGGTCGAGCTGAGACTAGCAGGGACACTGGCCAGCCAGCCAGTTTTTCTCGGGGCGCCGTCGCGGCGAAGTCAGACCGAGTGGGTCTCACCCGGCTTCAACAGCACCGCCCGCGAGGAGGTCTTCGACTCGACCTCTGACTTGAAGGCTCCGCTGTCGGTCTCGATCGCCGGGAAGGTGTCGTAGTGCATCGGGATCACGGTGCGGGCGGCGACGAACTCGGCGGCGGCGACGGCGTCATGGCGGTCCATCGTGTAGTGGCCGCCGATCGGCAGCAGCGCGACATCGATGTCACTGCGCTGCCCTATCAGCTTCATGTCGCCGAAGAGGCAGGTGTCGCCGGCGTGGTAGACGGTCGTCTCGCCGAGCTTGACCAGGAGGCCCGCCGCAGGTCCTATCGCAATGCCGTGCTCGGCACTGAAGGGATTCTCTTCAGAGCCGGGGATCGTGTTGGTGTGCCAGGCGGGGACGAGGGAGATGTAGCCCCAGTCGAACTCGACGGTACCGCCGAAATTGGGGTCGCTGACCTCCTCGACGCCCTGCCCTTCGAGCCACTTGGCCAGCTCGACGATCGCGACGCAGTGGGCGCCGGTCCGCTTCGCCACCGGGACCGCGTCGGCAATGTGGTCGGCATGCCCGTGGCTGATCGCGATGTGGGTCGGATCGACCTCCTCGGCGGTGGCCACCGCGATCGGGTTGTTCGGCTTCAGGAACGGGTCGACCAGCACCGTGGTCGCACCCTCGCTCAGCTCGAAGCACGACTGACCGTGGAACTTGATCTCCATCTTCAGCTCGCTCCTTCTGGTTCCGGGCCTTCGCCCTCGCTCATCTCCTCTTTCAGTGCCCAGCCGACGGCAACTCCAACCATCATCCCCATCCTCACCTCCTCGGCCAGCAGCGTGCGCACCGCGGCGATCCGCTCCTCGGGGTCGGGAACGGTGGCTGCCTTCAGCGACTCGCTCTCGTGCGACTCGCCGAACCAGCCGCCCTCGGCCAGGGCAGCCGCGAGCAGCCGCTGCAATTGCGGCGCCGCACGGGCGACGATCGTCTCCGCCTCGGCGAAGCGATCTGCCTCTGCGAGCCGCTCGATCGCAGCTTCGAGCCGCTTGGCGTCGTCGTCAGAAGCCACGCGCTGAGACTATTCCGACGGGCGCAGCGCCGCGGCAGCGAGCCCGGCGAGGCCGCCGACCGCGCCACCCACCAGCCCGGCGAAGACGTCTGCGGTCGACTCGAAGATCGGCAGCGCCAGCAGCACCGCCGCGGCGACGGCGACCCCGATCCGGTCGTAGTCCTGGTCGATCGCGTGGTGCGCCTCAGCGCGACGGATCGCAAACCAGGCGGCGACCGCCCCCAGCGCCATCCCGTTGCCGCCGGCGATGACGACGATGTCCCCCTGAGCGCTGGCGATACCGCTCGCCGCCAGCATCCCCAGCGAGCCACAGGCAAGCAGCAGCACCGCCGTCGCGGTGCTGCCAAGGCGGTGCTCGACCCCAACCCCGAAGATCGCCAGGCCGATCGCGACGACGAAGAGGTAGCCGATGTCGACGTAGGCGAACGGGGCCGTGAGGAAACGCCACCACTGGCCGTGAACCGGAATGGTGAGGCCGCCGAGAGTGACCAGCGAGGCGCCGCTCGCGTGCTCGATCAAGAGCAGCGCCGCGGAGCCGAGGATCGCGGCCATCGTCGCGTAGGGACGGTGCGGGCCAACAGCGCCGCGAGAAGGCAGCTTGATGCGAAAGAGACGGCTGGCGGGACCGCGTCGCGGCTTCGGCTCGAGCCCGTCTCCGCGCCGCTCGAGCTTCGGCGCCCGCTTGCGCAACCTCGCCCCACAGTAGGGGCACTCGGTTACATACGGACTGACCTCGGAGCCGCAGTTCTTGCAGATGACGCTGAGCTCGGTCTCGCTCATGATCAATCGAGGATAACCGCCCGTCGCGGGCGCTCAACGCGTGGCGCCGGTGACATACTGAGGAAGCACCCGTCTTCGAGGAGGAATCAGCGTGGAGTTGAAGAGCCTGACCGAGCAAAAATCGCTTCTGGCCGAGCTGGCGCCCGGCAAACGGACCCGCCTGCGCCGCCTGCTGTTCGAGTTCGGTCCGGGCAACGGCACCCTGTTGCTGCTGCCGATCGACCAGGGGATCGAGCACGGACCGCGCGACTTCTTCCCCAACCCCGCCTCCAAGGACCCCGACTACCAGTTCCGGCTGGCTGTCGAGGCCGGCTACTCGGCCCTCGCCTGCCAAATCGGCTTGGCGAGCAAGTACTACCCCGACTATGCAGGTCAGGTGCCGCTGATCCTCAAGGTCAACGCCAAGACCGACATCCCCTCATCCTCGCAGGCGTTCTCGGCCTGCAACGCCAGTGTCGAGGACGCCGTGCGGCTCGGCGCCGACGCGGTCGGCTACACGCTCTACGTCGGCTCGCCGCGCCAGGACCAGGACCTGGCCCAGCTGCGCGGGGTGCGCGAAGACTGCGACCGCTACGGGATGCCGCTGATCGTCTGGTCCTACCCGCGCGGCGAAGCCGTCGAAGGCAAGGGCGGTCCGAACTCCTTCTATGCGATCGACTACGCGGCGCGGCTGGCGATGGAGATGGGCGCCGACGTGGTCAAGCTCAACATGCCGAAGATCGACCCGGAGAAGGACAAGGACGCGCCGGCCCCCTACAACGAGATGGAAGTCGACCAGGCCGAGGCGATCCGGCACTGCGTCGAGTCCGCCGGACGCGCGCTGGTCGTCCTCTCCGGCGGCTCAAAAGTCGACGACGACGTGGTGCTCAACCACTGCCGCGAGATCATGCAGGCGGGCGGCAGCGGCGTCATCTTCGGCCGCAACGTCTGGCAGCGCGAGTGGAACGAGGCCTTGGAGATCATCAGCCAGATCAAGGAGACGCTGCTCTCCAACGTGCGCCGAATTCCCTAGCGCGAGGGGGGAGAGAACGGCCCCCTCTTACCTTGAGAGGGGGTGGGTCGATACGAGCGACGAAAAGGCTGGATAGGCAGCGCCCTGTTGCTGGCCACCGTCGCGCTTGTCGTTCTGCGCCCGTGGGAGAGCGACCCGCGTAACGGCCCTGCCACGGCCGCCGTGCGAGTGACCCGGGTCATCGACGGCGACACGATCGAAGTGCGACTGGGCGGGCGGGTCGAGGACGTGCGGCTGATCGGCGTCGACACGCCGGAGACGGTCAAGCCGGACACGCCGGTGCAGTGCTTCGGCCCGCGTGCATCCCACTTCACCAAGCGGCTGTTGACAGGGCAGCGGGTGCGGCTTGTCTTCGGCGAAGAGCGGCGCGACGTCTACGGGCGCCTGCTGGCCTACGTCTTTCTCGGTGGCCGCTTCTTCAATCCGATCCTGGTTCGCCGCGGCCTCGCCCGCTCCCTGACAATCCCGCCGAACGACCGCTTTGCGCCCCGCTTCCGACGTCTCGAGCTGGCTGCCGCTCGCGCCGGCCGGGGGCTCTGGGGCGCCTGCTGATCGTGATCATTGTCACATCGTGAGCCCTGCAAGTACTCGTGCGGCTTTGCTACGGTCCGCCGCGCGGTCCCCGGGACCAGCCTCTATGAGAATGCGTCAAAGCATCAACCAGTTCGAGGTCGCCTTCGAGCAGGAGACGACTTTAGAGCGCCGCCGTCGCGAGCAGCTGCGCCGCCGCGCCGCGAACCGGTCGCGGGAGCGCCGCATGACTCGCAACGAGCAGCACGGCAAAGTGCGTTTCAGCGTGCTGGCCGTCTGCCTGACCGCGACGGTCGTCGTCGTCGTCGTCTCGATGTTCGAGGCGCTCTCGTTCCTGATGGCCTAGCGGCGGACCACCGACCAGGTTGAATAGACTCGCCCGCCGATGGCACGACGCTCGCTGAAGCCACAGCTCAACCAGATCCGCGCCTGGGTGCGGCAGGGCCGGACCGATGCCTGGATCGCTCACCAGCTCGAAGTCTCCGCTTCGGAGCTGCGCGAGTTTCGTAAACAGCACGACCTCACTCCCGACGGCGAGGACACCGGCGGCGGCGAGGTCGACCTCCGCGACGAGATCGAGGCCGAGGTCGAGGCGGCGACGGCCGAAGAGGCCGCCGAGGAGGAGGCAGAGGAGGACGAGCCCGAGACGGACGAAGACGACGAGGACGACGACTCGGACGAGAAGGCGCCTGCTCGTAAAGAGGGTAAGCCCGCGAACGATGGCGACGGCGAGGAGACGGGCGGCTCGCGCCCCCGGCGCAGGCGGCGTCGCGGCAGGCGCGGCGGGCGCGGCCGGCGCAAAGAGCTCGAGGCGACTTTCGACCACGGCGAGCGGGACGGCTACGGCCTCTGGCTCGATGCGGCGGTCAAGGACAATCCCGTCTACGCTGAGCACTGGGCCGGGAAGCGTGATGTGACTGTCCGCATCGACGCCGATCAGATCGTCATCCGCCGAGCCGGCGAGGCCGGCTCGAGCGAGGACGGCGACGGCGACTCAGACGACTAGGCCGAATCAGCCGACCATCTGTCGACCGCCGGAAAAGTCGATGGCGCCGCGCAGATAGAGCCAGAACGCCGCGTCTGCGAGCGAACGAGGGTCCGCCGCAAGCCCCGGAACGCTGTCCATCGCCACCTGCAGGCACCAGTCGGTCCCCCGCCCGTACAACTCCGCCAGCTCGGCCGCCGGGAAGGTCGGCCCGATCCGACGCCGCAACTCATCCTGGATCGCGGCGACGACCCGATCGGCCTGGCGACGCTCGCGCGGGTCCTCGATCGCCCTTAGAGCCCAAAGGCCCTCCTCCCACTGAAAAAGCGCGTTCTCGAGTGGATAGCTCATCGCAACAGGGTAATCACCGGCAGACGCCAGCTCGTGTCCCTGTCTAGGAGACGGGCTGCTGGGGGATCTCGTGGAGCGGGGCGTTCTTCGAACCGCAGGCGGTGGGATCCAAGCGACCGCGGATGCGCCAGACGGTGACCGGGCCGCTGCGCGCCACCGGCGCCACTGCGGGCTCTCCGCGCAACCAGCCGGCCTCCGGAGAGCGGACGGGCTTGCCAGGCTCGATGAAGTTGAGGAAGGGCGCAGTGACCAGGTAGTCGAGATCGGCGGCGTTGACGGCAGCGCGGAACTCGGCGCAGGTCGGGATCGCGTTGAAGGCGCCATGAGGACCCTCGACGCCGAGGTAGCGCACGCGGTTGGAGAGATCGGTGCCATAGAAGCCGTACTCGAGGAAGCCGGCGGTGGTGCCGGCGAGGCCGATGCGAGCATCGCTCACGCCACGTGCCCAACGGTAGGCGAAGTCGAGGTGCATGCCGGGGATGCTGGTTTCCGGGTCCGCGTTGAGGAAACGGTCGTGCAGGTAGTCCCGCTGCACCGGGTACCCGATCGCGACGATGGCGAGGGCGAGGGCAGCGAAGCCGGCGATAGTCGGAGCCCGCGGTCCCCTGCGGCGCCGGGCGAAGAGCAGGGCAGCCGGGATCAGCACAACCAGCAGCGCCACGAGCCAGCCAAAGAGCCGGTCCGGATCGCGCAGGACAGCATCCGAGCGGTCCGTGGCAACCAGAACCACCAACAGCACACCAAGCAACACCCACTCCCCCCAGCCGGACGTGCCGGGAGTTAGAGGTCCATATGGGTGCTTAACTCCCGGCACGTCGGATGTGGGAGCATGGAATCGGCCTCGGGCGATGATCGGAGCGAGGGGTAGCAGGGTTAGACCGGCCAGCAGCGCTGGGATTGCGTAGCGGATGTTGATCGCGAAGCCGACGGGAGCGCCCTCGGCGCCTGCCGCGCTCAGCGGGGTGAAGACGTAGGCGAGCATGCCGAACAGGGCTACGCCGCCGATCCAGCGGAGGACGCGCGTGCGGCCCCAGATAAGGGCCGCCAGGCCCCCCGCTATCGCGCCGGCGATGACCAGTGGCCAAAGGGCGCCAAAGGCTTGGTGAAGACCAGGCTCGAAGTAGTCGCGCCAGACGCCGGTGTCGGTCGCGTAGTGGACGATGCTGAAGTCGGGCCGTCCGTTCTGAAGCCGCTCAGGATGCGGCAGCGTGATCGGACCAAGGTGCTCTAGCTGGGGCAGGGGGTTGCCAGAGATGACCAAGTTCCGCAGGTACCAGTAGCCCCCGCCAGCAAGGGCCGCCGCGAACCACCAGCCGGTTGCTGCCCAGCGGCGCCCGGTCGGCGCCAGCACGACGACAGCCACGGTGAGGGCGGCTGCCATCGCGAGAGCGGTGGACTTCGTTCCCACCGCCATGCCGGTGGCAAGCCCCGCCGCCGCCAGCGGGACCGCGGTGGGGGTGGCCCGGTCGGGTGCTGGGCTTTTCGCCTCGCGGCTTTCCTCTCTCGCCGAGTGGTCCGTGCGAAAAACAGGACGCCGCACCCGACCGGGCCACCCCCACCGCGGCCTCAGGTGCGCTCCCCAGCCGGCGTTGATCAGAATCGCTATCGCCGCCAGCAAGAGCGCAGCTGCCATGAGGTCGTTCTTGGCAGCTCCTGGCTCTCGAACGACCAGGGTGTGGCACTCAAGGATTACGGCAGCTGCGACGACCGTAAGCGGGCCGCGCCCGTACGGCCTACCGATGCACCAAGCGGCGAGAAAGGCGAGAGCCAGCCAGCCGAAGTTGAGAAAGAGCGACAGCGTGTCGCGGTGGATGAGCAGGATCCCGTCCGCGTGCAACAGCTCCCCGTTCTGCGGGTAGAGCCAGTTCGTAAACACGGTCTCGGTGTAGTGCAGCCCGGTCACCGAGTGGCTCTGAGCAATGTCCACCGCAAACGGCAGGTGGTACCAGAGCGAGTCGAAATTGAAGATGCCTCGATCCAGCGCGTCCTTAGTCGTCAGCCCCCAGTGCGCGAACACAAGTGCAACGACCGCTATGGCGACGAATTGGAGATACCACGCCTGATTGCCAGCTTCGTCGGTCGTCCCTGAGAGGGAGACAGGGGTGGCCCGGTCGGGTGCGGCGTCCTGTTTTTCGCCCCTCCCGCTCGACGAGAGAGACGAACCGCCCGGCGAAAAACCCAGCACCCGACCGGGCCACCCCTGTCTCCCCCCAGCCCCCGAGGCCAAAGCAATCCCACCGGCAAGCACCACAGACGCAGCCACCAGGCTTCCGGCATAGAGAAGGTTCACGACGCCGAGAAGCTCCGAGAGCCAGATGAGTAGGGCGACCGCCGCGATGACCTCAACTAGATGAGCAGGCGCTCCGTCCCAGGCGGGGAGAAGCTTCTGGCGCAGGCGCACCGCCGAGAACCCCAGCGAGAGGACCAGGACGGCAAGCAGGGCAGCGCTGAGAATGTAGGAGCCGGCGCTAACCACCGGTATCTCCGCCGGGCCTCGGCGTCAGCCGCCGAGGCCGTGGACGACGATCGGCGTCTCGCCTTCGGCGACCATGCCCTGGGCACGTGCCTTGCGGCTGATGACAATCGGGTCTTCCGCCGTCTGGATGCGGTTGTGGAGACGCTTGTTTTCGCGCAGCATCTCGTGGAAGTCGGCTTTGGCGGCGGTGGTCGCGGTGTAGGTCTTGACGAAGTCGATCGCCGGGTTCAGATACGAGTAGAGGACCGCGGCAAGGACCAGGGTCAGCGCGATCCGACCCACCCGATCCCAACGGATGCGACTGACGCCGCGCCGTGCGGCCGGCTTCCGTCTCGCCGCCGGGCGCCGCCTGGGCCTGGAAGTGGTTCTCGATGCCGGCCGGGCGCGGGTTGCCATACCCGGTCCTACGCGGCCGAACGCCGCATTCCTGCATCTAGCTCACGGGTTGGACGAATGCCTGCAGGCGGGGAAACTGGGCCATGTCGCCCAGCTCTTCCTCGATTCGCAGCAGGCGGTTGTACTTGGCCACGCGGTCGGAGCGCGACGGGGCGCCGGTCTTGATCTGGCCGGCGCCGACGGCGACGGCGAGGTCGGCGATCGTCGTGTCTTCGGTCTCACCCGAGCGGTGCGAGATCACCGGCGTGTAGCCGGCGTCACGGGCAATGCGGATCGCCTGCAGCGTCTCGCTGAGGGTTCCGATCTGGTTGACCTTGACCAGGATCGAGTTGCCAACCCCAAGCTCGATCCCGCGCCGCAGGCGCTCCGGGTTGGTGACGAAGAGATCGTCGCCGACGAGCTGCACCCGCTTGCCGAGCCGCTCGGTGAGCAGCTTCCAACCGTCCCAGTCCTCCTCGTCCATACCGTCCTCGATCGAGACGATCGGATAGCGGTCGCAGGCATCCTCCCAGTAGGCGGCCATCTCCTCCGGGGAAAGCGAGCGATCCTCGTGCTCAAGCACGTAGGCGCCGCTCTCATACACCTCGCTGGTCGCCGGATCGAGGGCGATGAAGACATCAGAGCCAGGCTCATAGCCGGCCGCCTCAACGCCTGCCAGGACCGCCTGCAGCGCCGCCTCGTTGGAGTCGAGGTCGGGGGCGAAGCCCCCCTCATCGCCGCTCGCGGTCGAAAGTCCGCGCGAGGCGAGGCTCTTCTTCAAGGCGTGAAAGACCTCGGCGCCGACTCGCAGGCACTCGGAGAAGCTGGAAGCCCCCGCCGGCACCACCATGAACTCCTGGAAGTCGACCGAGTTGTCGGCATGAGCGCCGCCGTTGAGCACGTTCATCATCGGCACCGGCAGAATGCTCGGCTCGCCGCCGCCGTAGAGCTCGGCCAGGTAGCGGTAGAGAGGCTGCCCGGAGTCGAGCGCCGCAGCCTTGGCCGCAGCCAGCGAGACACCGAGGATCGCGTTGGCCCCCAGCCTGCCCTTGTTGGGCGTGCCGTCGAGCTCGATCATCGTCTCATCCAGCGCGCTTTGTTCTGCTGCTCGCGCCCCGGTCAGCGCGGCAGCGATCTCGCCGTTGACATTGTCAACTGCTCGCGAGACGCCCTTGCCGGCCCAGCGCTCGCCCCCGTCGCGCAGCTCGACCGCCTCGAACTCGCCGGTCGAGGCGCCGGAAGGCACCGCTGCCCGCCCGCGCGCGCCCGAGTCGAGCGCCACGTCGACCTCGACCGTCGGGTTGCCACGCGAGTCGAGGATTTGACGCGCGTGAATAGAGGAGATGGCGCTCACGAGCGCGCCAGTCTATCGACGGCTGTGGCGGCGTCCAGCGGGGTTATTCGGATTCTGAGGGCGCTTCTTCAGGCGGTGCTTCTTCAGCGGGCGGCGGGACGGCGCCTTCTGGCAGGCCGGTAGCGCCTTCCGCAGCTTTGCTTTCTTCTCCCGCGGGGTGCGGGCGCTGTGCCAGCGGTTTGCCCTTCGGTTCCAGCGGCGTCACGGTGCCGGGAAGAGCCGGGACCAGCTGGGATACGGGGGCCGGGCAGGCTTCTGGAAGACCGCCTTTCGGATTTGCTTCGTAGCAGGCCGGCGCCGCCGTCGAAGGATGGCCGGTGCCCTTGAAGTTGGCGCAGCGTTCGATCGCATAGCCGGGGGCGCAGAACGTGCGCTGCGTCCACTCGGTGCTGAAGTCGGAGACGAAGTCGGCGAAGTATTCCTGTTCGGCCCGCTGCGCAAGCGTGCTCTGGATCTGGCTTTCAACCGTTTTCAGATCCTGCACGCTTCCCAGGGTCGAGTTCTCGACCTCGAATACGGTGTAGCCGCGTTTGGACTTGATCGGCCCTTCGACCAGGCCTTCCGGGGTGCTGAAGATCGCCGCGTTCAGGGGTTCTTCGAGGACGCCTTCCTGCAACGCTTTCTGCAAGCCGCCGCTTGCTTTGGTCGTCGGGTCTTCCGAGAATTCCTTGGCGACCTTCGTCCAGTTCTTCGCCGTGTCGTCCTTGCTCAGCGCGTCATGCGCTTCTTCGGCCTTTTTGCGGTCTTTGTTGACGATTATCCGCACGTCGCGAGTCGGTTTCTGCGTGAACTGGGTGTCCTTCGCCGCTTCGTAGTAGTTCTCGATTTCGCTCTGGCTCGGCGTCGGCACTTTTCCTTTCAGCTGTTCCTGGAGTGCTTTGCTGAGGATCTGGATCTTTACCCGTTCGTTGACGTCGGCGGGCGTGTAGTGCGATTCATTGAGGAATTTCTGGAATTCGGCTTCCGATTTGAAGCTTTCTTTCTTTACTTTCTTCAGTTCGGCAGCGACTTCCTTGTCACTCGCTTCGATGCCCCATTCGGCGGCCACTCCCTGCAGCCAGGCCGATTCGAACAGCGCGCTCAGCGCCGTTTTCTTCAGTTCTTCGTATTTGGCGTCACCGGGTTTCGGAACCGTTTTTTCGCCGCCCTGCGCCGCAGCCAGCTCAAGCGCGTGCTTGAATTTGGCTTCGGTGATATTGCCGATATCGCCGGGCGTGTCCTCGACCAGCGCCACGCTGCCGGAGGGAACGCTCGGGTTGCCGATCCCGTCGGCAATTGCCACCCAGGCGAAGAGAACGACGAAGGCGACGCCGAAGATCAGCAGGCCCAGTCGGCGCTCGGCCAGGGGACCAGCAGCGCTAGCGCCAGCGCCCCCGCCCTTGCCAGACGTCCCTCTCCTACCCTGATCCGGACTCACGAAGCTGGGAGCATATCTTTTTGGACCATTTGCGAGCGCCCCGCCTCGCGCAAGCCCTCCGCCATCGCCAGCACGGCGGTGAGGCGGGCCTCGGGCTCGTCGGGGACCCCGTTCGCGTAGATCGCTCGCCTGCTCGGAATCGAGCTCTACGCCGACGACGCTGAGCCTGCCACCCCGCAGCTCGACGCTCCGCGCCCCGGCCAGGCGCAGCTCGATCCGGGCGCGCTGCAGAGCCAGCAGGTTCTCCGCCTCGGGCGGGGGTGGCCCGAAGCGGTCGCTCAGCTCGTCGCCGATCGCGCGCAGGTCGCCCGGCGCGCGGGCCGCGACGATGCGGCGGTGGACATCGATCTTCGCCGCCTCGAAAGGGATGAAGGCGGCCGGCAGATAGGCGTCGACCGGGACGTCGAAGCGCAACGGCTCCGGCGCCTCCTCGCCCTCCCCCTCGGCGGCAGCCTCGGCGACTGCCTCGTCGATCATCTGGCAGTAGAGCTCGAAGCCGACCGCGGCGACGTGGCCGGACTGCTCGCCGCCTAGCAGGTCACCGGCGCCGCGGATGTCGAGGTCGCGCATCGCGATCTTGAAGCCTGAGCCGAGCTCGGTGTGGTCGGCCAGGGTCGAAAGACGCGCCGCGGCATCCTCGGTCAGGGCCTCGGCGGAGGGATATAGAAGATAGGCAAAGGCGCGCTCGCGCGAGCGCCCTACGCGGCCGCGGATCTGGTAGGCCTGGGCAAGACCAAGTCGGTCGGCTCGCTCGACGATCAAGGTGTTGGCGGTGGGGATGTCAAGGCCCGACTCGATGATCGTCGTCGTCACCAGACAGTCGGCTTCACCGCGCAGGAAGTGCATCATCGTCTCCTCCAGCTCCGCCTCGTCCATCTGGCCGTGAGCCTCGACCACGCGCGCCTTGGGGACGAGCCCGCGCAGCTGCTCGGCCACCTCGGGCAGGGTCTCGATTCGGTTGTGGAGGAAGAAAGCCTGACCACCGCGCTCGAGCTCCCGCTCGATCGCCCGCTGCACGAGGTCCTCGTCGTAGGGACCGACGTAGGTGCGGACGGGGCGCCTGCCCTCGGGCGGCGTCTCGATCACCGAGATGTCGCGCAAGCCTGCCAGGCTCATCTGCAGCGTGCGTGGGATCGGCGTCGCCGAGAGGGCGAGCACGTCGACCTTCAACTTCAGCTGGCGCAGCAGCTCCTTCTGCTTGACCCCGAAGCGCTGCTCCTCGTCGACGATCAACAGGCCGAGATCCTTGGCGCGAACGTCGCGAGAGAGCAACCGGTGGGTGCCGATCAGAACGTCCACCTCGCCCGCTTCGAACCGCTTCAGCACCCCCTTCACCTCGGCCGGCCTGCGCAGGCGCGAAACCCAGTCGAGCGTGAAGGGGAGGTCGGCGAGGCGCTCGCGGAAAGTGCCGAAATGCTGCTGGGCGAGGATCGTCGTCGGCGCCAGCATCATCACCTGCTTGCCGTCGGAGGCGGCCTTGACCGCCGCGCGCAGCGCCACCTCGGTCTTGCCGAAGCCGACATCGCCGCAGACCAGGCGATCCATCGGCTGCCCCGATTCCATGTCGCCTTTGACCGCCTCGATCGTCTCCAGCTGGTCGGCGGTCTCGCGGTAGGGAAAGGTGGTCTCCATCGCGATCTGCCACTCGCCGTCGGGCGGGAAGGGGTGCCCCTTGCGGGTCCGCCGCTCGGCGTAGAGGTTGAGCAGCTCGCCGGCCAGCGCGCCGGCGGCTTTGCGGGCGCGCGCCTTCATGTTCTGCCAGCGCTTGCCGCCCAGCGCCGAGAGCGCAGGTTCGGCGCCTGCGCCGACATAGCGGCTCAACTTCGCCAGCTGGTCGGTAGGCACGTAGACGCGGTCCTCGCCCTTGTATTCGAGGTAGAGGTAGTCGCGACTGACACCGCCGACCTCGCGCGTCTCGAAGCCGGCGAAGCGGGCGACGCCGTGGTCCTCGTGGACGACGTAGTCGCCTACTCGCAGATCGCTGAAGGCGAGCCGGCCGCGGCCTGCGCCCGGAGCGCGGTCCTCGGACCGGCGGCGTCGGTGGACGAGGCGCCGGAAGGGGTAGACGGCAAGGCGAAGCTCGGGGCTGACGAAACCCTCGCGCAAGCGTGCCTCGGCGAAAGACAGCCCCGGCTCGGGCGAAAGGCGACCGCCGTCGAGCAGGACGGCGTCGATCCGTTCGAGGCCGTAGCGCGAGCGCTCCGCCTCGCCGCGGTTGTCGAAGGCGACGACGGTGCGATAGCCGGAGCGGACCAGTTTCTCCAGCTCGCCCTCGGCCTCTTTGACGCTGCGCGCCGGCGACTCGGCGCGCGAGGCGCGGAACGCCACCTCGCCATCCTCGCCGGCCCCGCTTACGGCGAGGACGGCACGAGCGGTCAGTGGCGCCTCCACATCGACGTAGAGATGACGTGCGTCATCGGCGTGCATTGCCGCGGTCGCGTCCTCCCAGTGATCGCGCAGCGCCGGCTCGATCTCCTCGGCGGCTGCGAGGATCACGGCCGCCTCCGCGGGGACGAGATCGAGCGGCGCGCCGAAATGCTCCAGAGGCAGCGCCTCGGCGGCATTCGGCGCCTCCCTCCCCTCCTCGGCCGCCTCCATCGTCGCCAGCTCGGCGAGCTCGCGATGCTCGGCGTCGAGCTCGGCGGCGGGCGCGAGCTCCACCCGCTCCGCGTCGCCCAGCGAGCGCTGGGTGAAGGTCGAGAACCAGCGCATCGACTCGATCTCGTCGCCGAAGAGCTCGATCCGCACGGCGCGCTCCTCGGTCGCCGGATAGACGTCGAGGATGCCGCCGCGGACGGCGAACTGGCCGCGCTCCTCGACCTGCTCTACGCGCTCGTAACCGGCGGCGGCGAGATCGCGGGCGGTGGCGTCAAGCTCGACCTCGCCGCCCTGCTCGAGGACAAAGCCGGCGGGGCGCAGCGATGCATCGGGGACGGCCTCGGCGAGCGCGGTGGCGCTGGCGACGACGATCGCGTCCTCGCCCTCGCGCAGCGAATCGAGGGCATCGATCCGCAACCCGACCAGGTGCGGCGGGGGGCTGATGTGAGAGGCGTAGCCGGTGCCGCGCGAGGGGTAGAAGCGGACACGGCGCGGCGCCAGATAGGCGCTCAGGTCGGCGGCGAGGTCGCGAGCCGAGCGGTCGTCGGCGCTGACCAGCAGCGCCGGACCGCCGGCCAAGCCGCGGTCGTCATCGAGCAGAGTCGCCAGCAGCAGCGGCCGCAGAGTCGCCGAGGCCCCCACTGCCACGGGCTCACCCCCCTTCGCCGCGCGCACCTCGCTCGCGAGCGCGTGCAGGCGCTCGTTATCGGCGGCAATCTCTAGCAGGGGTCTGAGGCTCATCTGGCGGTTCCTGAGCTTGTCATGCGGCGTCCTCGGTCGGCGTCTGCGGTCACGCACAATTGTGCGCTCCCTTGCCTTTCTCCCCTGCGTCCTTGCCTGACAAGCTCAGTACCGCGCCAGAAGAGCCTCCGAGTTACGCTCTCTCAGATGCGACTGCGCCGCCCCTTTGCCGCCGGCTCTACCCTCGGTCTCTTCGCCCACAATGCCTTCGAGACCCGTGCCGGCGTCGGGCTCGTCTTCGAGCCGCAGCTCGGCCGTCGTGGCGCGACCGCGCTTTGGGGTGCCCTCATCCCTCTCGGCCTTTTGGCCGCCGCCCGCGGCGGCAAAGGAGCCGAGCGACTCTCCGCCTTCAACGCCGGCGTCGGCGTCGCCGGCGTCGCCGTTCACTTCAAGGCCTGGCCCTGGTCCCTGCACGGCGGCCTGCCGATGCTCGACGAAGCCGAGGGCCTGCGCGAGGACCAGCTCCCCGCCTACAACTCCGTGCTCTGGGCCTGGGGAATCTCCAGCGCCCTCAGCCTGCTGACCGAGTCGGGCCGCGGCTCACGCCGCTTTGCCCTCGCCGGCATGCTCAATTTCCCGATCCTGCTCGCCTCGGCTCAGCACCACTTTCGCTGGGCGCGCGAGCAGGCGAAGCGCGAGCCCGAGCGCTGGAGCGCGGCGCTGCTGGAGGACTGAGCCGCTTGGCGAAATGGCCGGACAGCGCCCGTGGCGCGCTCAGCCTCAGCTTCGACAACCTCGGCGAGGCGGCCGAAATCGAGCTCGGCGCGTTTCCGGCTGACGCGCCGCTCGGCGAGCACTTCACGGTGACCCGCGTCCTCCGCTCCGTCCTGACCGAGCTGATGCTGCGCAACCTCAGGGCGACCTTCTTCGTCGAGGGCCTTAACGCCGAGCTCTATCCCGTGGAGCTGTTCTCCGCTCACCTTCAGAACCACGAGCTCGCTTATCACGCCTGGCGCCACGAGCAGTGGGGCGACCTCTCCGCCGCCGAGCAGGCGGACAACCTGGCCCGCGGAATCGCGGCTTTCCGCAACCTTGGCGGAGGTACGGGGGTTGAGCTGACCGGCCTGCGACCGCCGGGCGGCCAGCTCGGAGCTGGCGGCCTCGACGTCCCGCGCGAGGCCGGTCTGCGCTACTGCTCGCCAGCAGGAGAGGGCGCGGGGATCGAGGACGGCATCGCCCTGCTGCCCTTCCAGTGGCAGCACGTCGACGCCACCTGCGTCCTGCCGCCGCTTGCCCCCGTGCGCGAGCGGATGACCGGCTCGCCCGACCCAATCGATCCCGACGCTTTCCTCGCCCACCTGGAGGCGGAGATCGATCGACTCTCGCGCGAGGGCGGTTTCGCCACGATCGTCCTCCACCTCTTCATGCTCGACTGGCTCGGCGAGGATCGCCTCGGCGAGCTCTTCGACCGCATCGTCGAGGCCCGTCGGAGCGGTGTCCTCTGGATCGCCCGCTGCGGAGACATCGCCGAGCACGTCCTCTCCCACCCAGAGGCCTTTCAGGATGGCGCCACCCTCGACCCGGCCAGCTGGAGCGACTAATCGCCGTAGGGCAAGCCGGGCCCGGAGCGCTGCCACTCGACCTGGCCCTCGCCCTCGGCGCTGGACCGGCCCTCGACGTCGTCCCACTCGTGCAGCATCCGCTTCAGCCGAGCGACCGCCTCCGGGGGGTGCGCGGCGACCGAGACGGCCAGCTCCAGCGCCGCCTCCTCGGTGGTCGCAGCGGGGGCGACGCGGTTGACCAGGCCCAGACGCAGCGCCTCGTCGGCGCCGACGGTACGCGAGGTGAGCAGCAGGTACTTGGCGGCGGCCAGGCCGCAGAGGGTCACGAGGCGCGCCGGCCCGACCGGGACGCCGAGCGCCGCGCCGGGGAAGCGCAGGCGCAGGTTGGCGCCGCCGACCCGCATGTCGCAGGCGATCGCGATCTCTGCCCCGCCCCCGACCACGTCGCCGTGGCAGGCGGCCACCGTCGGCTTGGGGAAGGCGACGATCGCGTCGTAGAGGTCAGCGAAGAGCTGCATGCGGCTGACCTTGCCCTCCTCGTCGAGCTGCTCCTTGACGTCGGCGCCGGCCGAGAGGCCCATCGGGTCGGAGGAGCTGACGACCAGCACCCGGACGACATCGTCGGCGCGCGCAACAGACAGGTGCTCGAGCATCTCCACCAGCATCTGGGTGTCGATCGCATTGCGCGCATCGGGTCGCTCGAGCCGCAGCAGCGCGACTCCCTGCGCGTCGACCTCGTAGCTGGCTCGTTCAGGGCTCATCGATCGGGGAACCTAGCCGTTCGACAAGGCGCTCGGCCTCGTCGGCGGTGCGGTCGACCAGCGCCTCGACCTCGGCGCGGGGCTCGCGGAAGCGGCCCAGCACGTAGGCGGAGACGATCTCCGGGTCGGTCGAGTCGGGCCGCCCGATACCGGCCCTGACCCGCCAGAAGTCGGCGCTCCCCAGGCCCTGCTTGAGGCTCTTGAGGCCATTGTGTCCCGCCAGGCCGCCGCCGAGGCGGCTCTGCACCTCGCCAAAGGGCAGGTCGATCTCGTCGTGGAGGACGACGACCCGATCCAGCGGCGCCTTGAGCGAGCCACGTGCCGGCCCGGCCGAGTCGCCGGAGGCGTTCATGAAGGTCTGCGGCAGCAGTAGCGCCACCCGCAGCCCGCCTGGCCGCGTGCGCCCTTCGGCGATCAGGCCGCCGAACTTCCTCTTCGCCCGCGGCATGTCCCAGCGACGCGCGAGCTCGGCCCCCACCTCGAAGCCGATGTTGTGTCGGGAGCCGGCGTGCTCGGCGCCGGGGTTGCCAAGGCCGACGATCAGGATGCGGTCGCCCTGCTCGGCCTCGCCGCGACCGCCGCGACGGCGAAAGATCGACAGGGACTAGTCCCCGCCGGAGTCGCCCGAATCGCCGCCCTCGGCCTCGTCGCCGCCCTCCTCGGCGGCGGGGGCCTCGCCCTCCTCGCCGACAAGCTCGGCCTCCTCCTCGACGGCGGGCTCGGGCTCCTCTTCGACGCGAGGGGGCGAAAGGGTGGCGATCGTCACCTCGTCGAGATCGTCGGCGATGAACTTGACGCCCTCGGGCGCGGCGATCGTGGACAGCTGCAGGGTGTCGTTGATCTCCATCGCGGAGACGTCGGCGACCAGCCGCTCGGGGATCTCGGTTGGCAGCGCTTCGACGGTGATCTCACGGGTGACGTGCTCGAGCACGCCGCCGCCTTTGACGCCGGGCGCGACCTCGGCGCCCTCGAGCTCAATCGCAACCTCAGCCTGGATCGTCTCGTCGAGCTTCACTTCCTGCAGGTCGATGTGCTGGAGGTTGCCCCGCACCGGGTGCAGCTGCTGCTCCTTGACGACGACCGGCACCGCTTTGGAGCCCTCCAGCTCGAGATCGAACAGCGCCTGGCCGCCGGCCAACACCGTTCGCACCTCGCGTTCGGCCACCTGGAAGGCACGCGCCTCCAAGCCGCCCCCGTAGACGATGCCGAGCACAAGGCCCTCGCGGCGCAGGCGACGGGAGCTGCGCGAGCCGAACTGCGCGCGTGGAGCGGCCTTCAGCTTTTCGCGGGCGCGAGCCATAGGACGGGAGAGGATAGAGAAAGGCGAGGAATCTGGCGCCCGCGGCTGGAGCCTGTGACAACCTTCGAGCTATGGCCGACGGCTCGAAGATCCCCAAGGGACGCATCCGTCGCTCGGCAAAGCTGGGCTCGATTGCCGGCGTGCAGGGCGCTCGTTACGCCGGCACCAAGGCCGCCAACGTCGCCCGCTCCGAGGAGGAGAGCAAGGAGAAGCTCGAGCAGCGCCATCTCGAGACGGCGATGAAGATGGTCGGGGCGCTCGGCCAGATGAAGGGGGCGGCGATGAAGCTGGGGCAGTTCGCCTCCTTCATCGACACCGATTTCCTGCCCGACGAGTCACGCGAGATCTATCAGGAACAGCTCGCCAAGCTGCGCACCTCGGCGCCGCCGATGCCCTGGGAGAAGGTCGAGAAGGTTCTTGCCGAGGAGTACGAGGGGGAGCCGATCACCGAGCTGTTCGCCGATATCGAGCGGGAGGCCTTCGCCGCCGCCTCGATCGGCCAGGTCCACCGCGCCGAGCTGCTCGACGGGCGCCGCGTCGCGGTCAAGATCCAGTACCCGGGGATCGCCGAGGCGCTCGACGCCGACCTGCGAAATGCCGGCACCATCGTCCGCCTCGCCCGCGCCCTCGCCCCCGGCCTCGACGCCAAGGCGATCGCCGAGGAGCTGCGCGAGCGGGTGATGGAGGAGCTCGACTACGAGTACGAGGCGCAGAACCAACGCTCCTTCTCCCGCGCCTACCGCGACCATCCGTTCATCTACGTGCCGGAAGTGATGACGCGGCTCTCGCGCCGCCGCGTCCTGGTCACCGAGCTGGTCGAGGGACTCGACTTCGAGCAGGTCAAGCAGCTTCCTCATGATTCGCGCAGCCGCTTTGGCGAGATCGTCTTCCGGGGAAGTTTCGGCTCGATCTACCACCTGCGGCACTTCAACGCCGACCCCCATCCCGGCAACTACATCCTGATGGAGGACGGCCGCGTCGCTTTCCTCGACTTCGGCATGACCAAGAAGCTCGACCATGAGCAGATCGTGCTCGAGCAGCGGGTGATCGACGCCGCCTTCCACAACGACCCGGAGCGCTTCCGCAGCGCCCTGCACGAGCTCGGCTTCATCAAGAATCCCTCCAAGCTCGATGCCGAACGACTGATGGAGCACATGATGGCGGTCAGCGGCTGGTTCGTAGAGGACCGCGAGATCGAGATCAGCGCGAAGCGGGTGATGAAGATCATCGAGTCGACGAACGACCCCCGCTCCGAGTACTACGACCTGATGCGCCGCGAGTCGATGCCGGCGGACGAGCTGATGGGGCGGCGGATGGAAATCGGCGTCGTCGCGGTGCTCGGTCAGCTGCGGGCAAAGCGCAACTGGCACCGAATCATGCGCGAGTGGATCTACGCGGATCCGCCGGCGACCGAGCTGGGCGAGCAGGAGTGGGAGTACTTCAAGGGAAGGGGCGTTATGCAGACCCCGATTGTCGAGCGTTCTCTGGAAGGAGATATGGGATGAGCAGGATCAGGCGTGGCTGGGCCTTGACGAAGAAAAGCTGGGGCGTTCTGCGCGAGCATCGCGAGCTGGTCCGCTTCCCGCTCTACGGCGCGGCGGCGACGATCGTCTGCGCGGTGATCGTCGTCGGTCCCGGCCTCTACCTGATCGACGACGGCAAGGCCGCGTTCGGCGGGCCGCTGGCGGTGATCGGCTTCTACCTGCTGGCGCTGATCGGCTTCTATTTCAGCGTCGGCCTTGCCGCGGCCGCCGACATGATCTTTCACGGCCGCGAGGCGACCGTCGGCGACGGGCTCGCGGTGGCGCGCAGCCGCTTCTCGCAGATCGCCGGCTGGGCGGCGATCTCGACCATCGTCGGGCTGATCCTCAGCGCCCTCGAGAACCAGGGCGCGATCGGCCAGATCGTCAGCCGCCTGCTGGCGGTCGGCTGGTCGCTGATCACCTTCCTCGCGGCGCCGGTGATCGCGCTCGAGGGCACCGGGCCGATCGAGACGCTGAAACGCTCGGCGAGCCTGTTCAAATCGCGCTGGGGCCAGCAGGTGACCGGCAACATCGCGATCGGCGGCGCCGTCTTCCTCTTCGGCATCCTGCCCAGCGCCGCGCTGATCGGAATCGGCGTCTTGATCTGGGCCTCGGCGAGCTTCGCCGGCGCGCTCTTGGTCGTCCTCGGTGTCATCGGCCTAACGATTGCCTTGCTGATCAGCAAGGCGCTGAGCGGCATCTTCGGCGTCGCCCTCTACCGCTACGCGCTGGAAGGCGAGGCGATGGGCGGCTTCACCGCCGAGGAGCTCGAGTCGGCCGTGAAGCGCAAGCGCGGCCGCAACGCGCCGCCGACGGCGACGCCTGGCACGGTCTAGGCCGACGACTGTGGACTTGACGCCGCCATAGGGTCGCTAGTCCACACTTGCTCAGTGGATCGAGGCAAAGAGACGGGGGTCGTTGGAGCAGATGCCGTCGACGCCGGCGGCTACAAGTTTGTTCATGCGGCGCGGGTCGTCGACGGTCCAGGCGATCAGCTCTACCCCGGCAAGATCGGTGATGCGGGCGAGGCGGCGGCTGACCAGCGGGTGATACACCCACATCGCCTCGACCCCTATCCGTGGCAGCTCGCGCGCGGCGAGGCCGGGCAGCCGTTCGCGCATCCAGACTAGGGTGGCGAGCATCGGCGCCTTCGCCCAGCGCTTCGACGCCCAGTCCTTCGTCACTTTGGGGTAGGTCCAGCCGCGCCGCAGCTCCGGCTCCAGCTCGCGGATCCGGGCCAGGGTCGAGAGCTCCATCGTCGAGACCATCGCCCGCTCGAGCAGCCCGCGCTCGCGCACCGCAGCGACGATCTCTTCCTCCCGCCCCGGCAGCTTGATGTCGAGGTCGATCTCGACCTTGTCTAGTGGCGACTCGAGGAACGCGTCCAAGCCTTCGGCGAGAGTGAGAGGTTCGCGATTCGCCGCGTCGTGCCAATCGTGAGCGACTACGAGCTGTGCGCGCTCGCCATCCGGCAGGCGAGGATGACCCTCACGGGTCCAGAGCACGTCGAGCTCGATCGTGTCGACGCCCGCCTCGACCGCGGCGGCGAAGCTCTCCAGCGTGTTGCCGGGGGCGATCAGGTCGGCGCCCTTGTGGCCGACCAGGCGCAACCGGCTGGGTCCCTCGATGGCCAGGGCGCTAGAACAGCTGGTTCTCGCCGGCGAAGATCTCCGAGACGGAGTCGTCGGTGAAGATGCGGCGGATCGAGTCGGCGAAGGTGCCAGCGGTCGAGAGAACGAGGATGTTGTCGGGGGCGCCGGGGCGCAGCGGGATCGTGTCGGTGACGACGATCCGCTCGATCGCCGAGCCCGCCAGCCGTTCGAAGGCGGGCCCGGAGAAGACGCCGTGCGTGGCGCAGGCGATCACCCGTGCGGCGCCCTCGTCGAGCACGGTCTGGGCGGCCGCGCAGAGCGTCCCGGCAGTATCGATCATGTCATCGACCAGGACCGCCGTCTTGCCTTTCACGTCACCGACCACGTAGCCGATCTCGGCAACCTGCTGGGCCGGGCGCTCCTTCTCCATCACCGCCCAGTGGGTGCCGATGCGACGAGCGAAGTTACGCGCGGTCTTGACCCGACCGGCGTCGGGGGAGACGATCACCAGCTCCTCGCTCAGTTCCTGGTCGGCAAACCATTGCGTCAGCATCGGCATCGCCGTCATGTGGTCCACCGGGACGTGGAAGAAGCCCTGCACCTGGCCGGCATGCAAGTCCATGGTGAGGACGCGGTCGACCCCGACCCCCTCCAGGCACTTGGCGACGATGCGGGCGGAGATCGGCTCGCGCGGGGCCGACTTCTTGTCCTGGCGCGCGTAGCCGTACCAGGGCAGGACGGCGATGATGCGGTGGGCGGAGGCGCCCTGCGCGGCGTCGATCATCGTCAGCAGCTCGACCAGGGCGTCGTTCGGGGTCATCTCGCTCTGCTCGTTGGCGCAGGTCGACTGGACGATGAAGACGTCGGCGCCGCGGATCGACTCCTCATAGCGGCAGTAGACCTCGCCGTTGGCGAAGGTCTTCAGCGTCACCTGGCCGAGGTCGAGATCGAGCTTGCCGGCGACTTTGGCGGCCAGCTCCATCGAGCTGCGGCCGCCGAAGACCATCATCCGCTTCGAGTAGTCGTGCGGGATGGCGGTGGGAGCCACCTCGGGACGTTGCTCGATCGTGCTCACGAATCCTCCTCATAGGTCTGCGCGGCCTTGCGCTCCGCGTAGTCCTCGATGTTCCTTTGGTCGTTCTCGCTCACCGCTAGCGCCCCCTCCGGGACGTCCCTCTTGATCACCGCTCCAGCGCCAGTGTAGGCGGCGTCCCCGACTTGTACCGGGGCAATCAGCATCGTGTCAACGCCGAGCCGCACATCTTTGCCGATCGTCGTCCGGTGCTTGCGGAAACCGTCGTAGTTGGCGGTGATCGTGCCGGCGCCGAGATTGCTGCCGGCGCCAACCTCGGCGTCGCCGATGTAGGCCAGGTGCGGGACCTTGGCTCCCTCGCCGATGTGCGAATTCTTGATCTCGACGAAGGCGCCGGCCTTGGCGCCCTGCTCCAGGCGGGCGCCGGGGCGCAGGTAGGCGAAGGGGCCGACATTGCAGCCGTCGAGCACATCGCACTCGACCAGATAGGAGTGCGGGACGTTGACGCCCTCGCCAAGCTTGGTGTCGATCATCGTGCTCAGCGGGCCGACGACCGAGCCGGCGCCGATCGCGGTGGCGCCACGCAGGCTGGTGCCGGGCTCGATGCGAGCGTCGGCGGCGATCTCCACGCCGGCGTCGACCCAGGTCGTGCCTGGATCGACGACGGTGACGCCGGCGAGCATGTGGCGCTCGAGGATGCGGCGGCGCGTCTCGGCCTCGACCGCGGCGAGGTCGGCGCGGTTGTTGATGCCCATCGTCACCGCGAGGTCATCGGCGAGATGGGCGGCGACGGAGTGGCCGGCCTCGCGCAGTGCCGGGAAGACGTCGGGCAGGTAGTACTCGCCCTGTGCGTTGTCGTTGGAGAGCTCGCCGAGAGCCGCGGCGAGCGGCGCCGCGTCGAAGAGGTAGGTACCGGCGTTTATCTCGCGGATCGCCAGCTGCTCGGGATCGGCGTCACCGGCCGCTTTCGCCTCGACCACGCGCTCGACCTCCCCTCTGGAGCCACGCACGACGCGCCCATAGGCGCCGGGGTCGTCGAGCTCGATCGTCAGCATCGTCGCCGCCGCACCGGAGGAGGCGTGGGCCTCGATCAGGCTCGAGATCGTCTCGGGGGAGATCAGCGGATGATCGCCGGAGAGGACCAGCACAGTCTCGGCCTCTTCGATCAGCGGCAGCGCAGCGCGCACCGCGCCGCCGGTGCCGTCCGGTTGGGGTTGCACGACGGTCTCGACTTCGTCAGGGAAGCCGGTGGAGATGTCACGGCCAGGCGAGACGATCGCGGCTACCCGACCAGCGCCGGCCTCGCGCGCAGCGAGGATCGGCCAGGCGACCATCGCCCGCCCGCAGACGGGATGGAGCATCTTCGGCAACGAGGAACGCATGCGCGTGCCCTCGCCCGCCGCCATTACCAAGACCAGAGGCGAACTCACCCGCGAATCGTAGTGGCGGAAGGAGGAGGATGGGGCATCCCTCCGTTTGCTGGGTTTTCGCCACCAGACCGGTGCGGCTCTCGCTGACCGGTGGGGCGAAAAGAGGACGCCGCGCGCGTCAAGGTCCCCTCCTCCAATTCTTCAGCTCGAGCGAATCGCGGCAGGCGTAGGAGGGCGTGGGGTTTCCCTCCCGACTCGCGGCGTCCTGTTTTTCGCAGTACCAGCTCGGCGAGAGATCGTGAGTCCGAGGCGAAAAACCCAGCAGTCGGGAGGGGGACCCCCACGCCCTCCTATTCAGGCCGAACGAGCGAGGTCTTTACCGACCAGCGCGACGCTGGTCAGAGTCCAGCCGGCGAAGATGAGGTCTATGCCTACCAGGAGGCCGATTGCCCAGTCGGCGGAGCTGGGGAACTTGGCTAGTACGAGGATGCCGATGAGGAGGCCGGCAACGCCGCTGAGGCCGACCAGGCCGGCGCCCTGCTGGCCGCGGCCGGCGAAGGCAACGACGATTCGGGTGATCCCCATGAAGAGGAAGTAGATGCCCAGCACCAGGGTCAGAGTCAGCGTGCCGTTGTGCGGTTCGACGATCAGCCAGAGACCGACGATGACCGTGAGGAAGGCCCACAGCAGGCGCAGGATGACCGACCCGATCGAGTGCGCCGTAAACGCGCCGGCGACAAGGAAAGCGCCGGCGATCACCAAGATCCAGCCGATGAAGATCGCCGTCCCGACCGAGGCCACCGCGGGCACGACGATCGCCACACAGCCGATGAAGATCGCCAGCACGCCGACTGCCATCAGCGCCTTCCAGCTGCGCGCCAACCCCTCACGCACCTCCGGGTCCAACGAGACTCCACCCACTTCCATAGAACGACCCTAAGCCCCCACCCGGACGCGATCAAGCCTTACTTTCAGCCGCTTCCCGCTCCCTCTGCCGCTCATAGAGGCGCACCCACTTGCGCACGGCGTTGTCAGAGACTCCGTACTTGCGGCCAACAGCCACATAGCTGGTCGCCTCGATCTCCTTTATAAGCTGCTCGTACGGCGGCCGCTCGGCTTGGCGCGAAGTTGGTGCAGGAACACCACGGCAGCCTGCTCGCGCGCCACAACTGGATCGGTCCCACCGCACTCCGCAAGGCCGAGAACAATACCGCTGCTTGGCATATCCGGGTACAAATACCTTCTTGCAGTAAAGGCATTCCCTCCTTGTCCGCTCGATTCGGTTTCGCCGTCCACAATGCGTGTCGAGCGTCGCGGCACAGTTGGGGCAGACCATCTGCAGGTTCTCGAGGCGATGGTCGTTCCGGACCCCGTTGATGTGATCCAGGATCATCGACATCGGTCGACCTTGCCAGATCTCGCCCTGCCCACATAGCTCGCATTGTGGCTCCTTCAGGCCCTCGGCAAGAAGTCGGCGCTTGACATCCTTACGGGGGTAAGTCGATTCTCTGACGAGTACTTCGGAGAGCGGTCTCTTCTTTCGTTTCAGGTTGTCAACGCGCCCAACTTCCGGGTCGAAGTGGTCGGTTGAAACCCGCCAGATCACCGCGTATTTCTTGAGAATCCGCCAAGCGCCGCCAGTCGAACAGAGGCCAAGCCGACGCAAGCTCTCCGCCCAGGATTTCGAAGCAGCAATCGCTGCTCTCGCCTCTGTCTCCGTGTAGCTTGGCCCTTTGGGTGGCATCGAACATATGTTCCCAATCAAGCCAGACAACGTTGTTGGAGAAAATCAGAATCGGAATGCTTCTGTCGATGTCTCGACTGGCCTGGACCAAGAACAAGGTGACCATGTGTTCTTGCTGCCACGATTCGTTACTTCTTCCCCAAAAAGCGATCCTCGCAATCAGGCCTTCATAACAACGTCAAGGGCAAGGGTCGTAATCAGCCATACAGCAACCTCCGAAACTCGCCTTGATGGTGGCCACATCCTCACTTCGGGATAGTCCGAACCGGAACACGGTGAATTGGCGAACTGGGGAGCCCGGGTTCGAACCGGGGATGCGGCATCCAAAGTGCCGAGTGTTGCCCACTACACCACTCCCCAAGGGATTGCCTCTAAAGCTTAGGCGCAGCGGGCGCTGTTAGCCAACCGGCTCGCGCTCGGGGGGAAGCTGGCCGCCTCGGTCGGTGCCGGCGATCAGCTCGTCGGGGGACTTCCGCTCAGGGATGAAGCCGGACTTCATGCCGAAGTAGACGGCCTGGGGGTGGTGGGCGACGATCGCCACCGTCGACTGCTCGGGCGTCACGGCGTAGCCATTGGAAAGAGTCATGCCGATCTCCTCCAGGCCGAGCAGGCGCCAGACCTTCTCGTGCTCGGACTGGTCCGGGCAAGCCGGGTAGCCCCAGGAGTAGCGGCGGCCCTGATCGGGGTCGATGCCGAGCCCGCGGCGCACCTCCGCGTGCAGCCACTCGGCCAGGCCCTCTGCCGACTGCACGCCGAGCCCGTGCACGAAGAGCTGTTCGGCGAACTCGCCTTCGCGCTCCAGCCGCTCGATCAGCTCCGTGACCTCGGGCCCGACGGTGACGCCCTGCAGCGCGACCACGTCGCGTTCGCCGGAATCCAGCGGCCGGTAGAAGTCGGCGAGGCAGATCCGGTCGTGCTTGGGCTGGCGCGGGAAGACGAGCCGCTCCAGCTCGTGCGCGGGATCCTCGGGGTCGAAGACGATCAGCTCGTTGCCCTCCGCGTTGCAAGGGAAGTAACCGAGCCTTGCCCGCGGATGGAGGTAGTCCTGCTCGCGCCACATCCGCTCCAGGCGCGGCGCGAAGCCCTCCTCCTCGCCGTTGCCCTCGACCAGCTCTCGCCAGGCTTCCCCCTTCACGCCTTTGCCGCCCCAATGCAGCTTGAAGAGCACGTGGCGGTCGAGATAGGGGTAGACCTCGTCGAGGTCGATCTCGACCTCGCGCACTCCGTTGAAGGGTGACTTGGGGATCGGGTTGTCGGTGGCAGCGGCGGAGCGCACGCTCGCGTCGCTGGTCGGCGGCCCGTCGTCGACGACGACGGGCTTCTCGCGCAGCTGCTTGGCCTCGGCGTGGATCCGCTCGACCAGCGTCTCACGCGCCCCCTCGTCGATCAGCGCGTCCATCGTGTCGAGCCCCTGGAAAGCGTCCTTGCAATAGAAGACTCCCGGCTCATAGACGTCGTCGGACTCCTTGCCGTGCGGGTAGAGCGTGCGGCGGCCGAAGTCGCGGTTGATCGCAGCGCCGCCGATCAGCACCGGGAACTCGAGGCCGCGCTGGTGCAGCTCCTGCACGCAGATCGGCATCTGCTTCGAGGTCGAGACCAGCAGCGCGGAGAGGCCGATCGCGTCGGCCTCGTTCTCGACCGCGGCCTCGATGATCGCCTCGACCGGGACCTGCTTGCCGAGGTCGACCACGGTGTAGCCGTTGTTGGTGAGGATCGTGTTGACCAGCGACTTGCCGATGTCGTGGACGTCGCCGAACACGGTCGCGATCACGACCTTGCCCTTGGTGTGGCCGTCGATCCGGTCGAGGTAGTTCTCCAGCCGCGCCACGGCACGCTTCATCACTTCGGCCGACTGCAGGACGAAGGGCAGGATCAGTTCACCGGCGCCGAATTTGTCGCCGACCTCCTTCATCGCCGGCAGCAGCACCTCGTTCAGCGTCGGAACCGCGCCGATCTTCTCGTTGGATCGGTCGATCCACTCCTCCACCCCGTCCTTCTTGCGGCGCAGGATGTGCCAGTGCAGGGCCTCCTCGGGCTCCATGCCCTCAGTCGGATCGCCGACCTCCTCTGCCGCCTCCTCGCCCTTCGACTCGAAATGGGCGATGAAGAGCTCCAGAGCATCCTCGCGCCGGTTGAAGACGAGATCGTCGGTCAGCTCGCGCTCGGAGTCGGAGATCTCCGCGTAGGGGGTGATGTGGTTGGGGTTGACCATCGCCAGGTCGAGCCCGGCATCGACGCAGTGGTGGAGGAAGACCGAGTTGAGCACCGCGCGGGCCGGCTGGCCGACACCGAAGGAGACGTTGGAGACGCCGAGCGAGGTCTTCACGCCCGGCAGCTCGGCCTTGATCCGCCGGATCCCCTCGATCGTCTCCACGGCGGACGGCTTCCACTCGTCGTCGCCCGTGGTCAGGGTGAAGGTGAGCGCGTCGAAGATCAGCGCCTCGGGGTCGAGGCCGTGCTCCTCGCAGGCGAGGTCGCGGATCCGCTTGGCGATCTCGACCTTGCGCTCGGCCGTCTTCGCCATCCCGACCTCGTCGATCGTCAGCGCGATCAGCGCCGCCCCGTGCGCCTTCGCCAAGGGCACGACGACGTCGGCCTTGTCGCGGCCGGCCTCGAGGTTGATCGAGTTGACGATCGCCCGCCCGGGGATCTTCTCCAGCGCCGCCTCGATCACCTCGGGCTCGGTCGAGTCGACCTGGATCGGCGCCGGCTGGGTCAGCGAGATCCGCTCGACCACGGCCACCATCTGCTCGTCCTCGTCGGCGCGCTCGGTCAGCGCCACGCAGACGTCGAGAACGTGGGCGCCGCCTTCGACCTGGTCTTCGGCGACCTGGACGAGGCCGTCGTAGTCGTCGGCGAGCAGCAGCTCCTTCGCCTTGCGCGAGCCCTGCGAGTTGACGCGCTCGCCGACCAGGGTCGGGCGCGGCTCCTGCACGAGCGGGGTCGCGGTCATCATCGAGGAGAGCTGGGGGGCGCCGGGCGCGGGGCGCTCGCCAGGCACGCGGCTGCCGACCCGCTCGCGGATTGCCGCGATGTGCTCAGGCGTCGTACCGCAGCAGCCACCGACGATCCCGACGCCGTAGCGCTCGACGAACTCGCCCAGCGTCGCCGCCAGCGGCTCGGGCCCTTCGGGGAAGATCGTCTCGCCGTCGGGGCCCTGCAGGGGCAGGCCGGCGTTGGGGATGCAGTGGACGGGAAGCGGGCTGTTCTCGCCCAGGTAGCGGATCGCGTCGCGCATGTCCTCGGGCCCGGTCGAGCAGTTGAGCCCGATCACGTCGACGTCGAGCCCGCTCAGCGTCGTCAGCACCGCCGCGATGTCGGTGCCGAGCAGCATCTTGCCGCCCTGCGGCAGCAACGAGACGCTGGCCTGAATCGGCAGCGTGCGACCGGTCTCGGCGAATGCCTCGCGGGCACCGAAGATCGCCGCCTTGACCTCGAGGATGTCCTGCGCGGTCTCGATGATGATCAGGTCGGCGCCGCCCTCCACCAGACCAAGGGCCTGCTCGGCGAAGACCTCGACCAGCCTGCGGAAGGAGATGTCGCCCAGGGTGGGGTCATCGGAGGCGGGCAGGAAGCCGGTCGGCCCGATCGAGCCGGCGACAAAGCGGTCCTCGCCCGCCGCCCAGCGGGCGATCTGCGCCGCCTTCACGTTGATCTCGTGCGTGTGCTCGCCCAGCCCCCACTCCTCGAGCTTCAGCCGCGAGCCCTGGAAGCTGTCGGTCTCGACCACCTCGGCGCCGGCTTCCAGCATCGAGGCATGGACGCCCTCGATCACGTCGGGGCGGTTCAGGACGAGGGCCTCATGGCATTTTCCCGCGAGGCCGCCGTAGTCGGCCTGGGTCAGGTCGAATTGCTCCAGGGTCGCGCCCATGCCGCCGTCGAAGACGACGACGCGCTCCTTAGTCGCGGCTATGTAGTCACGCTCAGCCATGGTCAAAAGAGGTTAGATGGTTCGCCATCCCACGCGGATAGGCTGGAAACCCAGCAATGATCGATTCCCACACGCATCTGTTCCTCTGCGAGCGGCCCGAGGCCGAGCTGGTTGCGGACGCGCGCGCGGCCGGCGTCAGCCGGATCCTGAACGTCGGCCTCGGCGGCGAGGAGAACGGGGCGGCGATCGGCGCTGCGGAGCGCCATGAGGCGGTGTTCGCCAGCGTCGGCTGCCACCCGACCGAGGCAACGGGATTCGACGATGCGCGGGCCGAGGAGATCGCGCGGCTGGCTGCCCACGAGAAGGTGCGCGCGATCGGCGAGACCGGCATCGACTACTACCGCGAGACGGCGAGCCCGGCCGACCAGCGCCGCGCCTTCGAGGCGCAGGTCGGGATCGCCCGCGAGCTCGGCCTGCCGATCGTCATCCACGCCCGCGACAAAGACGGCGAGACGGCGGCGATCGACGAGATCTTCGAGCTGCTCGACGCCCGCGCCGGCGACACGCCGGTGATCCTGCACTGCTTCTCCGCCCCCTGGCGCGCCACCGACGCGGCCGAGCGCGGCTGGTACTGCTCCTTCGCCGGCCACACGACCTATCCAGGCTCCGGCGACCTTCGCGAGGCCGCCGCCCAGCTGCCCGCCGAGCTGATCCTGGTCGAGACCGACGCCCCCTACCTGGCGCCTCAGACCGTGCGGGGCAGGCCCAACGAGCCCGCCTACGTCGTCGACACGGCCGGTGTCGTCGCCGCGACACGCGGCATCCCCTACGAGGAGCTGGAGGGGATCGTCGAGGCCAATGCCCGCGCCCTCTTCGGCTGGTAGGGACCGAGAGCGTGGTCAGGCTCGGCCAGAACTTCCTCACCGACACGAACCTGCTCGAGGCGATCGTGCGCGATGCGGAGCTCGCGCCGAACGACGTGGTGCTGGAGGTTGGCGCGGGTGAAGGACCGCTGACCGAGCGTCTTGCCGCGGCCGCCGCGCACGTCCACACGATCGAGATCGACCGCGGGCTGGAGCCGGTGCTGGCGCCGATCGCAGCGCTCGCCAACGTCGACCTGCACTGGGGCGACGCATTGCGGCTCGACCTGGCCGGCCTCGACCCGGCGCCAACCGTCATCGTCTCCAACCTTCCCTACTCGATCGCCACGCCGCTGATCATCCGCACGATCGAAGAGCTGCCCTCGGTGCAGCGCTGGACCGTGATGGTGCAGCGCGAGATCGCCGACCGCCTGCGTGCCGAAGCCGGCCGTCGCGAGTACGGCGCCCCGAGCGTGCTCGTGCAGCTCGCTTGCGAGACGAAAATGCTGCGCTCCGTCGACCCCTCCGTCTTCCGGCCCAGACCCCGAGTGGGCTCGGCGGTGATCAGCCTCCACCGCACCGGGCCCGGAGCAGACCCGGCCACCCGCGACCTCGTCCGCGCCGCCTTCGCCCACCGTCGCAAGACGCTGGCCCGCTCGCTTGCGCACGCCCGGCCCGGCAGCCTGGGCAGGACCCGCGCCTTGCTCCCTGAGCTGGGGTTGCGCTTGGAGACGCGCGCCGAGGCGGTCACGCCGCTGGAGTTCGTCGAGCTCGCGCACGGCTTGCCGTGGAAAGCAAGCGATAGCGGCTGAGCCTGCCCCGATGCGCATCGAAGCCCCTGCCAAGCTCAACCTCTGCCTTTTCCTCGGCCCGCGCCGGGACGACGGCCTGCACACGCTTTGTTCGCTGTTCGAGCCGCTCGCCTTGGCCGACGCAATCGAGGTCTCCGAGGCCGGCCACGACGAGGTCGTCTGTTCGGAGGTCGAGGGAGAGAACCTCGCCGCGCGAGCGTTGGCGGCGCTGCGCGAGCGGGGCTGGGATCGCCCGCCATTGCGGGTCGAGATCGAGAAGCGGATCCCGGTCGCCGCCGGGCTCGGCGGTGGCAGCGCTGATGCCGCCGCGGTGTTGCGCCTGGCGCGAGACCCGGCCACGGGAGCCGCCGGCTGGATTCCGGACCTCGGTGGGATCGCGGCGGAACTCGGCGCCGACGTGCCCTCGCAGCTGGTCCCGGCGCTGGCACTGGTGCGAGGGGCCGGCGAGCGGGTCGAGCGCCTGCCGGCCCCACCCTCCCATGCGGTTCTCCTACTACCCGCTGGCGGCGGTCTGAGCACCGCCGAGGTCTTCGCCGAGGCCGACCGGCTCGGGTCCGGCCGCAGTGAGGAGGAACTGGACTCGCTGGCGCTCCAGTTATGTGAGGCGGCCGGCGCCGGGGCTTCGCCGCTCGAGTACGCGGGCCTCCTGGCCAATGACCTCGAGCCAGCCGCTCGCTCGCTGCGGCCGGACGTCGGCGCGGCGCTGGGCGCCCTGCGCGAGGCCGGCGCGCCGCTGGCGCTTCTGACCGGCTCCGGGCCGACCGCCTTCGGCCTCTTCCCCGATCTTGCCGCGGCGGAGCGCGCGGCTGTGGAGCTCGACCGCGACGATGCGATCGTCTGCGAGGCGGGGAGAGCACCATGAAACTGCAGCTTCCAGAGGACCGCCAACGACGGCGTCTGATGATCGTCGCGATCGTGGCGGCGGTTGCTGCCGGCTACTACCTGATCAGCCGGATCATCCCGCACGGCGATCTCCAGCGGCTGCTGGGGGATGTCTCCCACACGCTCGGCGCCTGGACCTACCTCCTGGTCGGCGTCTTCGCCTTCGCCGAGACCGGCGCCTTCGTCGGCCTCGTCGTCCCGGGCGAGAGCGTGATGCTGCTCGGCGGCGCCGTCGCCGGGCAGGGGGCGATCAACATCTATCTCCTGATCGCGATCGCCTGGTTCGCCGCCTGGGCCGGCGACACGACCAGCTTCTTCCTCGGCGGCCGGCTTGGCCGCGAGTTCGTCATGCGCAACGGCCCCCGCGTCGGGATCAGTCACGAGCGCTTCGAGAAAGTCGAGGACTACTTCTCCCGCCACGGTGGCAAGACGATCTTCATCGGCCGCTTCATCAGCCTGGTGCGGGCCTTCGCTCCCTTCATCGCCGGCAGCTCGGGTATGCGCTACCGCGCCTTCGTCCCCTACAGCATCCTCGGCACCGGGCTCTGGGCCAGCGCCCACATCCTGGTCGGCTACTTCTTCTCGCGCAGCATCGACACCGCCGCCAAGTACGCGGGGCGCGGAGCCTTCCTGCTCGCCACGCTGATCGTCATCGTCGTCGGCGCGGTGGTGCTGGTGCGCCGCTTCCGCGTCGAAGAGAACCGTCGCGCTGCGGTGCGCTGGATGGAGGGCCGATGGGCGACCCGCTGGCTCGTGGTCCTGGCGCGGCGCTTCCAGCCCCAGCTCAGCTTCCTCTGGGAACGGGTGACCCCGGGGGGCACTTTTGGGCTCGAATTCACCTCGCTGATGGCGACCTTCGCAGTCGCCGCCTTCGTCCTCGTCGCCTACACGGTGATCGTCAACGGCGACCCCGGCCCCACCCCCGGCGACCTCACCGCGATGGAAATCGCCGAAAAACTGCGCGCCTCCTGGCTCGTCGACGTCGCCAAGGCGGTGACGGCGTTCGGCTCGAGCGCGATCGTCCTGCCGCTGGCCGCAATAGCCGCGGCGGCGCTCGCCGCTCGCCGCCGCTGGGTCGAGCTCGGCGTCCTCCTCGCTGGCATGGCGATCGTCCTCACCGGCGTCCACGAGCTCAAGGACGCCATCGACCGGCCCCGCCCCGGCGATGGGCTGGTAGGCGTCTCGGGATCGTCCTTTCCCAGCGCCCACGCCGCCTACTCGACCTTCTACGTCTGGCTCGCGGTGACGATCGTGATGCGGCTGCGAGTGGGAATGGCACGCGGAGCGCTGGTTGTCGTCGCCGGGATCGCCCTGACCGCCCTGGTCGGCCTCTCACGCGTCTACCTCGGCGTCCACTACATGAGCGACGTCAGCGCCGGCTGGGCACTGGGCGCGGCGGCCTTCTCTCTCTGCGCGGCGGTAGCCCTAGTCATCAGCACGGTGAGGCAGAATGGTGCCCGTGCTGCCGTTCGCCCTGCAGAAGATCGAAAATGAGTACCTGCTCTTCGGCGGCGCCGGGCTGATCAGCCTGGTCGCCTTCGTCGGCCTGATCTTCGTCCCCGCGATCGGCTCCTACGGCCGGCTCTGGGAGAAGGCGGCAGCCGGCTTCCTCTCGCTGATCGTGCTGGTCGCCCTCGTCCTCACGGGCGTAGTGGTGGGACTTGCGATCGTCTACTACTACAACGACATAGTCGAAATCCTCGGCTGAAGGGCCTATCCGGCAGGGTTCCACTTAACTTTTTTGAAGATAGCTGTCAGCTGCCCGAGAGCGCCGCTGCAAAAAAAGTACAAGACGTTCCACCCCTGCCGGATAGGCCCTGAGCGGAGCGCCTGGGGATAATGGGACAATGTCCACCAGTGCAAAAGGGGCGGAAACCCCTGCAAAAGCTGCTGATCAGGGGACCCTGGATGCGCTTGCGAAAGCTGTTGAATCGGGAGCTGGGCTGCCCGCTGTTGCGCGGGCGGCGGCGCGGGTGCTGGACGCCAGCGTCGCTCTGATCGAGCGCTCCGGCGCGGTGCTGGCGGTGGCGGGCGCCTCGCCAGACCAGGAGGAGAAGCTGCTGGCCGGCGGTGAGCGGGTGACGAGGGTCGAGCTGCGGGTCGCCGACGCCACGGTGGGTGAGTTGCGCTACCGGGCAAAGACCGCCCCCGACCCCGCGATTGCGCGCATGGTGACGACGCTGCTGGCGCTTGAGCTGGAGCGCTCCCGCGCTCCCGACTGGCAAAGCGAGGAGGTCGCCGGCGTCTTCGTCTCCGCTGTGCTGGCGCGCGAGGTGACTGATCGCGGCGACATCGTCGCCCGTGCCGCCGAGCTGGGCGCCGATCTCGAGAAGGGCGCCGGGGCGTTCGTCCTCCGCGCCGCGCCGCGCGCCGCGCAGACGGGCGAGTGGCGGGTGCGGGTGCTGACCCTGGCGATGCGGACGCTGCGCTCGCTCGCCCCGGGCGCGCTGGCGACAGTGGAGGAGGGTGAGGTGGCGACCGAGATCGCGGTGATCGTGCCGGCGGAGGGCGAGGAGCGTCTGCAGCGCGCCGCCGCTGGCCTGGCGCGCGAGCTGGAGGACGCGCTGGCCGGCTTTCACCTGACGATCGGCGTCAGCCGCCAGGTCGCCGATCCCGTCGACCTCTACAGAGCCGGGAACGAGGCGCGGCTGGCGGTCAACGTCGGCGAGGCCGAGGGCCGGCCGCTGCTCGCCTTCGAGGACACCGGCGCCTACCGCCTGCTGCTGCCGGCGATGAGCGAGGACCCGGCTGAGCTCGAGCGCTTCTTCGCCGAGACGATCGAGCCGCTCGCCGCCTACGACGACCAGTACGAGACCGAGCTGGTGGCGACCGTCGAGGCCTACCTCGCCAACGACGGCAACGTCGCCGCCACCGCTAAACAGCTCTTCACCCACCGCCACACGATCCGCTACCGGCTCGAGCGCGTGCGCGAGCTCTGTGGCCACGACGTCTCCGCCACCGAGGGCCGCGAGAAGCTCGGCCTCGGCCTCAAGGCTATGCGCGTCCTAGGTATCGCCTCCCCCAGCGGCCCAGCGCTCGAACCGGGCGCCGAGGGCGGCAAAGTCCCCCGCAGCTCCGAGGATTGATCTGCTGCCAGAGCACTTTGGATCACCGGCACACGATCTGACTGCCTCGAAGTTCATAGACTGCTGCTGATGAGGATGTCGGGGAGGAAGGCAACCGTGCTTTTTTGGGCCTGTGTGGTCGTCGGGCTCGCGCAATTCGCCCTGCTCTGCCTCCTGGTGCCGGACCTGCAGAAGGACTGGCTGAAAGGCGCAGGGCTCGCCCTCAGCGCCGGAATCGCGGCCTCTGCGACCTGGTGGGCGTTCTTCTCCAGGTACGCGGAGTCAGAAGGGCGTCGGTTCCTAGAGTCGCAGTTGAACGGCCATCGTGAACTGCTGATCGGCGAGTTGGACGCCACGGCACGACGCTGGCGCGACTCCTCGCTTCCTCGCGACCTCTATCCCGCTGCAGAGGGATTCGACCTGCGGTTCAACCGCGATCTGAGCAGAGACCTCGCACACTCGAAAAAGTATTTCTTCAAAGGGCCCTCGGGAATTTACCTGCCGGCCCGCATTCTCATGCGGACGGACACCGAACCAACGTGCAGGCTCGAAGACGTGCGGCTCTACATCATCGACCCCCTCAGTGACTTGGCAATGGAGCAGGCAGTACACGATCGCCGGGGCAAGGCAACCCATCGGGGCAAGCCTGACGAGCGGATCCGCGAGGAGATCATCACAAGCCTCTTCATGACCGTGGTCGCCCTCTGGCACGTGCGCGACAGCGTGCGTAGCTCGATCCGAATCTGGCACGAGAGCACGGCGGTCATCAACCGAATCGAGCTGTTCGACAACGCCGTCTACGACTCGAACATCGAAGGGCCAGGGCCCGAGGACTTCCCGACGACCGGCTGTTGGAGCTCGGGGCAGCCAGCCTACATCCGCATCGGCGAGGAATTCCACCGGCAAGACCATGTGTCTGCCTCGATCACGATTTCCCCGAACACTCCACAGGAGGACTTCGACAAACACCTCGACCGACTCCGCTTCGATCACACCCAGGTCGACGATCTCTGGGCAAAATATCGCTCCAAGTACCTGAGGCGCCTAGAATTGGGCATCCCCAGGGCACTAGCGCTGAAGGAGGTCGAAGCGACCAGAGCGCTCGAGGAGGCGCCCAATGCCTAGGAGCAATGCGGTGGAGCTGGATACGGCCATTACGGAGATCGGCTCCTTGCGTTGGGAGGATTCCCCCGGCGCCCAGCGGAGATCGTCATCGATCTTCGCGGCAATCAACGTCAGCCGCCTATTGGACGAATTGAAGTCCGGGCTGGATGACATCGCCGATATCGATAAATCAGTCGAGAAGACGACCCACTACAAGTGGCTCCTCGGCGAAGACCCCTCGAAGCGATTTCAAGTCTGGCTTCACGAGTACAAGCCGAAGACGCATCGGCGCGAAGGGCATGCTTCTGTGGCGCACAACCACCGCTTCTGGCTGACCTCGCTGATCCTACGGGGTGGTTTCACCGACACTCGTTACGTGCGTTCTCACAAAGACGATCCAGAATCCGGATCGATTCAGCCGATCGATTCCAGGAGGATGCGCCCCGGCGACACGATGGTGTTGGCGCCAGAAGAGATCCATGCGCTGAGCGAGCTGCGGGACGGCACTCTCTCCCTGATCGTCCAGGGCAGGCCGGTGCGAAGCTTCAGCGAAGTGTTCGAGAATGGCGAGGTGCGTCGCTACTCAGATCTCGGCGCCAAGCTCACCGACCTCCAGGCCTCGCTTTGAAGCCGGTTAAGCGCGAATGCTCTCCCGCGCGGCGTCACGCGGCGCGGGCTTGGGCTTGAGTTGAACCGGCGTGGAGGAAAGCGCCTGCATTCGCAAGTCGCTCCAGGTGAGGCCCTCGCGGACGAGGGCCGGTAGGCCAAGTGCGACCGCAGTGGCGATCTCGACCGCCTGCAGGATCACGCCGTAGGCGAGGGCGTCGGCAGTGCTGACCCCAAAGCCGGTATGCAGGACGCTGATCACCGCAAGCTGGAAGACGCCGATGTTCGACGGGGTGGCGGGCACGACCGCGGTCACGTTGACCGCGAACAGCACCGCGGCGGCAGCGCCGATGCCGGCGTGGCTGAGGCCCAGCGCCGCAAGCAACGCCCAGCAGGCGGCCAGCTGGATCGCCCAGGCGCCGAGCTGCGCGGCGCTGGCGACGATGCCGAGGCGCGGCTGCCGGAACACCGCCAGGCCTGCCCGCACCTGCAGCAGGGCGCGGTGCAGCGCCGCGCCGATCCGGGCGAGGCGCCCGTTGCCGTTGCGACGCATCAGCACCGGGCCGACCAGAACGACGACCAGAAGTGCCAACGGCACGAAGCTGAAGAGAAACAGCTTCTCGGTGCTGGAATGGAAGAGGTCGGTGGTGGAGACAATGATCGTGCCGAGCAGGGCCAGGGCGACGATGTTGAGCACGGTCTGGGAGACGAGCGTGCCCAGCAGCACCGGGAAGGTCTCGCGCATTCGCCCGACCCGCCGCGCCAGGGTCATCGCCCGGGCAGGCTCACCGAGCCGCGCCGGCAGCGTCGCCGACATCAGCACGCCGATCATCGTCGCCGAGGTGACGTCGCGGCGCCGCACCGGCCGGTTGGGCAGCGCCGCGCGCACGATTCCGTACCAGGAGGCGGCGCGGAAGAAGAGTGAGAGGGCCATCAGCGCGCAGGCGACCAGAACCCAGGTGAGATCGGAGCGGACGATGCTGGAAAGCACGTTGTCAACGCCGATCTTCTGGGCGGCCAGGGCGGTGAGGCCGATGCCAAGCGCCCCGGCGATACCGAGGCCGACGCGGCGGGCGATGCGGCGCTTGCGGTTCCCGCCCTGGGCGAGGGGTGGATCGAGCGAGGGCAGCCGCCGCGGCGGGCTGGGCGGGGCGCCGTCGGCGGGGCGGACCCCGACCCAGTGGGCGGCCCGCTCAGCGGCGCTCGCCGGCGCCGGCGCCTCGATCGCCCGCTCATAAACCTCGACGACGCGGTCGGCGACATTGGGCCACGCATAACGCTGCGCGCTCTGGCGGGCGGCGGCGCCCATCGCCACCAGGCGCTCGGGCTCATGCCAAAGCCGCTGCAGCTCCTCGGCAAGCGCCTGAGCGTCGGCGGGGGGCACGAGGATCCCGTCGACCCCGTCTGTGATCACATCGCTGTATCCAGCGATGCGCGATGCGATCGGCGGAGTGCCGGAGGCGAACGCCTCGAGCAGGATCATGCCGAAGCTCTCGCCAGCCAGCGACGGCGCACAGAGAACGTCGGCGTCGCCAACCTCATCCCAAAGCCGCTCTCCGGACACTTTGCCGAGAGCGTCCACCCGCGAGCGCGCCTCAGGATCGAGGCCGTAGCGGCGGAGTTCCTCCGAATCGATTCCGATGATCGAGAGCCGGGCCGGCACATGCTCGATCAGCGCGGCGAAGGCCGCGAGGAGAATCGGGACACCCTTACGCTCGTCGGTTCGGCCGATGCAGACGATCCGCATCTCCTCACCCGACTTGTGCGGCCGGTAGACCGCCGCATCGATGTCGACCCCGTTGGGAACGATCTCGTAACGCCCGCCGAACCACCGGCGGCCGGTCCACGCGGCTGCCTCGGAGACGGCGATCCGCGCCGAGAGCCGGTTGAAGACCCGTCGCGCGCCCAGCATCGAGCCGATGTGGTTGGGGATCGCCTTGGTCGAGTAGGCGTGGAAGGTGCCAACGGCCGGCGCGGGGGCTCCGAGTGCCGCGTTCCAACCGACCAGCGGCGCGACGGGCTCATGGATGTGAATCACGTCGTAGTTGCCCTGGCGAAGCTCGCGGCGGGGGGCGACAACGCCTCCGGCCGGAAAGGGAGCGAGGTTGGAAACCGCGCCGTTGGCCCCGAAGCCCGCCGTCCGCCCCAATGGCACCAGGTAGTCCGGGACCTCCCGCGACTGAGGCTGGCCACGGTGAAGGATGCGGCTGAGCCGATCGGGGGGATCGAAGGGGGCGAGCACGCGCACGTGATGCCCGCGACCGAGGAGCTCCTCGGCAAGGGCCTCTACGTGCCGGTTCACGCCGCCCTGATAGCTCCAGGAATATGGCGAGACGAGAGCGATTCGCACGACGCACTAAGCCTAGTCGATGCCCCGGGCCGGATCTGGGCGGTCGCTCTCGGCCCAGGCGAAGGTGGTGAAGACGAGTAGATAGGCGGCGCCGATCTCGAGCAGCAGGGCCCCGGAGTCGTTGGCAAGGGTGCCGACCAGGGTCGCCGCGAGGGCCCCGATCAGGCCTGCTCGCATCGCCGGCCGCCCCTGCAGCCAGGTCATGACCAGGTCGCGCCGCACGACCGCCAAGGTCCCGGCGGCGACGATCAGGGGCATGAAAGCGAAGACGATCGGACGGGTGAAGCTGTGCGAGGAGAGCTGCAGGCGGCGCTGGGCGACGTCGGCGAGGTCGCCCAGCCCGCCGGCGTCGAGGACCGTGCGGGTCAGGTGTGCGTTGGCGCCGCTGAGGAGGTCGGCGAGCGCCAGCAAGGCAAGCGCCGCGAGCGGCGTTGCGACGACGAGCAGGACGGTTCGCCGGCGGCGAGCAGCGATCGCCGCGGCGGCGGCGGCGCCCCCGAGCGGCAAGACGATCGCGGCGCCGACGTCGGCGCCGAAGCGCCCCGCAGCGAAGACGAAGGCAGCGAGCAGTCCGGCAGCGAGAAAAGCAGTCGCCGCCCGACGACCGCGTAGACGTGGCCAGAAGCCGCTCAGCGCCGTGCCGGTCCCAGCAACGACCAATACCGCCAACAGCGCCTCCAGCTCGTTGCCGATCCCATAGAAGCGCACGCCGAGACCTGGATTGGGGCCGAGCAGCGAGAGTGAGGTGAGCGGCGAGCCGGCGATCACGTCGATCGCGTAAGCGAGGACAGTCAGACCGCTGGCGACGGCAAGCGCCCGGTAGTCGGAGAGGACGAGCAGGGTCAAAAGCGCCAGCAACGGCGCGCCGGCGATCGTCAGCAGCTGTTCGACCCCCTGGCTGGATTCCAGCGCAGCTCCCAGCAGGAGCAACAGCGGCAGGTAGACGGTGCTCAGCCCGACCAACTTGACACCGAAGCGCGACGCCCTCCCCCGCGTAACCCCGATCGCCAGCCCTAGGGCAACGAGCCAGATCGCTAGCCCCATGCCGATCACGGGCCCGCGCCGCTCGGAGATCACAGCCAGCCGGTCGCCCAGCGATTCGACCGCCGTTGCATCGACAAGCCCATCAGCACGGATCGCCTGCCCCGACATCTCGGACGGAATTGGGATGTCGAAGCGGTCCAAGATCGTCGGCGCGATGTCGGTCGAGAGCACGTACCCGTCCGTTCTGGTGCTGTCGGAGGTCAGGTTGCCGTCGAACCCACGACCAGCGATGCCGATCGTCAGAGCACGATTCTTCGCCGGCGGAGGGCGCTCAATTGCGATTAGCAGGTCGTTGCCATGCAGATTTCCGACGAAGGACGACAGCTGCGCGAAGGTCGAACTACGAACTTCAAAGGCTTGAGCGGGGTGCGGGTGGGGGGCTCCACTTAACTTTTTCGGTGAGGCGTCTGCGGCGGGGCCCAATTCCGGTGACGAAAAAGCACAAGACGTTCCGCCCCCCACCCGCACCCCGGTACCAGCGCTTTCAAGGGTTGAAGACAGCAGACCCGGCACGATGTCGGCGGGAGCGGATTCAGCCCGTTCATCCACAGCTCGCCAAAAAGCGGGGCCGCAGTCCCTGGAACTCGGGAGCTTCGTGGCATAGAGCGAATCGAAGACCCGGTTGCCCTGCGTGACGTCCAGATAAGTCTGCTCCGCGGGCACCGACCCTAATCCAGCTGACAGGAGCCCCGGCGCCATTCCGAGCCCAGCAAGCTTCTCGACCGTCGTACCCGGCGGCAGCCAGACGACCACCACCCGGGTCGATCCCGCTTGTCCAGCGCCTTCTGAACCCGTGGACGGGACTCGGGCAGGGGTTGGAGCGTCTTGTACTTTTTCGTCACCGGATCCGGGCGTCGCCGCAAGCGCGACACCGAAAAAGTTAAGCGGAACCCCCTGCCCGAGTCCCGTCCCCACCGCCAGGCAGGCGCTCACGAGCGTTATCGTCACCCCGATGGCCGACCGCACTTTCGCCAAGTTCACCTTCCTGAAGATCGACCCTGAGTGGCGCCGCCGCGATGCCTCGCTTCGGGCCGCCGACAAGCAGGAGTTTCTCGCGGCCTGCGACGATTTCGCCCTCGACCGCTCGCTGCGCGCCTACTCAACCATAGGCACGCGCGGCGACGTCGACTTGGTCCTGCTCAGCCAGAGCCCCAACCTGGAGGACTTGCACACCTTCCACGTGGTGCTCGGGCAGAGCGGCCTGGCGAAGTGGACGGAGACGCCTTACTCCTTCCTCTCGATGACCAAACGTTCGCCCTACTCCGAAGAGCAGGCGAGGCCGGAGATCTGCGTATCGGAGCGCAAGTATCTGTTCCTATACCCGATGGTCAAGCAGCGCCGCTGGTATGGGCTGCCGGCGGAGGAGCGCCAGCGGATCATGAAGAGCCACATCGAGGTCGGCCGCCGCCACCCGGAGATCACGATCAACACCTCCTACTCGTTCGGTCTCGACGACCAGGAGTTCGTCGTCGCCTTCGAGGGCGACGACCCGGGCGAGTTCCTCGATCTCGTGCAGGAGCTGCGGCCGACCGAGTCGAGCGCCTACACGGAGCGCGAGACGCCGATCTTCACCTGCGTGGCGATGTCGGTGCGCAGGGCGCTCGACGCACTCGACGGCACGACCGTCGCCGCCGCGAGCGCTTCCGCCGCAGGCTGAAGAAGTCGCCTAGATCTTCAGCGGTACGGGATATGACCGATAATCGGCCGAATGACCGTTGAGACCCTCAGCTACGCGATCGATGACGAGGATCGCCTGATCAAGGTCGACGAGGGCTACTACCGCTTCGCCGCGGAGAACGGCTGGGAGGGCGCAGGGGCCAGCCTTGGGCGTTCGCTCTGGGACTTCGTCGCCGGCCACGAGGTGAAAAAGCTGCAGCGGCTGCTGCTGCGGCGGGTGCGCGGAGGCGTGCGCGGGGTCGAACTGCCCTTCCGCTGCGACGGCCCGGACGTAACTCGCGAAATGGACATCAGGATCGCCGCCGACAACACGGGACGGGTGGTGCTGTTCTCGGCCCGACTGCGCTCCGAGGAGGAGCGGGAGGAGCCACAGCCGCTGCTCGACCCGCACGCAGAACACGATGATGAGGACTTCCTGCCGATGTGCGCCTGGTGCGACCGCTTCCTGGTCGAAGGCGAGTGGATCGAGGTCGAGGAGGCAGCGAAGCGGCTGGAGCTCTTCCGGCGCAGTCAGATGCCGACGCTCGACCACGGCATCTGCCCTCAGTGCAGCGGCGCCCTGCTCGCCGCGTAGGCGCGCGACGCGCTCCGTTCCCTATCCTTCCCGCCTCGTGTTAGACGATTTATGGACTAACGCTCCGACCCAATACCTGATAGCGAAATGACCCAGATCGGAACCGAAGAGAACCCCGTCCGCGTCGCGATCGTCGGCGCCGGCCCGTCCGGCTTCTACGCCGCCGAGCACATCCTCAAAGACGCGGACACGCACGCCCGAGTCGACCTTTTCGACCGCCTCCCCACCCCGTTCGGCCTGGTCCGTGGCGGCGTCGCCCCCGACCATCCGAAGATCAAGTCGGTGATCCGGGTCTACGAGAAAACGGCCGCGCGCGAGGGCTTCCGCTTCTTCGGCAACGTCAAGGTCGGCCACGACATCGAGGTCGAGGACCTCGAGCGGCTCTATCACGCGATCGTCTTCACGGTCGGCTGCGAGACCGACCGCAGGCTCGGCATTCCCGGCGAGGAGCTGCCCGGCAGCCACGCCGCCACCGCCTTCGTCGGCTGGTACAACGCCCACCCCGACTACTGCGAGGAGGAGTTCGACCTCTCCTGCGAGCGGGCGGTGGTGATCGGCAACGGCAACGTGGCGATGGACGTGGCGCGGATGCTCGCCCTGACCGACCACGAGCTGCGCCAGACCGACACCGCCGACCACGCGATCGAGCTGCTCGACCGCAAGCAGATCCGCGAGATCGTCGTGCTTGGCCGCCGTGGCCCGGCACAGGCGGCCTTCACCAACCCGGAGATCAAGGAGCTGGGCGAGATGGAGGACGCCGACGTGATCGTCGATCCGGCCGAGGTCGAGCTCGACCCGGCAAGCGCCGCGTTCCTCGAATCCGACGAGGCCGACAAGACGACCCGCGTCAACGTCGAGACGCTGCGCGAGTTCTCCCAGCGCGAGCCCGAGGGCAAGCGGCAGCGGATCGTGCTGCGCTTCCTCGCCTCGCCGGTCGAGATCGAGGGCGACGGCAAGGTCGAGAAGATAGTTATCGGCCGCAACGAGCTGGTCGAGGAAGGCGGCAGCCTGCGCGCCAAGGACAGCGGTGAGCGCGAAGAGCTCGAGTGCGGCCTGGTGCTGCGCTCGGTCGGCTACACCGGCATCCCGATCGAGGGCGTCCCCTTCGACGAGAAGCGCGGCCTGATCCTCAACGAGGGAGGCCGGGTGCTCGATTCGCACGACTCCGGCCACAAGGTCGGCCACTACACCGCGGGCTGGATCAAGCGCGGTCCCTCCGGCGTGATCGGCACCAACAAGAAAGACGCCCTGGAGACCGTCCGGCACCTGCTCGCCGATGTCGAGTCGCAAGCGCTCCTCAACCCCGCGAACCCGGAGCCCGCGGCGGTCGAGGATCTGCTCGCCGAGCGCGGTGTCCGCTACGTGACGTTCGAGGACTGGCAGGCGATCGACCAGGCAGAGGTCGGCCGCGGCGAGCCCCACGGCCGCCCGCGAGTCAAGTTCGTCCGCGTCGAGGAGATGCTAGAGACGCTGGGCGAGAAGATCTCCGGCTAGCTCTCTGGCCTGGCCAGGCGAACGTACGCAAAGCGGACCTCCTCCCGTCCCATGAGATCGATCCTACGCCGCGGCAGCCCCATACAATCGCGCCATGGCAGACTTGGCGGAGCTCGAGGGGATGATCGCGGCAGCGCTGCCCGGCGCCTTGGTCGAGGTGGTCGACGAGACCGGCGCCGGCGACCATCTGCGAGCTACGGTGACGGCGGTTCAGTTCGAGGGGCTCTCGCGACTCGACCAGCACCGGCTGGTCAAGGCAGCGGTCAAGGAGCGCTTCGAGGACGGGCAGATCCACGCCCTCTCGGTCAAGACCGAGGTTCCCGGGTAGCTAGTCTGTGGCCATGGCCAATCCACAGCTGAAGGAGAAAGTCGAGGAGCTGATCGCCGGCAACCCGGTGCTGCTCTTTATGAAAGGGACGCCTGAGATGCCGCGCTGCGGCTTCTCGATGCGGGTGGTGCAGGTGCTCGACACGATGGACGTCGAGTACGGCGCCGTCGACGTCCTCCCGATCCTGCAGCCGCTGCGCGAGGTGACCACCGAGATCTCAGACTGGCAGACCTTCCCGCAGCTCTACGTCAACGGCGAGCTGATCGGCGGCGCCGACATCGTCGAGGAGATGTTCGAGTCCGGCGAGCTGGCAGAGGCGCTCGGAGTCGAACAGCCTGAGGTGCCCGCGGCTCCGGCCGCGCCGCCAGCGCAGTCACCGCCGCTTCAGATCGACGGCAGCTAGACCGCGGCCGTCTCGGCCGCGTCCTCTTTCACCTGGAAGGAGGAACCGCAGCCGCAGGCCGCAACCACGTTTGGGTTGTTGACCTGGAAGCCCGCGCCCTGCAGGCCTTCGACGTAGTCGACCTCGGAGCCGAAGACGAACTGCATGCTGACCTTGTCGACGACGACGGCGACGCCGTCGACCTCGAAGACGTGGTCGTCGTCCTTGGCGCGATCGAAGGCGAGCGCGTACTGAAAGCCGGAACAGCCGCCGCCGCGAACCGCGACCCGCAGCGCCTGGTCCTCGGACTCGCCCTGCCCGCCGAGCAGCTCGCCGATCTTCTCGGCCGCCTTGCCGGTAAGGGTGATCGCTTCTTGGGGGGTCCCAGTCACTTCACAAAGTGTAGCGGCCCGTCTGCGAGAATCCGGGAGCCCCGTGAGCCCGAGTTCGCAAACCGCGGTCATATGCGACACGACCGCCTACCTCCCCTCTGAGCTGACCGCCGAACGCGGCATCGAGACGATCAGTCTCTACGTCTCGATCGACGGCGATCAGCAGCGTGAGGCGGAGATCGATGACTACGGCGCCTTCTTCGAGCGCCTGCGGGCCTCTGAGGGAGGAGCGACGACCTCGCAGCCCTCGATCGGCGACTTCCTCTCGGTCTATGAGCCGCTCCTCGACGCGGGTCGCGAAATCGTCTCGGTCCACATCTCCGCCGGCATCTCCGGCACCTTCGAAGCGGCCAACCAGGCCCGCGAGCACCTCATCGCCGAAGGCAAGGGCGGCGAGCACATCCGCGTCTTCGACTCCCGCTCGGCAGCCGGGGGCATGGGATTGTGTGCCCTGGCCGCCTCCGCGGCGGCGATCGCGGGCGACGACGGAGAGGCCACGCTGACCCGCGCTCAGCAGGCTCGCGAGGAGCTGAAGATGTGGTTCGCGATCGACACCCTCGAGTACCTGCGGCGCGGGGGCCGGATCGGCGGCGCCAGCGCCTTCATCGGATCGGCGCTGAAGATCAAGCCGATTCTGACGCTCGAGGAGGAGATCACGCCGGTCGAGCGCGTCCGCACTCGCGCTCGCTCGATCGAGCGGCTGCGGGACTACGCCCGCGAGCGCCACGAGTCCGGACTCGACGGCTGGGTCGTCCAGTACATCCGCGACGACGAGACGGCCGCCGGGCTGGTCGACGACGGCCGCGAGATCTTCGGCTGCGAGCCGGCCTTCGTCTCTGAGATCGGCGCCGTCCTCGGCGCCCACGTCGGCCCAGGGTTGCTCGGCATTGGCAGCGTCAGCAAGTCCGTGCTGAGTTGAGTCGAGCGCCGCGCAGCTACTAGCGACGGCGGCGAAGAGCCAAAATTCCGCCCAGAGCAAAGCCGGCTACCGCGGCGCCGACGATCAGCTGGCTGCGGTGCTCGCGCACCTGGCGGCGCCAATCGGTCAGCTCGGCGACACGCCCGCGCAGAGCTTCCACCGAGTGACCCAAGTCCTGCCGCTGCGCGTCGATGTCGCGACGGATATCGGCCGACGAGCGACCGGGCAGGCCGGCGGTGGAGGGACGAACAGGCTCAGGATGGGCGCTCATCGCCCTCACCTTCCAGCATCGTCTTGGTCAGCTTCGCCTCCTCGATCGCCTGCTCGGGCACGGGCGGCGCGCCCGCCTGAACCGAGCGATAGGCGAAGAGGCCGGCGGCAGCGGCAATCAAGAGGAAGATCGCCGCCTCGATGAAGAAGCCGGGCCAGGTCTTACCGTCGAAGAGCTCTTCGTTGAGCAGCCAGGCCACCCCCTCCATGACCAGAATCAGGGCGAGGAAGGCGAAGGCGCCGGCGGCGACGCCGACCACCGAGCCGCGCAGGATCTTGCCGGCCTTCTCGCTTATCTCCGTCTTGGCGAGCTCGATCTCCTCGCGGATCAGCGTCGAGGCGCGTTCGGAAACGTCGAAGACGAGCTCGGCGACGGAGCGGTCGTCGGAGCCCTGAGGGGGAGTCGAGGTCGGGCCGGCCACTGACGCCTCTACTCCGGGGGATCCTCATCGAAAAGGCGCCGCCAGACGATCGCGGCGAGTTTCGTGGCGGCGATGCTGGCGAGGGCGCCGCTCGCGGCCAACAGACCGCTCCAGACGAGTCGTTTGACGATGTCGTTGTCCATGGCTAGTCGGTCCCCTCTCGGGGGTCGCAGTAAACCAGCTTGGCGCCGAGCGGGTGGGAAGCCCCGCCCAGGCCGCTCACCGCGGCTCCAGGCCGTCGCAGATCGTCGCCGTGACAAGAGTTCTTGCCTGCTCGAAGTCGGCGTCGGAAGCGGGGATAAGTTCGAAGATCCACCCCGAGAGCAGTTGCTCGATCGCACCGTAGAAGGACATCGAGGCGAAGCTCGGGTCGATGTCGCGACGGAAGTCGCCCGACTCCTGCCCCTCGGCGACGATCTTGGCGATCGAGTCATAGGCGCGCCGGATCTCCGGCAGGTGAGTGCGGCCAAAGGAGTTGGCGGCACGGGTGACCTCGACGATGATCACCTTCATCAGCTCCGGGTCGTGGCGGTAGGAGCCGACGATGAAGCCGGCGACCGCCTCGAGCTTGGCGCGCGGACTCGCCTCGCTGCGGTCGGCCTCCTCGATCGCCGCCAACAGCAGCGACCAGCGCTCGCTGAAGAGCTCGTTGAGGACCTCGTCCTTCGACTTGAAGTAGTGGTAGACGAGGCCGTAGGCAACGCCAGCCTCGTCGGCGATGTCGGCGACGCGAGTCGAGTGAAAGCCCTGGCGGGCGAAAACGCGGATCGCCGCGTCGAGGATCTGGCGGCGCTTGTCGATCGCCGGCGCTTTCGAGCTTGCCATCAGATGTGCGCCTCCAGCAGTTGGGGCCAGACATAGGCCTGCGGGCGACGGTTGGCGAGCGACGGCAGCTGCTCCCGGATCCGCTCCTGGGTGACGAGGTCGAGCTCGGCGGCGACGAAACACTCCTCGTCGGGCGCGGTGGCGAGAACGATTCCCCAGGGATCGACAATCGCCGAGCGGCCGTGGGAGCTGTAGTGGGGCGGCGCCTCACCGACCTGGTTGGGGGCGATGACGAAGACCTGGTTCTCGACCGCGCGGGCGCGCAGCAGCACCTGCCAGTGGTCCCGCCCGGTGGCGGAAGTGAAGGCCGAAGGAACGGCGATCAGGCGGACACCGCGCACAGCGAGGATCCGGTACAGCTCCGGGAAGCGCAGGTCGTAACAGACGCTGAGGCCAAGCTCGATTCCATCGACCGGTGCCGAGACGATCTCGTCACCGGCCTGCTCATGGTCGGACTCGCGGTAGGTGACTCCGCCGGCTTCGACGTCGAACATGTGAATCTTGCGGTAGACGGCGAGGTCGCTGCCATCGGGTCCGATCAGGACCGAGGTGTTGAAGGCCTTCTCCCCGCCCCGCTCGACGATGCTGCCGGCCAGCAAGTGGATGCCCAGCTCGCGCGCCCAGGAGCGGGCGGCGCTGAGACTGGGGCCGTCGAGCGCCTCGGCTGCCGCCGCCATCTCCTCGCCCGAAGCGAGCAGATTCCACTTCTCCGGCAGCGCCACCAGCTCGGCGCCATCGGCGGCTGCGGCACGCACCAAACGCTCGGCGGCGGCAAGGTTCCGCGCCTTGTTCCCGTTCGAGTTGAGCTGTACCGCAGCTACACGCACTTTGCGCCCTTCCATGCTGGCTGACTGACCAGTCAATCGGTTTGATTGGGGCCAGTATAGGTGTCTTCGGGGCTACGATTCGGATTACGTGAGCAGTACGGATCGCATCGAGCCCGACGGTGAGCGCAAGCAGGTCACCGTGCTCTTCGCCGACGTCATGGGCTCGATGGACATGGCCGAGCAGCACGATCCGGAGCAGTGGCGCCGGATCATGCAGGGCTTCTTCTCGATCCTTGCCGACGAGGTGCGCCGCTTCGAGGGCACCGTCGACAAATTCACCGGCGACGGGATCATGGCCGTCTTCGGCGCCCCGGTCGCCCACGAGGACCACGCCCGCCGAGCCTGCTTCGCCGCTCTGCGAATGCTCGACGACATCGCCGAGTACGCCGCCGAGCTGCGCCGCAAGCACGGGCTCAACTTCTCCGTCCGGATCGGGATCAACTCCGGCGAGGTGATCGCGGGCGCGATCGGCGAGGAGGATGGCGGGTACACGGCGGTCGGCCACACGGTCGGCCTCGCGCAACGGATGGAGGCGCTGGCCGAGCCGGGCAAGGCCTACCTGACCGAGGCGGCGGCGGAGCTGGCCCACGGCTTCTTCGAGCTGGAGGATCTGGGCGAGTTCGAGATCAAGGGGGCGAGCCTCCCGGTGCGGGTCTTCGAGCTGGCCGGGATCGGCACGGCGCGCTCCCGCCTCGATCTCTCGCGCGAGCGCGGCTTCACCCGCTTCGTTGGGCGCAGCGAGGAGATGGAGGCGCTGGAGGCGGGGCTGGAGCGGGCCAAGTCCGGTGAGGGCGCCGTGGTCGGGATCGTCGCCGAGCCCGGCGTGGGCAAGAGCCGCCTCTGCCACGAGTTCGCCGAGCGGGCGCGAAGCACCGGCGTCGAGGTCTTCGAAGCGCAGGCACAGGCGCACGGACGGGAGATCCCCTTCATGTCGGTGCTGCAGATGCTGCGCTCCTACTTCGGCATCGCCGACGCCGACCCGGAGCGGATCGTGCGCGAGAAGATCGCCGGGCGGGCGCTGCTGCTCGACCCGGAGTTCGCCGACGAGCTGCCGGTTCTCTTCGACTTCCTCGGCGTGCCCGACCCCGAGCGGCCGGCACCCCAGCTCAGCGCCGAGGCGCGCCAGCGGGCGCTGCGAGGCGTCGTCTGCCGCCTCGTCCGCGCCCCCAACCGCCGCGAGCCGATCGTCACCGTGATCGAGGACCTGCACTGGATGGACGGGGGCAGCGCCGCCATGCTCGGCGACCTCTTCGGCGCGGTCGAGGGCACCCAGACCCTCGTCGTCGTCAACTTCCGGCCCGAGTACACGCCCGAGTGGGCCGGCCCCCCGGACTACCACCAGATCTCGCTGGCGCCACTCGGCGCCGGTGACACCCGCGAGCTGCTGCGCGATCTGGCCGGCGAGGACCCCTCGCTCGACGGGCTCGCCGACCTGATCCACGAGCGGACCGCCGGCAACCCTTTCTTCGTCGAGGAGATCGTGCGAGCGCTAGCCGAGTCCGGAAATCTGGAGGGCGAACGCGGCGCTTACCGGCTGGCGCGACCGGTCGAGGACACGGGCGTCCCGGCCAGCGTGCAGACGGTGCTGGCAGCCCGGATCGATCGCCTGCGGCCGCAGTCGAAGCTGCTCCTGCAGGAGGCTTCGGTGGCCGGCAAGGAGGTTCGCGCACGAGCACTCCGCCTCACCGCGGGCCTGGCGCAGGAGGAGATGGACCCGCTGCTGTGCGAGCTGACCGATGCCGGCTTCCTCTACGAAGCTGAGATATATCCCGAACGGGTCTTCGCCTTCCGCCATCCCCTTACCCGCGAGGTCGCCTACGGCTCGCAGCTGGCGGAGCAGCGGGCAGCCACCCACGCCGCGACCGCACGGGCGTTGATCGAGCTCAACCCCGACCGCCACGACGAGCTGGCGGCGCTGATCGCCAGTCACATGGAATCCGGCGAGGAGGCCCTCGAGGCGGCACGCTGGTCCGCCCGCGCCGCCTACTGGGCGGGAAGCAGCCGCCCTGGCGACGCTCTGCGGCTCTGGCGGCGGGTGATGGAGCTCGTCGAGCCGCTCGAGGAGGACGAGGAAACGACGGCGATGGCGGTGATGTCGCGGCTGCTGCAGCTCGATTTCGCCTGGCGGCTGGGGATGGACAGTGAGGAAGAAGCGCGCCTGGCGGCGGAGGCCGAGGAGATTGCCACCCGAACCGGCAACCTGGGCTCCCTCGCCCTGCTCAAGATGGCGACCGCGGTCCGCCCCGGCATGATCCACGAGGCGAAGGCCTGGCTGGCCGCAGCCGAGGAGACCAACCGCCTCGCCGAGGAATCCGGCGACCTGCACCTGCGGGTGGCGCTGCGGGGAGGGAGTGCCTACGCCTACCTCTGCGCCGGAGACTTCGGCGGCTTTGAAGGGGAGCTCGACAAGGTGCTCGAGATGACCGGCGGCGACCGCACGGTGGGAGCCGGGATCGTGATCGCCAGCCCGGTCGCCTGGGCGACGATGGGCAAGGGGTTGGCGCTGCGCGAGCGCGGCCGCATCGACGAGGCCGAGGAGCTCTTCAACACGGCACTGCGGATCGCCACCGAGGACGGTGATCCCGAGACCGCGAGCTGGACCCGCAGCAACCTCTCGCTGATGCTGGCGATGCGAGGCGACGTGGCCGCCGGGGTTGCCATGGCGCGGCGCAACTGCGAGCTGACCGAGCGCCTCGGCGACGTCTTCTCGCGCAGCCTGGCCCTCTCCAACCTCGGCGCCGCCCAGCTCGCCGCCGAGGAATACGCCGAGGCGCTGGAGTCGATCGAGGAGTCCGAGCGGGTCTACCGCGAAGCGATGGACAACGGCGGTGAGATGGAGGCCTGGCGAGCGGCGATCCGGGCCGAAGCGCTGATCGGAGTCGAGCGCGTCGAAGAGGCGGTCGAGCTGGCGCAATGGGCGAGCGACATCGCCCGCGAGCGGGGAATGCTGTGGTCGCTGCCGCTGGCCCTGCAGGTCCTCGCCAGGGCCCGGGCAGAGGCGGGGATCGAGGGAGCGGACGAGGTGCTCGCGGAGGCAGCCGAGGTCGCGCAGCGCACTGGGGCTGTCCTCAGCCTCGAAGCGATCGAAGAAGCCCGCGAGGAGATCGGCGCCGGCACGACGTAGCTACAAGCCGGTGGCGCGGATGAGGATTCGGTCGAAGAGGCGGGTCGGGATCACGTGCTCGAGACGCGCCTGGACCTTTGCGTCGAGTCCCACCAGGTAGCGGGTGCGCGGCCGACTCGAGGTCAGCGCGTGCTCGATGACGCCGGCGACCCTCTCTGGCGGGATCCCCCGCTCGGCGGTTTTCCTCATCACCTTGCGGTAGCGGGCGATCGCCTTCCCGTAGAGCTCTTCGCGAGCCGGCGATCGCTCGCCGATCTCATCAGCCGCCCGCTCGCCGCGATCCCAGATCGACGTGGCGATGGACCCCGGCTCGACCACCGAGACCGAGATGCCCCAGCCGCGAAGCTCTCGCCGGAAGACATCGCCAATCGCCTCGATCCCGAACTTCGCCGCGTGATAGGCCCCGGTGAAGGGAAAGGCGATCCGCCCGCCGATCGAGCTGAGAAAGACCATCCGGCCCCCGGCCGCGCGGATCTGCGGCAGCAGGGCCTGCGTCACCGCGACCTGCCCGGTCAGGTTGATCTCGATCTGGCGCTTGAAATCCTCGATCGGCAGCGTCTCCAGCGGGCTCGGCATGGCGACGCCGGCGTTGTTCACGAGGCCATCGAGTCCGGACTCCCCCACCTCCGCGCCGATCCGCTCCGCGGCGGCGAAGATCTGGTCGGCATCGGTGACGTCGAGTATCAGCGGCGCAAGCCGATCCGAGCCAGCCCTGCGCAGAGATGCGGCATCCTCCTCCTTGCGCACTCCGGCAAAGACCCGCCAGCCGGCGTTGTCGAGGTGCAACGCCGTCGCTCGACCAATCCCCGTCGACGCCCCCGTGATCAGAACCGAACGCATGGCGGTCAGGCTAACATCGCCTCGATGGCCGAGACAGCCTTCGTCACCGGCGGATCGGGATTCATCGGCGGTCGGCTGGTCGAGCGGCTCGTCGCCGAAGGCCGCCCGGTTCGAGCGCTGGCCCGCTCTGAGACCTCCGCTGAGCGCGTCGCGGAGCTGGGCGCGGAGCCGGTCCGCGGCGACATCGGCGACCGCGCCTCGCTCGATGCCGCCGCCGCCGGATCCGGCGTCGCCTTCCATCTGGCGGCTCACCTCCGCGAGTGGGGGCCGTGGGCGGATTTCGAACGCGGCAACGTCGAAGGCACCCGCAACGTGCTCGCCGCCTGTGCCAACGCGGGGGTGCGGCGCTTCGTCCATTGCGGCACCGAGGCCGCGCTGATGGCCGGCAAGCCACTCGTACACGTCGACGAGACGGCGCCTCTGCGTCCTGACTCGAGGGCGCCCTACCCGGCGACCAAGGCGAGGGCCGAGCGGGAAGTTCGCGATGCCAGCCGCGACGGCTTCGAGACGATCGTGCTGCGGCCGCGCTTCGTCTGGGGCAAGGGCGACACGACGCTGCTGCCAGAGCTGGTCGAGACGGTCGAAAAGGGCCGCTTTGCCTGGGTCGGCGGCGGCCGCAACATGACCGACACGACCCACGTCGACAACGTCATCGAGGGCCTGCTGCTGGCAGCCGAACGCGGACATCCCGGCGAGGCCTACTTCGTCACCGATGGCGAGCCGGTCCTCTTCCGCGAGTTCGTCACCTCGCTGCTGCAAACGCAGGGGGTCGAGCCGCCGAACCGCAGCCTCCCCGCCTGGACCGCGGCCCCGATGGCGCGCGTCTGCGAGGCGGCCTGGAAGGTACTGCCGCTGCCAGGAGAGCCGCCAATGACCACCTTCCGCTCCTGGCTCCTGACTCAGGAGTGCACGATCGACATCTCCAAGGCGCGCGCCGAGCTGGGCTACGCCCCGATCGTCTCCCACGAGCAGGGCCTCGCCGAGCTGGCCCACGACGTGCCGGGACTTGAGCACCCATAGGGACGCCTAAGTCCCGGCACGTCCCTGGCTCAGCCGCGGCCGGCGCGATGGCGCTCCAGCTCCGCTACGAGGAGCTTGGTGTGGAGGGCGGCGATCAGGTCCTGGAGGGGTTGGGAGCCGGATTCGAGCATCTCGACCACGCGCTCGGGGGGGACCTCGCCGGCTAGGCGGTCCATCACCATCTCGACCTCTTGGCTGACCAGCTCTTCGAGCGCGGTCTTGTAACGCAGGGTGTCGTAGACGGTGAAGCCGATCTGCTCGTCGTAGCCGCCGGCGCGGAAGCGGCCGATCGCCTCGATGATCTTGATGTCAGAGGGCGAGTAGCCGCGGCTGTTGGGACTGAGCACCTCGATCTGCTCGAGACGGTCGAGGACGTCCTTGGGAACGCCGTAGCGCTCGCGCACCTCGGCAGCGCTGGTCCGGGTCCGCTCGCCCCCAAGAGCCCGCTCGAGGATGCGGTCCTCGAGCTCGACCATGGCCCGAGCCCGTTCGGGATCCTCGTCGAGCACGGATTTGATCGCCTTCAGCGGCATGAAGCGCTCCTCCTGCAGCTGCTTGATCAGCCTGATCCGGTCGACGAACTCAGGCGGGTAGTAGGCCATGTTGCGGCTCGTCTTCACGGGCTCCGGCAGCAGTCCCTCGCGCAGGTAGTGCTTGATCGTCCCCACCGGGACGCCGGAGGCCTCGGCCAGCTCCCCCATCCGCAGCAGCGCCCGCTCGGTGCTGGCGCTCATGCGCGGAAGGTCGTAGCGGAGTCGGGGCTGGGGCCGGCGGCGGCGCCGGACTCCACCATCGACGCGATCTCCTCGTTGGAGTAGCCGGCCTCGCGCAGCACCTCGTCGGTGTGCTCGCCGAAGGCGGGCGCCGGCCGGGTCGGATCGCCAGGGGTACGGCTCATCTTCACCGGGACCCCGAGCTGGCGCACAATCCCCAACCCGGGCTGCTCGATCGCGCTCACCATCTCGCGGGCACGGACCAGCTCGGAGTCGAGCGCCTCGCCGACGTCGAGGACCGGCTCGATGCAGCAGTCATGCTCGTCGTTGAAGGCCTGCCACTCGTCGCGGGTGCGCGAGTGGAAGACCTCGGCGACTTCGCGCCAGGCGCCGGAGCCGGGCGCCTCGAACTGCTTCTCGATCAGGTCGGGGCGATCGACGCCATCGCAGAAGGCGGCCCAGAACTTCGGCTCGAGGGCGCCGCAGGTGACCCAGCCGTCGGCGGCCTCGTAGGGGAAGTAGCAGAGCAGCCCGCCGGCGAGCTGCTGCTCGCCGCGCTGCGGCACCTCGCCGTCGCAGAAGTAGCGACCGGCGACCAGCGCCAGCCAGGAGAGCGCCCCATCGGCCATCGAGATATCGACCATCTGACCCTCGCCGGAGCGGCGGCGCTCGTGCAGCGCCGCTAGCACGCCAAAGGCCGCCATCAGGGCGCCGCCGCCGAGGTCGGCGATCTGGCCGCCCGACTGCACCGGCGGCCCGTCCTTGGCCCCGGTCAGGCCGAGCAGCCCGACCAGGCCGAGGTAGTTCATGTCGTGGCCGGCGCGCTGCGCGTAGGGGCTGTCCTGGCCGTAGCCGGTGATCGCGCAGAAGACGATCGCCGGGTTGGCCTCGCGCATGCGCTCGTAGCCGACCCCGAGCCGATCGAGAACGCCTGGACGGAAGCCGTCGAGGACGACGTCGTAGCGCTCGACCAGCCGCAGCATGGCCTCGCGCCCGGCCTCGCTCTTGAGGTCGAGGCGGATCGAGCGCTTGCCACGGTTGAGCGACAGATATAGGGCGGAGCGGGTGCCCAGCTCCTGCTGCTCCTCGGAGCCGTAGTAGGGCGGCGCCCAGCGGATGTAGTCGCCCATGCCGGTGTCCTCGACCTTCAGCACCTCGGCGCCGAGGTCGGCGAGCAGCAGCGAGCAGAAGCCGCCAGGCAGGAGCCGGGTCAGGTCGAGGACCTTGACGTCGCTAAGCGGCAGATCGCTCACGCTTGGGAACCCCCAGCAGCTCGCGAGCCTCGGCAACGGTGGCGGCGCGGCGGCCGACGTCCTCGGCCATCTGGCGTGCCTTGGCGATCAGCTCGCCGTTTGACTTCGCCATCTCTCCGTTCGGCAGGTAAAGGTTGTCCTCGACCCCGGCGCGGACGTTGCCGCCGAGCACCAGGGCGGCGCCGAGCAGCTTCCACTGGTCGCGGGAGATGCCGATCGTCTGCCACTGGTTCTCGCCCTCGGCGCCGCCGGGAATCTGCTCTGACATGAAGGCGACGTTGCGCGGCGTCGGGCGGATGCCGCCGTTGACCCCCATAACCAGGGAGATCTGCAGCGGGGTCCGATCCAGCAGGCCCATGTCGATCAGCGGGTCGAGGTTGGCGACGTGGCCGGCGTCGAAGCACTCGTGCTCGGGCTTGATCCCAAGCTCCTTCATCGCGGTGAGGAACTCGATGATCGTGTCGAAGCTGTTCTCGAAGACCGCCTTGAAGACGAAGTCCTTGCGCCGCGACGAGTACTTGGCGTAGTTCATCGAGCTCATATTGAGGGCGGCCACGTCGGGCTTGCACTCGCGCAGGTATTCGAGTCGCTTCTCAATCGGGATGCCGATTGCGCCGGTCGAGTAGTTGACGATGACGTCGCCGACCTCGGCCAAGATCGCCTCGGTGATCGCCATGAAGTCCTCGACCTCGTAGGAGGGCGTGCCGTCGGGTTTGCGGGCGTGGATGTGGATCTGAGAGGCGCCCTCGTCTACCGCTCGCCGTGCCTCGGCCGCGTACTCCTCCGGCGTGTAGGGAATCGCCGGGCACTGATCGCGGTTGGCGATCACACCGCTGATCGAGCAGCTGATGACAGCGGGATCGTCGAACGAGCTCACTTCTCTCCCCACTCTGGCGAGTTACCCCCCGTAGAAGGCCGGAAAGTCGCCAGGCAGCTCATACCGGCATCACCCCATGGCGTTTGGCGGGCTTCGTCACGTGTTTGTTCTTCGCCATGCGCAGCGCCTTGACGATCGTCGGCCGCGTCTCGCGCGGGTCGATGATGTCGTCGATCACCGCGTTACCCGCGGCGATGTAGGGGTCGATCTGCTCGCGGACCGCGTTCAGCATCGCCTCGCGGGTGGCCTCCGGATCATCGGAGGCCTCGATCGCCGAGCGGCCGATGATGTTGACCGCGCCCTCGGCCCCCATCACCGAGATCTCGGCCCCGGGCCAGGCAACGATCAAGTCCGGCTCATACGCCTTGCCGCACATCACGTAGTAACCGGCGCCGTAGGCCTTGCGCACGATCACCGTCACCTTCGGCACCGTGGCGCGGCTGACCGCGTAGAGCATCTTCGCCCCGTGGCGGATGATCCCGGCGTGCTCGACTTTCGCGCCGACCATGAAACCGGGCACGTCCTGGAGGAAGACGAGCGGCACGTTGAAGGCGTCGCAGAGGTTGATGAAGCGTGCCGCCTTGTCGGCCGAATCGTTGTCGAGGATGCCGGCCAGCTGCTTGGGCTGGTTGGCGACGATGCCGACCGGCTGGCCGCCGAAGCGGGCGAAGCAGGTGATCAGCGTCTTGGCGAACTTCGGCTTGATGTCGAACCACTCGCCGTCGTCGACGATCTCGCCGATCACGTCGTACATGTCGTAGGGCTGGCGCGATGACTCGGGGACGATCTCCAGCAGCTTCTCCGACATGCGGTCATCGGGGTCGGCGGTCTCGATCACGGGCGGCTTCTGCTCGCAGTTGGTTGGGAAGTAGGAGAGGTACTTCTTAACCGCTTCGATGCACTCGGGGTCGTCCTTGACCTCGAGATCCCCCACTCCGGATTTGCGGCAATGGACCTTGGCGCCGCCCAGCTCCTCCATCGTGATGTCCTCGCCGGTGACGGCTTTGGTCAGGTGCGGGCCGGCCAGCGCCATCGCGCCCTGGCCGGAGACCATCGGCACGAAGTCGGAGAGGGCCGGAATGTAGGCGGTTCCGGCGGCGCAGGGGCCCATCATCGCCGCGACCATCGGGATCACACCCGACATTTCGACCTCCTCGCGGAAGAGATGGCCGGAGCCGGCGAAGAGCGAGCCCGCCGCCTCCTGGATGCGGGCGCCGGCGGAGTCGAGCAGCCAGACGAAGGGCATCCGCTTGGAGAGGGCCATCTCACGCAGGCGGGTCACCTTGAGCTCGCCGGTCATCCCCATCGAGCCGGCCATCACGGTGAAGTCGTAGGCGGCGACGCAGCAGGGGCGGCCATCGATGTCGCCCCAACCGGTGACTACGCCGTCGGCGGGGGCCACCTTGCCGTCCATCGCCCGCTGGGCGAAATGGGGGCGGCCGTGGATCCCCATCTCGACGAAGGTGCCCTCGTCGACCAGCAGGTCGATCCGCTCGCGGGCGGTCAGCTTGCCGCGCTCGTGCTGCTTGGCGATCTTCTCCTCGCCGCCACCCAGCTTCGCCTTCTCGCGACGCTCGTGCAGCTGCTCGGTCAGGTCCTCCAGAGGGGCGGTCCCCGGAAGGAGGTTCTTCTGCTGCTGGCTCTCCTCGGCTGCCACTTCTACCGTCCCTTCCAGTTGGGCTCGCGTTTCTCGAAGAAGGCGGTGACGCCCTCGACGATGTCCTCGGTCGAGAAGGTGAGCGAGAGCTGCGAGCGCAAGTAGTCGAGCGCGTCGTCGAGCACCATGTCCTGCTGGCGGTACATCGCGTCGTGGCCAAGCCGCATCAGCACCGGGCTCTTCGAAGCGAGCTTGCCCGCCCACTCGGCGACGGCGGCGTCGAACCCATCCGCCGGGACAACTTTGTTGGCGAGCCCGAACTCGACCGCCTGCTCGGCGCTCAGCCGCTCGCCCAGCAGCATCATCTCGTTGACTTTCTTGCGCGGGACGTTGCGGTAGATGATCGCCATGATCATGTACGGGAAGGCGCCGACGTTGATCTCCGGCGTGCCGAAGGTGGCGCCCTCTTTGGCGATCAACAAGTCGCAGGAGAGGGCGAGGCCCATCCCCCCAGCCAGCACATGGCCGTTGGCGGCGCAGAGCGAGGGCTTGCCAAGGCGCGGCATCAAGCGGAAGAACTCAAGGAAGAGATCGGAGGCGAAGTGTTTGGCGACCAGCGGCACGTCGGCGGCGAAACCGCCCAGGTCCGCTCCCGCACAAAAGGCCTTGTCGCCGGCGCCGGTGAGAACAACCGCCCGCGCCTCCTCGTCGTCGCGAGCGCGCTTCATCGCGTCGACGAGCTCGGCCAGCATCTGACCGGAGAGCATGTTGCGCTTCTCCGGGTTGTTCAGGGTCACCGTGGCGACGCCCTCGGCAACCTCGTACTTGACGACCTCGTAGTCCATTCAGCCGGGACCATAGCCGACCCATGCGAGAAGTGGAAAGTGCTACTGTCCACGACGCAGCGTGTCCGAGTTTTTGGGTCCATATAGACCCCTCGAGCTCGGATACGTCGCCTGGCGGCCAGCGCCGCTCGCTCGCAACTTCGAATGGAGGAGAGACCAGTGGAGAGCGCGACGACCAACGGCTCCAAAGTCATCAAGCCCGACCACGAGGCGGGCCGCAAGCACTTCATCTTCAGCCAGGAGCACGAAGATCTGCGCGAGTCGATGCAGGCGTGGGTCAGGAAGGAGCTCTGGCCCCACCGCAACGAGTGGGAGGACACCTACTGGCCCTCCGAGGCGATGAAGCGGGCGGGCGAGCTCGGCTTCCTCGGCCTCTGCTTCCCGGAGGAGTACGGCGGCCAGGGCGGCGACTACTACTACTCGCTGGTCCGCGCCGAATGCATGAGCTACTCGGGCTCGGGCGGCACCAACATGGGCTTCGCTGTGCAGAGCGACATGGTGCTGCCGCCAATCCACCTGCTGGGCTCAGAGGAGCAGAAGCAGCGCTACCTCACCCCCGGGCTGAAAGGCGAGAAGATCGGCTGCCTGGGGATCACCGAGCCGGGCGCGGGCTCCGACGTCGCCGGCATCCGCACCGCCGCGATCCGCGACGGCGACGAATACGTGATCAACGGCTCCAAGACCTTCATCACCAACGGGCCGCGCGCCGACTTCATCGTCCTCGTCGCCAAGACCGACCCCGACGAGCGCCACGCCGGGATCACCCTGTTCGTCGTCGATCTGCGCGATGAGAAGGGCGAGAAGGTCCCCGGCTTCAGCGTCTCCGCCGAGCTCGAGAAGATGGGGATGCACGCTTCGGACACGGGTGAGCTGGCTTTCGAAGACGTCCGCGTCCCGGCCAGCGCCGTCCTCGGCGAGGAGGGCAAGGGCTTCTACCACATCGCCTGGGAGCTCCAGGGCGAGCGGCTGGTCGCCGCCGCCGGCTGCCATGCCGGGGCCGAAAGGATGATCGAGAAGACGCTCGAGTACGCCAAGGAGCGCGAAGCCTTCGGCCGCCCGATCGGCAAGTTCCAGGCGATCCGCCACAAGTTCGCCGAGATGGCGACCAAGGCCGAGGCAGCGAAGCAGTTCACCTACGCGACCGCCTGGCGCTTCGCCAACGGCGAGTACCCGGTGCGGGAGATCACGATGGCGAAGCTGTTCGCCTCGCGGATGGCCTGCGAGGTCGCCGACGATTGCATCCAGATCCTCGGCGGCTACGGATACATGAAGGAGTACGAGATCGAGCGCGCTTACCGCGACGTTCGCCTCAACCGGATCGGCGCCGGCACCGACGAGGTAATGCTCGACGTGATCGGCCGCTCCTACGGGCTGTAGGGGCCAGGAGGCCGGCCGGCCTCCTGGCTGAACCAAGCCCCGCGGGGCCCGAGGGATCAAACCCCCGGGCCCCGATGCGGCCTCCCATTCGGATCGAACCCGCTGCCTAGCGGCGATCCTTGAGGATCACTTCGTAGGTGGGGTTGTCGCCGTGTTGCTGGGTGTAGAACCAGCGCCAGTGCGGGTTGTCGAGGTTCGGCACGCCGGCGCCGAGGATGCCTTCGGCCCCGGTGTCTCCGTCGGAGACGTGGAGGCCGGTGATCTCGTTGTCGCCGTCGTTCTTGCCGAAACCGCCGTTTGCGGCGTCGATCGTCGCCGAGGGATCACGCCCCTCGGCCAGCCAGCGGACCGGCTGGTTCGCGGGATTCGAGTAGTCGCTGTTGACGTCCCACACGTAGCCGGAGTCGAGCGCGTTGCGCTGACCGTGGAGGGTGTCTCCCGCGTCCTCGACGAGGGAGATCTTGTCCCGCGAGAGGAAGGCGACGTTGTCGAAACCGCTGTGCGCTTGGTCGCCGAGGTAGAACATCGTCAGCTTGCCGGTGCCGGCGCTCGGGCCGCTCTGCGTCAGCTTCATGACCGAGCCCCAGCCCCCGGCGGCGCCGTTCTCCGGACTGGTTGCGTTGGTGTCCCCGGTCTCGTCGAAGAAGAACGTCTTGAACTTCGAACCGGGCTGGAAGAGGCCGTTCTCGGGCCGCTTGAACGGCGTCGCGTTGGCCGCCTTGGCGAGATCGATCGCGACGAACGGGGCGTTGCCATCAACGGCGGTGTCGTGGATCGTCACCCAGCGGGTGTCGAACGTGTTGCCGTAGGTGTGCAGCGCCAGCTGGTCGGGGCTGTTGAGCGCCGCCTGGCTGGCGAACGTGATCGGTTCGTTTTTGCCGTTCAGCACCTGCAGCGCCTGCAGCTTGCCGTGCTGGAGGTCACCCGGTTTGGTGGGTACGTAGCGGTAGACGAAGCTGTTCGGACGCTTCGCCGTGGTTCCGGGCTTGCTCGCGCCACCAACGTCCTCGAGGATCCAGATGTTGCCGTCCGAGTCGTTCTGGATGCCCTCGTAGCCGCCCCGGCCGAGCGCTCCCGACACGTCGACGACGGCCGAGGGGAAGCCGGCGTCGCCGCGTAGGTCGGCGCGCCCTGGTTCTCGGTCGTGAAGAGGAGGCGTTTCGCCCAGGGATCCCAGGTCGATCCGTCGATCGTCGTCAGCGGTTTGCCACCGATGTCGGTGGTCGCCAGCAGCGTCACCCGGTGCTCGGCGTCGGCGTCGAGGTTGATGCGGGTGATGTATCCGGCTCCACCGGCGCCCCCCTCGTGGCCTTGGAAGAGGAAGTGAGTGCCATAGTCGTAGCCCGGGTCGGCACCGTCGAGACCGTGCTTGAAGACGAGGTAGGTGTTCTTGTCCGGCTCGGTCTTTTTCGCCTCGGTGGCTGGGTTGGCCGGGATCGGCACCATCTGCGGCTCGCCGATCAGATTGAGGACATCGTTGTCATAGCCGTAATAGGAGGTCAGGGCCGAGGGGTTCTCGAGCCGCGTCGCCCCCCTTGCAACTGCGATCTGCGCCAGCTCCGGCGAGAGCTTGCTCGCCGGCGCGTAGCCGTCTGACCTCGTGTTGGCCGTCGGCACGCTGGTGAGCGTGAGCCAGCTCGGCGGCGATGCCATGCCGGCGGCGGGAACCGCAGCGCCGATGCACAATGCCCCGGCGACCAGCAGCGAAAGCGTCTGCTTGCGTCGTATCACCTGCTTCTCCTTTCGGTTTTTCGCGTTCGCCGCATCGGCGACCGCGCTACAGCCGACGCTAAGCAGGGAGCAAGGGGTGGCGGTTAACGACCTGCTGAAGACCCGTGACCATTCAGTTGACGACCCGTATCGATTCGGTGAACCGTTAGCGTCTGGGCGATGACGGTGATCAAGGACAGCGGGGCGCGGGCTACGATGCCCCCCTTCGACTCCGAGCACGAGGAGCTGCGCGAGACGGTCAGCCGCTTCGTCAGCAAGGAGATCGCGCCAAACGTGGACGAGTGGGAGGCGGCACGCGAATTTCCCCGCGAGCTCTACGGCCGCTGCGCCGAGCTCGGCTTCCTAGGGCTGAAGTTCCCCGAGGCGTACGGCGGCCAGGGCGGCACCCACCTGCACGATGCGGTCTGGGTCGAGGAGCTTGCCCGCTCGGGCGGCTCAGGGGGCGTCGCCGCCGGACTCAACGCCCACACCTCGATCGCGATGCCGCCGATCTTCAACTTCGGCACCGAGGAGCAGAAGCAGCGCTGGCTGGTCCCCGGGATCGCCGGCGAGAAGATCGGCGCGCTCGGCATCACCGAGCCGGGCGCCGGCTCCGATGTCGCCGGCATCTCCACCTTCGCCGAGCGGGTCGAGGGGGGCTACGTCGTCAACGGCTCCAAGACCTTCATCACCAACGGCGTCCGCGCCGACTTCCTCGTCTGCGCCTGCAAGACGACGAAGGAGGGTGGCCACGGCGGCATCTCCTTCCTCGTCCTCGAGCGGGAGATGCCGGGCTACGAGGTCGCGCGGAAGCTGGAGAAGATGGGTTGGCACTCCTCCGACACTGGCGAGCTGGCTTTCACCGACGTCGAGGTGCCGGAGGAGAACCTGCTCGGCGAGGAAAACGAGGGCTTCAAGCTGATCATGTTCAACTTCGCCTGGGAGCGGCTGCTGATGGCGATCGGCGCCGTCGGCGCAATGCAGAGACTGATCGACGTCACCGTCGCCTACGCCCTCGACCGCGAAGCCTTCGGCCGCCCGATCGGCAAGTTCCAGGCGATCCGCCACCAGATCGCCGAGATGGCGACCAAGGCCGAGGCCTCGCGCGCCCTCACCTACAACGCCCTGCGCCTTTTCCACGAAGGCCACGATTGCATCAAAGACGTGACCATGGCCAAGCTCGTCACCCAGCGCGCCGTCCTCGAGATAGCCGACGAGTCCCTCCAGATCCACGGCGGCTACGGTTACATGCGCGAGTACGGCATAGAGCGAGCCGTCCGCGACGCCCGCCTGGGCCCGATCGGGGGCGGCACCGACGAGGTTATGAAGGAGATCCTCGGCAAATTGATGGGGCTGTAGGGGCGATCAGGAAGTTCAGCCAGCGGTGTCCAGCACGTCCATGCGAACGACGAAGCCGTCCTCGAACCGGTAGCGGTGGAGGACGTGGGTGTCGGATTGGCGCTCGTTCGTCTTCGCGTCACGAACTACTTGGTGCACGGTCACTGTGACGGTGCCATCGGGCTCGTGGTCGAAGCGCTCGGGCTCGACCGTGCTCGAGATCGACTCGAACTGGCGGGTCCAGTAGGCGGCGACTGCCTTGCGCCCGACCACCCGGCCGCCCTCCCACGCGTTCGGCCAGTCGACTTCGGGGTGCATGAGCTCGAGCGCCGCCTCGACGTCGCGGGCGTTGAACGCTGCGTAGGTGGCACGGAGGGTATCCTCGGCGCTCCTCACCGTGCTCGCCACCTGCCCTCGATCCAGGCAGCGATCTGGGACCAGAAGCGGATCAGCAGGATGATCGCGACGATGGCGACGATCGCGATCCATCCTCCTCGGGAGGCTTCCCGGAAGAGGAGATGGCGGCCGAGCGCGAGGGGCATCGCTAGCGATGGTAGGGCCGAGGCTCTGACGGGTAGCTCGCTCACTGTCATCGTCGGCCCACGGTCGGCGACTGGCGTCCGAGGGGATCGAGTGGTTCGACGGGGCACCTCCCCTTCGCCCACGGCGAGCCGCTGATCGGCGACGGTCCCGAGGCGCTGCGCTCGCTTGCCGCAGGTTGAACGCTCCGCCGCGCTAGGTTCCGCTGGAACGACCCACGGCAAAAGGAGGCGCAGATGCTGTCCTGGCTGGCCAAGAGGATGATCGCCCGCAACATGGCGAAGGCGAGCGCCGGCGACCTTGGGCCGACGCTGCGGCTGGACGCCAACGATGTCCGCTTCCGCTTCCCTGGCGACAGCTCGTGGGGTGGCGAGTTCAACGGCAAGTCCGAGCTGGAGCCGTGGCTGCAGCGGTTCGCCGACGTCGGCCTCCAGATCTCCCCGGATGAGGTCGTGCTCAAGGGCTTTCCCTGGAAGCAGACGATCTGCATCCGCGGCCGCGACCACCTCGACTCGCCGCAGGGCGAGCGGGTCTACGAGAACCGGTATGTGATCTGGGGCCGGCTCTCCTGGGGCTTACTGCGCGATTACGAGGTCTACGAGGACACGCAGAAATCGAAGGCGCTCGACGAGTACCTGGCGTCGATCGGCGAGCCGCTGAGCCGGCGGGCGATCGGAGGTGAGGACTGAAACGCCGGGCTGCGGCCTTGGCTGTGCTGGCGATCTTGCTCTGCGCGGTCGCCGATCTGCCCGTATCTTCGACCGGCGCCACCCCGCCACGGCAGCTTCGACCACCGATCACGCGCTGGCTGATCCCCTTCCCGCCGAAGCGCAAGCGCCAGATGGCCGCCTACTCGGAGCGCCACTACGGCGAACACACCTGGCGGCTGCGGCATCCCCACGTGATCGTCGAGCACTTCGCCGAAGCCAGCACCGCGGCGGCCGTCTTCAACACCTTCGCGCCCGACGTCGCCGATCCGGAGCTGCACGAGCTGCCCAACGTCTGCGCTCACTTCGTCGTCTCCTCCACCGGGCGCATCTTCCAGCTCGTCAACCTGAGGACCCGCTGCCGCCACACCGTCGGGCTCAACTGGACCGCGATCGGGATCGAGCACACCGGCTTCAGCGATGCTGAGGTGCTCGGCGACCGGCGTCAGCTGCGCGCCTCGCTGGCGCTGACGCGCTACCTGCGCTGTCGTTTTGACATCAAGCTGCGCGACGTGATCGGCCATAGCGAGAGCCTGAGCTCGCCCTACCACCGGGAGCGCGTCGCCAGCCTGCGCAATCAGACCCACGGCGATTGGAGCCACAGCTCGATGGAGGTCTATCGCCGCAAGCTGGGAAGACTCGGCGGCTGCTGATGCCACACCGAAACGCCCACCTCAACCTGATCGACAGCTCGCGGCAGCTGTTCGAGCTCGACCCCGGGGCGGAGATCGAGACCGGCGCAGGCTGGGTCTTCGGCGCCGGGCGCTCGCCGCACCCGGTGATCTCAAACGCCGCCTTCCGCGTCGACGACGATCTCGATCCCGCCGAGCTGCTCGCGCGGGCAAAGGCCTTCTTCGCCACCCGTGCCCGCGGCTTCGCCGTCTGGGCGCGGGCCGGGGCCGCCGAGGATCGCGACCTGGTCGAAGCCGCCGCGGAGGCCGGACTGAAACAGGTCTACGAGATGCCCGAGATGGTGCTCGACCGGAGGGCGGAGGCGCATCCGATTCCGCCTGGGGTCGAGCTGCGGCAGGTGGCCTCGGCAAGCGACGCCGACGACTACTGGCGGGTCGCAACCGGCGCCTACGCCAGCATCGGCTTCCCGCCCGAGATCTTCGCCTTCTACGAGAACCACGACGGCCTCGCCGCCGACAACGCAGCGGCCTTCATCGCCGATCTCGACGGCCGGCCGGCCGGCATAGCGATGACCATCGTCAGCCACGGCGTAGCCGGCATCTACTGGGTCGGCGCCACCGAGGAGGCACGCGGCCGTGGTCTGGGATGGACGATGACCACAACCGCCGTCAACGCCGGCTTCGACATGGGGGCCGAGATCGCCTCGCTGCAGGCCTCGCCCATGGGTGAGAGCCTCTACCGGCGGATGGGATTCGAGACGATCTTCAGCTACCGCCTGCTCATGCAGACGCCGTCAGGGAAGGGCAAACGATGAAGCAGCGGGTCAACGTGATCACCTTGGGAGTTGTCGACCTGGACCGGGCGCGGCGCTTCTACGCGGCGCTGGGCTGGACGACGGGAGCAAACCCCGAGGACGATGTCGTCTTCTTCCAAGCCGGCGAGATGGTGGTCGCGCTCTGGGACCGGGCGCGTCTGGCGGAGGACAGCTGCGTGGAGGACTCGCCCGGTTGGGGCGGGGTGGCGCTCGCCGTCAACTTCGCCTCCCGCGAGGAGGTCGACGCTGTCACCGAGCAGGCACGCGCCGCGGGGGCGCGGATCGGTCGCGATCCGGCCGAGACCTTCTGGGGCGGCTATAGCGCCGTCTTCGTCGACCCTGACGGTCACCCCTGGGAGGTCGCCCACAACCCACACTGGACCGTCACCGGAGATGGCGGCGTCAAGCTCGCTTCCGCCGATTGAAAACGCCCCCTACGATCCTCGCGTGATCTACCTGCTGCGACACGGCGAGGCGGAGCGGGGCGACGGCGACGATGCCGCACGCCGGCTGACCGACAAGGGCAAGCGGCAGTCCGAGATTGCCGGGCGAGCGCTGGCGGCGCTCGGAGTGGCGCTCGATGCCTGCCTGACGAGCCCGAAGGTGCGCGCCGCCGATACGGCACAACTTGCCTGTCCGGCGCTCGGGATCGAGCCCGAGGTGGCCGACGAGCTCAGCGGCGGTGGATTCGATGCTTTCGGCCTCGCAGCCGGCCGCGGTGAGACGATGCTGGTCGGCCACGAGCCAGCCCTCTCTAACGAGATCGCGCGCCTCGCCGGCGCCAAAGTAAAGCTGAAGAAGGGGGGCCTGGCGATCATCGACGGGAACACCCTTGTGGCGCTGCTGCGGCCGGACGATCTGGCCACGATTGCCGCCTCTCGAGACTGACTACCCCGGGGAGAGTCCGCTCTGCAGGGCGGGTGGTGCCCCGACCGCTCATGGGAGGTGAAGCGGCCGGGACACGTCTTTGGCCTCAGGCGCACCCGCTACGCGGCTTATTGTCTATCAGACGCTCCGCCTCGGATACCCGCCCGCTCGCAGGGCAGGCGCGCCGGTCAAGATCTCTCCCGTATTCACGGGCCGCTTCGGTATTAGCAATGTCACTAATACACAACATTTAACGTCACCCATACAAGTCACAGACGGTTGGGTGCGACAGTTGTCAGGGTTTTTGCGTCCGACTGGCCGGTCAACCAGGATGCGCCGTTCCTTGTAGCCTCCCGGCCGACTTCACGACCTAGAAGGAGAGCGCAATTCGATGGGACTTCTTGATGGGAAAACGGCGATCGTCACCGGCTCCGCCCGGGGTATCGGCCGCGCCACCGCGGAGCTGTTCGCCAATGAGGGCGCCAAGGTGCTGATCAACGACCTCGACGCCGACGTCGCCGAGCAGGCAGCCGGTGAGATCGCCGGAGAAACGGCCGTCCACGCGGGCGACCTGACCAAGCCAGACGCAGCCGACCAGCTGGTCGCCGCCGCCGTCGACGCCTTCGGCGCGGTCGACATCGTCGTCAACAATGCCGGCTACACCTGGGACGGCGTCGTGCACCGGATGACCGACGAGCAGTTCCAGGCGATGCTCGACATCCACACGATCGTCCCTTTCCGGATGACCCGGGCGCTCGCCCCGCACTGGCGCGAGGCCGCCAAGGCCGAGCGGGGCGAAGGCAAAGAGGTCTTCCGCAAGCTGGTCAACGTCTCGTCGATCTCCGGCACGATGGGCAACGCCGGACAGGCCAACTACTCCGCCGCCAAGGCCGGCGTGGTCGGTTTGACCAAGACCCTCGCCAAGGAGTGGGGCCAGTTCAAGATCAACGTCAACGCGGTCGCCTTCGGCTTCGTCGAGACCCGCCTCACCGCCGCCAAGGAGGCGGGCGGCGAGATGACCGCCCCGGGCGGCGAGAAGATCGAGCTCGGCATCCCCGAGCAGATGCGGGCGATGGCCTCGGCGATCATCCCACTCGGCCGCCCCGCCTCGCCCGAGGAGGCCGCCGGCCCGGTCCTCTTCCTCTGCTCCGAGCACGCCAACTACGTGCACGGCCAGATCCTCAATGTCACCGGCGGTCAATTCGGAGGCATGTACACGTAAGGGGCGCGACTCATGGACTACCTGGACCTCGCAGATCGGACTTGGCCGTTTCTCCGCCGCGCAATGGGATTACACACGTGGCTCTACCGGGCCAGCGGAGGGCGTCTCGGTCACACCGTCCCCGGGGTCGGCGGGCGGATGCTGCTGCTCGACCACGTGGGCGCCAAGAGCGGCGCCAAGCGCACCTCCCCGCTTCTCTACATCAAGGATGGCGACGACGTGGTGGTCGTCGCCTCCAAAGGCGGCTACCCCAAGCACCCGGCCTGGTACCACAACCTGATGGCCAACCCCGATACGACCGTCCAGGTCGGCGCCGAGAGGCGGCCGGTCCACGCCCGGGTCGCGAACCCCGAGGAGCGCGAGCGCCTCTGGCCGGTAGTGGTCAAGTCCTACCACGGCTACGCCGACTACCAGGCACGCAGCAAAGGCCGCGAAATCCCGCTGGTCATCCTCGAGCCGCGCAAATAAGCCGCCGACGGGCCTGAACGTCTTCTATATCGACGTTTCAGGCCCGTCGGCGGGGTTGTTACTTCGGGCGGCGCTCCTCTGCCACTGGCTTGCCGCCCTCGCCCACAATCGCTTCGGGCGGCCATGGTCCGGCCCAGTTGTCGCGGGCGCCGTCGATCGTGATCGTCGTGCCGGAGAAGAAATCGCCCGCCGGCGAGGCCAGGTAGGCGACAAGCCAGGCCATCTCCTCGGCACGGCCGGCACGGCCGATCGGGATCGAGCGCTCGAGGTTGTCGACGACCACCTGCGGATACTTGGTCAGCAGCGTCTCGGTGGCGAACTGGCCGGCGGCGAGAGCGCAGGTCTTGATCCCAAAACGAGCCCACTCGACGGCGAGCGTCCGCATCATGTTCTCGACCGCGGCCCGCGCCGCGCCCGAGTGGACCATGCCCGGCATGCCATTGTGGGGCGAGAGGGTGACGCTGAGCACCTTGCCGCCGCCCTGCGGGATGAATGCCTTGGTCGCCGCCGCGTGGGTCATCAGCCAAGTCCCTTGCACGTTCAGCTCGATCACCGTGCGGAAGCCCTTCGGCGTGATCGCCTCGGCCGGGCTGAGGAACTGGCCGCCGGCGTTGTTGACGAGAACATCGAGCCGCTCATGCCGGTCCAGCAGGCCGTCGAAAAGGCGATCGACCGCCTCCTCGTCGCGGATGTCCAGTGCCTCATGCTCGAAGGAGCCGACGAGGCCCTCAGCCTGGCCGGCGGTCTCTTTCAGCGGCTCCTCCCGGCGCCCGCAGCCGACAACCACGGCGCCGAGGCGAACCAGCTCCAGCGCCGTCTCCCGGCCCAAGCCACTACCAGCGCCGGAGACCAGGCAGACCTGCCCATCGAGCAGACCGGGCTTGAAGATGCGCGAATGGGTGCTGTCACTCATCGGCGAGCAAGCATATTGCTGACCTCGACCCAGGTAATGTGACCCGGAGATGAAGGTGCACGTGGAGGCGAAACCGCTGCACGAGCCGCTTGCCGGCGGGACCCCGGGCGCGACGGTGACCGTCGAACCGCTTATTGCCGGGCACGTCACCTGGCCGCGCACGATGATGGAACGCCCGGGTGGACGCTTGGAGACGCTGAAGCTGGTGCGAGCACTGATCACCGGTGAGCCGGCGATGACCGTCCCGTGTCCAGCCTTCCTGATCCGCCACCCGAGCGCCGGCGCGGTCCTTGTCGACACCGGCCTGCACCCCTCGATCGCCACCGATGGACAAGAGAACTTCGGCCGGATGGGCGCCCGTGTCGGCAATCCGTCACTGCAGCCGGGCGCCGACGTAGCCGCTCAGCTGCGCGCCCGCAATTTCGACCCAGGGGAGATCCCGGTAGTTGTGATGACCCACATGCACATCGACCACACCTCGGCGATCTCCGAGTTCCCCAATTCGACCTTCGTCGTCAGCGAGGTCGAGTGGGAGGCGGCGACGGTCGGGTCGAAACCGCTGATGAACGGCTACCGACGCGCCCACTTCGACTACGCCTTCGACTACCGCACGATCGACTTCGACCGCGCCGGTATCGACTCCTACTCGAGCTTCGCCCGCTGTTTCGACCTCTTCGGCGACGGCTCGATCCGGCTCGCCTACACGCCCGGCCACAGCGCCGGTCACATGTCGGTGATTGCCCACCTCGCCGAGCGCGACTTCGTGATTGGTGGCGACGCCACCTACACCGAGGGCCAGCTCGAGGGCAGCGCCCCGCTCGCTCCACGCCCCTTCGATGCCCACAACTACCGGCGCTCGCTCCAGGAGCTGAAGTTGTTCCGCAGCGAATTCCCGAACGCGATCGTTACGCCGGGGCACGATCCGAGCTTCTACGAGAAGCTCGGCGAGCGTTACCAGTAGCAAGCCCCTCATACATCTTCCGCACCCTGCCGAAGACCTCAGTCGCCGCCTCGAGCTGGCGCTCGCGACTCGGTGAGTCCTCGACCCCAAAGGCGATCGACTCGCCGAACTGAACTGTGACCCGGGGGAAGCGGAGGCGCTTCCAGCGCCGCACCTTGGCCGATCCGTGGATCGCGACCGGGACCACCGGCACGCCGGTCTCCAGCGCGATGCGGCCGATCCCCGGTTTGGGCTCACCCAGCTCCTCGCTGCGCGAACGGCCACCCTCGACATAGACAAGCAGCATGCCCCCCTGATCGAGAATCGTGAAGGCGGTCTTGAAGGCCTCCTCGTCGTGATGGCCGCGGCGCACCGGGAAGACACCGCCGTGCTTGTAGATGTAGGTGAGGACAGGCGGGCCGAACATCTGCGATTTCGCCATGAAGCGAATTTGGCGACGCAGGTAGAGGCCAATGAAGAAGTGATCCATCTGACTGAAGTGGTTCGGGGCGAGGATCAGCGGGCCTGACTTGGGCACGTTCTTGACCCCGATCGCGCGCACGCGGTAGATCAGCAGGCTCGGCAGCGAGACGATGGCGCGGACCAGCGGGTAGGTCCAGCCGACACCCTTGCGCGCCGCGACGTGGAACTGGTCGAAGTACTCCGCCGGGCGTTCGTCCTTGTAGACCTGTGGCTTGATGTCGGGCATGGGTGGGGTGGTGGCAGGGCCGGCCGTCGCTCTGCGTACCCCTGGTAGGGGCGGCGGTTACGCGCGATCGCGGGCGACGTGTCCTCAGGCCTGGATTGCGAACAAGGCGAAGGTGGCGACCATGCCAAGGAGAGCAGCGATGATGCCTCCACAGAAGAGGATGAGCGTGCGCTGCAGCGAGTCGAACCGGGCGTCGACTTTGTCTTCAAGCCGCTCGAAGCGCCTGTCGATGGCATCGAAACGCTTGTCTACCCAATCGAAACGCTTGTCGACCGCATCGAAGCGCTTGTCTACCGACAAGAAGCCGTCATCGACCTTGCGGTTGAGGTCGTCGAGCCTGTCGTCTGACCACGCTTCTCTCATCGCCTCCATATTTGCATGCTCGCAGACAAAATGTCGCAAGTGTGGGTCGAACGAAAATTCTCTGCAACGGTTCTGTGGCCCATTTCGAAACGCCGCCGCGCTCATACAGCCCAGCCGCGCGAGCGCTCGACCGCACGGCGCCACTCGACAAGCAACGCCTCGCGCTTCTCGGCGCCCATTCGCGGCTCGTAGCGGGCCTCCTCCCGCCACATCTCGGCGACCAGCGCGGCGCTCCAGCGACCGGTCGCAATCCCTGCCAGGTAGGCGGTGCCGAGCGCCGTCGTCTCGGCGATCTCAGGCACGATCACCGGCGCCCCCAGGACATCGGCCTGGAACTGCATCAGCCAGCGGTTCGCGACGGCGCCTCCGTCGGCTTTCAACTCGGTCAGCCGCTTGCCAGAGGCCGTCTCCTCGGCCCGCACCGCGTCGACAGTCTGGTAGGCGATCGCCTCCAGCGCGGCCCTCGCAAGGTGAGCGCGGCCGCTGCCTCGGGTCAGGCCGACGATCGTGCCGCGCGCGTAAGGATCCCAGTGGGGCGAGCCGAGGCCGGTCAGCGCCGGGACGAAGTAGACACCGTCGTTGCGGTCGAGCGAGGCTGCCAGCGCCTCGCTCTCCCCCGCCTCCTCGATGATTCCCAAGCCATCCCGCAGCCATTGCACGGCGGCGCCGGTGACGAAGATCGAGGCTTCGAGCGCGTAGGCGGGCCCCTCGCCCAGAGCGCAGGCGACCGTGGTCAGCAGGCCCTCGCTCGGCTCGGGCGCCACGGCGCCGGTGTTGAGCAGGAGGAAGCTGCCGGTCCCATAAGTGTTCTTGGCGGCGCCAGAGCCGTGGCAGGCCTGGCCGAACAGGGCCGCCTGCTGGTCGCCCGCGATCCCGGCCACCGGCGTCTCACCGCCGAACTCGGAGGTCGTGCCGTAGACGTGAGCGGAGGGCAGCGCCTCCGGCAGCCGCGCGGGATCGACGCCGAGCATCGCGCAGAGCTCCTCGTCCCAGGCCAGGCGGCGGATGTCGAACAGCATCGTTCGCGAGGCGTTCGTGTAGTCGGTCGCGTGGCGGCCGGTCAGCTTGAAGAGGAGCCAGGAATCGATCGTGCCGAAGACCGCCCGCTCGGCTCCCTCGACGTTGCGCAGCAGCCACTCGATCTTGGTGGCTGAGAAGTAGGGGTCGAGGATCAGTCCGGTCCGTTCCCGCACCAGCCCCTCCCATCCCTCCTCGCGCAGCTCCTCGCAGCGCGCGGCGGTGCGCCGGTCCTGCCAGACGAGCGCCCGGTGGACCGGCTCGCCCGTTGCCGGGTCCCAGGCCACCACCGTCTCGCGCTGGTTGGCGATTCCGATCGCGTCCAGATCCGCTCCCTCAATGCCGGCGCCGGCGATCGCCTCGGCGGCAACCCTCCGCGTCACCTCCCAGATTTCGGCCGCGTCGTGCTCGACCCAGCCTGGCTGCGGGAAGTGCTGCTCGAACTCCGAGTAGGCGCGACCCACGACCTGTCCCCCGGCATCGAAGACGAGGCAGGTCGTCCCGGTGGTTCCCTGGTCGATCGCGAGGATCATCGTTGTCTCAAGACATCGGCGGGTGTACGGTCAATTGGGGCAGGGTCAAACCCTATGGAAGGAACTCCAATGGCAGCAGCTGAAGTCAAGAAGTTCGACTCTCCCGATGAGGTCCGCCAGTTCGAAGGCAGGGGGCTGGCAGAGGTGGTGCAGCTCGCTGGGCACGCGGTTGCGAAGGGAACGTTCGAGCCGGGCTGGAAATGGTCGGAGAACGTGAAGCCGATCGCCGGCACCGACTCCTGCCAAGTGGCCCATTTCGCCTATGTGCTCTCCGGCAGCATGCGTGTCTACATGGACGACGGCTCGGAAGTCGAGGTCAATGCCGGCGATGTCGTCGCGATTCCGCCTGGCCACGATGCGGAGGTCCCCGGCCCCGAGGCCTGTGTGATGGTCGACTTCGGCGAGATCGGCGACTACGCGAAGCGCGGTTGAGCCCTCAGCTCACCCGATCACGCGAAAGGTAAACGCGGGCGAAGTCCACGAGCTGACGGGCGCGGTGGGCGAAGCCGGCCGGTGAGCGGCCGGTGGCGCGGTGGGAGAGGTCGAGCTCGTACTCGCGCAGGCGGTAGCCGGCCTGGACCGCGTCGATCGTCATGCCCACCTCCATCCCGTAGCCGCGGGCGAAGGGGAGCACCGCGCGCAGCACCTCCGCGCGCAGCGCGCGCTGGCCGGAGATCGGCGCGCTCGTCTCGAGGCCGCAGCGACGGTGGATCGCCCAGCGGGCGAAGCCGAGCGAGACACCGAAACCGCCCCCGACCCGGCGGCTGAATGCGGCGACGGCAAGGTCGCACTCGCCACGGTCCACCGCATCGACAAGCGGCACGAGCTCCGCGGCGGAGGCGCCGAGGTCGCCGTCGCAGAGGAGGACCAGCCCGGGCGCGGGCTCGCCGCTCAGCGCCGCCTCGGCGGCGGCGCCGACGTTGGCTCCCTTGCCGTGGGGGCGACCGCGGCTGACCACCTGGGCGCCGGCGGCCATCGCCGCCTCCGCCGTGCCGTCGGTGGAGGCGTCGTCGCCGACCCAAAGAGCCGCCCTCGGCAGCGCCTTGCGCAGCGCTGCCAGCGTCTCCCCGATTCGGTCGGCCTCGTTGCGCGCGGCGACGATGACCGCGAGCGCTGCGTGTTGTCGATCGAGGGACACGACGGGGCATTCTGCCTTCCGGTGCGCCTTTTGTCCCCTATATGCACATAAAGCGCACCGGAGCAATGGATATTGTCCCGGCCCATGGCGGACATTGAGGCGCACATCACTGGCAACGTGTGGAAAATCGAGGTCGCGGTCGGCGACGAAGTCGAAGACGGCGACACGGTTGTCATCCTGGAGTCGATGAAGATGGAGATTCCGGTCGAGGTCGAGGACGACGGGACCGTGAAGGAGATCCGCTGCGAGGAGGGCCAGGCGGTCAGCGAAGGCGACGTCCTCGTCGTGTTGGAGTGAACGAGCAGCTCGCCGGCGGCAAGCTCCTCCTCGACTCTCCGGCCGAGGCGGTCGTTCGCATCCGCATCTCCAATCCCGAGCGCCGCAACGCCCTCGACCACGAGATCCTCGACACACTGGCCGAGACGCTTCCCCGGATCGACCACGGGATCGAGACCCGCTGCGTGCTGATCACCGGCGCTCCGCCCGCCTTCTCGGCCGGCTACGACCTCACAGCGATCCCAGCTGAGACCTTCGAACGAGACGCCGAGGCTCTGGTCGCCCACCCCTTTCACGATGCGATGGAGGCGCTCGCCGCCCACCCTTGGCCGACCGTCGCGGCGATCAACGGCCACTGCCTCGGTGGCGGCCTGGAGCTGGCGGTTACCTGCGACCTGCGCATCTGCGCCACCGGCGCCAAGCTGGGCATGCCCCCGGCCAAGCTCGGCCTCGTCTACAGCCACACCGGCCTGCGCAAGTTCCTCGACACGCTGGGCCTGGCGCGGACCAAGGAGCTGTTCCTGACCGGGCGGAACTTTACGGCGGAGCGCGCCGAGCAGATCGGCCTGGTCCACGAGGTGGTCGACGACGACGCCTTCGAGGCAGCGGCGGTGGAGCTGGCCGCCGGAATCGCCGCCAATGCGCCGCTCTCGATGCGAGGAAACAAGAGCGCAATCGAAGTGCTCAACTCGAATCCGGTCCTCAGCGAGCAGCAGGAGGCCGGCCTGATCGCGCTGCGCGAATCGTGCTTCGCATCCGAGGACCTGCGCGAGGGCATCGAAGCCTTCGCCGAGAAGCGCAAGCCGCGCTGGAGGGGACAGTGAGCGCCAAAGGTTCCAAAGCCCGCGCAGCGCTCGCCGCCGCCGACCCGGCGATGGCGGCGCTGATCGAACGGATCGGCGAGATCGACCTGGAGACGCGGCTGCGGCGGCGCAGCGAGGAGCGGCCGGCCGACGCGTACGGCGCCTTGCTGCGCGCGATCGTCGGCCAGCAGCTGTCGACCAAAGCGGCGCGGACGATCTACCGCCGGGTCTGCGACCTCTTCGGCGGCACGGCGCCTTCCCCCGAGCAGCTGCTGGAGGTGAGTGAGAAGGACCTGCGCACCTGCGGTCTCTCCGGCCGCAAGGTCGAGTACGTCCGCGACCTCGCCGCCCATGTGCTCAGCGGCGAGCTGGAGCTGGACCGGCTCAGCGATCTCTCTGATGAGGAGGCGATCGCGGAGATCGTCGCGGTGCGCGGCCTCGGCCAGTGGACCGCCGAGATGTTCCTGCTCTTCCACCTCGAGCGTCCCGACATCCTCTCCGGCGGCGACCTCGGCATCCGCAAGGCGGTCCAGGTCGAGTATGGGCTGGAGGAGATGCCGGCGCCACAGCGAGTGCTGGAGATCGGCGAGGCCTGGCGGCCCAACCGCAGCCTCGCCTCGCTCTATCTGTGGGAGTCGCTGGCGGCTGTCCCCGGGGCATAGGTCGCCCGTGTCTCAATACAACTCCGCCCGAGCCGACATTGGAAGGATGCGCTTTCGATTCTTCCTCGGCCTGGCCGCGGTTGCCGCGATCGCGATCGGATCCGTGCTGGGCGCCCTCGTCGTCCACACCCACGAAAGCCACGCGTTCGAACGCCGCCAGCGCGACGAGGCGCTCCGCTCTGCACACCAAGCCGAGTCCCTGGCGGCGCTCTCGGTCGGTCAGCTCGCCAGCGCCGCGGCCTTCTACCAAGTGGAGGGAAGGTTCACCCAACACGAGTTCGGCGTGATGGCCGACTCGCTGCTGAGCGCGGGCGCGCTGAGCGGTACCGGCCTCGTCCTTGCGGTGTCGGCCTCACGCCGGGCGCGGTTCGAGCAGACGCACGGCTATCCGATCGTCGAACGCACCCCGATCGGATTCCGCCGGGCGCCCTCGCGCCCGCGCTACTACCCCCTCGCCTTCGCGGCCTCCGCCAGCAGGCTCGAACCGCCGCTGGGCTACGACCTGGGGGCCGACCCCGCGCGCTCTGCCTACCTGCTGCGCGCGCGCGACACCGGCAAGCCGACGGCGACCAAGGTCATGCACCTTCCGATCGGCGGCACCGGGATCAACGTCTTTCGCCCCGTCTACCGCGACGGCGCGCCAACCGCGACCGCGGCCCAGCGCCGTGCCGCGCTGGTCGGGTTCGCGGTCGGCGCCTTCCACGTTTCCGACCTGACGGCAGCAGCGATCTCGGCCCTTCCCAACGGCGTCGACGCGCAGCTGATCGAGAGCAGCCGGACCGTGGCCGGACCGGGGCTGCCCCGCGACGAAGCGGCCGCCGCCGCCCTGCGGATCGCCGATCGCAGCTGGCTGCTGGTCGTGCGCGACCCGAACCGGCCCGACGTCGGCCTGCCGCTGCTGATCGCCGTCTTCGGAATCTCGCTGGCGGCTCTGCTGGGAACGCTGGTTCTGATCTGGAGCCGCAACGAGCGCGTGCAGGAGCTGACCCTGCAGGCCGGCCAGGATCCGCTGACGGGGTTGAAGAACCGGCGCCGCTTCGAGCAGGACATGCGCACCGAGATCGCCCGCTGCCGTCGCGACGGCAGCGAAGGGGCGCTGCTGATGCTCGACCTCGACAACTTCAAGCAGGTCAACGACACGCTTGGCCACCCCATCGGCGACCGGGTGATAGCCGGCATCGCCGGCGTCCTGCGAGCGCGGATGCGGCAGACCGACGTGGTCGCCCGGCTCGGCGGGGACGAGTTCGCGATCGTCCTGCCGCGCTGCTCGGTCGACGAAGCGCGTGGCGTGGGCGCCGCGATCGCAACGGCGATCCGCGAGCACGCCCCCAACGAGGAGGCGGTGCCGCCGATCACCGTCAGCGTCGGCATCGCGATGTTCGGCCCCGACCTCGTCGCCGATCTCGAATCGCTTGAGGAGGAGGCGGACGCGGCGCTGTATGAGGCGAAGCGGGCCGGGCGCGACGCGCTGAGGGTCGCTGGCGAGAGCACCCACCCAGTCAGCAGCCTCAGCGACCGCCGCGCCTGAACCCAGCCGTCCGGCCCGACTCCTAGCCTTGCGCCCGAATGCGGCCCCTGATCTCTTTCGAGGAAGCGCTGGCGCTAGGCGAGCTGAGCGACCACGGGGAGATCGGCGATCTGATCGAGCGCGCTTGGAAGGTGCGCGAGGAGAACTTCGGCGACTCGACCGACATGTGCTCGCTGGTCAACGCCAAGTCGGGCGGCTGCGCCGAGGACTGCGGCTTCTGCGCCCAGTCACGCTACGCCGAGGCCGACACGCCGATGCACGCGATGATGGAGCCCGAGCAGATCCTCGAGCACGCGCGAGCGGCGGAGGCGGCGGGCGCACACCGCTTCTGCATGGTCACCCAGGGCCAGGGCCTCTCCAAGCGCGACTTCGAGAAGATCGTCGAGGGGGCGAAGCTGGTCGCCGAGCACACCAACCTGAAGCGCTGCGCCTCGATCGGCCACATGTCAGGCGAGCGCGCCAAGCGGCTGCGCGAGGCGGGCATTCAGCGCGTCCACCACAACGTCGAGTCCTCGCGCTCCTATTACCCGGAGGTCTCGACCACGGTCCGCTACGAGGGAAGGCTGCGGACGATCGACGCGGTCAAGGAGGCGGGGTTGGAGACCTGCGTCGGCGGCATCCTCAACCTCGGCGAGTCGCCGCGGCAACGGGTCGAGATGGCATTCGAGCTCTCCGAGCTGGAGCCGACCTCGGTGCCGATCAACCTGCTCAACCCTCGCGACGGGACCAAGTTCGGCGACCGCCCGCTGATGGACCCCTGGGACGTGATCAAGTGGGTTGCGATCTTCCGCCTGATCATCCCCGGGGCTCTCTTCCGCCTCTGCGGCGGCAGGGTCGAGAACCTCGGCGACCTGCAGCCGCTGGCGGTAAAGGCCGGCCTCAACGGCGTGATGATGGGCAACTTCCTCACCACCCTCGGCGCCGAGCCCGAGGACGACCGGGCGATGTTCGAGGAGCTCGGCCTGAACGTTGCGCGCCAGCCCGACAACGGCGCCAACCCACGCCCCGACAACCGCTCCGGCTGGCTCGAGGGCGAGGCGCCGGAAACGCCGATCGACGAGCTGATCGACAGCCAGGAGGAAGCGAACTTCTGGGACCCGTCTACTCAGCTGCGCGTCGTCAAGAAGACGAAGAAGCCTCCGCCCTACCCGGCCAGCCAAACAGCGGCATGACCGAGGTCGCAGAGCGGCTGGAGGAGCTTCGCGGCAGCGGGCTCCACCGCCGCCTGCGGCTGATCGGCAGCGCCCAGGGACCGCGCGTCCTGCTCGACGGGCGCCAGGTGTTGCTGCTCTGCTCGAACAACTACCTCGGCCTGGCCGACCACCCACGGGTCCGCGAGGCAGCGGCCGAGGCCGCGATGCGCTGGGGGGCCGGCGCCGGAGCGTCACGACTGATCTCGGGCAACATGGATCCGCACCGCCTGCTGGAGGAGCGGCTTGCCGCCTTCAAGGGATATGAGGCGGCGCTTCTGTTCGGGTCCGGCTACCTGGCGAACATCGGCGCGATCTCCGCCCTGGCCCGGTCCGGCGAGGTCGTCTTCTCCGACGAGCTCAACCATGCCAGCATCGTCGACGGCTGCCGGCTCTCACGCGCCGAGACCTTCGTCTACCGCCACGGCGACGTCGAGCACCTCGCCTGGGGGCTGTGTGAGGCCGGGGGGCGCGGCTCGCTGATCGTCACCGACGGTGTCTTCTCGATGGACGGCGACACCGCGCCGCTCGAGGATCTGACCACGCTCGCCCGCCGCCACGGCTGCCGGCTGATGGTCGACGAGGCGCACGCAACCGGCGCCCTCGGCCCCGGCGGTCGCGGCTCGGTCGCAGCCGCCGGCCTGAGCGGGGAGGTCGACCTGGTACTGGGAACGCTGGGCAAGGCGCTCGGCTCCTACGGCGCCTACGTCTGCGCCGGCGCCGAGCTGAGCGAGTACCTGCTCAACACGGCCCGCTCCTTCATCTTCTCCACCGCATTGCCGCCGCCGGTGCTCGCCGCCGCGCTCGCGGCGCTGGAGATGCTCGAAGCCGAGCCGGAGCGGGTTAAGCGCTTGAGCGCCAACGCGGCGGTGCTGCGCGAGGGACTTGTCGCCGAAGGTCTGGAGGCAGGCGGCGGGCAGAGTCAGATCGTGCCGCTCGAAGTGGGTGACGCGGCCCTGACGATGGAGCTGTGTGAGCGGCTGCTGGAGCGCGGCGTCTTCGCCCAGGGGATCCGCCCCCCCACCGTGCCACGGGGCTCATCGCGACTGCGCTTCAGCGTCATGGCGACGCACGAGCGGGCGGACTTGCGCGAGGCGGCCAGACTGGCGGGTCAAGCTGCACGGGAGGTCGGGGTCAGCGCCTCCACCCTTCTGGCGGCCTGACCCCAGACGTGCCGGGACTTAAGCACCCTATAGGGCCCCTAAGTCCCGGCACGTCTGGGGTTTTCGTCACTGGGACCGGCACCGAGGTGGGTAAGACCGTGGTCGCCGCCGCAATCGCCCACACGCTCTCCGGTGAAGGCAAGCGGGTAGCCATCTTTAAGCCGGCAGTCACCGGCCTCAACGAAGAAGGCGAGCCCGATCACGCGTTGCTGCGCCGCGCGGCGGAATCGGATCAGACCGACGATGAGATCGCGCCCTACCGCTACGGGGCGCCGATGTCGCCGCACCTGGCTGCCGAGCTGGCGGGCGAGGAGATCTCGCCGGCGCGCCTGCTCCGCACGGCTCGAGCCGCGGCCGCCGACGCCGACACGCTCGTCTGCGAGGGCGTCGGCGGATTGCTGGTGCCGCTCACGGCCCGCTACTTCATCCGCGACCTGGCCGTGGACCTCGGCTTGCCGCTCGTGGTCGTCGCCTCGCCCGGACTCGGCACGATCAGCCACACGCTGCTGACGGTCGAGGCCGCGCGCTCCGCCAGCCTCGAAGTCCACGCTGTCGTATTGACCCCCTGGTCCGACGAGCCGAGCCCGATCGAGCTCTCCAACCGCGAAGCGATTGCCGAGCTGGGCAACGTCGAGGTCGAGACGCTGCCCCGCCTCGACCTCTCGTCGCCTAGCTCCTGGCCCCGGCTAGCTCAGCCTCTTGAGCCGCCAGCTCGGAGCCACCCGGGTTGACCGCCTCGGCACTGACCCGTTTCGGCTTGGCGCGGATCGAGGCGGCAGCGATCACGGCGCCGGCCAGCGCCACCGCAGCGGAGACCATCATCGCGTTGCTGAGCCCGTCGACGAACTGCTGCGGGCCAGCGGTCTCGAAGCTGCTGCCGGCTGCGCCCTGGAAGATCGCCCCGGAGACCGCGATGCCGAGACTGCCGCCGACCATGCGGAACATCGAGAGGACGCCGGAGGCGATGCCGGCTTTCTCCACCGCGACGGCGTTCATCGCAGCGCTGGTCATCGGCGACATCGTCAACGCGATGCCGATGCCCAGCAGCATGAAGCCGGGCAGCAGGTCGAGGTAGGTCGAATCGACCGCGATCCCGGTGAAGCTGTAGAGCGAGGCGGTCAGGATCGCCAATCCGGCGACGATCAGCCAGCGCGGGCCGAAGCGATCGGCGAGCCGCCCGGCAACCGGCGCCACGCCGACGATCATCAGGGTCGAGGGCAGGAAGCGCACCCCAGCCTCGAGCGGCGAGTAGTGGAGGATGTCCTGCATGTAGAGGGCGAGGAAGAAGAAGACGCCCATCATCGCGAAGGTGATGATCAAAGCGACGACAACCGCGCCGAGGAAGTTGCGGTCGGCGAAGAAGCGGAACTCGACCATCGGCGCCTTCACCCGCAGCTCGGTGAAGACAAAGGTGACAGCTCCCAGCACCGCGCCGGACAGCAACCCGATGATCTCGACCGAGCCCCAGCCCCAGCTATTGCCCTCGACCAGAGCGAGCACCAGAGCCGTGAGGCTGGCGGTCAGAGTCGCGACGCCGAGGTAGTCGACCTCGCGGCCGACTGTGGTGTCGCGCGACTCGCGCACGGCGAACAGGGTGGCGGTGACGGCGCCGATCGCGACCGGGATGTTGAGGTAGAAGATCGCCCGCCAGCTGACGTGCTCGGTGAGAAAGCCGCCGAGAACGGGGCCCACCGCGAGCGCCAGCGCCGAGACGCCGGCCCAGGTGCCCATCGCTTTGCCGCGCTCGTGGGCGGGGAAGGCGTCGGTGATGATCGAGAGGGTGCCGGGCATCATCAGCGCCGCGCCGACCCCCTGCAGGATCCGGCTGGCGACGAGGTCGGTAGCTCCCTGCGCAAGGCCGGCGGTCGCTGAAGACAGGGCGAAGATGACGACGCCGAAGAGGAACATGCGGCGGCGCCCGAAGATGTCGCCGAGCCGGCCGCCGGTCGCCAGCAGCACGGCGAAGGAGAGCGTGTAGCCGTTGATCGTCCACTCGAGGCCGGAGATCGAGGCGCCGAGGTCGCGCTGGATCGACGGTAGCGCCACGTTCACGACCGTGTTGTCGAGCATGATCATGAACAGCGCGAAGCACATCGCTCCAAGCGTCCACCACTTGCGGTTGTCGTCGGTGATCAGGTGGCGGTAACGGGTCAAGCTGGTCCAACTCCCTTCAGGTGCTCATAGGTCTCGGCGATGTCCTCGCGGTCCATCAGCGAGTCGATCGCGGCGTCGAGCTTGCGGCGCTGGCCGGCGCTGAGGCTGGAGGCGAACGCCTCCATCCCGGCCTGGCGGACGACGAGCAGGGTGTCGACCAGCTGCTTGCCCTCGGCGGTGATGGCGACGCGCCGCACGCGGCGATCATCGGGGTCCTCCAGCCGGGTGACGAGCTTCTTCTTGACGAGGGCATCGACGGCACGGCTCATCGAGGGGACCGAGGCACCGAAGGTCTCCGCCAGCTCACCCACCTGACGTGGCTCCGCTGCCTCGCCGAGGCCGCCCAGCTCGAGCAGCGCCTTGCACTGCGTCATCGAGAGGCCGGACTCCTCTATCACCCGCAGCTGGTTGCCGCGGTCGTAGAGGAAGACATGGCGCAGCAGGGCGCTGAGCCGCGCCGCGGTCTCCTGCGCCTCGCCACTTACCTCGGGCGCGATCGCCTCCTCGACGATCGCCGCAATCTCGCTCGCTTGCATGTAAAACAATACTTGCACAAGCGCAACTATTTCTCCAGTGAAATATTTGCTCGTGTGATGCACATCACGCTTCATGCCGCAACCTGCGTCCATCGCGCTTGGGAGTCCGGCCGGAGGCGGCTCTAGATTGGGTGGTGTGGCGATGTCGGTGGATCCCGGGAAGCTCGATCGCGACCATCTCTGGCACCCGTTCACCCAGCAGCAGGCTTGGTCTGAGGAAGGGCCGCTGCTGATCGAGCGGGCTGAGGGAACGCATCTGATCGACAGCGACGGGCGGCGATACATCGACGGCGTCTCATCGCTGTGGTGCAACGTGCACGGCCATCGCCACAGCGGGATCGACGAGGCTTTGCGCGAGCAGTTGGACCGGGTCGCCCACTCGACGATGCTCGGCCTCTCCCACCCCGGCGCCGCCGAGCTGGCGGCGAGGCTGGTCGAGCTGGCGCCGCCGGGCCTCTCGCGCGTCTTCTACTCGGAGTCCGGCTCGACCGCGACCGAGATCGCGCTGAAGATGGCCTTCCAGTTCCAGCAGCAGCGCGGCGGCCAGCACGCACGGCGCACCTCCTTCGTTCACCTGCGCGACGCCTACCACGGCGACACGATCGGCTCGGTCTCGGTGGGCGGCATCGATCTCTTCCACGCCACCTACCGGCCGCTTTTGTTCGAAACCCACGCCGCAGAGCCAGGCGACGTCGGTGACCTCGAGCGCGTCCTCTCCTGCCACGAGGAGGAGATCGCTGCCCTGATCGTCGAGCCGTTGGTCCAGGGCGCGGCTGGGATGCTGGTCCACCCTCCCGGCTTCCTGCGTGCCGCTCGCGGGCTCTGCGACCGCTTCGGCGTGCTGCTGATCTGCGACGAGGTGGCGACCGGCTTCGGCCGCACCGGGACGATGTTCGCCTGTCAGCAGGAGGGCGTCGCGCCCGACCTGCTCTGCCTCGCCAAGGGACTGACCGGCGGTTACCTGCCGCTGGCGGCGACGCTGACCACGGAGCGGATCTACGAGGGCTTCCTCGGCGCGCCGGAGGACCAGCGGACCTTCTTCCACGGCCACACCTACACCGGCAACCCGCTCGCCTGCGCTGCCGCGCTCGCCAGCCTCGAGGCCTTTGAGCGGGAGCGGACGCTGGAGCGGCTGCAGCCGAAGATCGAGCTGCTGGGCGAGCAACTCGACGCCGTCGCTGCGATGCCCGAGGTGGCGGAGGTGCGCCAATGCGGCTTCATGGTCGGAATCGACCTCGGCGAGCACGACCCTGCGCTGCGCCTCGGCCACCGGATCACCCTGGAGGCACGCAAACGCGGCGCCATCGTCCGCCCGCTCAGCGATGTAGTTGTGCTGATGCCACCACTCTCGATCTCCGAAGTGGAGTTGCGGCATCTGGTCGAGATCACCGGCGAGTCGATCCGGGCTGCTTGTGCATCGGTAGAGCCGACAGCAGCCCCGCTCGCTCGGGCGGCATAAGCGCACGGGTCCGCAGAACACCCCCCACGCCACGCCACCCGCGCGATATACGCTGACCAAATGACCGAACGGCAGCGTGGTCCCGCAGAGGCGCCCAATCTCGGCGAGCCGGCAGTGCCAAAGCCATCAGCTTCAGTCGTATTACTGAGACGCGGCGGGAAGCACTCAGACCGGGCGCTGGAGGTGCTTCTTCTCAAGCGGACCGAGGAAGCTAAGTTCATGCCCGGTGTCTGGGTGTTCCCGGGTGGCGGTGTCGACCCTGAGGACGGGACCGGAGAGGCGGGATACAGGGCCTGCGCGGTACGGGAGCTGGAGGAGGAGGCCGGAATCGCGTTGGCGGCCGACGAGGAGCTGGTGTTGTTCTCACGCTGGGTCACCCCCGAGGTCGTCTCGCGGCGCTTCGATGCCTGGTTCTTCCTGGCTCTCGCCCCCGCCCACACACCGCCCGAGCCGGATGGGGTGGAGACGACGGAGGCCGGCTGGTTTGAGCCCGGGGCTGCGTTGGAGGCGCAGGCATCTGGAGATCTGGCGCTTGCCTTCCCGACGATCAGCCAGCTCGAGTCACTGCTTCCCTTCAGCACCTCTGCCGAGGCGATCGAGGCGCATCGCGGCCGCACGGTAGAGCCGATCCTGCCGAAGGTGATCGGTACCCGGGACGAGCACAGGGTCGTGCTTCCCGGCGATCCCGACTACCCCGCCTGAAACGCCGCTCAGAACTGCTTCGCGTTCTTGGCGGTCACATTGGCCGTCGAGCAAGCGTTCCATGCCTGGTCGAAGACAGACGCCGACGGGGTCCAGACCGGTTTGGTCTTGCCGGTTTCGGTTTTGGGGTTCCCCGCCGATTCGGCGCCAAGGACGATCGTCACCGTCGAGCCGCTCAACGACATGCTCGAGAGGGTCGAGCGCAGCCACCACGCCGCACCCATGCCGCTTCCCCGGACGGTCAGTGGGGCGGTGATGGTTCCGGCGAGTGCGCTCACGCTCACCCATCGGCGCCACTGGTGCCGCCTATACCCCCAATGGACCCATGTCCAATGGACGTTTGTACAGGAGCTAGCCGTCGGGGAACGGCGCGAGGCCGGCGTGCCAGGGGCCAGGCGAGTAAGTGTGGATGCCGCTCTCGTCCATCTCGCCCTGCAACCGTTTGAAGAGCTGGCCGGCGTTTTTCAGCGCCTCTTTGAGCTCCGCCTCGCTGCGCTCCCGCAGGTGCCAGAGGAACCAGAGCTGGCGATCGTTGACGCCGAAGTCGATCTCGCCGGTCATCGTCGTCGTCCAGGAGAGGAAGCCGGGGCTGAACAGCTCGCGCAGGGCGACCGGGTCGTACTCGCGCGGCACCGTCGCCAGGAAGCGCTTGTTGAAGTCGATTGACTCGAACTCGACCTTGCGGGCAAAGCGTTGGGTGACGACCTCACGTCCCTCGATCGACTCGACGTTGAAGGCGGGCACGACCTGCGCGAGATCCGGCATGTGGGCCTTGGCAAGCAGCGCCATCGGCAGCACGGCCTTGCCGAACAGGCCGCCGACCTCCTTTTCATCAGCGTCGCAGGAGGAGCCCCAGAAGCCCTCGGCCAACTGCCCGGTGAGGCGGTTGCTCCCGCCAACGCAGAGCGCCACCGGTCCGTCCTTCGGATTGATCCCGCCAACCGGTTCGTACGTCAGCTCATGGCGCTCGCCATAGCGCCGCACGACCTCGGCCCATTCCGCAGCTTCCTGCTTGGCGCTCACACCGCGATCCTACGACCACGGGGCCGACGGGCCTAAGACGCGTCTATAGCGGACGTTTTAGGCCCGTCGGGGGGGAGTTAGGGGTAGGATGCGGACTCATGGTCATTGCTCTCATAGTCGTCGTCGCGATCGTCGTCATCGCGGTCCTCTACTACATCGCCAAGCGCAACTCGATCATCGCCTCGCGCAACCGGGTCGACGAGTCGTGGAGCGGGATCGACGTGCAGCTGAAGCGCCGTCACGATCTCGTCCCCAACTTGGTCGAGACCGTGAAGGGCTACGCCGCTCACGAGAGCGAGACCTTCGAGAAAACGACGAAAGCGCGGGCCGAGGCGATGTCGGCGCAGAGCGTCGGCGACACCGCCAAAGCCGAGCAGAAACTGACCGCGGCGCTGACCGACCTGCGCGCCGTCGCCGAGAACTACCCCACCCTGCGTGCCACCGAGAACTTCCAGCAGCTGAGCCGCAACCTCTCCGAGCTCGAGGACGAAATCCAGGCCTCACGGCGGATCTACAACTCGAACGTGCAGTCCTACAACACGTCGATCCAGCAGTTCCCTGGCTCGATCATTGCCAACCAGGGCGACTTCACCGCACGCGAGTACTTCGAGATCGAGGACAAAGCCGAGCGCGAGCCGGTCTCGGTCAGCTTCGATAAATAAGCCGAGTCTTCTAACCTTCGGGCATGACTGCGACTACCGAAACGACGCTCTGGATCTGCGAGAGCTGCGGGTTCATCTATGACCCGGCGGTGGGCGATCCGGACGGCGGCATCCCACCCGGAACCGCATTCCAGGACATCCCCACCGACTGGTTCTGCCCCGTCTGCGGAGCTCGGACCTCCGACTTCCGCCCCCTCGAGCCGGGCGAGGCTTAGGCCGACGGGACAAGCCGCGGTGACCTGCGACTACGACTGGATCGTCGTCGGCTCGGGTTTCGGCGGGTCGGTCTCAGCCCTGCGCCTGGCCGAAAAGGGCTACAGCGTCGCCGTCCTGGAGTGCGGCAAGCGCTTCCGCGACGAGGACTTTCCCAGCTCGACCTGGGACAGCCGTCGCTACTTCTGGGCGCCGCGGATGGGGATGAAGGGCATTTTCAGGCTCAGCACCTTCAGTGACATCGTCGTGGTCAGCGGCTGCGGCGTCGGCGGCGGCAGCCTCGGCTACGCAAACACGCTCTACGTGCCACCCTCGCCGTTCTTCGAGGACCCGCAGTGGGCCGACCTCGAGGACTGGGAGCAGACGCTCGCCCCCCACTACGAGACCGCTCAGCGGATGCTCGGCGTCGTCGTCCACGACAAGGACGACCCCGCCGACCAGCTGCTGCGCGAGCTGGGCGAGGAGCTGGGCGTCGCCGATACCTACCGCAAGACCCCGATCGGGGTCTATCTCGACAACCCGGGGCAGACCGTCCCCGATCCTTTCTTCGAAGGTGAGGGGCCGGAGCGGACCGGCTGCATGCAGTGCGGTCGCTGCATGGTCGGCTGCCCGCATGGCGCCAAGAACACTTTGGTCAAGAACTACCTCTGGCTCGCCGAGCACCGCGGCGTCGAGGTGCAGGCCGAGCGCACCGTCACCGACATCCGTCCGCTCGGCGCCGCCGACGGCAGCGATGGCTACGCGGTCAGCAGCGAGCGCTCGGGGCTGCTGCGCGGTCGCAAGCGCCGCACCGTGACGGCGCGCGGCGTCGTCATCGCCGCCGGGCCGCTCGGCACCAACAAGCTGCTGCAGCGCTGCCGCCTGGGTGGATCGCTGCCACGGGTCTCCTCGCGCCTGGGCGAGCTGGTCCGCACCAACAGCGAGAGCATCCTCGCGGTCAGGGTTCCCAAGGACTACCCCGACGACCTGACCAGGCGCGTCGCGATCACCTCGAGCATCTACCCCGACCCCCACACCCACATCGAGACCGTCACCTACGGCGAGGCGGGCGACTCGATGAGCACGCTCAACACGCTGCTGGTCGGCGACGGCACCCGGGTGACGCGGCCGCTGAAGCTGCTCGGGCAGATCCTCCGCCATCCGGTCAACTTCGCCAAGGTGCTGTGGCCCCTGGGGACCTCGCGCCGCACGATCATCCTCCTCGTCATGCAGACGCTCGACAACGCGATCGCGCTGCGGCCGAAGCTGAAGCGCTCCGGCGAGGTGCGACTGCAGACCGAGCAGGATCCCGAGCGGCCCAACCCGACCTTCATCCCGGTCGCCAACCAGGCGGCCGAATGGCTGGCAAAGCGGACCGGCGGGATCGCCCAGAGCTCGCTCTCGGAGGCGCTGCTCAACATCCCGACCACGGCCCACATCCTCGGCGGCGCCGCAATCGGTCACGGGCCCGAGGACGGCGTAGTCGACTCGCGCCAGCGCGTCTTCGGCTACGAGAACCTGATGGTCTGCGACGGTGCCGCGATCCCGGCCAACGTCGGCGTCAACCCGAGCCTGACGATCACCGCCCTGGCCGAGCACGCGATGAGCCAGGTGCCGCCGAAAGAAGGGGCCGAGCCGCGTCCCCTTCCGGAGGCGGCTCGGCCCGCGGTCAACGCTTAGAGCCAGCTACTCGGCGAAGCGCTCGGCCACGTAGTCCCAGTTGACGACGTTCCAGAACGCGTCGATGTATTCCGGGCGCTTGTTCTGGTACTTGAGGTAGTAGGCGTGCTCCCAGACGTCGCAGCCGAGCAGCGGAATGCTGCCGTCGGTGACCGGCGAGTCCTGGTTCGGCGTCGAGACGACAGCGAGCCCGGAGTTGTCCTTGACCAGCCAGGCCCAGCCGGAGCCGAAGCGGGCGATGCCGGCGTTTTTGAACTCGTCCTTGAAGGAGTCGAAGGAGCCGAAGGTCTCGTCGATCGCGCCGGCCAGGTCGCCGCTCGGGGCGCCGCCACCATCGGGGCTCAGCATCTGCCAGAACAGCGAGTGGTTGAAGTGACCGCCGGCGTTGTTGCGAACCGGCGCCTGCACGTCGCCGGGGATGCTGCTGAGGTTGCGCAGCACGTCCTCGACGTCGCGATCGGCCCACTCGGTCCCCTCCAAAGCGCCGTTCGCTTTGTCCACGTAGGCCTGATGGTGCTTGTCGTGGTGGATCCGCATCGTCGCCTCGTCGATGTGAGGCTCTAGCGCGTCGTAGTCGTAGGGAAGGTCGGGAACCGAGAAAGCCATCTGGAAGCTCCTTGTTTCGATTTGGAAGTCCTGCGGGAGCCTAGCTGCTTGGTAGCTTGTCCTCGGAGTGGCTGCACGGCCTGCGTCGAGGCTCGAGGGTGGCATCGGTTCGGGAACCGACCCGGCATTGAGCGATGGAATCGAAGCAGCAAAAAGACAGCGGCGCGGCGCCCTTGGGACCAGGGGCCGAGGAGCAGCTTGCTAGCGACACAGAGCTGTGGCGCCGCTTCGCCCGTGACCGCGAGCCGGCCATCCGGGAGGAGCTGGTGCGGCGCCACATGCCCTTCGCCAAGCGGCTGGCGCTGCGCTATCGGGGCGCCAGCGAGTCCTTCGACGATCTGCTCCAGGTCGCCAACCTCGGCCTGCTGAACGCGATCGATCGCTTCGACCCCGAGCGCGGCATCCCGTTCACCGCCTTCGCCTCGCCGACCATCCTCGGCGAGCTCAAACGCCACTTCCGCGACCGGGTCTGGACCGTGCGAGTGCCGCGCGGGCTGCACGATCGCATGGCCGAAGTCGACAAAGCGATCACCGAGCTGACCAAGGAGCTGCAGCGCTCTCCCTCGGTTGGCGAAATCGCCGACCGGCTCGAAGTGGAACAGACCGATGTGCTCGAGGTGATGGAGGCCAACCACAACCGCCGCCCGCTCTCACTCGACCGCCCGGCCGGACCGGAGGATTCCGAGGACTCGCTGCCGACCGAGTGGATCGGTGAGGAGGACGAAGCCTACGAGCTGGTCGAGGGGCGGATCGCGCTGGACGCGGCGCTGCCCTCCCTGGATGAGCGGGAGCGGCTGGTGCTGCGCTTGCGCTTCGCCGAGGACATGACGCAGTCACAGATCGCCGAGCGCATCGGCCACTCCCAGATGCACGTCTCGCGAATCCTGCGCCGCGCCCTGTCTCGCATCAGGGAGCAGATCAGGGAGCAGCGGCAAAGCGAATGAGCAGGTACTCACCGTCGTCGGACTCCTCGACGGTGAGCTCGTCCGCCAGCATCTCGACCGAGCCACCAGCATCGGGAACCTCCAAGTCCTTGCGGATGCGTGCAGCCGCGCCCGCCTCCATCGGCCCCACGCGCAAGTCGATGCTCCCAGCGTGCTCGTCGAGCCCCAGCCGAACGCGGCCGTCGGCAAAGTGCTCGGGCGCTGCGCTCGCGATCGCGTCGGTGACCAGAACCGCGTCGGATACCCGGTCGACGGAGAGGTCGCGGCGCGCAGCCAGCGCCCCGACGACCCGAGCCAGCACGGGAGCGAGCAGCTCAGAGCGGTCGATGACCACCTCCGTGCGGTCGTCGGGGTAAGACCTCAACTCGACCGGGTCGCCGCTTCCATTGGCGCCGCCCCCCTTCAGCGGCACTCTCATCGTCACTTCGGTGCCCCGGTCGAGGCCCCTCGAGATCGAAAAGCTGCTGGAGAGAGCCGCGATCAACGAGAGGCCAAGGCGCAGGCTGTCGCGTACGGAGTCGGCCTGCGGCTTGATGCCGGCGCCTTCGTCGCGAACGATCACGGTCAGCCCATCCGCGTCCGGCTTCGCCTCGACGTTGAGCGGCCCCGGCTGTCCCTGGTAGGCATGGACGACAACGTTCATGCAGGCCTCGGTGACGACGGTCTTCAGATCGGCGAGGCCCGGCTCGTCCATGCCGATCTCCTCTGCCAGGCCGGCGAGTGCGTGACGGATGACGACGACATTCTCGGATTTCGCGGGCAACACCATCTGCAGCCCCCTGGGCTTGTCTTGGATCGCAGAAGTGTCTGAGCTGGACGCCATTCCTAGCCGCCGAGGGAATGCCCCCTGCGGGAACGAGCATAGTCCTCGGCCTTTCGGATTCCTTCGCTACCCCCAGCGTTCCAGGCACAAACCATCGGCTCTGCCGGAGGTCCCAAAATGGCTGCCAGCGCTGCGGTAGGATCGGACAGTGAGCCTAGTTTCTTTCCAGGTGGAGAGCGAGGAGCTCGACGACGGCATCCATGCCATCACGATCCGCGGCGAGCTGGACATGAACACGGCGCCGGAGCTCGAGCGGAAGCTCGAAGAGGCGCTCGTGAACTCCGGCGCCTCGATCATGCTCGACCTCTCCGAGTGTGAATTCATCGACTCGACCGGGATCGCCCTGATCGTGCGCGCCTGGCAGCAGCTGGACGGCGATGGGAACGGGGGCAATGGCCGGCTGGTGCTCTGCTGCGTCAACCACCAGGTGCGCCGCCTGTTGAAGATCACCGGGGTCGAGAGCTCGATATCAATGCATGATCAGCGCGACGCGGCCCTGGCCGAGCTGCGCGGCTGAGCGACCTAGCTTCAGCTCAAACTCGATTGCGGCTCGCCGGCGGCGAAGCGAGCAACTGCCTGCTCGGGGTCTGGGAAGGCCTCGCCGCGAACGAAACGGTCGCTGCGCACTTCCCAGATCCAGGCGACCGGAACGTCGCGAATGCCCAGCTCGCGGCTGCGTGCGTATACCCGGCCGCGGACCAGCAAGCACTCGCCGCGCCGCTCCAGCCCACTCGGCGTTATCAGCAGCTCTTCCCAGACCTGTGCCACGTCGGCCATGTACTCCTGCAATCCAGCCGGGCCGACGTAAGGGGCCTCGCGGCCGATCGCCTCGGCGGTGGCTAACGGGAAAAATTCCATTTCCTCGTCGCAGATCGCGGCGATGCCGGCCTCGTCGCGGCGATTGAAGCTGTCGTAGAGGCTCTCTACCAGCCCCATCTGCCGATCGTCGAGCGCCATGTCGGCGGAGGGAGGCAGCGGCTCACTCGAGATGCGTTCGATCGCGAGGATCGCGACGTCGTCGTCGAGCGACCCACCCGTGAAGGAGTGCAGGGCTCCCTCGAGGCGCTGCGTGGCGAGCGCGGGGTTGGACGCGCTACTCAGCTCCTCGCGCAGGCGATCCTCGCCGAATCGCCCCTCCGGGCCCTGCGCCTCGGCAATCCCGTCGGTGACGATTACCAGCTGCCGGCCGGGCTGGACCTCGCTGCGTGAGATCGCCCACTCGGCGTCGGGGAAGGCGCCGAGCACCGGGTCGGAGGGGGCAACCTCGCTCACCTCCTCGCCCTCGACCAACAGGGGAGGCGGATGGCCGGCGACTGCCAGCCGCACCGGCTGAAGTGGGTCATCGCCGAGCACGACTGCAGCGACGCTGCAGAGCGCCGCGTCGCCACGCGCCAGCAGAGCGCGGTTGACGGTGTCGAGCGCGGCGACGGGGTCGCCGGTGAGGACGGCGGCGGTACGCAGCGTGTAACGGGCCAGAGCGGCGATCGAGGCAGCGTGGGCGCCGCGGCCGGTGACGTCGCCGATCACCAGCATCCACCCACCCGGCACCTTGAAGGCGTCGTAGAAATCACCGCCGACCTCATTGTGGGCGCCGGCCGGCCGGTACGTCGCAGCAACCGACCAGCCGGGGATGTGCGGCAGCGGCGACGGCAGCAATCCTCGCTGCAGCGTCTCGGCGATCTCAGCCCGCGCTCGCTCCGCCCGCTCGAGATCGGCGAAGAGGCCACAGTTGTCGAGCGCCAAGGCGACCCTGCCGGAGAGGATCCAGGCAAAGCGGGCGTGCTCGCGCCGGTAGCGCCTCCCCGACCAACCGACGCCGAGGGTAAGCGCCCCGGTAACCCTGCCCCGCGCGTTCAGTGCCACCGTGACCGCCGAGCGTGGACCGAGCCGGCGCAGCAGTTCCAGATCCCGAGTCCCGTCTGCGAGCTCGCGCAGGTCGTCGTCGGTCATCTTCTCGTAGAAGCGCGGCTCCAAGGAGGCGGCGCCGCTGCCGGCGACCATGTGGCCGGGCACCGAAGGTCGCCGACCAGCCATGCCCTCCTCGACTCCGAGCCAGGCGCCCGGCGCGAGTCGTACCGCTGCCCGTTCGACCTGGCCATCGTCCGCGATCAGGTCGATCATGCAGAAGTCGGCGAAGTCCGGCACGAGTACGGCGCAGATTGCGTCGAAGGTCTCCTCAAGCGACCCACCGGCATCGGAGACCGCAGCCATGGCGGCGAGGATCTGGAAGTGGCGCCGCGCCTTGCGCTCGCGGACAACCAGAACAGCCAACAGGGCGGCCAGCCCGACGAATACTGCAAACGCTATCTCTGCGGTGCCGATCCAGCCCATTCCTGCTCTCTCACTTCGCCGCCGTTACCGAAAAGACAGTAACGAAGGTAACCCCCCTGAGCCTAAAAGTCCACGACCTGGCTGGCCGACCGGGGTAAGACGCCTGGGCGAGAGACCCAGGACAGGTTTTCTTTACCGATGAGTCGGGTACGCGCGATGCCATGATCGACACCAAGTCGATTCCGCAGCGGGGAGAGCGATGGCTCAGCTGCCCCCCCATTTCTGTTGATTGCGCACGTGTTGTGGGTCGATGAGGAGGTGGATCCGCCCGTGGTCAGCTATGAGCTGCAGGACAACGAGGCGCGGCTTTCCGACCGGCCCTGCTGCATCTCGCTCCGCTTGACCTCCTCATACTGGTGAGGCACGAATGCAACCGCCTCAGATTTGGTCCGCAGCTGATCGAAGCTCCTTTCGCGCTTACCGCGCCTCAGCCGGCCCGAACGCCTCTCCGCCGCAGGTGGCGGTTGGTCTTCTCACCCGAGCGGGAACCAAACTTGCGGTGAAAGCCGCTGGGATTCGGGCCAGCGATTTCTAGTGCGACGCCCAGGTACCCGCTTGCCACGCAGACCGAACTTCACCGAGCAGGCCGGGGGGCAGAGGCGGCGGGCGAGGATCGCCCGGCTGTGGCCGCTCTGCTCAGGCGATTCCCTCGAACATCAATCAATCGCCGCTATCCACCTTTTGCCGTCCTGCGCTCCAGGTTTGATTTGACTCGACATGGGTAGCGGACCGGTCCCATGGATATGAACCGGCAGCTCTTTGGACAGCTGTTCATCTTGGGCGAGATCCATCCGCGTGGCTCGCCGAAAGGACCGTCGCAACTGCAGGCTGATTCCCTGATCACGGGGACGGATCCCAGCGTCGAGGTCACCGTGCGATTCGTCCAAGCGGTCGAACGACAAGTCCTCGACGCGGCCGGAGAGCCGATCGAGGAGCTAGTCGTCACCGGACGCCGGTACTCATCCGGCGATGAGACGGTGGAGCGAGAGGTGCGGCTTTCTCCGCTGCCCAATCGTACAGCCGCGCTCAGGACCGCCGGCAACGAGCGGGCGGAGCTGACCCAGAACGGAGCTCTGGCCGGGGCCTTGGAGTGGCGATGGGAGCCGCTGCACGGCACCGTGGAAGCCTGGACCGAGGAGATCCGGCCAGGGCTGTGTCGGGTCAGAGTCGAGGTCGCCAACCGGCTCGAATGGGATCGCGCCTCGCCCGAGCAGAACCTGATGCGAACGCTGCGCTCGACTCAGGTCGCCATGCACAGCCCCGACAGCGTGTTCTCATCCTTCGGCGACCCCCCGCCCCACCGCAACCGCTCCAGCCAGCCGGCTCTGAGATAATCGCCCTCTTCGGGGCGTGGCGCAGCCTGGTAGCGCGCACCGTTCGGGTCGGTGAGGTCCCCGGTTCAAATCCGGGCGCCCCGATTGGATCAACGGCCCCGCATGGCTCCGCATAGCCACGCGGGGCCGACGATCTTTCTGGCTGCGCGGGGCGATGCGGGGCAATGCGCGGCGATTTGTGATGCAAGCGTGATGCAGCTTTCGGCGCATGAGTGATGCACGTGGCGGGGAGCGCTATTGCCGGTCCGGTCGATCAAACCATCGCTGCCACGCCTCGCTCATAAGATTGGGCGCTGGGTCGTCGGTCTGTTCAGGTAGTCGTTCGGCCGCTGCTTTGCCGAAGCTCAGAAAGACCTCCCGCTGCATATCGACGGTAGCGACCGTCACATCGAACATCTTTTGCGATTCCGCGTTTGCGGAATGCGCCAGCAACGCGCCCGCAGCGTCGGCCACGGCGACGATGTAGCGGGCGGCGTCATGTGGAGTCGGCCTGGCGTCGTCGTCGCCGGAATCCGCGCCGGGGGATTGTAGCTTGGGATGGACGAGCGCGCTCCGCTTTGACAACAGCTCTTGAAGGGTTTGGGTCGGCTCGCTTCCCCGCTCTAGAAGGCTGCCGACCCCGACTAGACGAGGCCCAAGCAGGTACTTATCCAGAGTCGGGAGCTTGTCGGCCGCCTTGAAGTCCTCGGGGGGAAGGTGCCACTGGAGATATTGGTTTGCGTAAGCCTCAGCCGCGAAGATCGCAAATAGGACCGCCGAGCGGGTGCATTGCTTTTGTCGCCCTTCCGCCAAACGCCGGCCGATTGCGCCCCTGATTGCATTTCGGCGTCCGTCCGATGCCGGCAGGATCGCCGCGTACAGGCGATCGGGGGAATCGCTGGCGCGAAGTTCATCGACCGCCTGGTCAAGATAGGAACCCCCGAGCGTGGTCTGTTCCAGCCGCCGCGCTTCGCCCTCGACACGGTCCCGCTGTTCGTCAGCGGTCGGCATCAGCTCGGGAAATGACCGTGTAGGCGCTTGTGGGCGCGTTCGTAGACGCTGCGCGTTCGCTCGTCGCTGGGATGCCGCTCGCCAAAGGCAAGAAAGCCCCACGCCAAGCTCCGATCCGGCTTTAGGGTGAGCTGGAACACGAAGCCGTAGGGCGCTGCCGATGCGCCCTGTTTGCCGAGCGGGACATAGAGCTTGTGGCATCCGGGCAGCTTGGTTCCGTCTGTGGCGCCCTCCGGTCGGCAGCGTTTCCAGTCCAATTTCGCGGTGCCGGCTTCGATCGCTTTTCGAGCGCTCAATGCCTGAGCGCGGGCGCGGGATGAAGGGTGGTAGCGCTCGACCTCCTGCTCCCACTCGATCGAGCCAAACTCGATCGACACTGGCGGCAGATTTCGTTTGGGCGAAGTCACGCGGGCAGAATAAGCTCGCGCGGATTCTGAAACCGCTGGGGGTTCGACGGGCGAATCATCCGCCCGCAGAATCCGGCGCCCTCAGCCCTCGTCGTCGTAAGGGACGCCCGCCGAAAGCCGCTCAAAGTCCTCTGCGGAAGCGGGTTTCGTCCCCCGCTGCGCGTGCAACTCCGCGACAGGCGTAATCGGCGATTCGAGCGTAAGGCCGCCCTGGCGGTCCCGCACAACCTCGTACTGCCGGCCGCCGGGGATTTCAACGACCTCGCCAATCTCCAAGTCAAGTCTCTTAACCGCAGTCGTCGCCATAGCGTCATTTTAGACAGGCGGACCCCCGGAGGGCTGAGGCGGGCCGAAAGCGCAAGGAACGCAGAGAATCCGGCAGGAGCGCGCCAAGCTGAGGCGGCCTTGCTCGACCCAAACCTCGGCGTTGCATCGAGCGCAATGCTGTCGCCGGATGAGTTCTAGGCGCTGCTAGATGGCTGCTCGGCGCTGAGCGACTACGGCTCGACCTTTCGCGCCCTCATGCTGTTTGGGGCGTTCACGCTGATGAGGCCGGGGGAGCTTTACGTGCTCAAGTGGACCGACATTGATTTCGACGCTATGCGGATTCGCAAGTCAAAGCGGCTTTTCCGCGGCGACGTTGACGATCCAAAGTACGGGAAAGCGACGATCGCATTGACGCCGCCCGCTCGGGATGCAATCGCGGGCCTGCCGCGGGATAGCGAGTACGTGTTCCTCTCCAAGACTGGCAAGCGGCTTTCGCAGACCACCCTTTCGGGCTATTGGGCGCAGGTAAAGGCGCGCGCCGGACTCGATTTCGACTTCTACCACGCCACCAAGCACTACGGCGTTCATTTCCTCTGGACTAAGCTCGAATTGCCGCGGCGAGCCATCGCTGCGCAGGCCGGTTGGAGCATCAGCACCATCGACAAGATGCTGTCGATCTACGGTCACGGCGAGGTAGGCGCCCTAGAGGAGGTAGACGCGGCATTTGCGAAGGCAAAGACTCCGAGCCTGGCGTCTATCAACGGCCAGAGCGCCCCGGTCGCAGCATGATTGGAAGCGGAGCGAGCGACTCCGAGGCTGTCCGCACCGCTCTGCGAGAGTCCGCGGCTCGACGCAGAACCCGTTCGTCGATTGCCGAAGAGGTAGAGCGACTGGCAGCCGACGAGGCCGATCGGACGGAGATGCGGATCGTCCGCGAGCAGATGGCAGAGCTCGCGCCCGAAACCTTCGACTGACATGGTGAGAGGCGAGGTCTTTCGGCTGCCATCTCCGCGAGGTGCGCGGGGGAGGGAGCGGCGAGGCGCTCGCTACGCAGTCGTAGTGCAGGCCGACGAGTTCATGGCGTTGAGCACCACGCTTGTCTCGCCGACGTCGACCAGCGCTCGTCCCGCCACCTTCCGACCGACTGTCACCCTCAACCGGATCGAGACTCGGGTCCTCGTCGAGCAGACGACGGTTGTGGATCCGCAGCGACTTGGGCGATCCGCCGGTCGCCTCGACGCCGCCGAGCTTCGCGCCATTGACGATGCTCTCGCCTTGGTCCTGGACCTATGAACCGGATCGTCACGGCCTATCAATCCCGAAAATGGCTAGGTCTGCCCTTGAGGCTTGACTCTCGTAGTCGCCGCATGCCGAGTCGTTCCGCAACGTGAATCGACGCAGAGTTATCGGGCTGAATAACCGAGATCAGCTCTGCCGCGTCAAGGTGTGCCACGCCCACCCGATCGCTGCCTGACCTGCCTCGGTGGCGTATCCCTCGCCCCATGCCTGTCTGGCCAGCCTCCAGCCGACCTCTAGACCAGGCCATCCAGGAGGGTTCCAGAGTCCAGCCTGGCCCAACCAGGCGCCATCAAATTGCGATCTTAAACCGACACCTGTCTTCAAAGAATTGGCCCCCTCGTCGCATCGCGATGGCGATACGGTCGAGTGATGCTCGATCACGTGACGATCCGGGTTGTCGATTACCAAGCGTCGGAGCGGTTTTATCGCACGACCCTTGGGGCGCTCGGAATCGAGCCACCCGAGCCACAGTGGGCAGGGTGGAATGGGGTGACTTCATGGTCGCATCTGCGGACGCCGCGAACCCGCCAACGCGCGGCCTGCATGTCACCGTCTATCAAGATCGGGACCTTGCCGGCCGGCGAGTAGGCGAGCTTCGCTCAAGCGAGTCGGGCTGGCGAAGGGGAATCTGAACCTCCTCGAACCCGATGCGATATTGGCGCATCAGGAGCCACGCCCTCATCGACCAAGACGAGTAGTTCTTATTCCCGATCACCAGTTCAACCCGCTCAGGGTCCTGGCTACCAGATCGTCAACGACCGTGGGCGGTCATGGTCGCGGATGGCCCGATCCTTGGTCACGAGGCTGAAGCCGTGCTCGATTGCGGTCGCGTAGATCAGTCGGTCGGCGGGGTCGCCTGGGAACGAGGAGGGAAGGGCGGCTGCGGTATCGGCGATAGCCGGGGTCACGCCGATCGTTCGAAGCTGCCCGGCGAGGCCCTGTAGCCAGGATCGGATCGGAATGTTGACGGCGATCCGCTCGTGCTTCGCCAGCCAAGCCAGCTCGTACCAAGAGATCGCCGCCACGACATGTTCATCCGCCTCCTCAAGGGCGTTGCGCGCCGGTTTGCTGACCCGTTTAGGCTCGGCCGACCACCAGTGGACCACGTGGGTATCCAGCAGAACCGCAGCCACACTACGAAGCGTTCCAAGCCTCGCCGGTGGAGAACAACTGCTCCTCCTCGACTGCGGTCATTGCCACACCCTTGAACGAGCCCTTAAGAGAGCGTGCGCCAGATGCGGGTACGAGACGGGCGACCGGACGGCCATGCCTGGTGATCTCGATCTCCTCGCCGGCTGCGGCGTCGTCCAAGAGGCGAAGGATCGTCGCCTTTGCGTCAGTAGCGGTCACTTGTTTGGCCATATGGGCAGTATAGCGGTCAGATAAACCGGGTGTGCGCTCGCCGTGGTCTTGGGCCTCTGAATGACAGGTTCTTCATGGCCTGTCGATCCCGAAGACTCGATCGCGGCCTTGCCGGCCTCGGTCGCGTATCCCTTGGCCCCAGCCATGTCTGGCGAGCTTCCAGGCCGGGCGCCCCGATTAGAGATCGGCGCCGGCGCCGATCTCGATCTCGCGCGCGACTCGCGAGTCGAGGTCGTAGATGACTCCGATCGTTTCGATGCCGGGCGGAAGAAGGGGTGAGCTCCTGATCGACTGGACGTCCTGCCTCAGCGTTTCCAGAGAGTCGGCGATCGTGAGGAAGTCTATCTCGGGCTCCGCGCCAGGAGGGAGCAGACCGCGAAGCTCCTCATCCGTGCGCTCGGCCATGGCGCATTGCGTGTGATGGACAACCACAATGCGCTCGACCTCCATTGAGCAGGAGACGACGAGAGAGCGCAGCACATCCGCCGTGACGCGCCCCCCGGCGTTGCGGATGATGTGCACGGACGCAGGCCAGAGGTCGAGGAATCCAGCCGCGTCGAGGCGTGCATCCATGCAAGAGACGATGGCGGTGCGCCGATCCCCCGGATTCATCGTGACGGCATCCTAGAACGACCCAGAGCCGCAATGGAAGTGGGCGCTTCGAGACCGTGCAGCGCCTCGGCCAGGAGACGAATGCCGTGGTCTATCGCCGGCTCGGACAGAGAGGCGAAACCGAGCACCAGTCCGGGTGGGCCCGCAGGGTTGAAGCGGTGCAGCGATAAACCGTCGAGGCCGACGCCGCGTTTGGCCGCGGCAGCCACCAGGCCAGCCTCGTCGACCTCCTCCGGCAGCTCGACCAGCTCGTAGAGGCCGGCGGCGCCCGCCGAGGAGCGGGTCTGGGGCAGCCGGTGGGCAAGAGCCTCGAGCAGTGCCTCGCGCCGCCGCTGGTAGCGCAGGCGCGTGCGGCGAATGTGGCGATCGAGCTCGCCGCGTTCGATGAAGTCGTGCAAGGCGAGCTGCCCAACTACCTCCGAACCGCCGTCCTCGACCGCCTTCGCCTGGATCAGTGCCCAGGCCAGCCAGGCCGGCAGCAGCGCCCAGCCGAGGCGCATGCCAGGCGTCAGGCGCTTGCTCGCCGAGCCGATGTAAGCGACCCGGTCCGGCGCCAAACCCTGGAGCGCGCCCAGGCCGCTGCCGTCGTAGCGGTACTCGGCGTCGAAGTCGTCCTCGACGATCAGCCGCTCGCCGTCTTCGGCCCACTCGATCAGGGCGGCGCGACGCTCCCGGCTGAGGACGACGCCGGTCGGGAACTGGTGCGCCGGCGTCACAACCACCGCGCTCACTGCGGCGGCGCGGAGCGCGTCGACCCGGATTCCCTCGGCGTCGACCGGGATCGGCGCCACCCCGAGACCCGCCTGCTCGACGATCAGGCGATGTGGGTGCCAGCCCGGATCCTCGAGCGCGACCCGCTCGACGCCGCGAGCCGCCAGCCAACGGCAGAGCAGCGAGAACGCCTGCCCAAAGCCGGTGCAGATCAGCATCTGCTCCGGCTCGGCGGCGGCGCCACGTACCCGGCCCAAGTAGCCGGCGAGCGCCTGTCGCAGGCCCGGCACGCCGCGCGGGTCGGGGTAGCCGACGGCATCGATCGGCGCCTGACGCCACGCCGCCCGCAGCGAGCGCAGCCAGCGGTCACGCGGGAAGCCGGCGAGATCGGGCAGCCCGGGGTGGAAGTGGTAGGGGAAGCTGGGCAGCATCGAGCGCGCCGGAGGCCGCGCGCCTGACGTGCGTACGGTCCGCGCAACCCTCACCGGCGCGCCCTGCCTCATCAGCAGGTAGCCCTCGGCCGTGAGCTGGCTGTAGGCCTCGGTGACGACGCCGCGGGAGATTCCCAGCTCCTGCGCCAGCGACCGGCTGGACGGCAGTCGCGCCCCAGCGGCGAGACGACCGAGCTGGATGCTCTCCCGGATCGCTTGCTCGACCTGCTCGTGCAGGGGAAGCTCGGCGTTGCGCTGGATCTCGACCAGCATGCCAGGACCGCCAACTGGACCACTTGAGCGTGTCATTACTGGAACTGTATATCGGGCCAGTACGTCCGTAGAGTAAACGGCTCCAACTGGCAGAGGAGGACGTCATGGAGCGGCAACACGGCAGCAAGACCACGATTACCGTAGTCGGCGGAGGGCTCGCCGGCCTCACCGCGGCGATCGCCTGCGCGGAAGGCGGCGCCAAGGTGCGACTGCTAGAGGCGCACGAGGCCCTCGGCGGCCGCGCGCGCAGCACTGCTGGCCCTTACAAGGCCAACCTCGGCCCTCACGTCATCTACAAGGACGGCGGTTTCTGGGACTGGCTGACTGACCGCGACCTGCTGCCCCCGTACGCCGGCCCGCCACTCTCGGGAATCCGCTTTCGCTGGCAGGGCGCCGCACGCCGGATTCCCCCGCTGGCTACCGTGCCCTCCGTGTTGCGGCTGCGCGGGCGCGAGGCCCCAGTCGACGTCGACTTCCGCAGCTGGGCCGCCGCCCACAGCGACGAGCGCACCGCGGAGATGCTCTCCGCAGCCGCCGGCGTCTACACGTTCCACCACGACCCGGGGGAGCTGTCCGCCGCCTTCGTCTGGAAGCACTCGGTCAGGGTCTTGCTCAGCCTGCCACCCACCGCCCGTTACCTGATCGGCGGCTGGAGCGCGCTGGTGCGCTCGCTCGAAGAACGGGTGCGGCAGCTTGGCGTGGAGATCGAGACCGGGCACTGCGCCGAGGCGGTGCCGGAGGCTCCTGCCATTCTCGCCATTGAGCTCGATCGAGCCCGCGCGCTGCTCGGCGACGACTCGCTCGAGTGGCCCAGCGGCAACACGGTCTGCATCGATCTCGGCCTCAGCCATCGCCGCGGCGATCCGTTCGTTGTCTCCGACCTCGATGAGGCCGGCTGGGTCGAGCGCTTCAGCGCCCCCGACCCATCGCTGGCCCCCGAGGGCGAGGAGCTGGTCCAGGCGCAAATGCCGGTCCGGCCCGGTGAGAGCACCGAGCAGGCGGCACTGCGTCTCGACCGACTCCTCGACGTCTCGCTGCCAGGCTGGCGCGAACGCGAAACCTGGCGGCGGCGGCAGGCGATGGTCGCCCGCACCGGTCCGCTCGATTACCCCGGCAGGAGCTGGCGCGACCGCCCCGCGATCGACCGCGGAAGGGGCGTCTTCCTCGCCGGCGACATGGTCGCCGCACCGGGCCTCCTCTCCGAGGTCTCCTGGGCGAGCTCGATCGAGGCGAGTCGCCTTGCGCTGGAGGCAGCGAAGAGCAGCGCCCCGCAGCTGAGGCGCGTGGCCTAGATGTCCCGCCCACACACCTTGTGAACAGCTGAAAGGCATCCGGGCCCTCCAAGACGCTTGTGGTTGACGCCCCAAGCAAGGAGGACCCGGATGGACATTC